>Ga0326728_10000053_pt1 | contig 448556 bp, 474 predicted proteins | sample MB3enrmetagenome_FD_207602 | JGI IMG/M metagenome (GOLD analysis project Ga0326728, IMG submission 207602) | Lab enriched peat soil microbial communities from McLean, Ithaca, NY, United States - MB31MN | ecosystem: Environmental > Terrestrial > Soil > Wetlands > Peat | place: USA: New York...
AGGCAACGTGGACGTACACACCGCATGCTGCCGGGTTGTACACCGTTTACGTGAAAGTCACTGACAGCGTTGGCATGCAGGCCACTTCGAACAAGGCAACAGTCATAGTACTCCGCGCCTTCCGCTAGCATTTTGCTTATCTACGCAATTGAAGATGCTGCCTGCATCTTCCCTAACTATAATGTTGTCTAAGACTTCACATGGATTAATAACCATACATTAACTGTCCTACAGTAACTCTTTTGTATAACTTAGGCTTATACTCGGCGCCAGAAATTGGGGAGTATCAAATAGAGTGATAAATCGAAATCGGAGGGGCAACTGTTGAAAAAAATCGTCTTTGGAATATTGTTAGCATTATTATGTTTCAGTTTGTTCGCAGTGGTTTATTATGGACAGGCTGTGCAAGCGCAGAGTAATAGTGCTACTGATTGGCCGATGTTTCACCATGATCCAAGCCATTCGGGTTATACAACATCTGCCGGCCCCCTTACAAATAATGTTTTGTGGAACTTCACTACCGATTACTTTGTGACCTCCTCCCCAGCCGTCTCCGGCGGCTACGTCTACGTCGGCTCTGACGACGCTAACGTCTACTGCCTCAACGCCCAGACCGGTTTCCTTGTATGGAACTACACCACTGGCGGCGCTGTGGGATCCTCCCCAGCCGTCTCCGGCGGCTACGTCTACGTCGGCTCTGACGACGCTAACGTCTACTGCCTCAACGCCCAGACCGGCGCCTATGTATGGGGCTACCCCACCGGCTACTCTCCAACCTCCCCAGCCGTCTCCGGCGGCTACGTCTACGTCGGCTCTGGTGATAGCGTCTACTGCCTCAACGCCCAGACCGGTTTCCTTGTATGGAACTACACCACTGGCGGCTATGTCTCCTCCCCAGCCGTCGCCAACGGCTACGTCTACGTCGGCTCTGACGACTGGAACGTCTACTGCCTCAACGCCCAGACCGGCGCCTATGTATGGGGTTACACCACCGGCTACGTAGTGGGATCCTCCCCCGCCGTCTCCGGCGGCTACGTCTACGTCGGCTCCGGTGACGATAACGTCTACTGCCTCAACGCCACAACTGGCGGCCTTGTATGGTACTACACAACAGGTGAGCAGGTGCAATCCTCCCCCGCCGTCGCCAACGGCTACGTCTACGTCGGCTCCGGTGACGATAACGTCTACTGCCTCAACGCCCAGACCGGTTCCTTTGTATGGAGCTACACCACCGGCAACTATGTGGGATCCTCCCCAGCCGTCGCCAACGGCTACGTCTACGTCGGCTCTGTTGACTGGAACGTCTACTGCCTCAACGCCCAGACCGGTTTCCTTGTATGGAACTACACCACTGGCGGCGTTGTGTCCTCCTCCCCCGCCGTCGCCAACGGTATACTCTACGTCGGCTCTTGGGACAACAATGTATATGCCTTCGGGAGTGCACAGGTCCTACCGACCCCAACGCTCAGCATACTGCCTTCGGAGACCAGCGTCACCGCCGGGTCAAGCCTTACGCTTTCAGGCACCCTTTCACCGTCTCAGTCAGGGACTGTAACCATATATGAGTCCATAAATGGCTCTTCCTTTGCAGCGCTCACAATGGCAACACTGAGCAGTGGTTCCTATTCCTACATGTTCAGCCCGACAGCCCTCGGTACCTACCAGTTCTATGCAACCTGGCCAGGCAACTCCCAGTACAACTCTGCCAATTCAATCACCACCATCACTATTTCAGTTACCGGCCCAACAGTTACAGGCCAAACCTACCCTATTCCCGGTGCCACAGTTGAGGCGTCCGGTATCAATGGTACAGGTTACAATACAACGGACTCGCTTGGCAACTTTTTGATCACCCAGGGACTCGGGGCAGGTTTCTACGATGTGGACGTTGGGGCCTCGGGCTACGTAGGAGTCCAAACTAACGCAACCGTAACCCAGGGGGCCACCACAAACATGGGGGACATCCTACTCAATGCATCAGCAACGATTACGGGAACGGTTCTGACCCCATCGGGAGGAGCCGCAGCCTACATCGTGGTTGAACTTTTGGACCAGAACAATTTCACCACAGCTGAGGCCTTTACCGGAAGCGATGGAACATTTATAATGGATAGCAATGTCCCGACCGGTACCTACTCCATCGCAACAAATGTGTACACTGGGCAACCCTATGCCCCAGCCCCAATCCTAACTGGCGTGTCTGCGGTCCAAGGCCAGACCACATCGGTGGGCGCTCTGAAGCTTACCCAGTCTGGAACGATCTCTGGCACAGTAACCAATTCCCTGGGCAACGGCCTAGCGAATGTCACAATAATGGCATATGGTGACAACGGGTTCGGATATGCAACGACCAACTCATCCGGGCAATACTCCATTACCAGCAACCTTGGCGCAGGCAGCTACAACGTGACCGCCTCTGGTATCATTGCAGGCTACATCATCAATTCGTCCTATGTGATAACCCTAAGCGTAACGGCCGGCCAGACATCAACAGCCAATTTCGTACTTCAGAACTCTGGCTCCATCTCTGGTACTGTAACCCAAGCGAACGGCAATCCAGCCCAGGGTGTATATGTCTTCGCCTATTCCACTGTCGGCCTCTTCTTGGGATCGGCGACAACATACTCAAATGGGACCTATCTCATCAACTCGGGCTTGGGAACAGACACCTACAGCATATTCGCTGGCAGCAATTATTTGGGCGCCCAAACAATATCGGTCACAGCCGGTTCGTTGACCCCCAATGTAAACTTCCAGCTCGGCTATAACCTAGCCTGGATAGCAGGCACAGTGTCCAATGCAACAGCTCCGCTATCGTCGGCAGATCTGTCCGGCACATTCTTGCCCACAGGCTCTCCCATTGCATTAACCAGCTCGAATGGGACCTACCTGATGGAAGTCGACATCCCTAGCGGCCAGACGTCTGTGCAGGTCAATGTGACTGCATCAGCTACGGGATGCGCTGATGTCTCACAAGTGGCGACAGCGACCGTCGGCCAGACAACCTCAAATGTCGACTTCACGCTCACGGCAATTGTGGGAGGATCCCTCGAGGGCACGGTAGTTACCAATACTCCGCCATCGCTTCAGACCGCCGTGCTTGGGTTATCTCCTTCGAGCAGCAGCATCACCCTGGAATCCCAGCTCACGTTATCTGGTACTCTGTCGCCAGCTCAGGCAGGCGATGTCACAATCTACGAGTCGATAAATGGCTCAGCCTTTACTGTCCTCAGTGCTGCAACGCTGAGCAGTGGTTCATATTCCTACAAATTCAACCCATCATCATTGGGAAGCTACAAGTTCTACTCGTCATGGCCGGGTAATTCCCAGTACAACCCAGCCCAGTCATCCACCACCACCGTTTCAGTTACAGCCGTTCTACCCACAACCCCGACCCTCACCCTGAAATCCTCGGCTTCGAGCGTCAGCGCCGGCCAGACAGTAACCCTGTCAGGCACAATCTCTCCATCGGCAACGGGAACTGTCACCCTATCCGAGTCGGTCAATGGCTCAGCCTACCAGGTGATCGCTACGCCTGCCCTTACAAGCGGTGCCTATTCCTACCCGTACACAATTCCAGGAAATGGCACCTACACGTTCCAGGCTTCATTTCCAGGCAACAGCCAGCTAAATACGGCCCAGTCTTCAGTAGTTACAGTCAGCTCACCGAAGCCTACTCCTTCAAACTACACCTTGTACATAGTTCTCATAGTGATTATCGTCATAATAATCATCGTCACAGCTTACTATGCGATGGCAATGAGATCCAAAACCAAGCCAGCAAAATGAGACGAAGAATCTCCCATTCTTTCTTTTTTTCATTAAAAATGAAAAGAATATGATAACGTATCATAATTTTTTTATAAAATATTGCGTACTCATGCCCATTTGGGTTTGAATACGGTCCAGCTATTAGCTCGACTGTGTCTCACGGTGGTCATCCCAATTAGGAGCGATAGTTTATCAGGATGTTGCTTAATTCTAGGCTTCGTTCGCCTCTTCTTCCTTAGACCTGAATAAAGCTCGCCGTAAATGGTTGTATTATGATCTTCCACACCGATCACCCGGGATTACCTGTCACTTTTGTCTAATTTTAGCTACGAATCCTCAAACTAATGTAAAAGCTATGGATAAAGGAGAGATTTTCAGTTTCGGAAGAGGGAGACTAATCTCGAGAACTACTACATTTTTTATAAAAAGTTAGGTTGTAATCTGGTTTTCCCTCCAATCAGAGAAGGATAAAATGTAGGAACGTTGGAACAAATATTCTTGAGGGAGATTAAAATTTAATCCCACAATTATTTACTTTCTCTCCTAGACGAGCCAACCTGCGCCAGATCAAAGAAGATAGCAGAAGGAGAGACTGCATAAACGAATTAAAAATATTCACGTCCTATGAGATCATCACGCATTAGTTTACATTGTTTTGCTTCTTCAATTCTTCCTAGCTTGAATAACATGTTTCCTCTATGGTTCCATCCGTCTGCATTTTTAGGATCAAGTTCTGTCACTTTAGCAAAGCACTCCAGGGCGGATTCAATATTCCCTAACGTCGCTAATGCCAGCCCTTTGGAAAGCCATGCAAATTCATTTTTAGGGTCTAGCTCATCCGTAACTTTATTGAAGCATTCAAGGGCAGATGCATAATTGCCTAGTTTGGCAAGCATTGTTCCCCTTTCGAGCCATGCCCTTGTATCCTCCAAGTTTTCGTTCATATTCATATTATTTTATTCACTTAGTCTAAAGATTATTGCCTATAGAATATTGAAACAAAAAATCATAAATGGGTTATTTACACAACCCTTCTAAAATGCATGACCTCGAGTAAGGTACCAAAAAATGATAGGAGCCAAACAAACACTATGCTTCCAAAAGTGGCTGTAATCTGTTACCAAAAAGTGTTCGTTGAGGTAAAAACAGTGCAAACAAAAAGGGCATAGCTCATTATAATCATTAATATTGCGTACGCAAAATAATTTTAAATAATCTAATTAATGGGTTGCGTGAAAAAAATTTATTGCTCGTGAAGTAATATCCTCTGTTTAGTAGGAAAGTGCTTTTTGGTGTCCTCAAAAAAAGAAATGCTCCTAAAGGAACTGTCTGAGCGAATTAAAAAAATGAATTCGCTGGATTACCACCCATCAACCTACAGGGGGATGGGGACGGCCAAAGAAATAATCTATTTTGCAATATTCATAATCGTTCCAACGCTGATTCTCCTTTGGGGCATATTTGGATGAGCGAAAAAACAACTTTGGACGAGGATTTGCAGAAGGAAGTAAATGAAGGCCGAATGCCAGCTCTTCACAACGAGCGGGCCTTTGGGACCGTTGGTTTGACAATGACGATTTTTGCTTGGTCCCTGGCAACATATGCTTTTGTCCAGGGAGGCACAGTGAGCACTTTACTGAATCTGAGGGATGGCTTTGCGGCTACGTGTTTCGGTTGTGTCATTGGCTTTGCCTTAGTTTATTATGCAATAATCCCTAGGACTTGCAAATATGGAATAACAACCATCGATGCGGTAAAACCAGCCTTTGGCCAATATGGCTCCATTTTAATATCTGCTGTACTGCTCTTCGCGATGGAAGCGTGGAGTTTGTATCTTCTCAGCATGAGCAGTTTATCCATATTCAATGCAGTTAAAGCGGCAAATGTGTATATGCCAGCTTCAAGCACCACGCTCCCACAACTTATATTCTTAATCTCCGTTATTTTTTGTTCATTTATTGCAATCAAAGGCATCAATATGCTCAATAAAGTCTACACTATCCTTGCGCCAGGGTTATTGATACTAGGGCTTCTGCTGCTATTTTTGATATTTTCAAAATGGAATTTTTCGCAAATTTTGGCCTTCAAACCTCAATCGCCCTACCCTGTCAATCAGATAAACTTTTCATTGGTTGCCGAATGGGGCCTCGGTTATAGTCTTTCTTTTTTCATAGCGATAGGAACAGTCACAAGACACGCAAAAAGCCAATCGGCGGCTGCTTTCATCCCGTCACTGGGGATTGGCTGGCTTTCGATTTTGTATATCACTATAGGCCTAATAGTCGGATTGGCACTCGGGAGCTTCGATTTTAATGTTTGGGCTTTGCAGCTGGGTGGCCAATTCTATGGCACAATAATTCTGTTGTATATCGCAATAGCAAACATCACTCTTTACTCAGTACTCATTATTTCATTGGAGCAAACACTTCGTCAATATTTAAAGAGAATAAAATTTTCCTTCTTGGTAATGATAGTCTCAATACCTGTAATAATTTTTGGAATAGTGCCTGGTGCAATTAGGTTCTATTATTCTCATTACACCATTGTAATAGGTTATGCTGGTGCTATCTTTGCCCCCTTCTGCGGTGTGCTGGTGGCTGATGAAATCATGCGAAGGAGGAAAATAGACCTTGCTCAGGTTTTCGACAATTCGAAGAGGAGCAAATATTGGTATTTTAGGGGTTTCAATATCTATTCACTGCTTAGCCTTGCCGCCGGACTAATAGTTTATTTCTTATTGTACGATCCAATTTCCTCAAAACCACTGCTACCAGGCATTTTCATGTGGACAACTGCCACTTTACCATCATTCGGCATTGCACTCATGCTTGAATTATTATTTATCAAAACCATCCTCCTCCCGAAGAAGAAGGGCGATTATGAATTAAAAGATGACAAAGGATTGCTCGCTTTCATAGAAAAACCAAACCTATAATTTGGACAAAATATCGAAAACCCGCCGCAAGAGCCTTGCCCAGATCTTTCACTTTATTGGTCCCCACTCTTCAAGCGGGTTCTTCCAAAGTACTTCCTCACGTGCCTCAACAGGTACAGGTCTGAATCTTCATAGCTTCTGAACGACCTTTTTAACCTGTAGTAGGGACATTTACAGATAGCTGTCGAAGCATATAATGTTAATCCTCGGCTATTAATCGTTATTAAATTCGACTTCTGTCTAACTCCTTTCCTATTAACCTTCTGAAGGCTTCAGCAGCTATTTGGTATGTTCGATCGTTCTTCCCTCCTGAAGGAGCGCCTGCTGTATAGACGTCGAATTCCATGAAATCGAGGCCAGCCAACGTGGAGGAGGAGAGGGACTGTCTCAAGGCGCCCAGCAGCCCGTAAAGGTCACTGTTGCTCAAGCCATGGTACTCTCGGAACCTAGCCCCCTTCAGAGGGGCGTTGGCACAGACATCTATATCCACTGAGACATAGGTGTACTGCTTGTCTGTCTTCGAAAGGAGACTCTTGACCCTGCTTATATCAGCGTGCACATCCTCCTTCCTGATAACTTGGACCCCGGATGACTCGAAGCCTTTGTAGTACTCGACATAATGCTTCACCCTCTCGTCGCTTAACCCATCTGCCATCCTGGGGGGGTAATCGGAGACACCCACAACATAAATGTTCTCGGGAGGGACCTTCTTGACCAAGAAGCTTAGAAAGGAATCGGCGTTGTAGCTGTCTCTCCTGTTAAATATGTAGGGGTCGCTTGGCGTGAATTTGGTTGCAGCGTTTGTCTCAAGATCGTACTGGATTAGCCCGCACCTAATCGAGGGCAGTATGAAGTCGAAGTGGCTATCGAAGACAACTAGCCTGACATTCTCCCCTCCATACTCGCCTGCTACTGCTTCGATTGCTCCGCCAGAGAGGGAGTGATCCACTCCAAACATCACTGGCACTTGTGGAAATACGCATGACCGGACCTTTTTATTCACTTGGTTTGCATAGTCGAGGCACCCATTGGAGTCAAGAAAAGTTACAATGTTCTCCACAGTCACCATGAAGAGCATCTCTAATGGCGGTGTAGGAATCAGCCATTGCTCCACGTCGAGGCTTTCAATATTGTCGCTCAATCCCAATTCCCTGATTATGGGTTGGCATGGATCCCTCCACGGAACCTTGGCATATCCCTCAAGGCAGGCCTCAACTTTCTTTGTAATAGTTCGCTCCCTTTCGTCGGGATCCAATAGGCCATTGAGGATCTTAAAATCCATGAGTTCGGTGGAGTCGCAGGAGCTAATAAGCTTTACAAGATTCTACAAAAAAGAAGGAAAATAGAGTTTTGTTTCTACTTAATAACCGCGTTGCACAGGGCCACTACATTCTCAATGGGCGATCCAATTGGGACATCACAGGCTGCACCAAGGGCAAAACCCCTACCCGTAACAGATCTGAGACAAGCCTTGGCAGCAGCTCTTACATCCTCCGGCTTCTTCATGAATAGATCAGTAGTGTCCACGTTGCCCATGAACGGGACATGGCCTCCTAGAACCTTGGCGGCATCTGCGAGCTTCACATGGTAATCTAGGCTCATGAGATCGGGCGACATCTCCAATAAAGCATCGAGGCGATCTGATGTGTTTCCACAGATATGCAGAAGGGCTTTCATATCTGTCTCCTTCGTTTTCTGAAGGATCGTCTTTCCATATGGCATGGCAAAGGTCCTAAACTGCTTGGGGGATATGAGTCCGGCAGAGGCAGAGGGGTCGCACCAGAACATGCCATCAACCCCAGTGTCACTTGCCCACCTCAGGTACTCTTGGAGAACCTGAGAAGAATATTCGATCAACGGCTTGAGCATATCTGGCTTCTTGAGAATGTCCAGCATCATATTCTCTACGCCCCTCAATTCTGCTGCAAGGGTAAACGGGCAAGTGAGTGTAATGTAGGTGAACCTATCCTTACTGAGCTTTCCATTGAGGAAGGTGGCGATCTTGAAATCATTAACGGATCTGGCGTGCTTGCTAATATCTGGCACTTCAAGCTTCCCGACTTCATCCAAGGATCTCACTACGGGCTCCATGGTTGCGGGGTTGCTTGCCTCAGGTATAACTACCTTACACCCACACGCTTCCACTGGTGTTAACCAGTCCCAAATGACTTCCAAGGCATCGAACGGAGTTTTTTCTAGCATCCAGAGTTGTGCCTCGGCTCCCTTCATGGGAGTTGCAAACGCCTCGGTTACCTTCAACCCTGATGCCACGAGCGCCCAGAATCCCTGAAAAGGTGGTATTACTGGTATTCGATCGGGCTCAGAGAAATTTAGTACTGCTTCGACTCGTTCTCTCGGCCTCATTAATTTTAATCTCCTGCAATTAAATGGTAAAATAAAAAAATTTTGGTGGAATGGTTGGCACTAAAGTGCTCTCTCAATCAATTCCATAATGTCGAGTACTTCCATCCCTGCACCAAGTGCCTGTGAGGAGTCGTCAAGGTTTCTCTGGCAGAATGGGCAAGCACTGACCAGCGTTTTTGCGCCCGTTGCTTGCGCTTCTGCTACTCTCTCCTCGCCTGTCCAGATAGCGAAATCAGGGAAGGCCGATTTCGCCCCGCCACCTGATCCGCAGCACCATGCTACCTCCTTGCTGCGCTCCATTTCGACCAACTCCACTCCTGGGATGGCCCTCAACAGTTCCCTTGGAGGCTCATAGACTGCATGCTCGCCTAGGTTTCTACCCATGTGGCATGGGTCATGGTACGTGACCGTGACATTGGGTAGGCTCTTGAACTTGAATTTGCCTTTCTTGAGCAAGTCCGCAAGCAGCTGTGTGGAATGATATACCTTAAAGTTGTGCTCGATGCCAAAAAGGCTGCCATAGTTGTCCTTGGCATAGTCGTGGATCCATGCCTTGTAGCAGCCTGGGCAGGATGCGACAACGGTCGATGCGCCGCTCTTTTTAACAGCCTCGATGTTGTGCTTCGCCAGCTCTTTGACTGGATCCCACTGCCCGGTCCTCAACATTGGCGAGCCGCAACAGTATTCGTCCTCAAGGACCGTGAAATTCAATCCGAGCTTCTTGAATGCCTTGGCCGTGGATATTGCAATATTCTTCTGCCTGTAGGAGGCTGTACATCCGACGAAGTAGACAAAATCCGGCTTATTCGACAGCAGTGTCGTGCCAACAGCCTCTTTGAGCCAGGCGGTCCTGTTCACATGGGCTTCATTATAGGGGTTATACTTGGTGGCGATAGCCTCACCGAACTTCCTGTGTTCCTCTGGGCCCAGCCCCCTGGACACGGCGTCTGCCCTGACGGCCTCAAGCAGCGGGAGTGCCAGATCGTAAATGGGCCTGTAGCCATTTGTTTCAATTACATGGCACTGCTCCGAGCAGTTGCCGCACATGGTGCATTCAAAGAATGGCCTCGCGATCTCGCTGGACCAGCTGATCCTGCCATTCAGCAGGGCTTGGGCCAGTTGCATCTTGCCGCTCAGGTAGTATGGGTCGAAGCCCTTCCACTCTCCGCTGGGGCAGACGGGGTTCCAGTACTTTGACTGGTACCAATTTCTGCAGGTGCCGCAGTGGACGCACTGGGTCGGCACGGCTGCCGCTTCGAGTTTCGCCTCAAGATGTTTATACGGCTTTGGGTATTGCATAGTTTTCACACCTAAAAGTCCAAGTTCCCCGGATTCATTATGCGGTTCGGGTCAATCATCTTCTTTATGTTCTTGAGCAGGTTCACTGCTACAGGGTCAGAGCCAAGCCAGTTCAGCCGTGAGAAGTATGCAGGAGCCTTGTAGAGCACCGTTCCATGTGCCCTCATCGTGGCTCCTATGTCCCTTAGGCATGCCCTATGCCCCTCTATATCCTTGGGCGTATCGTGGGGCTGGCCAAAGACATTGTACCTTACGATGCCTTCGTGGCCATGGTCCATGAGCCTATTGTAAGACTGAATCCAGTGCCCAGCTTTGTTATAGCCATGCCTCTCCATGACCTGCTCCACAGCTCTGTATATCTCGGCGTTCTTGGATGGCGGACAATAGCCTCCAACCCACTGGGCTCTACCCCCCCTACCTCCGGTAATGTCGTTGGAGAGTTGCACAGGAAGATACTTAAAGTAATGGATCTGGTCGCCTTTGGTATAGGTCGATACGGCATCCTCAAAACGCGTTAATTTTGCTCCTCCGTCCGCAGTGGCCTTCTGGACTATCTCATCCTTGGCATCCAGTTCCTTCTCGGTGTTAGCTGTGAATGAAACCCAAGAGCTGAGCTCAGCCTCGCCAGGCCTTATGCCTTCGCTGAATGGTACCTTCTCCCCGGCCTCGACCCTGCCCCAGGCCCAGTTGTTTGATGCAACATCGTCGACTATGCCCTTATGGGCAATCATACGTTGTACCTTGAATCCGCGCTCAACGGTGTCTGCATCCATTATATAGTCTCTCCTGAAGGGGCGCTTCGGGAAGAGTTTCAGGCTAGCTTTTGTTATTACGCCGCTCGTACCGTTCCAGCCAATGAAAAGGCCAATAAGCCCATTGTCAGGAAGCCCCGAATGGTGGTTCCAGTAGGGGGAGGACATGGCCGAGCCTGTGCGTATCATCTCGCCAGTGGGGAGGACGGCCTCCATGGCATTTAGGAAGTAGCTGCCGTCGCCGTAGGCCATAGAAAGGTCAGTCATGCCGTACATTATGCAGGCAGCAATCCAGCCGGAGGTACAAGGTGCATAGGTCACCGGTATCCTCAGGTCTGGGTGGTGCTTGTTCATGTAGCCGACGATTTCCGCATATGTGATCCCAGCCTCTACCAGTGCGTATTGGTCTTCCTCGTTCACCTCAATGACCCTGTTCATACGCCTCATATCAAGAACTATGCCACCTTCGCGGGGAGTAGCTATGGAGCCGATGCTCGAGTTCGCGACCATGGGTGTCACGGGCACTTTTTCCCTGTTTGCAAGACGGATGATGGCCTGCACCTCCTCAGCACTCTTTGGCATTGCGACGTAGTCTGCTTTGCCAGGCAACTCAAAGGTCATAAAATCCTCGGAGTAGGTGAAGAGAACATCATCGCTTATGCTTGCATTTCTCGAGCCAACGATAGAAACTAATTGTTCATAGACTCTCGACGTAGTACCTTGTGCTTTTTCCGTAGAAATTACCATATACTCACCTCAAATCTCTAAAAAAACTATCTTGCTATCTTATTTATGCATATCTCTTTTTGCATTGATCAATATTCATTTTTTCTAAACCAAAGCATGAAACATATCCTTTTTTTTTAAAAAATGCTGTTTTTGATCAAATATTCCTTAATGGTGATCTTTATCTAATAATCCTGTGATGATGGGTTATCCCGAATGCAACCTTTTCAGCCACCAATCACTGGGAAAAGAACGTCCACAATATCCTCGGAGCCTATCTTCGTTTTCAATCCCTCGAGAAACATGCAATGTCTTCCGTTGATCAAGATGTTAAGATCCGTCCTAAAGCTGCCACTCTTCATTAAAAGGTCCTTATAGCGTTTGTTTTTAGCTGCTATCCTTGAAAGCAGGTCGTCAAGATCGGCTGTGCTAGAGCCGATTTTTAATTCAACCAGCTCTTCAGGCAGATCGCGGCCGTGTAGCCTTATCTTTACCAAGGGTAGCCCCTCGATCTATTTTTCCAGTGCGAGCCTCTTCAAAGTTTCGTCCATGGGAACTCCGTTCTTCCCCCATCCCCGCAACTCGTAGTAGGCATCTAGCATCTTTTCAAAATCATCTTTGGTAATGCTCCAACCGGTATCTGAACGGCTCTCGTGCATCCTCTCTGGTAGAGTGTCGTTCTTACGGGAAATGCCCTCCCTAACATTAAATAGGCGTGTGAGGTTATTAATGCGCTCACCAACCTTTAGAAATTCTTCTTTTACCATGGTTATTCCCACGATCTTCAGCATATCAAGACAGATGTCTACCCATCCCTCAGGATCCCCCAATGAGTTTGAGGGTATATTATCGCAGCTGATCAAAGTCCATAGGGCCGCATTCCTGTCTTGGAGGTACTTTGTAAGGTGCGCCTTACCCTTTATTGTGAAGGGCTCTTTCAGCTCAGATGTTATGGTCCACGCCCTGAGGTGATCAGCACCTCTGTCAGCCGTGGCATAGGCCAGTGCCATCCCTACAACCCCCCTTGGATCATAACCCGGAAACTCCAACCCTTTGATCTCGAGAGCCATGTCCTTCACCCCGAGCCTTTCAGAAGCTGCTTTTACCCCGTCTGCTAGAATAGCCCCTTCCCCCTCCCTCTTGGCTATCTTGCCCAGGAGTTCTAGGTGACCGTTTAGGTCCCCAAACCTTAGACCGAAATCATGTACTTTCCTCTCGGTGCACTCCATGGCAAAGGATACGACCACACCAGCGCTCATGGTATCCAACCCCAACTCGTTGCACCTCCTGCATATGCGCGCAACACTAGCCAGCCCTTTATGGTCGCAGTTAAAGCCGTTCAGGGCCACAGTCTCGTACTCCAGCCTCTCAACTTCATCTTCGCCAACTTTTATGTGAACGCCGCAGGCCAAGGGGCACAGAGGGCAAGTGTGTTTCTTAATGGTGTACTTCCTGATCTCGGGGACCGCGAGTTTCTCCCAGCCGTCCACACTGCCTGCCGTGAAGTTCCTGACAGGCAAAACCTTGGCACCGGCGCTCATCTCAACTGCGGGCAGGTTCCCTCCCAGGTCAATGCCCTTAACCACATAATTGCGGATGTACTCCATCGCCTTGAGATAAATTCGCCGGACTTCCTCTGCCTTGCCCTGGGGTATGAGCTCCCTGTCATTTAATCTTCCCCTCACGGCGATCGCTTCTATATTCTTGGACCCCATGACGGCGCCCATCCCACCTCGCCCGATTACGCCAGCTCTCCCAGGACCAGTAAGGTCATTTAGAATGCAAGCGTAGCTGACCATATTTCTTCCGGCTTCTCCGATGACCATTGTCGAGAATGGCTTTAGCGACTCGCATCTCTCGTAGGTGTCCTTCCCTTCAAGGATGCTTGCATCCTCCAAGGACGGCCGATCTCCATCGATTTTAAGATAGGATCTTGTGGAAGACTTGCCCTCAATTATTAGGCCTAAAAAGCCAGTCTTTGCCAGCTCGTTGCTGAAACGGCCACCTGCATATGAGTCGCAGAAGATGCCTGTTGCGGGTGATTTTGATGCCACAGTGTAGCGTGTAAAACCAGGGAATAAACCTGACAAGGTTCCATTGAATATCAGTAATTTATTGCCAGGTGCAAGAGGAAAAACATCCTTTGTGATCTCTTTATAGGCATAATGGGCAGCTAACCCCTTTCCTCCTAGGAATTTAATCATTATATCTTCTGGAATCTCTTCAATCCCAAATGCACGCTTCGTGAGGTTTACCCTAAGAACTAACTTTGGGGAAATCTGGTCCAAAAAAGTCACTCCCCCTTTAATGATGTTCCCTGTATTAATTTTTTTTCTTTGATTTACCATAAAACTATTAAATTACATATTATTGAGCAATATAACTAATTAAAAAAATACCAATTACCACTAATAAAATTATAAAAACTATGAAAGATAGGTTAGAAAACCATATATACTAAAGTTTTGCATACCCTAACTTCATTGGTGTAATTTATGGCAGATACAGCTTCAGCTCCATCGACTTCGTCTAATCCACCGGAACTACGCAAAGCCGTGTCCCTTCCTCTTCTTTTGGCCTTGGCAGCTGCCTCAATACTCGGACCATGGCTTATAATGACCCAGTGGTGGTTCTCTCTGACGGGCTCATCCCTGTTTCTTGCTTTCATTGTCACCATGCTTCTTATGATCCCCGTTGGATTCTGCTATTCTGAGTTAGCTTCGATGTTGCCCTACGCAGGTGGATCCTATAACTACATAGGCCACGCTTTCGGCCAAAATACCGCATTTTACTTCAGCTGGTCCCAAACCATATCCTACTTTGCCGTCACAGCCTTTAACATTCTAGCAACCGTAACTATACTGCAATATGCAGGCGTCATACCAACATCGTATCCGGTATTAGTCGAGGTGGCGTTGGCATTCGGCCTCTTTTATACAATTTTGAACTGGTTTAAGGTTGAGCTGAGCGCTATGGTTCAATTTGGGCTCTTCTGGCTTCTCTTCATCACTGGTATGATATGGAATGGTGGTGCTCTCTTCTTCTATAAAGGATGGTCATTCTCCTACTTCCATAATTTCATCCCCTATGGGACGGTTGGATTCTTGGTGGCCGCTGGAGTCATGGTAACAATGTACTTCGGATTCGAGATCGTTGCGAACATGTCCGAGGAGGCAAATTACCCAGCCAAAAGAACTTGGATCCCTGTTATAGGAGCAATCGCGATCGCCGGACTTGTATACGTATTTACTCTTTTTGCAATGGCGGGGGTTGCTCCCCTGAGCTATCTCATAAACACCCCCGAGGTTCCGGGCCAGATCGTCTTTCTAACTGAAGGACACTCGGTCTTGGGATACATAGGATGGACAGGAATTGTACTTGGTGGCATCGCCTGCGCACTGACAACCGTAGACGGATTCTGGTTGGCATTGAGCAGGCTATGGTACGCTCTCGGCCGGTCAAACATGTTCCCCAAACAGATTGGGCAACTCAACAGGTATCAAGTACCAGGCATTGCCACAGTGTTAATCTTCATAGGGCTCGTTCCGCTTATCGTCTTCTCTACAACGCTGTGGATCGCACTTCTCTTCGTCCTAATGGGGATTACCATAGCTGTAGTTTATGTTGGAACTACGCTTTCATTCATCCAGCTTAGGAGAAAACATCCTGAGTGGAAGAGACCCTACAAAGCTCCCGGAGGCTATGTGATGGGGATATTAGGGCTTATCGGCGCTGGCTTCTGCGTCTTCTGGTCTGCTGATGCCCTAATTCCCGTGTCCGTGGGAGGCGAATATGCAGGCGGTTGGCAAGGCTGGTACTTGCTTATCGGCTACTTTATAGCTGGCATTATTGTGGCGTACTATATGGCTTACTACCGAAGGCGTAGGAACTTGAAAGCGGAGTTGTGCAAAGAACCTGAGTGCGAACCCGAAAAAATAGAGCACAAGACGCTACCAATGAAGTCTGGTTAGCTTCGGCTTCAAACAGTTTTTATTTTTTTAATTTATTTTTTTGAATATGGAAACTATTACCATCAATAAACCACTCCTACCACGAGAGACCGTTCCCCCAGGCAACATTAAGCACCTCCTTGACCGGATAGATTGCGTTCTGCTCTCTGATTCCTGAAAAACATTTATACCGCATGTAGAAGAAAGGTTCAAGCTAAGGGATTATAATCCTATGGGGATTAGCGATTTTATATTTCTTGAGAAGAAAGCCTTGGAACTAGGAGCTGTAGAAGCTAAAGTTATTCCAGCAAATTATGTGGTCGTGGAGGACAGAGTTGTTCTAAAATGTAAAACGGGGTGCGATGACTACGGATCGAAACTCTGCTGCCCACCCTATGCACCTTCGGTTGATGAATTCAGGAAGATGTTGAAAGACTACCATTACGCACTATTCATGAAATTTAGGTCTGAGTCTGAGACTGACGACGATGTGTCACAGAACCTCCTAAGGTACCTCTATGATCCTGAGATAAAGGCTGAATTGAAAGAAAAGGCGCAAAAGTTCTATGCTGACTGGTCAGAAGACGCTAAAAGAATTCTCCTTGCAGTATTGAAGTTAGAGCAGACAGCATTTAACAGTGGATATGCCTTTGCCGTAGGTTTCATGGCTGGCTCCTGCATTCTCTGCTCCAAATGCAACATGTCGACGAAAGTATGCACTCATCCAACGATGATGCGCTTTCCGGAACACGCGGTCGGCATTAATATGGTAAAAACAGCTGAAAAGGCTGGCAGCTCAGTAAAGTTTCCCATAAAAGGGAGACCTGAACCGACAGGACTACTTTTAATCGATTAACATGCAGGCTAGGGAAAGAGTCCGTGAGATTCCCAAGGAAAAGCTGAGCCAACCTCAAGCTTTTTCTTCCATCTATTTTAAAGATTCATGATCATCCTTTTTGGAAAATGACATTTCGAGCCACCATTCTAAGTAACAGATAAGTGCAATGATTAAAGCCTAGCATAGAAAGGAGGAGACCTTCAAATTTGATAACCTACATAATGAATTGGTCTTGTTAAAATGCTGAAGCACGACAGCTTCGATAATCGATTCCCTACTTGAAATCACTATAAATTCTTAAACTAACGCTTGACATAAGTTGATTTATAATCACAAGATCATTAGTTTTTAAGTTTACTTCACTTCAAATAGAAAAATCACCATGAGTCACCATCAACCCTCAGTTCTTGCCATCAGTTAAGTTGGGTTTATTTGAAGACTCCATCAGCAACCTTGGTGGAGCTGAAAGGCCCCGAATTAGGAGCTGGTCAATTCTGTCCTGCGGACGTTTCCATAGCTTTGCCCACTTGAGCTTCCTTCTTCTTGCGGCCATATAATAACAAGGCTATTGCGTTTATCGCGATCGCTGGCGTGATATAAAGGATTCCATTAAGCCAACTGTTGTCAAAAAATGATGGATCTGTTTGCATTGCCAGCCAGAGTACATAAATTTCAATCCCTGCCGTTCCAATAAGCGAACCTGCCCAGAAAAACTTTCCATCCAACTTTAACCGATTATGCAGAGCGATATAAATGAATATAACCAAAGCGACGGCGATCAGATCGCTAATTCCTACATAAAAGAATATAACCCAAAGTAATAAAATGGACAGAAATAAGCCCAATGTAAGGCTGTTTGCTTTGTTCATAGTGCCCACATAGTTAATGCTTGCACAAATTCACAAAAAAGGCTTTTCACTCGACGTTATCTAGTTCTTTAATCATTATAGAACTAAGCATACGTGGATGAACCCTGAAGTGTTGAGAATGGCCATGTCTTTGCCCTGCGCGCATTGGCTGTATATATGTATGCGAGTGTAGATAATTACATGCCCTATCCGCAATTACGACGCAAGTAAAACAAAATATATTTCTCAGACATCTACAACATAAAAGATTCATTTTGTAAATAAAGACCATAAAAAAGGAAAAAAAGAAAAAACGAGGATCAATTTTCCACTTTATTATCTGACACTTGGGGCGATCTGTTTTATCATTTCCTTGGTCTGTGTGTCTTCCCTCAGCTACTACATTTTTAATAAAAAGTTAGGTTGTAACCTTGTTTGCCCTCCAAAGAAAAAACCAAGCATAAAAAGCGCCTCTCCTCTCGTCTTGCGACTAAAGAATAAGAGACTGCGGCTGAGGCGATGGAAGAATTTAAAGATTACCATAGCCACCTGGAAGGCGAAAGGAAGGAGAAGATCTGCTCAACCGACTGAAGGAGCGCCACGAAACCACTGAGTATAAAAACGAAGACGAGTGAGGTCCTCACTTTTTCCTGCTTTTGCTGCTCTATCATTCAAGGGCATGCTTGTAAAGCTCGCTGATTGAACCCTTTGCTAGATAGTACAGCAAAATAGCTGCGACTATAGCGATTGCGACAGTAGCTCCCAGAGCCGCGAATTTGTTGAATCCGATTGAAAGTGCAAGACCCCTCCCCAAGATGTAGAAGACGATAGGCGAGACACAGACTGCACTTATCAATACGACTCCTAGAAGACCGATAAACATCCCCGTCCCCCGCACGTAAGTATTCCTGGGCTTCTCTTCAAAATCCGCATACTTTGGGCTGAGGTAGCTCCCGAAGAGTACTGCTAAAATGGTGACAGCCAGTCCAGCAATCATCAACGATGCCGCATAAAAGACGCTGAAGCCCATTATGACCGAGATCACGATGGGGAGAGCCACAGCAGGCACCAGTGATATGAGCAGCGGTGCCGTGATCTTAGCTCTGAAGAGCGATCTTGCATCCAAGGGGGAAGAGAGGATGTGCCAGACCGCCGGCCCCTCCTGGCCGAGGTTCATGATAGACAGGAAGAGCCCAAACATGCCCTCCCCCATCAGGCAGATTATCACCGCCGTGTAGAAATTCCCGCTGGCGTCCCCCGAGCCAATTGTGAAGAGCAGGGGCACCATTATTATGATTGGGACAGCGAGGAAGCGCACCATCTCCTTCCGCCTGAAGATCGATCTAGTATCCTTTCTTATCATCGCCACTTCGCCCTGCGTAAACCCGAGCCTGCCCAGCATACCAGTTCCCTGATAGGTGCCCGCCTTCGACGAGCTGAGCTTAATGGTTACGGGGAGAGGAACCCAGTATCTCGCCCGAAGCAACACAGCAGCTCCCATCAGCCCAAAACCCAGCGCCAGGGTCAGACCTGTGAAGATTGCCGCCATGCTCACCATGCCATCGACGCTGTAAACCACCGAGAGTGAGGGCCAGAAGAAGGGCACAAACCAATAGGCTTGCATCTGTGGGGCTAAAATCTGTATTACCTTGTAAAGGAGATTGATGTTGAAGAGGAGCTGGAATACAGCCAGCACCAGCACGATCAGGATAGCCCTGCTGATTATTGCAGACCTTCCACCACGCTTGGAGAAGCTCGATGAGACCCTGTTCACCAGTGCCCTTATTATCTCGGCAACGAACCCCCCTACAACCATGAAAAAGGTGGCCATCACCGCAGAGAGTATCCAAACGCTCAGGTATCCCAAGGGAAGGGCGATGCCGAGGGATATGCCGAGCACAGCCGTGAGGATGAAGAGATACATCATCACAGTCGACAGCGATGAGCCCAAGACGTACTCGGTTGAGGTTATCGGCATATAGTTTATCATCTCGCTTGATGAGTACTGAGCCGACTCGCCGATGACGAAGAGTATGCCGTATATAACTACTAGTGCAATTGTGACAAGAGGTATCATGGAAAGGAGCTGGACAGCGATGGGTTGTATCGCCCCAATGTCTGCACTTGTGACTGCCTGGGTCATTATTGCATAGACCAGGGCAAAGGTAGCCACAAAGACTGCTACATTAATCACCACCAATCCGCGGTATGTCCTATACCACGACTGACGGATTCCTTGTCTGGTAAGCCTCAGCTGGGCAAAGAGCAGTATTGTGGAGATAATCCTGACATTCCCTAGCTTCATCTAGCGAGCTCCTCCACGACCGCCCTGACGTCGTCGATGCCGGTGAGCTTCAAGAACACGTCCTCAAGGCTGGAGCCCTGCATCCCGGCCATCTTCTTGAGGTCATTGACATTGCCCTCGGAGAGCAGGGCACCCTTGTACATTATCGCAACCCTGTCGCAGATAGCTTGGGCAATCTCTAGGATGTGAGTGCTGAAGATGGTGGTGACCCCTTCGCCAGCCAGTTTGTGGAGCAAGTCTTTGACGATCTTTGCCGATCTTGGGTCCAGACCGTTCAGGGGCTCGTCCATGATCAGGAGTTTGGGGCGGTGTATCAAAGCACTCGTTATAATTACCTTCTGCTTCATCCCCTGGGAGAAGCCGCCAAGCATCTCGTCTTCCCTCCCCTTCAGCTCAAAGGCTTCGAGGAATTGCTCGATCCTCTCCCCCTTCTCCTCTGGCGGGACGCCATACAGGTCCCCGACGAAATCGAGATACTCCCTCGCAGTAAGGAAGTCGTACAGGCGGGGCGATTCAGGGACGTAGCCCACCATCTTCCTCACTTCCGTTGGGTCGGACTGAGGGTTCTTCCCAAAGATCTGCACACTGCCCGATGTGGGCCTAATGAGACCAATCATTATCTTCATGAGAGTACTCTTGCCAGAGCCGTTAGGTCCGAGGAGACCAAAGACCTGCCCCTCCTCAACGCTAAGCGTCAGGTCGTTTATAGCCTTGACATTTCCGAAGTTCTTCACCAATGATGTGATCTCAAATGCTTTGGACAATTGCAATCCCTAATATGCCAATAAGACAATCAAATGAGAGATATAATTCTAACTGCAAAAAGACAGACAATCCCTAGGCGGCCTGTCTTTCAGGGATTTACTGTTAGATCAAGGGGTTGAAATCAAGCCTCCTGAACCTGCCCGCACCGTAAGGGACCACGCTTATCTTCCCATTCTCTACCAAATGCCTGACCTTCGGATTGACGTAGAAATCCACACCATCCTTCTCCATGTAGAACTCGTAGCCCTCCTCTGCACCCTTCTCCTTGATGTCCAACTCGACAGTCTCCTGATTCATTATGCAGCCACAGTCCATCAGGAGCAGAACGGGCTTCACTATGCCTGCCTTCTTTGCTTCTTCCCTAATGAAATCAATCACTCCATTTTCTAGCGCAATCAAATTTGACACCTGCAGGCGATGTTTGGCCTTAATCTTGGAAAATCTATTTCTGATCAATTACGATCATAAAAAAATAAAAAAGGTTGGAACCTATTTCTTCTTTGGCGCTGCTTTCATTGGTGCTTTTGCGGCAGTCTTTACTTTTTTCATTGGCTTGTCGCAGCAGACAACATCGCAGGCTGTGCATCCGCATTCGTCTTCAACGACCAAAACCAAACCGCATTCATCGCATTTGTATTTATCGCCTTTTGCCAAAATAATTCCCCATGTACTATCTTCCCTGCCGCATATTTAAGTTTCAAACAATCAGTCGGCGCCTAATTGGTTGATCCTTTTTAAGCATCCTTTCCAATAGAAACTGCAGTGATGTCTGATGGAAGAAATCCTTCCCGAAGAGGCAAGGGCTCTTGACGAGAATGCTGAATTCTTGGGTGTCTCAAGGCTCCAGCTCATGGAGAACGCTGGCAGGGCCGTTGTCGAGAGCATTCTGAGAAAGACCGGTAAGATCAAAGAGAAGAATGTGCTCATCCTGGCATATGTTGGGAACAAGGGAGGGGACGGCTTCGTAGCTGCCAGGCATTTCGCGTCCATGGGCATCCCGGTATCCTTGGTCCTTCTTTCGAAACCTGATCAGATCTCCACTCCAGAAGCTAGGGCGAACTTTTCCGCGGTCCAGAAGATGGGTTCTTCCATTGAGCTGATAATCGCCCCGACGGTATCTGACTTGGCATCGCTCAACACCTCTATCAAGGAGGCATCGATCCTCGTGGATGCGATGCTAGGCACGGGTGCCAAGGGAGATCTGCAGGGGCTGCTGAGGACTGCAGTGGAACTCTGCAACTTCTCAAATGCGTATAGGGTGGCGATAGATGTTCCCACTGGTGTCGATGCTGTTACCGGCAAGTTATCCGAGGTTGCTTTCAAGGCAGATCTTACGGTCACCCACCATAGACCGAAGACTGGCCTCTTGGCCAAAACTGTCAAGAACTACGTGGGCGAGCTGGAGGTCGTAAGCATAGGGATTCCGCCCGAGGCAGAGCTCTTCGTCGGCCCCGGTGACCTTCGCCTGGCGCTCAAGCCTAGGGAGACATTCTCCCATAAGGGGCAGAACGGGCGGCTTCTCATAGTGGGCGGCTCATCGAGGTATGTCGGGGCACCCTCACTGGCCGCTCTCGCTGCGCTGAGGGTCGGCGTTGACCTTGTCACAGTGGCCGTGCCCTCCTCTATCGTCCCATCGGTGAGGGCTTTCTCCCCCGACCTAATTGTGGTTCCACTGCCCACTGAGGGCAAGCTCGACATAAAGTGCATCCCCTCGATAATGAGGGAGGCAGAGAATGCTGATGTCGTTGTAATGGGCATGGGCATGGGGATAGAACAGAGTGTGAAAGATGGAGTTGTTGAACTCATCGATCAGCTCAATGCCGTTGGGAAGCCAATGGTAATAGACGCAGACGCTCTCAAGGCTATGGGGGAGCAGCGGAAGTATCCGCAGTTCTGCAGTGCAGTCCTAACGCCTCATGCAAAGGAGTTCTTTGACCTGACGGGCGAGAAGCTCCGCGATGAGCATTCGGCGGGCTGGCAGGGGCGTGTTGATACAGTAATGCGGTGGGCTTCAAAACTGAACGTAACCATCCTCCTAAAGTCAAGGTTCGATATCATCGCCGATGGCAAGAAGTATAAGGTCAAGACCATAGGCAATGCAGGCATGACCGCCGGTGGCACTGGTGACGTCCTGGCTGGGGAAGTAGGTGCCATCCTCTGCAGGGGTGGGGGCCCATTCAGGTCAGCAGCCTCCGCTTCATTCCTGAACTCTTATGCGGGCGACCTTCTTGCTGCAAGGTACGGGCACCACTTTACGGCGCATGACTTGGTGGATGCCATACCGCTGGCACTGAAGGAACTCAACGTATAACCCCCCGATGCCTTTGCTCGTAAGAAAATCCTTTTTATGAGTGTGAGCGGAGAGTAGGTAAGGATATACTAAAATAATGGGGATTTTTATGGTAGATGCTTTACCTCTTGACAAATATCGCAGGTTATCCGACCCGGACAAGCTTGAATGTGCCTCCACAATCGAGCTGAAACCGCTTGAGGAGATAGTGGGTCAGGATAGGGCACTTAAAGCCCTCAAATTCGGCCTCGAGATAAAGGATCCTGGCTTCAACGTTTACGTTGCTGGAATACCCGGCACAGGAAGGAGGAGCGCCGTTAGCAGTTTCCTAGACGAGCTAGCAAAGACGAAGCCAAAGGCTGATGACTGGATCTATGTGAACAACTTCGACAGCAAGGAGTACGAACCTAATGCGATTAAGCTACCTGCAGGCATGGCTAACAAGTTTAAGGACGACATGGATGCCCTGATAACCGAGGCGCGCAGGGCAATCCCCAAGGTCTTCGAGAGCGAGGACTATGCGGCTCAGAAGGATGCCACCACAAAGTCCATAGAAGAGGAGAAGGCGAAACTCTTCTCACAGATAAATGCTGACGCTCAGCAGCAGGGGTTCGTGATCCAGACCAGCCCTGTTGGACTCATAACCATACCCGTGATCAATGGCAAGCCGCTCCGCGAGCAGGACTTCCTAGCTCTGCCCATGAAGACGCAGCAGGATATTGCGATGAAGAGGGAGAAACTCAACGCAGATCTGAGGAGCGCCTTCCGCCAACTCAAAGACCTAGACTCAAAAGGTGCTGAGGAGGTAGACAAGCTCAACCGCCAAGTCTCGCTCTACGCTATAGAACACCTGATAGCTGACCTCAAGGTAAAGTATAAGGATATACCCGAGATTTTGGTGTACATCGACAGCGTGCAGAACGACATTCTCGACAATTTGGACTCGTTCGTAGGTGAGCCACAGCAGCAGCTCCCCCCCCAGCTGCAACTACCATTCCTAAAGGAACTGCCCTTCAAGAAGTACGAGGTCAATGTTATTGTTGACAACTCTGACCTGAAGGGTGCCCCTGTTATTATAGAGCAGAACCCATCGTACCAGAACCTCGTTGGCAGAATCGAGAAGGATGTGCAGTATGGTATCGTCACCTCTGACTTTACAAATATCCGTGCGGGTGCCTTGCATAAGGCAAACGGCGGATACATCGTCCTTCCCGTCGAGGACCTCTTCAGGAACCCCCTATCATGGGACATCCTGAAAACGACGCTGAAGACAGGGAAGATAACCATCGAGGAGCCGGCCGAACGGATGGGCCTAATTACTGCAAAGGGGATTAGACCAGCGCCGATACCCCTCAACACCAAGGTTGTGCTCATCGGCACACCCCTGATCTATGAAGAACTCTTCAGCCTCGACCCTGACTTCAAGGAACTTTTCAAGGTCAAGGCAGAGTTCGACACCTCCATGGATCGTAACCCTGAGAACGAGAAGAAATATGCAGGGGTAATCTGCACATTCTGTAGCAAATTCAAAATAAAGCCCCTCGACTACACAGCCATATCAAAGACTGTAGAGTACGGTTCAAGGCTTGCCGAGGACCAGGAGAAGCTCTCGACACAGTTCTCCGACGTTGCTGACATCGTAAGGGAAGCGAACTTCTACGCCATTCAGGATAATTCGGAGTTTATCACGGCGAAGCACCTAGTAAAGGCTATCGAGGAGAAGATCTACCGCTCCAACCTCATCCAGGAGAAGATACAGGAGTATATCAAGAGAGGGATCTTCCTCATTGAGACTGTGGGAGAGAAGGTCGGCCAGGTAAACGGTCTGTCGGTGATTGGCTTGGGGGATATCTCTTTCGGCAGGCCATCACGCGTCACTGCTAGCATAGGAGTAGGACGCGAGGGGATTATCGACATTGAGCGCGAGGCAGCGATGGGCGGGCCGATTCACACCAAGGGTGTGATGATCCTAAGCGGCTACTTGGCCAATAAGTATGCCCAAGACAAGCCCCTGAGCTTGAGTGCAAGGCTTGTCTTCGAGCAGAGCTACGAGGGCGTAGAGGGCGACAGCGCGTCCAGTACGGAGCTTTACTCCATACTGTCTGCCCTATCAGGCCTCCCCATAAAGCAATGCCTTGCAGTGACTGGATCAGTCAACCAAAGGGGGGAGGTACAGGCCATAGGCGGCGTCAACGAGAAGCTCGAGGGGTACTTTGAGGTATGCAAGGCAAAGGGTTTCACGGGAGAGCAAGGTGCCATGATCCCCGCAAGCAACGTGCAGAACCTTATGCTAAAGGAGGAACTCATGCAGGCTGCCAATGCAGGAGTATTCCGTATCTATCCTGTAAAGTCTATTGATGAAGGCATAGAGGTTCTTACGGGTGTTAAGGCTGGCGAGAGAAGACAGGATGGAACGTTTGAAGAAGGAACGGTCAACTACCTCGTGGACAAGCGTCTCAGGGAGATGGCGGAGAAACTGAAAGAATTCACCGCAGGTAGCAGGTAAAAGCCCTCTGCCTCGCCACTTTTTCCATTTTATTCGGGCTTTTCATGGTTATAAAATATTAAGAAAATTTGATCAGGCAACTGAATCATGGAATGTTTTTAAAGCCTCTTCATGCAAGTTACGTTAACGGAGCTGTCGCAATGTCCGCGATGAAAGAGTACACCAAAGAAGAGCTTGCTAAATTTGACGGAAAGAACGGAACCAAAGCCCTCATAGCAGTAAATGGAAAGGTTTACGATGTTACAGGCATCGACCTGTGGCAGGACGGTGATCACATGAGCATGCACAGTGCTGGACAGGACCTGACCGGGGTCTTGTCTGAATCTCCCCACGACGACAGCATATTCGAAAAGATAAAACTAGTAGGCACGCTGAAACAGTAAGACTCATTTCAGTTCTACATATTATGGTGGGAAGCCATGAAAGTCGTTGCATTCAACGGGAGCGCGAGGAAGAATGGCAACACAGCGACCCTGATCAGGGCAGTCTTCAAAGAGCTGGAGGAAGAAGGGATCGAGACTGAGCTTGTGCAGCTAGGGGGGAAGCCCATAAGGGGGTGCACAGGCTGTAGGAAATGCATCGAACGGAAGAACAAGCGCTGCTCCGTCGAGTCTGACAACATGAACAAGCATATTGAGAAGATGATTGCTGCTGATGGTATTATTTTAGGATCGCCAGTATACTTCTCCAATATGACCCCCGAGCTGAAGGCACTGATCGACCGGTCTGGCATGGTCGCTAGGGCAAACGAAAATATGCTAAGGCGAAAAGCGGGTGCAGCGGTTGTAGCCGTGAGACGGGCAGGTTCAGTGCTGACCTTCGATACAATAAACAACTACTTCCTCATCAACGAGATGATAATTCCCGGTTCGTCGTACTGGAACATAGGCATTGGAAGGCAGGTGGGAGATGTTGAGAAGGACGAGGAGGCCATGGATACCATGGCAGACCTAGGGAAGAACATGGCTTGGCTCCTCAAGAGGCTCGGCTAAGAGCGTTATCTGAAGGGATCCAAAATAACGATATGCAGAAAATGCGGAACTACACTCGTTTACGGACCGAAGGTTAATAGAACCGCTGACACGGGTAAATTCTCAGTAACCATAAGCAACCTACCGACGAAGGTCTGCCAGAAGGGGTGCTCAGGCTTTTATTGGTATCATCCCGAACTGCCAGAGGAGATAGTTGCCATAGTGACGCGTGACTCTACGAAATGGGCAAAGACTGTGGGCACCGTAAATGCTAAGCAGATCTGCAGAAAGTGCGGAAAGGACCTTGTGAAGGGCGAAGTGGCACTCTTCAAATTCGAGAAGATTCCATTCATCAACAGGGGGAAAATCGCACTAATTCCCAACCCGTTCAGCAAGAGGGGGATCGAGAAGCCCTCCGCGGTGGGCCCTGAGGGGAAGATCGTTGTGGTGGTGAGTGCTCCTTCGCTTGTCTGTTTGGGTTGCAACAGCCATTACCTACCACCGATCTCGGGTAACCCTGCCAATCCTTTCTACAAGGACCTCTTCATTGCAATAAGGAAAGCAATAACCCAGGATTTCATCTTTGACGAATCCACCTTTAATTACTGGCAAGAATGAATACCTAACTCTTATTTATCTGACTATCTTTTCTGGAGGGCATGGTAAAAAGGCCAATGAGCCACAGGAGAGGAGCTCTACTCAGCATCACAGCTGTTGCACTGTGGGGTACGGTCTTTGTCTTCTCCCAGATTGGCCTTCAGTTTGCAAATCCATACAACCTCGTCTTCATCCGCTTCGCCGTTGCTTCACTAGCGATCTTCATTCTTGTTATACCACTTAAGAACGGCTCGCAAATGATTAGCGCTCTGCGGAGAAAAAACATCTGGCTGCTCGGCTTCATTTATATGATCGGCTTTCTTTTTCTGTACGTGGGACAGAACCTTAGCTCAGCTTCGGAAGCAACACTGCTGACAAACCTTGCCCCCATACTTGTTCCTCCAATCGCGGTTTCTTTATTGAAGGACAGGATATCGAAGCAGCAGGTCATTGCCATGGTCCTTGGGCTGATGAGCTTGCTCCTGATTGCTACGCCAAATCTGGACCTTGGAACATACCGGATCATAGGATACATTTTGATGTTCACCACATCGATCTGCTATGCTCTCTTCACGGTGATGAGTAAAAAGTACGGCGCGGTCCATCTTGCCGACTCCTTTGCCATTATACTCGTCATCACTGTCTTCCTTGCTCCTGTGGCATTCTTTTTGGGAGGTCTGGACCTATCGACCCTATCCATCCCGCCTGTTGGCTGGTTTTCCATTATCTGGCTCGGCTTACTGTGCACCGTAGTAGCTGTAACTATGTACCTTGAGGGACTTGGTGCTCTCGCAGCTTCTGAAGCTGGCTTCATCCAGCTCCTCCAGGTCATTATAGGGCTTTTCCTTGCGGGGATTGTACTTGGGGACTTCCTGAGTCCATACCAAATCTTGGGGGCTGTCTTGATCCTTGGCGCGATGGTGCTAGGCTCGATAAAAAATAAACCCGTCTAGTGGCATTCAGCCTTTTAATCAAAAAGGAGATTTACCGTAAAAGTGGATATTAGGAGCCTTATCCGAAAAAAACAAATAATAAAAAAGTGAGATGGAGTCTCACTCGAACTTTTTGAACACCTTGCCCGCGGTCGAGCAGACTGGGCACTTGTCAGGAACTTCGCCTTCAACCGTGTAGCCGCATACTGGGCAGATGTAGACCGCGCCCATCTTGATATCCTTCCCGCCGTCGACTGACTGCTTAGCCTTCTCGTACATCGCCGCGTGTATCTTCTCAGCCTCTAGGGCATAGTGCGTGGACTTCACCGCGCCGTTCTCCCCTTGAAGCTCGGCTGTGTTATTGTAAACTGGGTACATCTCATTGACCTCGAAGTTCTCGCCGTCAATCGCCGTCTGAAGGTTCTCCTTCGGGTCACCGATGATGCCTAGCTCCCTTGCATGGTTTGTCGCATGAACCCTCTCGGCGTAGGCTATGGCCCTGAAAAGCCTCGCTACGTTTGGGAAGCCATTCCTCTCAGCAACGTCTGAGAAGATGCCGTACTTCATATGCGCTTGACTCTCACCAGAGAATGCTGCCTTTAGAAATTCCTCAGTCATTTTTCTCATTGCATTTCACCTATAAGGCTAAAATATACCCGCTTATATAAAAATTCGTCTTACGATTGGGAATTAATCAAAAAATAAAATGAGAGAAAGTAATTGTGCTTGGGCTATACGACCTTCTCGAACATGTCCTTCGGAGCACCGCAAGCCGGGCATGTCCAATCTTCGGGCAGGCTCTCGAATGATGTGCCCTTGGCAATGCCGGAAGCAGGGTCGCCGACCGCCGGATCGTAGACGTATCCGCAGACTGTGCACCTATATTGGTCCATAGTTTATCCTCCTCTGCCATTTTGTGATTGACAAGATCGGACTAATCTTCCCCTTTAATATGACTTTTCCCTTTACGGCAAATTAAAATATCTCATAAGGTCGAAACAATAGAATAAAAACCGGGGCTTTTGAGTGGCGAAGAGCGGGTACGCCATCACAGTCTTCTGCGTTCTCTCAATACTCTACTTCTTCTCACTCATCCACAGGATCGGCATCGCCGTGATCGCTGTAAACCTCATGCAGGAGTTTCACGCAAACTCGTCGATCCTAGGGTTGATGTCGTCGATGTACTTCTGGCCATATGCCCTGGCCCAAATACCCGTCGGGATCATGCTGGACAGGATCGGCATAAGAAAGACCGTGACGATCTTGGGCTTCATTGCTGTGATAGGGAGCTTCCTATTTTCCACAGCGCCCAGTATTTTGATGCTGGGAGCCGGTCGCGCGCTTGTAGGATTCGGTGTCGGTGGGTTTTACGTCTCTTCGCTGAAGGCGATCGCCGTATGGTTCTCGCCGAAACGGTTCGCCACCCTGACTGGAGCACTGACCTCCATTGGGAACATAGGTGGCCTCGTCGCCACCTCTCCCCTGGCGCTCTTTTCACTGATGATCGGTTGGAGGGATGCCTTCCTAATAATATCGTTCTTCATGTTCCTCTTCACGATAGTTGCCTGGTTCGTGATAAAAGGTGAAGAGGGCGAGCAGTTCAAAAGTAAGGGCACCATTGGGCGTGACTTGAGAAAAGTCTTCTCGACCAGGGCATTTCTCAAGCTTACCCTAATTCCGGTGTTTGTCTACGGCTTTTTCATCAGCTTCCAGGGACTGTGGGGGGGCCCGTTTCTGCATGACGTCTACGGCATGACCTCTCCTGGAGAAGCTTCCTTCTTGCTATTTATCGCCCTAGGCTTCATGTTGGTGGGACCCCTTGCCGGTCTCCTGTCCGATCGAATTGGAAGGAGGAAACCGGTCCTGATTGCTGGGATATCGTTAGGCATCATCTTCTGGCTGATAATGGCCTTGGCTGGTGGTTCACTCGGATCCGTAGAACTCGCCGCCATGATGTTCTTGTTGGGCACCTCCTTTGGCCTCTGCAATGTGTACATGACCGTGGCCAAGGAGCTCTTCGGCGAAAGCATCTGCGGCCTTGGGATAGCTAGTTACAACACCTTCCAGTTCATCGGTGCAGGCTTCTTCGAGTTCTTTATGGGCTTTATGCTGGACGTAACCTATGGTGGTACAAGGGTCTTTGCAGCGTACCAGCTCATATTTGCCCTTGGCGTTGCTCTATTAGCAGTTTCGCTACTTACTGCGGTGCTTAGCCGAGAGACATTCGAATCAGAACCAGCCTGTCCAGGCTAAATAGGAAAAACCTCTGATATGGCACGCCTCAAAGACCATCTACTCTGCTAATTCCTTTGCTTTCTCTGTTAATGCTTTTAAATCTGCAATGATGCCTTCAAAGGCGAACCTGACTTTGCTTTATATTTGGGATTGGCGTATCCTTAATTGTGGTAATAATGGCGAAGATCCTTATTGTAATTGCCGAGAAGGGGTTTCGTGATGAGGAATTCATTGAGCCTTATAAAATTTTAAAAAATGCAGGACATCCAGTGACGGTTGCAAGCACTTCTGTTGGAGAAGCCCAAGGTAAGCTGGGGCTGCGAGTCAAGCCTGACGTCTCTATAGACCATATAGATCCTTCTCAGTACGATGTTGTGGTTGTTGTTGGCGGACCCGGCACACCTGCTTATATCTGGCCAAATGTCGCTCTTCAGAAAGCTCTTCGAGCGGTTTATGATAATGGGGGAATAGTTGCTGCAATATGCTTGGCGCCAGTTGTGCTAGCAAGAGCAGGGCTTCTCAAAAACAAGAAGTGTACGGTTTTTCCTACTGCTGAATCACTCGCAGAAATTAAAGGTGCAGGTGGCCTTCTGCTTAATCAGCCCGTTGTTGTTGATGGAAGGATTGTAACTGGAAACGGTCCCGATGCTGCAACAGTATTCGGAGAAGCATTGCTTAAACTCATAAAATAAACACTGATTCAAATGTTTTTGAACTGATGGAGTTTATTTAAAAACTTAGTTATTTTAGTGTCTTTTAGTAACTTTTAGAAAGAAAATACCGTGTCTATCTAGGATTCGAAATTTCGAATTTCCAGTCGAGATATCGATAAAGTGAGTGGTTAAATCCATTTGATTCAGGAGTTTCCGCTGGTGATTTCAAATGGCAACGAAAAAATCCAAAATGGCTATAGTGGCAGTGGCACTGGCAGTGCTTGGACTTTTCACATTTCTGGCAGTGGTACCCGGTGTATTCGCAAGTCCGAACGTAGCAGCAACTGCAAACGCAATACCAAATAACGTGATGACCGCCATCGATTATATGGGTAACTGGCGAACTCTCGCTAACCTTTCGGTAGGTCAGACAATAACTATCACAAGTACAATGGGTACTTTCAGGGTAGTCGGTGATCCTAGCCTGCATGGAAATGCCTCTGGAACGATGACTTTCACTGTGACAAATGCACTGAAGGCAGGGTATATCCTGACATTGACCAGTGGGGAAATTGTAATCAACGGCACAACCTATACCATCACCTCAGGCTCTGCCCAGACGGGGCCTTATGCAGAAGTACTTGTGGGCCAGGGGCAGACAAGCTCAAGCGGTGTATTCCTGATAGGCGCTGATGCACAAGGTAATTTCGGTGGCGCCCTAACGACCCATGTCAAATTGGACTTCAGTAGTGGTTCAACCGAATACATTGTAGTCTTAGCAGGCAATATTGTAGGATAAAATTATTTTTTTCTTTTTTTTATCTACTATTTTTGCTTTTTTAGGGTATGTGAGAATTGATTTAATTTAATTAACTATACGATAACTCTTTTAGGCCATATCTTTGGCCGAGATTGCACATACTGAGCCTAGATCTGCCAGGAACTAGGAGGTTTTTTGTTTCTGGGGTATGGTTTCTTTCTCGGGTTTGAATTCTTTATCGTATTTAGTTTCTTTCTGGGGCATCGTTTGTTTCTGGGGTATGGTTTCTTTCTCGGGTTTGAATTCTTTATCGTATTTAGTTTCTATTTTTTTCTTGCTCATTTACGCTACCGCCTTTTTTATTTTTCTTTGAAGGAATTAATAGACTGAAGAGATTGACTATTGAGACATTATCGCATGCTATTTCTTACCTTTATCATATTTGGAAGGGAGTTCAACATTCCGTTTCTCTTTCCTTTTAATTTCCTTCTCTCTCTGCAATTTTAAATGCTGGTTGTGATCAATAGCTTTCTCTTTCTTGCCTTTGGGCACAATTTTCCCCTCTTAAGTTTAGATTCTACTCTTACCTCTATTAAAAATATGGGTGCTTTGCCGTAATTGATGTGATAACTGGCATTATTTCGTTAATACTTTTCCTTATGTTTTCTTCTTCTCTCTTCTCGTTCTTTCTTGGTCAATGGTTTCTTCTTAGGACTTCTCATGCCCAAAACAATCACCACTTAAGAATAATTAGAACAATAAGGTTTTTGCACATTGAGAACTAAGAAGTTAGAAAGAAGTTTGCTCGTCGTTTGTATTTGCTGTGCGCATCAATTTTTCTTTTCATTCGCCCCACCCAATTTTTATTAATTATCCTTCTTGCATTAAACGAAAAGTGAGAAAATTATCATTGGGTTTGGGTTTTGAGATTTAAATAAATAATCCCCCCTCCGATAAAGACCGTGGAGCCATGGCTTTGCCCCATCTCAAGAATAAATCCGTAAACTCACAATTGCCTATTGTTCGAAATCCTAGAACATGGCAAGCAGTATAAGCGGAACTCTAGTAAGTTGCTATTGAGATCAATGAAGACAATTGGGGCAGTAGTTGTAATCCTTATAGTTGCCCTAGGTACGTCCCTAATTCTAAATTATTATCTTTATACGAATAATGACCCTCAATTGATAACGGCTGAACCTTTCCTCATCCAGAATGCATCTACAACAGACCCATTCTTGGGCTTGAACCTTAGCGTGATAATGAACACAACATCCCTTCAATCGGGAGAGAGTATTGACATCATTATCAGTGAGACAAATACCCTAAACACAACAAATACTGTTAATGCTGCCAATGAGTGGCAATTTTCACCATTGAGCCTCAGCCCCTGCGGCACGCTCAACTACCCCATGGGGCTTGCAATTTTTCAGGGATATTATACGCCTTCAAACGTTTCAACCGCAGAGACCCTAGAGCTTTACAAACCTGGCATGTATAGTTGTCCCATGATCCTCGCTGGAATAACCTCCTATACCTTCCAGCCCCTAAGTACCGTGGCAAGCGTGAACGCCCCTTACAGCATCTTCAACCTGTCATTGGCCTCTGGAGTGACGGCTAGCGGATACTGGACGGACAATAATTCATCAGATGTTTGGGGGCTAAACGCAAGGTTTTCCAATTTTCAACCGGGGATTTACACAATTGCAGGCGGCGACGAGTGGGGTCAGCTAATCCTTCTCCATTTTACAGTCGTCTAGCATACCGTCGGGCTAGTCTCCCATAACTATCATGGTCATGGTAGATCTTACTTTATCGAGCTGCCGGATCTTTTTTGTCACCATCTCTCGAAGATTTTCAAGCGTGTCTGATTCCACCATGGCAACAATATCGTAGACTCCATAGACCAAGTAGGAAGCTTTGACTTCGGGGATCTTCCTTACGTTCTCCAGAACTTCCTTATCCGCGCCGGCCTCGACATTTACCAATACGAAAGCTAAAGGCATAATACTACCTTCTGGGTTATTGCCCATTTTACCTTATAACTTCTCCGCTGAACGATTTTCAGGTGGCTCTTGGTAAGGCGAGGAGTTTGTTCTTCTGGTTCCTTTTCCCAAATGCCCAACAAAGGCTGGTCCAGATAAATCAGTTGTTCAAAACTCAAGATCTTTTCACTGTCCTGGGTAAACAATGTTGGAATTAATGCATGGTCTATCTTAAATAAAAGAAAACTCAAGTCTCTCTCTGTGGAATTATGCCACGAATGGATTATCTGAAGCGGGGGTATGAGACCATAAAGGTTTACCATGTCAAACGAGGTGAAAGTGCATGAGCACTCCAGACGCGACAAGGACTGAGAAAAAGAAGTTTAAGAAGAATAAGAAGACGGCCAAGATCATGCGGAATAGGGGACTTTGAAAGTTTACGAGTGACAAATAAGGAGTTTAACGCAAAATCCTATGTCTGGGGAAGCTTATTGATGGACGCGATCACTGATCTTGAGAATATATTATATGATCCGATGACGAAAGCGCATCTTCATTATGTCTCCGATAGTAAATCTGGTGGTTATTTAGAGAACATTACTACTGGCAGAAGATTTCCTATAAATGATGATATTGTTAATTTTTCTTTCAGATGTTCAATTTTGTCAAAGCATAAATAGAGGTCTTTCATTTTTAACGTTGGGTGAATCATTTGACAAGCGATGATGATATTGTAAATGAACTTAAAGCAATAAAGGAACTCCTGACGCCAAAGCCAGCACCGCCAGCCCCCAAGGGCATGAGGGCCGAATTTACTGCATTCATCAAACAGTACAAGGTCATGGGAATGGCAGTTGCATTTATTCTTGGTTTGTATTTAGGTGCCTTGGTGAGCTCACTTGTGACCAACCTAGTAATGCCAGTGATCGGTCTCGCCCTACCCGGATTGAAAAATCTTTCAACCTTGACAACAGTATTCAGGAACCAGAGCTTCGGATTCGGTGCCTTCCTTGCAGCAGTGATAACCTTCATAGTCGTAGCACTCGTGATCTTCCTTATAGTGAAAATAACAAAGAGAGCGGGAATAGATTGAGAGCAACTTAATAGAATTAGCTCTGCTTTTTTTATTTTTTTTTCAGTACGCTGTGAACACCATGATAAAAAACTTCTAAAATACTTCTATCGGTCTCCGCATAATCGAGAAATCCCCCGTTGGTTAAAAATATATATCCCTACCAAAAAGGGTGATATTGGGGAGCGATGGAGGGCATTCCTGTTCGCCTATTGGGGTTTAATGTAGGTGAATTCTCCAGCCTTCCATTCTCCCCATCTAACATCCAGATTGACAGTATTTCATGGTCCTCGAACTCGCGTGACAAAAATAGAAGTTGGGTGGACAACCCCAAGAATAAAAAATAAAACTAAAACTTTAGCAAGGATCAGAATGGCAAAGAGAGTGATTCGTCAAGGGACCCACACTTTGGTAAAAACTCAATGTTTTTATTCTTTTTAATTTGCACATGGCGACCTATTTAAGATAGAAACGCTAAGAATAAGATGAAAAAGCTTCTATTCTAAAAAACGACAAAAATAGAGGAAAAAAACAACGACTCTGGAATCAAATAAGACCTTAGGCGGCGTAGGTGCAATACTGTTATTCATCGGACTTATACCGTTTGCTGAACCATTTACAGGAATAATTGCATTTGTAGGTTTGATACTCGTTCTAGTTGCCCTATATGGTCTTGCAAATATTTACAAGGAAAGAGGAATATTCTACAATTTCTTGTACGGCATAATCGCAGGCATAGTAGGTGCAGTAATTACCGGTATAGTGGTTCTTGTTTTCGTTTTAACCACACTAAAAAATTTCCTTTATCAAATCTTTCCCGGCTGGAATGGTGAATGGTCAAAGCTTTCAGGGCTGACACCTAACACTTCGAACATAACTATGAGTACTGTCTTACCTTTACTGAAAGGACTTCTTCTAGCATTTCTGGTCATGTGGATTTTCATAATAGTTGCAGCTTTCTTTGCCAGACGATCACTAAAGATTTTTTCCACAAAAACAGGCGTAGGTTTATTCTCAACTGCGGCAATGCTGCTATTCATTGGCGCGATTCTAATAATAATTGGCATAGGCATACTTCTCATGTGGATCGCTGTACTGTTAATTGCAATTGCCTTCTTCCAGATAAAAGCGCAACCTGAACAACCTGTAACAACAATGGCTCCTCCACCATCAACACCGATAACAGTATAAAAGCCAACAATCAACTCTATTTTTTTATTTTTCTTTCTCTTGGATTATTCTATCTCTAACAATTACTCTTAATGAAAGAAGTCAGAAAAAGGGTTTAATCTTTGACAATGGGATTGTAGTCAACTATATGATAAAAATCTTAGCTTGGCCGCCATATCTATCTAGAAACCTATGCTATCTATTCCGCTATCCGCCCTCAACCACAAAGACCAAGTATCGAGCTACTGAGTGGCGTGCCCGTGCTTGCCTTCTTCTTGGCTTCCTCGTGCATGTCAATTATCTCTATGAACCATTCAGTTTCATCATCGTAGTCGTCAGTAGCCGTCTCAAACCATTCAGCCTCGTCTGGATAATCGTCGCTTATTTTTGCTCCCCCTCGACTATTTACTCCCTATATTAATTCTTCTCCTCATCTACCTTTTACGCCTTTCGTAAAGTTCAAACTTTCGATTCCAAAGCAGTTTTTCTGTCTTAGGAGTCACAGAAATTACTTCAAACCATCTAATCCCTGCACTTCTTTTTTCTGCAGTCCTGCAGTCCTTGACAGTGGTCTAGCCGAATCAGTCAGTACCAACGCCACTAGGATCTCATCGGGCTTGGGCGCATCTGGCAAACTTACGGTCATCGTGTCAAAGTGTGAAACGACCCAAATTGCCCGTTTAAAAACTATGGGCACATCGATGTCTGTCCCCATTGTCCCCATCTTAATAGTTGAAGGGATTATGGCCTTGCAATAATCCACGCCACCCAAAGCCCTTCTGACCGGCGCCCCAAATCTCGGGTGCGTTATGGCATGGGGATGCTCTACCTCCCCATCCATCCCTACAATGGCACCCTTACCGTACCCATCGATCCTCTCCTTTGCCTCATCTGGCTTTATAGTGAGTGCCTTGAGTGCCTCCTCCACAAGTAGCCCTCCCAGCCTCTCTCCATAATCGAAAAGCAAGCTAAGGTCCTCCACATATCTGCCGGCGAAAGGATTTTTTATAACTGCAATGGCAGCACACTTCCTTGCAGGTCTTTCGAGTTTCCTGTCCGCTTCCATCAGCGTCTCTTCCATAACAGTAACGATTTTGCGTATTACCATACCCTGTATGCTCGTAAAAACACCATCTTAGTCTTAGCTGAATTGAAAATTAAGGGTTTGGATTCTCTCCTTGAAGCTTTTAGAAAAATAAGGGCTAGCCAAAATGTCTCGGAGAAAGGAAGGACGTACTCTATGCTTGATTATGGACTCTCCCTTGGTACATATTGCTAACTAAATTGCTTGGCGTATGTCTGGTGTCCTTTAGCTGATTAGAGATGAGCAGTTACTAATGGCTTCTCAGTTTGAGAATAAATATATTCTATTGTGCCATCCGGCCTAATTAATGCCCAAGGAAAGGAATCTATCTCCCCTCGCTTTTCAAAGAGAATGACGTAAATCATGACGGGTTCATTCGTATCTTTTACCTTTTTCTTTGCTTTATCGAAGACTGGTTCCTCTTTTTCATCTTCGGCGCTGGCGATTCCTGCTGCACGGAAACGAGTATAGTCTGAGGCATAGCTCTTCTCCAGATCCTTCAGCCAAGCAAATCGAAGGCGCATCTTCAACTTTGGATTTCCGACATCCTCACCGCAATTCGGGCAGAACTTGGCGGAGGCCGGGATCCTTCCCCCGCACCTTGCGCAGATTTTTAGTTCAGTTTTCGCGGCTTGTAGTCTATTCCCACAGTAGCTACAGTAGTTTGACGAACTTGCTACAATAGCCATACATTTTGGGCAGGTCACACCATTCCAATTGCCCCAACCAAACCAAGATGAATAGAGGCCCCCCCATGCGAAGTAGGGATAATAAAATGGGCGTTGGACAAACAATATCTATCGCCTGTTTTAATGCTCCTAGCGTAGTTAAAAATCTTATCGTTGGACTGCAAGGAAAGGGTTTTCATTCAGATAGAGCTTTCGTTAACATGAATTCCATCAAATTTAGGCTGATTGGGGATTATATTTTTGGCTATGATCTCAATCTTGAATTGAAAAATAAAGTAGCGCAAGAAAAAAGTGGTAATGCTCCTAAAAACTCTTTTATATTCTAATAACTGGTGAGAATTTCTAAACTAAACCCAAAATGAACATATTATTTCTAGCCTTCATATCCATACTATCAATTTCCCAAAAAGTAGTAGCAAGCTTACTGTAAAAAGAATTACTGAAACTATGACCAGAATCCAGCCAAAAATAATAAAAGCAAAGCCACCAGCAATAGCCCAACCCCAATTACCATGATTAATCAGATTTGCAAAGTCAGCAAAGAGTAGCAGCCAAGCGGTTGGTATGCCAACTACACCAACTAGTCCAATTAATCTAGCAATTATACTCATTTTTTCACCTATTCATCAAGGTCAGATTATTTATTTTTCATAGATTTTCAAGATTTTTTCCTTCGACATAGGTAAATCATTCCGAACGACAATCCATGTCTGCACAAGCCTAATTCCCAGCGACTGGTATGCAAGTTGGTCTAGTGTCTCAGTGATCTTGTACCATGGCACCCCATCGTTCTTCTCCTTGAACTCCATAGGTATCTCCCTAGCAGCATCACTGATAATCTTCAACCTATGAGCCACAGCTTCCTGTATCTGGGATGACTCTAGGAACTCTTCTCGTGTTTTTCCTTTAGTGTACTCCTCTACCCTTTCGATCCCGTTTATTATGCGCTTTACTGCGTATTTCGGATCCTTATTCAAAAAAGACCTTCTCATAATTCTTTCACTGGGCTGTTGAATGCGCGGTCTAATAAATTTGAGTGATGTCACCTTCTTGACCCTGTTGCGGCAAGGAGATTCTGCCAGATGACGAGTTTGCCCCCGCTGCGGTAAGAAACTGTAAACGGTAAATACTTCAAATACCGTGGATTATTTTATGGCATACAGACCCCAGATAAGAGCAAACAAAGAATATGGCGGGAGACATGAAAAAGCCAAAGCCAAGGCCAAGAAAAAGAAAAGTCGGTCTAATGTCAGCCACATAGCTGAGGAGAAGCATGTTCCTACATCAGAAGAGGTTGTCAATAAAACCCTAAACATGCTACGTAATCTTGGAGACCAGAGATTTATCCTTCCTCCGTTCAGTATGCACTTTGGTCGTTGGCTATCGAACCTAAGGGACACACTATCCGAATTTGAATCAAGTCTCCCCCTAAGCCTCGATGACCAATTCGTTGAAGAGCGTTCGCAGATACTCTCGAACGTTGCGATCAATCTTGATGAAAAGCAACGCCTGGAAGCTTCTTGTGAAGACGTTGCCAAGAGTTCCTCGGATACTAAAAGCCTCCTTGAAGGCATCGAGAAAGAATATGCTGCTGGCACAAAGGAGATTGAGAGGCGGCAAAATATTGAAATAAGTCGCTTGTCAGGCAACATTGACGTTTTGAGAGAAGAACTAGATCGCACAGCTCTTATTAAAGCGGGCATCTTCAGAGCCATCTCCAAGAAGACCAAACAGCAAAAAGAGATGGAACTAACCCAGAGACTGAACTCCGCCAAACAGGAACTCACCTCAGCCGAACAAAATTTCAATGCTGAAAGAGAGAGGCTGCAATATGAATACAATAGAAAAAAAGAACCTGTTGTCGAGCAAATAAGAGAGATCCAGAGCGAGATTGAGAAGCAGGATATCGACAGCTCTCTTGAAACCCGAAGAGCTGCATGCGAAGCCCTCACAAATACAATAAATAAATTTATTCAAAGAAGAGTTGCAATAACATGATTTATAAAAAAGAGCTAATTCAACTGTTTGTCTCTCTCAAATTTAGCTGGTTCTCTCCTGATCCGTTATTATTGCCATAAATCATTAGCCTAGATTCAGCATTTTTCCATCGTGCAAAAGAGTCCTAAGGACATCCGGACGATTTTTCTGTGTCCATCAAAAACTCCAACATCCGTGCCAAATCATATGTATCAAAATTATAAAGGGAAACTAGGAATAGCATCAGAATGAGGAATCCTATGCATCTTTTATTCCCCTATAGGATGGGCGATCTAAGCCTTGCAAACCGGATGGTGATGGCGCCCATGACCAGGTGTCGCGCTGCTGAAGGAAATGTTCCGAGTCCTTTATCTGTCACCTATTATGTTCAGAGAGCCTCGGCGGGTTTAATAATTACCGAAGGTTCCCAGGTAAGCGCTCAAGGCGTTGGATTTTACCGTACTCCCGGTATTTACACTACGGAACAGGTTTCAGGCTGGAAGAAAGTTACCGACGCTGTTCATGGCGCTGGAGGGAAAATTTTCCTTCAGCTCTGGCACGTGGGACGAATTTCGCATCCTGACTATATTGGAGGTGCCCTCCCGGTCGCACCATCGGCACTACCGATAAACGAAGAGATTCACACTCCCCAGGGCAAGAAGATGATCCCGATTCCTCGGGCTCTCGAACTTGATGAGATCCCGCAAATAACAGAACAATTCCGAGGTGGAGCGGAGCGCGCAAAGGCGGCAGGTTTCGATGGCGTTGAAATCCATGGGGCAAACGGCTACCTTCTAGACCAGTTCCTGCGTGACAGTTCAAACCGACGAACCGATAAATACGGTGGAAGCCTGGAGAATCGTGCACGTCTTCCCCTCAATGTGACCGAAGCCATCGCTCAGGTTTGGGGTTCGAAGAGGGTAGGGTACAGGATGTCGCCGCATTTCTCACGCCATGGGATGTCCGATGCAAATCCCCGGGAAACCTTCACCTATATGGCACAGGAATTGAGCGGCATGGGCATCGGCTATATTCATCTGGAAGAGCCTATAGGGGGCAGGATGGGAGCAATAAAACCTGAAACGCAGCTGGCCCCGGTCATTCATAAAAAATTTAACGGAACACTTATCCTGAACGGAGGCTACGATGCAAGAAGCGGTAATAAGGCAATTGAAGATGGTCTGGCAGATTTGATCTCTTTTGGGGTTTTATTCCTGGCCAATCCGGATCTCCCCGAGCGGTTCAGGGTGGAAGCTCCATTTAATCGTGAGGATATGGCGACGTTTTATGTTGGTGAAGAAAAAGGATACACCGATTATCCTTCCTTGCATTAGAAAAGAAGGTATCCCTCGAAGTGCGCCATGTACCGCCGAAGGGCTTGATTGCTTTGTGTTGGAAGGCAATGGCGCCAAAAACTAAGGATGAGTTGAAGATCATCCCTTTTGAAAACCATAATCACTTTATTTTTAAATAGTTGAAGGTTTTAGGTTGGTGAAGAGGACAGAACCACTGCGCCTTTGAGGGAGCGAGTACGGCTGGAAAGAAAGCGGATGATGTCGAACACTTCAATCGGTGGTCTTTGACCTATGAGAATTCCTTAAACCAATGGTTTTGGTTCGACCGATTTCATAGGCGTGTGCTGGGCATGGTTGAAAAGGGATTGACCCCTGGCACCATTTTAGACGTCGGTTGTGGGACTGGGCGGCTGCTCCGTAAGGCAAGGGAGTATTGGCCCAAAGCACAGTTTATTGGTGTTGATCCAGCAGTGGGGATGATAGAGAATGCCCGTCGATTAATGCCCGATGCTAAATTTTACGTTGGTCAGGCTGAATCGCTTCCTTTACCTGACGCATCGGTTAATCTTGTCTTCAGTACGGCTTCTTTTCACCACTGGCAAGATCAAGAGAAAGGTCTGCGAGAAATAAAACGCGTTTTACAGGTAGGCGGTCTGTTGTTTCTAGCCGATTTTTGGCCTGTGTTGGGATTGGCCAGGCTCATCCCTCGTTTTCAAACCAACAAACCGAGTGTATTGCAGGAAACATTTAGGCGTGTGGGATTTCAGGTTCGAGACCAAAGAAAGTATTGGGCGTTGTGGCTAATCGTTACAGTCGGGGAACGTCGTTAAGGGGCTTCACTCGGCGTACTAATTTAGTGAGAACGTTCCCAGACAACCTTCCATTTTTTCAGGTCTTGTTTTCCAATTTTCCTAAGGTTGTGGATTAACCTCTGAGGTCAATCTTAGCTTCCACAAAGACCCAAGACCCTAGGCGATTACTCATTAATTCAATTTAGTTACGCTCTAGCTGATTAGGAATTAAACTACGACTAAACCTAATGATGGTCACGCGGCCATCTTGTTGAGTGACCTCAACCCCCACAGGAATAGAACTATTGCAAGTGCGCTGATGATAACAAATCCCTCCACTATATCGAAGCCTTGAAAATTTCCAACAAATAATGCGCGAGCCGCATCTACTCCGTACGAGAACGGGTTAAATTTGGCGATATCTTGAAGCCAGATGGGCGCAAGGGCGAGAGGAAGGATAATGCCCGACAGCAACATGACAGGCAATGCTATCGTGTTCAACGTCGGAGCAAGAGGATCTTCGATTTTAAAAATTAAAGCAAAACCATAGGACATGGATGCCATCGTAACTCCAATAATTGCAAATAACAATAGGGCGATTAAGAATCCGCCTACATTCACAGTCAGGCCAAATGGAATTGCAACCAGTGTTATTAGGACGCATTGGAAGAGGAGGACAACGGCGTCTCTCAGAACTCTGCCCAAAAGAATTGATGGTCGCCTCACAGGGGTTACTAAGAAACGTTCTATGACACCCGTTCTGATATCATCTATAAGCAAGAATCCCACGAAGGCTGAGCCAAAGAGCGCTTGCAGGACTAAAAGACCGGGTATGAAGATCTCCACAGTTTTCCCCAAGGGTATGCCTGGAACACCCCCAAGACTGTTCAGGAGTGGCATAAACAATAAGAGGTAAAGGAGGGGCTGAAACATGCTCACTATAATGAAAACAGGGTTCCGGAGCGTGTGCTGCATGTTACGGATAAACATCAATCTCGTGTCACGTAATATTCTCATCATTTTCTTTCATCCTCCCTCAATGAACGACCAGTATACTTCAGGAAGACGTCATCTAGACTTGGCCTGGAGAGCATCATGCTCTGGGCCACCAGGTTTTTCGTATCAAGTGATCGCAGGAGGTCAGGCAACATTCTCTCCCCATCCTTAATGTTAAGATAGACTGAATAATTGTTAGTCTGGATTTTTTCCACCTGAACCTTCTCCTTCAACAAAGTTTCAGCATTGCGGGCGATCTCCTCTGAGGAAAAACTTAAAACGATGGTGTCGCCACCAACGTTGTTTTTCAACTCTCCTGGCGTTCCAGTCACGATAATTTTTCCATTATCTATGATAGATATGGTGTCGCAGAGCCTATCAGCTTCATCCATATACTGGGTGGTCAAAAATATGGTGATGCCCTCAGCTTTCAGTTTTTTTATTTCCCCCCACAGATAGGCTCTGCTTTGGGGATCTAGGCCTGATGTCGGCTCATCGAGAAGAAGCAGTTGTGGATGGTGAATCATCCCAAGTGCAATGTCCAGGCGGCGCTTCTGGCCACCAGAATAGGATGAGGCCGGCCTCTCTATGAACGAACTCATCTGCAAACGATCTACAAATTCGGCCGCGTATTTCTTTGCAGTTAAATTATCCAAGCCATAGAGTTGAGCCTGAAGAACTAGATTCTCAAGACCTGTGGCGCTTAAATCAGCTCCACCGGCTTGACTTACGCATCCAACATTCCGTCTAATATCTTCCTGCTGTTCAGCCAAGTCATATCCAAGAACCTTGGCTTCCCCGCCAGTTGGACACAGAAGTGTAGAAAGCATCTTCTGTGTGGTAGACTTGCCAGCACCATTGGGACCGAGAAAGCCAAAAATTTCCCCTTTCTTTACAGCAAGATCTATGCCTTTGACTGCTTCCACCTCTTTCTTCTTCCCGCCTCTCTCTTTGGAGATGAAAGTCTTTCGAAGCCCTTTTGTTTCAATTACAAAATTTTCAATCATGTTAGATCACCGATGGGCATTTAGATGATTCCACTACAGTGAAAAATGAAAACTGCCGCAACTCCCCATTCTTATCATTTTCAGTCATTAACTCACTTTAAATCTATGAGCCGTCCTGAATCTGGGTGCTCTCTACGCCGCACGTATATATTAAGTTAGCTTGGTTGTTTAGGTTCTTATGGCGAAGAAAGTACGAACCTTAGCAAGAACACCTAATCTCCGAAAAGATTAACAAGCCTCATCCTCTAATTCTCAATTATGACTACCAGTCCCCCCCTTGATGCTTTCCTAAATATCGTATTTTTAGCTGATATTGACCTTCAAAAAGCATATCTAGTGGGAAAAGAAATTGCCACTAAAAAAAATATTCCATTTAATGGAATAATCCCTTATATCCTTCCGACAAATCCTCCGTTGTTTGCACAATCGCTTTCTTTTGTTATTAATTCAGTAGAAGCAAACACCTTTTTAGACGAAGTTATCAAGAAACTAGGAATATCGCGTGCATCAGTAAGAATTGCCTTAAATCCTATTCCCAAAGTTCCTGAAATGCAACCCATTAAAACACCGCTATCTTACGAATGATTTCTTAGGAGATAAAAAATCGCTTTCAGGGCCCGCCACGAACAAATAAGCCTCATTTTGTTTTCCTGATCAATATATGCCAGACGTTGCCCTTCTCACTTATGGATACAACCTCCTGGCCTGCCTCCTTCATTCCATCTGGAATATTTTCCTTTGAAAGGGGAAAGTCTCCAAAGACCTCAAGAGTTTTGCCGACTTCCATCCTCTTGAGTCTCTTAAAGGTCTCCAGCAGGGGCTCTGGACAGACCATGCCCATGCAGTCAAGGGTCTCGTCAGCCATAGGATCCACTCAAAAAATCATTATCTGATCCCCTTCCTTAAATATTCCCATTGAGAATTTAGGAAAATGAGATGATTTAAATGAAGCTGGCAATTGTTGGAAGCAGGCGCAATAAATTCACTCACCCAAAAGCCATCGAAGCCATCTACAAATTCTTCGATGAGAACCTGAAACCCGGCTCCGAAATAATATTGGCAGGGTGCCCAATGACAAGGGACTCCTGGATAAGGGATTACCTCATGAACCATCAGATAAAATATGAAGAGTTCAATCCCCCAGGGCCATTGGGCATAAGCAGCCGCAATAGGAGAGTCGTTGAAGAAAGCGATGAGCTATGGGCTTTCTGGACAGGGGAGGTCTCGGGTTCAGGCACCTTGGACATAGTCCACATCTCCCAGAGCTCAGGCAAGCCATTGCGGTTCTTTGCTGTAAAGGATGATAAGATAGAAGAACAAAAAACTATACCCTAATTCCCCTGAAGGACTCGTTGAATATGTCATAGACTTTATTGCGGTCAATATACACAATTACAGAAAAGACTTGGACGAAATGAGGGGTCCTGGTTGGGGAAATTATCGAGGGTATGAAATAATGGATCTCTCAAAACTGAAGGATTACCTAAAGAAGATGCGCTTGATTCGAGAGCCGTTCTGGTTGGAACTCCAGGTCGGTTCGCGGCTTCAACCCAGAGGGTTCATAATCTCCCATATGTCCTATGGACTACCCTTCGAAATCCAGATGATGTTACCGTCGGGGTCCTCGAGCTGAGCAATCTCGCCCCAGTCCGTCTTGGTGTAATCCTTGGCGAACTTAACTCCCTTCTTCTTTAGGTCGGCCACGGTCTTCTTCACATCGTTGCTGTAAAATCCTATCCCCGTATTGCCAGGTTCGAGCTTTCCCTGGCACAGGTGCAACTTCCACTCCGCTCCCTTGGGCCAGACTGTCACCCAGTGGCCATCCTCGGTCGAGCTTTCAAAACCAAGCTTCTCCTCGTACCACTTGGCCGATTTCTTTGCGTCAGCGACCATTACAGCAACGCTGAAGAGCTTCGAGACCATGCTTCTTGACAATTCATGAGTTTCGGTCATTCTTACCTATCCTCAATTAATTCAATAATCGTAATATATATAAAATGATTTTGGTTTAGATAGATTTTAAACACTTTGCCTATGCGAAACAATTCCTATGTTGCCAGTGTCCTCGGAACCAGTTCACCTTTTGAGCAGTACTTGCACTAAATTCGCAACGTCAGCTCAATCTCCATCTTATTGAGAACGTATATGATTTCCGACATCCGTTCTCCCCTTCTTTCCTTCTCTTTTTTTGCATTTGCCTATGGTATAAATGCCTAGCAGGCTGTTGCTTGGGAACGTTCTTAGAGCGTGGATATCGTCCCGGAGCGTCTTAGAACGTCTCAGAGTGGGACTGAAGCATGCCAAAGCGTGTTCAGAACGAGACCGAGAAGTACATCAAGTGGTGGCAGGAGCTGATTGGATTAAAAGATTATGAAAAAATAAAGGAATCAGCCCGGGATAAATAAAAAAAGAATGTATGTTATGATTTATTTTCTCCTTTCAATATTTTTTTGGAGCTGCTGCGGCCATCATTGCTTTCGCTATTGCCATATGCTGATCCACGGTGAGAACTGGCTTGATGTCAGAAATAATGTATGGATTATATTTTAAAACCATAGCATAAATTTCCGTTTCACTGCAATCAGCTGTTGCATATCCATGTGTTCCATCCGTAGTGACTCCCCAATCCTTCATAAGCCCTGATTTTAAGTCGCCCTTGACTAAATCCGACAATGCCATTGAGAGCTTCATTTGAGCCGCTGGGTCAGAAGGCCAAGCCATAGGATTAATTTGCCATCGATTATAGTACTTTGGCATTTTAGCACTCTCCCCTGCTGGGTACTTCGTGTCATAGCGCCCTTCCTCGGCGCTTATTGTAATAATATGTTAACTTCAGGGTGTAATTAACAGTTACTTGCATTAAAACGCTTAGAGCCTCCATTGAGAGATCTTTAATGTTCAGTCCGAGAAGTCAAAACCAGAGTCACTCACAGGTGAAACTGAATCTGCCTGCATCAGGTCCTATTTTCTCATCAATACGAAGACATAGTAACCCGGAATTAGGTGAAAGTGACGTAGTCGATGGCATGAGCTATGTGCCCCCACGCGAATCGACCGAGGAAGAGATGCGGAAGGATGGGATCCAGAAACCGAAGGGCAACATCTACTGCAAGAGGTGCGGCTATTATTATGATAACTGGGAGCAATTCTTTGATCATCACAAAATTAAACATCCCTGGGAAGACCCGGAGGTGCTGAAGGCGGCTATGGCCGAGGCCGACAAATACATTGAGGAGTGGCAAAAACTCATTGGAATTGAATGGATAGACAAAGAAAAGACCAAGTTTAGGTATGTGAAAAGGTAATATTGAATTACACGATATAATTGTCAGATGTAACTCCTGATAGACATGGGCTCCACACCCATTCGGGTTCTTTGATCCCACTCTTTTTTACGCTCATCTTCTAGCCTTGAATCATTCTATATTCTCTTAAGCATCTCGTCTTGACCGTGCATAAATTCTAAATACCACAACCATCTATTACTGTCCTATTCGAGGTGAGATTAAATGAGCGAAACCTCAACAGTAGAGGAATTAAAAGCAATTAATAACCACTTAAAAAATATTGAACGAATAGCCATAATAGGTGTTATCATCCTTGTAATCCTTGTCGTTATTGGATAATCGCTTTCTTCGTTTTCTTTCTTTTTTATTTTCTTTTTTGGGTTTTTTAGAAATTTCATTTGCAGTTATTCCTTGTTTGTGGATAGATCCCTATCCAATCTATGAGTAAAAGTCAAGGAGATCAGAAAATGAGCGAGCTCCTTAAAAAAAAGAAAATGTTATTGCAAAAAAAGTTATTTTAGCTGTTTTATCATCGTATATACTTGCTCTCCACTCAGCACCGGGAATACACGCATGGTTTGGAATCCGAGCATTGCATGATATTCAGGCTCCATGCTGAGACCCATAACAGCATCCAAGTTTGGCGCGTCAAATACATTATAGACCGTGTGTCCAGGATGATCATTCCAAAAGCCGATATTTTTTATGCCGTATTTTTGTGAGAGGGCATCGATCTTTTCAAACCACGTCAAGGTTGCAGCTCTGAATTTGGGGTTTAAAGCAGGACAAGACTCAGGGGAGTGTGTTGCTACCATCATGAAAAGCATATGCCTCTAACCTCCTATGCTTTTTTGGGTATTTTCTGTCATCGCGCCCCTCCTCGGCGCTTGTTGCAAAATACTGTAACTGTAGGGTATAATTAACAATTACCCTAAAACCTTAGAATAATTTGGTATTGACAATCAGATTATCTTTTTAGTCGAAGATTAACCATTGTCGGAAATCGATGTTTGGCTTCTTGCACCATGCTTCGCAATGCCATTCAAATAAAATTACATTAAAGGCTATCTTGATATTATCTTGCTCAGGGCCTTCAACAATTTATCTCGAATACATTGGAAGCTGGTTACACACGCCTAAGCCTTGATAGAAAGATTATAACGATTATGAAAATTAGCGCCATTGCGATTGAATACTGTAGAGGTATGATGTAGGCTGTTGATAAGCTGGCCACAACGAGCCCCCATCCCACATAATAATAGAGATCCTTTCTATCTACTACTACTAGGCCAGACACAACGCTCCAAGCACCAAACATGAAGAGGAAAGTAGCAACGGCCCCCCAAGGGGTCAAGATGCTTAGCAATGCGAGGATAATCGCAATTAGGGCAACCACAATTACCCCTAGACCAAAAATATTCTTCAAAAGGATCTACCCTCAAAGGTGGATAATATTATCTTCTAACTCACGTATAAATTATTTATTAACAGCTTGAGGGCGTCAGATCTTTACTTAATATCTGTCTTCGTTCTAACTAGTTGGCTTGTTTCAACCGACCTTCAAACTGCTTCTTCTACCTTGGTCGTGTGAATAATCATTCGACGTTCCATTACTGTCTGCGCTCGCCTTCTATATCAATGCGGTAAGAATTTGCTCAGTGCTCCTGACCCTTCCTATCCTCTTGAAGATATAGTTCAGCGTGTTATTGTGCTCCTCAGCTGAGCGCGCTGCCATCGCATCCTCTGCGAATATCTGTTGATAGCCGTATTCGTAGGCGAATCTTGCAGTGCTCTCAACTCCAAAGTTGGTCGATATTCCGCAAAGGACGATGGTGTTAAGCTCCCTCCTCCTAAGCTGCAGGTCCAGTTCCGTTCCATAAAACGCTCCCCATTGTTTCTTTGCAATCACCACGTCACTCTCCTTCGGTTCGAGTTCCGGAACAAAATCACCCCAATCCTTTGGGCGCTGTTGGCCGCTCATGCTCCAAGGTTGCTGGTCAGCTATGGGCTTGAGTCTATCTGCTTCTGAAGCGACAACGTGCACAAGAAAGACTGGTATGCCGTTCTTTCTGAACGCCTCAGCCAGTCTGACGGCATTTCCTATTACAGTGACCGTACTGTGGGGCAGAGTCGGCATTGCCGCAATGCCCTTCTGCAAGTCAATAACAACAAGGGCCGTTCTACTCTTGTCTATAACGAGTGAAGAAGACTGTCCTGCCATTAAAATCAACCAAGTCTCGAAGATCAAAAACCTTGCATATATTTTTTCTTCATTTCAGGGAGGTCCCCTTTTTAGCCTGTGTCGCCCTCCTAGGCTTCGATTGCCTTTACTAGTCTAATCTAGTTCAACCCTTCTCATTGGTATTCGAGACCCGAATAACTAAAAGTGTTTGGTAAAACCCAAGGCTCGGTCAGGGTCACCTATTGCAATTACTAAGTCTGAATGCCATATTCTTTTACGAGTGAAAGCCATATGTTGTAATAATAGGGGCTCAAGACCGATCCCATTTGCATCAGCTGATTCCAGGTCTGTGCATCCTTCCATTCTTGGGCACAATTCCAGGACGAGCCATTGCAGATGGGTATTACACTGTCTGGCTGTGCAGGCAAATAGACTGTAGTACCATTGGGTCCAATATATGTACCTTGCCAATAAGTGGGAATAGTGGGTTCAGTTGTCTCAACGAATGCGTAACTCCCAGTATAGGCGTATTGTGTAGGGCAACTCACTCCTACGGCCGCATGATCTGCTGCGGTAAATGAGAGGTATGCACATCCGTAACCAAGGTCACTCAATAAGCAACACAAGAGCAATGATTTCTGACTACATACTCCTTGATCATTATAAAGCACCTCGTAGGGGTATTCCCAATTTGCTGTGCCGCCATAGGGTATGTTCTGGACCAAGCTTATGGCAATGCTGACCTGATCATCCCTGACAGGCGTTATGCTTTCAATGTCTTGTGCCAGTAAAGCTATTTCTGGAGACCCAGCCGTATCATTGGCCGTATAGCGCAATACTACTTGTTGTAATGTGCCATATGGATTCTCCTCACCAGTGATGGTCTGATACAAAACAGGATTCAGGCTGAGGGTAATGGTTCCATTGGAGCCACGCAGAACATAATTGAATTGGATGGTTTTAGCTTGCGCAATGCCAAAGTCCAGTGAAGCATTCAATCCATTTACTTGCAAAACAGCGTCCGTGTAATTCACGAATCCTACTGCACCATAATATCCTCCCGAAGACCAAATGCTTACACTGTAGTCACCGTTTGGAAGGTTGGTGAAATTGCAGTCACCGGAGGAATCTGTCGTTGTCGTTGCAATTATTGTACCATTGCTGGCAGTAAGATAGACTGGGATGGAAGGGCATGGCAGGCCCGAATCATCGTGCACAAAGACAGTTATTATGCGATGCATAATGCCGAAGTTTAATGAGGTGCCAGTCAGAGAAAATCCATTTACTTGCAAAACAGCGTCCGTGTAATTCACGAATCCTACTGCACCATAATATCCTCCCGAAGACCAAATGCTTACACTGTAGTCACCGTTTGGAAGGTTGGTGAAATTGCAGTCACCGGAGGAATCTGTCGTTGTCGTTGCAATTATTGTACCATTGCTGGCAGTAAGATAAACTGGGACAGAGGGAGAAGGCGAACCAGCATCATCATGTACAAAGACAGTTATCGTATGCGTAACCATGGTCGGGTAAACTGCAATCATAAAAAATGCGAGACATATGGCTACAACCAGAACTGAAGCGATAATTATTTTCTTACCCAAGTATCTTTACTCCGAATAATGTTGTAGTTCATCAGACTCCAGCTTCCCATGGTATCTCACTCCACCTTGCTGTGGTCTTTAGATGGATCTGATGCCTTCTGCATCGGTTCAAGTTCGGTCTCAACAGGTGAATAGCTATGTTTCGGGACTTATAGTTTTCCTTCTCAGTGTTTGTTGGAGGGTCTGTCCGAAGAGGTTTGATAATAGAAAGAAAGCAAACCTGGCTGTCCTCCATAGCCCGATGCTAGGTATTAAGGAAGATCTGTCGAATAACGCTTTCCACATCCCCTAAAAAACCTTGGGAGTTCTCCTCGAACAATTGATTTCAAATTCATGATGCTCGGTTTGCGATGCTGTGCACGGCAAGGGCAAAGACAATGAAGAGTGGGATGAGCAAAAGGTCGTTCAGGGCCACAAATGCTTCGCCGAACCAGAAGATGGCGAAAGAGAGGAGTAGAGCAGAGACGACCACCTTCATGTTCGCCTGCTTCACCTTCCTGACCTGATTCCTCAGGAGGAAAGTTGCGACTACGACCACGGCGATTCCGGTACCCATCCCAAAGACTGTCGATTGGAAGTTATTGGGGAGGAGTGCCACGAGAACTATGGCTGCCTCGAAGGCCTCGACAGCCCCAACTGAGAAGGCTGTGATCATGATGCCCTTCTCGAAGCGTTCTTGCGAGGAGACTCCCTGCCTGCTCCGGATGACTGACCTACGGGCACTCCTGACGAGTCGGAGGCCAAAGTAGAGGAGCAAAACTCCACCCACGAGCCTCACGTACACGTCGGGTAGAAGGGCGATAAGCGCCCCGAGCACGAACATGGGGACAAATACCGCAACGACTCCCAAGGCCACGTAGAAGAAGGTTGAGGGGCGCTTCGAGTCACCATAGAGCGCGAGCCCCACAGCCGCGGCCTCCACCAACTCCAATGTAGTTATCCCTAGGGCTGCGAGAAATATTGCCACATCAAACAGCATGACTGTAGTTCTCAGAGCTGCATGTTAAAATCGTTATGGCTGCTGCATCGAGCACAGAGGAAAAGTAAGACGACAAGCAGACCTCACAGGCATTGCGCCATGGCTCCATTCCTTTTTCAGGAAGGCCGCAACTTGGTGCAAATTAGGAGGCAAAATTTTTGCTTTATGGCTTAATCTCTATCCTTGCAAAGTATCATGAGGTGTGCTCTTTCATCCTGGCACTTGTTATTTCTTTTCCGATCATTTGGTCCTCATTTTTCCTAGGTTCTCCACGATTTCAGGTAATAGCTCGGCTGAGATTCCAACGAAAATATGCTCCTCTTTGATTTTCATAAAGTTTCTTGCACCACGGTCACCTAGGCTATAAACAACTTCTCCAGTAAGAAAAGGAGCAGCGACCACTGCTGAACATATTGGAGGACCTGTCAAGCCCACTATCCTCTTCCCGGATTCGTAGGCAAAAGCCTCCCCTATCTTCATTCCTTGCCTCGCATTGCAGATGAGAACTACGACGTCCGGTTCAAATGTTGCCTTCTCCAAAGGAGAAAAAGAAACCACTACAACCGTCCCAAAGTCTATTCTCGGATTAGAGTTGACAAACCTCCTCGCAGCTCTATTGGAGCCAAAAAGACCTAAATCCTTGGCGAGGAACTCCCCCGTCCTTGATCTCTTGCTCGGTTCTCTCAATCCACAACTATTTGCTCCTCCATCGCAGGCGTGGTTGTCCGCAATAGTATAGAACGATTCTCCTTCAAGCCTAACTTTATCGAGCATTTGGCATAGTCTAGCTTTGCCTTTCAGCTGTTCGACGCCTTCAGGCGCTTCAGTAGAAAATGAAATAGCAATAGGAGAATTTTCGAGCCCCAAAGTTTCCTTTATTTTATTCGATATTTCGGTATACATCTCTATTCACATCTACATATTTTTTTATATTTCATTCTACCTGAGTTATACTATTCTTTGTGCACTTTAATATCTGCTATTTCTATTTCTAAAAGATTATTGCATAATTTACAATATGTAGAAACTCAGTTGGCACTCTCTTTTTTGCCCAATCGATTTCCTGTGTTTCATGCTTAAAACGCTAAGAATAGTGAGGATTGCATATTGGGCGAAGGATTGATAGCAAAGAAACAATAGATTTCCAGTAGGTAGATGTTCATGAAAATAAAGTTCTTGGGCGCAACGCGAGAAGTGACCGGTTCTAGCTATTTTCTTGATGCTGGCGGATTGAAGATCCTTGTTGATTGCGGATTGTTTCAGGAACGTGACTACTCCTATAGAAACTGGGAACCATTCCCCATCCCTCCGGACCAAATCCAATATCTTCTCCTAACTCACGTTCACCTAGACCACTCGGGGCTCATCCCCAAGCTTGTCAAAGAAGGATTCACTGGAGATATCCTGCTGACTCCTGCGTCCAAAAAGTTGCTCCCCATCGTGATTCTAGACTCTGCCAGAATACAAGAGGAAGATGCATCTTTCAAGAAAGAACGCCACGCGAAGGAAGGCCGAAGCGGACCCCACCCAGAAATCCCCCTATACACGGTCAAGGATGCCGAGAAGTGCTTTCCCCTCCTGAAGGACATTCCCTATGAAGAGACTCTTTCCCTGAATGATCGAGTCAAGGTCTGTTTCCATGACGCTGGCCATATCCTCGGCTCGGCCATGATCGAGGTCGTCATCCAAGATGAGAAGGGGTCGCACAACATAATCTTCTCAGGAGACATTGGCCAGTGGGACAAACCCCTCACCAACAACCCCTCAGTGTTTGACCGCGCAGACTACGTGGTCATGGAGTCCACCTACGGAGACCGCAATCACGACAACTCACAGGACATCGACGACAAGCTCTCCAAGGTCGTCAACGACACAATAAACGCAGGTGGGAACCTTCTAATCCCAATCTTTGCAGTCGAACGTGCCCAAGAGCTTCTTTATCACTTTAACCGCTTGGCACAAATGAAAAGAATCCCTTATGTCATCACGTTCCTAGACAGCCCTATGGCCATCGAGATCACGAAAGTCTTCGAACATTGCCAGAAAGATTTCGATAAAGAAACACAGGAATGCTTCCAGAACAATCAGTCCCCCTTTGAATTCCCAGGCTTAAAACTCGCCGATTCTGTTGAAGCGTCCAAGGCGATCAACCAGATAAAAGGCTCAACCATAATCATGTCCGGCTCGGGGATGATCACAGGAGGGCGAATCAAACATCACCTTGTGAGAGAGATAACCCGCCCAGAATCCACACTTCTCTTCGTTGGGTATCAGGCAGTTGGAACACTGGGAAGACAAATCCTAGACGGCGTCTCTCCTGTCAGAATCCTCGGACAGACCTATCCCGTCAGAATGAAGATCGAAAAGATAGAGGCTTTCTCAGCCCATGCTGGCATGAACGACTTGGAGCGCTGGCTCAATAACTTTAAAATCCCGCCTAAACACGTCTTTCTGACCCACGGCGAAGAAGAACCTATCCAGAGCCTAGAGAACTATATCCGCTCCAAAGACGGCTGGGAAGTGAGCGCACCAATATACTTGGAAGAATATGATCTCTGACCCCTCGCCCAGTATGTGGAGACGTGCTCTACTCATGATAAGCGATATAGACTCTGTTGGACGAAGTAATTGAAAGAGAGAGAATGGATGATAAGGTAAAAAAGGAAGTATGAATGAAAAAGTTTGGGTTTGAGTATTAATTTAATCTGCATTGGAGCAATAGCTGATTATGGGGAAGGAGGAACACCTATAGCCGACATTTTTCCTATAGTTTTAGGATTTCTAATTGTCATAATATTGGTGGTTGCATTATATTTCAAACAAATTCTCGAAAAACGAAGAAAGTAACGAATGAATAATCCCCGAACACTAAAACATCTGGGTTACGTGGAATAAACTTAATAATTATTTTGATATAAACTTTGATTATGCCCTTGGTTTTCAGGATGAAGGTTGGCAAGGTGGGCCACTCCCTCACAGTCACGATCCCCCAGGAGATCGCTAAAGCCCTCGAGCTGGCAGCCGGTGATTCAGTACTAATGGAGGTCACGGACAACGAGCTTGTTGTCAGGAAGTCACCAACTAGTATGTCTCTAGCCTAATCCAAGCCAATTATTCCATCACAGGTTAACTAGCCATTAATTATTTTTTTATAAAAGCACTGAAATCTTATTACCAGCTTCAACTTTCATTCTATTATTAACTGGTGCTTAGCATGGCAGATCTTTCCATCACCGAGAAGAGGAAGATAGCCGAATCGCTAGTAAAGACATCCATGTCCATAGGCAAAAAGGCGAATGGCCAGTACGAGTCCGTCTTGATCACCTACAATGGCACAGACAAGTCTTGTGAGGAGTTCGCCATGATAGTAGAAGAGGAGTGTTGGAGGACTGGTGCATATACCCTCTCCAGCCCCTACAGCTCTGCGCGCCATAAGCTCAGGTTCCAGATCACTCCTGATGACTCATTAAAGGCGATGGACCCCCTCCAGAAGTCAATTGCTGACACCATGGATGTCTACATGTTCATCGGCGAGGATGAGGATCCATCCTGGTCTGAGAGCGTAGCCGAAAAGGTAAAGTTCGCCGCCCCCAACCGCCAGAAGCTTCATGAGATAATGGACGGTAGAGGTGTGCGATGGATCGTTTTTGGCTGGCCAATTGCAGGTGCTGCGAAAGCCTACGGTCTAACAATAGCTAAGTTCCGCAAGATATTCTTCAACTCGATCAAAATGTCCTTCTCCCAGGAAATGCTAGACCTCTGCAGGTATTACAAGACCGCCCTTTCGAACGCCGATAGGATCCACATCCATTCGGACGATACCGACCTCAGATTCAGCGTTAAGGGTCGTCCAGTGATGGTGGATGACGGGATCATATCCAAAGACGACATGACTCTAGGGGACGTAGGTCTTAACATCCCGTCGGGCGAGGTCTTCATGGCCCCCCTTGAGACGACGGCTGAGGGATACATACGCTTCCCCGTTGTGGTAATCCCTGGCTTCGGGCGCATAGACGGCCTCGTCCTGACCTTCGAGCATGGAAAGGTCACGAAGTATGGGGCGGATAAGGGGACCGAAAAGTTCACGAAGTTCCTTGATGCAAACAGCGGTGACAAGGACAGGATAGCAGAACTGGGTATCGGCTGCAACCCTGGCGCCAGATTCACCAACGGATCCATAATAATCGACGAGAAGATCTACAAGACTCTACACATCGCGATAGGGAACAACTCTGGTTCGTACCATGGCGTTAACAAGGCCTCCTCCCATTTGGATATGATAAAGGATATGACCAAGGCGGAACTTCGCGTTGATGATAAAGTAATTATGGAGCGTGGGAAGCCTGTCCACTGATCCCCTCAAGGATATTGTAACTGCCATTCTTTCTGGGAATGGGAGCAAGGGGCTTGAATCTGCAACCAGAGCCCTTGCCGAGGGTTTCTCCATAGATGCCATCATAAGTGATGGTATACTGGCTGCGTGGAAGGATTTCAGCGAATGGTACGACCGTGACCCCATGGGCTCTTTGAAGGCGTGGATGGACTGCTTCAACGCAACGCAGAAGATCCTCAAACTCCTAGACTCAACGGTCAAAGTCCAGACAAATCCGCCCTTCTCTGTCCTAGTCGCGACCGTTAAAGCTGAGGGCCATACGCTGATGAGGGATATCTTGGCCTTGGTGCTGAAGTCTAGAGGTTTGAGGGTCTATACCTCAAAGAGGGGCGTGATTGTAGAGGACTTGGGCGAGTCTCTCTCTGATGATGCATTGAAATTCGTTGTCCTTTCCTGCATTGAGGACCAATCAAAACCTAACTTGGAAAAGCTGGTCAAGGGCATCAGGGCTAAGAGGCCCGACGTACGAATCATTGCCGGTGGTCCCCTCGCAGGGATATCAGGTGCAGACGTCGTGATAGCAGATCCTGCAAGGGTCTACGATAGCTTAATGAATCTTGCCAAGAGTAACTAATTTTTCCCATTGCAATTCAGTCAAGCTTCTTCCTTCCGAGCGCTCTCTGTACTAACTTAAGCAGGGGCACTCCAACAACGATACATGCCACGAGCTCGCCTGCGAGTACTCCTCCATAGATCAACCAAAGCGGAACGCCTTCGAAGAAGAGCTGCAGATAGGACCCAACAATCAGTGTCACTACAGCAACAGGATAGATGGACGCTAGATAGGGGTTTCCCCTGCTGAACTTTGCGGAGAGGATTCCCGCAATGAGGTTTGCAAGGGATCCAAAGATAATGTCAAGAGGACCCAAGGCATAGTAGGCATTGGCCACTATCGCGCCAAGGAAGAGGCCAATGGCTGAAGGTATCCCAAAGATCATAGCTAGGGGGAGCATAGCGTCACTCAGTCTTACCTGGATGAAACCATAGGTCAATGGTCCGCCGACGGAGGTCTCAAGAATTGTTATTCCTGCATAAAGTGCTGCGAACAATGCAGCAACCGCTATTGCTAAGCTTCTTCTCATCTAAATCAAACTGCCTCCCGACTCCGGGGTTTCTTAAAGGCGGAACGGGTGGGAGGTTCCACTCACCCGCCTCTTCGAGGAGAAGAGATGGTAGATCTTATAAACTTTTCATTAAACTCATCCTTACCTAAAGGAGATTATCCGGCATATTTAGATTATTTGTCCTCGTTGATGCTCCCCATTTCTTCGAATTTTTGAAAACATTACGCTTTTATGATGTTTACAACAATTAATGAGCGGTGATTTAGCTGTTGTTCGCCCAGCGCGTTATTAACCTCAAGGAGTCGGGTACCCTCAAGGTACTCGACAAGGTTAGAGACCTCCAGGCGAGGGGTGTCAATATAATACAGCTAGACGTGGGAGAGCCAGACTTCGCTACCCCGGCAAACATCATCAATGCAGCTGAGAGGGCAATGGAGGCAGGGTTCACACACTACACGCCGAGCGCAGGCATACCTGAGTTGAGGGAGGCGGTTGCATCAAAGCTTCACAAGGAGAACCACCTCGATGTCAAGAAGGAGAATGTCCTAATCACACCAGGCTCGAAGCAGGCGCTCTTTTATGCAGTGATGGCCCTTGTGGACGAGGGTGACGAGGTAATAATTCCGACTCCCGCCTGGCCATCCTATATGGAGATGGTCACTATCGCTGGCGGAAAGGCAAAGAAGATCCCATCGTCCCATGGCTTCCAACTCGATATTGAAGCCATCAAGAGCGCGCTGAGCGACAAGACAAAAATGATCTTCGTGAATTCGCCATGCAACCCGACGGGGTACGTCGCCAACGAAAGGGAACTCAGAGCCATAGCTGACATCGCGAAGGAGCACAGCATCTACGTTCTGTCAGATGAGATATACGAGAAACTAATCTACGAGGGCGATCATGTGAGCATAGGCTCGTTCCCTGGCATGGACGAGCTTGTGATTACAGTCAACGGGTTCTCAAAGGCCTTTGCAATGACTGGCTGGAGGTTGGGCTACCTCGCGGCCTGCAAAACTATCATTTCAGCGGTCACAAAACTCCAGCAGCACTCTGCAAGCCAAGCGGCGTCCTTCGTCCAGAAGGCGGGGTTGGAAGCACTCAAGCCAGAGACGGCGGTGAAACCCATGGTCAAGGAGTTTAAAACTAGGAGAGACTACCTGTGCAACGAGCTGAAAAAACTGAAGGTCCTCGACTTCAGTGTACCAGCAGGGGCATTCTACATCTTCCCGGATATATCAAAGACGGGGTTGAACGGAGACAAATTATGCGACCTCCTACTCGACAAGGGCGTCAGCACAACACCAGGCGAATCCTTCGGGGGCTTTGGCTGGAACATCCGTATTTCATATGCCAACTCTATGGAGAACCTCAAGGAAGCTGTCTCCCGCATGGAAACTGCCGTCGAGTCGCTGAGAGCTTAATTGCGGACTGAATTTGCACAGGAAACAAAGAGAAATGAATGAAGCCAAAGAAGAGGAGACGATGGACGAGACCCTGAGGAATCCGCACAGGCGGAAGCTGTTGGAAATACTCTCCACAAAGAAGGTGGCGACCCCCAAGGAGATGGCAGACGAGCTCAAGATTGGCGTCACAACGGTCTACTATCATCTAGAGCTGATGAAAGGCTATGTGGAGAAGACCCAGCGTGGGGAATACTCCCTTACAGAGAAGGGCCTCGCGCTCTACCGAGAAACGCTTCAGGCGGACATGTCAACGAAGACACCGGTCAGTAGGTTCATGCCCTACAGCATATTCGTGAAGCAGATCTCCAAACCCCTTATCTTTTTACCGCTTAGCATAGCTATTGCCGTCCTCGAGTACTACCTCTGCTTAACTTACTTCTTCGCTCCCCTCCTGCTGGGATATACTGCCTTCATCGGCTCGGCCATGCTACCGTTCTACTACATCGGGAACATTGTCGCACTCTTCCTGATCTTTGAAGCTTCTTCATTCATCCTAACGCGCAGGTTCGGCGGCGAAGTAGCGCTCTTCAACGGTATAATGGCCTCGAGGCTCCCGCTGATGCTTGCCCTCCTGGTCCCCGTTTTTGGGCTGACCTCATCGACCTCGTGGACAATCGCCCTAGCAATAGGTCAGCTCTTATGCATCGCCCTTCTCTCTGTTTATATGTCACTGGCCAAGGGAATAAAACAGGAAATCCCGATCATAATCTGTCTTATAGTGCTGTACTTTAACCTTCTCTTCTATCTAGTAATCTGAGTCTACTCCAGTGCACCCAAATAGGAGGTACCGTCTCTACTCTTTCTCTGGTATGGTGTGAATCTCGATCACGTAATTATCTGGGTCACAGTAGGAGACAGCGTAGTACCCTGGTATGAACTCGGGGTACTCTGCAGGGGCAAAGAGGGGCTCAAATCCGCTCTTCTTCATTATATCAGCAACCTTATCCACCGATGCCTTGTCGGAGACTAAGAATGCCACATGGTCAGCAACCACCATCTCCTCACCCGTAGGAGGCAAGCGCATGATCCTTTGTGTCTTGCCCTGGGAGATCCAGACCCGAAAGCTCTTGTTTCCCATGCCCAGACTCTCATTCTCGTCCATTATTATCCTGCAGCCGAGGGCCCCAAGAAGGGTTTCGTAGAATTTCCTGGATTTCTTGAGATTGGAAACCTCTATGCCTAGATGACCTATTATTGCGTTAAACTCTTTCTTTGGAATAGATTGTCACTGATCAATAGTCTTCACAAGAGGCAAATAAGAATAATCATGCAAGCGTTACTTTGATAACAGGAGCATTCATTGCCAGTCGTCCTGGATAGATAATTATATCCGAAATGACAACACCAAAGTGTGGATTGTAACGACTGGAGAAATAAAAAAAGCTGGGTTTTCAGTATATAGCAGGCCGCCTTCGAACCAGCACAATAAGGCCAACGGCTCCTGCCAAGACCACAACAGCTGCTATCCCTACAGCCGTAAGTGTTGAGAAGATCAGTGATGCTGGTAGTGCTAGGACACTTATCACACCATTGGGGCCTATATTTACCAAATAAAGCGGCCTGCTAGCAGCTCCCGCGTTATTAACACCAATGCTGGGGTCATGGGTCAAAGTTCCGTTAAAGTATGGGTAGGTTATGAATAGACTTAGGTGGTTGGCGTTCTCAATGTAGGCACCCCCAACAGGCACGATTGTTACGACTCCATTGTTATTCACCATCGCGAAGGGGACGAAGTTGAAGAACCCTTTCAGCGACGAGTTGGTGTTTAGGATGATCTTGTTCAAGGAAGCCATCTTCAGGATTTTGCCAGCGATATTATTGTTTGTAAGTTTTGGCGTGTATGCGAGCTGGCTGGCGTCACTGCTATTCCCCGTCAAGGATATAGAAGCACTCCCGTCATTTGCTGTGAAGCTCGCAGTAGGCGCTGCCAGGGTTGCATTGATGTTAGTCATATTATTGAAGAAACTTTCAAATTTCGTGCCTGTAGCGTTGAAGGCAGAGGCATCAACCCAGAGTGCAAGTGCCGGCGTGATCGTGATGTCAGACGAATTCAGCATCTGGATGGTATTGGGTGCGAAGTTCCAACTCCAATTGCTGATGACTAGGTCCATCTTCATCTCGCCACCGGCGACGCTGTAGGACAGGGTCTGCCCTCCTTCACTATAGGACTCGGTAACTGGTTGGGAGTAGATCCTTATGACCAGCTCTATATTATTCTCGGCAAAGTCAAATTTTGGAGGGGCACTGATAAGGGTGAAGGTGAAGGTTATGCCAATGCTGTTGCCGCTGCTGTCATTTATTGGTGTTATGGCGCTGAGACTCCACGTACAGTTGTCGAAGGGTAGAAGGGCGGGGTGGAAGTTCGCTGCCATAGCTACGAGATTTTCCCTCTGGGCAATCCCGTTCTCTGTCGCATTTAAGGCCAGGTCCAATGAATCCTTGAGCACATTGCTCCCCTGATTGCTGGCTTGGGCGATTGCATCAGCCGGATTATTGCCCGTATTGACAGCGCTTATGGCGTCATTAACCTTGGTGATTGTATGATTAAGTGCGTTTAAAACGCTGGTGCTGTTGGCGTACTGCTTGAGATCTTGCAGTATAATCAGCGCTGCCTGTAGCTTGATGATGATCGCTGTTCCATTGCTTGGACTCAAGTTGACCAAGGCGCCTGCGGCAGTTATGTCATCGTCTGCCGTAGCCAAGGCGGCCTCGGCCTTCAGGTATGCCTGTTCCCTCCGCAGGTCTATAGTATTCATTTCTTGAACCAGCGTTGCAAAGAGGGTGCTATCAGCCTCGTTCTTCAACAGGAAGCCTGAATTGTTGTCGATCTGCGCGTACTCGATCAGCCCTTGGAATTGGACAACATATACATTGTCCGATTGGTTATTGGCCCACCAGACGAACTGCGGCTCACTACCATTATTGGGAAAGATCACGGTGTAGGCGTCCGTTACAATCTTGGTATAGTTACCAATCGTAGTGACCTTAGGCGCATTTGTGTCCGACGCCTGCGTCTGGGAAGCAACTGGCGCCGTCGTCAACGCGCAGATACTGAAAAGCAGTATCGAAAGCAGTCCTATTGTTAAAACTTTTAAGCCTCTCACCGTTTTCACCGTTAAATCCTTGAAACTGCGAGCTTTTAACCGATTCTTTTATGGAGTATCTGAGGAAAAATTCGAAAATTAGAAGATGAAATATACTTGATTTAATTCGAAAAATCCCTATATATTACAACCTTATTATCATTTAATTGAGAAAATATGAGACAGAAAATCGAATACCTGAATCAATAAACTAAAAATAATGTGCCCAATGCCTATAAGAGTGTCCTGACAGTCTTCTTTAAGATAACCTTGAAGATCGAAATTTGGCGTTTCGACGATTTAAAATCTTTGGCAGGCTCGTGGAATAATTGGTTCGGCAACTATGCGATAAAGGTATTCTGGGGGAAATATATTAGGTGAATGGAGACGACACGCACGATCAATTCTCAGAATCTACAATGTGAGAAAATATATTCAACTCGGTGTCTAATACGATCATGGAAAAGAAATCAACCGTCGAAAGAAATTTGGAGCTGATGAGAACCCTAGATGATGCGTGGAACAGCCAGAACTGGGAAGTCTTCAGAAAGCGCCATGCCCTGAACACAGCGGTATTTTGGCCTGGAGGACAACCTCCAACAAGGGGTCGCGACAACCATGAGCAAGAGGCAAAGGAATTCTTCAAGACATTCCCGGACAACCACCTCATAAATACCCCCTACAAGATCATGTTTGGCCAGGGTGACTGGACCTGCACCATAGCAGACTTTTATGGCACCATGAAGGGACCCATGAAGACCGCTGATGGAAAAGAGATTCCACCAACAAACAAAAGCTTCCATGTAGAATTCTGCACAATTGCCCATTGGAACGATAAGGGAGAGATTCTCGAGGAGAGACTCTTCTATGATCTCGTAGGGCTAATGAAACAGATTGGCTTATCCTAAAAATTAAGTCTCGCGCTGATGGTCAATCTAGGGCATTCATACTCTTAACGCTCAGATAATTTTTAGATCTATATCCTATGAATTAGTTCAGAGAATCAAAAGAGATTACTTGAGTAACACTGCCAGCAATGTGCCCAGCCAATTAGAGACTAGGATCAGGGCAACCGCCAATAAGATATGTTCCGAGATGAGCTTTAAGGGATTCTCATTCTTGATCTTTGCAATGTAATAGTTAAGGAAAACAAGGAGAAAAAGTCCCCAACCTATTGCAACCAAGACAGCAGTCCCAAGAGGGAAAATTACAATTGGGATAACGAAGGTCATTGCAATGCCTACGACAGAGAGTAGGGTGAAGATAGTAGTAAGCCAGACTTCTCTACTGGTATGCTTGCTTGTTCCGCCTTCCATCTCCGACTCTTCGGAAAGGTGCATGCCTGCAGCATCGGCCAATCCATCGGCTATTGACAGCAGCACTATTCCAGCAATAACAACCAACTTTGACGACGTAGCCGAATTCAATCCAACGATCATTCCAAGGGAGGAGATTACTGCCGATGTCAAACCAAAAGAAATTGCTGTGATTATCTGATGATTGTATTTGTTTGCCATTTTTTGTCTTCCTCAATTTGCAACAGGTTTTCCATCCGGTTTGATATTAGCCTAAACTCTAGTTGTCTGGTATAGGTCTTTCGTTTACTGGTCATTGAGGAAACTCCCGAGAAGAGGCTGTTTATGATTTAATGCAGGGTTCTTCATGTACCTCTATTCTCCGCTGCTGGGATATGCATGTCTTATGGATTCGTCTAGTATCATGGAGACGCTAGGCGTTTGTCTTAGGAATCATCACAAGATCATCAGTTTTCAGAACGATCAAATAATATTCAATTCAAATAGTTTTAGGTTATAATCAATTGCCATTAAAAACGAGGTTTTTTAAAGATTTCAGTATTAGCTTTGTAGTAAATTCGAAAGAAAGATTAAAGTACCCTTCCTATTCAAACGAGGACAGAAATTCTAACCTCCGATGGTTCCGCAAATATTATTTACCCCGCAAGCAAAATTAAGTTAGGTGTCTCTTTGGTCGGAAAAAGGCGAGGAAGGAAATCGCTGAAGAAACTGCTGGACGATGCTGTAGAGGCTGCTGAGGGACGCTCCACTACGGTTGGTGTTCCCCTCCTTGAGGAGCTGGATGAGCTCATCTGGCATGAGGACGAGATAGTTGTCTATTCGCCGACAATGGTCGACCTGCCAGGGAAAGTGTACAGGGTGATGGGGGCTGGGCTAAGACGCAGAGGTTTCACTATCACCAAGCAGAGGGAGGTTGAGCTGAGGAATGACCGATTGATGTACGTCAATCGGTATATCGTCGAGGGCGACGGTGTGGGTGAGGAGGCAACCATCTACGCAAAACTCAACGGCCTCTCAATAGTGGAAGCCATCTGAGCCTCCGGATAACTTTTTTAAATAAATTGCCCTAGAAAATCTAGTTGCTAATAAAGGTGCATCACTTTGGAGATGCAGGTCGACGCTCTTGTAATTGGAGGAGGTCCAGGTGGCTATGTCTCGGCCATCCGCCTTGGCCAACTGGGGAAGAAGGTCGTGCTTGTCGAGAAAGCAGAGATAGGTGGTACGTGCCTGAACAGAGGGTGCATCCCAACCAAGGCGCTGATACACGTGGCTAAGGTTGTCCGCGAGGCAGCGCACGGGGAGAGGCTGGGCATAAAGGCAGAAATCTCTGTGGATTTTCCTAGGACCCAGGCATGGAACCGCTTCAACGTAGACAAGCGCCGCAGGGGTACCGAGTACCTCCTCAAGACCAACGGCGTTGAGCTGGTGAAGGGGGAAGCCGCCTTAGAGTCGACCACCACAGCAGTGGTGAAGCCGCAAGGAGACAGGATAAAGGCGCAAGCAATTATTATTGCAACTGGTTCTAGACCTTTAGATCTCTCAACTGTTAGGGTAGACTCTAGACTCATTCTGAGTTCCGACGATATCTTCCAGTTGAATGAGGTTCCAAAGAAGATGGTCATCATTGGAGGGGGGGCAATAGGCGTAGAGATGGCGACGGCTTTCGCCCCCCTAGGAACTAAGGTTACCATCGTTGAGATGATGGATCAGATCCTGCCTGGTCTCAATCAGGACCTCATCTCTCCAGTAGTTGATGCCCTGAGAAAGCTCGGTGTCGAGATCCACCTTAAGACCAAGGTTATAGAAACGAAATATCTCAATTCTGAACGCGGCGAGAGAGTTCAGCTCAAACTTGAGAGCGGCGTGCAGCTCGATGCAGACTACGTCCTGGTAGCTGTGGGCAGAAAGCCCAACACTGACTCACTCGATCTCGTGAAAGCAGGTGTCGAGGTTGATCAGAAAGGTTTCATAAAGGTAAACGACCGCCTTGAGACAACTGCCGGGGCGATTTTTGCGGTGGGCGACGTCACCGGCCTCCCCTACCTTGCTCACAGAGCAATGGAACAGGGGCTATGCGCCGCAGAGATAGTAGCAGGTGTTAGGGACACTTACCCCCACACTCCAATGCCCTCTGTCATCTACTCCGATCCCGAGATCGCATTCGTAGGCATGAGCGAGGCAGAGGCATCATCAAAGGGGGTAGAAACCCTCGTCGGCAAGTTCCCCTTCGCAGCCTCCAGCAGGGCCCAGACAATGGGTAGGACGGATGGCTTTGCAAAGGTGATAGGCGACAAGGAGGATGGTAGGATCATAGGAGTACAGATGGTCGGTCCATCTGTCTCAGAGCTTATTGGCGAGTGCTCAATCCTCATAGCGAACTGCTCGACGCTGGATGAGCTTGCGTCTGGTGTGCACCCGCATCCTACTTTGAGCGAGGTGCTCTCTGAGGCTGCAAAGCTTGCTCTGGGAAAACCACTCCACTACGAGGCGCAGCCAGAGGCTAGGCGGTAACTGGAAGAACCTTCGACTTGCCATCCTCTTTCTGTACGCGGAATATGTGGTCCACGGAGCCCTCGAGTTCCCTTTCGTGGGATACGATGATCGCCTGAACTAGGTTCAGCTCCTTAAGAAGGTCCCCGATCTTCCCAATCTGATCCTTGCTGAAGCCATCCGTTGGCTCGTCAAGTATGAGCAGACCAGAGTCCCCGCCAGCCCTCCTCTGTACAGTCTTGTTCAATGCCAGCCTATACGCCAGGGCGAGAGCAGTCCTCTCGCCTCCACTGAGATTAGTGACTTCCTGCTCGTAGGCGTCTTGGGTTATGAGCGGCGTGAAATCCTCATCAATCCTGACGCACTTAGTCGGGTCATCCACCAAAAAGGAGAACCACCGCCCGAACTCATCGTCTAGCTCCCTGTTGGCGCTTGTCAATATCGACAACTCTATCTTGTCCATCGCTTGGGAGAAGTACTCGTCGAGCCAGTTGGAGTACTCGGTGAGGGCCTCTGCCTTCTTCCTATCACCCTCGATCTCCTTCCTCCTCTGACCCAGCTCATTAATGCGCATCTTCACCTTTCCAAGCTCCCCTTCCTTGCTGCCTTTCATGGCCCTCAGGCCCTCCAGCTTCCTCTCAAGCAGGTCAGTCTCCCGCTCGTTCTTGTCGAAATCGACCTTTACAGCTTTGTAATCTGCGGCAGCTTGGGTAGCCTCGCCAACCTTCCTCTCTAGCTCCTCTTTCTGCTTCTTTGTTGTCTTCAGTTCATCTTCGTCCTTTGCTATCTGCTCCTCGGTGTCGAATACTCTATCGTGCAGGGCTGAGATCTCGTTGTTGGCGGATTCGTATATCTTAGCAATCTGCTTCTCTTTCTCCAGCTCTCTGATATCCCTCTCGACTTTGACCTTGTTTAGGTTAAGGGCATCAAGCTCCTCCTTAACCTCCTCGAGCTTCGCCCTGAATTCATCGGTATCAACCAACTGGTTGCAGGTGGGGCAGACCTTCTTGTCGATGAGTGTGGCGAAGCTGCTGTAAATGTTGTTGATCCTCCCCAGCGTCTCCCTATACTCCGAAAGCTTGGAATTCTTCTCCGCCAGCCTCCTATCAGCCTCCTCCGAGGACATTAAAGGCTTCTTGAGACCGGCATTGATCTCGTCGATCCTTTTCCTCCACGCTCTTGCCTTCTCCCTATTCAAATCTATGCTGGAACCTAGCTGGGAGGCTCTCCTCACTGAGTCCAGTAGCGCGGATCTAAGATTGGACTCCTTCTTGGCTTCGCCGGTGAGCTCCTCCAGCCTCACTCGCAGCTCTTCCCTGCTGGCTTTGTGGCCCTTCAGCTCCACTTCGGCGTCGAATATCTCCTCGCCTATCATCCTTATCTCCTCCTCGAGTTTTGGAACCTCCCCCTCGAGTGTCTCAATCTCATGATCTATCTCGGGCAGCTTCCTGGTCTTCTCCATAAGTAATTTTGATCTTAATGCAATCCCTTTGGAGAGAGTGCGGGCGTTATCTTTCGCAACCTTGTATTCCTCTAACCTCAGCGCCTTCCTTATCGTTTGGAGCCTCTGTTCGGGAGCCTGCTCAAGGATCTCTTTCATCTCCTCCTGGGGCGTGTAGACCGCGTACCTGAAGATGACGCTCTTGGCCTTGGGGTCGACTGGTTCATTGTAGTTGAGGATCTTCAGAACTGCCTCCTTCATCTCCTTTGGTGAGTAGCTCGTCCTCCTCCCCCCACACTCGATCCAGCAGTCCTCCTGCTTTACACCACCTGGCACCAGCGTTCCCTGATTAAGAGTGCTCTTTCTTGCCCTCGAGAGGGACCTGTGTACCAGCACATCCTCGTCTTTTGTCTTGAAGTTCAGCTCTACCTCGCCGGAGTTCTTCCCTAGGCCGAGAAGGGTCGTTCCCTTCTCGTTGCCAAGGCCGAAGAGGGCGAACTCCACTGCAAGGAGCAACGTCGACTTCCCGGACCCTATGCCGCCTTCGAATAATATCGTCCCACTAGGGAATTCCACTTCGCCATCTTCGTAGGTCCTGATGTTCTTGAGCTTGAGCTTCTTCAGCAGCATAGCGCCATCAGTCCTCTACCAATCTCTTTATATCCAGCGTCTCGATGCCATCAGCCATGATCCTGCTCTCGTAATCATCCTCGGTTTCCCCCTCTTTCTTGGGTACCCTCAGCCGTCCAAGGAGCTCCTTGGCGATCTTGGCAGAACAGCTCCTAAGGTTCTCGTCCTTCGCCCTCACTATCCCCTCCAGCTCATGCAGAACCTTCTCCTCAATCTCAGCAGTATCGTCGGCGTCCACAATCAACTGTGCCACTTCCCTTGATCTGAGCTGATTCCTGCTCAGGTGCAAGTACAGAGCGCCACGCTTCATGAGAGTATCCCTGAATGAGGCGAAATCCACCTCGCTGGTCTTTCCACTGGAAAGATCGCCTTGGACCTTTACAACGATCACTTTATCTTTTACTCTCCCGCCCTCAGCAAATGCCTTAAGCTCCTCATTAATGGCCTGTGCGGTTCTCCCAGAAGCTTCAAAGGGCTTGTATATTCCCTCGAAAGCTGTCATGTCGATAAACTTGGTCTTGGCCGCTCCGTCCGCCTCCACTATGAAGAACCCCCGCCTAGCGCCTCTCACCGTCGCTTCCATGTCTGCTCCCCATCCCGTGAAGAGTGGGCCAGGAAAGACTACGCCTTTCTTGCTGGAGTGGTCTATTGTCCTGTGCACGTGGCCTCCGGCGTAGTAATCAAATCCCTTCGGCAGGTCTGTTGAGGATATTCCCTCATACCTCTCTCCCTCTAGCCTGTCCTCTTCTATTCCAGTGTGGAAGACAAATACCTTGAAACCCCTGAGAGAAGCAAGGTACTCCCTATCGAGGTTGATGAAAGCCTCTCTCTCCAAAGAAGCCCTTCTTCCAGAAATTCCCGTGATAAGGGCGCCACTCCGGTCGTCTGTTATCACCGACGGCCTAAGCTTACCATTAATGGCTGAGGGTTTTCCTACTCTTGTGAAGACACCTGCCTCATCGAGTATATCTATGATCGAGGTTGAGTTGGGCGAGAAATCGTGGCTCCCGTAAACTACATAGATCTTCCTTCCGGTCTCAACAAACCTCATGAATGCCCTAACCGAGTCCCTTACAACCCCAAGATCGGGGATGTTTACATGGAATATATCCCCGCTTATTATAAGAAAATCTACGTCTTTATCAATGCACTTTTGGAGGGACTTCTCAAGGGTCTCCATCTCGAGCCTCCTCATAAGAGGGTCCGAGGTCGCCCCGAGATGCAGGTCAGCCATGTGCCCGAACTTCATGTCTATCAACCGATCTCTGGCTTCGCTTCTATTAGAAGAATACTTGATCTACCTTTCTCTGCGGCGTCTCCTCTTTCGCCACATCCTCAAAGAGCGGTGTGTATATTGGGACGGGGAACTTCGAAAAGATCGAGCTGACTATAGATTCACCCTTGTCTAGCCCGGCTATTATCTGCTCGTAGGCTGATAGATCCTGGGATGCGCTCTCTATAAGCCTCCTCCTCTCCTGCGCCATCTCGTTACCCATTATTATCTTCGTCCCTATGTTCGCGAGGATCTCCGGGGGGATTACAGATACTATCTGGGTCACAGCTATGAGTCCTATCTTATACTTCCTCCCCTCTCTTGCTATCTTCCCGAAGATATTATCACCGTAAGCTTCCCCCAGTACGCGCGGAGCCTCCTCCAGCACTATGCCGATCTGGGGTCTCTCCCTCAGTATTCCTTGATCCTTGTACTCCTCATACCTGCGGAAGACTTCTTTCGTCACCGCACCTGTTATTATCAGCCCAGTCTCGTCAGAAATTGTGGATCCGTCAATGAGGACGATCTTTCCTTCCTCCATCCTATCTGCGATATCCATGATAGTGCTCTCGCCCATAGTCTCCATGTTGAAGATCTCGTCCTCGCAGACTGGAGGTAAACTGGCGTTCCCAAGCTTGACTTTGAAGAGGTTGCCTATCTTCCTCCTGAGCGTCTGGATGCTGATAAGTGGGATGCCTTTGGCTTGGAGCTCTCCATCCCTATCAGGCCTATCGGTCATGAGTTCCCTTACCCAGTCACTCTTGTACTCCCTGTAGAAGTGCTGCAGCGTACCAGCCTGTGCATCGGTGAGCTCCAATACGTCTGTTAGGTCCCATGGCTTTAGCGATTTGAGGTTAATTATCAGCTTCTTTTGCCCTACAGGCTGGCTCTTGGAGTAATATACGAGGGATTTTGTAGCATCTGGATGATTTCTAAGCCCCTTGGCGCCCCCAACGCCGAAGTACTCATTGTGAACGTCCATGACGAGGATTCCGAACTTATTGTGCCTCATCGCCTCCCAGAGCATTACCTTGACAAGATTGGATTTACCCCTCCCTGTCTGGGCGGATATGAGGGTGTGGTGTGAAAGCGCCTCCTCACCATTGAGGTAATAATCAAAATCAAGCGTCTTTGTGCCGCTCCTCAACTTGCCAAGGAAGATCTCATTCTTTGGCTTCTCAAGGAACGAGAAGTCATCTCTGTCTATGGATCGCACCTTGGAGAGGAATGATGGGATGGATCTGGGTGATACTGCCTTTGGACTGCCACCAACCCCCCTCACCTCGATAAGCGGATTAATTTGAACCTTCCTGAATAGCCTCAGATCCTTATCTGGGATCTCAATGTTAGGGTTCGTACCCTCAAGCATGCTTCCAGAACTCGTAAACAGGCGATCCTCCTCAACAAGAGAACCATACTCAAGGGCAGAGACCATGTAAATGTACCTACGAGGCCCATCCTCGATTGCGACAAGGTCACCAAGCTCCAGCCCGACACCTTTCTTCTCCCTTATAATTAAGCCCAAGTTGCTACCTTTAACGATCTGGCCGACTGTGGAAATATGCCTGCACCTCGATTAGCGAAGATCATCGAGGACATCGTGGCCGGTAAGCGCCCTCTCAACCTGCTCGAGCCTCGTCGCATCTTCCAGGCTTAATCTATCGAGGATCAGGTCTCTTATGTGCATCGCTTCCTCCTGGCTCACCTTGGCGTATGTGTGAGCATCAATGAGCGCATAAGGGTAGCCAGGAAATGCGAAGTACTTTGAGTTCGACTGGAGCGAGTTTATGAGCCTTACAACATCGCTCTCCTGTGCCTCGTCGTGGATATCGAGTCTGAACGACCTGTCTGCTCCCTCGTGGAGCCTTACAAAGAACACCTTTGCTCTGTGGGCCCATTCCTCCGATCTACCCACCTCTACCATCCACCTGGTCAGCCCCCTCCGTCTTGCCAGCTCATCAAGAAAGCCTGCTAGAGGATAGCCCTCTTCAGTGTAAATCGTCGAGCTCTTGGAGAGCCCCGCCACAACAACACCCCTTGAGCTTGCCTCACCGTAAACCCTATTCGCCAGCTCAGACTCGCTTGTGAAGGCAGTCTGAAGAGACCCATCCATGATGATGAAGTTGGCGCCTGATTTAAGCGCCTCCAGGACGAAGTTCCATTCGCAGAACCTCCTTGCCATAGATTTCGCCCTCTCCAAGTCGCCCCTAGTTCTGCCAATTTTGAAACCATCGTCCTCGGAATCTACCCTGAGCGTTCCGAATGGACACGTGCTCTCCTCAGAGAAGATATCCGTATCAAAGAAGACTTTACTCCCTTCCACTGCCACTTTAGTCCTAGAGATGAACGTCCACCGTTCTGTAAACTCGAGCTTATCCATTCGGTCAAACTTATTGCAGTAGACCCTGTTGAGAACAAGTTCCTGCGAAGGTGTCTTAAGAATGGGAGTTGAACCTCCGTCAATCGCCGAGATCGTGCCCATACCGATTCCTTTGGTGTCCATATGCTTGTCACCGCTGATCTCTTTGAGACTTTCACTGTCCAACGACACATTGAAACCGTGTGCCAACGTCCTCTCGGGGAACTTTAGGTTCTCCTTTACAGTATCCGTGATGCGGTCCAAGTAATCCTCCAAGAAGTACACCTCTGCTAGATGATATCTGCTTATAAAGCAGTATAAAATATGGTTGGTTCCATATTTTTTCTTGAAAATGAACATTTTTTATACCTGTGGAGAGAGTAACAGCGAGTGACCACCTTGCCCAAGATAGTCTTTGTCGGCCATACATCGGTAGACCGTATCAGGAACATTCGCGGGGAGAAGATCCAGCCAGGCGGCGCCGCGCTCTATGCTGCAGTTGGTGCGAGGACTGTCTGTGGGGAAGTTGGTATAGTTACCGCGGTGGGTCATGATTACCAGTTTGGCGATGTCTTCAACGATTTCGAAAGTGCAACCGTGAAAAAGGCTAAAGAGAAGAGCACGGAGTTCTTCATCACCTACGACAAGGACTGGAACGCCTCCTACAGAAAAGTCTCCATAGGCCCAGGGTCACAAATCACCACCAAGGATGTACTGGGATGCGTCGGGAGGGGGGCCCAGATTATCCATCTCGCGCCCATGAACCCCCCCAAGGTAAGGAACATGGTCCGCGCGATCAAAGAAGCGAACAAGGATGTCTTGGTATCGATCAATTCCTGCATTAACTACCTTGACGATAAGGCGAACCGCAGCGCCATTCTGGACGCTGCTTCGCAGGCGGACATATTCATTCTTAATGAAAGGGAGCTCCACGCCCTGACTGGCATCGAGCTTGTATCCAAGGCGATAAAGACCATAAATGCGAAGACCCTCGTGTTGACGCTGGGGGAGATTGGGACAATAATCTCTTCGCCAGGAGGCACAGAGTTCATACCTGCCATGGCCGCCATAACCAAGAATGCCATAGACGTAACCGGTGCTGGCGACACATGGTCAGGCAGCTTCATCGCCTCCTACTTCAGGAGCGAGAGCTGGATAAAGGCCGTATCTTTCGCCTCCGTGGTCTCTGCGATCAAGTGCACTGGATGGAACTTCGAGAAGATACGTAGGCTAAGGTTCGAGAATGTCGAGGACATATACGACCTCGCGATTGCGCTGAAGGAGAAGGGGAGGCAACTCACGCTCTCGGATGCCCTCAAGGCAGTGCGCTTGGGGTCCTAGTATTGCGGCGAAGGGCTCTAGAGATTAAACTTTCTAAGGCCAACTTTCTGAAAAAAACAAAAAAATAGATATATTTTTTTACTTGTATTTACCATGGGGCATAGCGCATGTTTTGCAATATAATGTATTTTCGGGGATTTCTGCGCCACAACTGTGGCAGTAGGCTTTCCCGGCTTTTAATTTAGACATAATTGTACATTAATGAAAAATCGATATAAGCTTTTTGAAATTTTATTCGCTAATCTAGCGGGGCTGCTAGATAAGATGCCTGGAAAATAGTCATCCTCTGCGCCTCCAGAGTTCCTCGAAGACCTCACCCATATTCGTGCCCTTCATCTGCAGGAGTAGCAGAAGGTGATAAATTAGGTCTGCGGCCTCATAGACAGTTCTTTCCTTATCCTCTGCCAGCGCTGCTACGGTGACCTCCGCAGCCTCTTCGCTTACCTTCTTTGCAGCCTCCGTTATTCCCGCCCTTATCACCGTTGAGGTGTACGAACCTTCTTTCGGATTTTTCATCCGGTCGCGCATAAGCGCCTCAAGTACCTCCAGGATATCAGGTCCGCCCTCATACTCCTTCAAAGCTTTGTAGAAGCAGGTAGGCTCTCCTGTGTGGCATGACGGACCAATCTGTCGGACCTTAAAGAGGATCGAGTCGCTGTCGCAGTCAGTATAGGCCCCAAGTACATACTGATAATGCTTGGACTCCTCACCCTTCACCCAGAGCCTCTTCCTAGACCTGGACCAGTAGTGCATCATTCCGGTTCGCAGGGTCTTCTCCAGTGCTTCCCTGTTCATGAATGCCAGCATTAGCACCCTGCCGCTTCCATCTACTGTGATCGCTGGTATGATGCCTCCCAGTTTCTCAAAGTCGAGTCCACCCGCAATCTTGCTTATCTCGTCATCGTTGAATTTTGTTCCTTCCATCGCACTCATCCGCTAGATCCTTACTGGGATCCCCCTCTTCTTCAGATAATCCTTAACGTCTTTCACCGTGTACTCCCCATAATGGAATATCGAAGCTGCAAGTGCTGCGTCGGCGTTTCCTTCAGCGAAAGCCCTGTATATGTGCTCGGGGTTGCCAGCGCCACCCGAAGCAATGACCGGAATGTTCACAGACTCGCTGACTCTCCTTGTCAGATCCAAGTCGTAGCCGTCCTTGGACCCGTCGAAGTCCATACTCGTCAAAAGGATCTCGCCTGCACCCATCTCTTCGGCCTTCGATGCCCACTGAAGGGCATCAATCCCTGTCGCCTTGCGCCCGCCGTAGATGTAAACCTCCCACCTCTCCGCCCCTACCCTCTTTGCATCTATGGCAGTGACTATGCATTGGCTGCCGAAGATCTTAGCGCCCTCCTCTATTACTCCTGGATCTAGGACCGCTGCTGTATTGAGCGAGACCTTGTCAGCACCTGCAAGCAGCGCCTTCCTAACATCTATGTATGACCTTATCCCGCCGCCGACGGTGAATGGAATGGAGAGCTCGTAGGCAGTCTTCTGTATCATCTCGAGGACAGTCTCTCTGTACTCAGACGAGGCCGTTATGTCTAGGAAGACTATCTCGTCCGCCCCTTGGTGCTCGTATGCCAGAGCCTGCTCCACCGGATCACCTGCATCCATGAGGTTCTTGAACTGTACCCCCTTCACGACCCTTCCCTTGTCGACGTCCAAGCAGGGGATTATCCGTTTGGTCAGGGTCACTTGAGTACCTCCACTGCATTCCTGAAGTTGATGAACCCCTCGTACAGAGCCTTACCTAGGATGACACCCGTGACGCGCGAACCCTTCAACAGCAATAGATCGTCGATTGTGGTGAATCCGCCTGCCAAGTAGACTGAGCTCTTCAGGTTGTTAACTGCATTGAGCGAATAGTCGAGGTTCGGGCCCTTCATCAGGCCGTCCCTTTCAATCGAGGTCATCATTATATTCCTGACTCCTATCTCCTCCAGACGCTTGCAGAGAGTCAAGGCATCAATCTGCGTCAACTCCTTCCACCCCTTCACCGCTACCCTTCCCATCAAGTGGTCGACCGCTGCCAGGACTTTCTCCGTGCCGAACGACGCGAGTGCATTTTTTATGATCTTCATCTCCGCGGCAGCCGTTCCGAAGATGATCTTATGCGCACCGGCGTCGAGATATTCGCGTGCCTTCGCAAGGCTCCTTATGCCTCCTCCTATCTGGCAAGGGATCGCTACCTCCCTTATCAAATTCTTTATGATTTTGGTGTTGTCGCCAAGCCCTATAGCGGCATCTAGGTCAATTATGTGGAGTACCTCGGTGCCGTTGCTCACCCACCTTCTCGCTGCATCTATGGGTTCATCGTAGTAGATGATGGCATCCTCAATCTTCCCCCTTGTCAGCCTGACGCACTTGCCGCCGGATATATCGACCGCAGGTATAACTTTTATCAACGCTTTACATCCTCCAAAAAGTTCTTCAGGAAAATGAGACCCGCCGTGCCACTCTTCTCAGGGTGGAATTGGGTCCCGTAGATATTACCTTTCTTGACGATGGCGGGGATCATAGTCCCGTACAGGCACTCCGCTACAACTACATCCTCCGCCGGTCTGCAGTAATACGAATGCACAAAGTAGAAGAACTCGTAGTTCCTGATCCCCTTCAGAAGTGGGGTATCCTTTTTTGGGCTTATCGAGTTCCAGCCCATCTGGGGCACCTTTACTGACTTTGGCAGCAACCTCACCTCTCCTTTTATAAGGTCAAGACCATTATACCTTCCTCCTTCGAAGCTCTTCGAAAAAAGGAGCTGCATCCCTAAACAAATACCGAGTAGTGGCTTCCTGCCCTCCCTAACCTGCCCAAGCAGCGTGCTGAACCTTTCCAGCGCGGCGATGCCGTCCCTGAATGCACCGACCCCAGGGAGGACGACAACATCGGCACCGTCCACGCCTGTTGGGTCCCTGTCTGCAATGGTGACATCTGCGCCAGCTCTCTCCAGCCCCCTCCTGATGCTAAGGAGATTGCCAAGCCCAAGGTCAAGGAGGCATACCTTCATCAGATCTCACCCTTGGCGCTGGGCACGTCAGAGAGCTCTCCTCTGGACGCAGCCATCTTCAATGCAAGCGCCATAGCCTTGATCGCTGCCTCGACTCTGTGGTGGTCGTTGGTGCCGTAAAGCACCCTGATGTGGAGGTTGCACTGCAGCGATTGCGAAAGTGACTCGAGGAAGTGAAGGATATCCTCCACTTTGGTATCCTCTATCGTTGCCCCCTTCACCCCAAGGTATATCCTGCTGTAAGCCCTACCGCCCAGATCGACGACCGCCCTTGCAAGGGAATCGTCCATTGGCACGTAAGCGTAGCCGAATCTCGCTATCCCTGCCTTGATGCCAAGTGCCTCGTTGAGCGCCTTGCCCAGCGTAAGCCCAAGGTCCTCTATTACGTGATGCTTCAGGTCTCCCGAGGCCTCGACAAAGATGTCGATTCGGCTGTGCTTGGCAAGCGTCCTCACCATATGATCGATAAATGCCGAGCCAGAGTTGCCCTCGAACTCGCCTTTGCCGTCCAGCCCAACGGTTACTCTTATCTTGACCTCTTTGGTATCCCTCTTTGCCTCTCCTCTTCTTACCTTCTTCATTGCGACTCCCTCATGGCTTTATCTAGCTCCTTCACAAACTTCTGGTTGCTTGTCCAGTCAGAGACCGTCACTCTGAGACAGTTGCTAAGCATCGGCAGACCCCCTCTGTCCCTCACTTCTATGCCGGCGGATTGGAGCCTCTTTGCCACATTCTCAGACCGCCTCTCGCCGCCTATCACCCTGAACAGTATAAAGTTGGCGTCAGAATCGAAGGTCTTGATCCCGTTGATCATCTGGAGCTCCGCGAGCAGGTACTTCCTCTCCTCCTTTACCTTGTTCACGAAGGACTCGTAGACCCTCCTGTTCTCTAGAACGATTTTACACATCTCTTGAGCCACCGAGTTGACACTGAATGGGCTCTGGGCTGCCCTTAGCCACTCGATCATCTCGCTATCGCCTAGCCCGTAGCCAATCCTGAGGCCAGCGAGACCGAATGCCTTAGAGAAAGTCCTGAGTACGAGTAGGTTGTTGTATTTTGTGGCCTCCCTAGTCAGATTGTAGGGGGCAAAATCGGCGTAGGTCTCGTCCAGCACCACAAGCCTATCGCTCTCCTCTATCACCCTTAGTACCTCGTCTCTGGAGAACTGCTTGCCAGTGGGGTTGTTTGGCGAGCAGATGAATATCGCTTTGGTTCTCTCATTTACTGCAGATAGGACCTCTGAGGCATTGAGACTGAAGTCTTCGCTGAGGAGGGGCTCGCATACACTACCCCGGTTGATGCCCACATAGAACCTGTACATCTCGAAGGTAGGCGAGACAATGATCGCCTCCCCATTGCCGACAAAGACCTTAGTCGTAAGCTCAATGATCTCGTCAGATCCGTTCCCAACTATTATCTGGTCCTCCCAGGCGCCGACATACTCAGAAATTGCCTTTAGTGCCGTCCAGCCCTTTACCGATGGGTACCTTCTGGCATCAATCCTCTTTGCCACTTCCTGCAGCAAGGTGTTCGAAAAGGACTTGTCAATAAGTGCGTTCTCATTGAGATTCATCCACAGCTTGTTCTCCGTCTCGGCAATCTCTCCGTAGAAGCGCTTACCCTTGTTGGCGCTGAGGAGCTCCCTGGCCCGGCTGTCTATAAGATCACTTACATTCACTCTTCTTTCCTCCTTCGCCCTTTGCTTCAATTTTCATCATCCTCAACTCCACCGATCTTGCATGATTGTACAACCCCTCTGCCTTACCTATGGCAATGGCGTCGCTGCCAATTGCTTCGATCCCTTCCTTGCTGCACCTGACGAACTCCCGAGACCTAAGGAAGTCCCTGACTGAGAGCGGGGAAGCTCTCCTAGCCCAGCCCATGGTGGGCAGAACGTGATTGGTACCAGCCGAATAGTCGCCAAGCGCCACCGTGGAGTAGTCCCCCAAGAATACAGCACCGGCATTCCTGACCCCCCTCAGGACTTCATTGCAGCACTCGCCCATCAGCTGGAGGTGCTCGGGCGCGACCTCATTTATGGCCTCGATCCCCTCATCCCTGTTCTTCACGACAACTATGATTGACTCGGCCAGGCTTTTTTCAAGGATCTCCCTCCTTGGAGCTCTGGATGCTGTTTCCTCTGCAATGCCCTGGACCTCAGACGCTAGCTCTTTATCAGGAGTGACGAGGATCGCTATAGCTTCTGGATCATGCTCTGCTTGTGCTATGATGTCTGCAGCAATCCACCTCTCCCTCCCACGCTCCTCGGCATAGATCAGGACTTCGCTGGGGCCCGCAGGCATATCGACTGCCACGTCGCGGCCCACGAGCATCTTTGCCGTTTGGACATAGACATTGCCTGGTCCGACTATCTTCTCCACGCGCCTTATGCTCTTGGTGCCATAGGCCATCGCGGCAATAGCATGCGCACCGCCTGCCCGATAGACCTCGTCGGCACCTGCAATGTAAGCAGCTGCCATGATCACCTGTGGCACTCTTCCGTCTTTTCCTGGGGGCGTGAACATCACAATCCTACCTACCCCTGCCACCTTAGCTGGGATAACAGTCATGAGTACCGTAGATGGGTATGCTGCCCTTCCCCCAGGGACGTATACCCCCACAGACTCCAATGGATCGAAAGTGACTCCAATAGTGACTCCTGGGGTCGTCTCCATGGTCAATGACCTGGGGAGCTGGAGCTCTTGGAAGCTCCTGATCCTCTCAGCCGACTGCTCCAGCGCTATCCTGAGTCTTCCAGGTATCGACTCGTAGGCACCCTTCAGCTCCTTCTGACTCACTCTGAGATCGGCCGCACTCAGTTTGACCCCGTCAAACTTATCAGTGAATTCAAGGAGCGCATCGTCGCTTCTCAATCTAACTTCGTTGACGATAGCACTTACTGAAACCACAACGTTCTGTGGAATTCCGCGACCGCGTGACACCTTGAGTTCATTAAAATTTATGATCCTCATGATAATCACCTAAGTCCTTCCACGATCTTCTGGATAATATCGTATTTGGTCTTGTATGAAACTTTATTGCATATCAGCCTAGCTGTGGACCTCATGATCCTGCCTATGGGTCTGAGCCCGTTCTTCTCAAGCGTTTCTCCTGTCACCGAAAGGTCAGTAATTGCATCAGCCAGCCCGAGGATCGGTGCTATCTCGACAGCACCCCTCAATGTTATTACCTCTACCTGCATGCCGTTGTCATTGAAGTACTGCCTTGTTAGGTTGGGTAACTCCGTCGCAATTTTTGAGCCGAATGCGAGGTCAGTCGGCTGCTTGCAGTCACTCTCTCTCTTGACTGCAACCACAAGGTCGCAGCCACCAAACGCAAGGTCAGCGAGCTCGTAAACTTCCAGGCCAGTCTCGGCGACAATGTCCCTACCCGTAATACCAAGATCAGCTATACCGTAGTAGACATAGACGGGGATGTCAGTTGCCCTCACAGTGAGGATCTGAACCCCAGGCAAGGTAGTGTTGGAAAGGTATACACGGTCATCATCCATCCTCTTCAGGCCTAAATGGTCGAGCAGATCGCGGGTAGGCTGCATCAGCCTCCCCTTGTTTGGAACAGCTATGATCAGACCCTTCATGGGAAAACACCTAAATGTTGATTTTCCTCCCTGTGTGGGCATCAATTATATCTCTACCAACAAGAATTCCGTCTATCTCCCCGCCATATGCATCCACAGTGCAGGTGATACCCTTCTGACGCAGCTCCGTAGCAAGTAAGATCGCCTTCTCCGAAAAGCCATCCTTGTAGAGTATTTTGGTTACACTTCTGCTGCCATTGAAATCGAATGCGGCAGCATCAAGTGCCCTGACGCAGAGATCGACACTCACAGCGAAACCTGTTGCCTTCGCCTTGTTGAGTCCGAACTCCTTCAACATGATATCATACCTTCCTCCACCACCAACAGGGACTCCCAAACCACTGACAAAGACATCAAAGACCGTGCCGTTGTAGTATTTCATCTCCGCCCTCAGTGTAGTAAGGTCAACGTTGATCCTGCCTGCGCAGCCATGAGCTTCCAGGAGATTGTGCAGCTTATCGAAGTAGCTAGTGTACTTCTCTAGTCCCCCTACCATCTGCGAAAGTTCGTGCAGGACCTCTGGACCGCCCCTCCTCTTCATAATGAATGATAGGACATCGAGTGCCTTCTGGTCATTAGTGACGTTGCTTAGGTCCCCAGCGGACTTCGACGCTAGAGCCTTCCTCAGCAGTTCGGTCGCTCCTATCCTAAACCTCTTGGAGAGCGTCCTGAAGAGCTCTACGTTGCCTATGTCTACGCTGGCCTCCTTCAGGCCGAGCGCCTCCAGCGACCCGAGCGTAAGTGCTATTATCTCTGCATCCGCCTCCGCCTCCCTCCCCCCTACTAGCTCCGCCCCTGCCTGCCAGAACTCCCTCTGCGAAAGAGTCTTCGCCTCGAGGAACCTTATGCAGTTGGCGATGTAGAATATCCTGCCCTCGTTCTTAGCCTTTGACGCCAGCATCCTCGCGACTTGGGTAGTCACTTCCCCGCGCATAGAAAGCAGCCTGCCGTCCCCGTCCTGCAACTTGAATATGGAATCGGCAAAACCGTCACCTGCCCCTCCCCTGATGATGTCAAAATAGTCAACCGTGGAGGTCCTTACTTCTCTATAACCCCATATACCAAATAACTCACGGAACTTATTCTCTACAAAAAGGTACTTTTTGACTTCATCTGGTGAGAGATCTCTGAACCCCTTCGGCGTTTGGAAGCGGGTGAACTAAACTCCTCCTTTCAGCAACCATAAATCTCTCCTTAACATGAGATGCAAACTCAAATATTTAAATATTTCCCACTTTTGTCCCACTTATAAAAAAATCGAGCGAATCAACAACTTGCCTTCATACAACCCTTTTAAATGCCTAACATGGCGTATGTATAGAGGAATGATTGATGAAGAAGGCGACAATGGCTCTGAAAGAGTCCTGCATTGAAAGCCTTCATGCCTATAATCAACTCGCATCTAGCTTAAAATCTGTAAAACCCATGGTCGGGAAGCCGGGTCAGATGAGGTCGCATGCAAATCTCAAGCGCATAGGCACAACACTTTTGTTGATACCATCTCCCGAACCGTTCAGTGATGTCTTGGGGCTTGCACTGATTGGTGCAGGCGTTGCCTCAGAGCGGCGCCCTCCTCCTCTGACAATAGCTGAGCTTTGCGAGGAGTCCAAGTCCGTTTTTAAAGGCTTGAACTCCTCGAAAGCATTTGGCCACGGCTTCTCACTTTAACCATTATTGCACCTCGGAGTTTGCAATAAATCAACTGGGAAGCTTAATATCCCATTCTGTGAAGATTGCGAGCAGATGATCTCGTTGAAGATCGAGCTCTTCATGCCCCTCACATGCCACAAGTACGGGATAACCGCAGCGATTCTCAGGAAGTTGCTTGAGGAGAAGGGGATAGAGTACGAAGAAATCGTTGTTGAGCTGGATGTGGCAAATCATCCATCTGCCCTTGATAGGCTCTCCGCCATGGGCATAATTGGTACGCCAGTGGTAATGGTAGGAAAAAAGTTGATCAAAGGGTACGAAGCGACTAATGAATCTCTGCTAAGGTAATTTTTTGCAAAAATGCGTCTTTGATCGTTGTACTGTATGACCAGAATGGTGCTCACTTTTTTTATATATCTCGATAAATTAATATCAACAATATTCGAGCATTCTATCTATTTATTTAAATTAGGCACTCAAAAATACTCTTAAAAGGGGGAGGCAGGTCAGGAATAACTACCGCATTCGGTATTTACAGGGAGGTCAATGAGATGACAGAGGTTGTTCTTAACGGCAAATTGCCTCCTCCTGTTCGCAGGAGTGATGGCGTCATTGTTCCGTTCGACAAGCAGTTGATAGTGAAGAGCCTTATCAAAGAGACTCAGCTTGTCCAGACGTTCTATGGCGGCTCTCCAATGAAGGAGGAGGATGCTGTCAAGATCGCCGAGGAGGTCGAGGAGGAGATCAGAAGCATGAAGCTCCAGTTCCTGAGCGGACCTCTGATAAGGGAACTTGTTAGCGTAAAGCTCCTTGAGCATGGTTTCGATCAACAGAGGAACGTCTACACGCGAGTAGGCATGCCGCTATATGACGTCTACTCGATAGACAATTCAGAAGGGTATGAAGCAAGAGAGAATGCCAACTTGCAGGCCAACCCGGAGACCTTCCACAAGAAGAAGGCGGACTTCCTCAGCAAGGAGTCATATCTGCTCATGATCCCACCGAACGTAGCAGACGCCCACTTGAGGGGCGACATCCATATCCACGACCTGGAGTATTGGGGGACTAGGCCCTTCTGCCAGGACTGGGATCTCCGCTACTTCTTCTACAACGGGCTGATGCCCGACGGAACTGGTACCCACACGTCAGTTGCTGGGCCTGCCAAGCACGCAGAGGTAGCAATACTCCACGCCGCCAAGGTGCTGGGTGCAGCTCAGACCAACTTCGCAGGGGGGCAAGGCTTCTTCAACTTCACAGTTTTCATGGCTCCGTACATCATGGACATGGATGAGAAGCGGATTCACCAGCTAGCCCAGATGTTCCTATACGAGATGACCCAGCTGTACGTTGCAAGAGGGGGACAGCCAGTATTCTCTTCAATACAGATCGAGTCAGGTGTCCCAAAGGTCTGGCAGACTGCCCCCGTGGTATCCCACGGTAAGATATGGAAAGACCTGACGTACGGCGACCTTGAAGACAAGGTCCACCTCTTCGCTGGCGCACTGCTAGATGAGTACATGAAGGGCGACGCCGTGGGCAAGATGTTTAACTTCCCCAAGCCCGAGGTGGTTCAGAGGACAAGGTATTGGAACGACAGGAACTTCGAGGACATCATGCTCAAGGCTGCGCAGCTCTCTGCCAAGTTCGGCTCAACATACTATGACAACATGATGCCAGCCTACAGGGGGGGTGAGGACGGTGTGTCCTGCTTCCAATGCTGCGCCTACTCCTTCTCCGAGGACGGCACTTCCGAATCCTTCCAGAAAAAGATCCACTTCGTGGACAGTGCCCACTTCAGTATGGGTGGTATGCAGGTTGTTACGCTAAATATGCCACGCTTGGCATACAAGTCTGGCGGAGATGAGACAAGGTTGCTGGAGATCCTCCGCGAGACTATGGAAACTGCCAAGCAGGCCCTCGTGCTCAAGTACTCACTCATGAAGCGCCAATTCGACAGAGGGCTGATACCGTTCGCATCCCAGAGGCTTAAGGGCGGTGCCCCAGCTGTTGATATAGACAACCTCTCATCCACAATCGGGTTCGTGGGTGCAAACGAGATGGTCGAGCATATGACCGGCTACCAGCTCCATGAGGACCCATCTGCGCAGAAGCTAGCGCTAAAGGTAGTAATAGAGATGGACAAGATAAGGAAAGAGTTCGCCGACTCCACAGGCATGAAGTTCTCCATAGCTAGAACTCCAGCGGAGTCCGCAGCCCAGAGGTTTGCTGTCTCCGACATGATCCACTATACCAAGTTCGCCAAGGAGTTGGTTAAGGGCGACCTGGAGGCAGCGCTACCGAAGTATCGTGAAACAAGGGACGTTCCCATCTATTATACCAATGGCGCGCACGTCAACGTCTCGTCTCAGGTACCACTCTACGATAGGCTCACAATAGAGCAGAGATTCTTCCCTATACTCAAGGGCGGCGACATCTTCCACATCTGGATGGGTGAGGTCAATCCAGATCCTGAGGCACTGCTGAAGCTCAACAGGAAACTCGCGCAGTCTTGGATAGGATACTGGTCACACACCAAGGACATAACCATGTGCAGGACATGCGGCTACGTTGGGGGCGGGCTTAATGCGAAGTGCCCAATGTGTGGCAGCACGTCCGTTAAGAGCTATTCGAGGATAACCGGCTACTACCAAGACGTCTCCTCATGGAATGCTGCCAAGAAGCAGGAGCTCATTGAGAGGTATAGGGTTAGGATATCCCCGTGAGCGCAATCGACGACGGCGGGTCTTGTATAGCGAGAGCTAAGTTGAAAGTTTACGCGCCGGAAGTTGTGCCGCTTTCGCTCTGCGACTACATCGGCGAGCCCGCGTGCGTCGTATTCTTCTCGGGTTGCAACAACGCATGTGGATATTGCCAGAACTCCCGCCTCATGAAGGCTTCAGAGGAGCATCTCATCGACTTGGATGTCATCGAGGAGAGCATAAGGAGGAATAAGCTGATCTCAGCATGCAAGGTGACTGGTGGGGAGCCGCTTCTGCAGCCAGATGCCCTGGCAGAGCTAGGCAGGTTCGTGAAGTCACTGGACCTGAAGTTTGGCGTAGACACAAACGGAACGCTTCCCAAACCACTGAGGGTCATTCTGCCATTGTTGGATCTCGTCTCTATCGACGTCAAGACATCGCTTAACGAAAAGGCGTATATTAGGATTACCAGCATCCCGAGTCCCTGCACAGGAAAGGTCAATGAGTCGTTGTCAGCAGTCCTTTCCTCGAATGCTTACTGCGATGTGCGCATGGTCGTGATACCAGGGATCAACGACTCGGTAGATGTAATCCGGTCGGTTGCTGCTAGCCTGAGGTCACTAGGCTACGAGGAAAAAGCATGCAAAGGCAAAGCCAGCTTTACGCTTGCCGAGTTCATTCCGGAGTTCGCCTTCCAAGAGAAGTTCAGAAAGATTCGGAACCCCACATCGGATGAACTAATATCCCTGGCGCTGTCCAGTGGACTTACGAATGCTAGGGTAACCCACAGGGTGCTCGGATTCTTCCAGAAGGTAGAATGAAGTCAGAGATGAAAAAAATAAAAAATTGTGTGCCTACAGGCACAAACTATAAACTTACTTTGCATACCCAACGATCACGCAACCTAATCAATACTTCAAGCGACTACCGTTTCAGTCATCCTCGTCGAGGCATTCCAGAAGACTTCATGTGCTGGCAACTAAATATATTTTGGAGGGGCTGGCAAATGCCCTATAAAGCACCAACAGATATCGAATTTAAGACACTGGACAATAAGTCTGGAGTAGAAGTGTTGAAGATCTATACAACATTCAATAATAGGTTTGCATACTACCTTTGGATTTTCAAGCACCCTGCCCAAGCACTCTTTGTTAGGTCTTTTAAGGAACATGAAGTATTTTATGAGGGCAATCCTGAAGAAGAGCAAGCCAAGGTGTGAGGAAAAACCGACTCGATTTCAAACCTTGAATTGCATGAAGATGCATTTTCTCACGCCATCTTCAGATATTACGAGCATTTTGTCATCACTTTGTAGATGAATTGTATTGCGACAATAGCATAGAATAGTTAGCCTGAAGCGAGGTATAGCTATTGTTCAATTCAATGAATTGCACGTTCAATAAATTGTAATTAGAAACAAGTAAATTATATTGCGAGGCATCAGATGACCGAAGAGTATTATATTGTGATTGAAATGTCTGCAATTGAGTTTGAGTTAAATTATACTGATTAAGTAACGAATAATAACCATTATCAAGTGTAGTGTATGAATTCTGAAGATTATTTATTTGTCTCTGTTGCCAAATTAGTGCTATGCTCATCGCTATGGCCACAACTAAAATTATAACTATTGTAATGAAAATCTTGTTGCTCACTGTTGTTTTTTCATTTTTCTTAGGTCCCTCAGACATATTCCTTCATCCTCGCATTACATCTATATTACATCTGAATTTAACGTGTTCCTGAAGTAGAGGATGCAAAAAGGATATCTGCTCCGGGTTAGGGTCAGACAATTTTAGCGATTCACCCCGTATCCCCTCTTGGTTGTTATCGTCTCTATTCGTAATGGTGCTTGGTCTAGTAATGCGACAACTACCATCATTGCTATCTATTTCTTTCCTCACCATTGTGGAACCCACGATACGACCTTGCGCGAGCAATCGAATGCCTTCCGCTGACTATAGTCTTTTTATTTGCCAGCTCGCTTTCGAAGTCGCAGCTGGCAATGCGTTAAAAATATTACTGATAGTAATAATAATCATTGCTTGATTATTAATAATAAGCATAAAGTTTAATTAATTCCCGCCCCACTCTTTTTGTATTAAATCTTGTAGTAGGGGGCACTAATAATAATCGATGGCGGTGCTTTTGTTTACTCATCAAGGATGACTAATCTTATCCTAAAGGCAAAGAATTCGACTACGAGCCGAATGATAAAAGTCGCCATCAATAGTCGATCTGCAACTATCATTAGCTTAAAGCACATATTAATTTTAATCCTGGTAGTGATTTCACGATGAGCGAGCCTAGCAAGAAGAGGGGAATAAGCTCCACCTTGATCCACGAGGGTGAGGACCCGCTTTACATAATTCCGCCTATACATCAGAGCGCGATCTTCAAGCACCCATTCGGAGAGCAGATCCGAGGAAGGGAGTTGAAGTATAGCAGGGAGGATAACCCTACCGTCTACATGCTAGAAAAGAGGGTCAATGCGCTGGAGAAGGGCGAGGACTGCCTTGCTTTCGGCTCAGGCATGGCTGCTATTTCAACTATCTTCCTCAGTACGGTCTCCAAGGGCGATGAGATAGTTACTTCGAAGGAAATCTACGGTGCTACATTGGTATTGTTGAGATCACTGGAGAAGTTCGGTATAAAGGTCAAATGCGTGCTTAATGGTGATCTCCTTAAGTCCATTACGAGGGACACTAAGATCGTATTTATTGAAACGATTACAAACCCAACACTAGGAGTGCCGGATATACCTGAGATAGTTAAGATATGCAAAGAGAATGACGCGATAAGTGTTGTGGACAACACATTCGCAACCCCAGTCAACTTCAGACCTCTTGAATGGGGGGCGGACTACGTCGTGGAGAGTGCAACGAAGTATCTCGGCGGGCATAATGATGCAATCGGTGGAGTACTCTCTGGTAAGAAGGAGCGGATGGCAGATTTCTGGGAATGGCGGAGGAACCTCGGCGGTTCACTGGATCCACTCGCTGCTTTCCTTATAATAAGGGGGCTCAAAACCCTTAAGCTTAGGGTAGAGTGCCATAATAAAGGTGCGCAAGAAGTGGCGGAGTTCCTTGAGGAGCAAAAAAAGGTTAAGCGAGTCTTTTATCCTGGCCTAAAGTCCAGTAAATACAACAAGCTCGCCTCGAGACTAATGCCGGGGTTTGGTGGGGTAATCTCCTTTGAAGTAGAGAACGGAGAAAAGGCGCTCAAGCTCCTATCGTCCCTAGGCTTCATAAAAACCGCCCCAAGCCTCGGAGGAGCGGAGACACTCATTACTCATCCCGCCTCGTCCTCGCACAAGAGCATTAGCCCTGCAGAAAGGAAGGAGCTCGGCATAGAGGATGGGTTGCTCAGACTCTCTGTAGGTCTTGAAGAGACCGACGATATTCTTGAAGACCTTGGTAGAGCAATAAAAACCATTTGAGGCCCTTGAAGACTGATTAGCAGTATCGCACTGGTAGGAACATCATTTTTCCATAGCCTCAGGAATAACAGCACTGTTACCAGACTCGTCCTCGATTATTAGCGTGAAAGGGACCTTGCCATCCATAGCAAGTTTAATCTTATCAAGGGCAGCATTCGCTTTTTCCAGTGATGCCCCCTTCGAACTGCTTGCTAGCTGCTCTGCTATGGCTGCGAAGCGATCGAGCAACCCCTCGATGTTCGTTATGAAGGCATCGGATCTCGGCCCGGGCTTTAGCTCGACACCTAGCTCAGGAATTACGATCGATGACGCCGTCGACCTAATTACCTTTGCCGACAGATCTTTCGGGCCGCTTACCTTGAATTCGATCCGTTCTGGCCCATTGTACTCGAGGGATATGCTGTCGAATACGCGGTATCCACAGTTGGAACAGAGCATGGATATGAGTACCAACCTTCCAAAGCGCGGCACTTTGGAGTAGAGCTCCCTTACAACGAGCGTCTTTTGCCCACAGCTCGCGCAGGTAACGGCGTACGACTGCTCGTTGGTCTCATCCTCCATCCAGAACCACATGGAAGAGAAGGACATAGAATTATTTATGGTTTACATGGAGTTCAGCCATTAAGGTCAAACTTCAAGTATAGTTTGGCTTCCGCTAGTAAGAGGTCGGGGATGATGGAAGGAGTTCTATTTCAGAACAATCGCTATAAAATAGTCATTACAAATCTTGATTGCCTTATAATCAACAATAGTGTTTATGCATTCACAAATTCTTCGTAAACGCCTACGTAGCCATGCTTAGGCGTCTTGATTGGTAGCTGTATTTTAAGGCTCTTTTGATAAGCTATTCTTTGCATTTCCCTCAGTCTGTCTATCGTTTATCTCATCCCCTTTGGCATCTCTCGACACATACTTTTTTTTAAGGCCATGTTTGGATTGGTTCATCAATATTCTTTCTTTGCGGCGGCGTGTTTTTTGTTTCATAAAAACATCTTTATGACATTTGATCCTATCTCACCATATGGGTCTTGGCAAATTATCGTTATCTTTTTACTGTAACCCTTCAATAGCAACCCCCTTATAGTATTAACTATATCCAAATTACTCGAAGCAATAATTGTAGTAGAGAACCACTAGTAAGAGGCTCCCTATGGACTCTAGCTGAGCTCCATTACCTGCTCTTTATGAAGAGGCTCCTCATCATCATTGATGGACCACCAGTCCAAACTGGTGCGCCTTGTTCCGGCTGACCCTTACCGCAGGTGGCCGCCTTGAAAATCAAGTTCTTGCCTAACGCCTCGACACTTGAGAATAGAACCTCAGTCGTCGCCTCAATTATCGGCGATCTCACCGGCTGCTTCAGCTCCCCGCCCTCGATCCTATAAGCCTCCAGTCCGACATACCTATTGTTCCATCTTATATCGTCAATATTCCACTCTTGGAAGCTCTTTATGTATAGGCCATCCTTTACGGACTCGAAGAGCTCCTCCTCGGTGCGGTCTCCAGGCTCGGTGTATGTGTTGGACATCCTGATTATTGGCTCGCGGCTATATGCAGTTGCCCTTGCAGCGGAGTTACTCTTTGCACCAAATTCGTACGCAGTCTCCCTGTTCTGAAGGAAGCTATTGATGATGCCCTCCTTGATCAGGACTTTCTTCTCCGCCCTGACCCCCTCATCATCATATGCGTAATATCCGTTGGAGTTTGGAGTTAATGGATAGTCGGAGATACTAATGGCAGTGCTGCCGATCCTTCTACCAATCATCTCCTTCTTGACATAAGACTCGCCTGCCTGTGCCGCCTCCCTCCCTAGGATCCTGTCCGCCTCCTGCGGGTGCCCGCATGCCTCGTGGGACATTATTCCAGAAACCTCGCCTCCCACAACGACATTGTACCTCCCAGGGGTTACTGCTCTGCCCTCCAGCAAGACCTTGGACATGCCCTCAGCTTCCTCCTTGGCAATGCCTGCCGGGTCCATCAAGTCAACCCTCTCCCACCCTCCAGACTCGCCAAGCTGAACAATCCTTTGGAGCGACCCCCTACCTCCTTCGTATGCAGTCAGTATAAAGTAACCGCTTACCCTCGGTACAGACGATGCAAGGGATGTGCCCTGACTGTTGATGTACCTCTTCTCTTCTAGATCTCCCCCAAAGATGAGGAGCCGCTTGGGGAATTTTACACCCTTGATGCCATTGATGGCCTCGTCTACGCCTTTAAGTAGCTCCAGAACCTTCCCCGTATCGACCTCAGTGGGCGGCACTTTGCAATCAACCTTCCATGACCCCCTATTGGCCACCTCCTCAGAGAGCCCAACCCTGCTCGAGTTCTTGGCCATGGCTTTCGCTGCCTTCAGAGCCCTCAAGCCGTTCTTCCTAAGTGATCCCTTAGTAAGCATGTTTGTCGCGGTGAATGCCATCGCTCCCTTAAATAGGACCCTTATGGCAGCGCCGTACGCCTCGCTATACTCTGGGGGCTCAGGTGTACCATTCTTAACTACTAGACCAAAGTCAACATTCCTTTGGTGCCTCAGTTCCGCATAATCTGCCCCTTCCTTCATCAAAAGATCGATAAGCCATTCGCCATTATCCATAAGTGTGCCTCCAATGTAACCAAAGCTGCCACCCGCCGATGCGGAGAGCCGAATGAAACTAACTTCAAACCTATTCCTAATATATCTAATCCTGGAACATTAGGATAATGAGCTGAGGAAAAATGCCCTACCCTGTAGAGATCATTAGTGCTGATGAGAAGCACCAGCTTTACTCAGAGTTGATGAAGAGTCCCCTCTTCACCACGAAGGCGAACGTCTATGGATGCTGCATCAAGTTCCTGACCGGAAGTAAGTCGGACGTAGACATATGGACCGACAACTTCTACTCTGCCGATGAGAACAACCGCTCCCATGGCAGGTTGCTTGCCATGGAGGATCCAAGCCGCCCGCTCGGTGTCAAATATGATCCGCTGACAAAAACCGCCTTCGCTTGCAATTTCGATTACTATGGCTGGATAAAGAGCCTAGCGTTAGCTATTACGGGAGATTTACTCGAAGACGCCCACGATATCCACTCCGTTCATGGCGCTGCACTGGATGTCAATGGCTCTGGCGTGGCACTAATCGCTCCTAGCGGAACCGGAAAAACCACCCACAGTTGGGGGATGCTAAGGAACCCTGGCGTAAGGCTTGTAGCTGACGATTGGTTCTTCGTAAGGCTTTACCAGAAGAGCGCGATCGCCTATGGCTCAGAGAAGAACTGCTACGTCGATGCCGACCTTGGTAAGATCTGGCCAGAGTTCAGTGAAATTCTTGAGAACGTCGTATTGGACAGGCATGGGCGGGCTGTCGTAAATGCAAGGTGGGTCGTTGGAGCTGATGGTGTTGCCCCCATGACTACTATGAAGAAAGTTGTGCTTCTCAAAAGGGACCCCTCGGATCCCTCGACTGTTAGAGAAGTCACGAAGGAGGAAGCGCTGAACATTCTCGTAAGCAACGATTTCTACAACCCACACCTGCTCGTAAAAGACAAGAGGAAGTTGACCCTTAGGTCGTCTTTCTTCTCCGATCTCCTTGGAAAGACAAGGGTATTTATAGCGAACACCTCCGGAACCCCAGCAACAGTTCAGGAAAGTATCTTCAAGGCTGTAAGCACGTAAACCGCTCTCAAGCCTGATTATGCGAGTGTTTGAATACCGATAAATATCTGTCATTTCTTTCTTAGAACGGTAACCGTTATGCAGCAGAAGCACCTCCTATATGTACTCTTGGACGGCCTCGGCGACTTACCGGTAAAGCTATTCAAAGGGAAGACTCCCCTCGAAGCAGCATGCCACCCATTCATGAATAGACTTGCAAAAAAAGCAAAGACAGGAGTGGTTTATACCGTGGGAAAGGGCATCGCACCTGAATCCGACGTTGGAGTCATTAGCATGTTGGGATACGACCCCGTCAAGACGTACACAGGTAGAGGGCCCATTGAGGCCTTTGGCGCGGGAATGAACATGGATGAAGGTGACCTTGCGGTTAGGTGCAACTTTGCAACGGTCGACAAGGAGATGAATATACTGAACAGACGGTGTGGGCGTTCTCTTACCACGGAGGAGGCGGCGATCCTAGCTGAGTCTGTCAACCGCGGTGTGAAGCTGGAGAGCCACCCTGCCAAGTTCGAGTTCAAGAGCACAATCGGGCACAGAGCGGTGCTGCTGATCAAGCCTGAAGGCGCCAAACTCTCGGGCAATATCACAAACACAGATCCAGCCTACCAGAGAATGGCAGGGTTGGGGCTGTCGCTGAAGGAGTTTAAGAACAAAGTAATCAAATGTGAACCCCTTGACAAGACACCGGAGGCAAGACTGGCAGCCGACTTGCTTGAAGAATTCACTTTAAAGAGCAATATGGTCCTGGAAGGACATCCCGTAAATGCGAGGAGGATATCAGCTGGGAAGCCGCCAGCTAATGCTGTGCTGTCAAGGGACGCTGGTTCGAGCCTTCCGAAGTTTAAGTCAGTGACTGAGCAGTATGGCCTTGAATTTGCATCAATGGTAGAGATGCCCGTCGAGCGAGGTATTGCCCTCCTTTGCGGAATGGATCTAGTCGAACTGCCTAAGCCATCTGGCGATCTACGAACTGATTACAAGAAAAGGGCAGAGATGGCATGCGAACTGGCTGAGGTCTATGATGTCGTTTACATCCACATCAAGGGTCCGGATGAACCAGCACACGATGGTGACTGTTCGGCAAAGAAGAGGGCAATAGAGTTGATTGATGCCCACTTTTTTAAGAACCTCAATGTGGATCTGGAGAACGTTGCTGTGGCAGTTACTGCTGACCACTCAACGCCGTGCACACTAAGGGCACACTCGGACGATCCTGTCCCGTTTATGGTCTCTGGGTGCGGGATAAAAGGCGATGGTACGCAAGTGTTTGGAGAGCGGGAATGTAGCAAAGGTTCGCTTGGCATTATGAACGGACAGGAATTACTGCGACAAATCTTTTCCCTAATGTAAATTCAACAATCTTTTATATGTTTAAGATATTGCCCATTTCTGAGGAATGACATGTCGATGTCACAAAAAAGGCTCTACAGATCTAGAAAGGACAGGTTTTTGGGTGGTGTCTGCGGTGGCTTTGCCAGTTATTTCAATGTGGATCCAGTCTTCGTTCGGCTTATTTGGGTAGTACTGTGTCTAGCATGGGGCGCAGGGCTCCTCCTCTACATCATCGCATGGATAATAATGCCGTTAGAACCACAGTCGACTACAGCAACAAGCGTAGGTGGCACATCTGGGGGGGCACCGCAGGCAACCAGTTCACAAACAAGCCCAACTCAGAGGCAGGGTGCTGGCATGATTATCGTTGTATTCATTGGCATACTCCTCGTAATTGTAGGTATCCAAAGTCTGCTGTCAAAGTATATTTTCCCTTCCCTAAACATCCTTTTTTTACCCTTAATCCTTGTACTCTTAGGATTCGCAGTCATCATTGTCGCATTAATGAAGCGCTAGACATTTGTCGCCATCGAATGGCTCTATCCCAACTTTATAATTCAGCCATCGTAGTCGTATTTTAGGTTTGGCTTAAAATTACCATTCCTTATGTCTTACGCTTAAGCATAGCATCTTCCTCCAGATTAGAGTACTCTCGTTCCTCTTCATAGGGATCTTTTTTACCGCTTTAGCTGCTTTCTGAAGTGCTCAGCCAGTCTTATCGCCTGCATGGTCTCTCTCACGTCATGTGTCCTTACTACGTGTGCCCCGTTGAACACAGCAACTGCTGTGGCTGACAGCGAACCATAAAGCCTTTCCGAAGGGTCCTCTAGGCCAAGAATCTCCCCTATAAATGACTTCCGCGAAACCCCAATGAAGACGGGCCTACCAAGCTCCCTTAGCCTCTCCAAGCTCGCAATTATAAGCGAATCCCTTTCGTACCACGGCATCATCCCATTCCTTATGAAGCCAATTCCAGGGTCAAGCAGAACCTTCGATCTTTGGATCCCCAAAGACAGAGCTGTTTCGAGCTTTTCCTTTAGGCTGTCCATTGTTGAGTGGATAGGATCAGATCCGTTCCTCGAGTCTTTAGGCAACATGATAATTGACACATTATGTTCGGAGGCGATCTGAAGAATCCTCCTGCTGTTTTCCCCAGAGATGTCGTTGATTGCTGTTGCGCCAGCTTCAACGGCAGCCCTCGCCACTTCCGCCCTCTGCGTGTCCACTGAAATGGGAAGATCGAAATTCCTTGAGAGAGCCTTCACAGCTAGTACAAGCCTCCTCTTCTCCTCCTCTGCGCTGATGGAGGTCTTGAGGTAAGGAGCGGTCGACATCCCGCCTACATCAATCGCATCTGTACCCGCCTCAAGCATGCATGCTGCCCGCTTAAGCGCATCTTCTGGGCCGCAAACTATAGATTCTTTATAGAAGGACTCTAGGCTGAGGTTGATTATTCCAACAACTCTAACCGGATAGTCGTCACCAACGGGTAGCCTCCCGAGAAATCCGACAATCTTTCTCATATGCATGGGATCGTAATCTCCCCCTTAAAAGAGTCAGGTCTCCGATGGCTAGCCACTGTTCAGAATAGGCTAAAAAAGGGGTAAAGCCTTTATATGAATAATAATTGATGCGTAAAGCTGCAAATTAATTTCTGGGGTACTATCTTGGATAGTTTTGATGCAATCCAAAACAGACAATCCGTCCGTTCCTATCTTCCCACACCCGTGCCTGAAGGGCAACTCCTGCGAGTTCTGGAGGCTGCTCGTCTAGCACCATCAGCATCGAATAGACAGCCTTGGCACTTCATAATTGTTAAGGACATTGGAAAGCGTGAAGCAATAGCAAAAAGCGGACCATATGGCAAGTTCATGGTCGAATCCCCCGTTATCATAGTGGGATGTGGGGACAGGGTGTTTTCACCAAAATGGTATGCTGTCGATACGGCAATAGCTCTGGAGAACATTGTCATCGCTGCAACTGGCGAAGGGCTCGGCACCTGCTGGATAGGCAGCTTTAACGAAACCACAGTGAAAGCGCTACTTAAGATCCCTGAACGTTATAGTGTTGTGGCAATGTTGACCTTGGGATACCCAAAGAAGAGCTTGGATCTGAATGGGAAAACATTGCGTACACCGAGGGATAGGAAGAAACTTGAAGACATAACCAGCCTAGAAGAATTCGGAATACCTCTGCAAACGAGGACTGCCCTCTAATCAATCAGCCTTCTCTCTTTTCCGCCTTCTTCAAAGCAATGGACTTATTTTCCAAGGCACGTTGGAAATGGGGGCTGATCTCCAGCGCCATATCAAAATAGGGTATTGCGTCCTCATACCTCCCAAGCCTCATCAAGGCTACTCCCTTTCCCTCCCACGCAAATGCTATAATGGGATCGAGCTGGATTGCCTTATCGAAACAGTCCATCGCCTCTTGATACTTCCCAATGTTGACAAGGGCTACGCCCTTGCCTCCCCATGCGATTGCGTTCTGCAGCTCTTTGCTAATCGCCTCCTCAAAAAGCCTCAGAGCCTCTTCATAGTTGCCGCTCTGGAGGTGGAGGCGGCCGACCGTCATTAATTCCTCTGTGTTCATATTAATCGACATCTTTACTGGTAGGCAGATAACTAAGCCTTGTGCACAAATCCCATAAAAAGGTGATATTTCTCCATAACCTTTTTAATGTAAGCATTTTCTGATAATAAAGGGAGATTCTCTTGGCAGAAAAAAAGGATCCCTCGAATGGTAGAGTTGCCGTCTTCGTTGAAGCTAGTTTCGATTACTCGCACTTCTTGCCCGAGAATGACAAGTGTTTCCCACTACATGGGCACACATCGCTCGTAAATCTCGAGATCAATGGGGAGCTTTTATCAACTGGAATGTTAGTCGATTTTATCGAGGCCAAGAAGATACTCAAAGAAACGCTTTCCCTCCTTGACCACAAACTTGTAACCAACAGAACAAACACAAGGCCCGAGGGCAATGGCAGGATTATGGTTTCATATAGGGACTTCGAATTCCACTTGCCTCTAGCCCAAGTGTTCCTCCTCGATGGAGAGGGGACATCTGAGAGCATTGCTTTGACAATAGCTGAAAAAGTAATGAGAAGGATGCCCAAGAACGTAGCGTCCATCAAGCTCACAATAACTGAGGGTCTTCGAAAAGGCACAATCGTAAGAATCAAACGGAGTGCAAAAGATTAACCGATCAGGATATCTATATAGCGTGGTAGGAGGTTGCCAGAACATTGCCCCCGCGGAATGAAGTCCAGGATGAACTTGCTGAGGTACCCGTGGAGGCTGGAATATCTAACCTCCACACGATCTACAGATGCGGTGGCCTCGTTTTTCCCATAGCACTGACGGTAACGGTCCCTACCAAAAGGCGGGGTGCACATATGAGCAGGCTCGTTGGGGCGGTCCTGAACAATAGAGAGGGCAGGAATATTGAAGACGCATTGAGGCGCGTCTGCAGGGAAGTCGACATGACCCAGGATGGTTGCAGGGTAAAGTGCCAGTTCAGTTATCCATTCGGGGACCAGTTCATGGAAGTTTCGATAGATCTCAAAGCTAATGGAAGCATAAAGTACGCCTTTATGAAACACGGGATTACAGCATGTCCCTGCAGCAAGGAGGAGTGCGGGATAGGCCACATGCAGAGGTCTCGCATTCGCCTTGAAATATCATCGAAATCGGTGATGGAATTTGTTGAGGTAGCAAAAAAACTAGATTCGTGCTTTTCTGCCCCGCTCTCAGAACACCTCAGGAGGGACGAAGAGGCATCCAAGATATTGGAGGCACAAAATAAGCCACGCTTCGTCGAGGATCTTGTTCGCGAGTGTCTGAAGCTCTTTCCCAATGCACAATTTATTGAGGCAAGGAGCTTCGAGTCAATCCATGCCCATGACGCTATTGCCTTATGGAGAAGGCAGTGAGGGGCGGCGCGAACCCAAATGGCATTGGGAACCATCCAGATCCTATTGGCCGGGTCCGCGTTAGGTCTCTCCTTAGCAGTCCCCCCTGGTCCTGTGAACGCAGTAATTGCCGTCCAGTCTGCCACAAAGTCCACAATAAGGGGATTCTCGGTCGGCTTTGGAGCAATGACCGCAGACGGAATCTTCCTGATTATCACCTACTATTTGGGCAGGCTGATTGTCCATAATGAAACAATCCGCGGCATACTATCAATGATAAGTTGTGTTCTTTTGGCGTACATGGCCTATCTGACATATACGTCGCTGCGCAGGATCGGTCAGCCAGCCGAAGTAAGTAACAAGAGCGCGCGACTGCCTTACCTATCCGGCCTCACAATAGGTCTCACAAATCCTTTGCAGATTACTTGGTGGCTCAGTGTCGGTCTCTCTCTCATATCCAGCATCGGGCTCACAATAATAGTTGGCTTCTTTGCAGGTATTCTGCTGTGGATAACATTCTTCCCCCTGGCGATACACTGGGCTTCAAGCCGTGTACCTTCTCTCTACCGATGGGTCGTCTATGCTTCAGTATTTCTTCTGCTGGCTTTCTCCGCATGGTTCCTTTATAACGGGGTCGCAATATTTTCAACATTTTAGACCAGACTCCGTTAGCAGTGAGCATAACCATAAATAAGGTAACTTGTAGGTAACACTTTTATATATGCTAGTTCCTTTAGTTAGCAGGGGCTCACGAATTGGCCAAGGAAAAAGAATATTCCCCGATACTGGAAGACCAGAAAATTAAGGATTGGCTTAACGCCATCCAAAGCGAAAACACCAAGATAGTTTATAGCTCCGCTGCCAAGACCTTCTTCACCTGGCTGGGCCAGTCCCCTACGGACTTCATCAATGCCATAGACGAGGATAACCGGAAGCCTATGACTGAGCGCAGGAATCTGGCCCGATCCAAATTATTGGAATTTCATAACTATGCGACCACCAAGCTGCCCCACAGGAATGGTGGACGTAACATCGTTGGGGAGGGAGTGTCCTATAACGCAGCCAAGACCATGATGGGAGCGATCAGGTCCCTCTTGTCTGAGTATGGCATAATTATTAAGTTCAACAGGCGCCATATACCCAAGCCAAAAGAGAGGAGCCCCTTCACCAGGCTCAGGCTTAACACAGCCCAGATCCGCAGCCTTCTGTCCAATGCAAGGACCCTCAGGGATAGAGCCATAATAATAACGATCTGCCAGTCAGGCATGGACCTTAACACCTTGGTATCTATGAAGTATAAGATGGTCAAGGCAGCTCTCGAGGGCCAGGAGCCTCCAGTTCAGCTGGATCTCTTCAGGCAGAAGGCTGCCATTGGTTACTTCTCTTTCATTGGGACCGAAGGGATAGAGGCAATTAAATTATACCTCCAGGACCTGAAGCACAGAGGCATAGAGCTGAAGGACGACGATCATTTATGGCTCACCGATAGGAACCGGGAACCGCTGAGCGAGCATAATATCATGAAGGCCCTTAGGATATGCGCCATTAAGGCAGGGCTGATCAACGGTGAGGACGCCTACAATATAAGCGGCGGCCACGCCCTCCGCGAGTTCTTCAGCAGCAGCTTGAACGCAGCCAAGGTTCCGAAGGTCTATATTGACCTCATGCTGGGGCATGCCCAAAGCGACATGGACAGCGCCTATTTCAAGGCTGACCCCCAGGCTATCCGGACAGAATACGCCCGAGCCTATGATCAATTAATGCTTGTCCCCACAGGACTCCAGAATGGAGCCTTGCGGGCGAAGATCGATGAGGAGCTGGACAAGAAGACGGAGGGATTGATAAGAAGCCTAGAAGCTACAAAACAGAAGAACGCGCAACTCGAAGAAAGGATCAGGGTCTTGGAGGGTGTCGTTGAAGAGGTCAGGCAAAAGATCAAAGGGGTAATAGAATAGTCCATTATTTTTTTAATTTAGATTCTGAAAAAAGAAAAGAGAGTTGCTTACGAAAAAGCTTCGCGTATGAAATGGATGAAGAACTTCAGAAGGTCGCCTAGACGCTTCACTCTTTTAATGGCTCTAGGATGATTATCATCGGTGTTAATTATGGGCGAGCAACAGCCCAAAAAAAAGACCATAAGCAGAACAACTTTCATTGTGACAATCGCTGTGCTTCTTGTTTTCGCTGGAACAATTTATTTTGTAATGAATGGTCAGATAAACCAACAACAGGCGAAAATCGATAATCTTCTGAATGTCAGCGCTTCAATTAATGATAGTTATAATTCATTATTTGCTCAGTATAATGGTTTAAATTTGCAATATAACAATACCCAAACGCAATACGACATAGTTTCCTCAAATTATACAACACTCCAAGATCAATATTCTGCCTTACAAGATCAATATTCTTCATTGCAGGCTGATCGAAACAACTTGTATGCCATAACTCAATTATTAAAAAATGAGTCATTAATTACTTCACAGCCAATAGAAATTGGTTCCTATTTTAGTGGATGGATCGAAAACATAGGAAGCTTCCAATATGCAGGCTACTTTATAATTAACTGGAGCACTAATGTGGGAATCTCTATTACGATTTCAAACCTCGATTATGGAAACTCAATAACATTACCTAGTACCGGCTCTAATAACAGTGGCAATTATATTGTACCTATCGATCCAGGAGCCATCACTATCGCGTTCTATAACCCTTCACCTGGGGCGCAGGGAGTTCAGGGGAATTATAGCATTACTTACATCTACTAGGTCTAATGCTTAAAATGAGGTCTTTGTAGAACCAAGGCAGGACGTTGAACCGTCTGCACGCTTGCGTCTAATAAATATAAGGATAGAGCATGGTTCTTCATCAGTTGTATCATCAGGCTGATGGTGGGTTAAGAAATATCCCCACTTGATACCAAAGTGTGTAACCTTATTAGTTATCTGCCATATAATTTAACCCATGCCACAGCTAGAGCTTCCAAGGCCATCAGTGATCAGGGAAAGGATCGAAGCCGTAAAGTCGGAAAGAATGAGGCTGTATTTAATGGCGCTCTATCTCTTCGCTGCCAGGGCCTCAGAGTTATGCGGCAGAGTCGCCACTTGTGACCTAGCCAAGCACAGAGTCGCCCAGGTGTACGGACCCACCGGCGATAAGGTGAGGGTTGAACCTTGGCAGGATGAAACCTATCCAGAGATTAAGGCCAAGGTCGCCGTCTTTGAGATAATGACCGCGAAGAGGAAGCCACAAGGGTATCTTAGGAACGTGGGTCTGCCTATCGACTCAGATCCTTGGGTGCCTCAGCTGCTGGATTACTGGAAGGCAGCCGGTAAGGGCTACGTCTTTCCTTTCAACCGCTACCATGCCGATTATTACGTCAAGCAGAATGAAGTTTTCAAAGGGTTGGAGTACCCTATTGTTAAGTACAAGATTCTGGGGGATGCAGAGCCGAAGATTGTGGAGGAACACCCCCACCCTTTAATTTTGCATGGCTTGCGCCACGTGAGAGCCACAGAGCTGATGGAACGATATAATTTTAACCTGGAGCAAGTGGCCGTCTATGGAGGGTGGAAGATCCGCACAGTCCAGTCAGTCTCACCGATCTTAGTGGATCGATACCTGGCGCTTGGATACCGCTTCTATGTGGGGAAGCTGCTCAGGCCATTATAAAATTTCTACATAACCACGCCTATTTTACGTGAGGCTTCCCTCTGGCTGCTTTTTGCAGGTCGAGGAATCTCTTGTCTGGCTTGATCCACTTGGCTTTCATATCTTCAACATAGGCCACAAAATTGCCAGCAGCATCATCCCTGCTTTTCCCCATGCTCCTTCACCTCCTTCTTCTATCCCACCTATTGTCAGGACCCTGATCCCCTAAATACTGCCTCAGAGACTTTGCGTGGCCTTCTAGCCAATCTGGAGTTGTCTTGTCTATCTGTGCGCCAGCCATGAACTGGCTCAGGCTCTTGCTCGCGTGTTTTTTAAGGTATCCCATCAGCCTTTCACCTCTTCCTTTTCATTTTTTCATTATTCACGAATCGTTAAAAAAGGGTGGAAGGTGGGGCAGAAAAAAAGGAAGGGGGCTAAACCCCTTGTCTGCCGCCGCCCATTATGAACCCGAAGGCGATAAACAGCAAGCCTATGATTCCACCAGCAGCAGCCAACAGTGGAGCATTAGCCATAATGCTCATGCCTGTCTGGGTGTTGGATGAGATTGCCGTCATGGTAGCGTTCTCGGTTGCTGAGAAGCCGGATTGCGTCACCGAGGATGATGTGCTGTGGATTATGGCCATTCCGATTGGCAGAGCAAGCCCTAGGCCGATCAGTGTAGCGACTATTACGACAGCGAAGGCAAATATAGCAAACGCGCCGGCGGGTTCACCTTTGCGACTTTTACGAAGTTTGTCGAACAAAGTTTAAACACTTAATTGATGATAGAGCCATAAACCATATTTATCAAAAGTGTGTACTTTATCATCAATCATGGCAAAAAGTCGCTCTAAAACCGGTGAAGATTGTTATTTTTAAAAAGGTTATTAATTGTTTGTAACTCTGCCAATGCTCTGACTTTAGCAGAGTTAACGATTGGTTTAAAGTCAGCTTCATTTTTAAAAATGATGTCTAAGAGATCTTTTTTATATTTGTCAAGGTCGAATAACCATTTCTCATAAACTGCTTTCGATTCTTTTTCGGACTTGTGGAACGGATGCATGATTACCCAGTCTTCGTACGAGGGAATATGCTTCGACACAACATCATTGAAGATGAGATTTATGATATATGATTTGATGTCTTGTTTGGTGACATAGTATTTAGGATCTTGGAAACGATAATCACACCTATACAGTTCGTAGAGAAAATTAATCATTAGCTGTGGATAATTGTCAAAGATGTAATTTAACAAAGGATCATCAATATCAAATTTCCTTATTTCCCTGATTAACCGAGCAGTTTTTTCTAGTTCAATTTGTGTTTCACCAATATATGCTATTAATCCCTTCAAAGTGGCCTTGTAAACCTTCTTTTTTCTTGGTCCAGATGTATCTTCCTCAACAGAGGTAAACCCCATGGTTTGCAATTCTCTAAGACGCTCGAGGACTGTGGCTCGAGACCATTTTACTATTTCATGTTTATTGCGTGTAAAATCATAGAGCGTTTTCCCATCAGGTACTAAATTATGCATCAAAATAAATATCTGCAAAGTTTCAGATTGGTGACTTGCTTTTCTAGCAAGTTCGCTCCATGGGGTATGGGTGAGCCTGGACTGAGGCAACCTATGGATGTGTTTCCGAGGAATATGTTTTTCAAACATACATATGTAAATCATTCAAACATATATTTAGGCTTTGCCATGGTTTATGTGGATATAAATGTCCACTAAAATGAAGTTTAAAGGCGTAAGTTTGCCAACTGAAATACTTGACGTATTAGACCAACTTCTACAAATTCAAGGAATGAATTTTTCAGAGTACACAAGGAGCCTAATAGTCCAAGATTTGGATCGTCGAAATGTCTTCACAACACAACTGAAGGAAGAACTCGAAAAGAAAAGGGAGGCTTCCCCAGGATGACCCCTGAGATAAGGCCCAAGACCGAAGAGGAATTTTGCGCTTTCCTTAAAGAAATTTTGGCGATTTTAGACAAGGTCGAGCCAAAACAGGGGGAGCCAAGCCATGAGTGAAATAAAAAGAACAGTTTTACGCTGCCCTCTCTGTGGGGGCTGGCTGGATCTAACAGCAAGTAAGCCAGTTGAAGCTCCAGTACTTCATGACCCAGGAGCACCAATAACAGATCGACAGAGAAAGTGCATTTTTGCAATAGTTAAAAGGAAAAATCTTGTGGAGCCTGAGCGCATCTCAGGATGGACCAAGGGTCAGGCTTCAGCTTGGATCGAACAAAATGGCAGTTAGTGGGGGAGGCTCTCAAATGAAAAACCCCCACCCACAACCCCCGACTCAGAGGCTTTTCCTATTCTTCTCTTGGTTGGGGACATTAATTAGGATAAACCCAACAAGAGGAGGACCCTTGGCATGAAAAGAACCGGCCCAAATTCATACATAGAGCGCATCTACATAACACCCCGCAAATATGCCATAGCTGATAAATTGATCCGTGAATATGGACCAAAGGTCAAGAAGACCTTAAAGGACAACCCAGGTCCCGACAATGCAGCAACTATCAAAATCGATCAAATAAAGAAACTGCTTTCAAACGGCTACTTTGACCCGGAAATCAGTGACAAGACAGTACACGAAGCTCTCGAGATCTTCGCTGAGAAGTGCCTAAGATCGGAGGGCTATGAGACTGGTTATAGCAACAATGACGAAGGCAAGGAAGTTTTTGTTATTTGGCCACCAAAGGAGGCTCAAAAATGAGCCACAACACAGACATTAAACCAGATGTAAACAAAGATTACAATGATTACAAAAATAATAAAAAAGATACCTCAATTACTACTGAATCCACTGGAAATAATACATACGATCCTATAATAGAGGCTAATAAAAATAATAATGTAATCAATGATTACGTAATCAATGATTACAAGTCTTCTAAGCTGGGTAAGCCCTATACTGTCCGCGTATCACTGGAAATGAGCTCAAAGATTGAGGCCCTAGCTAAAGAATGGGATCGTGATCCATCCTGGGTGATTCGGTATCTCATACTCGCGGGGCTGGTTAGTGCTGATTTTAAAAGGAAAGATCCTGATCTGTTGAAAGAGCTTGAAAACAGACCTCGGATGGTTATAGTAGTAGAGACCTCAAAAGATCCTGCCAAGGAGCTTCTTTTTAGTGAAGATTGGAAGGTTCTTGAAAAGAAAAGAGCAGCAATCGAACGCGGATTCAATAAGCTGGCAGTCGCCAAGACCAAAGAAGAAGCCACGGACATTATAACAGGATTCATTGAGGATCTAAACAAACAATACAGGCAGATGGCTGCGGAATACGTTAAGAAGTCTGGGCAACCCCATAAGGAACTTTTCGACTACTGCGACCAGGTAGAAAGGAGGCTAAAGTCATGATGGTGGATTACTCCAGAGAGAATCTCTGCGGGCGCTGTCATCAGCGATTCCCCAAGACTCTCAAATTCTGCCCGGACTGTGGCAAGCACCTACGCATGACCAACCACAGAACCAGAGGACAGAACCGGCAGAGAAAAGGAGGGAGCTGAATGAATGAGCCTTCAATCCCTCCCCACCATTACCAAGCTTACATCGAGAATGGGCAGGTGTTTTATCGGTCCAAAAAAGCTCTTCCGTTTGCTGACGGTGATAATATTGCATTTAATGACAACTGCCGTCTATGTGGCTTTCCCCTCGGGAAGAGCAAGACTGGCCCGATGCTGCGGTGTTCAAACTGTGGGGCGACCTGGAAGCTGCCAACCCCACTCCAGAAGCTCAAATGGGAATACGAAGAACTCCAGCGCAGCTTTGAAAGCTCGCAGAAAACGTCTAACGATTTAGCTGATAGGCTGGCTAAGGCAGAAGCCAGAACAGAAAAGGCGATCAAATACCTGAACGAAAGAGGTTCAGTTATTGCAGCCAATAACAACTTGATTCAATGTATTTTCGATAGAGTTGTCAAGATACTGAAGGGCGAGGAGGGTTCTTGATACCCTCTAAAGTGCCTAGGCAGATGTGCCGAAGATGCGGGATCAGGCTTGTGGTTAAGGGGCTGTGGGCAAGCTGCCCATGTTGCGGAACTCTGATCGCCTTGTGTGTTACCCCTGTGTCAGGACATGACACACCACGCAAGAAGAAGAGAAGGATCCTAAATGATTAAGAAACTAAAGGCTGCCCTCTATGTACACGCAAAGACTTTGATCTATCTGGCATACCTGGCAGCCTTGTTTATCGTTATCCTGATCTTTAGGGGAAGTCTCTGAATGGCTAGCCTCACGCTTAAGGAACCATTCTGCTCTCTGTGCCGAAGGTATTATGCCGGGGAGGATCGCTGTCCCCTGCATGGGCTCATGCTAAGACAAAAAATAAGGCATAAGAAGTTCTGCCAAAAGGAGCGCAGCCGCACATCATCAGACTTACCCAACTTCTGCCCAAATACCCCACCCCCGGAGGCTTCTGAGTGACTGAAAATAAGAGGCGCGTATGTAAGCGCGGCAGCAAGGATGAGAAAGAGATCAAAGTCCTGCAGGAGGAGTTTGCCCTGATGGAGCTGAGGTACAGGCACCGGCTCATCCATTCGCGGCTGGCCCTCCAGGAGTATTACAGCCAGCCTAAAGGGATCCACTTCAGATAGTGGCGCCGATTAGCGTTTGGCATTATTATTATTTTCTATGTCCCTTACCCGCTACATATTATTATTTTTTTATAGAAGGAAAACGCTCAAGGTGTTTGACGTCCAAATTTATCATTAATAGTTACACACTTCCGTATGAAGTGGGTAGTAACTTAACTATCATCATCAGACGACGGAAGATCTCTCAACGCTATCTACGCTATAATTAGATTAATTAGAAAGGGAACACTCAAGTGGGTTTTATCGCCTGAACTTTCGTATAAAAAAAGATAGAGGCTCAGCCCCGAACAAGGAGTCAATAGGTCATAAACCGTTTTAACCTCTAAAGAACAATACTACTACTATCAGATGGCGATTTGAATGGTAGAACAATATGCCGTGGTAATAAAAGGCATACGCCCATTGCTTATGCACAAATATACCGTTGAATCTGAATCGGATTCCAAGAAAATGAAAACGAGGTATGACCCGAAAGAAGACGCTGAAAACGCCCTTTACAAGGATGATGAAGGTCGCATCTGCACTCCGAGCATCCATATAGAATCCGCATTATCCAAAGCAGCTACTAGCTTCAAACAACCTGGCAAAGGCAGAAAAACATACAGGGATCTCATTAAAAGTGGGATCCAGATAGAGCCATTAAACATCCCTCATAAATATCCAGAGTGGAAAATCGACATCCAAAGGGCTGTCATTGGCAGATCGGCAGTACCTAGGGCAAGGCCAAGATTTGACAAGTGGGAACTAGAATTTATAATAAACCTAGTCGATCCAACCATAGTTCCTGCAACCCTTCAAGAAATCCTGAATGACGCAGGGCGCTATATCGGAATAGGCGATTACAGGCCCAGATATGGACTATTCGAGGTAACCAAGTTCGAAAGAGTTCAATAGGAAAATCAGCCCATCCCCAACTTTTTTAAACCATGCCCTACCTTACCAAACCTTACCAAACCTAACCTCGCCCCGCCTTGCCATGCCGGACCTCGCCACGCCATACCTCACCTGACCGAGCAAATGCCAACCGAAGTTGGCAGTTAATATTATTATGAGGGAGGTAAAAATAGTTCCCTACCCTGCCATGCCACACCGTGCCAAACCGAACCACGCCATAACCCGCCCCGCCTTACCGCACCGGACCTCGCCAAACCTCACTGCACAAGGCCGACCGAAGTCGGCAATCTTCATATTACTTAGGTATCAATATATTGCTTTAGACTAGCCTTGGCGAAACTCGAACTGACCAATATTGAGAAGCTCCTTTTAGATCGCCTTGCCTTGGAGGGAATAGCAGTTGAGCCACAGTACCCGGTTCATTCAGGGCATGTAATCGACTTCGCGATACTGCCAAACAGGATAGCCATAGAAACCGATGGCGAACGCTGGCATAGCTCTTCAAAGGCCAAAAAGCGTGACCGCTTTAAGAACTACCAACTCCAACGGCTTGGATGGACTGTCCTTAGATTCACTGGGAAGCAGATTGAGAATGACATGGATTCTGTTATTTTAAGGATTAAGGAGGTCATGAAGCCTCCCTAATCAAGCCCTACCATGCCTTACCAAACCAGGCCCCACCGGACCAAACCGTACCGCGCCTTGCCTAACCATACCGTGCCCCACCACAAGCCAACCGAAGTCGGCAAGTATTACGATACTTGCACGGCTAAAAAAGATTCCTAAAAAGTGAATCAGGCATACCAATTGAGGAGCGATGCATCGAGAAGATAAATACCATAAAACTTGCCCAAGTTCTGCTCAAATACCCTACCCCCTGGGAGTTTTTTGGGGTTAGATTTTTCCTACACAGTATTTAAAAAAAGAAAGGGAAGGCTAGCAATAAAGCGCTTCCAGCTCACTCATAACTGCCAGGTCTATGATCGATTGGTCGTCAGTTGAGTTGAAAATAGCCATCGCTTCCTCCACCTTCAGAGACACAAGCGCGCCCTTGGGCGTCAGGAAGGCCTTGCCCTTCTCGGACTTGATTAGTCCATGCTTGATCAATAATTCTATTGCTTCCAATACTCCAAAGTCCTCAATGTTTTTTACAACAATTTTCTTGCTCATTTCATTCACCTCCCATGTTTATACTTGCGTTTATACAATATAGTAGTAAGGAGTAAGTCTTTTAATATATCTTTCGGTATATACTTAGGTAAAAGGTGTTTGGATTGCCTGCTGTCTTTGAAGTGAAAATAGGTAAGGTCGGAAATTCGCTAAAGATAACGCTGCCTAGACCGGCCTGTGAGGGTCTAGGTCTGAAAGCAGGGGATATGCTCATTCTAACGGTTACAGATCACATTATGGAAGCCAAGAAGAAGCAGCCTTGAGGTTCAGGCTATGGAACAGCCGAACCCAGATAACAAGGTCATAGTGCAGAACCGGGTCCATCCAAAAATAAAGAAACTTATCGAGCAGGAAGCCAGGATCCTAGGCATGCCGCCCAGCGAATGGCTCCGCTGGTTGATTAACCAGGAGCTCGACAAGAGGGGATACTTCCACCCCGAATTAATCAAAGAGTCCTCTCTAAGGCATGGCTAACCATCAAATCATACGCGCGTATGCTCTAGAGCATCATCATCAAACTTTTAAATAGCTATGGCAAGTTTTAGGAGTGTTGATGGCTGCCTAGTTTATTGAATTTTAAGGATAGCTCAAGGGTGTCTAAGGCATGTTTAAGGGTCTTTTAAGGGTACATGTGTCATTCATTAATAGGTGAAAACCTCCAAAAAAGGCGGTCTCTCATGATTTTTTGGAATTATTTATAATATGTAACTCTAACATAATATATCACTATTAAACCAAATTAATGATTTTCGTCACTTATCGACAGGTTTAAATTGCTAGTCAAATGATGCCTTATCAGCGGTCAGGAGGGTTGCATTGGCGATCCGTTATGGTCTCTAAACGACCATACCTGGCTGCACCTTTTTTGAAATAAATTAAAAAACTCAAATAAAACATATATCCTTTATAGAAATAATCGTCTACCATGTACCTTTTATATATTGATGAGTCAGGCGACCCATACTCATGGCGAACAGGGCAGCAATATTTTTGCTTGGGTGCCGTGGCCATTCATGAAGGGCAAGTTACAACGCTAACTGAAAAATTGAGGGGCATTCAAGAATCATATTTGCCCGGTTTAGCTTTTCCAGTTGCATTCCACGCACACCATGTTTTTTGTGGTAAAGGTCATTTCGGACGTTTGCAAAAAAGCACAAGAAACGATCTCTTAAACGAATTATATGACATCATAGGATGTATAGAGTTTCCAAAGTTAATTGCATTCTCAACTGTTATTGATGCAAGTGCGGTCACAGATGATCAGCAGGCACTTCATGATGTTTTCGAAGATTTATGCTCAAGATTTAACGCCTTTTTGAAAAGGGGGTACAAGAAGGAACATAAAAATAAAGGATTATTAATCATCGATCAAGCTCATGAGACACATTATCGCCATTTTATTGACGAGTTTCACACATCGGGCACGAAATATGGGTATCTGGATAATCTTATTGACATTCCTTATTTCGCAGGCTGCGAAGATACGCGCATGTTGCAACTCGCAGATTTATGTGCTTATGCCGTGCATCGATATTATAACTTCAAAGATGACAACTACCTAAATAAAATTCTTCGTTGTTTTGATAAGCGACTCAACTCTACTAAGTTGGATGGATTTAAACATTATACTAGAACTAATTGCTCGTGTATCGCTTGTACAAATCGCTAATATTAATGAAGTAAACTGGTGTCCCCAAGGCATAACTTATTTTCATGATATTTTGACCCCTACAGGTGTAGCAATCCATAAATTACTGTTCAACATTTTTATCCTTCACACGGGGTGCCTTTGTCATGATGCTCTACTTTGATGGTCTCTGCGAACCAATGAATCCTGGCGGAGTAGCCACCTACGGTTTTGTCGTTTATGACAACAACAAGAAGCTGCACGAAGAAGGAGGCATCGTTGGCGCTGGAATGAATGGCGAAGATGTCTCCAACAATGTTGCTGAGTACACGGCGATGATAAAGGGCATGGAATACCTCATCTCATCAGATTATCACGGCATGCTTCGGGTACGTGGAGATAGCCAGCTTGCCATAAGGCAGGTTACCGGAAGATACTCGGTCAGATCGAAGCGCCTAATACCCCTGCATAATAAGGTCATTGAACTGAAACGGAATTTCACCGTTGTTAAGTTCGAGTGGATCCCCCGCGATCTGAACGAGGAGGCCGACACTCTCAGCAGGAGAGCTTTCGAAATCTTCCTTACAAAGAACCTCCAGTCCTACGTGGACTATTATAAAACGAAATGAAATTGCTGCACGAGCACACAAAAAAGGAAGTTTAAGGTCGCAAGCCGGCAAAATTCATAGTGATCTGCTCCGCTTGCCTAAAGAAGCTAGGCAGAATCGAGGTGTCCCATACGACGACCTCTGCACAAGGGACGCCATTAGACCATTCTACAAGGGTTGAGAAATGGTTGCAAGCGACCCGATAGAAAAGATCCTGCCAGCATACGGTCCCACGTGGGCTTTGAAGCTTATTATCTGACATTCGCAAGGACGGTCCGCTTTGGAAAGATTTAAAATAAACTGGCAACTTTGGGGGTTTGCCAAACATGGTGTTGCAAATGAAGTTCACAACCTTTGAACACCAAAAAAGGACGTTTCCCAGCGTCGTAAAGGGTGATCTAGTTATAAAACTTGGCTCCCTCCTCTCTCTAAGAGATCTGAGTCTATCCGACTCAAACGATCTCCTTACGTTTATATCGAGAGTGGACGAGACGAGCATGCACCTCCTTAAGGAAGAGCTAGTATCGATCTCTTCCTCCACAATAACTGCGATGGTTAAGAGCGGTGATGCCATGGAGCTCAGCAGGGTAAAGCTAAAGGCCCCCATCTTGAGGCCACCTGCTGTATTCTGCCTTGGTTTCAACTACAGGTCACATGCTCCGGAGCTCAAGCGGCCTATCCCAGAGGTTCCGGTCACTTTTATGAAGCCCTCAGCCGCCGTGGTCGGACCAGATGAAGAGGTAGTGCTACCGAAGGTAGCAAGTAGGGTAGACTACGAAGTGGAGCTTACAATAGTTATGGGCAGGGGCGGAAGGAACATCCCGAAGCGAGGAGCTTACCGTAGTATCTTCGGGTATACCGTGCTCAATGACATCACAGCAAGGGATATCCAGCAAAGGGACTTTTCGCTTGCGAGGCCATGGCTCAGGTCTAAGGGGTTCGATACCTTTGCGCCGCTAGGCCCATTCATTGTTACCAAAGACGAGATCGGCGACCCAATGGATCTGGAGATAAAGCTTGCTGTCAATGGGCAAGTAAAACAGCAGTCAAGGACAAAGGAGATGATCTTCGACATTCCATTCATAATCGAGTACATTTCCTCATTCACAAAGCTAGAACCCGGCTCTGTCATTGCAACAGGCACACCCGAGAAGATCGGGCAGTTGCACGATGGCGACGTAATCGAAGCGTACGTAGAGAAGATTGGAACACTCCGCAACCGTGCAGTGCTAGAACAGTAGGTCCTTCAAGCTTAACAACTTCACCATTCTTCTCGAGGTTCGGGGCACACGTTTTTATATATGATCGCTCTTCCGCTCTAACCTGAGAGGATTAACAATGGACTATGATGCCATTGTCATTGGTGCCGGCCCAGCTGGACTCATGGCGGCTAGGATGATCGCAAAGAAAGGTTTCTCGGCACTAATGCTTGAGAAGGACCGAGATCTCGGCACAAAGGCATGTGCGGAAGCAGTTTCATCGGCTGCCTTCGAGACTGCGGGAATCAGCCCAATCCCTTCTATAATATCCAATAATGTTGACGGCGTTATTGTCTATCCTCCCGACGAAAGTAAGGGTATAAGGGTAGTAGGAGGCTACAAAGGGTATATACTCAATAAGCCCCTCTTCCTCTGCGCCCTTGCCAGTGAGGCTGTAGCAGCTGGTTCCGACCTGCAGATGCGGAGCGAGGCGAAAGGGATCATAATGGAAGGAGGTCAGCCAAAAGCTGTCGAATATGAGCAAAAGGGTGAAGTGAAGAAGGCTGGATTCAAGGTATTGGTTGGAGCAGATGGTGTGGGCTCAATGGTCGCAAGGAGTTGCGCCTTCAATATAGAGGGTAACGAGCTCATTCCCACAATGCAGTATGTCATGGTGAACTGCAACGTACCTGAGAAGGAGATGATACGCATCTACATGGGCAACGAGGTAGCCCCCTTGGGGTACGCTTGGGTATTCGCCAAGAATGAATATATGGCCAATGTTGGCATAGGCATCAGGGGCAAACCTGCAAAACAGTACTTGGACAAATTTATTCAAAATCACCCCGATATATTCAAGAATTCTAAAATTGTTCGCGAAGGGGGCGGGGGTGTACCAATAGGAGGGCAGATTCCAGAGATCGTCAAGGGCAATGTAGTGCTATGTGGAGACACGAGCGGGCAGGTAATACCGATCACAGGGGGCGGGATAAGAACAAGCATGGCAGCGGGGAAATACGCAGGGGAAGCTGTTGCCGAGGCCTTGGAGGCCAAAGACCTCAGCCTTCTGTCGAACTACCCCAAGAAGTACAACGAGTACTGGGGCACTAGGATCATCAGGAGCCTAAGGGTTCTCAAGGCGTTGGAAAAGCTCAGCGATGAAGACCTCAACTTGCTTGCGGGGTTAATTACTGGAGACGATATCGTGGATCTCGCAAATGGTCTTGATATAAAAAAGGTCGCATCCAAGCTGTTGAAGCACCCACTTGTTGCAATGAAAATTGCTTCAAAGCTCCTCTAAGAAGATTTTATTTTTCTTTTTTCAATGGCTCATTCTCCCATAACTTCGACGACTACTCGCCTACCGGATCTCGGACCATCAAGTTCTAGGAAGAAAATGCTCTGCCACATCCCCAAGGTAAGCGATCCATTTTTTATCGGTATAACGACAGACGGTCCAATGAATGCACCTGCCAGATGCGCGGCAGCGTTGTCATCAATCCTGTCATGCTGCCAGCCGGAACCGCCGCGAAAATCCTCAGAAACCTTCTTCAAAATATCCTCTCTGAGTCCCACTTCATTCTCGTTAATGATTAGGGCACTTGTCGAGTGCATTGAGCAGACGACACAGATTCCGTTTTTGATAGTGCTCTGTGCAATACCCTTTGACACATCACCTGTAATGTCTACAAGTTCTCTCTGGCGGGTTGTATTGATTTGGATCTCTCCCAGCCTCACGTTCAATATGCTCCCCACTTTAAGTGGAGGCGAACGTTCTAAAAAAGTGTTTGATGGTATATGTAATGGACTAGAGCTTGATTAGCCCCTGAGCTTCTTTTATGAGTTTAATCAGATCCTGAACTACTGCTTTCAATAGAACCTCGCCTTTCTCCTTGGTCGCCTTCCTTGCATCACCCGTAAGCGCGATACTATATAGTTTGAGATCGAGTGCCCTTGAGTATAACCTGAACTTGGGAAAGACGGCGATGTGCATCTTTGCGTGATTCATATTTACACTTTTCTCATTGATTGCCAACATAGCGCTCGTCTCATTCTCGCCGGCATGCCCAGGAGCACTGAACGTGCCTGCCACACTTGTGCCAAGCTCCTTCCACCAGTCGAGCACTATTATGTTAAGGTCCGTCTGGCTCGAGACATCCCTGGCCGCCATGGAAATTGGGACTGAATTCCCGCCGTGCCCATTGATGACAACTAGTAGCTTTATTCCGTTGCGGTTGGCTTCTAACATAACGCTTCTAACGTACTTCAATAGGGCATCGGGGTCGATGTCAAACGTTCCAGGGAAATTCCTAATCGATTTGCAGGAGCCATACCATATGGACGGCAGTACAAGAAGGTTCAGCTCTGCGGTTACTTTCTCAACGATATACTTTGGGATTATGCCGTCTGTTCCAAGCGGCAAATGATCCCCGTGCCTTTCCACGCTGCCCACGACAATAAGTGCGGTCCTCTTGTCCTCAATGTCAAATTGGATGCCCGTAAGTTCAGTAATCTTCATGGCAACACACTGGTTTTCCATTTGTTCTCTAGGGTTTTAGCCTTTATGATCACGTCAATTGTTAAACAGTTTAGTGAGCTAACAAAAGGAAGGAATTATATCATAGCATATGGCGTAATAAGGCGAGGGTTCGATATGCTCAAAATCGGCATTATCGGGAAAACAAATACTGGCAAGACAACGCTCTTTAACGCAGTTACGCTTCTTAACGCAGAGATCTCCAACTATCCCTTCACTACAAAGTCCCCCAATGTGGGGATTGGCTACGTTAAGACCCCCTGTGTCCATAGAGAGATTGGAGTTAAGGACAATCCGAAGAACTCCACTTGTCTAAATGGCTGGAGGTTCATACCAATCGAGGTTATAGATCTTCCTGGCCTAATAAAGGGGGCCTGGGAAGGCGCAGGCCTAGGCAACCAGTTCCTCTCGGTTGCTGCCCAGGCGGATGCGCTACTCCACGTCGTGGATACCTCTGGAAGCATAAACTCGAAGGGGGAGATATGCGAACCCGGTATGGGCTCCCCCCTTGCTGACTACTACGACACTGAAGAAGAGCTCATCAAATGGTACACCAAGAACATAATGGAGAATGCCGATCAAGTGGTTCGGTTAATGGAGGGAAAGAATATGGACCTGGCCAAGGCCTTCCTCGAGGTCATGGCCGGAATAAAGGTAAAGGAAGAGCATATCAAGACAGCGCTTAATAGAACCAAGTTGGGCAACATTCCGCTGGGTGACTGGGAGGATGAGGATTTCAGGACGTTCGCCACTGAGATAAGGTACCTCTCGAAGCCGACACTTATAGTGGCGAATAAGATGGACATGCCCGTGTCAGAGAAGAACTTTCAGGGCCTCCAGGAAACTTTTGGCGAAAAATTCGTTATTCCGTGCTCAGCCGATGTCGAGCTGGCTCTGAGGCGCGCCGAGAAGTCGGGAGTAATTTCGTACGTCCCAGGTGAGGAGGGGTTCAAGATCAAGGATCTCTCCAAAGTAACCTCTAAGCAAAAGTGGGCACTCGATTACGTAAAGTCAAGAATGCTGGATAAGTGGCTCAGAACCGGCGTAGACCTTGCACTCTCAGTGACCGTATTTAAACTACTCATGATGAATGTCGTTTATCCCGTCGAGGACGCAAAACACTATTCAGACAGTAAGGGAAATGTTTTACCAGATGCATACATGCTGCCAAACGGCTCCACACCATTCGATTTAGCCAAAGCAATCCATTCCGATCTCTCCGAGGGATTTCTATATGCCATAGATGCCACTACAGGCTTTAGACTTCCAAAGGATTATACCATCAGAGACAGGGATGTGATTACAATAGTTTCGACGAGGAGAAAGTCGAAGCCATAGTGCTCGTTTTTTCATGTTTTATGCTGATTTCTTAGAAGTTATCCATGAGCTTAGTTGTATCCCCACAATTATTCAACAAATATGGCGTTGTCTGACCAATCTTCCTTTATTTTTCCCTTGGTCATGTTGACCATAAAAATGTAGTTGTGAAATATCCTAATGGGATCACCAAGCCTTATGGTCTTCACATTCGTTATCGCATCTTCGCCATGGTTCTTCTTCAATGATGGGATTATCTTAGAGTTGAAAGCTTCGTTTATCTCCTCATCATTGCGCCCCTCCACGAGCATGATTAGTGCCGTATGCCCGTCTATCTCAGCAATGTGGGACTCATAGATATGATCAGTGAAGATTGTCCTAACGTTGGGTTCCTCTTTTATCTCATTGACGAGCCTAGACTGCGGGAAACCAAGTCTGAACTCAATTATGTACAAGTGCCTTGCGGAAAATCTACTGGTTCCATTTCGCCCCATATTTACATTTACATGATAGCTGATGATCTGGCAGTCCTCAAGCGACTTCCTTCTCCTGTTGACAGTCTTTATGGGGATTCCTGTAATCTTGGCGATCTGGTTATCTGAGATCGTAGGTTCTCTGATAAGCTTCTTTATGATTGTCCTATCCTTGTCATCAAGCGAAAAATTTCGACCATTTTTTTTGACCAATTAATGCACTTCCAAAAAAAATATGACATATTTGAGCCATTTTATTTATAGAAATATATATAAATCTTTCATATTAATTAAGGGAATGCCATAATCCCTTTAAGGGATACCATGAAAAAGTAAAAACTTCTAAAAAATTACAGGATGAATGAGTTGAAAAACTTGGGAATTTTAAAAATATTTCTCTATTTTAGCAAATCTGTTCTTCCTAAAAAATAGGAGACCTTTAAAATGTGTGGGATTGCTGGAGTTATGCTTGAGGGCGGTGGCGAGGTAGGAAACCTACTCATATCGATGCTCAATGGTCTTCAGCATAGAGGGCTGGATTCTGCGGGCGTCGCGCTATATAAAAGCGAAATTCCTCCCGAGGACGAATACATCATAAGAGTCTTTACGAGAGATGTAGTAGGCGCACTCGGCAAAGTGGCAACAGCTATAGCCCAGACTGGCGGCGATATTCGCAACATACAGATAAATGCTGCAAAAGGGTACGGATTTGACACCTATTTAATCAAATCTGATCCAGCATTATTGCCGAGGATCGTAGAGGGAATAAACTCGACTGGTCTTTCGAAGGTCCTCAGCCTTGGCAGGAAAATGGAGATAATCAAAGATACAACAACAGCCGATGAGCTAGAAAGGCGCTTTAACATAAGTAGCTTCATTGGCAGCCACGCTATTGGGCACGTCAGGTTCTCGACTGAGTCCTGTGTCGACCTCCTACACGCCCACCCCTTCCAATCCTTCAGTTACCTTGACGTAGCGTTAGTTCATAACGGCCAAATCACCAACTATTGGAAATGCAGAGAGAGGCTAGAGCGGGAGGGTGTATCCTTCCAGACGGAGAACGACTCTGAACTGATTGTACACTACCTGATTGAAAAACTTAGGGAGGGTATAAGCCTCGCAGATGCACTCAGAAGTTCAGTGAACGATCTCGACGGCCCATTCTCCTATGTTTTCTCAACCGGTGAGGAAGTTGGAATGGTAAGGGATAAGCTTGGCCTCCGTCCGCTCGTCGTAAGCGAGGGAAGGAATATTCGTGCTTTGGCCTCCGAGGAGAGCGCACTACGGATAGTTGGAGGGAGTGGTAATATAAGAAATCTCAGACCTGGAGAAGTGTTGGTATGGCAATTGAACTAAGCATCATTGATGCATGTAAGATGGAAACAAGGGACCTCAACATAGGGCTGAGGGGGATGGCAACTAACCACAGAAGGGTCTCCATTGAAAATCCAAGAGGTATACACCACATCGCAGCAGGCTTGAGGGGAGATATGGACATAGAGATAGAGGGATCGGTAGGGTATTTTGCTGGAACGATGATAGATGGGCCACGGATTAGTATAAACGGTAACGCAGGTTGGTTCTTAGGAGATAACATGACAGCAGGTTCCATTCTTGTGAAAGGTCATGCTGGAAACGGCGTTGGCCAAGGAATCTATGGCGGTAGTATAGTTGTGAAGGAGGACGCTGGAGACAGAGCAGGAGCGCTCATGAAGTCTGGCCACGTCATAATCGGGGGGGATGCCGGGATCATGACAGGTCTCTATATGATGGGAGGCACTGTGTTAATCCTAGGCAAGCTGGGCGATTCAGCCGGAGAGTCTATGATTGGGGGGAGGATCTTTTTCTCTGGCTCTGAACCCCTACTCGGTAAAAATGCAAAGATAGAAGAGATCAATGAGGAGGAAGCTAATTTAATCAATACACTTCTTATGGGCTCTAGCATATCTCCTCTCCCTCGACTGCGGAAGATAGTTGCGGAAAACCCCCGCTACTTTGTGAAGGCTGAAAAAGGCGTGTGGGATGTCAGGAGGGATAGAGCACGGTATAGGGTAATACTGGATCATCACATCTGCACTGCCTGCGGAATATGCCAGACAATCTGCCCCCAGAAGGTTTTCATAAAGGCCAAGGACGATTATATGTCTCCCATAAATGACATGAAATGTGTAGGTTGCGAGGTATGTGTGGAGTACTGCAAATCAAATGCTATAAGAATTTATCCCGTTCCCGAGGTGCAGAGCGCTACATGGACCAGACAGGAGATCGATGAGATCCAGATCAAGGCTGCAAAGGGGCACCCATTGGTGAGGGGCATGGGCGCTTGGAACCGCTTTCCACACTTTGATGATCTCGTTGTGCTCTGCGCTCAAACATCCCGACCCCCCATAGATCATTATCGAGAACCGTGCAATACAGAGGTTGTCTTGGGTGGGAGATGTGCAATGAAGCCCATCAAGCTAAAGACGCCCATACTCATAGGTGCTATGTCATTTGGCGCCATAAGCAGAGAGGCAAAACTTGCCATTGCAATGGCCGCCTCCAGATTAGGTATTGCAGTAAGTACTGGCGAGGGTGGCATGATAAAAGAGGAGCGGGAACTTGCTCCCATACTTATAGCCCAGTATGCTTCAGGCCGATTCGGGGTTTCTGCAGACTACCTGCAGTCAGCAGATGCCGTCGAGATAAAGATTGGGCAGGGGGCAAAGGGTGGTCAGGGTGGCCTGCTAATGGGGGAAAAGGTCAATGAGGAGGTTGCCATGGTGAGAGGTATTCCAGTTGGTTCAGATGCTGTAAGCCCTGCGAGGCATCTGGATATAGTTGGACCTGAGGACCTGAAGATGAAGATTGAGCAGTTAAGAGAGATTACAAATTGGAAAGTTCCGATAATCGTTAAATATTCTGCTGGGAGGGTTGGCGATGATGTCAAAATTGCGGCAAAGGCGGGAGCGGACATAATCGTTATCGATGGGAAACAGGGAGGTACAGGCGCTGCGCCTGACATGATAATTGAGCATGCAGGCTTACCTACACTTCCTGCTTTGGTGCAGGCGGAAAGGGCATTAAAGGAGGCTAATGTAAGGGACGAGGTCAACCTCGTAATTTCAGGCGGAATCCGGAATGGTGCTGACGTAGCAAAGGCATTGGCTCTTGGGGCAGATGCAGTGGCCATTGCAACAAGTGTAATGATTGCAATGGGCTGCAGGGCTTGCGGGCTCTGTGCTACGGGAAGATGCCCTAGGGGTATGGCCACTCAAGACCCTCAGCTAAGGAGACGATTAAGGATCGACGAAGCCGCATCCCTTATTGAAAACTACGTGAAAGCAACCACAGAGGAGCTTGAGATGTTTGCTCAGCTTGCAGGGAAGACCGACGTTCGGAATATGGAAAGGGACGACCTGAGGGCTCTTAACTCGGACTGCTCGCTAATAACTGGTGTTAAACTAGTTGGCAGCTGCTGAGTTTAAAGAATTATTCCAAATCAATTCCTTTATATTTTCATTCATTACAGAATTACAAGCAGAGGAATTTTTATGGAATGCGAAATTAAGTACAAGCCATCGTATTCGATGGTGGTCATTAAGCTTAAAGAGGTGATGGGCGCGAGGCGAGAGCAATGACTTACATGTCACCAAACATCATGGTAAAGACTAGCGCAAGTGAGGGATCGGTGGCAATGATTGTGGTGCCTGATGGCATCCCACTGGAGACTAAAACTCCACAGGAGTTTACTAGGTGGATGTACAAGCTTATGGAGCCGATGCTTAGTTCAAGGTCAAGATGATCCATATTGCCACAATTTGAAAAGACACTCTCCTCCTCCCGCCCCTTTTCTGGCCGGTTGATCAAATTAAGAATTGATGAGGTACTGCTACCGAATGGCAGGAAAACGACCAGGGAAATCGTCGAGCATGGTGGGGCGGTTGCTGTCCTTGCGCTTCGAGGTAACAGCATTCTTATGGAAAAGCAGTACCGCCACACAGCAGGGAAAGTGCTATGGGAGATACCGGCAGGAACGATTGAAAAAGGGGAAGAGCCAAAAGACTGTGCAATTAGAGAGCTCCGGGAGGAGACAGGCTACGAGGCTAAGAAGATGGAGGAGATCATCCATTTTTATGTAGCAGTCGGCTACAGCACTGAGATCATACGAATTTTCCTTGCAACTGGGCTGAAATGGCATGGGGCAACTCTTGAGGAGGATGAACAAATAGAGACTAAATTTCTTCCTATAGTGGATGCGTTGCAGATGGTTAAGTGCAATGAAATCGAGGATGCAAAAACAATTATCGGGCTTTTATCATTAAGAGGTAAATCAAATGACAGATAGATCTGATGTTCGCTTATGATTTCAAAAACAGTTCACATTTCAAGGATAAGGAAGAGCCGCGGTCAGGGGTTCGAGAGAGATTTAGTGAAGAGATACCGGAATGTAGGTTGGTGGTCCTACCGTACTGGAGGTAACAGCGCCTACCTCCCAGATGTGATGGCAACAAATGACGAGACAGGTGAGCTTGATGTGGTCGAAGGCAAGGCCGGAGCAAAAGATCACCTATACGTAGACTGGGATCAGATCCGGCGAGATATATTTCTCATCAACGGCTTTAAGCGCTACCCGAATAGGAGGATTGTGCTGGCTTTCAAATTTCTTTCCAAAAAGAGGAAGAGTGAGGGCTACGAAAGACGTGAGCTTAGGGAATACTATAAACTTGTGCCAGAGGGAATGTGGAAAAAGCTGGAAGGTCAGACGATCTCGTGCCACTATGAGAGGGGTTGCCCAGTTTTGCCCGAGTATAAGCCTCCTTTCAAGGTCAAGGGAAGATGAGCTAAGACTTATCTTTACCTTCTTACAATTGAATCGAGGGATTAGCATTGTCGGAAGAGGGAAAGGATGAACTTGAAGCCATAAGAGCAAAGAAAATGGCTGAGTTTCAACGAAGGTACTCGGCTTCGAGGCAGGACATTCCACAACAACCCAAGAAATCAGAGATCGACGACGAGACCCTTGTGAGATCAAACCTCTTCGAGAGAGGCGACGAGGTCCTCAATGCTGCCCTTGTTCAATACCCCCAGGCAACCAAGCAGGTGATATCTAACATAGCTGACCTATTCAAGTCTGGGAAACTTAAGGAACCCATCCCTGGCGAGGAACTGCTAGCTCTATTCCGTGATCTCGGAATGCGTGTGCATCTTGAGACAACAATTAGCTACGTAAAAGATGGAAAGAGGATCACCTTGAGCGATAAGTTCAAGGGGAAAAAGGCTAATGATTAGTATTTTTAGAAAAATTCCATCAATTCCCATGAAGTTGCTACTAACCGTAACATATATATTTGTGTGCAATATATAACCTTCACCAGAATTTAATAGTGGTTTCCACCATGAATAGCCAGCCAGAGACGCCAAATGAAGATATAGGCAATGATCAAGAGCCACGCCACAGGGACGGGCAACCATTAAACACTATTACTGCGAAGCAGGTGGATGCTCTCATTGCTGCTTATGCAGAAGAGAAAAAGCGATCAGAAGATTATCTAAACAAGCTAAAGTACATGCAGGCGGACTTCGAGAACTACCGCAAAAGGGTGGATCGTCAGATCGAGGAGGTCAAGAGAACTTCAAATGAGCGGCTTGTGATGGACCTTCTGGAGGTCATGGATGAGCTTGAGCTAGCAGTAAGCAATAGCAAAGCGTGCGAGTCAGCTGCGCTTACGGAAGGAGTAGAAATGACGCTGAAGAAGCTAAGGAAGACACTCGAGGCCGAGGGTGTCAAGCATATCGAATCAGTAGGCAAGAAATTTGATCCGGACCTAGACTCCGTTATCAGCACGGCACCGAATGAAGACGTGGAAGAGTCTACGGTTTTGGAGGAGTTGCGGAAGGGATATATCATGAACGGTAGAGTCATCAGGCCGAGCATGGTGAAGATATCTATTAGGAGTTCAGGATTAAAAAACAATAAAGATAATGATAATTTAAAGGAGGAAAAAAATAATGAGTAAAGTTCAACCGGGAGAGAAAATACTAGGAATAGATTTAGGAACCACAAACTCAGCCGCAGCAGTCTATGAGGCAGGAAGGGCGACTGTAATACCTAGCGCCGAAGGGGCTACCGCTTCTGGAAAGATGTTCCCCTCAGTTGTTGCCTTCACTAGGGACGGTACGCTGCTTGTTGGCGAATCTGCAAAGAGACAGGCAACAGCAAACCCCGAGGGGACGGTCTATGAGATCAAGCGGAAAATGGGCACCGACTACAAGGTAGACATCTTCGGCAAGAGCTATACGCCGCAGCAACTTTCATCGTTCATACTGCAGAAGATCAAGAAGGATGCTGAGGTTTACCTAGGCACAACTGTTAGGAAAGCTGTAATAACAGTTCCGGCGCACTTCAACGACAACCAGAGGCAGGCGACCAAGGACGCTGGCGAAATTGCGGGCTTCGAGGTCATGAGGATAATCAACGAGCCAACAGCTGCATGTCTTGCTTATGGCGTAGATAAACTAGACAAGGACATGAAGATAATGGTATTCAGCTTCGGAGGCGGAACTCACGACGTCACGGTAATGGACTTCGGCAAAGGTGTTTTCCAAGTTCTCTCGACAAGCGGTGACACAGAGACCGGAGGCACGGACATTGACAAGGCAGTCATGGACTATGTCTCGGAGGAGTTCAGGAGGCAGACTGGAATAGACCTCAGACCAGATCGGACTGCAATAGCGAGGCTAAAGGAAGCCTCAGAGCGGGCAAAGATCGAGCTTTCAACAATGCTCTCAACTGACATCGATTTGCCGTTCATTTATTCCGACTCGACAGGACCTAAGAATCTCCACGTGACGGTCACCCGAACCAAGCTGGAGGAGCTTGCCCAGCCCATAGTCCAGAAGACCGAGCGGGCACTTATGAAAGCACTTACGGACGCCAAGCTTAGCCCTGCCCAAGTGGACAAAATTATCCTCATCGGAGGGACCACCAGGATGCCCCTTGTCCAAAGGTTCGTGGAGAGGGTAATGGGCAAAACCGTCGAGAGAGGCATAGACCCGATGGAGTGCGTTGCTATAGGTGCAGCCATTCAGGGCGCTGTTCTCTCCGGCGAGGTAAAGGATATATTGCTCTTGGATGTGACGCCTCTTTCTCTTGGCGTTGAAACTCTGGGCAGCATCCATACCAAGATAATCGACAAGAACACCACAATCCCTACTAGGAGAAGCCAAGTCTTCTCAACAGCAGCGGACATGCAGACTGCAGTGACTATTCACATCCTGCAAGGTGAGCGCCCAATGGCTTCAGACAATGTCTCCCTTGGGATGTTCAACCTTGAAGGGATACCGCCAGCGCCGAGGGGTGTCCCTCAGATAGAGGTGACCTTTGACATAGACGCAAACGGCATACTCAACGTAACAGCCAAAGATCTCGGGACTGGTAAAGAGGCTAAGATTACGATATCTGCTTCCACGAAGCTTTCCAAGGAAGAGAAAGATCGGCTTGTCAAGGAGTCTGAGCAGTTTGCTGAGCAGGACAGGAAGAAGAAGGACGAAGCAGAGATGCTCAACATGGCCGACGGTCTAATCTACACCGCGGAGAAGACCAAGAGGGATATCGGAGATAAGCTCACAGCAGATCAGAGAGACAAAGTGGACAAAGCAATTGCTGCACTGAAGGAAGTACTCCCTGCAAAGGATCTAGAAAAGATCAAGGTAAAATCTGATGAACTCACCAAGGTCCTCCAGGAAGTAGGCACAGCAGTATACCAGCAGGCAGCTTCGCAGCAGGCTGCCCAGCAAGGCCCTGCGGCCGGAGGGGCTGGGTCTTCTGAACCACCACAGCAGGGTCCTCAGGGTTCACCGGATGAGAAGGTCGTCGATGCAGACTATAAAGTCAAGTAAAAAAGTATGTTAACGCCAACGCAAATGCTTTAGAGCAGGCTCGGCGACTTAAAAGCCATAATTGGTGCATCTCATGGCCAGCAAGAAGGACTATTACGAAGTCTTGGGTGTATCGAAGGAGGCCAACAAGGACCAAATCAAGGATGCATACCGGAAGCTGGCCATGCAGTATCACCCCGACAAGAACAAGTCGGCTGAAGCTGAGGAGAAGTTTAAGGAGATCTCAGAGGCTTATGCCGTACTATCTGACGACCAGAAACGCAGGCAATATGATACACTCGGAAGCGCTGACTTCAGTCAGCAGTATAGCCAAGAAGATATCTTCCGGGGGGCAGATTTCGACTCGATCTTCAGGGACTTTGGTTTCGGCTTTGGCGTTGGCGACATATTCGAGACTTTCTTTGGTGGTGGACAGGGATACAGGCAAGGCGCGGATTACAGGATGGTTCAAGGAAACAACCTTGGATACTCTCTGGAAATATCACTCAATGAGGTTTTCAGGGGAACTGAAAAGGAGATCGAGGTTCCTAGGATTGAACGGTGTGATGCATGCCACGGCAGTGGGGCTGCCCCAGGCACTTCTCCAGTAACATGTCCACAGTGCGGCGGATCTGGGCAGGTCAGGGTAGTTCAAGGGAGTGGTTACTTTAGGGTCGTCCAAGTAGGACTGTGCTCCGAGTGCAAAGGAAGGGGCACAATAGTCGAATCGCCGTGCAAAGAATGCAGAGGTACAGGCGTAGTAAGGCGTACCAGGAAGATCACTGTGAAAGTGCCTGCTGGCATAGAAGACGGGTATCAACTGAGGTTGAGGGGAGAAGGTGAAGCCGCCCCAAATGCGGGGCAGTCGGGTGATCTCTTCGTAGAGGTAAATGTGGCACCTGACAAAATCTTCGAGAGGGATGGAGCCAATATAATTTATACTCTTGAGATTGGGTACCCACAGGCAGCACTCGGCGCAGAAGTGCTTGTTCCAACACTTGAGGGCGAGATCAGCGTAACGGTGCCCCCGGGAACACAGCCGAGGCAGGTCCTGAGAGTTAAGGGGAAGGGATTGCCTAGGCTTGGCGGCTTAGGAAGAGGTAATCTCTTGCTGAATGTGAAGTTGACCGTCCCCAACAAGCTCACTTCTAAACAAAGGACGCTTTTGGAAGAACTGGCAAAGGAGTTTGGGCAGAACGTAAAATCGGGGAAGCAAGGCTTTTTCAAATTCTAATCAATGTTTCAAGCAATTTACATCTATTTTATTCTCAAATACTCTAATCACACACATGTTATGAAAAAAATATGTTTGTAGTTAACATGCTAATTCATTAAAAAATTATTATAGTTATAATGGTTATTATTGTTACATGATAATGGCTGCTAGGAATTTTTGTCCTTTTTTGCCCGACTGATAAACGCCTGAGAAGGTTATTTGCCCTGAGCTTACTACCTCTAGTCGCCTAATCAGCTCTCGATTAAATATTCACTAGCATCAGTTTACAACAGACGGAGAAAATCTGATATGGGTCTTAAAAAATTCCTGTTTCAAATAGTCGGGTATAAACCAGAATCACAAGATCCACCGCATATTGGAGTAAGGCCGGGTGAGGAAGTTCAGGGCAAACAATCTTTACAGACTTTTGAAACAGCAAAGGTGGTCCAAGAAGAGTCTAGGCAATTTAATCCGATATCAAGTTCTCCAAGCAACGGAGCCATCGAGTCTGCATTAAAAGAAGCACCCAAGGTCGAAGAGACACCGAAGGTTACTATAGAAACCAAGTTTTCTGAAGTGGCGCCACAACCCGTTATTGAACCTATTAAAGTAAAAGTTTCCAAACCCCGAGGAAGGCCAAGAACTAATGGCGAGAGGGTCCTGCCTAAATTAAAAGCAAATGGAAATAATACAGTAAATTTTGTAGGCGCCTCTCCTAAACCAAGACGAACAAGAAAGACGGCCTTAAAAAGTGGCATGACTGTGGTTTCAACAGAATCGCAGCAAGCAGAAACCGAACTTAATGCGAAAGAGAAGAAGAAAGAGAAAATTGCAACTCCTATGTTTCAAGGATCCTAATTTTCTTTTTTATTTCTATGCATAAATTTTAATAACTTATTATTTCCGAGCTTAATAAATTAAAAAAATATTCCACAATTTTTATTATCTATACAGTGACTGAATGTCGCCTTGCACTTTTAACTTAAATATGATGCCTACAAAGTACTTTCCCGGCGAATTGGTAAGGGGTGAAACTAGGGGCAAACCAGAATATTGTGGTCGAAGAAAGGGACATTAAACCACCTGCTTCAAAACTTGGGAACCTGATTCAAAGACTCCCTCTCTGTTATGACGGCTCTCGGGTAAAGTGGCAGGTAGACGACTCTTTCTGACGGTTCTGCCCTCTCTTTCCCCACAATATTTGGTTTCATGGAGGTTATGAGGGAAGAATCAATAATGACACCCGTGGATGAGATTCTCTTCGAGGCATGGGCTCTGCTTTATTATGAGCAGCCAAGGGACAGTCTTCTCGTCCGATAGGCGACACTTTAAAAAGAATACATTTTTCCCTCTCAAAATCTCCAGCTGGATACCATTGCTCGTAGACCCTCGGAAGATATGGTTAGCAGGGGTTTCCTTAGTTATGTTAACTCGGGTAATTATGTCATGATGGCACAAAAGTGGATCCTCTGTCGCTTGAATATGCCTAATGAAATGCCATGAGAATAGAATATGCTTAAGAACGTTCGATGGTCGCCTAGATTAAAATTTTTTTATACTCTCTTTTTTAGAAGTAAATCGACCTTGGGTTGTAGGTCTGAGGTATGGAGGGGTTGGGGTTCTCCACCTTTGCCCTTCCTATCTCATGTCAAAAGCAACTAGAGCTTTTCCCTACACACTTCTTTGATGTTGTCTGGCTCGGTATAATGGATAAATTAATGGTGTTTTCATGGTACTATGCCGAAGCATTAAGAAAAATCTCAACATAATTGAGTTTAGCTTTAATAGTAGCCTGTTGAAGATTATAGGGTCTGGTCGTTATGCAGGGCAAGGTCCTATATTGGAAGGGCTGCATGTCAAGGCTTAGGATGATGAAGATCGCTGACGCCACTGAGGATCTTCTGCGCAGGCTAGATATCGATTATGAGACGCTAGGCGATGATGAAGGTTGTTGCGGATCAGTCCTTCTTAGAACAGGACAGGTGGAAGACGCAAAAAGAGTTGCGAGGCGCACTATTGATATAATCGCGTCAAAAGGATATGCCGATGTTGTGACTAGCTGTCCCGGCTGCTTTAAAACAATGTCGGAGGAATACAAGAAGGCATTCGGTTACGTGCCGTTCAGGGTGCGTCACATATCGCAATTCCTTTACGAAAACAGGGAAAGACTCAGAGCCCATCTTAGGCCATGGAAAGTTAAGGTTACCTACCATGACCCATGCCACCTTGGAAGGCATATGGGTGTTTTCGAAGAACCAAGGGCAGTGATATCGATGGTTCCCGAAGTGGAATTGGTTGAGTTCAAGTATAACAGAAAGCTAGCAATATGTTGCGGATCTGGTGGAGGCGTTCACTCGGCGTTTCCAGAAATAGCACTAGCTGTAGCAAGGACCGTCGTCAATGATAGGCCAGTAGGAGTTGAGATAATTGTTACTTCGTGTCCGTTCTGTAACTACAACCTTAAGGAGGCAGGATCTGCCGAGATAATTGATCTTCCGGAATTCTTGATAAGGGCTTGGAGGGACTAAATACGGAACCCGAATGGTACGCTTCAAAAAGGAATGAGATCGACAGCTGGATTGACGATGATAACAGGCGGAAAGGGCTAGATAGAGCTGTTGTTGCATATACCGCAGCAAAGGAGAGCGCAATCGCCCGCCTTAAGGGCCTGGAGGAGATCCGCAAGGAAGTCAGGAAGATAAAGGAGAATTCAATGGAGTCGCTCCAAGAACTCGTGAAAGAGGCGATGGAGAATATCGAAGAAGTTAACGGACACGCTTACCTAGCCAAAGATGCAAAAGAAGCGCAAAAAATTTTTTCAAAGCTCGTTGGAGAAGACAAGCTCGTTGTCAAGTCAAAATCAATGGTAAGTGAGGAGATCCACCTCAACAAACTGCTTGAGAAACTCGGGAATAAAGTATACGAGACAGACCTCGGGGAATTCATAATCCAATTGAGGAATGAGAAGCCAACGCACATACTCAACCCGTCAGTTCATATACCCAAGGAGGAAGTCGCCAAGACATTCTCAAAACTTATTGGTAGGGAAATAGAGGCAGATATCCCGACGTTGGTCGGCATTGCAAGGGAGTACCTCCGGGATAAATTCTGCAATGCCGATGTGGGAATTACTGGTGCAAACGTTATCGCCGCGAACACTGGAACAATGTTTATAATTGAGAATGAGGGGAACGCACGGTTCGTGAGCAACGCACCGCCAGTGCACATTTGCATCACAGGCGTGGAAAAGGTAGTTCCCACCCTCTCCGACGCCTTCAAAGTAGTGCAGGTCCTTCCACCATATGCTACAGGTGTGTTGATGTCAGCCTATGTTTCGATGATAACGAGTCCTAGCAGGACAGCTGACATTGAGAAGACGCTGGTCTACGGTGCTCACGGACCGAAGGAGTTGCACGTTGTATTCCTTGATAATGGCAGGATCGAGATGTTAAAAGACCCAATATTCAGAGAAGCGCTGTACTGCCTCAGATGCGGCGGTTGTATGTACGAGTGCCCAGTGTACCGCGTGACAGGAGGATCGTTTGGCCACAATTACTTTGGTGGCATAGGAATAATCTGGAGTGCGTTTACAAGCGGTGAGGAGACGGTTGCTGCAGCCATTGACGCATGTACCAAATGCGGCAGATGCATAGAGGTATGCCCTGTTGACATCGACACCCCTAAGATGGTGGAGAAGCTAAAGGAACGTTTAATCAAGAAAGGTTACATATCGCCTAAGCATAAGGCGATCCGTAAGAACATTCTCGAGAAGGGTAACCCCTTCGGCGAATGATACCTGCAATTATAAATAAAACGAAGCTCACTAAAAATCACAGTTTCTCTTTCTCGCCATCTCCCTGTAGGTCTCTTCTTAGAAGAGTAGCTTTCTCATTTGCCATCTTAGGGATTTCTGGCAGTGACCTAGATAACCGCATCTCTGCCATTGACGCAGCTTGGTCGAGGATCTTCTCTCCCTCTTCGGTTGCGATGCTTGGGTTGCCCGTGCTGTTAGAATACTGGCATGCATCAACCATCAAACCATCAAGCAGGTCCCCGAGTTTAGACATCGACTGGTCAGCCTCAGGCATCATCTCAGTGATGCCGCCATAGATCCCCTTCATAGCCATCAAGGCAGGAGCGACGTTTGCAGCAACGTCTCCGTACTCCTCGACGGTGCCTAATCTCACGGCTATCTGTTCAAGTGCAAGCCGGGACATCGTGATTAGCTTTGCCAGCTTCCTGACCTCTGTAAGCTCCTGCGCATAGATCTTAGAACGTTGTAAGTCACGATTCCTATAATAATATACAACTTTTTCGAAGAGTATCTTATCGTACTCTTTAATTCGACTGCCTTTCTGGTCGAGCTTCTGCATCTGTATGTTTATGATCCTAATGGCTTCATCGAGACGCGGTCGCAGAGGCTGTTTGTTCTTTGAATACTCCTTCTTAGGTTCCCACCTCTTCAGGAAATCCATATTAGAACCATCAGTATTCCTATAAGAAATTTACCTTAAAAAGGTTGGTAGAATGCGACAACCGGGATAACTGTAGATGTGCTCTGTAGAGTTGTCGATTATTCGCTTCTCTCTCTCAAGATTTGTAGTTAAAGTGTGGAAGAGCCGAATATTACATATTGGATCGAAGACTACAAAGATTGTGATGAACGCCTTGATGTAGATGATAAATAATTCGAAAGCCATCAAAACACCGAAATATTCTTCTTTTAAAAGAATATACCTGTCTCAGGATATCTGATCAAAATGCCAAAAGAAAGATTCGAAGGCATATCGCCTTCACCAACATCACTCTCTGATGAGATTTTGAAAATTGAGAGGAAAAGTGGAAATAAGATCATCAGGTTCGACCTTGCAGAGCCCGCATTTTCTCCCCCCGATGCCGCAATAAAAATGACAATAGACGCTATCCGATTAGGAAAATACAAATATTCGTCGAGCTGGGGCATCCCCGAATTAAGGAAAGTTATTGGTAAATACCTCACTTCAACTAGAGGGCTTGTCTATAGTTGGGAAGAAGTTCTAATCACGAGTGGCGCCAAGTTTGCCAACTACTCTTTCTTCGCAGGGCTACTAAAACAAAAAGATGTCGTTCTTCTCCTTAAGCCTTATTGGATGAGCTTTAAAGCAGTCCCTCAAATACTTGGGCTGAAAGTCCTGGAAGTCCAAGCAAAGGAACCGTACCACCTCGATGAAGAAGCACTCAAAGTGGCTATGAAAAAGCACCCGAGAGCCATCGTTGTCAACTCGCCTAACAACCCGACTGGCGGCTTGCTTAATGAAGCCGATCTTAGACTTCTAAGGGACCTTTCAATCGATTTTAATCTGCTGGTCATCTCAGACGAAATCGACTGGGCATATGTTTACAATGGACATAGATTTATTTCTCCAGCAATCTTGGAAGGCATGCATGATAGGACTATAATAACTGACGGCTTCTCCAAGCTATTCGGGATGACCGGATGGAGGGTTGGGTTTGCTGCAGGTCCAAAGGAAATGCTCGCAAAGATGCATATAATCCAAGCGCATGCTGTTGGCGCACCAGCTACTTTTGCGCAATACGGTTGCCTTGCAGCACTAAAAAATTTTGATGAGCATCTCCGAAATATTGTAATTCAGAGTGATCTTAAGAGGAAGCGTACAGTAAAGGCCCTCAACACCATAGCTGAACTCGAATGTCCCATCCCTGAAGGCGGATTCTACGCCTACCCATTCATTAAAAGCAAGCGTTTCTCCACATCTGCCTCTTTTGCCAAGCACTTATTAAGAGAAGCGGGGGTTGCAGTGATACCCGGCGAGCATTTTAGCGACAATAGAAAGAGGTTTAGATTATGCTATGCTGTTTCTGATAATGATCTCTCCATTGGCTTGGAAAGGATATCAAGGTTTTTTCAAAAAGAGTACTGATGGAAAGAGAATATCTGCGGATAGCTAAAAAAAGAAAGTAATAGGGGATTAATTACTATTACTTCGAAGAGGCCCTGAAATAAGCGCCACAACTTGGGCACTTGAACAGACCAACGGTTACCGGCTTCTTGCCCTTAGGGGCCAGAGTCCATGTTTTTTCCGGTTTAGAAACTTCCGTTCCGCATTTTGTGCATTTAGCCATTTCTTACACCTCAAAGTTAATTCCTTAAATGTATGTGAGGCGTTTAAAAAGCTTGCCCATTCGTAAGATAGGAAAAAATACCCTGAAAAAAATGAGATAGCAATTAAAATGGTTTATTAAATATCATCACAAGGTTGATTTGATTAAGCCACACAAACTCCATAAAAAAATTTATTATAATCATTGACATCAGGGTGATAGTAGTGAGGTACAGTGCCTACTAGATTTACCGTGGATTCGAGCATATGTGGTCACAGAACTGATATCACAGCCACGATGGGTAAAGAGTATCTTATTACGCTGAAAATTACTACTACTTGCGAGCTTGTCAAGGCTTTTTCAGAGATTATGAAGGAGATTCATCTCATGGATGTTGCAAAGAGAATGTGCCAAAATCCGATATACATCAAAGCTACTGATGCCCGCCTCCATTCCAATTGCCTCGTGCCATGCGGAGTTGCTTTGAGCGGATGGGCAGAGGGTGGTATGATGTCAAAGAACCTTTTGAAGAGTCACAGCTCACAGTGCATAATTTACTTGCCCGAGGATATTAAAATAAATCTTACATAAGGCTCAACATTTTGTCGAGTACATTTTTAAACCTGCTTCTGATAACGCCTTGATCGCTTTCTCCTCGTTATCTACCTTAATGACTGCCCTGCCGCAATCCATGGTATAAGCATAATCTATGTTCACACCTATGGCGCTAAGTGCCCTCACAGCAGCCGAAAGCCTCTCCAATTCTATGATCAGAACTTCTGCCTGGTTTACTGACATGTTCTCCTTGCGCATTGCGTCAAAAGCTTTTTCATCGTTATCTACGATCATCCTTACTATTCCATAATTGCCCGCTTCGGCAATCCCCATTGCGAGCACTTTTATGTCGTGCTTCTCTAGGATGTTCACAAGGTTAGCTAACCTACCGGGGCTGTTTTCAAGGAAAACGCTAAACTGCCTTATCATGACAAGCCCTCATATCTTCCTCATATCAACGATCCTTTGAGCCTTTCCTTCACTGCGCGGAATCTTCTTGGGCTCTAACAACTCGACGCTCGCGTTTATGCTTAGGGTATCCCTGAGCTGATCCTCAAGGCGCCTTTGAAGATCAACGATGTCTGTAAGCCGATCTGTCTTGAAATCCTCAGAGATCTCTACTTTGACCATAAGCCTATCCAAAGGGCCATCTCTGTCAATGACTAGCTGATAATGGGGGGTTACGCTCTCTGTACTTGCGAGTATCTCCTCGATCTGGCTTGGAAAAACACAGATGCCTCTGATCTTCAACATGTCGTCAGTCCTTCCCATTATTCTCATGATTCTGGCGTGCGACAGACCACATTCGCAGACATCTTCATTCAGCACTGTCATATCACGGGTCCTGTACCTCAAGAGGGGCATTCCCTCCTTCATAATGGTCGTTACAGCCATCTCTCCCTTCTCTCCCGGAGGAAGTACCTCGCCCGTGTTGGGGTCAATGATTTCAACAATATAGTAATCTTCCCATATGTGAAGACCCTTTTTTGCCCTGCATTCCATGGCTACTCCTGGTCCATTCAGTTCTGACATGCCGTAAATGTCGTGCGCAGACTCGACCAATTCTTCCTCAAGCAGCTTCCTAGTCATCTCGGACCAAGGCTCAGCACCGAAGACGCCTATTCTTAATCTGAGGTCGTCCTTCGGGTCCAGCCCCCCCTCTCTAGCACTCTCCGCAAGAAAGAGTCCGTAGGATGGAGTGCAACAAATTACAGTAGTCCCCAAGTCCTTCATGAGTTTGATCTGTCTCTTGGTATTGCCTGTACTGGCAGGAATGACCTTGGCGCCTAACCTCTCAGCGCCGTAATGCAGCCCAAGGCCGCCTGTAAATAGACCATATCCATATGCCACCTGGATAATATCTGCCGATGTCGCCCCTGCAACTTCTAGACACCTCGCATTGAGTTCTGCCCAACTATCAATGTCTCTCATAGTATATGCAACAATCGTCGGGTTTCCTGTCGTTCCAGAAGATGCATGAAGCCTAACGAGATTGGACTTTGCCGTCGACAGCATGCCGAGAGGGTAGTTGTCACGAAGATCCGTCTTCGTAGTAAAAGGTATGCGCCTCAGATCGTCTTTTGATCTGATCTCTTCAGGAGTTATCATTGCATCGGATAGCCTCTTTCTATAGAATGGCGATCCTTCGTAGACATTCCGCAACAATGACCTGAGTCGTTTATTCTGAAGCTCTAGGATTTCCGATCTCGGCATAGTGTACGACTTTGTGATCATAAGGCTTCATCAAAGTTAGCCTCCCCTTTTTATTTATCGCTTTTGGCTAATCTTCCTTGCCTATATGTAAGTTGTTTTTAGTAAAAAAGGGACACCTATGTGACTATTATAAAAAATTATTTCTTTCTCATCACAGATAGTCCGTCTATTTGTTATGCCAAACAATTAAATTGTGATGTTTATCACATATTAATTGTTATAGTTGCCATTAATCAATTAATAATGTGATTATATTTTCTATCTTACATTATTCGGTCTGTTACACTTATTTTTTCATCACACATCTCATAAGTAGAGGCAAGAAGTTAACGATTTAGCCGTATTGCCTCAGAAACCTCCTTGACTCTGTCGTTTATGGTAAAATCAAGATATATCTTAACAGTCTCGAGACGGGAATGCCCAATTAGTCTTCTGCAAAGCTCAATGTCTCGAGTTTTTTCAAGTATCCTAATAGCATAGGCGTGGCGGAAGGCGTGGTTTCTAATCCGCCTCCCCAAGATCTCCAGCGTGTAGTTGTGCGTAATGTTCAGCACTTGACGCCGTGTTAAACTAAAGATCTTATCATCATTATTGAATATCTGAAGGTATTCCTTTAGGAAAGGTCTCAGATCTTGGCTTAGCACAGTTTGTCGCAGGAACTCACCTTTCTTCTTCAATTGGGTGATTGTAATTAAGTTGTTCTCAAAATCGAAATTTCCCTTCTCTAGCAATAAGAGCTCTGACGTCCTCACGCCAGTAGTTGCAAGAAGTCCAACAAGAACCAAGTCCCTCAGCGACGTGCTATCCTTGCTATACATCAGAATCATGGTGTTAACAAGGCGCTCCACTTCCCTCCATGATGGAACATCTTTAAGCTCAAGCCTCTGCTTTATTGACAATCATGAGACACCCTACTGCTTTACTACTAATATTGTATGAACTTACAACGTATAATAAAGATATTCAACCTTGACGCGTTACTAAAACTAATTTTGTAAAACGGAATATATCGATACAGGCGATTAAGCGTCGTCTTGCTCTGAGACGTAAATACGAACGTTTTTAAAGTTTTAAGTCGGCTTTGTTAAATAGTGAAATGAGTAATAAATTAATTCCAATTGTAATACTGGGGTTGGATTGAATGCCCTATTGTTCGCAATGCGGCGAGAGGTTGTCTCCAAATGCTAATTTTTGTCCTAATTGCGGCGTGTCGCTGGCGCAAGTCCCTCCAATAGAGGGCATCCAACCGAGCATGGAAACTAAGAAGGTTGAGGGCAATTATGGGGCCGAAGAGGCAGTACCAGCAAAAACTCCAGAAACATCATCATATCCCGAATACGCTGCTCCAACAATGATTCCACCGCCTGTGGCGACTGAGGACGTGCCACAGCCAGTAAGGGTCAAGACAAAAACATCGACTGCTAACCACTTTGGGGCATTGATATTCTTTGCTATGGGGGTCGTTGGCATCTGCATAGCTACTTTAATTTTGCTTATTGCCGTGGCAATAATGACAGGCACGATAGCAAATCACAACTTCATGAACGAAATTCCAGTCATCGGTCATTACTTCGGTGGCAATGTGATTACTATCACGCTTATGATTCTGCTAATGGTGCTGTCAGCGTTCCACTTCGTTGCAGGCAACTGGCTGTATCAGTCCCTAAAAAGGGGTGGAATCCTGAGTATAGTTGTTACTGCGTTCAACATTATCGTTTCCATCATTGGAATAATCCTCTTCCCAGCCGTTGCGGTCTTAGGCTACATAATAATTCTCATAAGCGCTCTGCTGATGCTGCTCGTAATAGCCAATTGGAATTCGCTCCACTCTGAGATCGAGAATATATAAGGCTGAATTTAATCCCGATCCTTCAGGGACAGGCTTTTTACCCTTTTTTCATAGGGTAACTGGCTGAAGAATGGACTGGACCTCAGTAAAAGAATACTTCTCAAGCTGTTTCTGGTAATACTATAGTTACTCCCAATAAATGAGGCACTTCTTAGTGTTTCATTGTGTCCTCTCTCTTTTTCAGTCCTAAAGCCTGATTGTCAAATCCATTCTCTTCTCAAGCTCACTTACGAGGTGGCGTTCACGAGATGAAATTCCACTGTCTCTGTCATCTAAAAGACGACTCCCTTCGTAGGCATTGGCGATGAATGTGCTTGCTTTTGCTAATACAAAAAAAAGGAATTCGGCATCTCCCGAATGAAGGTACAGAGTCAAGTCGTTTATGAACAGTGTGTCAGACGGTTTGTTAAGGAACGCCTGAAGTAATTTCCTAAGTTCAGCAGCGTTGGACTTTGCAAGGTCCAAAACTTCTTCCTTTGTTCTGCCGTCTAAGCGAGGCGGTTTTATAAAAGCAGATCGCAAATATCTTACATGGGTTATCCATTTCCCCTTCCGTAGCGCCCCGCCTGCATAATCTCGATCAAGCCTCCTCCTATGAGGCGCCATGTCGATTACAGTAATACTACCACTAGGGAGGAGTTCTGTAGCCTGAATTAACAGTATCCTTGTAAGGTGGGTCTTCCCTGATCCAACATCGCCCTCAATCAGAACTTTCTTGCTAAGCAGATCCTCAAAGACGTAACCTTTCAATCATTCCACTCCTCCTAAGAACTTTAATTAAAATATAGCCGAGAGCTGCTCCAGGTATGCTGCTCAACAAGAAAAATATGGTGTATAACTCCCACTGAATGGTCAATCCAAGAAAGGATGGCAGTTGGGCGGCTCCTATAAATGGAGCTACAAGTGATGCGCTAATCAGGGCACCGACTGTTGTCCCTAAAGGCTCTGTCAACGCAACTTCGTCTCTTTTAATAACATAATGGTAAACAAGTCCAACGACGATTGCGCCAGGCACGCCACCCGAAATAGCAAAGATTGTGCCCGTTCCAAACCCAATCCTTAGCATTCCTATTGCAAGCGCAATAAAAGCTGCGTAAGCGGGTCCCAGTATTATGCCTGTAAGAACGTTTATCATATGCTGGAAAGGGAAAACTCGAGTAGGACCTATCGGAACAGATAATCCCGGGAACAACGATAGAGTAAATCCTAGTGCAATCATAAGTGATGAAAACACAAGTCTCCGCGTCGTATTTTGCCGTCTTGCGTTTTCCTCTCTCATTTTTTCCCTCCGCAGGCATTACCCCGGTCAGGTTCAAAGGGTCGATGGCGAGATAAGAATAGCCATCCTCTCAGCCGGGTTAACCCAGCTCCCCCTGCACAAGTCTTAATCGGGATAAAGTAATATTAATCTTTACACGATTCAAATCTAATCAAAGCAAAAAATAGTTGTACTTGAAAAAATTATGAAGAGTTACTCTCACCATTAGTATGCGCATTTTGGGTAGGATCAATTTTTCCTATGGTCTGATAGGTAATGCAAAAAAAGCAGGTACTCTACTGGTAAAATCTTACTATGCAAACATTACCTCTCTTAGCTAACTAAGCTTTCCATCATTTCCCATTCTACGTCAGATTGGGAAACACTTTGATGGATCATCCTAAGCATCTGATGAGGATAGTGCATTAAAGAATGGACAATAGTTGGAAACGCGCAAGTTCTGCATTTATTAATGCAGTTTTTTGAGAGGCAAAACTTTTATCTGATAAGTAATAAAAAAATTAATAGTAATGTATAACATAAATCTTGGTCTGATGTAATCTGTAATGCGTACCCCCAGTGCGCTTTTGATCATCATTAGTAAATTAGTTAACAAGTTAACAATTGTTTGGATAAGCTAGTCGTTTTACCTATAACCGATGAAGGCTGTTACCATGAGATATGATATAAATTATCATAAATGCTTAATATGTAAGAAGTATAATCCACAGTAGTGGCAGATTTTGGGTGTCTTTGAGGTAATGTCTAAGCTGAAAGGTCAGCGCAATGCGCATGTAGAAGCAAGCAGGGAATGGATTGTAGACTTCTTTAACAAAGGGCCCCCTCCATTAGTTATAGAATTCTTGCACCGCAAAGAGCAGATGAGATTTTACGAAAAAATGATAAAGTTGCTAGACATTCAAAAAAGCTGTGACGCCAGATCCGTTCTGATAGTTTCAACACATGCAGTTGGCCCAGAAGAGATACGGCTTGCTTCACACTTCGAGATTTATGTTGTGGCAGAGGATGACGAGGAGTCATTTAGGACAGCGGTTTCGGGAGGAGACTTGGAGATCAACCGAGTGGTAATGGAGAAGATTGTTTCGCATAAGAGCAGGAAATTTTCGGAAGATTGCCGAGCTGCAATACTCGAATTACTAGAAAAGCGATGGCTGACAGTCCAAGAACTTAAGGAGCAGCTCAGGTGGAGATATAGCCAAAAAACTGTCATTTCGCAAGTCAGGACCATGCGGAAGAAGGGTGAGGTCTTGATACTTGGGCGGACAACGAGAGGCGAAGGAATTTTTGGGATTCCTGGAACAATATATTCAATTAGAGAGGATCTCTCAAACCCAACTAAGATAGTGCACCTTTCTAGGACTGTGATCGACCTCTTGAGAAGCACAGAACACCCAATACCTTACGACCGGATCGCCAACTCACTCGGAGCTAAAAAGCATGAAATAACTGCAGTACTGCGAGAACTCAGAAAAAAGGGGCAAGTGAAGAGAGAGAGAAGGGGGTGGACAGCCTCATAGCAATTGAGAGTGTTGGCTTCTCCTATTTTTAAAAAAACAACTTGTTGTAAATTTATCTTATAAACGAAAACTGCACTAATAATAAGTCTTTTAAATAAAAACGAACCATAGCCATAAAACGGCTAATTGAGGTGGACATTACGTGGATGCCGGTGCATATCTCAGATCATTACTTTGATCAGGATCGCAACTACTGTGGTCTATACATTGTCTCAAAGATCGAGTTGCCAGACTTTGGCCCAACCTCCGAATTAGTTAAAATCTTTGATAGGAGAGGCATCATCCTCATAACGATCTCGTCACACCAAAAAGACAGCATCGCTTACGACTTTGTTATAGTTGATTTGACTGGCAAGAAGCATCTTAAAGAGGAGATACGCAAAGAGATCCTGGAAAAGTTCGGGAAGAGACTTTTGCTCTTCGAGTGCATCGAGACAGGAGTGCCTGGCTTCATATACAACGTTAAAGGATTTCCATTGATATTCAATTTCTCCGACGATTATATTCCCATGGCTGCTCTCAGTATAAATTCCTGGAGAAATCTTCTAGAAGGGCTGGTGGATAGGTACGGTGCAGGGGGCTTAGTAATTATCTGGCATATGGGGAATGATGCTGGAGAGGAAAAAGCCAGACAGATAATGCGGTTGAAGGGCGATCTGAGCTGCACGGAACGGATTAAGATTGCATTGGCACGGCTTCAAAGCTTTGGATGGGGCAGATTCGAGATCAGAGAGTGCGACGAGGACGGGAAGAGGATCGTCATCAGGGTTTACGATAACTTTGAGGACTTAGTGACAAAGGATCTGAAAGACTACCAAAATAACTTTATAGAGGGATGCCTCGTCGGCCTGATCAGCATCCTCTTCGGCAAGGCATGTCGCGGGGTCGAGCAGAAATGCATTAAGAAGGGGCACAAATACTGCGAGTTCCTGATACGTTGATCAGATAAGGGGATCAGGGCATTTTTTATTGGCATAGGGAAGCTTTTCTATCTTAAGAAGAATGTGCTGTTGCGTTTCCTTAATCTTCTCGGCTATCAGATTTTTTCCTTCCACTGTTAGAGCGAATACCGGCACGGACGATCCTGCCTGAAGCATAGCTGCCTTCCCCGCAATCTCCCTTATCCACTTTGAGGCGCACCCAGACACTATATCTGCAAACATTACCATTTGCTCTGCACCTTCCTTGGTAATGCCTGTGAGGTGAACCCCCAATATCATCGCTTTAGGATTGCATTTTCTAATGGCTTCGGCTTCCATAGAATCAGTCACAGTGACTGCTACCCTTCCAAAGCCTTCCTCCTTCGCAAGTTTCACGCCATCTAGCTGATTGATTGCCGCGTTATCTGGATCCAGGACCTTCCCTCCTTTCGCCTCAAGCCGCATTATGACCTCCTTTATTGGAGAGGTCTTCACTAGCCCGGACATTCTCCCTCCAATCCCTTGAACCAACTGAGGAGAGGTAGTTATTACGGTGCCAGCGCCATCGCAGGCTACTACAGCACAGTCGAGAATGCCCCTTTTCAGTCCGTTGCTGATAAGTTCGGATGCACCAAAGACAACAAAGTCGTCATTGCTAAGAACCTCACGGTCCTTAGTGAACATTCCAACCCTCTTTATCCTGTCCTCCATATTCCGTACAATTTCTTCCCTAGTGAAGTTAATGACGGGCTGTGAGAACTTTGTGGCTAGAGGGCATGTCTTGAGCAGTGTAGGACCTACATCAACTATCTTGCCTTTCTTCACAACTATCCTCGCTTTGCCGCAAGCTTCCATTATATGCTCATCGTCAGACGGCATTTCATTCTGCCCTCGCTATCGAAAGGTTGATACATTCTCGTCTATATTATCTGTTTTGCCGATGAAGATAGTCATGCAAACCGACAACAAGGATGAGGGCCCCTAGGGTATCTGAGGCTGAAAATATTTCTGGTCAAATAAGGGTTCTCTGACGGAAGATTAGTGTTTTCGGATCTCTTCGTAGGACTTGAGTAGATATCTGATGGTGTAATCCATCGTCTTCCTTCTTTTGTCTTGATTGTCTTGGAATCTCAAATACTTCTGCAGTTCGAGCATTTTGATGTATGTGTCCTCTTTTATTCTGATCAAAAAAGTCCGCTCGTTCAAAAAAACACACCGAATTAAAAAGGTTAGAAGAGGGCGTAAATAAGGATTAGGGCGAGGAACAGGATGGAGATCGTGTTCATCACCTTAATTAATGGGTTGATAGCCGGCCCCGCCGTATCCTTAAACACATCTCCAACTGTATCACCTACGACCGCTGCTGCGTGAGCAGGGCTCTTCTTTCCTCCGAAGTTGCCCAGCTCTATATACTTCTTTGCATTGTCCCAAGCCGCGCCGCTCGTTGTCATAAACAGAGCCAGCAAGAGGCCGGATAAGATTACCCCAACTAGCATGCCTCCGAGCGCTTGGTAGCCGAGCAAGAAACCTACAACTAGTGGTGATCCTACAGCTATGATTGCGGGTATTACCATCTCTTTCAGAGCTGCCTTTGTCACAATATCAACAGCCTTGCCATAGTCCGGTTTTGCCGTACCCTCGAGTATCCCCTTGATTTCCCTGAACTGTCTTCTCACCTCTTCGATGACTTGATAGGCTGCCCTGCCTACAGCCATTGTGAGGAACGAGGTGAAGAGGAACGGAATAGCTGCACCCAGTATCAACCCCACAAGCACTATGGGGTTGTCTATCGTAAGGTTAAATGCAAGACCTTTACTGACTATCTCATTTTTAAAGGCTGCAAAAAGAGAGAGAGCTGCGAGAGCTGCTGAACCAATTGCATATCCCTTGGTCACAGCTTTTGTGGTGTTGCCCACAGCATCAAGCGGGTCTGTCACAGCCCTAACTTCTGCTGGAAGACCAGCCATTTCGGCTATGCCGCCAGCATTGTCAGTAATTGGTCCGAAGGAGTCGATAGCGACGATGATCCCAGTTGCAGAAAGCATAGCTGCAGCAGCAATAGAGATGCCATATACGCCCATTTCAGGAGAAGTTGCACCACCTGAAACATAGTAGGATAGCAGGATTGCCGAAACAATTACAATGACCGGAAGAAAAGTGCTTCTTAGACCCATCCCAAGTCCGGCAATTACGTTAGTGCCAGCCCCTGTTTTTGAAGCCTCCGAGACTGTGAGAACTGGCCTGTACCTGTATGCAGTAAAGTATTCAGTAATGGCGACCATCAGTGCCATTACGACAAGGCCAATTATGACGTCAATAAATATGCCTAAGTTGCCTTTTGTGATGTACATGTTAACGAAAAAGAAGATTGCGACCGAAATAATAGTAGTTACTATAACTCCCTTGTAAAGGGCGTTCATAATGGAATTACCTTTGCCCAGCCTCACAAAGAGGCTCCCGATTATGGTTGAAAAGATGGCTATGCCGCCGATAATCATGGGCATTATTATGCCATTTGTTCCGAATTTCGAAAAAACAATTGGCGAGGACGCAAGAAGCATAGCAGCCAATGCTGTCACAACGTAGGTCTCAAAGAGATCGGCCCCCATGCCTGCGCAATCGCCCACAGCATCACCTACGTTGTCTGCTATCACAGCAGGGTTCCTGGGGTCGTCCTCCGGTATCCCCACCTCCACCTTACCTACAAGGTCTGCGCCGACGTCGGCTGCCTTAGTATATATACCCCCGCCCACACGTGCGAAGAGGCTAATGAGGCAAGCACCGAAAGCAAATCCAACCATCAAGGTTGCCTGCTGGAAGAGTAAGTAGAATGAACAAAGCCCCAAAAGGGCAAGACCGACGATCGAGAAGCCTGTAACTGCGCCTCCCTTGAAGGCAAGGGAGAGAGCTGGACCTAGGCCTTGCCTTGCCTTGTTTGCAGTCCGTACATTTCCCTGAACTGTAATATTCATACCTATGTAACCGGCAATTGCAGAGAGGGTGGCTCCTACTATGAAGCCGAGGCCAGACTGCCAGTTTATTATAAAAACAAACAATACTGCAATCACGGCAGCAAAAATGAAGACAGTCTTGTACTGCCTGTTGAGGTAGGCCTTTGCCCCCTCCCTGATCGCCTTTGCAATACTCTTCATCTCATCGGTGCCCTCCTCCTCCTTAAGGATTCTAAATGCCATGAAAGCTGCGTATGTGAGAGCAACGATGCCCGCTATTATCGGAAGCAGTATTATGAGGTCCACTTTAATTCCTCTCTGTTACGGTGAGCAAGATGTAAAGCTATATTTAAGTAATTCGAAACTTCAGACTCGCTATAAAAAGTAATAATTTTTAGTTCTGTATTCCGAACGGTTTTCGATTCCTTGAAATCAGTATGATCATGGAGAAGCGTACTTGACTTCGCGCTTCCCCTCGCACAGTTTCAGCAACGTCCGTATCAAAACTTGCCATAAAAAACACTGCCTGAACGCTCACGTTAGATTCGTGAAGATATCAAATAAAACTTACGCGCAAGAGTTCATCCGCCGAAAGGTGGAAGACCGACGAGGAATTCTGCATTGTTGGGGATCTTCCTGTTAAGATCGGATGAAGACAGAAGCTCGCCATTGAGGGTTAGTATTATCCCCGGCCCCATCTCAGAGTCTGGGTCAAGAAAAGGTTTGAGCTTGTCGCCGTATGTCTTCATAAGGATAGAGATCAAATCATTCACAGTAGACCCCTCTGATATCACAACCTCTTCCTCCTTCTTATTTGTGACATCACGAAGGATAGAGAGGTAGGCTACCCTTACCTTCAAGCCGCACACCATCTATGGAAAAAGGGGGAGGCTTAATTAAACATAGCGATAGCTGCCTCATTCTTTCTTTAGACGTCCTCTCAGCTTCTCCATAACCTGTGGAAGGGTCGTGTATTCCATCTCTTCAGGCCCGAGCCTCTCCGGCATAAATGGGCCGTGCCGTCTCATGTAATCAGCAATCTCTAGCGCCTTGTTCCTAGTCAGGTCGAAGGCGGGGTCGTCGAAGAGATCTGAAGGGCCTACAAGCTTGGAGTCTTTTATCTGAAAACCAAATGCTACGAACCTGGGCGGGCCATCGAACCTCGTGCACTTTGCGTTTCTTTGAGCTACTGGCATCATTGGCCCATAGTGCGAGCCTCTCATCCATCCGGCTACCAAGTAGGGGAACGCGAACGGCTCGAGGATTTCGCCAACCGCTGGCAGTCCGTGCTGCGCCCTCACGATCGCCACCGGATCATCTTTACCAACATACCTGCCAGCTATGAGTGAGAGTTTTGTAATGCTGATAGAGGCTGCAACAGTCCTGTCATCTTTCCTCATTATTCTCTTTAGGATGTTTCTTCCTGTAGTGCCAATCAGGGCGAGCAGGTCGTAGGATTCCTCGGGCGTACTCAGCTCATACAAACTGCCCTCTATAACATCCAACACTTCGAAGATAAAGCCGTCATGCATTTTTGGATCGATCACTAAGCCTGCAGAGGAGAACGGATCGGCAAAGATCTTATACATTGGTAGATTGAACGCGCCCGGCTCTGTCTTATCGGCCATGAAAACGACGATGGGCTCGCTCGCCCGCTCCTCGAATTCTATCTCTGTATAGCCAGGCCCCATTCCTTTCAGGTTACCTGAACATGCATCAGCCAGCAGATCTTGACCCGCGGCATAGAGCCCGAGATCCTTTGCGATGCAGGCGCATCTGCTAAATGTGTTCCATGCCATTTTATGGATCTCGGGGTTATCCTCCCCCTTCCGATGAGTCATTATCAGTTCTAGGTCATCGCCACAGTTGGTTACGCAGTAATCATATAGGAGCCCTGATTCTTTTGCAGACTTGAGGCTCTCCTCTGCGGACTTTAACTGATCCGGATGGACCACATGGTGTCCCGCAACAGATCCGACATCAGCTTTTATGATACTAAGTGTTGTTTTGACCATAATCCCCACCGCAGATACTATCAAACCAACAATATTAAAATCTATTGCGTGTTGGTGTGATATGATGGAATTCAGTCACATTATTTATTTTATATTTAATTGTGATGATTTTTTAGGATAATTGTGATTTATATTATTGCCAGAAGGCTATAATGTGAATAATGGCTCCAGAAGTAGGATAATTATCACACCTTAATAACTTTATAAAAGGATCCCTATCACAAGCACAGATATCACGTAAAGTGCTATCACGAAGAATATCCATTCCCCCTTGGAGAGGAAGGTCAACCCCGCTATTAATACCCTGATAGGGGGAGTCAGCGCAAGAACAACAATCCCTGCCCATATAAGGCTAATTTCGTAGAAAAAGCCTACAGTCATTAATGTCGCTCCTAAGAGCACCCCTATACGAAGTACCCAAGATAAAATCGTTTCAATGTTCACCATGATACTAAACCCCCGGCTTTTAGGAAAAGGATGGCTCCAAAGAAGATCAGCACTATCCCTAAGAGCCTTTTAATTGTGATCGATTCTACCCTTTCCATGACTCGTGTCCCTGCATATGCCCCAATCATTACACCTAATACCGTTGGAACTGCGGCATATGGGTCGACGAAGCCGCCAATAATATATATAAAGGCGCTAGCGGCAGCCGTAACGCCAACCATAAAATTGCTTGTGCCTGCTGCCGCCTTTATCGGCACTTTCATCACCAAGTTCATAATAGGAACCATCACGACGCCTCCCCCAATGCCCGCTATCCCCGATATAGATCCTGCTAACAAGCTGAAGAGCAGACCAAGTCGCATCCGTACGGGAGCATAAAGCACGTCATATTTCTTTAGAGCGTCATAAAATCCACCGAAAACGAGCCTAACATCTGCTTCAGGGGGGATTATTTTTTCGGATCTGGGAGACTTAAGCATAATGAAAGCAGCGAATAAGATGACTATGCCTAGCACAGTTTCGGTGAATATGGAAGGCAATATCAATGCTAATATCGCCCCCGCAACTGCACCTGTGACGGTGCAGGTCTCGAGAACCATAGCAAGCTTTACATTGGTTATCTTATCCTTCAGATAAACACTGCCGCCCATACTTGAAGTCGCTATCACCGAAAGCAAGCTGAGCGCAACTGCTTGGTGAGCAGGGAGATTTAACGCAAGTATGAAGAAAATTATCATCAGAACCCCGCCGCCAAGCCCGAGCATGGCACCCAAACAACCAGCGAATATACCAAATAGGAGGATCGAGATCAATGAAAGGGGATCCATTGCAAATCCTTCTTATCATAAAAGATACTTGGAATTAAGCCTTATCTCAACAGATATTCTTTTTTATATCTTTCAGCATTATGCTTCTGTGATTCGAATGATATCAAGTCGGGTTACGAAGGGCGTCCAGAGATCGCCTCACAGGTCGCTCTTCAAGGCGACCGGTCTCACCGATGAGGAGTTGGCTCGGCCGATAATAGGGATTGCAAACTCGTGGAGTGAACTCATACCAGGTCACATTCATCTCAGAGCCTTGGCTGATGCCGTAAAAGCTGGTGTTAGGATAGCCGGCGGAACACCATTGGAGTTCAATACAATCGGGATTTGCGATGGAATTGCCATGGGCCACGAGGGAATGCGAAGCCCGTTGGTCAGCAGGGAGATCATTGCGGATTCCATAGAAGTCGTTGCGAAAGCGCATGCCTTCGACGGCATGGTATATATTTGTAGCTGTGACAAGATCGAACCCGGTATGGTCATGGCCTCTCTCCGCGTCAACGTCCCCTCGATCTTCATCACAGGCGGACCCATGCTATGCGGATGGCGAAGAGGCAAGAGGCTTACGCTTGATTCTTCATTTGAGAGTGTTGGCGCCTACTTGGCAGGCAAGATCGATGATAAAGCGCTTCTGGAGACTGAGGAGTATGCTTGCCCTGGGGCTGGATCCTGTGCTGGAATGTACACGGCAAATACAATGGCCTGCTTGATCGAAGCTATGGGCTTATCGCTGCCAGGGAGTGGCACAATACCTGCCGTTGATGCAAGGAGGATAAGGCTTGCAAAGAGAACCGGAATGATGGTCATGGACGTGTTGAAGAAGGGTATAACACCAAGCAAGATCGTAAAGATCGCCTCGCTGAAGAATGCTATTGCCCTCGATGTGACCATGGGCGGGTCGAGCAATGCCGTGCTTCACCTAATGGCTATCGCCAGAGAAGCCGGTGTGAAGCTCGAGCTGGAGGATTTTGATGAGATCAGCAAGACAACCCCTCAACTTGTTGATATGATACCTGCTGGAAAGACAGCTGTGGAAGACCTTGACAGGGCAGGGGGTGTTCAGGCCCTAATGAAGAGGCTTTCTGAGCTGAACAGAATTGAGCTGGACTGCGTCACAGTGACGACCAAAAAGATAGGTGATAACATACGTGAAGCTGAGGTCATCGGAGACACTATCCGTACCATTAGATCTCCTGTAAGCGCAACTGGCGCGTTGGCTATCCTGAGGGGCAACCTAGCCCCAGATGGTGCAGTGATCAAGACCGCTGGTCTTAAGAGATCATCATTTGAGGGTGATGCAGTCGTGTTCGATTGTGAGGAGGACGGGATCGAGGCGGCAGCAAAGAAAAATATCGCGAATGGAAACGTCATTGTGATAAGATATGAGGGCCCAAAAGGCGGTCCCGGCATGAGGGAGATGCTCTCACTCACGTCGATACTAATTGGAATGGGCCTTGGGGAGGGTGTAGCATTAGTCACTGACGGAAGGTTCTCGGGGGCGACTCATGGTATGATGGTGGGTCATGTCTCGCCAGAAGCTGCAGAAGGCGGACCAATAGCTTCCGTCAGAGATGGCGATCGGATAAGAATTGATATTGAAAAGCGGAGCCTTGAGCTGCTTGTGAACGATGGCGAGCTTAATAAGAGGATGGCAAATTGGAAGGCGAAACCACCAAGGTATACCAAAGGGGCATTTTACAGATATAGCAGGCTGGTGTCATCCGCATCAAACGGCGCCATTCTAATTTAGAACTCTTTTTTAAAAAACGATCGCGTCCTGCTGATCAATAGACCTTCAACCGAGGGGTTCGCGAATAGTTTTTTAAGATAGAGAGCATAGCGATTATGGCGATCTCATTGAAAGTCACTTTAATGTCATATACACCGGATCCTGAGAGAGTGGTAGCATCGGCTGCCAGGCAATGCTACTCAAAATTCAGTGCAACTAAGGCGTTTGATGAGTTCAGCAAGGAAGATATCAAAAGACAGCTGGGAATAATCCTTGAGAATGGGCATTTTTCAGTATTGGAACATTCTAGCTTCACCTTTGCCATCGAGGGCATCTCCCGAGCATGCAGCCACCAACTCGTTAGACATAGGATTGCTTCTTACTCCCAACAAAGTCAGAGATTCGTAAAGTTAAAGGAGATTGAATTTATTTTTCCAGAAAAGATCGTTGCAAACGAGAACGCCTTAAAAATGTTCAGAGAAGCCCTCGAGCAATGCAGAGACGTTTACAGTTATTTGGTCAACATTGGAGTGCCTGCTGAGGATGCCAGGTATGTTCTTCCAAACGCCTCTCCGACAAAAATAGTAGTCACAATGAACGCACGTTCCTTGATAAACTTCTTCGAGCTTAGGTGCTGCCTCTCCGCACAGTGGGAGATAAGGCAATTAGCCGATGAGATGCTTAGACTTGTGAAAGGAGTCGCCCCAACGATCTTCGCAGGATCAGGTCCCTTCTGCGTCTCGAGAAAGATCTGCCCAGAGAAGAAGTACGACTGCCCCAAGTGGGTCGAGCTTTTTAAGAAAAAATGAAGAAAGAAAAATACTAGTTCTTCTTTACATTAGCTAGTCTTGCATTTCTACGATTCTCTGCCTCGCAGAAGCGTCTTTTCTCTTCTTTCGTCTCGGCTATTAACCTTGGCACCCTATTTGGAATGCCCTTTCGGTCAAGAGCAACCATGGTGGCGTAGGCAGATGCGGCGTGAACAACATCACCGGTCAAAGGATTCTCCGCCTCAACCCTAACGCCCACCTCCATGGAAGTGTTGCCGACGTGGTTCACAGAAGCCTTCAATGTCAGGAGATCACCAACCTTTACAGGTTTGTGGAAGTCCATACGATCCATAGATGCAATTACAACATTGCACCTTGCATGCCTTGCAGCGACAGCAGCAGCAATCTCGTCAACATAGCGGACTATGGCACCACCGAATACGTTACCAGCCGGGTTGGCATCAGAAGGAAACATCCATCTCGTAGAGACAAGCGAGGACTCGCTAACTTTTTTACCATTCACCATAGAAATGCCTCTTGTGTATTTATATGAGTCGACTTAATATATTGATTTTCAACCCTTGATTATTAGTCATTTATCAACGATATTGCATTCCAATAGTTTTTTATCCCGAGTGCGCGCTATTTCTAATCTGAGTTGGGGTTTTATTTGGAAGGCGCAACGCATCGTCCTGAGAGAGGAGTGGTTGTCAATAATAATGATCCAGCAAACGACGATCCCTTCGAAGGAATCGCTCATTCTGTGATCATAACCATTGAGAAGAGAGGCGGCAAAGTTGATTTTCAGGAACTCCAAAACTGGGCGGATGCCACTGAGATTGGGAAATATACGCTGAGGACTGTTGTGAACGATCTAATAGATCATGGAAGGTTGAACGCGCCGGATGGGTTTTTAGACTGCGATGATGATTTTGAGCCACCCGTTCCTAAAGTTATAGAGCTCCCCCGCGTCGCAGAGGGGGACATCAAGGCGATGAAGAAGTACCTTAGGGAGTACTGGAGTGTTGGCGAGCTCAGGCTCTTCGAGGATATGGTAAGACTGGGCATGAAAGAGGTCAACGAAGTTCTGAAGGCAATCACTGATAGTGGATACGCAGTGCTAACACCATTCAGTGTGATAAATGCTACTGAAAAGCTACTGAGGGAGTAAAAGTAGCAGGATATCCCAAAAAGGGCGCATTCTAATGAAATGTGTAGCTGGTCTCTAATTTTCTCTATGAAAAAGTAAAAAAGCAGATACTAGGCATTTCAAATGAGGTGCTAATTTTGTCGATAGTTCCAGAGAATAAAGAACATAAGTCTGTCGGAGGGGTCTTTACAGGTACGGCAAAGGTAGGGGAGGTACTGGCGGGGTTCTCACAGGTGGCACTCACGCAGCAGGATCTCACCAGCCCAGTGGCGATGCAGATGGCGATGAGCAGAATCTATGAAGCCATGACAAAAGCAGTCGAATCCGGTCCCAAAAGGAAATTTGTTGCGGAAGTAAAGTTCGTGGATTCGATGGGCAATCCTGTAGTACTTGCGCTTGATCTAGGTGACAAAACGCCCCCGTTTATGAACAAGGATGTGAAAGCTCGAATCCTGATAGAGTTGACTGAGGATCAGCCTTCCACTTTCTAAAAAAAGAAAGTGGGTGGCCTAGCTGCCCTCGACTTGCCTGCATGACACGAGCTTGCAAAGGGAATCGTAGGCGCTTTTCCTGCCAAGCTCGAATGCTTTCAAGTTCTGCTCAATGCTCTTTTGAGGCACAACCTGAGAGATGCTCTCCTTAATGATGCTCTCCTCCAATGGGAAGTCCTTGAGAACAGAGATGCATCCAAGGAAGACCGTATTCTCCGTGTTTAGGTTCCCGCTCTCCCTTGCAATTGAGAGACCATCCACAACTGCTACGTTTGGCGTCCACTCTTTTAGTTTCGAGACTATATCGTCTAGGGTTATGTACTTTGCTTGCTTATCTTTCAGCAGCTTCGAGGTTTCAATAGGAGGATGCATCAGCCTCTTGTTCATTAGAATTATCCCGCCTTTCTTGAGGAACTCGATATAGCGCAGCGCCTCCATTCCCTCTAGTGCTATTATGACATCAGCGCCTCCATAAGGAATCAAAGGCGAATAGGCGTCATCCCCAACCCGCATGTGAACAGAGACCGTTCCGCTCCTTTGCGCCAAACCGTACATCTCTCCTGTGATCGCCCTTTTGTCGGCTTTAACGCAAGCATTGCCTATGACGCTCGTCAGGAGGACAAGCCCCTGACCTCCCACCCCGCAGAGGAAGATGTCAAAGCTCATGGTTTCACCTCCGTCCTCTTTACGGCAATAAATGGGCATAGCTTCGAGCAGACCGAGCATCCATCGCACTGCTCCTGCGCGATCCGGGGCTTCTTGTCTGTTTCGTCGATCGAGTAACAAGGGCAGTAGAAGTCGCGCATGCACATGTAGGCCCTCTTGCACTGCTCAGTATCGATGTAGAAAGGAATTATTGCCTCACCCCTACGCCTCTTGTTCCTGTCCCCGTACAGAGCGCACTCCCGACGGGATATGACTATAGATAGCCCATCGAAGTCGAGCGCGCGTTTAAAGACGTCCACATTCTTTTTCGCATCATAGGAGTCAACGATCTCGACGAACTCGATGCCAATTGCCTTGCAGACATTTTCGATTGATATTTTCTTTCCCTGCTTCCATCCTGCTGTAAAATCCGTTGAGAAGTTCGGCTGTTGTCCCGTCATTGCCGTAACCGAGTTATCAAGTATTATTAAGGTGAACTTGTTGCCATTATGCACTGCATTCATGATGGCAGGGATGGCTGCGTGGTAGAAAGTCGAATCGCCCACCACTGCTACGACCCTCTCCTCAATCACGTTGGCGAGGCCGTTGGCGACACCAACCGAAGCACCCATGCAGAGGGAGCTGTCCACATGCGAGATCGGTGGATAGACCCACATCGAGTAGCACCCAATGTCGTTGGAGAAGTAATGTGGCTTGCTTTTCAGCGCTTGGCTCAGCGCTGCCCAGGTCCCCCTATGTGGGCATCCAGCGCAGAAGGTGGGGTACCTATCGGGAAGAGTGACCTTGAGCTTTTTTGCATCAGCTATGATCGAATCATAGTTGGGAGCGGTTACATCGAGTACCGCCGCTATCCCCTTGACCACTATGTTAGGGTTGTACTCCCAAGCTTCTGAGAACGTGCCTGACCATTTGCCGTACAAGGCAACGGCGGGATTTGTATCCTTTGCCAACGCGTAGACCTCGCGTTCTAGGTAGGGCGAGAGCTCTTCCACGATAAGGACTTTTGCCAAACTTTTAATGAAACTACGGATTAGGTTTTTAGGAAGCGGATAGGTTGTCCCTAGTTTGAGCACTTTTGCTTTTGACTCGAGACCAAGAATCTTCAATGCCTCCAGAACGTAGAGGTAGGATACCGACGAGGTGATTATCCCAAAATCGCCTGGGGCATCCCGTACATAGTTGAATTCAGAGCTCTCGAACTCAATCGCTAGCTCCTCTGTCCTCTTCAACATCTTCAGCTTCTTCTGTCGCGCCCCCTCGCCAAGCGTCGTAAACTCCTCATTTAGATCCCTCCACTTGACTTTCTTGAACTCCTTCCTGTCGATCCCGTCTAATCTGACTATGCCACTCTGATGGTTTACGCGCGTCACGGTCCGTACAATCACAGGAACGCGATGCCTCTCCGAGATCTCGAATGCTCGCTTTACCATGTCTTTTGCCTCTTGGGCCGTCGATGGCTCAAGCATGGGTATATAGGCGCTCGGTGCAAAGAAACGTCCATCCTGCTCCGACTGGGATGAGTGGGCATGCGGGTCGTCCGCCATGACCAAGACCAAACCTCCCCTTACACCAGTATAGCCAAAGACGAACAGGGCATCCGAAGCAACGTTCGTCCCTACACTCTTCATGGCTGTGAGGCTCCTTATTCCTGCAAAGGAAGCCCCTGCACAGATCTCCAAGGCAACTTTCTCGTTGGTGGCAATCTCCATGTGGTAGTCAAAACTACCCAGTGCATCGTTGAAAGTATCCAGAACCTCCGATGTTGGAGCTCCCGGGTAAAAGGCGACAACCTTAACGTCCGACTCCAAAGCGCCCCTTACTATTGCCTCGTTGCAGAGCATGAATGCAGCTCTCTTCTCCTTTGCAACTACATCTCTTAAAACCATGAGGAATTATTCGCTTCTTTCGATAATAAGCGTTAGGGCGGCGTCAACTCAAGGTTCTACGCCCACCTTTATCTTAGGCGCATGGCGAATTCCTTCAGGTCCTTTACAAAGTAGCGTCCACGTCGTCTCCCCTTCCTGTCTAGGTAGAAAGCTTTCAGTCCTGCTCTCTTTGCGCGCACATAGTCGAGCTCGAGACTGTCGCCTATGTGCACCATCTGTCTTGGCATTATGCCAATCCGCTCGCAGACTGCAACATATGAATCTGTGCCCTTCATCAGACCGAGATCGGACAGTGTGGAGATCGTGTGGTGGAAGTACGGCTTTAGGCTATCGGTCGTTATTTCGAGGAAGAGCCTCGATGAGTTGGAGATTACGACCAGTTCATATTTTTTACTTAGCTTCTCAAGGACATCTACGACCTCAGGGTAGAGCGTGACTGCCGACTTGTACTGTTGTACAAGCGTCTTTGGGTTGACATCTAGCCTGTATCGTTTCAGCCAGTAGGGCAGATCGTACCATTCTGCTCTCTCGGGACCTATAGATTCGTAGTCAGCATAGAGCTTCTGCTTGGCGTCATCAAGGCTGATCTTCCAGCAATCAGAAACCAATTGCGGCAAGACCTCGAGCCAGATCAGATCGGCAAATGCAGTAGTTACCAGCGTCCCATCTGAATCGAAGGACACTGTTGTGATCTTCCGCTTCATCACATCCACCTAGAGGTAAAAACAAAAATAAAATAATAAAAAAAATATTTGGTATTGTTCGGATTATCCAGCATTTACTTCTTTGGTTTTGTTGAAACTTTTATCTCAACTGTAGAGACATTCCTTGGTGGATCTCCAATTATTTCTGTTCCGATAGTCACTGTTTTCACAACAGCGCTGCCGCTAAGGAATCTCTTTGAGACGACTTCAGCAACGTCCACTGCGGATGAGATAGCCCTGCCTCTGGCCTTGATAGTTATCTCACCAGTCTCTGTAAGCTGCATCAAAGCAGCCATAGCATAGCTCATAACTGGTTTCTTTCCGACCAAAATCACATCTCTAGGCATTGATGGTTTCTCAGGAGCCGGTGCACCTTCAGCCACGATTGTTCACCTCCGAACGCACTGTATTTTGTGCCACATACTTTTCTCACCTTTTGGTATTTAAGCTGTTCTGGAAGATGATGGTGGGGGAAAGGATTAAGAACTCTTCGGACTTATTAATTGTGGGACCTATGGCACAAGATCAGGAGGAAGCTTAATTCTGGGCCGCGTTCGTCTCTTCTTCCTTAGTTCGACCTCAAATGATTAGTTCCTAAAATCTTCTATTACCCACGCCCTCATCTCGTCTCTTATTTTTCTAAACGCAGCAATTCTTTCCGCCTCTCCCCCTTCAACTTCGGAAGGGTTCTCGAAGGGCCTGTGGATAAATTTTTTCGCCTTGGGCAAGATCGATGTTATGATCTCTGGTCTTCCCTTTACGAGGGGCGAGGCACAGAATGGGCAAATTGCTTTGGCACTGCTCTTACATACGCTTACAACAATATCTATGTCCTTATCGCGAAACTCTTCAATGCTCTTGGATCTCTGCTGGGAAATGTCAATCCCGATTTCATCCATTACTTGAATTGCAAGGGGATTTACCTGAGTTGGAGTTGACCCTGCACTGAATACCTCGTACTTTTCGCCATAATAGTGCCTGAGTAGTCCCTCAGCCATCTGGGATCGGGCCGAATTGTGGTTGCATAGAAATAGGACTTTTACCTTCTCCACGAAAAAACCACTTAGACTCTTAGACGTCGATAAGGATGTCATTGACTTCCACCTTCACATTATAGGTTTGAAGATCCTTTGCGCCATGGCCAGTCGCCAGCCTCATTAGCGCATCTACATTCTTGACGAGTTTGCCTGTTGTTACATCATACCTTGCACGATGCACGGGGCAGACTACTTCATTCTTCTCCAACTTGCCACTTGGCAGATAGCCGCTCATGTGGGGGCACAGGGCGTCAACGGCGTAGAAGGTTCCACCGACATTGGCCACGAGGATCTGCCTGTCCTTCACGGTGAACCCCTTCATCGTCGCTATTGGGACATCTGCTGTCCCACATACTCTTTCCACGGCCATTACCTCCTCAATTGCCGACTATTTTATGATAGAAATTACCTGAGTTATATCCCTGTCTTCATATGGGGCAAGGGGAATAGGCTAAAGCGCCATAGAAACCCAAACTAGGTTGCACCCTTCACAATTGCCGATGACAGCACTGCAAGTAGCACACCCACCAACAGCCCTATGGATGACCATGCAACACCAGCGTCTTTCCTGCTATCGCTCCATACCTCTCCTGTGATAAACAGCATAATGCCGGCGGCCAGACTAAGCGTCACTCCTAAGAGCACTGGCGAGATGTCCGCGAGGATCACCCCAATTGGGGCGCCAATCATAGAGAGGATGCTTGGCCACATCGTCAATGCGAAGATTCGGGTAGCGCTCACTTTGGTCTCAATCAACTCATCGGCAATTGCTCCGCTCTCGGCGAATGTCTCCCCTGTCATCAACAGCGCCACCAGCAGCGATAGATTCGGGGAGACAATGATCGCTGCTCCAATTGGTAGCGCCTCGGGCACATTGTGGATGGCAATTCCCAAAGAAATTACGCTTGCCTTCCGCACGCGGTCATCTGAAGAAGGGGACGAGTTCTCTGTTATGGATGAATCGTTCCTCTTCTTTTCGATGCTTTTCTTCTCCTCTTCATTCTCCTCCCCTTCTCCCATGCCAAATGCTCCCAGTAGCTTGCCGAGTCCTATCATCAGCAGGAGACCCAACGCGATTCCGCCGGCAACGATGAGGTTGTTCTGGGCGCCCTTCTGCGCCTCGGGGATGAGGTCGAGAAATGCTACGCCAAGAATGAAGCCACCAGAGACTCCTAAAAGCACCCCTACGGCAACTCGGCTCACCCGATGGCGAGAGATTACTGCGAAAGAGGCTGCCAAGAATGTTGCCAGCACATCTGCTCCGAGCGCATATTCCGCGGCAAGGACAACGGGATTCATTATTCCCCACGCTTCATTTTACTTTCCTGATTACTATACGCCAGAATTTGTTCTTCTCACTTATGGAAACTTTTTTAAGACAATATTCCCTCCCTCATAGTTACGTTTGTTCTGATTATTTAGGGAGCGGGTTGTATGGAGAAGAAAATCAAGATTTTGGGCTTCGTGGGAAGCTTACGCAAAGGCTCCTTCAACAAGGCGCTTATGCGCGCCGCCGTGGAGCTTGTGCCTGACAATGCTGAGATAGAGGTTTTTGACCTGGAAGGGATTCCACCGTTCAATCAGGATTTGGAGAATCAGCCACCCCAGATACTGAAGGACTTCAAGGTAAAAATCAAGGCGGCGGACGCCTTGCTCATAGCCACGCCCGAATATAACTATTCCATCCCCGGCGTGCTCAAAAACGCCATAGACGCTGCATCGCGACCCTACGTGGACAAGGTATTCGACGGCAAACCCGTCGCAGTCATGAGCGCATCCACAGGTCGGCTTGGAGGTGCAAGAGCACAATATCACCTGCGCCAGTCATTCGTGTTTCTCAACATGTTCCCCATAAACCATCCTGAAGTCATGTTAGCGCAGGCGGACAAAAAAGTGGATGCGAATGGGAACTTGACCGACGAAGACACCCGTGAACACATAAGGCAGCTTTTAGAGGAGTTGGTTAGGTGGACAAAGAAGCTGAACGAAAAGCGTTGACGACTAGATGGAAGTTGGAACTTATCTCAGGGAAGCAGAGAAAGCCGAGATAAACCTCTTCGTCTAAGGAATGTTATGGATGTAGAGTTCATATCCAAAGCCAAACCTATACTCCTACGTTATCATTATCCCTCAGCAGTATCGTCCATCATTTATATTGTGTATCATGAGTGTTGCGTTATTCTGCCATAATTCGCTTCCATTTTTATATTGGCCCAGACATATTACTTGAGGGGGATAGTATTGATTAATTATCCCAACTTGAACTTTTTTTCAGCCAGACGCATTTGCATTATTGAAAGTTTGAAAGCTAGAAATGTCTATGGTGATCATCCCCTTTATGGTAAAAACGATTTAAAAATGTCAGAGGCAGGAAAATGGCAAAATATAGATGTACTATCTGCAATTATATCTATGATGAAAAGAAGGAAGGAGTAAGTTTTTCAGCACTCCCCCCAGAATGGCGTTGCCCCATATGTGGCGCGCCAAAGGATGCATTTGTCTTGTTGACAGAGGTTACCATTGCAACCAAGCCCATAACTTCCACGGTCTCGGAAATACTCGTAGAGCAGATGGCCGAATGGGGGATAAAATACGTCTTTGGGATGCCTGGAACCTCCTCGCTGGGCGTTGTCGATGCCGTCCGCAAGAACCCCCGTTTGAAATACCTGCAGATAAGGCACGAACAGACAGCAGCTTTCATGGCATCGTCCTATGGGAAACTCACGGGGAACATCGCAGCGTGCCTTACAATCGCAGGCCCAGGAGCCACAAACCTGGCGACAGGGTTGTATGACGCCAAACTGGACCATTCATCCGTCCTGGCTATAACCGGGCTCGTTGAAAGGGGGGCCATGGGTTTTGGGTCTCCCCAGGAGATTGACCAGCACTCTTTCTTCGAGCCAATATGTGTCTTCAATGAAATACTCATGTCAGAGGGCCAGACGACAAAATTGATTACCTTGGCCATCAAGAGGGCTATTGTTGAGAAGGGCGTCTCCCACATCAGCATTCCCAACGATGTGCAGAAGCTACCCTACACAACCAAAATCATTCCTTTCGAAGGGCGTATGCCCAATATGGCTTTTTCGCAGTCAGAGTTTTTAGTGAAGAAGGCGGCTTCGGTAATAGACCGCTCAGAGAGGCCAGTTATTATAGCCGGGTTCGGTGCCATGGGAAGCGGTCGAGCGGTTCTCGATCTGGCCAAGAGGATTTCAGCCCCAGTGGTAACGACGTTCCGAGCCAAGGGTATAGTCAGCGAATATGAGGACCTTTGCGTGGGATGCCACGGCTCCATAGGCTCCACTGCGGCCGCTCGTCTCGTGGGCAAGTCTGATCTGCTGATCGTGATCGGGTCTTCGTTCTCAGCCCTGACACAAATACCTGAGAAGAAGATGGTGCAGATAGACTCGAACCCACTGATGATAGCAAAGGAATATCCCACAGAGGTTGGGTTACTGGGCAATTCCGTGGAGCTGATCCCTAAGCTGGGGGCCTTCGTCAGTGAAAGGTATAATCAGACTTACCTTGATGAAATAGCCGGACTGAAGCGGGAGTGGCTCGAAATTCTCAAGAAAGAGGCAGGCCTTTTTCAAACACCCCTGCGCCCCTCGCATATCATCAAAGCCATCAATGACAAAATTTCGAGGGACGCAACCATAGCGCTCGATGTGGGTGAACAATGCTGGTGGTTCGGTAGGAGCTTTCTGATGAGGGACACCCAAAAACTGACATTTTCTGCGAACCTAGGATCGATGGGAAGTGGATTGCCTGGCGCCATGGCTGCGGCACTAGCGTTCCCTGACCGCCAAAACTTATGCATCACTGGTGATGGTGGGTTTGCGATGGTGATGGGGGACTTCATGACTGCCGTCAAGAACAACCTGTCAGTCAAAGTGTTTCTCTTTAACAATAGGCAACTCGGCATGATAATGCAAGAGCAGAAAATTGAAGGCTATCCAATATGGCAGACCGACTTGCTCAATTGTGACTTTGCGCGGTATGCAGAGGGCTGTGGCGGAGTGGGAATCCGTGTAGAGGCGCCAAACCAGTTGGAAGATGCAGTTGAGGAAGCCCTTGCAAGTCACAAGCCTGTCATCGTGGACATAGCGACCGACCCGCGAAGGATCATCTAGGTTCTTGGAGGCAATGTAGCTTTTTACCAAGTTTTAGACATACACTATATTATGGTTTGTTTTTGGTTTTTGGGGAGGTCAAATTAATCCCAAACCCAACGAGGGCAAAGACATAGCCCAGAAGACCTTTATCGTATAGTTGACTACCACTTTTTACCCCATTATCAAAGATTAAATCTCGTATTTTAAAGAATTCTGGAGATTCAATAGTCCCAAAACCTCGTTTTGTGAACATATAAATGACACGGAATGACATACTTATTCGGGGAAAGGCGATTTTTATATGACCAAAATCAAGACCAAAGATGGTACTCAGATCTACTACAAAGATTGGGGAAAGGGGCAGGCAGTCGTTTTCAGTCATGGCTGGCCACTCAGTGCGGATGCTTTTGAAGACCAAATGTTCTTTCTAGCTTCCCACGGATACCGATGTATCGCACACGACCGCCGCGGCCATGGCCGCTCAAGTCAACCATGGAACGGGAATGATATGGACACATATGCCGATGACCTAGCGGAACTTCTTGAGGCACTTGATCTGAAGAATGCTGTCCTCGTAGGACACTCAACAGGCGGTGGAGAGGTTGCACGGTACATTGGTCGGCATGGAACCCAGCGCGTTGCAAAGGCTGTGCTGATTGGCGCTGTCCCGCCGATAATGGTCAAAACGCCAGCCAACCCTGGAGGCTTGCCGATCGAGGTGTTCGATAAGCTGCGGGCTAACGTCCTGACAGATCGCTCGCAATTCTTCAAGGAGCTCAGTATGCCATTTTATGGCTATAATAGGCCAGGAGCAAAGATCTCAGAAGGCGTGCGGGAGTCGTTTTGGCTACAGGGAATGATGGCAGGATTTCCTGCTGCTTACTTCTGTATAAAGGCATTCTCCGAAACGGAACAAACGGAGGACCTGAAGAAAATCGATGTACCTACCCTGATCCTTCAGGGCGACGACGATCAGATTGTGCCAATTGCCGACTCTGCTATGCTTCAAGCGAAGATCGTAAAAAATGCGAAACTTAAGATTTACAAGGGTGCACCTCACGGCATGTGCACAACGCACAAGCAGCGGGTCAATGATGATCTCTTTGCCTTCATTAAGGCATAGCATCTAATCTCTTGGGTAATGATTGCACAGCCCAATCACTACCTTGGAATTTTTCTAATGGAAATACGAGCAGTTTGCGGATTTGTTCCTGATAATAAAGGCAAAGACATGGCCTAGAAGACCTTTATCGTATAGTTGAGTTTTAAAATTAAATTTTAACTACAAACCCTAACCCATTTTTGCCCCTATTCTCCTTCTCTTTCTTTTCTCCCCGCGCTCCTACTTATCCTATCTAGCACTTTCTTCCAGGATTTTGTGGTTAGAAAGCTGCTCTTCATGTTCTCGACCATGGCCGCAAATTTCCTCATGGGAACCGAGCGCTATAAATATAATGCCAATTATGATCAAAGGAATTGGCAAAATCAATGCATACCTAGGTCTGGTCGGAATTTATAAATCAAGCCATGTTCCATTAGTACTAGGTGCATGTAAACATGAAAAATTTGGGGGAATTAATACAGGAAGCCGATTGGAAGACAGAGAAGCATGTTCCTGTAATCGAATGCCCTGATACTGTTAAGGCCAATGAAATGTTCGAAGTTAATGTCACCATAGGCAAAGAGATTGCACACCCAAACACAACCGAGCACCACATAAGCTGGATAGCGATCTTTTTCCATCCAGAAGGGGAAAAATTCCCAGTGCAAATAGGTCGCTATGAATTCAGCGCCCATGGAGCTTCGCCTCAGGGGCCAAATACTAGCTCAGTCTATACACATCATAGTGTAGGGGCATGGCTCAAGACGGGAAAATCAGGAATAATCTTTGCTGTCTCGATGTGCAACATCCATGGACTGTGGCAATCTTCAAAAGAAATAAAGCTTCAGTAAACCAATGGTGTCCATCTTATCTAATCCAGAACACCTTCACAATTTCCAATCAAGATTACGCAGTAAAACATTAGGTGAACGCCACTATTGGGTTTTGTGGTTTAATTTAATTTTTTTATCTATGATAATGAGTGTTTATAGAAAAAGATAATCCTTAATTCTAACTCACTCCATATATAGTTGTGCCGCACGTGGGGGGCGTGCGATATGGAATATAACCAAAGGAGTGGTAAAACTCGAGTCCAAAAAACAGAGGTATCTGTACCTGAGATCGAAGAGATTGGCTATTTGATAAAGTGGGAAAGAAATACAGGGAAATCAAAGCGTCAAATTATTAGTATTTTGATGGGTCGAGGATACTCAGAGAAGGATGCCCAACATTATACTGAAATATTTCTGGGCCCAATTGGCGTGGAGACCAACCTATACGAAGCAATGCAGATATAGGATCAGAATGAGCAGGAGCGAGTTAATCAAGAATCTTAGTTAAATAAACCAAAATGGGGGGATTCATAATGGAGAATAAAATTGATAGCGCGAGAGCAGCTCAAATACTCTCAGAGGTCAAACCGGAAAATGCCTTCTTCTTTAATCTAAGCGAAGGGGTATTTACTGGAAGCGGTGCGCTAAATCTATCCCAGCTGCTTGAAATTATAAAGATAGTTGAGCTAAAGTCCGTGGAGTTCCATCTTCGAAGGGGCGACTTTGAAAATTGGATAGGCTATCTTGGGGACAACGTTCTCGCCGTGCGGCTGGCAAAGGTCAGAGAAGCACCCTTGGAGGGCGAACCAGCAAGAGAGAGAGTTGCTAACGTCATTGGTAAAAGAATAATTTACTTGAAGTCTTTGGAAGCATCCACCTAACTATCAACATTTTTTTAGAACTATATACAACAAACAGATATGGGCAACGATTATCGAGGGGAGTAAAGGGTCACCTTAACAGATTGAGGTGCCAGAGAATGAGAGTTGCCTTAGTCAGAGGTTCTCTCTGCGGCAAAGGTGCCTACAAGGAAGCATTCGGATTATCGGTGCCACCTTTAGGGCTGGCTTCTTTAGCTGGAGCTATTCATGGGCATAAGGCTATTTTGGTAGATGGTTTAGCACAAGGTTTGGGTACCCAGGAAGTTGCTGACATCATAGAATCTTGGGATGCTCAAGTGGTTGCTGTAACCATGGACGCTTCTCCATACTATGAGTTTGGCGCCGACTTGGCAAAGAAAGTAAAGTCGAAAAATAAAGGCGTTACCTTTGTGGCTGGGGGGCACCATGCGACATTCCTGTACCCTCAGGTGTTGAGGAACGGCTTCGACTATGCTGTATTGGGCGAGGGCGAGGAAACCTTCGCAGAGCTCATCGAGACCTTGGAGCACAGGGAGGATGTAATGGACGTAAAAGGCTTGGCTTTCCTCAAGGATAAAAAAACCTATCGAACTGACCCTAGGCCTGCGGTGCCGAGTTTAGACCAACTGCCTATACCAGCTTTTGACTTGTTCAAGAGAAAACTCTATACAGTGGAGATCTTCGAAGAAGGCTCCCACATAGTTACCCTGGAGACTAGTCGAGGTTGCCCCTACAACTGTGAATTTTGTTCAGTAACCCCCATGTGGGGCCACCGGTGGCGATTCAAAAGCGTCGAGAGGATATTGAGGGAGATTCAACTGGTAAAGGCGCTTGGTTACGATTGGGTCTTTGTAGTAGATGACAACTTTATAGTTCCTGCTAATTTAGGCGACAGAGAACTGCTATTCGATGAAATGGTAGCTAAGGGATTGCCCCCTCTAAATCTGATTGTACAGATTAGAGCGGATTTGGCAGCAAGAAACCCTCATGTGATAGAAAGGGCAGCAAAGGCTGGTGTCAGAATGGCTTTTTTGGGCATGGAATCTGGAAGCGATGAAGTCCTAAAAATGATGAACAAGGGAATATGCACCGCCACCGCAACAAGAGGAATCCGAGTATTACGCGAAAATGGCATTCTCACACATGGAGGTTTCATCATTGGCGCACCTTACGAGAGCAAAAAACAGGTGAATAAGACTTTTGAATACGCCAACCAACTCCGCATGGTAGGCCTGGATTCAGCTCAGTTCTCAATTTATACGCCTCTTCCCGGAACAAGTGCTTTCTTCAATGCTCTACGAAGCGATTCACTACTAAGTTTTGACTGGAACCTCTACGACTGCATGCATCCGGTGATGAAGATCCAAATGAATCCTCTTTGGCTTTACCTAAGGTCCCGCCTAGAGGGTAGTACGTTTTTTGTCAGGAAATGGATTGCTGGCGTTTCTTCAAGAATAGGCGCCTCCCCAGCTTTGAGTGATAGGCATTCAAAACTTGTGCAAAATGCTACACAGTTTCTCTCCAAAAACATCGTCAATTACTTAAAAGATTTCCTTAGGATACCATTGGACACCCTGAAGCTTTGGTCGATGTTTAGAAAAGAGAAGGGGCTAAGCAAGGAGGACATACTTGAAATCCTAAACCAAGACATGCAACCTTTAGGCATCTGCGGCATGAAAGGAGTTTTCCATGAAAAGCTCGAGTTTCTAAACAAATAAAAGCGCCCTAGGGCTCTAATGATAATCTGAAGGTTAAAAGAGCCTTGAGGTCAAATCGTATGAGCCACAGTTCTCATAGTCAGGAGTTTCGGAAGGTTATAACTCAATAGTGTCAGCCTCCAAAGTGATAGTAACCAATCAACAAAAAAGTTAAGCCACTGTTATGGTTATTTATCGCTAGCGTGAAACCGAAAAATGATCGTCAATTGTATTTGCAAGCTCAAAATTAGATCAGATCCAAGGTGAAGAAGCCCAACATGAACCAAATAAGCTTCATACTGCTTTCTTGTATATCTTCGCAGTCCGCGGAGCTTTGATTTTTTCCACGGTCTCTGGGTAAAGTGAATAGTCAGCATGAGGCAAATTCATTGAGTTAAGATACTCTTCCTGAAACACCGCCTCAGCTGCCAGTTCGACATATCCCATTTTCAATGCAAGCTCTTCAGCAACCTTCCTCATTGCTATGCTCTTTAGAGCCATTCTAGCACCGGAGCCTGCCGTGTTGCCCACAAACTTGATCCGCCCCAAAGGTACCTCCGGTAGCATCCCCAATGTTATAGCATTCACAGGGTCAATATACATTCCAAAGGCTCCCGCCACGATTAGGCTACGAAGTTCTTCACCTTTGATGCCCAATTTAGCCATCAGTATAGAGCACCCTGTATGGATGGCGGCCTTCGCCTTCTGCACTTCCCTGATGTCCTGCTGGGTTATCACTATATCATCCTGCTCATTTTGAGTTTCTTCTTTCTTGACCAGAATGTATTCGGGGCCTCTGTCACCTGTTCGGATTCGCTCATGAACTGCACATATTCTTCCAGTCGTGTCAATGACTCCAACTTTGAGCATCTCAGCGATGGCATCAATGATACCTGATCCGCAGATCCCCCTAGGCTTTGCTGATTCGATGGTGGAATAAATTGGGTTCAATATTTCTGGATCGATCCTTACCCTTTCAATGGCACCTGTGGATGCTCTCATTCCAAATTTTATCTGTGCCCCCTCAAATGCTGGTCCAGAGGCAGTCGAGCAGGAGAGGATCTTCTCACTGTTGCCCAGCATTACCTCTGTGTTGGTGCCGACGTCTATCAACAGCGTCATATCCTTGCCATTGTAGATCTCTGTTGCCAAGACGTCAGCAACAGCATCTGCCCCCACGAAACCGGCTACATTGGGGAGAAGGTGGACATATCCGGTCGGCTTCATTGCAATGCCCAGTTTATCTGCTTTGATATTGGTTGATTTTGCTACGACGGGGGGGTAGGGTGCCATGCCAACGTACGCAAGATTAAGCCCTAAGAAGAAATGGTGCATGGCTGTATTGCCCACAATGACTAATTCATTGATCTTATTGGTGTCAACATTTACTGTATTACAGATCTGATTGATGAGACTGTTTATTCCCTCAATAGTTACCCCTTGGAGCTTTTTTGTATTTTCCGGTTTTCTAGTGATTTGCGCTATTCTGGTCATTAAATCCTCCCCAAAGGGTATCTGTGGGTTCATTATGCCTTCAGCCCTCAAGAGGGCACCATTGTTAAGATCAACCAAAAAGCCTGCCACTTTTGTTGTACCAATATCAACAGCAAATCCATATTTTTCCGCTACAGTGTTCCCTTGCTCCAGGTCAATGATCTCGCCATCATATCTGATGGTGGCTGTGAGCTTCCAATCGGCCTTTCTTGCCAGATCGGGCAATTTCAATGCCACTGCGTAATCGATCCTCTTTACCTCCACACCTTTCGATCTAAGCCCATTGATGAGCCGTATATCATCGGCAACCCGGTCATGCATTGTGGGCATCAAAAGCTCAAGGTATACCTTAATTATTGGCGGTTCAAGTTCAATTTCGGGCTCTACGCCCATAACAACAAGTTTCTGCTTACCTGTCCTGCTTTCATCCGGTATTTTTATGGTGACATTTCCATTTAGCTTAGCCCTGCAGGCGATCCTATATCCTGCCCCTATCTTTTCAGTTGTCAATTGCTTGTATTCATCAGGTGTCATTGGAGAGATATTTTGTGTGTTTTCTGTCACAATTACTTGGCATTTCCCGCAGTAACCTCTGCCACCACATAGCGAAGATATGTCCACCTTTGCTCTGTAAGCAGCATCAAGAACAGTAGATCCTTCATTGACTTCTATCCTCTTTCCATCTGGCACGAGTCTGACAGAGCATATCTTCAACTTGTTCACCTGATGCTAGCGAGAGTGGCTTTTTGCAGTCTTTGTTAGCGCCTTTAGGTTGGTTGTTTGCATTCTAGAGGCAAGACCGCAACCAGAGGATAATACATCGGTTCCTTCTCAATATCTTTATTGTCTTAGTCCCAAGTTCCGTGACCTTCTTCATCATGATGCCAAGTGCAACGTAAAAGACCCGCTCGTCACCTCACGTGATCTCCGCAGATCACTCGAGACGTTATGGATTGCTATTAGCTGGGCGCGCAAGAGATAGCTATTTTTCTAGTATCTTTAACAGCCTGGCTAGATCAAGGAATAAAATTTCAAAAAGCTTATATCGATTTTTCATCAATATACACTTATGTCTAAAGAAAAAGCTGGAAAAGCGTATTGCCACCAATGTGGACTAGAAATCTCTGACAATTCTTTATTCTGCGAAAAATGCTCTAAGGAACATGGCAAATGGTTGAAGCTACGGTAACGGTATCTATGCCAAGTAGGAAATACATCTATTTTTTTGTTTTTTTTTGGCCTTATAAAGAACTTCCCTTCGCTCACTAACGGACCGACCCCAAAAGGTCGGGAGAAAAGCTTGCCGGCCTCACACTGCCTTAGGTCGGGATTAATTTTCACAAATAACTGCCGACCTTTTGCTACAGTCTATCTTCATAGGACGGTTTGTGATTTCTGGAAAGCAGCTTTCATTTTGCTTATAACATTCAAGAATTTTAGAAAATTGAGATATTGTGTATTGATATTTATCTGCCATGTTTAATTCAGTAATTACTCCTCTTCAACATATTACCATCTGATCAAGCGTCAATTTTTTTACTTCATAAATTACCTATGAGTTTCCACGTTATTTTTTCTTATTCAGCCTATTAGGATGTGTAAGATATACGCGACACGTTATACGGAGTAATCGCAAAGTAGGAGAGGAGAGTAAGAGAGCAGGAAAGCAAGGGTATGAAAGAATAAGAAAGAATGTGTGGCATTAAAATTTAATTATTCCTTCCTCTTCATAACACTTCTCGAACCAGGAGGCTTTTTACTTCGTGGTGAGCAACATTTGGGAAAAAGTAAAAAAGCTATTTTAACAATGCAATGGAGCCAGAAACTACAGTTCGTGGGTACTTTCATATTCTTAGGAACTTTTAATAAATGAAATATGTCAAATTGGAGCTATTCCTATGCAATCAATCTTAGATTGTAAACATTTTATTATCTATAATTAATTAGTATGGAGTAGAAAGACATTCAACAGAACATTAAAATGATGGTTAACGAACTTTGCCTTTTCAATACTTATTCAACAGATTTAGACTACAGAAGCCAATAAATACGCTCAAACGACACAAAACGAAATAGTAGCTAAAAAGCTACTAAGAAAATCCTCTATTTGGGAGCGATTATTAAGCGCGGTTTGGAGATTCTCCCTATGATTTCTCCCTATGATTTAACCAAAATGGTTTTTCTATCATAAAAAACTGCGGAATAATTCGCTCCAAAATAGAGAGAGAAAATTTGTATTTTCTGTAAAATAGCATTAAAGTGTAATAAAAAATCCTAAAGTTTTCTCATTTATCATTTCGTGCAATGTCTCCTTTGCACTTACTTGTTTCGACTTTTTTATTATCTTTTAATTGCACCGTACATTTTTCCTGCTCTAACCATCGCCTTAAGATTTTCAAGCGGAGTATGTGGGGACAGCCCACATCCAGGCGCAAGTATGTCAACTCCTTCTTTCAATATTCTCTTGCATTCGTTTTCCACATCTGAAGGTTTCTTGACTAAAAGAACCCCGACAGGATCCAGATTGCCGATTAGCGCAGCTTGCCTGTTCACGATTTCCTTCATTTTTATTATACTAGTTTTTTGGTCAACGCTTATGCCTTTTACCCCAGTTTCCAGCATTAAGTTCATGATAGGCATCGAATTGCCACATACATGTAGGGTTGTTGGCAGATTGACGCTTTTTACCACATCCTTAAGGTAGGGGAGCAGGAACGTTTTGAAAAACATCGGCCCTATTAATGACGCAGTTGGTTCGATGAACACTATAATGTCCGCTCCAGCTTCGGATAGAGCTTTGCTAAAATTAATTACTACTTTAGAAGAAATCTCCATTGCCTTGTGCACCTGCTGTGGTTGCAATACAAGATCCTTCATAGTTTGATCAATGCCGTGAATCATTCCAGCAATGGTAAAAGGACCTGTCACACCAACTATTATTGGGACCTCTCCAATTTGTTTTTTTATAAGCTCTGTAGCTTTGATTATAATGCTCAAATTTCCTTCGGATGGACTGACAGGCTTGATCGCATCTAATGATTCAACTGGCTTCAAGCATGTAGGAGGAAAGTCAATTCTGTCTTCGTGATAGTCTATCTTGCACCCGAGAGCTTCTGCTTCCGCAGTAACCCCGAAAGGGATGCGGACAGCCTCAAATCCAGCAATTTTATGAGCTGAAATCCCAAGATCTGCCATAGCGTTGGCATCCTTGTTGGCTTTAGGCCAGAATGCCCCGCTCTCCTTCATTAGATCGATTGTACCTGTTTGGGTAAAACTCACAATTGGTGTTCTGTCAACTTCTTTTTTAAAAAGGACATTTAGGAGCCTTTGCTTTTGGGTTAAATCGTTCATGATTTTCGCCTCTGTTCAATCTTGGTTCCAGTAATTAAGGTTTTTAGCGTATTTCAGATCCTTTATTTCAGAGAGAGTAGCAGCCATGCCAGAACGGCCGTAACTTTTTAGGAACAGGCTTGAAATGGCCTCAATAATAATGATGACTGATGCCGCGAAAAAGCCTATTTGGACTGTGTCATTGGCAGCTATTTTTTTCACTTCCACGAACTTGCTGTTAGACGCTCATCATTTCTCCGATAGACCAATGGAAACATTTCAACATTGCATTTGGTCTGATCCAAATATCGACCAATCGACAGGCAGTTTCCTTTATGGACTGTCTTAAATCGTTCTTTTTTTATATAAAAAAAGAAAAAAATGGGGTTATTCCATCTTTTTCAGTTTCTTGTCTTCCGCTTCGAAAGCATACTTGAAGTCTAACCCCATGTCTTCAAGTTCCTTCTTTACTCTATGGTATATGTCCAGCCATTCCTTCTTAGGCTTCAGGGTCTTGACATCATAGCACTCTTGGAATTTCTTGCCCTTCACTCCACCTTCAAGTTTCTTTATGGTATTTTCGTACTTTCCATTGATCTTTTTGGCTATTTCGTCCGCATCATCCCTGCTGAGCCCGTAGGAGGCATAGGCTACTTCCCCGAGCAGTCTGGCCTCGAGACCAGAAGATTCGTCTGGTTCAGTTGCACCACCACATCCAGGGCCTGCGTGGAGACCGCTGGGCACCATACCTACGACATTAGCAGCTGTTTCGTAAAGCATCGTATCGGTCCCTGGACTTGCGACGGTGAAGACGTTCCCAGAGGTAATCAGCTTTGTATACTTCGCAAGCGCCTGCCCAGCAACATTTTCTGTCCATAGGATATTTTTGGGGGTGGTTGCTCCTCCTCGGTGTTGAAGGGCAAAGGGGTGCCATACCGTATTCGTAGCTTGGTATACCATGGCGCCAAGTATCCTTGAGGCAACACCGACGACGGCAACGCCTTCAGGACCACCGGCCATGCCCCCAACGGGTGGATCCTGCAACGATTGAATATGTATGTCATTGTTTAGGCAATAGATGACTCTGACCATGCGATCGTAGTCTGTCTTCATCTCGTTCAATAGCGGAGTTAGGCAGTAGTCCGTTGGCCGCTGAGCCCAGACAGCATTCATGCTACCGATACATCCAATGGCACTTACTGCAGTGTTCGGTCCCGCATAGACAGGCATTCCTGGACGCCCGACCCTGCGAAAAACTTCCCTAGTACCCATTGCTTCCCTAAGGCAGGCATGTAACTCTAGAGGAGAATTGGGCTTTATGTCTCTGCCATCGATGGTGGTCAGGCACCCTACCGCCAACATACTATTGAGGGGGTTTTGCGCCTGAGATTGGTATATCTTCTGGAACATTTCCTCTGTTACAGGTTTTCCAGCGCAACCTGCTGTCACAATAGGTGGGCGTGGATCTTCAATCTTTCTTGGATAGAAGACAACTTTATCCATGCCTGTGCCAACTATATCCTCATTGGGAGCCCACTTCAGTGCAGTCCTGACCTCATTCTCATCGAAGGTAATGACCTTCTTTGTGTCTAGACACCACAGACCAACAGCGCAAGCTAGTTCAAAGCCCGCATGGAACACATCTTTTATCAGACTATCATCATTTGGCACGATGCGAGTGGGATCATAGTGTAGATCATGCTCCTTCAGTAATCTCTTCAATGTCGGATGCAACCTTGCTAAATCGAAGTCCCTTTCGCTCATCCTTGGACCATTTTCCATCCTATCGAATATTTCCAAAATTGGGAAGAAAACTACCATGTTTTTAGCCTCCTTTACTAAACTTTTCAGCTAATCTAATTGCTTGAGTTGCAGTGTCGCCAAATCCATCATAGCCAATTTCTTCGGAGTAGCCTGCATCAAGGCCGCCCCCACCACATATTAGTTTAAATTTGTCCCTCAATTTTCTTCTTTCAACTTCTTCGAGAACCTCTTTAACATAGCCCCTGCAAGATGTCAACAGTGTTGAAACACCTATGATTTTTGCATCGTTTCTTACTGCGGCGTCTACGTAAGCTTCCACGGGAACATCCTTGCCCAAATCTATAACTTTGAAGCCCGCTGTCTGCAACATCATGCCAACAATGCTCTTGCCTATATCATGAACATCGCCCTTTACTGTTCCCACAACAACTGTTGATTTTTGTACTTGCCCGAGTTTCTCCTTTTTTATTGCAGGCATGAGGACTTCAAGGGCAGCGTTCATGGCCTCCGCAGAGAGCATAATTTGTGGAAGGAAAATCTCTAGGCGCTCAAATTCGTCCCCAATTTGTTTCATTTTTGGAGCTAATCCAATTTCGATAGCTTTAACAGGATCGATTTTACTGTCCAGCACCTTTTGAGCCAATTTCTTGGCTAGATCTCTATCACCATCATAGACAGCCTTTTGCAGTTCAATAATTTCCTTTTCCATTACATTCTTTTCCCCCTATTTTTTTGATTATTTATGAAAAGCTTTATTGTGGAGGTATTTAGATGATACTAATTTTTCAAACTGTTGAACATTGAAAATTTTAAACATAATAATTATTTATCTATAAATACATTTACTTTAGGAAGCAACATAATACCAAACAAAAAATATTCTTTGTTTCTCATCATTTTTATTAATATTCAGAAATTTTCCAGTTTTTTATTGGGGTTTATTTTAAGAAATTATAATATAAGATATTTTTCCATGATTATCTTGCTTGAAAAATATTCTCCGATATACTTTTGTAGCTTTCCATAATTGCACTTTTAGTGCTTTTTGTTTCACAATATTTATTTTTGAAGAAGATTCAAAAATAATCGTCAAGTTTGCATTTACCCTAATTGAGGGGGGGTTGGGAGTTTCACAGAGCTCGATCTTTATCCTTTTACATATGGTGGAATAATTCGGGTTTTCAATTCCTCCAATGTATTTGGACATCTCGTTAACTATTTTTTCCAGTTCACGGTAAGAAATATGGAAGTGCACCCTAACACAATTCAAGAATTTAATGTATGATTCTGGATATTGGTACGGACCACCTAGCTTACCTTGGTTGAGTTTTTCTAAATATGAATTCCATTGGTCTATCACATGCACATTAATTAAAAGTTCTCCAGTGGTAGCTGACCTGCCACTTACTTTTTTTTCGATGGTTTGCGGCATAGGATAAACATGTTATCTTTGGCTTCAGTGGTATATAACAATGGCATGAGGGTTTTTTAGGGGACGTTTTTATTTTCCCTTTGCGCTTTGAATAAAATGAAATATAATACGCTACTCACCACCATAGAAATTATTGGTCCTGAATAATAGATGTAGCTCATTCCGCTGCTGATTAATCTGACTGAAAAACCAGCTATTATTCCTAAGGATAGAATGGCTACTGTATACCAGTTGATGCCTTTGCTGTACCAATATTTTGAATCTGGTTTGTAGAGATCCGGAAGAACTATCTCACGTTTTCTAGATAGATAATCTGTAATGAGTATCCCCATAATCGCACTCAAAAATATACTATAATTTATTATCCAACCCAAGACGTAAGCTTGCCAATTTCCGAGTATCAACCAAGGCTGAAATGCAATTCCAATAGCAGTAATTATAACTGTCGCTCTTGGCCAGTTAATTCTCTTTGGATTGAAGTTTATAAGAACCAGATTCGCTGCAATGTTATTTGCAATAATGTTTGTCTTTGTCGCAGCGATGATGATTACAATCAATATGAAAGAAGCAAATGGGAAACTGAAGTTATCTATAGTTTGGATTAGGTTCCAGACGGGGTGGCCTGTAAGACCAAGTTCTGCAGCTGAAACAAAAATGCCCAATCCTACAAAGATTATTTGAGCTGCGATAATACCAATCAATTGGCCTAACCCTTGTTCCTTTTGAGACTTGCCAAATCTTGAGTAATCTGCGATATTTAATCCCGAGGTCGACCAGTAGAAGATAGATGCAAATAACATAATAATCGCAATGTCAAAATAAGTAGTCCCCATGACTTTAGGCGGAGATGCCAATATTTGACTAATACTTTGATTTTGAAAAAGCAAGAAACACCAAATTATGCCTCCGATCATTAACATGAACGTCGATATAGCGCCAATCCAATAGAGGGCTTTTGAACCAGGTCTCAAGCTAATTACTACTGCAAAATTAGCTATTAAAAATATGACGAAGCAATAAAAGAATTGATTCGGAATGTTTATCCAACCGGGATAATATAAAATTATCAAATAGTTTAAAGCTAGAGAACCTATCCATAGCCCGATGCCATACCAACCAGCCGCAATGATAGCTCTTAACAAGCACGGAATCTGTGCTCCTCTTACCCCAAAAGGCATTCTGGATTGCACATGAAAGGGAATGCCGTATTTAGTGCCTGTTTGGGCGTTCAGAGCTACCAGCAAGCTTATGATTATCGTGCCAATGATAAGGACCACAAATGATGTTTTTATATCTAATCCTGCAATTATCATTGATGAGCCTAACAGGAAGGTAGGTACTGTGGCAGACATATCCATCCATAAAAATACAAAATTGAATGCTTTCCAATTTCGTCGTTCCAATGGAATTGGCAAAGATTCAATATCTGCGTAAGGTCCAGTTTTGATGATTTCATTATGTTTCTGGCTTTTTTTTGGCATTATTATCTACCAAGACTAGCACACAATGGTAATTTTAACTACAAGAAAGTAATTTTATTATGGACTCTATGTATAAGGATACTCCTTTAATATTACAAAAACTCATTTGTTTTTGTTAATTTAATAGTAATAGGTATCCATGATACTTGGGTTCACTTAACTTATGAGGGCCATTGAAGGAGAATGTTTTTTAGAAAGACTCAGTAGAAATATTGCATATCAAGGAGAAATTATCCAATTATTGTCTAAGGGAGATGAATGATATATCAGAAATTGCAAAGATACAGCAACAATACCAAATTATTGGTAGAGCAGAAGAGTTGGAGCAGGCGATGGATGCTATATTAGCAAAGAAGCACATCCTTATCGAAGGGCCTGTTGGCGTAGGCAAGACAGTAATAGCTGAAGCCCTTGCCAGATTTTTTAACAGGAGCATTTATCGCATTGATGGAGACGAACGCTATACAGAACAGAAGCTTGTGGGCTGGTTCGATCCTCCACTTGTAATCTCAAAAGGTTACTCAAAAAACGCCTTCATAGAAGGACCTTTGACCCAAGCCATGGTGGAAGGGGCATTTCTCTTCATAAATGAACTGAACAGGATGCCCGAGGGCACCCAGAATGTGCTTTTGCCTGCCATGGATGAGAGAACCATAGTAGTTCCTCGAATTGGTACTATCTGCGCAAAGGAGGGCTTCCTGATAATTGCAACCCAAAACCCAGAAGAGTACATAGGCACAAGTAGGTTGAGTGAAGCGCTAAAAGACAGATTTGTCTGGATAAGGCTTGAGTATCAATCGGAGACGGACGAAATAGGCATAGTAAAGAAAGAAACTTGTTCCACTGATGATGAACTCGTCAAATTTGCCACCAGGATCACAAGGAAGACAAGGGAGAACACCGAGATAAGGAGAGGAGCTTCGGTACGTGGGGCTATTGATATTGTTTCCCTAGTTAAGCAAAAAGCCAAGGCTCCATTTCACTCATTGGCCCTAGCTGAAAAAAGGAATCTGCTAGAGAGGGCTGCTGTAGCGGCTCTGACCTCAAAAGTAGAAGTGCGAGAAGGTTCGCACGAAAAGGTCATAACCGTTCTAAAGCAATTCGTCAACGAGGAGCTATTGGAGCAGTCGCAAGAAAGTCAAAAGAGGGAGCCAGGAGGCAAGAAGGGGCAGGGAGAGAGTGAAAATTTTTAGATTCCCTCCCTCAATTCAGGGAGGCGTTGGAGAGAAAGGATTTCAAGCGCCTCATGTTCCTTGCGAAGGAAGAGAGGAGTACCATAGCAGAGCTGTTAAGCGACCCAAATATCTTCGATAAAGTTCTTAAAGCAGCAGAAAGCTCTTTTTCAGACAGCTCAACGGCCCAATTCTTGTTTACCATGGAAAAAGAACTCAATGAAGAGCAAAGGCTTGCATCAAAGGCAACTCTAGTGAAATTACTGGTGCAACTTGCTTCCCAAATATCTGCAAAGGGGATACGGTCTTCTGAAAGGTGCCTAACCTGCTACAAACCCGGTCTGGATGAGATAGAAGTCGAGAATACCCTTGAAAACATAATTGCCAAGAAACATGTTGATTATGAAGACCTAGTAATGGTTGACAGAAAGCAGAAGAAGCGCGCGGTTGTCTTGATGATAGATACCAGCAACTCCATGAAAAGAGATAAAATTTTGATAGCGGTACTAGCAATGGGCGTTATGGCCCTTCGACTTCAAGGAGACAATTTTGCCATAGTCAGCTTCAACACCAATGCCAAGGTACTGAAACCCATGGAGGAAGAGATAGCTATAGAAAAATTAATTGAAAAAATGCTCGACATTGAGGCGGGCGGTTCCACGAATATCGAGAGCGGTCTAGAATTGGGATTTGAGCAGCTATCGAAAAACATCGCCCATGAAAAGATTGGTATTTTGGTGACTGACGGTTGGGTAACCCAGGGGAAGGATCCTCTGGAGATGGCAAAGAAATTCTCAAAGCTCCATGTCATCCAGGTGCCCATCGGTTATGGGGGAAGCGACACCGAGATGTGCGAAAATTTGGCAAAAGAGGGCAGGGGAAAGAGGATCTATGTCTCTGCTTTTCAAGAGCTCCCGAGAGCTGTTCTCGAAATTCTGATGTAATTTTTGTGACTTTATTTAGAGAATGACGAACTCATTATTCACCTAGGCACAGCAGATCTCGCCTTTTTGAAAGCGTTTATTTTTATGACAAGTTTTTTTGCATTATTTTGTGATTCCCTATTTTATAGGCAGCTATGGTGTTGATGAGGGAGAGAATTGCAAGCATGAAAAAAATTATTGAATAGGAATTTGAAACGTCTATGGAAAAACCTTCTATTGGCGGAAGAATAAAAGTACCCAACAGTAGTCCTATCGTGCTGGCAAAACCAACAACAGTGCCTACCTCGGCAGGAAAAAGTATTGGCGGCAACCTGAAGAGCGCACCGGCGCCAAACATTACAAAGGCGCTCACCAAAATGAAGCTTGCAAAGGAGATTAGCACATTAATTCTGAGACCGATCAACAGGTAGAATAAAGATGCCGATAAGGTTGAGGCCATGAGCAATAGGCGACTCCTGAATTTGTCGCCTGCAAAACCTCCAAATGGCCTAACAAATGCTCCTATGGCCAGACCCACCGCTGAAAAACTTCCTGCTAGAACTAGGCTCAATGCGAATTCTTTACTAAAATAGGATGGGAGCCAGGATATTGCACTTGAATACATCCCAAAGAAGGCAAAATTCAACCAGCAGATATACCAAGTTGCTGGCGATTTTAGCACGGAAAATGATAATTTAGTTTTAGAAGGCACATGGCTTTTGCCAACCCTAATAGCCAATATGACGAAAATAATCAAGAGAGGCAGGATAAAAAGCGAGGAGAGCACGAAGGATAGCCGTAAGCCCAGAACCTGAGAAGCGCTCGGCATGATGAAAGCAGACAATGCCAAACCTGCAACCGTAGACCCACCAAGCAGACCTTGGGCTAATCCCATGCGTTCTTTTTCAAAATACATAGAAACGATCCTCGAACCTACAACAAATGTGGAAGCTGCGGCCCCAATGAATAATCTGGAAACCAATAATTGACTATAATTCTGAGAGAAGCCAGTTAAAAAAGCAGGGATAAATGTAAGGGCGAGGAAGATGGCCATTGTTCTCTCCCCCCCATATTTATCAGCCATCAAACCCGAACCAAATTGGGCAATGATTGGAAGAAGCGCTGCAGAGGTCACGAGAAAACCGAATTCAGAGTTTGTAAGGTTAAACTTGGAGATTATTGGCTGTGCAAGTGGGGTAAAGTTTAACCAATTCATATAGGCAATCATCGTAGCCAGGCAAGTAAGTGCAAGGATTACCCACTTTATTTTCGACGACTTATCATCGGGATTTACCATTTCCTTCAATGGGTTTGCCTCAATCTTTTCTACTGTTTAAAGGGTATGGCGCTTCAGATCATCTTTTTTTCGCTTTTAGCATAGGCCTTCGAATAGGAAAAATAAAAAAACGAAAAGAGAGGGGGCCCACGGAGTTTAATCCTCTCTCTTTACGTCATATAGAGAGCCTTGACCAGGAGACATGGTTTACATGAGGTATCCATTGGGACCTGTCCGTTTTCTATATGTATAGTAGAGAACGAATGTAACGATAGCGCCAACAAGGTATCCAGGGATCACAGTGAATGGATAGAACGAGTAGGAATCAAAGTAGTACGCAATGATAGCCCCTACAGCCATTATCAAAATGCCGCCAACGTCGACAGCTGCTTTAGTGTTAAATGGTGGTCTATGGAATATTGAATCAAAATTTATGTTGAACTTGCGTACAAGGTATAGATCTGTTACCAGGATAACGGCAAATGGACCCGTTGCTGCGGCGACTATTGCGGTAAATGTGGTTGCAAAGGTAATCAAGCCAATAATAGCTAAAAAGGTGCCCAACAAGCTCAGAATTATTGTCCACAATAATTGATTTGTTATTTTACCTTTCAGACCAAGGGATTGTTCAGTGGCTAGCACCTGCATTATTCCTGGATATAGATTCAGTACGTTAGTATTGATCATAGCTCCAGCAAGTGCAATTACGGCAGGAATCGCTATTGCAACGGGCAATAGCCCCAAGCCAATAGCGAGGGCGTTCCAGTTGTGCGTTGGAGTTGCATAATATGAGAGGGTACCCATGATCTCCAGAGGTATATTTGCAATTAGCAGCATAGTTAAGGGAAGAGAGAAATAAAGTAAGTTCTTTCCCCTAAATTGGCTCTTAGTTTTATCGTATGGTTTACACCACCTGCTCATGGACGGGAACTTATAAGCCCATCCTACGTAAACAAATCCAGCCATTGATGTATATAATGCTCCAATATCGACTGTTCTAGGGTTTGCCCATAGAGGTATTGTGCTCCAAGGTATAGGATATTTAGTAAAGAAGATATAAACAATGTAGCCAATCATTACAAGGAAAAGAGCAGTGGAAACATAATTAAGCCATGTTAAACCTTTGATGCCAAACGCCAATATGCCAATCATTATAACCGCTATGAGTAGTAACCAGCCTATCTCATGTAGAAAGGGAAAGACAGTATTGAATGTTACAGCTGCGTATTGAGTTTGCAACCCAAACCAGCCTAAGTTTGTAAAGACCAATAATAAAGCGAAGAAGATATTGCCATACCATCCCAAGCCGATACGACCCATAATAAGTTCTGTCAGCCCTGTTCTTCTTCCAGCTTCAATCATTCCACCAGCAACTAAAAACCAGCTAGCAAAGATCAGCACGTTTGCGAGGATTTGTCCCTCCAATCCCAAAGGTGCATAAAGAAACCCTTGCAGAAGCCCAAGCGGGTATATGCCTATCCATAGCCAATTGTTTGCAAGTGTGCCTAAGCCCATCCATTTTTTGTCGTCTGTAACTCGACTGATGCCAATCTTTTCTACCATTTCAGACAATTTCTTTTCCTCCCTTTGCATCATTTAGGGAATATTGTGGTGATATGTTCATTTTACATTTATAACTTAGGAAAAAAAGAGATTGTTGCGTGATTACTACGTTGTTATTAGAATGATTTTGGCTGATCAAATTATGTTGAATGATTATAATTGGCGTGTTTAATTATTCCATTTTAAGTAGTTTTTATTATTGGTAAAAAAAAATGAGTTTATTTAGGTTAAGATCTTCCAAAGACTAATTTTCGAACTGTAATGCCTTATAAAAGATAATGCGAAATTAGAATGATTTTGGCTGATCAAATTATGTTGAATGATTATAATTGGCGTGTTTAATTATTCCATTTTAAGTAGTTTTTATTATTGGTAAAAAAAAATGAGTTTATTTAGGTTAAGATCTTCCAAAGACTAATTTTCGAACTGTAATGCCTTATAAAAGATAATGCGAAATTAGAATGATTTTGGCTGATCAAATTATGTTGAATGATTATAATTGGCGTGTTTAATTATTCCATTTTAAGTAGTTTTTATTATTGGTAAAAAAAATGAGTTTATTTAGGTTAAGATATAAGGAAGGAGGACTTAATTTAATCCCCATACACTGTCACCGATCTATCCCAAACTTTCCCCTAATTTAAATATCCTAAAGTTTACTGCACCTTACTTATGGATATTAATATCTTGGTATCTGACCGTTCCTTTAAAAAGTAATTTAACCGTGTTTCATCACATAATAGCTTCTATTTTGAAGATTGGTGGAGCCCCACCTGTTGGCACGGAAAACACCCTGTTGTTCGTGAAAAGCTCGAATTTATAAACAAATAAAAGCTCCCTGAGGACCTAATGATAATCTGAAGGTTAAAAGAGCCTTGAGGTCAAATGGTATGAGCCACAGTTCTCATAGTCAGGAGATAGTAAGAGTGGACTCCAAAGGGAGAATAACCATCCCCTCATACATGAGGGGTGAGCTTGGAATGCAAGAGGGGTCCTATGCGGCTGTCAGGATTAACAGGAATGACAGGAGCCTTTCGGTGAATCTATTCGCCGGTGCCAGGGCAAAGCTGGTGGAGATGAGGCTGATGATACCTGACAGGCCTGGTGCGCTTGCAAGGGCAGCACGGTCCCTCAGCGAACTTAAGCTCGACCTCCTGGCATCAAACTCCAGAACCCTGAAAAAGGGGGATGCAGCAGAGTGGGTTGTTGTAGCAGACATCTCAGAAGCAGGAAGAAGCCCCGAGGACATACGAAAGAAGGTTCTTGAGAACAGAGATGCAACGTCCATAGAAGTAAAAGAGCTTTCTGACTAATTCACATTTCTAATAATAAATCAATTCATCACTTATAAGATAAATAACAAATTTAATTTTTATCAAATTAATCATGAATATAGGTTTTGAGTGATGCTAATATGAACTGATCTCGAGGTTAACTCTGATTTTCATAATAGAGAAGGTCACTTGGCTGCGCAGGCTTTGCACATAGACTTCCTGAATACGCCCAATCTCTTGGTCTCCACTAAGCAATCTTGGCATACCTTACTATTGCAGTTTGGGCAAATCTTGAGGTCGGCCTTGCAGAGAGGTTCCCCACACACATTACATCGTGTGAGACAAGCGGAGCAGACAGGCTTGCCGCACGTCTTGCACTCAGCCATCGTCTCCTCGACACAGAACTCCCTCCTACAACTTGTGCATTGCCAAGAGTCATTTCTACAGACTTCTTCGCCACACTGGGCACATTTCAAAGTGTGATCCTCGCAGAAAATCTTGCCACATACCTTGCACTTCACCTGCTCAAGAACGCACAGGTCCTTCTCACATTTCTCGCAGTAGGCGATGTGCATCTTGTAGTGTTCTGGGCAGTAGAAGTTCCCACAAACTTTGCATTCCTTAACGTGAGCCGGACAGTAGACTTTCTCGGCACAATCCGTGCACCTTACGACACAGTTCCTACACACTTTTTTGCCGCACGCGGAACATTCTAAGGGCTCCTCATCGACACAGTATATCTTTCCACATTGAGGGCACTTCCAGACGTGCTTCAGGCAGGCGCTCCTACCACAGGCAGAGCAGGTCTTTAAGTGGTCGGGGCAGTAAATCTCACCACATTTGCAGCAGAAGAGGTCTCCCTCGAGCGAGTCTATTGTAGTCCCGCACTCGCTGCACGTGCCAAAGATCCCTCTTCCATTAACCGCATTCCACTCAAGCTTGAAGTCATTGGTCATTCCCTCGAAAGAGGCGCGGTAGAGCGCCTCTATTGTTGGCACCCAAACTAACTGAAGGACCTCAACATCTACTTCTTCGACCTTTGGCTGAAATACTATGTTCTGCAGCGGAGTGTCAAGCATGGCATCCAGCTCCCTTTCCGCTTTGGAGATGTCTAACTTCATGGAACCTTCAAGCTTCTCCTCGTCCCTTCGGCATGTTCCCGTCTTCTCGCTAAGTTCGGATATGCGTCGCTCCAGCCTCGATAGTCGAGCCTCCCTGGTCTGGATCTGCTGGGAAAGCTTCAGCATAGACTTCCCTTCCCTCTCAGCCTTGACCCTGTCCTTTTCGAGAGATCTGAGCTCTACCTTTATTCCATCCACGAGCTTCTCTATACTCTCGTATTCGTCCTTCACGCCCTTTTCTCGAAGACGGACCTCCTGAAGCTTGGACGAGTATGCAGACTGTATCTCCGCTACCTTCGCTCTCTTCATGTCACCCAGTTTTCCCCTTAACCTGGACATGAACTGGTCCATGGATTCGCCAGGCTTTGAATACTCTGCAAGATCCTTGTTGAAGAGAATGTTCTGCGTCAGCTTGGATGTGGTGAATGTCTTCAGTGGACTTTTCAGGCTCTCGATACTTGCTGCCTCTAGCACCATGCTAGAAGGCTGTTCGTGTTTTCCCTCCCTAGTTGGACTAGGGGATGGGGAATAGTCAAGCACCTCCTTCGAGGTAAGGTCATATGCGGACTCGTGACGCCAATCCACGAGCGGGACGGAGCTGTCCACTGGAACCAACCGTCTGAGCCTCTCGTTGAAGGTGATCTCGGGATTCTTCCTGATTGATGACACAGCCACCTCAGAGAAGAGCGCAGGCATGTATTGTAGCTCGGACTTCAATAGCTCGACCGAATCCAGGGACTTATTCTCCTTGAGTATCTCGAGTATTGTCTGCTCGTCCACCCTCAGGGGCATATACAAGGATGGTAGCGCAGGCGGCAGCTGCGGAGGAGTGCCTGGGGAGGCCCTCATCTTCATCAAGTTCTCTTTTAGGGTTGCCATCCTCTTCCGCATCTTCTCCCTCTCTTCTGGCGATACAAAATCTAGGGGGTTGAACCCCGGGGCCCCATGCTTTGTCTCTCTACTTCTTATTTTGATCAAAAGGGGAACCCTTTCGACAACGTCACCGGTCACAATGGCATCGCCGGACTCAAGCCAGTTGATGTCGTACTCCCATTCCTTTCCCAAGCCCCCGCTTTCGACGGCGATCCTAGTATCGTTAGGATCGGTGAGCCTGTGTATTATCCAAGTCGCCGAGAGACTCCTGACGGTCATGTCCAAGAGCTGGGGTCTCTGTGTTAGCACGATCATATTAGCGCCGAACTTCCTGCCCTCCTGCGCGAACCTCCGGACTATCTCGAGCGTGTCCTTTATGTGTGGATTGCCCTGCTTACTCCGGCCCGCAAAGAGATGTGCCTCGTCGAGCGCCAAGTAGAAAGGCGGTATCTGCATGACCATTATTGCGTCAAGCAGCTTCTTCAGTGTCTTGAAGACTATGGAGTACTGCTGTTCAGAGGAGAGCCCCCTCAGATTTACGATAGTACACTGCATCTGCGAAACTATATCCTCAGGTCTGGTGCTCTCGAGCGCAGAGATGTCGATGTCTGCGCCCGGGTTGAAGACCACGTCTCCGAATTCTATAATCTGCTCAGAGTACGCCTTTGGCTCGACACCGAACTCCTCCGAAGGTGACTCTGCGGGGACCTTGAGACTTGAATACTCACCGTGGGCGTCGATAATTACAACGGGTATTCCCTTCTTTATCAGTTCTTCAGTAATGACCCCCATCGTGTAGGACTTACCCGCTCCAGGTTTACCTACTATGAAAGCCCGCGTTAGCTTCTTTATGGGAAGCCATACCTTGAAATCAGTGGACCTCAGCCTACCAATATAGATCCCCTCTGATTCTGGTGTTTCCAAACCCAGACCTTTCCTGATGGCTTCCTCAGAGGCAAGATGGATTTCGGATCCGGGTATGAACGGGGTCTTGGGGGGCACTCCTATAACTGCGCAAGTGCCGATCGATTTGTCCCCACTTCTCTTAATGGCTTTTATCATCAGCAGATAGTTCTTCCCTTCATGCTTAACCTCGACGTAGTCGTTCTTGCCCAATCCCTCTCTTAAAACGACTATTGAGAATGATTCTGTACTAGTGACGCCCTCGATCTTTCCTGCAACCACTTCCGAAGACAAAAATCAGACCTCTCTATTGAGTTGTCGTGCAATATTTATAACCGATTCGGATGGGAGATTTCCCAGAATCTCTTTTTCGTACGACCGCGAACGATAAGCGGATTAATATGTTTTATTTACGAACCTCTTTAGACTGTTAGCATATGTAATTAGGAGTGTGCAAGACGAAAAAGCTTATATAAGGTGCGAATTACAATTAAGCCGTGTTTCCATTGGCCAGGACGCTAATACTCGATTCAACCCTAAGGGAGGGCGAACAGACGCCCGGAGTCTCATTCAGCGTTGATGAGAAGCTGGAGATAGCCAGGCATCTGGACGATGCGCAGATCGACATGATAGAAGCAGGACATCCCGCTGTCTCTCAAGATGTAGCCGAAGCCGTAAGAAGGATAGCGGCAGAAAGGCTCTCGGCTGACGTGTTGGCTCACTCGAGGGCGCTCATGCCAGACGTTGACTGTGCGATCAAATGCGATGTGCCCCGCATTGCCATATTCATCGGTGTGACAGAGAGGAAGCTCAACTCGATGAAGATGAATGAGGAGGAGGCAATCGATGCTGCTGTAAAGTGCGTCCAGTATGCCAAGGATCACGGGATGAAAGTCAGGTTCACTGCCGAAGACGGCATGAGAGCGGACTATAATTTTGTTGTAAGGATCTGTAGGGCTGCCATAGATAGCGGCGCAGATCGCATAAGCATCCCCGATACTGTCGGGTCTATGACGCCGACGAATATGAAGGAGATCTTCTCCAAACTGTCAAGGGATCTGAATGTGTATCTCGATGCTCACTGCCACAATGATTTGGGAATGGCTGTTGCGAATGCCCTAGCAGCGGTCGAGGGTGGCGCTTCAGCGGTTCACACGACGGTAAATGGCCTTGGGGAGAGGGCGGGTATAACGCCACTTGAGCCCTTTGCTGTTGCGCTTAAGGTGTTGCATGGAATGGATACGGTTGATCTGGGGAAGCTGCCGGAGCTCTCCATGCTTGTTGAGAAGTACAGTGGCATACCGATCGCCCCCACACAACCAATAGTTGGGGAGAACGCTTTCTCGCATAAGGGTGGCGTGCACGCGGCAGCTGTTATATTCGATCCCCAGACATACGAGGCATTCCCCCCCAACATCGTGGGAAGGCAAAGAGAGATTGTAATAAGCAAGTATTCGGGGAGAGTAGCGGTGGATGATAGGCTCAAGAGGCTCGGCGTTGCACTAACCGAAGCTCAACTCCTGACGGTCCTCTCGGCAATAAAGGAGAGACCGGAGATAAGGAGCTTCAGGGATGTGGATCTACTAGAGCTTGCCGAGAAGGCAGCTGGCAAGAAGTTGGAGGTACAGGTGCCAAAAAAGATCGAAGCTCTGGTCATGGTAAAATGTGAGTCCAATGTCTATACCACATCAGTGGCCCGTAGGATACTCTGGATAAAAGGCGTTGATAGAGTCCTGGAGATAAGTGGCGATTTCGATATAGAAGTTCTGATCGATGTGGATTCCATATCCCAGATGAATGAAGTGCTTGAACAAATAAGGATCATTAAGGGTGTGGCCGCAACAAATACAAGGGTTGTTCTAAAGAAGTTCAACAACGGGTCATAGCCATCGCTATCAATCAACCAATAAGTATTGGTAAGCTATTTTTATTAGTTTTTCACAATATCAGAAGATGCATTCACAATTTTCCAATGTCCTCATTCCACAGCGCGGGGTGTTTGAGGATGAATGTTTGCATCAGCTGCTTGCACTCGTCTAAGTTGAGGTCAAAGGCTTGAACCTCATGGAACCTCAAGAGATCGCCTGCTCCTGAGAAGTTCTCTGACTCTCCAACAACAACTTTCTTTATACCGAATTGGATCACTGCCCCTGCGCACAGATAGCAGGGCATAAGGGTAGAGTAAAGGACTGTACCGTGGTAGCTCCTCAGTCTGCCCGCATTCTGAAGGCAGTCTATCTCGGCGTGCATGACAGGATTGTTTTCTTGGACGCGCTTGTTGTGACCCCTGCCCAATATCTTGCTAGCCCTGACTAGTACCGAGCCTATGGGTATGCCACCCTCTTCCAACCCGAGCCTTGCCTCCTCAATTGCTTCATTCATGAAGGAATCCATGCTATACCACGGTTTACTACTTTTGCAAGGAGCGCAATTGAGCCTTTCGCAGGGCATACCAGAAGGTCCGGATGTGCTTACGATTAAAATTAATAGTCTAGGTGATCTGTCTGGATATAGGGAATATTATGCTCAAGAGAGAGGATGCGCTTGCTTTAGTAAGGAAGAATGTGGCAAAGGAGAACAGCATTAAGCATATGGTAGCCGTGGGGGCTGTCATGAAGGAGACAGCAAAACAGCTGGGTGAAGATCCATTAAAATGGGAGCTTGTGGGTATATTACACGACATCGACTTCGAGCTGTGCACGGGGCTGAACGACCACACCAAGATAGCCAAAGATATGCTGAAGGGAATTGTCACTGATGATATAATTGAGGCGATAATGGCCCATAATTATGAGAATACGGGGGTTGTGCTTGACAGCAGACTGAAGAAGGCGCTGGTCGCAAGCGACGCTGTGTCAGGGCTTGTGGTTGCGTCCGCACTTGTAATGCCCTCGAAGAAGATTGAGGAGGTCAGGCCGGACTCATTGCTTAAGAAGTTCAAATCCAAGGACTTCGCAAAGGGAGCTAGCAGGGATCGCATAGCAGTCTGCACGGAACTTGGGATGACGCTTGAGGGATTCCTTTCGATCGCCCTAGAAGGCATGAAAGGAGTATCTGGGGAGCTCGGCCTTTAGACTAGCGCATGCTCCGCGGATTTTGAGCATTGACACTCCCTCTCCTTGACTAGCTTAGGAATAAGCCTGGCAAGAATTGACTTCACCTTCTCTACATTTGACTTAAGCGTAACTACTACCTCCTCTGCAGTCACGGGTTTATCTGCCCAGACGTCGTAATCTGTCACCGTTGCAAGTGTAGTATAGCATATGCCCAACTCCCTCGCGAGTGAGACCTCTGGCACCAATGTCATGCCAATGATCTCAGCACCCCATCCCCTAAAGAGCTTGGATTCTGCTCTCGTGGAGAATCTAGGACCCTCGATGCAGACATACGTGGCGGATCCATGGAAAGGTATGTTCAACTCTTTCGCTGTCTCTGCACTCAGCTTCCTTAGCTCGGGGCAAAACGGATCGGCTAGCGAGAAATGCCCTACAACTGCCCCGTCGTAGAATGTGTAGCTCCTTCCTTTTGTGAAGTCAATGAATTGGTCGGGTATAACGAGATCGCCCGGCTTCATCTCCTCCTTCAAGCTGCCGACAGCCGAAGGGGCAAGGATCCTCTTGACGCCTAGGTCCCTCATCGCCAGCATGTTAGCACGATAGTTTATGAGATGGGGCGGAATTGTGTGCCTCCTGCCGTGCCTAGGCAGAAATGCCACCTTCACACCTTTGAAATCACCCACGGAGATTAGGTCTGATGGTGCGCCAAAGGGCGTGTACATCTTGACTTCGGAGACTGAGCTGAAGAGCGAAGGGTCGTAGAAGCCGCTTCCACCCAAGATCCCAATCTCAGCAGTGTATGAAGCCATAAGAACACCACTTCTGGTCTGTTGTCCATTTGTTATAAAACTTATCTAGACGCCAGATGATAGCCCTTCTCTCCTTTCACAAGAGTACCTTTAGACACGAGATAGTCCAAGGATCGCGCGTAGAACCATTCATCGAAGATAACGCCATACCATTCTGCGAACTTCTTCTTGAGGACTTCCATGTTCCATTCCGCTATCTCCTTATCTTCGACGACTATCCGCTTAATGAACCCGATAATGTCCTCCAGCCTTGTCCATGGGTATTGATACCAGATCCAGCTCTTGACCTCTTCGGCGAAGAAATCTGGCTTAATTTTACTGCGGGATGAGATCCACTGGAGCGTCGCTACCTTCATCTCGTCCGGCCTACAATTAGTCCAGATATAATCCTTTGCAAGGATGATCGAGTCCCCAGAATCAGTTATGTCATCCATTATTAGAACGCGCTTGTGGTTGAGATCGAAGTCTAAAGGGTACCTGACTGTCGCCTCTTTGACCATCTGGGCTACTGAGGGCCAATGAGATATCTGGAGGGAGACCAAGTCGCTGACGACCAGCCGATCGCAGACAAGTCTTCCAGGTACATAGCCACCCCGCGATATTGCGATAATGACTTCAGGGTGCCAACCAGATTCATAGATCTTGTCGCTTACTGACTTGCACCATTCATCGACTTCATCCCAAGTGACCTTTTTTGTGTTAATCTTTGGCAACCAATTCCACCGCAGTTATTTCTATCAGGACGATTAATAAACATAAGCCATAGAACGACTTATGGAAAATAGATGTGGCATCCTAGACGCCCAGGGTGAGAGTAGACCCTGTTAATGTGCACTCGAACTCCATGTTGCAGTTTCATCCCTTATATATTTCGCAAACAGCATTGCTTCTCCATTGATTAGTGTTTCAACAGTCTGCCTTTCGCCTACCTTAATTCTTGGGAGTTCGTCCATCGTTTCAAAGCAACTATTGCGATGGGCTACTGGTCAAAGCTCCTTGCCCAATAGGCTTAAATATTGTAAGAAAGCAATTCACCTCAATTTGGAGGGCAACAATTGAGTAAAGGTGTAGGCCTTTTCAGTTAAGACCCAGAGTCTTTTGAGTATTAGACCCTCCGCAACCCTTGAAGAGTCCTTGATAAGGCTCGCTAGCAGGAATATGACACCTGTCCAGACTAGAGTTGTACAATACATATACGCACGGGAATCAACCTCTTCATGCACCTATTCATGGTACGTCAGGACCATCTCAAGAGAGCTTGGAATACCAGAGTCCACGGTCAAATGGTGCCTGAATATCCTAAGAGATATGCTGCTAATAGAGGCAGGATCTGCCTCGAAGAGAGGCCTGCCACTTAGGCTTACATACCCAGGCTTGGTTGTTGCGGAGATGCTGTCCAAAACCAACGTTAGAATGCGGAAGGAGGTAATTGTTGAATAAGAATAGTGCTTGTCTTAGCCCCTGTCTATGTAAAGTGAGTTGATAACACAGCGCTTCCCTGAAAAGAAACTGGGAAAGTTCTTCCATAAGAGTTGAGCTAACTCCCCTTTTTTATTCTTGCTATAACACACGCTCGCAAGTTTCACTTTTTTCCCTTATGTAAATCAATGAAGTTGGCAGAACCCAAAAACTATATATTAGCAATGATGGTTAGAAGTATTTGATGGAATATAACATAATAAATAAGGCGTTTATACAATGCTTAAGCTGACGACCCAAGAGATCTTGAAGCTGATTGACAGGCTCAGAACTGAAGGATTCGAGGTCATATCTCCTATACGCATCAATGGAGTTGTAAAGCTCGCCAAGCTTCCTCCTGGGGAAGCGCCTCTGCTGGACTACATCAGGATTACCAATTCACCGAAAGATTTTCTTCTCCCATGCATAGAGTCGCTTTATAAGTACAGGAGCACGGCCACTTTAACTTCTTACGGCCTAAAAATTAGGTTTCCAACAGCCGAAGGCCCCTGCCCTGTGACAATAATGCCTGAATGCAAGCTGCCCAAGACAAAGCTCGCGTTTTTTGGGATACATCCATGTATGGTTAATTCAATCAGATACCTTGATAAGGTCATGCTTGACGATCCCGCCGACCCCTACTACAAGGGCCGCAGGGAAGGTATGTTCATCGTAGTCATGGAATGCGAGGAGGGTGATGATTACTGCCTCTGTGGCACTTTGGATACTTACAAAGTGCCTGCTGGATACGCAGATCTGATGATAAGGAAAGAGGAGGGGGGATTCCTGGTCAGAGCTGCGTCGGAGGAGGGGAAGGAGGTTCTAGGATCATTCAAGAAAACACAGGAGAAGGACGTAGTGCCAGAACTCATCCCCAAGATGAAAGAGAAGTACGTCTTTGACAGTACTGACGAGGCAGAGATAGACAAGAGGGACACGAAAAAATTTGTAGAATCATGTACACTCTGTTCTGCCTGCACGGTGACGTGCCCCACATGTTACTGCGGGGATATCGAGGACAAGTTCAGCCTCATGGATCCCGCCAACGTCGAAAGAATAAGGCTGAGGATGTCCTGCCAGAGAAAATGCTATAGCATGATAGCAGGTGGCACGACATTCCTCAAGACCAAGGATGCCCGCTTCAAATGGCGGCTCAAGCACAAGTTCCCGTTCTCGGAGCGTGCGTACAAGCTGGTGGGCTGCATTGGGTGTGGCAACTGCATCGCAATGTGTCCTGCAAGGATTGATTTCCGTAAGTTTTTGGGCAGGAGGGAAGCCTAATTTCCAATGATCAGAATCCCTACTTGCCGAGGCCTGCCAACGTGACTTTGGTCAAGAACGAGAGCCTAGACACAAAAACCATGAGACTCAGGTTAATCAACTGGACAGCGCCATTTCAAGCAGGACAATTTGTCCAGTTGCTTCTGCCCGGAGTGGGGGAGGCCCCTTTTTGCATAGCCTCCTCACCGAGTGATCCTAGGCACATTGAACTCACAATAACGAGGCGTGGGATAGTCACAACTGCCTCCCAGTACCTAAGGCCCGGGGATGCTGTTGGAATAAGGGGCCCTCTAGGCAAGCCTTTCCCCGTCAAAGCCTTCGAAGGGAAGGACGTTCTTCTGGTCGCCACTGGGATAGGGATAGCGGCCCTGAAATCCTTGATCGTATATCTCATAGAGAACCGCAACAACTTCAAGGAAGTTACTCTTCTTTATGGTGCTAGGTTCCCCGAGGACCTAGTTTATCGGGACGAGATTAGGAGATGGTCGGAAAAGATCAAGGTCATTATCACCCTTAGCAAGGCTACACCAGAGTGGGCAGGTCTAAGGGGAAGGGTAACGGATCACCTTAGTGAGGTTAAACTCAACGCTGGGACTGTGGCTGCTGTCTGCGGATCACCTGTCGTAATGGCAAGTATAGTAGACGAGCTTGTTAAAAAGGGGTTGAAGAGAGAGAGTATCTACGTCTCCCTGGAAAGGCATATGAAATGCGGAATAGGCAAGTGCGCTAGGTGCCTTATTATGGGCGGCTTGCTCGTATGCAAGGATGGCCCTGTCTTCAGCGCAACCGAGATCAACATAAAGGCCATAGGTGAGTGAAATGAAGCTCGCGTTCTATTCACTGACTTCTTGCGAGGGCTGCCTAACTACCCTCATCACCAATTTAGGACCCAACCTTGAGAGCCTCTGGAACATCTTCGACATTGATTACTTCAAGCTTGTAAGGGAGCCGGTGGGAGGGAGCAAAGTGCCTAAAGTTGATATAGCCTTCGTTGAGGGTGCGGTGGTAACAAACCTTGACAGGAAGAAACTGATCGAGATAAGAGAGAATTCCAGCTTTGTCGTAGCACTCGGTACCTGCGCCTCAAGCGGCAATATAGCATTTACAGCCTCCAGAGGGTTCAAACCCAAGAACAAGAAACTGAGGGATGTGGAGATCTCCAATGCCGAGCCCATATCCTCAATCGTCACTGTTGATTTCGAGCTCAGTGGCTGCCCTGTCAGCGCCGAGGAATTTACTGATGCTCTCCTGAGACTCATCAACAACATCGAGCCGATCCAGCCAGACTTTAGTGTGTGCTACGAGTGCAGGACAAAGGGAAACGACTGCCTTCTAGAGAAGGGAAGAGTCTGCCTAGGGCCACTTGCCATGGGGGGGTGTGGCGCTGCCTGCCCTTCTGTGGGATCGCCGTGCTACAGCTGCAGAGGACCTGCCACAGAAGCTGATCTGGAAGCTTATTTGAAAACTCTGGAGAAGAAGGGATTGGACAAGAAGAGGGCTATACTTATGCTTCACATGTTTACGGGCAAGAAGGCAAAGGAGTTGCTGAAGAATGGCGACTAGTAAGGATGAGGTAGTCTTAGATACTAACGAGCTAAGATTCATAGAAGGTCATGGAAGACTCGTGGTAAAAGTATCTGGTAAAGACATTGTTGCAGAGTTCCATAATCTGGAGGGCCCACGCTTCCTAACGAAGTACTTAGTGGGCAAGCCTGCTGAGATGGCACCCTTGGTAGCATCGAGGATATGTGGGCTTTGCTTCACTGCACATTCGATAAGTTCTGCCGAAGCCATTGAGAAGGCGCTAGGGATCAAAGTGAGCAGGGAGGTAAATGACCTTCGGAATGTCCTATACCTCGCCAACAATCTGAGGAGCCACATGATGCACCTGCTCTACCTTTCAATACCTCCCCTTGAGGGGCTCGTCAGCGTCCTAAGACTCAGGGACAAAGATGTCTTCAAGGCAGGGGCGAGGCTCTTAGCAAAATCCACAGAGCTAATCGAGATCTGGGGTGGAAGGTCAGTCCATGTGCCAAACGTAGTCGTAGGCGGATTTGGAGCACCGATGAAGGGTAAGGAATTACTTAACTCGGTGAATGAGCTAGAAGGGCTTCTCCCTGACGCCAAGAAGTTCGTCGAGTATGCGTTTGATCTGGAGCTTCCGGAGTTGGAACGATACAGGCTGCTGGCTGGCTTAAAGAAGCCCGGTTTTTATCCCATTCACTCGGATGACGCCAGCATGGCTCTCACGGATGGATCGGTCCTCAACAATCAGAGCTTTGTCGAAGGGCTCCAGGAGGTCACGAAGGAGTACTCCACATCAAAGCATGTCTACTACAGAAAGTCGGAGATCACCGTTGGAGCCCTCTCCAGAATAATGCTGAACCGGAATTACCTCAATACGAGCGCGAGGAAACTTGCTGAGGAGGTGGAGTGGAGTATGAATCCATTCCTAATTGTAAAGGCGCAGGCCGTAGAGGTCGTCCACTATATCGAGGAGTTGATAAAACAGGGCCAAGAGCTCTCGGACATAATGGTGGAGGCGCACAATCCTGGTGTCTGTAGCGTAATGGACGACGATGCAGGTATGGCCTGTTCCTTCAGAGGCAGAAAGGGCAAAGGGGTCTCCATTGCCGAGGCGCCGAGGGGAACACTCTGTCACTCGTGCGAGGTCGAGGATGGACTTGTAAAGGATTATAAGGTGTATACGCCAACTGCCATTAACTCCAAGAGCATAGAGACAGACGCTGTGGAGATGGTAAAGAGGTTCAGGCCGATAGGTATGGAGAAGCTGAAGTTCATAGTCGAGGACCTCGTAAGGAGCTACGATCCTTGCCTTTCATGCGCTGTGAGCTTGGACGCATTCGATTGAGAAGAGGTGAGGATGATGCAAGCCAGAAAGATCAATGCCAAGGAACTTGAGAGGGTGCTGCCAAATGAGAGCGGAGAGCTCGTTGCAGTCTTTGTAGCAAACTGGTGTGGCTACTGCAAGAGCCTGATGAAGGAGCTGGAGGCAACAACGGTGTGCTTCAATCTCTGCGAGGTAGACATCTCGGAGACCGAGGACAAGGCATGGGAAGATTACAACATCGACGTCGTACCAACAGCGCTACTCTTCAAGGCTGGAAAAGAGGTTGGGAGGAGAGCTTGTTCTTTCAAAGGGATGGGGGTAAAAGATCTCCAAGAGCTGGTGGCTAAGCATGCCTGATAGCCAAAAGTGTCAACAGGATCGAGGCTGCAGCTAGAACGCCTAGGAAGAGATATGGGAAGCTTGGCGAGATGCTAAAGCCCAGGAAGCCCATGGAAAGGGGCCCAATGAATTCCCCAATACCAATTGATGATTCGAAGAGGCCAGCGTTGAGTCCTTTTGCAGGCCTATTGAGCACGTAAACAAGGGAATACGCATATATTAGCCCCAAGGAGAGGCCGAGCAGCATTACCGATGCCATGAAGCCATAAATGTTCGTAAGACCCCACGCGACAATCATGGCAAAGGAGAGCAAAAGCATTCCCAAGGGTACAATTTTCCCCATCAAACTCTTGGTTAGCTTATTGTAGAAAAGGAAAACAAGGGTCCTTGCCATACAAGCTATGCCGACCAAGTAAGCAATGATAGGTGTAGAGATCCCATACCCATGGGAGTATCCAGGGAATAGGAAGAAGAAAGACAGAGAAGCGAACCCCCAAATGACCATTGTGTATAGTACGACTGGAAAAACCATCTTGGAAGATGTCAAAGTCTCTTGCTGCTCCTCTTTTGTGATGCTATTCCCCTTAGTGAAAACTAGTATGGCCAGACTGGCAGCCATGAACATAGCAGGCATTATGAATGAGTTTCTTAGGCCAATAATGGAAACCAGACCCCCATAGATGAAAGGACCAACCATGTAGCCTGCACTCCAAGCGACGCTATACTTGCCCACGATCTCCGCCCTTGATCTGCCAGAGGAGTTATCCCCGACATAGGCTTCTGCAGCTGGCCAAATCAGTGAGAAGGACAAACCCTCAAGAAGCCTCAGGGCTGCGAGGCTTAGCACGCTGGATGCCGTCATGTACAAGAGAGACGTTACCAAGTATACAGAAAGACCAACAAAGATCAGTGGCTTCCTCCCCAATCTGTCGGAAAATTTACCAAAGATCGTGGGTGCGAAGATATACGGAAGTGCAGCAAGTGCGCCCAACAACCCAAGCTCCCACTGGTTGGCGTGAAAGACTAAAGCAGCGTAGAGAGGTACGGCCGGTATCATTACTCCAAAGCCAGTCGATAGGAGGAAGATGGATAAGAAGAATAGATAGAGCCCCTTCCCCGGCATGCCGTCTTCCCCTTACGACAAGTATCTCATTCAAGATGAAAACTAGAGATAAAAAGTCTTCTGTCAGCCTAATTCTTAAGATTGCTTGGTAGGCAACAACTGAATGCGAAAAAGACTCTCAAATTGGCTTGAGAAACATTATGAAGTTTTTTGGGCCTGCCATAAAAGTGCATGCCCTGAGGTTGCTTTGGAAGGATTAAGTCTAAGTGGTAGACTTTACCAAACGTACTATTTTACGTCTTGTGTTCTTGACACGAGGCTTGACTTTCTCTTTCTTCTTACCCTCGCTTTCTTTCCTCTTTGTCTTAGTCTTCGCCTTCTTCTTCTCCTCATTAGTGGTGACTTTTTTCGTCTCCTTCGTTTCCTTGGGCACTTTTATTTGTGAGATTTGCTGCCTCACAACCTCCATTGAGTCGATGTATATGCCATTAGAACTATTCACTAATGAAGGTGCAAGTTTTACTGATTCGATCTTGGGCATGGAGTTTTCGGTCTTTATTTCAATATGCGGAAGGTTCTCAATTTCTTCAGCGGTTAAGGCAGGCTTTTCAATTGTTGCCGCAATTTGCTCTATATTTGCAGCTTGTATTGTAACAGGATCGGCAACTTTTACAGGATTCTTCGGCACGCCATTCAATGTAAAGACTGAGGTCATAGCCATCTCAACATCAGCGATAGACGGCCTACCCTTCAATGTAAAAACTGAAATCATGGCCATCTCGATACCAGCGATGGACGTGATCAGCGGGACTAGCACCCATGATATACTTCCAGTAATGGCAGCTAACGCAAATACAGCCACCATTGCGGAACCGGCTCCAATTCCTAGATACATCGGCCACTTTCTTGCATGCGCGTTTTCCATTTTATTTCCCCAGATTCCCCAAATCGATACGGAAGTTTAAGGGCACATCCTCTTTCCAAAGCCCAATGCAATTCTTCCTTCTAGGATAATGCGCGCTTTCATCCTTTCCCCTTGAGCAAATCCCCAGCCGACCATTACCCCAGAAGAAGCCGAAATTGCGGTGTTTTCACATTGCCCCCTTTGGTGTTTATATGTGTTTCTCTTTAACTGTTCTACACTTAAAATTTCGGCAGGAACAGAGAGAGAAAGCATGCTCAGTACCTCAAAACCTCTTTCTTTTATTGCGAGCCTTGAACGAATTGTGGGTGCTTTGCATTCTAAGTGACACCTTTGGTGCAGTTGGCTTTAGCTATAGCTAGTGCCAGAAATCGTATTTATAAGTTGTTAAAATACTTTTCAAACATTTATTATACTAAATGACGAATGTTTTTATTGGCGACCTTCTGTCACCGAGGAAACATCAGAAGGCGAACTTACAATGGACCCCCCGGCTCCGACACTCAGCCTCCAAACAACTGAATGTCTTTTTCAGGTCGGCATTTTTTATAAAGTTGATCGTATCCTCAGGTATTGAGCGCCTCATCCTCTGCTGCATTATTGGTTTAATGTTTAGCCGGTCATAGAGGATGTGACTCTTTGTCCTCTCCGCCAGTCGTATTATTTTCACTGCATCCTGAATGGAATCGTTGTATCGTGGAATTATCGGCCCATAGAATATCCAGGTCTTTATTCCCCTTGAGCTTGCTTCCTCCAGCGCACCCGCGCGCTCCTCTGGCGGTGAAGCGCTGGGTTCGAAGAGCCTCCTGAAGTCGTCGTCCATAGAGGTTATAGTCATACCAAGCTCGAACTTTCCCTTCATTAGGTCAAGGTCCCTGGCTACGAGGGCAGACTTCGTCTGCACCGAGACTTGAAAACCGGAGTCTCGTAACATAGGAAGAGCTCGACGCATAAGGCATTGTGTTCGCTCTACAGGCTGGTATGGATCAGTGACAGTGCTCACGCCCACAGTGCCAGGTTTCAGGCGGCGAAGATCGGATGCAAGAAGGCGCAGCACCCCCTCCTTCACCATCACATCTCTCCCCCACTCGAAAGGCGAGACGCAACGCCTTAGAACGTCCGGTACGTAGCAGTAGAGGCAGCCATGCTGGCAACCAACGTAAGGGTTGAATGTATAGCTTAAACCCGGCAGGGAACTCTTTGATATTGCGGATTTGCAGGGGACAGACCTCAGCTCCATCACAGCTCACTCCTCCTTGGGTAGTCGTCCATCCTCCTCTGAAGGACTACATCCTTCAATATGGCGCTCTCCTCCATCCATCGCGCTATGGGAACCGTCAGGAAACTCTTCAAGTACACTAGGCAGGACTTTAGATCGTCGAAGACCTTTGGAGGATCTTTCAGCATTGACCGCACATTCTCCCTAACGAACCATACGCCTAGGGGCAACGGAAATTCGGGTTTGATCTCTCTTACAACAAGAGCAGTAGCCTGCCTCCTCTTGCTCCTAAGGTGCTCCGCAACCCCTAGCCTTGTGGAGAAGTAACAGCCTCCAATGTCAGGGTAAGTCTTTCTACCTAAGTATCCTTCATCGTCACCTATGACCGCAGGGGCTGATCCCCCAGCGTTCCAGAACGAGCCAGGGAACCACGCTTCCATCCACTCAAAGGACCACTTCCGGGGCATGAAGATGGCGGCGAAGGTGTTGTGTTGGTATGAATGGGTATACACCCAGTACTTGTCTATCGTCGGGAATTCCTTTACCTCCTCTATCAACCCTTTGGAGAGGGAGCTGTCCACGGCGGTTATGCTCCATCTTGTGGGAACGATCCTCCGATTCCTCTTTATGCCGAATATGCCCATGCTGAATGCCCGCTGTATCCGCGACACTTCAAGCCCTGACTCATAGAGATCAGATACGGCGTCTCCAGCCCTAAGATCGCCGTCGTAGAAGGCCTTCTCTATTCGATCGTCGACTTTGATCGATGCGACATCGAAGTCCCGCAGGGGGGCAGAGGGCCCAAATGGCTGGGAATTGTCATCGAAGGTGATCCTGTTGGTGGGCAGTTTGAGGAATGCTATCTGGGTGTCTGCAGGGGATGTCCCCATGGAAAGCTCCTGCAATGCCTCCACGAGGCGCCCCCCCTTCCGAACTGAGTCTATCGGCATCCTCGTGCTACCCCTTACCAAGGAGTACCTGTAGTTGACTATGTCATCTATGGATTTACCGAACCACTGTTCCGGAACATCCATGACCGTCGTGTCTCCCAGCACCGGCGGGACCATTGGACCTACGTAGACATAAGGATAACCGTACTTTCCAACGAAGACCGAAGGCGGAGAAGAGCCAATGAACTCCTTCGTATTTATGGCATTGGCGTTCCTTACATAAGCTTTGGCTTTTAGCTCCACGGGACAGACTGCCTTGCCACAAAGCTTTCTGCCTCCCCTGCACACTATGCACATTGGGGTGTGCTTGGTGCTGATCCTGACTTCAGAATCCATGAGCACTTCTTTAGGCAGAAACGAACTGTACCAGCGATCCATCTCCAAAACACTTATCCCTAGGGTTAAACTGGTGCAAGCAGTTACGGAAGCTCAAAACCTTCTCCATTGCGAGGCAGATAACTCTTTCTGATAGGGGTAGCGATAAAACATATATCAAAAATAATGATACATCTTGTCATTGAGCATATCCATGGAGTTAACCAATTTGTATAGAGAGCGACCATACACCGATATGAAAGAGATGCTGGAGAACGACGAGATAGCTTCCGCCTTCGGGATCGTGCTGGAGGGGTGCGAGGATGGGCGGTGCACTCTTACGATGAAGATAAAGAGGGGGATGTGCAACGCCTACGGTGCGGTTCACGGTGCTGTCATATACGCCCTGGCAGATTGTGCTTTTGCTGTAGCAGGTAACTCACGCGGGGAGAAGGCTGTCGGCCTCTCGGTGACCATCAACTACAGGAGGCCCGTAGAGAATGGCGAGTCATTGAAAGCTGAGGCTTTCGAAGAGAGCCGGGGGAAGACTACCGCCGTCTACAGGATGAGGGTTACCAACCAGGACGGGAAGCTGATTGCTGTAGCCGATGGACTAGCATACTTATCAAAGTAGTGCAATGAGCGGATGTATTTGGGTTGAAATGCACCTGAAGAAGATGGATCTTTACTAGGGGAAGAAGCGGTCAAAAAAAAGAAATCACTTCGGAGCTCTGCGGCCCATTACCAACACTACACCCTTCACCATCGTGAACATTGATGGAAGCATGAAGATGAGCATTATCGGTGTCAGCCCAATGCTTATCCTCAAAGCGAAGCTGGTGAGAGTTTCCGAAATACCTGAAAAGAGGTTCTGATCTAGGGTGAATACAATATTTCCTCCTTCAAATACAATGTAAAGGACTACAAGCCAGAAAGCGCCCGAGGCAATCAAAATAGGCCCGTAAATTTTTGTTCCCCTCATGAGAATTTCTAAGAAGGTCACAACGATCAGCACCACCCCCAAATACGGTAGCAGCGGCGAGACCAAAGCTCCCATTACGTCCCCTATGATCCGAGCAGGGATATTACCGTATGATGGCACTACTGTGGACAAGACGAAGTCTAGTATCGTTTTTAGGTTCACAGGAAGATAATAGAATATGAAAAACACTATGCCGGCACAGATCAAGCCCAGCATTATCCTGATGACAAGGGAGGCGGTCCCTATCTCAAGGTCGAGCAATTTAGGCACTTGAGTTCACTTCCTCTTCAAATTCGCCGAGGTCTGTATAGAAGAGCAACTTGACCGTATATGATGGCTGCCCCAGCGCATCATTTCTTATGTAACCCGCCATAGTACCGGTGTGTGTCGCCCCGGGGTATACAGTCATGCTCTGATTTTGGAGAACTCCCACAATATTCCCGCTGCTGTCCAAAATTATGCCACTCATGTAACCATCCACCATGATGTTGGAGGAGTTGTCTTTGAAGGTAAAGCCAATGGAGACCTGCGAGTATGTAGTGTTGAAGGCTTGGACATAGGGATAACCTATAGTCAGGTTGTCGAGCGGTGCGCCCCAGTTGTACTGACCTATCAAATTAAATTTGTAGCTCGATAGGGGGGACGTAGAAAATCGAAAGGTTGCAACGAGCGAAAGGTTTTGGTTTATAGTAGCTAGGTTCTGAATCATTTCATCTGAAAGTTGACTGAAGTCAAACGTGGTGTTTAGGTTGATAGTTGTTCTAGAGCCGACGGGGATTTTGATAGGACCGACCGAGGTCACAGGCAACTGTGTGTTATTTGCACCTGCCAAGTATCCCTGAAGGGTGATATCGGAGAGAGACAATGGTCCCTTGCTCGATATTGTTACTGGTAGGATAAAATAGCCGCTGGAGTTCGTATAGTTGTAAGATGGCGTACCAAAGCTTAACCCCGGCAGGTCTTGGATGATGGTATAAACAGGAAGGACAACAGCAACCACAGCCAGAATAGTCGTCAAGATGATCATGATGTCAAGAACAATGATCAATCTTTTGTGCTTCATTTAGTTGCCTTGTGGGCATTTTTATTTTTTTAAATAAATAAGATTTTTCATATATGGCTAAAAACACTAAATTAAAAAAACATATTGTAGAAATCTATAGGCCGATAGGAATGCTGTTTTTATAAGTTCAATAAGAGTGCTTCTTTGGGTTGGAATCGAACACTTTTTTGCAGCCTGGTGCGCAGAAGTAGTAGGTCTTACCAAGATAGACAGATTTGTACTTTGCTGTTTTCTCATCGACCTGCATCTTGCATATGGGATCAGTTGCCATGTAAATTACTCATCTTCTTTTTTGGCGATAGGTGATTTAAGATTTAGTTAAAAATTCCCTAAAATAAAAAAAAGAAAAAGGAGAATTTGTTATTGCGCAGCACTTACTAAAGCCTGAATATTGGCCAATGGAGTGCGCGGTGCTATTCCGCAGCCTGGAGCAACAACGTTTATTCCTGCGGCGATTGCTCTCTTTGTCTCTTCCCTGACTGCATCTGGTGTGCCGGAGAACAGGGTCCTTGCTGCAGAAACGTTACCGACCATCGTAGGCTTTGAACCAATCATCTGTTTTGCTGCAGCGATGTCCACTTTTTCCTCAATGCTAAGGGCGTCGAAGCCCGTGGCAGCCATGTCTTTTATGATCTTCTGGGCCATTCCACATATGTGGAGTACACCAACAGCATGTCTTGTTGATATGGTATTGCTTAGCTCAATGAGCTTTGGCTTTACAAGACTGGCAAAGTCTCTCGGGCTCATAAGCTCAGGTGAGGCGCTCGGATCCGATATGGAAACCACGTCTGCGCCAGCGTCTAGGATTGCCTTTGTGTATTCGATGCATGCTTTGTTGGCCACATCGAGCACTTTAACAACGTTGTCCCTCGCCTTGATAGTCCATAGCAGGTACTTCTCGATCCCTATCAAATGCCCTGCCAGGGTAAATGGTCCTGTTGTCCCAACAATAACTGGCAGGTCTTTCACATTCTGCTTAAGAAGCTTCGTTGCGGCAAGAACCGATTGAATCCTTCCCCTGTAAAGGAAGTCGGGAGGTATAGCTACTTGATCGGCTTCTGCAAACGGGTGCCTCGCTATCGATGGTTGTTTATCTATTGTACCAATATTAATATCAGCACCCATGGCCTCTGCTTCAACGGTTAAGCAGAAGGGTATCCTGGCAGTCTTGAGGCCTGCCATCTTGTATAGGGCGGTTCCAACCCTTGCCATCTTCTCGGGGTCGTAGTGGGCCTGTGGCCAAACTGCGCCAATCTGTTCCATTGCCTGCACTATGCCTACTTGTGTCACTGAAGAGGCGGGGACTTTGCCCACGGCTTCGCCTCTTAAAGCACTTAAAACTTCATCTCTGGGAGTCATAAAGTATCCCTCAAGCAATGTTGCTGGACTTGCCATTATATATTTTTTCATAACGCCGATATATTTTAGCAAGATATGAAAAAATTCGACTTCGTTTTTCAGAAAATTAATCTTCGATTTTCAGAAAACTAAAAAGATAAGAAAAGAAAAAAATAAAAAAAGGAGGGTGTTTAGGAACCCTTCTTCTTCTCGAGGAGCATCTGTGCAATGGCGATTGTCTTCATTGCCATATACTCCTCAATGTAGGCAGTTGGGCAACCCTTGCAACCCAAGGCTGAGACCATTCGGGTCACGCCGATGTATTCCATATCGGCAGCGATCCTCGTGACCTTCTCGCCGGTCCTGGCATATACCCAATCAGTTACATCCTCAGTGACATAGTCTGTTATGGCCTTCTGCTTCACCTTGTATGAGTAGGCTGAAACCAATTCAAGGCCAGTTCCGCTTGGCTTGTATATGGCGCTCAGGGTAACATTGCCCATCAGCTTGGTTGTCCAGTGGAGGTTCTTGCCGGCGTCTACGAACTTCTCCTTGCTTGTCTCTGCCCAGTCAACTAATGCCTTTGCCTCGTCCTCCTTTATGCCTCGTTCCTTTAGGACGGCTGCAACTTCTGGTTTAATAACTAAATTGATTGCCATGTGTGTCTCCTCCTAGAACTTACCCCACTCCCTAGCTGCTTTGACCATTGCGTAGACATTTGCCGGTGGAGCGAATGCTGGGCACTCGCAGGCACAACCATGTACGAAGCCTCTTGGCGAGTCCTTGCCATCAAGGATCATCTGTTTCGAGACATCGTATACTTCTTTCGGTTTGCCGCGGTACATCAGTTTAGTGTCGAGCGAACTCATGATTGTTGCTCTGTTTCCATATAGTTCCTTAGCCAGCTTGACTGGGAATGATTCCTTGCCCATGTAGCCGATGTGCATCACAGTGAAGGGGCTCATTATCTCGTCCTTCCAGATCTGGTAATCCTTTGAGTGGTTTCCGCACAAGTGGTACCATAGCTGTGGTCCTGCGCCTCCCTTGAATGCCGCTTTGACCAATCTTATGTGGTAATCCAGGCCAAATTCCTTGACCTTTGCCGGTGCCAACAGATCGGAATTAGCTAAGACGCCTCCAATTACCATCATGGCAAAGCCATATCTCTTGGCAATTGCTATGGCGGCATTAGCTGAGGTATCCACTACCGTTTGCATCAGCTTGTGACAGAGTTTAGGCTGCTTTATTGTCCATAGCATGAACTTGTCCACGCCCACTAGTTCTGCCGCCATTGCGGTCGGGCAGAAGCCGAAGTGGATTGGGACTAACCAGTTTGGTAGGTATTGTTTCAGGAAGTCGTAGCCTGTTGCGAACTCGGCGAATGTTGGTCCTTTCTCAATTCCAGAGACATCTACTACTGCAAGCTTCTCTGCGTCTTCTGGAGACTGGACCGGTCTTGGAGCATCGACGATTGGTGGTAGTGTGTCTGAATACCTTAGCTTGCACCCTAGTTCACGCATCCAAACGTTGGAGTAGAACCAATGTGCTACTGGAAGGAGGTCATGCATCTCGTTTGCCCAACAAACGCTCGCAAGTCCGAGCTTTGGATTCTGGTAGAATTCCTTCAGACCATAGCCAGCTTGGATGGCGGCGTATGGTAGAAGGATTGGGTCAACATCGACCCTGTCAAAGTTTACTCCGACGAATGGTCCTGCGAACCTCTTGGTAGCATGGGCATGCCAATCCGAATTTATTGGCGGGAAGAATATTTCTGGTGGTTGAGCTGGTGGTTGAGTGCTCATGACTTTTACCTCCTCGCTTCCACTACTAACTTCCCAGCCTCAGTAATGGCAGACGTTGCATCCTTGCACCAAGAATCGGCTCCGATGGATTTGGCAAACTCCATGCTTGTTGGAGCTCCGCCTATCAGAACCTTGGTTGTTCCCTTTACTCCTAGGGACACGAGTTCATCAACAACCTTCTTCATGTTGGGCATTGTAGTTGTCATTAGTGTGGAGATTGCAACGATATCCGCCTTGACCTCCTTTGCCTTGTTTGCCATATCTTTAATTGGGACATCGCGTCCCATGTCAACTATCTGGTAGCCACTGGCATCGAGCATGATCCTTACTAGGTTCTTGCCGATGTCATGGATGTCGCCTTCAACGACTCCAATAACGACCGTACCGGTGGCTGAGGCTTTTCCTGCCTTGATATGGGGCTTTAGGATATCAATTGCGGCATACATTGCCTCTGCGGAAAGTAGTATCTCGGGAACGAACATATCACCGCATTCATACTTGTCGCTCACGACCTTCATACCTTGGGCGCAGCCCTGCATAATGGCGTCGTATGCATCTATTCCTGTGTCAAGTGCTTTGTGCGCATACATTGCTGTCTTTTCTGAATCGCCAGCAACAGTTGCATCTGCTAATCCTTTTAGAACTTCTTCTCTAGTCAAATAGTCCTCACCCTTGTTTTTTTCCTTAGGAAAGACTGGGGTTTTTGGACTATAAATAATTAACCACAAAAAATAACGTCGTTTTTCAAAGTAGAGATTCTAATAGCCAATAGCATGATCTTAATGAATTTTTATTAAGCATTGATACAGTGTATTTGTAATGAACAAAGATCAAATGATTATATGGATAAACCATCCATATGATACCGAAATAAATCAGGCGGAAAAAACTTTATCCAAACATTTAAATTGCTATTGTAGCAATGCTTGAGGTAGAATAAGGTGATCCAAACGTCTTGTGTGAGAAAGCACGTCAATGAGACAACGCTTACCAGCCAGAAGACGGTTCATTGCCCCAGTTGTAACTTTGAGTTTAGTCTAACTTATGCGCGGGCAATTGCCTGCCAAGGATGTCCAATGTCGGTAAGTGGCTGTGAGAATGTCCGCTGCCCTCGCTGCGACAATGAGTTCAGCCTGCAGGACGTCAATATAACGACAAATGCTGCAGCCCAAAGGTACATGGGCAAACACATCTCGAGGGTGCTATCCCAGTACTACAATGAGTTTGGAGAGAGCGCAAGAAGGTAACTTGCAAGATCATAATCATTATTTTTTGTCGTTTTTAGGAGAGTTCGCGATGGGAGAAGTTATCGGCGAGACTAAGAGCCTCTGCCCTATCTGCCTTTCTGTAATCGATGCTTACAGGACGGTTGAGGACAATAATGTATACTTGGTCAAGGAGTGCCCAGAGCACGGTCTCTTCAAAGTGGTTGTCTGGCATGATGCAAAGTATTACAAAGATGTGGAGCGGTACAGTCATCCCAAGGTGGAGCCCAGACACATAACGGAGACCTCGTACGACGAATACCCTAAGATCTGGGACCCGAGCCTTCAGCAGCAGTCCACCTGCCTTGCTGTCGTCGAGGTTACCAGTGGCTGCAACCTAAAGTGCCCTTACTGCTTTGCCAGTGCTGGTGGCAAGGTCCAAGTTGACGAGAGCTATGATAACTTGAGAAGGATGTTTGCATCCGTTGCTTCACAGGTCAAGAAGCCGACCGTAGTCCAGATCAGCGGTGGCGAACCCACGGTCAGAGACGACCTCCCAAAGATCATCGCTATGGCAAAGGAGGCGGGGGTCGACTTTGTCCAGCTCAACACGAACGGAGTAAGGATCGGCAAGGACGAGAGCTACCTCAAGGCTCTAAAGGATGCAGGCGTCGACTCGTTATACTTCTCATTCGACGGCATCGACAGAGATGTTTTCATCAAGGCCAGCGGTCTTGACCTCTTGGATATAAAGCTCAAAGCGATCGATAATTGCAGGAAATACGGTGTGCCAATAGAGCTCGTTGCAAAGATAATTCCAGGCATTAACGTCGACCAAGTTGGAAAGATTATCCAGTTCGCCAAAAAGAATGTCGGTATTGTAAGGGGGATACATTTCCAACCGCTTAGCTACTTTGGTAGGGTCCCATCGTTGCCACCAAAAGATTACATCACCATTCCCCAACTTCTCAAGGAGATCGAGGTCCAAACTAACGGCGAGATATCAACTTCTGATTTCATACCAACTGGTTGTTCTGACTGCCACTGCGACACCAAGTGTTTCGGGTTCGTGAGTGATGGCAAGTTCCTATCGTTGACAAAGATGGGAGGCAAGTTCACACCAGAGGCAGACATCACCAAGACAGTAAGGGAAGGGGTCAATGATACCTGGGGCGGTAAGATGGCCAAGGAAGCGGGGCTCTCGCTCGATGGTGCATCAGACGAAGAATGCGGGTGCGGAACTTGGTTAGGGCTAGTCAAGGATCTCACGGTGAACGGGCTCACGATATCGGCAATGCACTTCCAAGACTCTTGGAACATCGACTACGACAGGCTCAAGAGGTGCTGCATACACGAGGTGCTACCTGATGGCAAATTCGTCCCATTCTGCCTCTACAACGCGACAGACATAAATGGGCAATCACCCTTCAGAAATAGCCTTGAAAAGCACTGATCGCAAATCAAACCCTAGAGACCAAAAATCCCTTACTGATTTCTGCCAGAGCTTCTTTAAGAGCTGCCGAGATTTCGCTGATCTCCAGACCCTTCACAACACAGCTTATAGTGAGTTTCCCAGCCCTGATCTTCGATGCCGAGAATGTGTTCGGTTGGAATTCTACCCTAAGATCTGGAGTAAGCGATGCATAGGTCTTTTCAGCAGGTTCATCCGAATATGCCTTGACGCGTACGATCTCGCCTTTCCTTGCAATTATGCCCTTGCCCATCTTGATCAACAGATCCCCTACAACGTTCTGGATTATTTCTTCTTTCTTCAGCTCGAAGTTAGCCCTATACGCAACCCATGTCATATCCGTGAAGTACTGTGTCCGGCGCTCAAATACACCTTCTGATGACCTTGCTTTGCCTTGCTGCCATTTAGACTCCATCATTGCAGGTATCAACGAATCGACGCCAATACCTGTCAGGGCAGAAGTGAAGAAGATCTTGGCCCTGTCATTGACCTTAACAATTATCTCCTTAACCCGGTTCAGAGAATCGGGATTCTGTAGATCTACCTTGTTCACAACGATGAGCTCAGCTTCTGACAACTGCTGCTCCATTATTGGCGGCAGGCTGGAGACGAACCCCTGGTAGGACCTGAGAAGGTACTCGGCATCTACCATGACCGTTATCGGAGAGAGTTCCACGTTGGAATCTATAGCCGGCAGTATCTCGGATAGGGTGTTCCAACAGTTGTAGGGGTTGCCAAAACCTATCTCCTCAATGAGCAAGACGTTATGGTCAGGGGTCAACAGCTTCCTGAGTGCCTCCTTAAGGTCCTTAGGCTTCATGCACATGCAGTGCCTAGACACCTCCTCTACGGAGCAGTTTGTCAGCGAAGCTACCATCTTGTAGTCGACTGGGCCTACATCGTTCACAAGGAGGCCGACCTTGTAGCCCCCCTTTGTAAGTATGCCTAGCATCTTCATCAGTAGCGTAGTCTTCCCACTTGCAAAGTGACCTCCTACCATTAGGATCTTGGTGTTTTCCATCTTTTTCACATCCACATCTCAGTCCGGCCGCAACATCAGCCTCGATATCAGGTGATCTCCCATTGGAGGCGTCAGGACGGATTGCTCCACCGAAGGAGGGTAAGATATTTGGTGTTCTTCCAATATTTTTACTGCTCGCTTTAGATCTTCCACGCCCATGCCGAACCAAATCTCGTCGTCCTGTGTTGCGCAGAAAGACCTCGCTCCGAGGCATGGAATCACCATCCAAGGCGTTTTCCCCAGCTTGAGCGCGGCCACGATCTCGCAGGCTGCGTAGCCATCATAGCTCCATACAGGCTTATCTTGTTTTCCCAGGTAGGAGGAAAGGATAAGCAACTCCGCCTGAATTCCGTTCACATTGAAGATAACACCATCAGGAACTAGGTTGAAATCGTCATAGACCTTCATGTCCGCGAAGAGTACAGCTTTGTATATTCCAAAGGGAGCGTGGATTATGTCCCTTACAAGCCTTTCATGGCTCTCCCTGCTTTGGCCGAGTATCATCTCCCATTGCTCGACGAGGCTCATTGGGTGCTCCCTGAATCCGAGCACATGTTCGCCATCTGCGCAGGCTTGACAGTTTTGTTTATGCACCAATTGTGGAGTCCCGTAGATGTTCATGCCTTTCATGATCTGGCAGAGGGCAAGACTCGACTTTACTGAGCATTTCTCCAGTTTTTCGTATATGATGGCATCTTCCTCGAAGAACTTGAAAGCGATAGCATGCCCCTTAGGTTTAATAAGAACTTCTATCCTGCCCTGTAGAGAGCCCAGTTCTCCATCATTGACGGTGCCCAGCCTCGAGCTCATAATGTTTACCAGCATTTGAATTGTTTTTTATGTTTTTTACTCTTTGGGTCTGTAGAGGGATTTGAACTAGTTCAGTTAAAGGTAAAGTAATTTTATTATACTGAGGGCATTAGCATAGAATTTGGTAGAGGATATACCATTGGCGGACAGGCTAACGTTGTGGGCGGTCAATAGGTTGGCGGATAAGGTAGCGTCCAGCGTCTCATTTTCAAGGGCTACAGACTTGGAGAGAATGTTTAAAACGGAAGTAAAGCGCACGGCCCTAAACATCAGGGTCCCTTTCTGCGCATCTAGATGCCCTTTCTGCGCCTTCCCGGGGGAACTTTACAGTAATAGCTATGCAAAGATCTTCTTGACTGGTCTGAAGGAAGAGATGAAGCTCTATTCATCACTCATAAGCCAGAGCAGGGCCATTGTGGAAAGAGTTTACCTAAGTGGAGGCACTCCGACGCTCCTGCATAAGGAGTTCGGAACCATACAAGACCAGGTCAACGAGCACTTCAGCTTCCAAGGTAAGGTGGCCCTTGAGGCATCTCCTGCCGACCTAAAGGATGATGTATTAAAGTCTTTGAAGGACCTTGGTATATCCCAACTTAGCATAGGAATTCAGAGCTTCAATGAGGCCCTTCTGGCAAAGGTCCTTGGGAGGCCCGCGAAGCGCGATAACCTCGTCAGCACATTGAAGAGGGTCATGGATTACGGCTTCGACTATGTGAATATCGATCTCATGTTCTCTCTGCCTGGACAGACCAAGGAGATGCTACTCGAGGATTTGAAGACCGCGACGGACATAGGTGTGAATGGGATATCTACCTATCCGTTGATGATGCTACCCTATACTGCATTGAGCAAGACATGTGCGCGCAAGAAGGCTGACAAGAACGGCAAAGCCAATTCAACCTTACCTGATCAGAACCAGGCACAGGAAACGGAGCAATACTTGGCGATGGTCAATTATCTTCGCGAGAGGACCTACAAATTCAGAACCCTTTGGAGCTTCTCGCTCAACCCTGGTGCCTATGAGGGACCCTACGAGCACGACAGTTTTATCGGGCTTGGCCCGAGGGCGTGGGGAGTGATTAACAACAACTTTACCCTCAACTCACCTTCCACCGAGGACTATATAGCTACCCTCAAGGAGGGGAAACTGCCCGTCTTTGCTTATTCTGAGCTGAGGGATTATCCCACGGCGAAATTGGCGAGGAGGTTCTACTACGGCGGTATAGACAAGGATCAACTGGATGATCTTAAGAGGGCAGATTTCAATATCAGGGTTCTCACGGGCATCCTGAGAATGCTTGGGCTGATGAGGTGGGATGGAGACTTTTTGAAAATGACTGACAGAGCCCTGGTCTATGGCAACCTCGCAACAAAGAAGATAGCCATGGCTACGTTAGCTAGAATGGACGAAATACTAAAGGCCGGTTAAGAAGGTCTTCGTCAGATTCCAGCGATGAAAAAATCTTCAGCCGCTTAGTTATCATATCGCCACATGAGCACTGCGGTTTGCTTATTTCGGCCAAGTAGCCTGTTCTATATCTCATTATTGGCATTCCCTTGGAGGCTATGTTTGTCAGTACGAGTTCGCCCCGCTCTCCCAAATTCAAAGGATCACCGCTTTGGGGGTCAATTGTCTCTGCATAGACGTCCACCTCGTTTAGATGTAGCCAGTCTTCCTTTCCGCAGCCCACCGCCACGTTGAAGCCCATCTCGGTAATTCCGAAGTGTTCGTATAAAACCGCCCCCCAAGACCTCCTCACCAACTGCTTTGCCTTATCAGTGAACAAGTAGGGCACGCAACCATGGCATGGAACTATCGCCTTTGGTGGGGTCTGCAAACCACGATTGTCCTCAAGAAGGGCACTCAGAAAGAACATCTGCTGAGCGGATCCGACTATAATATCTGGTTTCAAGGACAGGATGGCGGACATCTGTTGATCAAGGTCATTTTGATCCACGAGTGTGGTGGCTGCCCCGCATTGCTTCGCAGCTCTATTCAAGAGATCAGGTACTCCCCATAGGTACTCCTGGGGAAAGACGATGGCGACTTTCGTATCGAAGGAGACACCTATAGATTTGAAAAAGTTGCTAACTGCGTTTATTATGTGCTCAAGTTCACCCTGCGTGAAGGAGATTTGCTTTAGCTGTCCGTCCAAGGTCTCCACAACATATGATCGGAGGATCTCTGATTGGGAGACACATAGAAACCAATTGGGCTTAGCTATGATATCCTCACTGCATGTAAATGGAAGCCCTTTGAATTCCATGAAGTTCTCGATCCTTAATTGTGCGATGTCTTTAAAGCGCTCCTTGTAGAAGTTGCTGAACTCATTTGTATAAGAGACAATCTCCCCGAGCTTCTTCAGCACATATTTATCCAAGGCTTCTCGCGACACCGGTAGATCAACACTACGGAGAGTCGATGCAACCCAGGAAGAGATCATCTAAGTGTCTCCATACAATGGTGGAAATTTCGACAGTTTGATATTTAAGATTTTGCGACGCAGAAAGGATGACCTGTCATGTAGGTAGCATACAGGATGATTCAAACCAATGCGGGTTCCAATAGAAACATTATGATGCGGTTGGTCAATTAATATCCACAGCATTGGATATACGTCTAATCGACTTTTCAATGTATAGCTCGTCTGATATCAGAATTTCAATGGCGTGATTTGGGCATGCTGCAACACACCTGCCGCACCCCCTGCACTCCTCACTCACAACTGCATGCGAATTTTCAACCTTGATTGCCTTAACAAAGCAGATGTCTTTGGTACAGGTGCCACAGCCAACGCACCTCGGTGTCACCCGTACTTCGATTCCAGGCATCTTTGTAACCTTGGAGCTAATCTTCCCCGATAGATTGGGAAGCATCTTCCAAAGGCAACAGCAAGGGCAGCAGTTGCAAATGGTTAGGAGCTTGTTGCCGGGGCTCACATCCAACCACACACTGTCGAGTTTGTTCCTGCCTATTATCTGGACAAGCCCGGCCTCCCTGCATTTTCTGATGTGGTTCAGGGCTTGTTCTTTGGTTGCAGGGTGACCGAGGCGAGGATCGATCTTCATCGCAGGCTCGCCCAAGAAGAGGCAACCGAGGTCCCTTGGATAGTGCTTGCATTTTGCGGATTCACGGCAGATGCACCAATCCATGATCCAATGGTAATTTGCCTTGCTGATGAAGTACTCCACTACCTGGGAGGGGAGGACAAAGCTCACTGGCTCGTCGAATGATTTATTTATCTCTAGTGAGCCATCCTGGGGGATATACATTAGGTCATCGTTGGCGAAGAGCATTCCATCAATTATCCCACCTAGGATCGGCAGGCGCGTCATTTTCGCAACAAAGAACCGGCCGGGAAATGCTTTCATTATTAGCTTGATGACTAGCAATGGCCGTGTCAAATGCTTCACCAGAATATTGTTTGGTAGACGGGTAGGGTTTCCTCTTTCTATGCCCATATAATGTTTAATTAGCATACTATAAAAAGAGTTAATCGTGCGAAAGATCTCCATCAAGATCGAAGGCATGCACTGTGCGACCTGCTCACTCACTGTAGAAAAAGCCCTAAAGTCCGTGGAAGGCATTAAAAACGCTGAGGTCAATCTAGCGAGCAACACTGCCCTAGTAGAGTTTGATCCCTCTAAGGTAGACTTCAAGCTCATCGCCAAGACGGTTGCCCATTCCGGTTACAAGGTTGCCACTGTCAGGACCATTATAGAGGTGGAAGACATTAGGTGCGCCGCCTGCGTCAAGGCGATAGAGGGGGAGCTAGTAAAGCTTGATGGGGTCATATCGGCAAACGTTAACCTTGCGACCAAGCTCGTTGTGGTGGAGCATGACCCCCAGATCGCAAGCGTTGGCATACTGAAGAAGGCGATAAGGGACCTTGGGTATACGCCTAGGCTTAGGGAGGAGGTCGGAGGAAAGAAGCCAAGGCAGGTACTCAATTTCCTATTCGCCTTGGTCCTTTTGGTTCCCATACTGCTGATTAGCACGTTGGGAATGGGCATCAACCATAGCGGGCTTGTACTCTTCCTGTTGACCACTCCAGTCCAGTTCTGGGCCGGCAGGAACTTTTACGTTGGATCCTATAAGTCCATCAAAAATGGATCCCCAAACATGGACGTTCTTGTTGCACTTGGAACTTCGGCGGCCTATTTCTACAGCGTATTCAATACATTCTTTGCCATGGGTGCCCTATATTACGACACCTCAGCCTTGTTGATAACCTTCGTACTGATGGGCAAGTACCTGGAGGACTTAGCAAAGACGAGGGCATCGGCTGCTATCAGGAAGCTGATTGAGCTGCAGCCCAAGAAGGCAACGGTGCTAAGGGAGGGAGAGGAAGCGCAGATCCCTGTGGATGAGGTTGCCGTGGGTGACATAGTGCTGATAAGGCCTGGCGAGGTCGTGCCTATAGACGGCAGGATTATTGAAGGTTATAGCTCGGTAGATGAGTCCATAGCGACCGGCGAAAGCATCCCAGTTGACAGGGGAGAAGGTGATGACATTATCGGTGGAACCCAGAATGAAAATGGCCTTCTGAAGATTGAGACTACAAGGGTTGGCAAGGATACCTTCCTCTCCCAGATAATACAGTTTGTCGACGAAGCACAGGCTAAGAAAGCACCCATACAGAGGTTTGCTGACAGAGTGGCTTCCTACTTCGTCCCCGCAATAATAGCAATTGCCTTCGCGACCTTCATTAGTTGGACTGCCTTGGATTTCGGTTTCGAGTTTGCTATGATGATGTCAGTCTCTGTGCTGGTCATTGCCTGCCCCTGTGCCCTAGGCCTGGCGACCCCCACGGCAATCATGGTGGGACTCGGCAAGGGTGCCGAGCTTGGCATTCTAATCAAGGGAGGGGATGTGCTTGAGAACGTCCAACGACTAAATACGATTGTATTTGACAAGACAGGAACTCTCACCATGGGAAAGCCCAAGGTAACGGAGGTTTTCAGTGCGAGAGGCATTACCAGAGACGAGGTACTAAAGGTCGCCGCATCCCTCGAGAAGGGTTCAGAACACCCGCTGGCAAAGGCCATGATTGAGGCAGCGGCAGGGCAGCAACTCTATGAGCTTAAAGACTTTGAATCCTTCCCCGGCGAGGGGGTCAGAGGAAATGTCAAGGGCCAGGAAGCGCTTCTTGGAAACAGGAAACTGGCAGATCGTTTCGGCCTCTCCATGGAGGATATAAAGGAAAAACTGTCCGTGATGGAGGCGAGCGGCAAGACGTCATCAATCCTTTTTTACAGTGGCAGGGCTGTCGGAATAATAGGTATAACCGATATACCAAAGCCCCATTCAGCAGAGGTTATGACACAGTTGAGGATGAGCGGCTTCCAGATAATAATGCTCACGGGCGATAATGAGAGGGTGGCAAAAGCCTTGGCTGCGGATCTGGGGATCGACAGGGTCATAGCCAATGTTCCACCGAATGAGAAAGCTACGGTTATCTCTGGCCTTCAGGCTGAGGGGAAGATCGTAGCCATGGTTGGAGACGGAATAAATGATGCCCCTGCACTCACCCAAGCAGACGTGGGGATAGCCATCGGTAGCGGCACGGAAATTGCCAAGGAGGCGGGAGGGATAGTTCTCACCAAGGACGACTTGAGGGGTGTGGTCTCAGCCCTCAAATTAAGCAGGAAGACAGTGAATAAGATAAAGCAGAACATGTTCTGGGCGCTCTTTTACAACAGTGCCGGTATACCTATTGCGGCTGGAGTGTTATACCCCTACCTTGTTCTTAGACCAGAGATTGCAGCACTCGCAATGGCACTTAGCTCAGTATCTGTTGTCACAAACTCGCTCTTGCTGAGGTATCAGCAGGCCGAATAAAAATAATACCCGTCGCCGGTTTAAGGGAGGAGACCCTTGTAAGAACCGGCAATTGGGCGCTTCATATGAAATTCTGCAGATCGCGCACCTAGTGGAATAATAAATAAGATATAAATAACTTGTGTTTCATATGAAACACTTCATCATGGTTAATTCATCATTCATCGATCAGACTACAACATTTTACGATATTAGCACTTAGTGCCAGTTTGGAAGTCAGAAAGCATAAGAAGTCCCTTAGAAAAAGTAATGTTGAATCAGTATGCCAACTATTTTTTCGGTTGATACAGGCAGGTGCGGCCACAAGGCTACAGTTAAAGCCGAAATTGCAAATGGTAGCAAGATAAATATTACGATAACATCCACGTGCGAAATGGTCAAGAGATATGGGGACCTACTGAAGGTAATTGACGTCAAGGATCTGGCTAAGCACATAGTGAACAACCCTGTCTACACAGCCGCATCTTCGACTGTGGGGCCTGAATGCCTCGTACCCTGCGCCGTGATTTCAGCAACTTGGACGGAAGCAGGAATGATCTCGAAGAACCTATTGAAGAAGTATCCCAACTCCTGTTTCAGGTACGAAAGCTAGTCTTTATGCTTCTAGATATCCAAAAGCTTCTGACCAATTTCGAACTGTCATAGGCTTCTGCAGAGCCTCAAGATCATCTCGGTATGGATTCTGGCTGTACAAACCAAGAACTGCTTCTGTTCATGGATCATTTTCTAACTAAAGCAGGAGACAAGCTTTTAAGTGGATTTGATGAGCTAACTTTTAGTGGGAGCCTTCATGAGTTTTAAGCTGCACGATGTCTATTATTTTCAGAGCCCTGGTGAGGAGAACACAGAGCTGGTCGTGGAAGCCGTAACCAAGGCTGTCGAACGGGGAGGAATCAGGGATCTTGTGGTTTCCAGTACATCAGGGAAAACTGCAGCCACCTTCGCAAGGTCTCTTAAGGACGAAGCTAGAATAATATGTGTGTCCGAGAGCGCCTACAGGAGCGAATGGGGTTGGGAGTACCCATGTATGGACCAGAAGGCAAAGGAAGAGCTGGAAGGCCTGGGCGTTATAGTGTTGGACAAGGTTCCATACGTGCTCCATAGCTCCATTTATGAATCCTCGAGATATAGCGCCCCAGTGCCCGAAACAACGTTTAGGGACACGCTCTATGCCTTCGGGCAAGGAATGAAGGTTGCCGTAGAAGTCGTCCTTACCGCTGTTGCCTGTGGGGTTCTTGACCCCTACAAATACGTGATAGGCGTCGGTGGCAGTGGCAAGGGTGCTGACACAGCCATTGTTCTCAGGTCAACTTTCCCAGCCACAGTCTTTGCCAAGGAGAAAGAGAAGAGGCTGGAGATCCGTGAGATTCTGGCAATGCCTTTAGAGAAAAAATACTGGGATTAATCTCTATTTTCAGCAACAAATCATTTTAGCCACAACTTGGTGCTAAGTTTTTTTGGTAAACTCCCAGCCCAGCTTTTTGGTGGCAGATTTTCTCAGAAGAATATCGATAGAGAGACATAAGACCTCAATAAGTTTGTGTTTTGGGTTATATCTACAATGAACTGGAGAAGTGGCAGCAGAAGTTACACTGACATAACAACCTACATAGCATACGCTGCCAGTGATACAAATCTCTACCCAGATCAAATCAATCGGAATCTGTGGATTGGCTCCGCAAGTTTTAACTCAATTTACCCGTGTTCTGTAGTCCGACCATCAAATTCTTCTTCTTGTGCTATCGCTTCTGCCTTAGTGTGGCGGATTGTTCCATCCCGGTGCTCAGGCGGTGAGTAGATAGTGTACAATTTCAGCTCTGAACTGGCAGAAGTGTTTATCACATTATGCTTAGCGCCAGCAGGAACAATTACCGCATCCCCATCTTTCACGTTGTACTCAGTTGCGTCGATGATGACCTTCCCCTCGCCAGCCTCAAAGCGGAAGAATTGATCTCTGTCTTTATGGATCTCCATGCCTATCTCTTCCTTTGCTCGAAGACTCATCAGTACGAGCTGGCTATTTTTTCCAGTGTAAAGGACATGGCGGAAATCGGTATTCTTTCTCGTCTCTTTTTCTATATGGGCTATGTATCCTCTCATTTTCATCACCTTAGCATGTTACGTTTTATCTCTCCTTGCTCTTATTTTGTGAACTGTCCTTATTTAGATTATCAGGATCGCCAATAGGATAATTTGCGAATTTGAAACAGATGCATTAGCAAGGGAAAAAGCGTTGAAACCGATTAAAGGATGCACAGATCTTCCATTTTATAATTTTTCTATTATAAATTAGGCCTAGGATTGAGCTGATTTTTCCTGTAGCCTATCAGTGTATCTCTTCCACTTATAGTATGACGCCAGTGCGGAGACAGCCCTCTCAGGAATGGGGTAAGCAGGTACTGCGCGCTCGTCAAGCTTTCTCATCGCCTCGTCACACTGCTCCCCCCCGATGAAGCTGGCAACCAGAGTCTTGTCGCAGTGCTGTGACTCACAAGTATCGATGATCGACTTGGCTATCGCAACGGGGTCGGTTATGGCAGTCTGGCAGTAGAGTAAGATGATGGACCCTATCCTCGGATCCTTCATAGCGATCTCGAGGGACTTCGAGTAACTCTCTTCGTAAGCCTGACCAGTGAGGTCCACAGGGTTCTTGAAGTTTCCGAAGACAGGCATAAGCTTCTTGAACTCTGACTGGAGGTCGTCGGGGAGCGGCCAGATGGCCACCCCAGACTCTTCACAGGCGTCGGTAGTCATTACTCCCACGCCGCCTCCATTCGTGATGATGAGGCAGTTCTCGTTCGGTGGGGGTGGCTGTAACGTAATGAGCTTTGCCCAATCAAAAGCCTGGGCGAAGTCATAGGCCCTAAGCGCACCGCTCTGTTTGAATGCAGCATCGTAGACTTTGTCGGATCCTGCAAGCGACCCTGTATGGGAGGCGGCAGCTGAAGCTCCCTTCTCGGTTCTGCCTGATTTCAAAATGATCACAGGCTTCTTGGAAGTTGAACCCTTCAGCGAGGCCATAAGACGCCTGCCATCCTTCGCCCCCTCGATGTATATCACCATTGCCTTAGTCTTTTCATCCCCGGTGAGATAGTTGAGCATGTCGGCCTCTTCGATGTCCGCCTTGTTGCCCATACTGATTACGGCCGACACACCAATGTGATACAAGTTGGTCCATCCCATCATGGCTATGCCCAAGGCACCGCTCTGTGTAATGAAGGCAATGTTCCCTGGAAAGACCCTGGAGAGGCCAAAGGTAGCGTTCATGCGGGATGGGGCATAATAGAGCCCGAAGACATTGGGGCCCAGCATCCTCATCCCATACTTTCTCACAATAGAAAGGATTCTGTCCTCTAGGTCGGTGTTACCAACTTCCCTGAAGCCAGAGCTGATCACAATAATCGACTTTATGCCTTTCTGCCCGCACTCCTCAATGATATCGGGGACGTAAACAGCGGGGACAGCTATTACGGCCAAATCGATGTCACTAGGAATGAGTTTCACGCTTGTAAATGATTTGAGACCCATCACGTCTGCGCCCTCGGGGTTAACTGGAAAAAGCTTACCTTCGAAGCCCCCCGCCAGAATGTTGCTGACGAGCTCGTATCCTATCTTCTTGGGGTTTTTCGAAGCGCCCACAACGGCTATGCTCTTGGGGCAGAACAGCTTATCGAGATAGCTCAAATCAATTTACCACAACTAGCATGAATAGAAAGCCATATTTATGAAGATTCTGCAATCTTGCTGCAAATCTTTAACAACAACTGGCTTTTTTTATAAGGGTGGTTTATGGTGATAGTGTGCCAGAAATCTTCCGAATACCCAGTGAAGCGCCTCTGATTGGATCGGTCTCATTCGGCGTTATTGACAGGGGCACCAACGTTATCCAGGTAAGGGCATCGACTTCTTGCCCTTTGAGCTGTATCTTCTGCTCAACTGATGCCGGACCATGTAGCAAGAGAAGGAGAGTAGAGTACATAGTTGATTTGGATCATATGATGGAGTGGGTCAAGGGGCTCGTAGCCGTGAAGGGCGGAGGGGTGGAAGCGCATATAGATACCGTCGGTGATCCCTTCACCTACCCTAACCTTGTTGATCTGGTCAGCGCCATGTCAGATCTTGGCGGAGTTGAGACCATATCACTCCAGACCCATGGTCATCTTATGAACGAGGGCATGATCAGCAACCTGGCAGAAGCGGGGCTGGACAGGGTAAACCTCGCCATTGATTCCCTAAATCCAGATCTGGCGAAGAAGCTCTCTGGTGCAGATTTCTATGATCTTAAGAAGATAATCGACAACGCCCAATACCTAGTTGAGAACACCTCCATCGATCTGCTACTTGCGCCCGTCTGGGTCCATCCGTTTAACGACGACCAGCTTGAGGGACTCGTCGATCTAGCAAAGCGGCTTGGGGCAGGCAGAAAGTGGCCTCCCCTAGGTATCCAGAAATGTGACTTCCACAGGTTCGGCAGGAGGACGAAGGAGATGAGGCAGGTAAGCTGGTTTGCATTCTACAAGAGGATGCGGGAACTTGAGAAGGAGAGCGGGACGAAGATTGTTCTCAGACCTTCGGATTTCGGAATTAGGCTCGCGCCGTCAGTTGCCGTTCCGTTTGGAAGGGGTGAGAAGCTCAGCGTTAGGGTTATTGGACCCGGCTGGCTCAAGGGGGAGAGCCTTGCGGCGACGAAGGACTCGAAGTGGGCAGTCACCGTAGTTGGTCGTGAACTGCCGGCAGGCGAGGTGGTCCGCGTACGGCTACTCAGAACTAGGGATAATATACTGATCGGAACCCCTTGCTGATCGCCATCCAACATTCTACGGCATCATTATTAGTCGGAAAATACTCTTGACCGTTTGTTTCTGGGAGGGTTGACATGGACACAAAGAGGGAGGCTGTGGCAGGGCTTCTCTTTGCGACGGTCATGTGGGGAATCTCCTTCCCTATCATCAAAGTGGCTCTCAACGAGATTAGCCCTTCACTGTTCATTTGCCTAAGGTTCATTCTTGCCGCTCTGATCGTTCTCGCATACCTAGCATTGGCGAGGAAGCCCATAAAGAAGCTACTGAGTGATAAGATCCTGTGGATCCTCGGCATTACCAATGCTATCGGCTTCGTTATGGAGTTCTACGGCCTGACCCTCACTACAGCATCGAAGGCATCCCTGCTGGTGAACGTGAACGTAGTTTTCATGGCGATATTTAGCGCAATCATGCTGAAAGACAAGATTACCAGCAAGGCTAAACTGGGCATACTGGTTGGCCTGATCGGGGTCTTCCTCACCACCACAAGTGGGAACCTATCGTCGCTCACCCAGGGGTCAGTTATCGGTGACCTAATAATCTTCATAGGGGGAATAGTGTGGGCGTTCTCGAATATATACAACAAGAGAGCGGCTACAGAGCTTGGGTTGTCGCCAATGGAGGTTACGGAGTCCATGTCAATAACAACGGCGATAACTCTTATTCCATTGCTCTTCTTCACGCCACTTACATTTTCGCTCACGCCTTTCTCAGTCGCGGCTTTCATCTATGTAACTGTGATCTGCACGATCTTCTGTTTCTATCTATTTTACAGGGCACTCAAGACAATCACGGTGGTTAGTGCCGGGGTAGTGATGCTGTTCGAGATTATCGTGGCCATCGCCGTTTCATTCGTCTTTCTTGGGGAGACCATAGCCCCCATTGGAATTGGTGGAGGCGTACTGATCGGATTGAGTATAATCCTAGTATCATAACAAAGCAGGGTTGAAGTGATCCAGACTATTCTACGTCCATTATGAAGAAATTTAGCTGTTTTACGTGCCTATCTGCTTTTAGGCCGTCGATCAGATCCTTGAGGCGCAGAGAATCGCCTTTGACTACCATTACTTCCAGACAGCTATTTCCAGCTAAATGGGCATGGAGGTACTGGGTGATAATATCGTCAAACTCGTGCTGGAGGCGGAGCCCCTCGTTTCTTTCACTCTTCTCCTGGAGGACGGTAATGGTTGCAATTATACTCCCCGTCACCTTTTCCAGCTCATTGTACTCCGATATGTACTTGTGAAGTGCCTGCCTGACCACCTCTGAGCGACTGGCATGCCATGCTTCGCCCATGATCTTATCGAGTTCATCAAGGAGTTCGTCGGGTATGGATAAGCTCACTATGACCATCTTTGCCACACCATGGCACTCTCTTTAATCCGCAACTTAAAAGGACTTTCAAATGGCATAATAATTATTTGAACTTCAATCTTCGAGCTAAGCAATGCCAAGGATTATCCAATTTAAAAAATCAACTCCATCGCGTCGTCCTGCAGGCACTGTAAGCCAACTTTCTAAATGCCAAAACGAAGGGGAAAATCAAAAATCCAGTATTAACTATTGTAGCCCAAAGAGGCGGTGTCCGGCGAGGGTATCCAAAAGATTCGACTCTGGCAACAATCGCTACGACCACAACAGATTATTAAATTTTCTACTTTAATAAAAAATGTTCTGCTACGCTAGTTCTTAACACCTTACCACCCAAACATCGCAATGTGCGTTTTTAATTACAAAATCAGCCACGCTTCCAAGGAGTGTGCGTTTCAACCCGGTAAGCCCCCTCGATCCTATTATTATCAATGAGACCCCACGTTTCTCAGCTTCGATGACAAGGCCAGCACCAATTTTATCCCAGATCGTAACAATTTTGGATTCCACATCCTTCACGCCAGCTTTCTTTGCCCGCTCTTCGTACTCCTTCAGCAGATCTCCTAATTTATTTGCGATTTGGCTAGGAACCTTTGGGGAGAGCGTCGGAAAATCAGTGAGTATCTGAGGGTATGGCGGCATACCTGGCAATAGTGGGACCGAAGGCGAGTTATAGACGCTGATTATAAGAAGCCGAGCTTCATAACGTTTGGCTACATCAATTGCCACATCTAGTGCAACTTCAGCGGGCTTTGAGCCATCAACCCCAACCATGATGTAATCTATCATCTTACTCATCAACTCTCATGAGTTAACTTATTTCGAAATATATTAAATACATGTTAGGTGCCAATCAGTTTAAATTATTTTAATATACGTTCTGGTGTTCTCTTTAAAAAACTCACTCCTGCTACAGCAACTCTTATAAAGATAGGCATACTATCGATGCTTTCTTGAGAGGGAAATCAATCAAGAATTAGTTAGATAAAATACAATATTGGAGGTGTAATAGATATGGTAGGCATTAAGATTGGAAAGGCAGAAGCTACTAAGATACTCTCTGACGTGAAGCCAGAAAATGCTTTTATCTTCAACATAAACGAAGAAACATCCACTGGGCAGAGCGCTCTTAATCTGAGCCAGCTGTGCGAGATTCTTAAAATCGTTGACTTGAGTTCCATAGATTTCCATCTTCACCGGGGGGACTTAGAGAATTGGATAAAGTTTCTTGGCGACAACATTCTGGTTATGCAGATTGCAAAGATCAGGAATATGCCATTTGATGGTGAGCAGACAAGAGGGAAGATTGTCGAGGTAATCAATAAAAGAATAGAGAAATTGAAGGCACTCGAGTTATCTCCCTGATCATCCTTTTTTTAGAAATTAACAAGGCGGTGTAAAGGGAGGCCATTTTCGACAGGTATCTCCGTCATTACTTTACGCGCAAAGTAACGCTTATGCGGCGAAAAAATTGCTTATTGTAAATTATAGTCTGGAACAAAGCAGATTTAGAAGAACTTCTTCAGCCTACTACAAAACACAAACCATAATTTCCTCGTTCCCATGAATAGATTGTTGGCGGCATCGGATGGCACTGAAACTAAATTTTAAGGCGTTCATCTTTGATATTGATGGAAGCCTCTTCAGGGGCGACAATCCAATAAAGGGAGCACCAGAGATAATCGCCATGCTCAGACGAAGGGGCAAGAAGATCCTGCTCCTTACAAATAATTCGACGGGCACGCCGGAAGGGTACGCAGAAAAGTTGGCAAAGATGGGCATAAATGTTTCACAAGATGAGATACTCACTTCGTCAATGGCAACAGCAGACTATATGAAGAAATTCAAACGAGGAGGGGTTTACGTTATTGGGGAGAATGCACTTTCATCGGCCATCTCCGGAGAAGGTTTTACAATCTTGAATGAGGCAAAGGCGAAAGAGGCGGGATACGTTGTCTGCGGCCTCGACCGCCATGTTACCTATGATAAGCTGGCTGCGGCCTCATATGCCATCCAGAATGGTGCAAAATTCATAGCAGCGAATGCAGATCGGAATCTCCCGGTGGAAGACGGCTGCCTACCCGGAGCTGGAGCGATCCTTAGTGTTATTATTAAAACTACAAATGTCAGACCGTTAATAGTTGGAAAACCATCAAAGAGGATAATGAAGATTGCCCTAGATCGGCTCGGAATGACCAAAGATGAGGTCGCGATTGTTGGAGATGCCTTGGAGACCGATATCAAAGCAGGCAGGAACTCTAAGATATACAGCATCCTTGTCCTAACGGGGGTATCCAAGAAGGAGGATCTGGCGGCATCGAGAGTGAAGCCAGACCTTGTACTTGGAAGCATCGCAGGTTTGTCGGATCTTCTTTAAAGATTGCATTCACTGAATAATCCTTTAATGATCTAACAAGACAGGGAGATCCATCTCTTGCGCGTCAGAAAATAACTATGTTTGCTCTTCGTGATCGTAAAAAAGGATATATTTCAATTCAAGCAATGGCGTAGAGGGCCATTGATAGATATTTTCAGTAATTTTAAGTAGACGCGACAGCTAATCGCAGTATATCGGTGGTTTCTTTGGAGATGGCTGAGGATCCGCTGACGGGGAAGCTTATTGAAGTGGTAAGGAATTCGGATCTGGACATCGGTGCCGTTAGAAGAGGGAAAGTTAGGGACGTTTATGATCTGGGTAGCGAACTCCTAATTTACCACACGGACAGGGTCTCCGCTTTCGATGTGGTTCTTCCTATGCTCATCCCTCGGAAGGGCGAGTCGCTTCTCAAGCTCTCGATCTACTGGATGGAGAGGAGCAGACAGGTCTTCCCTAATCATCTCATCAGCGTTGAGAATAACAGGATCATGCGAGTAAAGAAAGCGAAGAGGATCGACATAGAGTGGGTCGTAAGGAAGTACCTCTACGGTTCGCTTTGGAGAGCATATAGCGCTGGAAAGCGGGAGCTATATGGAATAAAGTTCCCTGATGACCTACAGATCGCGGACGTACTGCCCGCACCCATCCTGACCCCAACTACGAAGGCGGAAGTAGGACATGATGAGGAGATAGCAAAGGGCCTTGCGATTGAGAAAGGGATAGTTGATAAGGATACATGGGAGGAGCTTGAGGAGGCAACTCTGAAGCTTTTCGGGTTCTATGAGCTAGAAGCCAAGAAAAAGGGTATAATGATACCAGATTTCAAGATCGAGTTCGGCATATGCGATGGGGAGTTAATCCAGATCGACGAGCCACCAACCCATGATTCTGCTAGGATGTGGGCTGTCAAATACTTCAAGCCTGGTGAGGCTCAGGAGGAGCACTGCCTTGACAAGGAGTTCCTAAGGGAATGCCTTCGGCGATTGGGATTCTCCGGCGAGGGAGCACCACCAGATACCCCCAAGGAAGTTATAAGAGAAGTTGTAAAGCGCTGCGTTGGGGCATACGAAGTGATGGCGGGGAACTCGACGATTGATGCCCTGGGATTGAAAAGTGTAGATGAGATCCTACCTAAAATTTGAGGCAAAGGACGATCATAGATACCCTGAGATCTCAGTTTTGATATTCTCCTTAGGAAGCCCCAAAGTCTTCACTACATTATCCATGGTGTCGAACATTATTGGCGGACCATCAAGAGCATAGGAAGTTAAACCGACCTGGGCTTAAATCTACTTCTTTTTTGCCATGAATATATAAATAAAGCTTTAAAAGACAAATGCAAATACAAATGTTTACAACAACAATTTGGGGGCGCGATCGGTGGTTAGGGAGAAGTGTGGAGTATTCGGCGTTAAGTGCTATGGTAGTGAGGATGCATTCATCTACCTTTATTGGGGCCTTGTCGCCCAGAACCACCGTGGGCATGAGTCCTACGGATTTCTTACATACTCTGAAGGCCTCAGGCGTTACGTGGATCTTGGCCTTGTTCCTAGGATCGACAAGGAAGAGTTTCTTCGATGGAATATTCTTCTGCCGGGGAAAGTTGGCATAGCACATGTCAGGTACGGAACCTCCGGCCACAATGATGTCTATGCCCATCTGAAGGACGCACAGCCAATGGTCGTGTCAAAGGGCAGGGAGAAGCTCGGGTTGGGATTCAACGGCAACCTCGTCAACATCGGCTGGCTCCGTGACATGATCACGCAGAATAACGGGAGACTGAAGACCTCCTCAGACACCGAGCTACTCTGTAGGTACCTCGTTAACAATATGAGCAAAGGGATCAGGGAGAGCATCAAGCTTTGCATGGAGAATATAGAGGGGGCATTTTCGGTTGTAGGCTTAACGTCAAAGGGCGAATTCTTCGGATTCCGGGACCCGCTAGGTATGAGACCGCTCTGCTTGGGTCAAAGCAGGGATGGTTCGATCAAGGCGATATCATCAGAATCTGTCGGGATGGACATCAATGGCTTTGACCTCGTAAACGAGGTAGAGCCCGGTGAGATGATCCTCTTCAAGGAGGGAGGGGTCGAGAGGGAGAGGCTGGTGAAGGATGGTAGGTCAGCCTTCTGCGGCTTCGAGTTTGCATACTTCGCCAGGCCGGACTCGATTATCAATGGCAAGTACGTCTACAAGGTGAGGGAGGAGTTCGGAAGGAACCTGGGGCGGAGGTACAAGGATGTTGTAAAGGAAGCCGATCTCATAATTTCCATACCAGAGACCGCGGATGACGCAGCGTATGGGCTTCACGAGGAGACTGGGCTCCGATGGGAGAGGACGCTTAGGCGTCACAGGTATGTTACACAGAGGGCCTTCATACTCGATGACGATGAGAGGAAGTCTACAATCGATAGGAAGATTAACGTCGTAGATGGAAGCTTGAGGGGCAAGCGAGTGATCGTTGTAGAGGACAGCATTGTAAGAGGCGACACCACCAAGACCATCATAAGGAAGCTCAGGGAAAGGGGTGCAGAGAAAATATACCTGTTTGTGACGTTCCCAAGGATCGCTAATCCATGCTTCTATGGCATAGACATGGCCAGCTTCACAGAACTGATCGGTTTCTATTTTGACGAGGATGGGATCGCGAAGGAGATCGGTGCAGACAGGGTATGCTACCAGCCCCTTGAGGATTTCATAAAGGCTACCGGCATGAGGAGCGGCGACCTCTGCATGGCCTGCATAACTGGTAATTACCCGACCGAGTTGGCGCAGAGGATAGCCGACAAGGTGAGGTCGTCTGTCGAGAAGAGCGACAAAGGCAGGATTTACGAACATTTGGGATTGGAGGTTTAAGAAGATGGCAGGAATTCTCGGACTGTACCTTTTCGACAGCAGGTGGAATGCGTACAACTTTGGGGTCTTTGGCCTAATGGCGCTGCAGCACAGGGGTCAAGAGACTACAGGTTTGGAGCTCTTTGGGAGCAGCGAGGGAAGGAAGAAGATAGCAGGGAAGGGAATGGTTGAGGAGGTCTTGCAGCCATCAGGCGGGAAGGGGCATATCTGCATTGGCGGAGTCTCGCCTTATCCCGAAGAGGACGCAGAGTTGCTACCTATTGCACTCTCCAGCAAGGTCTCCGCGGCTATAGATGGCAAGATTCTGGCTATCGATGGTTACAAATGGAACAAGTCCTTGAAGTACGAGGATAACCTAAGGAACGGGTTCAAGGAGATAGCGAGGGGATCTTGGGCAGACATGATGAAAGAGTTCTTCAGCAGGTGCAGCGGGGGGTTCTCGTACGTTTCGGTTAATGACCAAAACGAAATGATCGCTGGTAGGGGGTCATTGGGGGTAAAGCCACTTGTCCTTGGCAAGATGGGCTTCGATGGCGGTATCGTCGCGTCCGAAAGCTGCGTAATGGACATCATCGGTGAGAGGGTGCCGATCAGCCCCGCGGAGAACATCGAGCCGGGGGAGATCAGAGTATTCACGCCCATGTCCTCATACTCGGAGCGGAGCTCGGCATCTAAAAAGAGAGCGTACTGTAGCTTCGAGTATGTCTACCTGGCGAGACCGGATTCGTATATCAATGATGTCCCAGTGTACAGGGTCCGGAGGAGCATAGGCAAGAAGTTGGCAGAAGAAGGTCCAGCCGAAGCTGATGTGGTGATAGGTGTTCCGGAGACTGCGATCCCGTTCGCCATGTCCTATTCAAATGAAACTGGGATACCTGTCGAGAAGGGCTTCGAGTTGACAGGAAGGAGGATAAGGAGCGCCATGAAGCCGAATCAGATGGAGAGACTCAAGGGTGTCCAGCTGAAGCTTAATGTCATCAGCGAGGCTGTAAAGGGTAAGAGGGTAGTACTTATTGACGACAGCGTCGTGCGGGGAAATACCCTTGCAAACATAGTCTACCTCATGAAGGAGAAGGGCGCCAAGGAGATCCATGTCCGGATAGGTAGTCCCCACATAATATCCCACTGCCCCTTTGGGGTCGAGGTGCCACCCGAGGACGAGCTTATCGGGAAGCACCTTCCAGAGGCGAAGATTGCTGAGGTCGTTGGTGCGGATTCCTTCAAGTACCTCAGCATTGACGGATTTGCTGAGGCGTCAGGAATGAAGATAAGAGAATTGTGTATGGGCTGCTTTAACTGCAAGTACCCGGAGGCGTGAGGTATTGAAGATTCTTCTCATTGGAGGGGGAGGTAGAGAGCACGCTATTGCGCTGGCACTCTGCAGAAGCGTAAAAGAGCCCAAGCTCTACTGTTTCTCAGAACTCGTCAACCCTGGGATCAACGCCCTTGTAAAGAAGACTAGAGGCGAATACTACAGGGGCAACATTAATGATTCTGCTGCAGTGGTAGAGGCTGCAAAAAAGTCGGGGGCAGACTTTGCCTTTGTAGGACCAGAAGAGCCAAATTTTCACGGTGTTCCCGACAGCCTCGAAAAGAATGATATTGCGTGCATTGGTGCCAAAAGGAATGTCGCAGAACTGGAGATGTCCAAGGCGAGTATGAGGGATCTCCAATGGAAGTATAAGGTACCGGGCAGGCTCTGGTACAAGAAGTTCAAGACCTTCGAAGAGGCTGCACCCTACATCGAAGAGTTTGCGGACAGTGTGGCGATCAAGCCCGCTAGGCAGGCTGGCGGCAAGGGCGTCAAAGTCATTGAGGACTTCCAGGTGTACCTCCAAGATGACAAAAGGAAGGTCAAGAGGGAACACGCGGAGTCTATCGTCAACGAGTACATGAAAGATTACGATGACATCGACTACAAGCTCCTCATTGAGGAGAGGGTATGGGGGCCCGAGTACACTGTCCACTGCTTCACCGACGGAAGGACGGTCCTTCCCATGCCAGCAGTTCAAGACAACAAGCACGCCTTTGACGGCGACCTGGGGCTGGAGACGGGCGGGATGGGGTCCATATCATGTGGAATGAACCTCAGGTGGGGAAAGGACGATGAGAGGGCTATTCTGACGGACGGCGAGTACCGTAAGTCAGTGGATATAGTGAATATGATGATAGAGTCTATACAGAAGGAGACTAGAGAGAAGTACCATGGCATTGTTGCCGGGCAGATGATGCTCACATCAATATGGGGGCCAACGGTTATAGAGATGTACTCAAGGCTGGGGGATCCCGAAGCGGGGAACGTGCTGGCAGTGCTGAAGACGGACTTGGTGGAGATCTGCGAAGCAATTATTGGCGAGAGACTCAACACCATCAAAGCTGAGATCGACGATAGGGCTGTCGTTGTGAAGGCAGTCTGCCCGGAAGGTTATCCGAACCACAGAGACATTGCCAGTGGTCATAGGGTCGCCATAAAAGGAAAGGATAACGGTATTCTCTGGGCATCCGCCGACTGGAGCGAGAAGGGTATAGTCAGCGGCGGCTCGAGGGTGGTCGAGTGCCTCGGCATGGGCGATAGCGTGCCAGATGCTAGCCTGAAAGCAGAGCATCTGACGCAGAAGGTGTCGCTTGCCGATGGATGGAAGCTCTTCCACAGGGCAGACATCGGCTCCGAGAGATCAATGCAGAGGAGGATCGCGCTGGGAAACATGGCCCGCGAGATCTATCAATATAGAGAGGGAAGGGGGCTCTTGGGAAAGAGGATGATCTGGATACCTGGCAAGGGATTGGTTGAGGTGGGCTGAGATGCCCTTCAAGATGGACGAAGAGGAAAGGAACAAGCTCATTGATAGTGTGATTTCCCACAAGAGAGAGTTCGAGGGCATATTGAGTCCCTTGGAGTCGCTGAACCCCGACAAGCCTGCGGTCTTCATTTCGGTTGGGGGCGGCGAGCTCGGGGATCTCGCCATAACATCGGCAAAGAGGTTCTACGGAGGCATTCCCGGAGGCGTGAAGACCGTTGCCTTCGACAGGTACCAAGGCTTTCCAGCACAGGATGCGGCGGATGCCTCTGAGGTCTTCAACATGATGGACGGCGAACTCCTTGAGAAGTATCTCAAGAAGTACGTGCCTGATCCATCGGTGCCGCATGCGATCTACCTGGAAGTGGAGAAGATCGACACCTACAGGGCATTCAGGCTTGGCACGGAGAAGGGCTACAGGGTTATGTCCACGCCCTTTGGGCCGCTGGTCTGTATGGACAGGCATGCCACCAAGATAATGTTTGACAGGCTGAAGCTAAAGAGGGTTGATTGGACCTACGCCAATGATGACAGAGGCGTGCATAAAGCTGCAAAGGATTTCGGGCTGCCAGTGATAGTGAAGCCGGTAATGACCTCAAGTGGCCATGGTACCTCAATAGTGAAGACAAAGGCTGAGCTGGACGCCTCCTATGCCCACGCCGTGGAGCACGCCAGGGGGATCGGCGACGAGGTGATAGTGGAGAGGTATCTGCCAGAGCTAAAGGCGATGGGTACAGAGATCACACAGATAGTCGTGAGACATTTCGACGAGAACGGCAAGATAGCAGATTCGTTCCTCCCTCCCATTGAGCACAAGAGACCGGGGGCGGTTTACCATGAGAGTTGGCTCCCAGCTTCAATATCCGGTTCGGCTGCTGAGGCATGCAAGGAGGGAGCCCAGAGGATAGCAGACTTCATGGGCGGACTAGGAGTTTACGCTGTGGAGCAGTTCGTAATAGGTGATAAGGTCTACAACAACGAGGTCGCAAACAGGCCCCACGATACAGGCCTGGTCACAAGGTGGATGCTTAACATGGATGAGGGCGGTATTCAGCTGACTTCAACAATCGGTCTTCAGCTCAACCCATTCTCCCTTGAGATATCTAGGCAGGGTGTCTATGGTGTTGCCCATGTGGTTCTGGCACCCCCAGATATCGAGGGCGAGATAAGGGTATCAGGGTGGGACAGCAGCAGGCTCAGCGCACTGCAGACCAAGGGCGTTAGGGGAGACTTCTGGTACTTCGGGAAACCGACAGCCTACCAAGGCAGGAGGATGGGCCTTGCGGTAGCTTTCCAGAGAGACCTTGAGCTTGCAAGAAGGAATGCTGAGATAATCGCCCATTATGCGGAGGGATGCATAAGCTACGGGGGAACGTCCTGATGCCTAAGGTTGCTGTAATAATAGGAAGCAAGTCCGACGAAGCGACGGGGACGCAGATAGTGGGCCTATTGAAAGAATACGGCGTCGAATGTGATCTCCGGGTGATATCAGCCCATAGAAACCCGGAGGAGTTGGACGAATTCGTAAAGGCGAGCGATGCGGAAGTGTTCATCGCGGTCGCTGGGCTCTCGGCAGCTCTTCCTGGAGTCATAGCCTCGAAGACCGTGAGGCCCGTTATAGGCATGCCGAGGGAGGTCAAGCTCAACGGGCTGGACGCTCTACTCTCAATGGTCCAGATGCCTCCAGGTGTGCCAGTTGCAACGGTGGGTGTCGAGAACTGGAAGAATGCAGCATTGCTGGCTGTGGAGATCCTTGCGCTGAAGCACACTGCTCTATTGGGAAAGCTCAAAGATGGGAGGGGGAAGCTGTGAGAGCAATGAAGGTAAAAGTTGAAGTCAGGCTTAAGGCAGGGCACTTTGACCCCGAGGGGGATGTTACCTCCAAGTCCTTGAAGGACCTCGGTTTCCCCGTAGGCGAGGTCAAGGTCGGAAAGGTTTACACCGTTGATGTCGAGGCGGTAAGCAAGGAAGCTGCCGTGAAGCTTGCCAAGGAGATGTGCAGGAAGCTCCTTGCCAATCCAACAAAGGACGACTTCTCTGTGGAGGTGCTCAATGTTGAAGGGCGGGCTGCTCAAAAGAGCAAGCGATAGGCTGGAAGTGATGGCGATCGACCTCTCCCTCGCCGGGGAGAAGGACCTCATTGAACTCAGCAAGAGGATGGGTTTAGCTCTCAGTCTGGACGAGATGAAATTCATCAAAGAGCGCGCCGGCAGACCGATAACGGACGTGGAGATTCAGACCTTTGGTCAGACCTGGTCCGAGCATTGCATTCACAAGACCTTCAAAGGGGACATCTTGACCGAAAAGGGCACAGTAAAAAGTTTGTTCAAGAGCTACATCGCCAAGGCGACCAATGAGCTGAACAAGCCATGGTGCGTCTCGGTCTTCGAGGACAACGCAGGGCTGGTCGAGTTCGATAAGGGATATCTTGCTGCAGCCAAGGTGGAAACCCACAACCATCCCTCGGCAGTGGAGCCGTTCGGCGGTGCAGCCACGGGCGTCGGTGGCGTGATCAGGGACATACTAGGCGTCTGGGGAGAACCTGTGGCTGTCACGGATGTGCTCTGCTTTGGCCCCCTCAGCACCAGGCAGGAAGAGCTGCCTTCAGGCGTGAAACATCCAAAGTACATCTACAAGGGCGTAGTCGCAGGAGTAGGAGCCTACGGCAACAACATGGGTATCCCTACCGTCTCAGGCGGGATATTCTTTGACAGTGGTTACACGGGGAACGTAGTTGTTTACTGCGGCTGCATGGGCGTGCTACCCAGGCGGTTGTACGTCAGGGACACGAAGGCGGGCGATTATGCTGTTATGGCTGGAGGCAAGACTGGTAGGGATGGAATACATGGCGTGACCTTTGCTTCGGCAGACCTCTCGGAGGAATCGGAGGAGCTCAGGTCTGCGGTGCAGATACCCAACCCAGTTGTGGAGGAGCGGCTAAAGAGGGCTACCATCAGGATAAGAGATGAAACTCTAGCTTCGGGCGTGACCGATCTTGGGGGAGGCGGGCTCTCCTGTGCAACCGGGGAGATGGCCCACAGGTCGGGTCTTGGTCTCGAAGTTGAACTGAAGGGGCTGCACCTCAAAGAGGCAAAGATGGCACCCTGGGAGATATGGGTCTCAGAGTCCCAGGAGAGGATGCTCTACTCCGTCGCCGAAGGGAACCTGAAGAGAGTTCTCGAGATATTCAAGGAGGAGGAGATCGAGGTCTGCGTCCTTGGAAGGTTCAACAGAAATGGCAGATTGAAGGTCACATTCCACGGAGAGATCGTCTGCGACCTTGAACTCAAGTTCCTTTACAGCCCACCCAAAGTGAAGAGAAGAGCCAGTGATTTCACTATCCCTTTGAAGGAATGCAAAATGAAGGAACCGAATGACCTAGGCGAGGAACTGCTCTCGCTGCTCTCTGACCCGAATCTAAGGAGCAGGGAGGATGTAATCAGAACCTACGACCATGAAGTAAGGGGGTGCACGGCTGGCAAGCCCCTCCAAGGCGAACTCGGCGGTCCCAACGATGCTGCGGTTATAAAGCCTCTCAAGGACTCATGGATGGGGCTTGTCATCTCATGCGGCATCAATCCATTTTATGAGGATCCCTACTGGATGGCCGCATCTTCGATAGAGGAAGCCGTGAGGAACAATATTGCGGTAGGCGGCAGAAGGATTGCAGTGTTGGACAACTTCGTCTGGGGCAATCCTGAGAGAGAGGACAGGATGGGGGCTCTCCTGAGGGCTTGCGAGGCGTGCTATGATTTCTCCCTGGCCCTTGATGTCCCGTTCATATCCGGGAAAGATAGCCTGTACAATGAATCACCCCTTGGCCCCGTCAGGCCTACGCTGCTCATCACGGGCATAGGCATCATGCCGGACGTGAGGAATGCGGTGACGGTCGATCTCAAGAAGAATGGAGACCGGGTCTACCTGATCGGCATTACCAAGGAAGAGATGGGCGGTTCAGCTTACCTGAGATCCAAGGGGGAGGTAGGGGGGTTATGCCCCAGGGTCGACGCAAGGATGTCCAGAAAAATTGCGGAAGTGCTTGTGGAAGCCATAGATTCTGGAATAATAAAGGCATGCCATGATCTCTCCGATGGCGGGCTGGGGCTCACCGCAGCAGAGATGGCCATCGCGTCCGGCGGACTGGGGTTGACCCTAGATATGAAGAAGGTGCTGTCCCAGGTGAGGAGGGGTGATTTGCTACTCTTCTCCGAGTCAACTTCGCGGTTCTTAGTAGAGGTGGAGGAGGAAAAGAGCGAGTATTTCGAATGGGCACTGAAGGGGGTTCCGCTCAGCCGTGTGGGCGAGGTAACTGGCATGCCCGGACTGAAGCTAATCGATCCAGCCGGAACGGAATCCATGTTGAGCGCCTCAGAAATGAGGAAGGCCTGGAGGGGATATTGATGGAGCTCAAGAAGGCCAAGGCCTGCATCCTGAGGGTGGGCGGTACTAACTGTGACCTAGAGGTCAAGGTAGCCCTCGAGGGGGAGGGCCTGAAGACAGATATCCTCCACATGAACCAATTGAAAGAAGGGACTCTTTCCAATTACCAGATGCTCGTATTTCCAGGCGGATTCTCCTATGGGGACTACGTCAGGGCCGGCGCAATCTGGGGCAAGGAGATCTTTACTAAGTTGTTGAAAGAGCTCGATAATTTCGTAGATGCTGGAAAACTCGTGATGGGGATCTGCAATGGATTCCAGGTTTTGGTCGAGGCAGGGCTTCTGCCCGGTAACAGCGTCGCGGGCGTCCCCACTGCATCACTCGCCAACAACTCTTCAGCGAAGTACGAGTGTAGGTGGATACACCTTAGGGTAGAAAGCGGTAAGACCCCATTTGCGAGGGCTATGAAAGGAGGGGATACCCTTTGGATGCCAATCGGTCATGGTGAGGGAAGGTTTATGGTCCCCTCCGAGAAGGCACTCAACGGTCTAGTTAAGGAGAACCAAGTGATCTTCAGGTACGCGATGCCCGATGGCAGCGCTGCCGATGGCAGGTACCCCTACAACCCAAACGGTGCTGTCTACGACATAGCAGGCATCTGCAACAAGAAGGGTAACGTCATGGGAATGATGCCCCACCCAGAGAGGGCGTTCTTCGGATGGCAGACCCCAAGCCAGAGGGGGCAAAGGAAGCCCATGGGAGATGGTAGGCTTATCTTCGAAGGGGCAATCGAGTATATCAAGAAATATTGAATACCATTCTTTGGGGAAAAGTATGATAAGAAGAAGCTATCTATAATCCGTCCTTCTGCCGGTCACCAGGTAGATCACTTCGCTCGAGATATAGCACCCATGGTCCGCAAGCCTCTCTATAATCCTGGCTGCCAATGCATTGAAGACTATGCATTCGGTCTTGGAGGTCGGTTTTGTCTTATGCATTGACAGGATCATCCTATACCTCTGGTCGATTGAATCGTCGCTTTTTATTATCTCGGCAGCCTTCTTAGCATCGTGGTCAAAGTACGCCTTAAGACTCTCCCTCACCATCTCCCGAGCATCATCGAGCAGAGCAGAGACTTCCTTTACATCGCAGGACTTCAAGTCAAATTCATCAAGGGTTTCAATAATATTATACAAATACCTGCATACCCTAGAAAGGTCATAGGAAAGCTTCATGGCGACAGTCACGGCTCTCAGATCGCTAGCGAAGGGCTGGTATCGGATTATCGAACCCACGCACATCTCCATAACATCATCCTCCTTTAATTGGATGCTCTTGGAGAACTCATAGGCGGTTGATCTCAACCCTTGTTTCTTATTTTTTAGTGCATCCTTCACTAATTCACCAAGGGTTTCGTTGATCTCCTGCATCTGTGCTATCATGCTATTTATCCTATTCAGATATTCGAGATCGGTTGTCATTATCCAAACCTACCTGTAATGTATCTTTCGGTGAGCGGGTTCTTTGGGGATTCGAAGATGTTGGCAGTTTGATCGAACTCGATAATCTCCCCCAGATAGAAGAACGCCGTCATATCTGATATGCGAGCAGCCTGCTGGACATTGTGTGTGATTATTATGATCGTGGTCTCGTTCTTGAGATTCCTAACCAACTCTTCGATCTTTGCTGTAGAGGCGGGGTCCAAAGCTGACGACGGCTCATCCATCAGTATTACCTCAGGATTCATGGCAAGGGCACGAGCAATACATAGGCGTTGCTGCTGCCCCCCTGAAAGGCTTGCGCCAGATTTCTTCAGATCATCTTTCACTTCTTCCCACAAGCCGACAGATTTCAGGTTTGCGTCTGAGATCTCACTAAGCTCCTCTTTCTTGTGGGTGCCAAGGAGCCTCAATCCGGCAACAACATTGTCGGCCACTGACATATTGGGGAAGGGGTTGGGCTTCTGAAAGACCATCCCTACTTTCCGCCGAACGTCCATGGCATCCATTGTGTCGTAAATGTTAGTACCGTCCAAGAGCACCTTCCCTGAGACCTTTGCGCCAGGCACAAGCTCGTGCATACGGTTTATACACCGTATGAATGTGGACTTCCCGCAGCCGGAGGGTCCAATCACGGCAGTGACCATCTTCTCAGGGATCTTTACGTTAACGTTTTTGAGAGCCTGCTTCTGGTAGAACCATGCATTGAGATCCTGGACGTCCAATTTTGTTTGCATTTTTTCAAAAACCTTCCCTATATTTTGGCTTTGTATAAACTCGGACTATAATGTTTATCGCCACGACAACCAGCACCAGAAGTAGTGCAGCCCCCCAGGCCTGTGTTACCAGGTTCGAGTAGCCGCTCAGGGCATAATTGTATATTAGAACCTGCAAGCTTGCCATCGGCTGGTTGATGCCGGTAGGCCAAAAATTGCTGAAGAGAGCTGTGAATAGGAGCGGCGCAGTCTCGCCGCTGATCCTGGCAAATGCCAAGAGAGAGCCTGTCAGAACGCCGCCCTTAGCTATACTCAAGACAATGCTTGTAGTCCTTTTCCACTTGGGGACCCCCAGGGCTATGGCTGCCTCCCGAATATCATTGGAGATCACGCGCATGGATTCCTCGGTAGCCTTTCCAACCAAGGGTATCATCATCAGGCCCAAGGCGATGGCAGAGGCAATGGCAGTGTAGTGGCGGGCATAGACGGACGATGATATTCCGATGACTATTGTGGCATAGGCGAATAATCCCAGTATCAATGAGGGGATTCCAGACAAGGACTCAACTACAGTTCTTACCATAGAGGCAAACCAGCCACCCTGACCGTACTCCGATAGGTACATGCCTGTGAGGATCCCCAGTGGTATGCCGAATAGGCATGCCATGCCGTTGATGATAAGCGTTCCTAGGATGGCATTGCCAATGCCGCCCTCGATCACCGGGGCGAATAGGAAATGGATACTCCAAGCGGCGAGACCATTGTATATCACATCTCCTATGATCCAAAGGAGGGGGGTTAGTGCAGCAGCAGTAACAATGAAGCATAGGATCTTCACGAAAGTCTCTGTGCGCTTTCTTGATAGCAAGTGCATTAGCCAAAACCCCTCTTGGAGATCCTTGTTATGAGAAACCGGGAGAGAAAATTCACGGCGAGACTGATGACCAGGAGGATCAGGGCCATTTCCATCAGTGCGCTAAATTCCAGACCACCGGCTTCCCCTACTGCACCCGCAATCTTGCTAGTAATAGTCGTAGCAGGTGCAAAGATCGAGTACCCAGAGAAAGGCCAATAGTAACTATTCCCGATGACCATGGTCACCGCCATGGTCTCTCCCAGCGCCCTGCCCAAACCTAGGATCACAGCAGCTACTATTCCTAGGCGGGCGAAGGGCAGACCCAGATGCCGGGTAGTTTCCCATTTAGTTGCGCCCAGTGAAACCATCCCCTCCTTCAGGGGCACTGGAGTCTTTGACAAAAGTTCAATGGTAATTGCGGTTATTATGGGAATTATCATTATCGTAAGTATCACAATGGCGAGGAAGATGCTTAACCCGTAGGCGGGACCAGAGAAGAGGGGGATGAAGCCAATGGCACCGATTATCGGCTGCTGCACATAGGTCTTGATCAACGGCGCAATTATCCACAACCCCCATATGCCAAAGATAACGCTGGGGATGGCGGCGAGCAGGTCAATGAAGATGGAGAGAACCAGTTTGAATCGGGCCGGAGCATACTCAGTGAAGAATATGGCGATACCTATGCTCAGCGGTGTTGCCACCAGTGTCGCCACGGCTGCAGCAACTAAGGTACCGGCAATGGCTGGCAGAGCGCCAAAAACGTTGTCATTCGGGTTCCAGACCAGCCCGGTCAAAAACCCCCAGCCGTTCTGATAGATGGAGGGAAGTGAATTCTCAAGAAGCATGATAAAGATCGCAACAAAAAGTCCTATGACAATAAGAGAGCACGCGATTAAACAATACTTGAATAAGGAGTCCTGAAGATTAAAAAAATGGGAGTTCCTGGCCTTCATCAACTTTCTGCTCTATTTGTTCATTGAATATATAGTTATAGCTGAGCCATTGTAGGTCAGGGTATTTATCGCAGTATTGGCAAGAGTGACAACTGAGCTGGGCAGCTCCGGATAGTAGAGGTCCGGTCCATATACCTGTCCCTTGTTTACGCACCATGAGATGAAGTTCGCCAGATCTATTGCATTGTTTTGTCCCAAGTAGGTCATGTTTGTGTAGACGAAAATGTAAGTGAATGAAGAAATGGGATAGACGTCATCGCCTGGCAGGTTGACTATCAGGTTCCCTATGTTAGTTTGCAGAAGTGGTGCACCGACATTTGCTGCGTTGCCTATGGTCGTCAGGCTTGGTGTTACGAACTGGCCATTGTAGTCTTGGACATTTGCGAAAGTAATGCCGTTTGAAGCAGCATAGAAGTATTCAATGTAACCAATTGAACCCGATGTCTGCTGGACTACCGTCGCTACACCGCTATTCTGAGCTCCAGAGAGCTGACCACTAGGCCAATTTATTGTGTTTCCATGGCCCAATACCCAAACGGTGCTGGCATTGGAAAGATACGAACTGAATATATTGGTTGTTCCACTGGAGTCCGAACGGTGAACTGCAACTATGGCCATGTTGGGCATAGTGAAACCGGGGTTAAGCGCTTGGATCTGCGAGTTATCCCAATTGGTTATGTTACCTTGGAAGATTTCAGCGATCACATTGGCCGTCAGGTTTAGGCCCGCTGGTATACCAGGTATATTGTAGGCCATTGTAACGCCACCGCACGCCTCAGGTATCTCGGTAATGTTGGTGTAGGTTGCTAGCTGGGCGCTGGTCAGTGGTGGATCTGAGCCCGCGAAGTCAAAGGTATAATTGAATAGATTCTTCTGTCCGGTCCCGCTACCCACGGACTGATAAGTAATCTGAACTGCTGGGTTTAGGTTGTAGAAATCTGCGGTCCAGTTTGACATAAGCGGGTATACAAATGAGGAGCCTCCGCCAATCAATGAAGCGGCAGGTAGCGTATTGTTCACAGCTGTTCCACCAAAGGGTTTGTCGATGGCAACGTAGGCACCGACTGCGATTATTATAATAATAATTGCTGCAAGAACTGCAACGATAGTAGTGCTCATGCCTTTATTGTTATTTTTTACCATAATAAATTCCCGTGTTGAGAGTTGCTGTAAATGGATATATCTTCTTCTTAAATAGTATATATAGAATAAAAATGAATATATACTTCAAAGTCTGATATATTTTTGGGAAGGGTAGGGAATGGGCGTCAGGAGGATACAGAAGGTAGGAAAATCCACTTTCACGGTTTCACTTCCTCAGGATTGGGTCAAGGCCAGGGGCATAGCTGCAAAAGCAGAAGTGGATGTCCACTCACTGCCCGATGGTAGTCTAAGGGTTGCCACACTCGACTCGATTAAAAGTGAGTCCAAACAAAAGGAGATAGTAATTGCCCCAAAAGAGCCTGATGCCGGTTTCATAATAAGGAAGATGCTCGCCGCATATGTCTCTAATTACGATGTTATCAAATTAGATCTCTCCAAAATAACCATGGAGCCTGGGGGTAAGGAGAAGATCAGGAAGATTATAAAGAATAAAATGGCAGGGAGCGAGATCATAGAGGAGAGCGTGAACCAGATAACAGTACAGATTCTCCTTCGACCCTATGAGTTTCCCCTTGACAAGCTCCTCATCAGGATGGCTTCCATGACCCATGACATGATGGCGGATGTTAGCAGGGGCATAATAGAAAGAGAGAGGAACATGCTTCTGGACGTGATCGAGAGGGACGAGGATATTGACAAGCTTTACTTTATGGCAAGCAGGTGGCTGGCTTCTATGATCGGTGACCAAGCTTCCCTGCAGAACTATGGCCTCAGCAAGGCTAGGGACTGCTTGGAGTATAGTCTCGCATTCAGGAACATGGAAAGGATAGCAGACCATGTCAACAGGATTGCAAGTAATTTTATTGGCGTGATGGATGATGTTGACAGGGATCTTGGCTCATCTTTAGCATCAACCCTTGATGGAGCTAGCGCGGTCTTCATAAGATCCGTGAATTGTCTCCAGAGCGGTAGCTTGCAAGAGGCCAACAAGTCAATACACGATGCGAGGAAAATCATCTTTTCAGCTGAGGACCTGATGAATAAGATCGTAGAGCTAAAAATGAAAGCAAAAACAATTGGCGCTCTTATAATCGTCGTGGACAGCATAAAAAGGATTGCTGATTACAGCATAGGGCTTTCTGAGACTGCCTTCGATCTTCATACAGATTAAAAAGAGGGGAGGATTAGAGGGACTTAACGACGTCCTTCAACCCTTTTTTCCTGTGCCTCGGCGATTTCTTTTCCTTCGGGTAGCCGAAGCCCAGTATGGCCGCAAGCTGCATTTCCTCCCGGTTTTCACATAGAAGGTCATAAAAGTCGTTATCGATTAACAGCGGTACACCGAACCAACATCCTCCAATTCCAAGGCCCGTTGCAACTAGTAGCATGTTCTCGATGGCTGCTGCGACGCTCTGGTGGGCCCACATCTCCTCGATTTGGGGAATAGTACAGAATCTTTGTTTCAAGTCAACAAAAACGGCCACATAGAAGGGTGCCTTGAAGAGCCCCGCCTCGGCATCCTTCAACCATTTATCTATACGCTTCTTCGGCCATGGTTTTCGTAGCATCTTGCCAAAGTAGACCTTCTGGGCTTCAATGAGAAGGTCATAGAGCCTATTCCTCTTCGCCTCAGAGTCGACTGTGATGAAGAGCCACTGTTCGCTTCCCGAGGCTGTCGGAGCCCGGATTGCAGACTCGAGGATCCGTTCCTTCTCACCTTTCTTTATGGGAGTTTCCATGAACTCTCTAACCATTACTCTATTGTTTATAGTATCGAAGAGATCTACCATAAAACCGCACCGACAGTGGAGATATTCTTTGATTCTTTTATAGAGGTTGTGCTTATTCTAAAGACTCTTTCTTGTAGCGCTAACAAATTAGTCCTTTTTCATTTCGACATCTAGTAAGTGCATATGATGTTTAGAACAATAGAACCATTCTCCGATCTTCTGAGCTCTAAGATAATCTATCAAAGTAACAATAGCTTTACCAGATTATAATATATACAGAATATATTTTAAATTGAAAACATATATACTCTATATCATCTTCTCGTAGACTTATTGCGGTTGGAGTTAAGAGTGCTGGAAAGTGACCCTTTTATAAAAGGTTTATTTACCAATTTTATTCCTCTTCTTTTTCAACACTCTTTCAAACAACCGCACAGCCAAAAGGCTGGAGTAGTGAAGTAGGTTATGTTAGAACAACCAGTTCCTAAAAAGCAAACTATCTCCAATGACTGAAGAATAGTGGCCCAGAAGCCTTTTGTTGAACAGTGATTTATATAATATGTATTGATGAGCAGATCGGCAACACGAATGACTAAAGTGAAGTAAGACTAGCCCAATAGACTGGCCACTTTTGCACAGAATACTTAACTTCCTTGATCGCTTCTATATTGTCCTGAGTAAATAAAATGTCTCAACATGAACTCAAAGATGAAAATATGGAAACAGAAAATATGAAAGGCCAAATGTCAAATTTTGGTTTCAAAACTATGGCTTTCACATTCAAGGTTCGGGATTTCTTTAGACCACGTAGGGACATAGTGAAGGAAGCCGGCATAAAAGAGGGGTTTCGTGTTCTGGATTACGGTTGTGGGTCTGGAAGCTACATTACGGCTGTCGCCGAGTTGGTTGGGAAGTCGGGGAAGGTTTATGCTCTGGATATACAGCCCCTTGCCATCGAGATGGTTAAGAAAATCGTTACAAAGAGACAGCTAACCAATGTGGAGACTATTCTTTCAGAACGTAACACTGGGTTACCAGACGAAAGCTTGGACAGGGTCTTATTATATGATGTCTTTCATGACTTGAAAAACCCCGATGGTGTATTGGAAGAACTGCATCGCGTATTAAAGCCGAATGGAATCCTTTCTTTTAGTGACCATCATCTGAAAGAGAGCGAGATAGTATCGAGCCTAACGAAGGCAGAGTTATTCACGCTTTTACGAAAAGGACAAAAAACATATAGCTTCTTGCGAAGTTAGCCAAAAAATCATATAAAAAAATAAGATTATCTTTTGCAGCGTGGAAGTTTGCCCTTGGCTGCATGGTAGCTGGTGCACTCGTCACAGTGCTTGTGTCTTGGGCATTCTACCTTTGGGCAGAGGCAGTCTTCCCTCATCATAATTAACATAGCCATCCATCAAGGCTTTGATATTCGCTAGGTCACACTTGATATACTTTGGTTATTTGGGGGCAGAGGTGGACTTCACATCGTAAAAAGAAGTGCACGAACCCGCCCATCGCCCGTGGTCCATAGGGGATCCCAGCCAAACCCCGCCTGAGCCATGATTGGGTCATAGGGAGGAAGCTCAGGCGGGATAAGCCATCTGTGTGCTTCATGGGGCACCCTCGGGCATCAGGCCGTATGGCCATCGGGGCTCTCTTCGCCCTATGACCAACACGTCTCTCATCCTGCCGCCGCAGATTCTACAGGCCCTCTCCTTACAGTCAGGGCAGAGCCTAGAGATGGTGCCACAGAAGTCACATTTTGTCTCGACGACCGCAAGGCAGTCCACCCCTGCCTTAGGCTCTCTGCATGAATCGCATATGGATATCGTACAGAACATCTGCCTATCTCCCCAAAGATGACTATTTCCTATGACTATATATTTACTTTTTATTTTTTCTATATATAGATAATACAGATATATATTGAAAAGTAAAGGGGACGGCCAGTTTATTTCTCAAGAAGAGCACTTTTTACCATACCTATTAGAAACTGTTTCAGAAATGGTGGTAAATTAATTGAATCATATTCTTTCACATCATTGTCCACGATCGCGGGTTCCATGCTGTTATAAAAGTGCTTAGAAAAGAAAGAATCAGTAAAATTTTTACTTAAAATTTCTATATTTCCAAATTCTGGCGGGACTAATCCTTTCTCAACATCTTCATCTATTTTTATAGCTGCCATCAAAACCAGCGTGAAGAGCGGATCTTTTTTCAGAATTTTATTTAGGTAAGATGACAGGGCAGTCTCGTTCATATTCAAACTTTTGATTTTCGATAATTCAGAAGCCAATCTCGCTATGGATAGGTGTCTTTCTTCTAGTCTTTCCAAGATAGAGCGGGAAGGCATGTACTCGTCTTGGTTCATTATCGCTTCTTTCACAGCCGATCTTGTGCAATGGCCAATTAGTTGTCCCAGTTTTGAGGATGGCCCGCCATACTTTATTGCTGAGCCTCTGTTTGTAGCTGCGATAACAAGGCTGTCTGTTATTGTCCCCGTTGCAAGGTCGCCAGAATACCTACTTCGTATATCCAAGGCTCTTAATGCTGCGCTCTTAGCCTCGGTGGCTGTAGATAACGCATTTATCAGACAACTTTCCGTGAGATTTCCATCTATAACAACTATCAAGTTTACCGTTCCGCCGATCACCTTGACTTTTATCTTTTCACCGGCAGATTCGGCATGGTTACAACCAGCGGTGGCAATAACGCTGACAACAAGATTGTCTTTTCTTTGGGTGACTAGGGAAAAATTCTTTATTTTTGCGCCAGTAATCATCCCAATGGGATCTTCTGTAAATCCAAGTTTTTTTGAAGAATCTAAAATGAGGGTTTCGGGTTCTTTATGAAGCCTTTTGTTACCATAGCTCTTATGGACTTGCACATTGAGTATTGCCTTTGCTTTCTTGAAACCGCCATTATAAACGGCTGAACTGACCGTGGTTAGGTAAGTATCTGAGATTACTGCAAGTACATTGCCCTTTAAGATTAATTTTACATCATCGCCAACAAGATTGATTTTACGCATAATATCCCCCTTAAAAGGCGTTACTGCTTTGCATCCTTGAAGAACTCCCAGGCTATATTGAATCTCCAAGGATCCCCTTCCTCAGTTAACTGTATTTTATTATCTTTGATCTCGATCAGCCTTTTTTGTTGTAATCTTCTTATGGCATCTGGGAATGCTTCTTCAGGAAACTTGCCGAACTGCGCATTAAACTCCTCTCGGTCCACAGGAATCCTAATGTAGATTAGCATCATGGCTTCCCTCATCTCATCTTCCTTTGAGAGCTTCGAAAGCTTTGCTATGGGAAGCACATTATTTTTAACTGTTGCAATGTAATCTTGGACGCCCTCTATATCTGAATAGGGAAAGCTGCCTATGCGCCCCATGAAAAAACCAGCTCCCGTTCCCACAACTTCAGAAGAGGGCCTGTTAAAATCTTCCTTAAGCCTTGAGAACCTGTTGTGGCATGTAGGCAAGTACCCATTTTCCTTGAAGATGTTATAAGCTTCAAGATACATTTCGAGTTCCGTTGCGGAGTCACCAACGGGAGGTATCTCGCCAACGGCAATTCTTTTTGCAAGAATCGTATCCGGGTATAAATCCAGAGGATAACAATCCACACTTTCCACATCCAACTCTAATGCTTGTTTTAGGTCTTCTTTCCATTGCTTCAATGTCTGTGAAGGAATATTGTAAAGGAGGTCAATACTGATATGTAGTCCATGCCTCTTGGCCTCCTTCAATTTCAACAAGGCATGTTGGCGGTTATCACGGAGCATGAGAATTTTGCGAAGTGAATCGTCAAATGTTTGGATCCCTATATCTAACTGGTCGACTTTATTTGAAGCTAATACTTGTATTTTTTCTTCAGAAAGATTATTGGTACATCCAGTGAATTTTGTCAGGGCGTCGTCACTTAGGTTAAAATTTTCTCTACAATATCGCAAGACATCGACGATTTGTTCCTTCGCAATGACCGAGGGGCTACCGCCACCCACGTAAATTTCATTGAAGACGCTAGATTTGATATACTTTTTTTCTGCGTAAAGACCTAATGCCTTCTTCATAGCAGTAATGTAGGATCCAATGTTTTGCTTTTCGCAGGTGACAGGAAAATAACAAAAGGCGCATCTACCATCGCAAAATGGAATCCAAGGCTGAAGTTCGCTAATCTGATCGGTTGCCTTTTCCCCATTGAGAAAATCAGTAAAATTAGTAAGGGCGCGGGAAGTGGGAACTGCACGATCTCTGTAAGTCATGGGAGGCCAATGTTCAATTTTATCATATGGCCACCCTTCATGAATAACGTGCTGCATTGGATGTGACACCTTCCATAGAATGACTCTTTGAAACTTTTATAGTTAACTCACCATCGAATATCCATCTATATAGTAGCCTAGATCGCCGTTGCAACCACGTTTTATTAGCTCTGGGCAGCTCTAAGAATTATCTCAGTATCAGTTCCCCAACGATTTATTAACTGGGAATCGGCTAAAGAAAAATTGATAAGCCATATTTCCTTTTCATAGATTGTGAACGGCAAGTTTCACGAAGATATGACTGTCAATTCTCTGCTTAAGCAGGGATTTGACATTTCCGCGGCAAAGATGACAGCTGTCGGTAACCTGCTTATCGACACATATTCCAATAAGCCAGAGTTCCTATCTGCTCTTAAGCTTGGACCACGGAACTCCGAATGTGCTAGATTTCACTTCGACAATCTTCTCACACCAAAAGATGTAAGGGATAATTGGGGCCTTCTCCAGAGATCTGCTGAAAAGGCATTTCGAGAATCAGCAAAAAAGTGCAATTGCGAACTTATTCTTCTGCAGATGGGAGTAATTCTTCATGCTGTCCAAGATTTCTATTCACATTCAAATTGGGTCGAAGAGTGGGACAATAACGGCTACAAGGTTAGCAGGATACCAACTTGGGACGAATCGGAAAAGCTGATGAGAACAAACCCTAATGAACAAGTGGCAAAAGATGCGGTGACAATAACGAACTCGTTGCATACGGGAGAATTTTGGGCTAATAGAAAAAAAGTGAAAAAAAATGTAGAAACACACGATGATTTAAACAAAGATGCGCCAAACTCTAAGAGGGGGATTATTCAATCTCAATTCACTAGGGTGAAGAGTTACCACGACCTGGCAAGGACGTTGGGGGAACGAGCTACAGATCAATGGGAAAAGAAGATAGAAAGTTGGGTAAGAGCTAACAACAGCAATTGTAGCGTTAACTCCCTAAAGCCTGAAAAAGGGTTCAGGAGGAAGATAGCTGACGAGAATCGAGAGTTGAGGAACTTGTTCGAGATTGCCGGAAGGTGGGAAGAGAACAAAGACCAAGAAAAGGAGAAAATTACCTCTGCCTACCTTAATTGGGGAAATAGGTTTCTAGGTGAAATGAGAGAGATAGTTGGTAAAGACTTCAAAGAATTTCGAGAAAAAAACCCCATGAACAGGTATTTATAAAAGGATTCGGAATTTTTACTCTTATTTAACGTCTCTATTAAAAGCTATCAGAAATTTACTCCTCATACGCCCTCAATATAAAATTCGGCCTGCAAGCCTTTCTCTGAAATAAAAAAGAAAGAATATATGAAAAAGAGCGCCGATTTTCAAGTTAACCTATGATCTCTGTTATTTCTTTGGCGATTCCTTTTTCTACATGCATAGTCCAGAGCATTTCGGGCACATCAATGGCGAGGAACACATAAGTTATAAGGATTACTTCAACCGCTGCGACCGCAAGATTCTGAATCCACTTGCCTATGCCTATGTGTACTGTAAAATCATCCGGCTGCCCCGTTATTAGAATACTGAACGCTCTATCTGCAGTAATAATGTCCCGCAAAATTCCAGCCTTCTTAGCTTGAATAACTTGTCCCAAAGGTGCAGCGGTTGCCTGGGTTTTGTATCCTTCACTCGTTAGTTGCTGAACAATCTGCTGCGATAATTGATTCAGATCTTTATTCTTGCCTTGAAACCGCATTACTTTCTCAGTTACCAATATCAACACCTCAAATAGGTAAAGGCGCCTATGCGAAATGCGGCTATTATTCTTTCCTTTTCGCAAGATCTAGGTCCACACAAGCAGTCGGAAGCTGGAACATTGATTTGTATAACCTTTATTATTGGCACCTGCAAATTATTTCTAGCAAATCCAAACAGGCAGTATTCTTATGACTAACGTCATTGAGACGCACCAATTAACAAAGGTTTTTGGCTCACAAATGGCAGTAGACAAATTGGACATCGCCGTTGAGGATGGCGAGGTCTTTAGCTTGTTGGGGCCAAACGGGGCCGGAAAGACCACCACAATCTCCATGCTCTGCACCATTCTGAAACCAACCTCTGGAACTGCCAAGGTCAACGGTTTTGATATTGTCAAAGAGACGATGCAGGTGCGGAGGTCCATAGGCCTAGTATTTCAGGATCCAAGCATCGACGACAGGATGACAGGCCGGGAAAATCTCTACATGCATGCCAATCTTTACAGCGTTCCGCCATCCGAGCAGAAGGAGAGGATTGACAGCGTCCTTAAACTGGTCGAGCTGGAGGAGAGGGCCGACAGCATCCTGCGGACCTACTCGGGCGGTATGAGGCGCAGGCTGGAGCTTGCCCGGGGCCTGATCCATTATCCCAAGGTTCTTTTTTTGGACGAACCTACCATAGGCCTTGATCCTCAGACAAGAGATCACATCTGGAAGTACATACTGGAACTGAAGAAGGCCCGTGACATAACGGTCGTCCTTACAACACATTACATGGATGAGGCCGATAAGCTCTCGAACCGCATAGCCATAATGGACTATGGAAAGATAATAGCCCTTGACTCCCCATCTGCACTGAAGGGGACCCTTGAGGGCGATATAATAATTGCCAAAGCAGACAATTTGGAAGCCTTATTTCTGCTTGTAACCCAAAAGATGGGGCTTGAAAAAGCCAAGCTCATCGAGGATAGGCTTGAGATCACCGTGCAGAACGGGAAGAGCCTCCTTCCGAGGATCGTGGATATGGCAACGCAGAACGGAATATTCATCCAGTCAATATATGTGCGTGAGCCTGATCTCGAGGACGTCTTCCTTCACTACACAGGCAGAACAATACGCCCTCAGTCTGGCAAGGAACTCTACGGCTCTGCTGCGGCGCATAGGAGGGCAATAAAATGACTGAGCTCAGGGGATTCTACACCCTATGGCTCCGCGAGGTGAAGCGTTACCTGCGGGACAGACTCAGGATAGTAAGCAGCTTTGTCACTCCACTACTATGGCTGGTCATATTCGGCACAGGCGTGCGCCTTCAACTCCCAATCCCCGGGTTAAGTTACCAGCAGTACATCTTCCCGGGCATAGTTGGACAGACCCTTTTGTTCACATCGATGTTCATGGGGATATCTGTGCTCTGGGACAGGGAATTCGGTTTCATGAAGGAGATCTTAGTCGCGCCAGTTTCGCGTATAACCGTCTTCCTAGGAAAGATGTTCGGAGACAGCACCGACGCCCTGATTCAGGGAGTAATAGTATTTGTCCTCGGCATAGTTTTGGGCATAAAGCTCAATTTCACCATGTTCCTGGAGCTCCTTCCTCTCATGGTGCTCATCACTTTGGGCCTGGTTAGCATAGGCCTAATCATAGCAAGCTTCCTAGGGAGCTTGGAGGGCTTTGGCGCAATTCAAAGCTTCATAAACTTTCCCCTCTTCTTTCTTAGCGGCGCCCTATTTCCCCTCAAAGGAGCAGGTGTACCGAGCTGGCTCACCATCGTCTCCGAATTTAACCCGCTCACATATGGCGTAGATGCCCTGAGGACAATCGTGCTGGGCCGGTCTTGGCAGCCTTTGCAACCTCTGGGATATGATATCGCGGTAGTGGGAGTTTTTGATATCATCATGGTGATAATTGGAACTCTAGCCTTCAGGAGAATGAAATAGCTGGACAAAGCTTCTGAAAGCGGCGCAACCTTGTGAGCTCACTTCCTCACTTCGCCTATTGGTTACCATTCTTAACCCAACAGTACTCCTTCAGATACTCATCCTTTACTAATTTGAACTATGTTACAGTGCAGCTTCCGTAGTCCATAGATCTTTTTTTCCACTTTGAATTTCTCGCTATCATTTTTCTAATTGGAATCCATTAGAATTCCAATTAGAAATTTTTAGAATGTTGCTTTTAAAGCGATATGAAGGAGTCATCTAAAAGGAATAGCGAGAGAATAGGAGTCTGCAGTTTTTAACCGCTCGGTTACTTGCCGCTGAATTATCAGCCACAGGTAGACAATTTAGCCATCATCTTCACTAATGCGGGTCCCGCTTTCTATTCTTCTTCTGCTTCGGGCGTGATTGAGATCAGTGTTTCTGTTCGAACCACGTTGGGGTTCTTCTCCACCATCTCGTACAATATGTTCCTGATCTCTTCAAGGGTATAGGCTTCGATAACCAGGATCACGTCAAACCTACCAAGAACCGAATTGGCAATCTTCGCGCCCTTTATTCGCCTCGATTTAACGATCTCTTCAGAAGTCCCTGGTTTAGTCCTGACTAATACAAAGGCCCTCATCAACTTACGTTGTAACTTTGAGGCCACTTGGCATCACTCTTGTGATTTATGTTGATAGAGTTAGCGATGTTTCAGTATGTATAATGTTGGGGTCCTTCTCGATGACTTTGTATACTAGCTGGTTGATGTTGTCGATGTTTGCGGTCTCTATCATAACTATGGCATCATAGCGGCCATAGATTGTGTCTGCCTGAACGACCTCCTTTACATTTTTCCTTATCCTCTTCACAACCTCCTCCGAAGTACCTGGCTTGGTCTGGATTAGGATATAGGCTCTCATACAATCACCAAGTACCAATAGGTCGAAAAGATATTTAACAGTGGTACCTAAATTCCAGAACCTTATTCAATTAATTAACATTAAAATAAAAAATAAAAAAAGGGGAGGACCCCAAGGCCTATACATCAAAGTACATGTAAAATTCGTAGGGATGCGGCCTAAGAGATACCAGAAGGTGGCCGTTCAGGCCCATCTCGATTACCTTCTCTATCACGTCAGGGGTGAAGATGGGCTTGAGGAACTCGTTATCGCTCTCCAGGCATTGGACTGATTCTTTCAGGCTGCCCGGAAGCTCCTTTATCCCCAGCTGTCTCCTCCTCTCAGGTGTGAGCTTGTAGATGTCCTCGTCTACTGGGTCACCGGGGTCTATCTTCTTCTTTATTCCGTCCAGCCCAGCAGCGGTTATGGCAGCGAAGCACAGGTATGGGTTGCATGAGACATCGGGGGTCCTGAACTCTTCCCTCTTCTTGGCTGGTGATCCCTTCTCGTAGACGGGTATCCTCACGTTGGCGCTTCTGTTTCTCCTGCTCCAAGCCACAAAGACTGGCGCCTCGTAACCTGGCACAAGTCTGCGGAAGGAGTTGGTCGTTGGATTGGTTATGGAGGTCAACGCTCTACTGTGTTCCATGAGACCCCCCGCAAAGTACCTGCCCAGCTGGCTGAGTTCGGCGTACTTGTCGCTCTCATCATAGAAGGCGTTGGTCTTACCATTCCAGATGCTCACGTGCACGTGCATGCCCGATGCGTTGTCGCCAAATATGGGCTTCGGCATAAAGGTTGCTATCATCCCGCTGCGGTAGGCTACGTTCTTGCAGACATATTTCAGGCTCATCACATTGTCTGCCATCTCTACCAGCGTGTCCCTAACCATGTCTATCTCACACTGGCCAGCAGTGGCTACCTCGTGATGGTGGGCATCGCATTTCACCCTAAAGCTGTTCTCCATGATGCTCACCACCTCGTTTCTATAATCCATGAGCGTGTCCTGGGGGGGCACTGGGTAGTACCCCTCCTTGAATCTTATGGGATAGTTGGAGCCTGTGCTTTTCCAAGCCGCTTCCTTCGATTCGATGCTGTAGCTCGTCCCCATGAAGGGCGTTGAGACATCCCAGTTCACCTTGTCGAAGACGAAGAACTCAGGCTCTGGTCCCCACCAAGAATGGTCGTAGCCCATGGTTTTGAGTTCAGAGACTGCCCTCTGGGCGACATTACGCGGATCTCTGCTAAACCGGCCGCCGCCGAAGCCCCAGTGCACGTCGCATAGGAGCCTGGCGGTCTTCGTTTTATCCTCCATCCAGGGGAGCACCGCATAGGTTGTGGGGTCGGGAACCAGCATCATGTCCGATTCCTGTATGTCAACAAAGCCACGGATGGAGGATCCATCGAGCTTCGGGACACCTTTCGCGAAAGAGTCCACTTCCAGTTGGTGGTACGGGATGGTGACGTGTTGCATTTTCCCTGGGAGGTCCGTGAATTGAAGATCGATGAAGGCTACCTTTTCCTTCGCTATGGCATTTACTACTTCCTCAGCTGTGTACTTTTCCATGTCCAACACCAATGTCAAATAACTTTACTTCAGTAACTGTGATTGAATATAAAACTTGCTGGAAAAAATATGAACAGTTTGCAATACCAATCATGGTGTATTGCTAAATATGTTCTAATCTTCATGCCTTGAAAAGGTCAATTTTGGTTTTCTTTGGAAAAGAAATTTAGCATCAGGATCAGGGACAAGAATAGGTTTTTAGAATTTGATAAGATATAAATAAAATTAAAATTGACCTAGAACTGATCCCTAATCACTAGGATCTTAATAATTCCATGATCCGGAATAGAGAATCATAATAAATCATAATAGCTAAAAATTAATTGAGAATTGCATTAGTTTGTGATCCCATGCTAGAGAACGTTGCAGGTCTCATCTTCAACATGGTTGTGGTCTTTGTCGGTTCGCTCCTTTTCGTAAATGCAATTGAGTACCTCGGCTGCAGGTTTCAGCTGGGGGGACCGTTTGTCTCTGCCACCCTTAGCCCCCTTTTTACATCGCTCCCTGAGTTGATAATCTTCCTCGTTGCAATATTCAGCTTGGGAGGGATAAGCGGCCAGGAGATAGGGGTAGGCACGCTCTTCGGCCAACCATTCATGGCTTCAAGCCTTTCATATGGCCTTGTGGGCCTGGTAGCAATAGTTGGCTATAGGCTAAAAAAGAGGCGGGACACAGTACTAAGTGTAAGTAAACACCTCACGCTCCCCTACATTTTCATAACCGTCCTCTTCCCAGCAACATTGATCCCATCTTTGTTCAACAGTAGTATCGTGAGGTATGGCTTTGCGCTCCTCTTTTTCGGGGCGTATGCCGTTTATATCATATTGACTGCTAGGAAGAAGAACCTCGAGGCAATCGAAGAGGCGGAGAAGCCTTACATCTGCAGATTAATCGGCCACCCGACCTATGGGGGGACTCTTCAGCTAATAGCTGCTGTAATACTCATATACTTCGCTTCAACGCAGATGGTCGCATCGGTAAAGGCCATCGCCGAGGCTATAGGAATCAACGCACTTGGGCTATCGATCATCCTCATCCCTCTAGCTACAGCAATACCTGAGACCACGAGCGCGATCATATGGGCTTGGAGGGGGAAGGACACACTGGGCGTTGGTGCTTTGGTGGGTGAGAAGGTCCTCTTTGCGACCTTCTATCCTGCTTTGGGACTTTTACTTACGGCATGGGTCCTTGACATTTATGCCTATGTCAGCGTTGTAGCAACAACCGTTGTATCACTAGTCCTGCTTTACTTCGTCTACAAGCAGAGGATACCCTGGTATGCGATGCTCTCCGGATTTGGCTTCTTCATTGCCTACGCTATAATAATCTTCTTACACATAGTATAATGATGATGGCATGGGCTATGGGATTTTATTGATGAACCTTTCCAGCCTATCCATAGCCTCTTCGATGTACTTCATGGCGGTTGCGTAGCATAACCGCAGGTGGTTCGCCCCATACTCTCCAAATGCCGAGCCTGGAACCGCTACAACCTTAGCCTCCGATAACAGCCTCTCAGAGAGAGTGACGTCATCTCTGCCCTCAACTTTGGGAAAGATGTAGAATGCACCGCCTGGTTTTGAAACTTCTATCCCTTTCATATTTCTTAGCCGGTTATAGACGTAGTTCCGCCTCGACTCGTATTCTCTTCTCATGGTCTCTACTGAAACATTGCTGCGCGGATCTTCGAGAGCCTTTGCCACTGCGTATTGCCCGATGGACATTGGACACGCGTCAAGGTACATCTGGAACTTGGTCATCTTTGCTATGGTCGCTTCGTCTGCGACAGTGTAGCCTAACCTCCAACCAGTCATAGCATAAGTCTTGGAGAAGCTATTTACTGTTACTACTTTCTCGGACATCCCATTCAACGAGGCCAAGCTAACATGCTCCTCGCCATCGTAGATCAGTTTCTCGTAGACCTCATCGGAGAGGACCCTCAAATTTTGCTCTATGACTATCTCTGCAATCTCCTCTAGATCCTTCCTTCGGAGTACGGAACCCGTAGGGTTGTTGGGCGAGTTTATGATTATGCAGCGGGTTTTGGGTGTAATTGCCCTTCTCAGTTCCTCGGGAGCAACACGGAACCCCCTCCCGATTCCGGTGCCAACCTCAACCACCTTGCCGCCGACGAGCTTCACTGCCGCGCTGTGGGTAACAAAGCATGGGGAGGGAATAAGCACTTCCTCCCCTTCTCTCAGGAACGTTGACAGAGAGAGCAAGAAAGCCTGGTTGCCTCCAGCCGTGACCATTATGTTCTTGTCGGGGTCAGCCTGGATCCGATTATCCTTTAGGAGTTTGACAGAGATCGCATCCCTCAGCATCTTGAGACCGTTGTTGGGGGTGTAGTGGGACATCCCCATGTCCAAAGCCTCTTTGGCGTATTCCTTGATATGTGCGGGGGTGTCGAAGTCGGGCTCGCCTATTCCCAAGGAGATGACGCCTTTGTGCCTGCCCGCCAGTTCGAAGAGTCGTCTTATCCCCGACTGAGGGATTTTATCAAGCCTATTTGGAATCGACATCTTTGACCAACCATTCAGAAAGCGTTGGATGGACTAAAAAGCATTCTGGATAGGGAGGTCTCCTAGCGCCAGGGTCAGTAATCGAATTTCCCGTTCTCTGATTTTATCAGCACAGAGTTGCCCGATGGAGATTTCTCGCAATGGCCGATCACGCAGGCTTCAATCCCATACTTTTTGGAGGCTTTCAGCACAGGTTCCTCTTCGCCCTTTGGGACGACGAACTCAAAACCTACACCCATGTTGAAATCCAAATACATATCCCTCCACTCCTCGGTGGATTCACTCTGAATAAGTTCGAATATGGGATCGGCCTTTGGCAGCTTGTCCTTTACGAAGCGGATGTTCCTTCCGAGGCGTTTGCACTTTGTGAGCCCTCCTCCTGTGTTATGTACCATAGCATTTACCTTGCCATTCTTTAGTACTTCTAAGGCCACGGGCAAGAATATTCGGGATGGCGAAAGGAGGGCCTCGGCCACAGTCATGCCCAGCTCTGGTGGCACGGAGTCCAACCTGAAGCGACCTGTATACCCCTTCGGTTTATCACTACCAACCTCAGGGTACTTCTGTTTGTAATCGGAGCAGAGAAGACTGTGCCTAGCCAGGGTTACTCCGTTACACATTAAACCGCTGTTCTCCTTGGTCTCGTACTTTGATCTGCCTCCGCTCCTGAGACCGACAATCAGGTCGCCCGGGGCTATGTCCTTGCCAGTGATTATCTTTGAAAGCTGGACCTCTGCGTAAACTGTCCCCGAGACATCGAAGGTCCTGACAATGTCAGGGAGGTCTGCAGTCTCACCGCCGCTGAAGAGTATCTGCGTTCCCGTCGAGAGCATGGTTGAAAAGGTCTTGGAGAACCCGCCTGCTAATCCAACCAAGAGGTCCTCTTTGTCAACTATGAAACCGTTCAGAGCCACATAGTCAGAGAAGGCGTGTGGTATTCCACCGACGCAGATGACGTCGTCCACATTCATCGCGATCACATCGGCAGCCAAGGGCTCGAACCACTTACAGTCGCCAGTCTCCTTGTAGCAGAGGTAGGAGACTAGAGGTTTGCTGCCTGCCCCATCCTCATGGAGGATTATTCCCCTCTTGGAATCGGATGGGAGTCTCACCACAGAGCAGAAGGCCTCGGGAAAGAGGTCATCGGTTATTGCCCGGAGGTAGTCTATCCCTTTTTTGCTCACATCAACGCCCAGTGACTCGTATCTTGACGGCAATGCCTCCAAACCTCGTTGAGAACTGGATTCGTTTTTCTTCATAAAGGTTGCCTTCGATTGTCATGAGCGCGCTAATCTCGAGGCGGTTTTGAAATCCAACAAGCTTTAATAATTATGGGGTCCCGATAATCACCTGTGAAGCCTGATGAGTGAGGAGCTCAGGAAGTATGTCGAGGATGCTCTCTATAAGTGGATAAGGAAGCAGATCGAGGAGGGCAACTTCAAGGCAAACCTCAGGATCGAGATAGACAGCCCCATAGAAGTAAAAGGTATGAAGGGCAGGGTTGTGGGCGAGATCATCTTATCAGAACAGATCCCAGATCGACTTTCCTCTATCCCTTCGGAGTATCCGAAAAAGGCAGGTGAAGAGTCCGCTGTGGCAGGCAGTGGAGAACAGAAGAAGGATGGAAAGGCTCAGAGTTCCGAGGAGATGAGCCTCTCGGACGTAGACAAGTTGCTCAGGTCTCTGGGCGTATGAAGCTAATGGGCATCGCTACTAGGTCATGCCCTTCTTATCCAGAGCTGTTGCAGTAAAGCCGTACCTTTCGGGAATTGCTTTTCCCAGAGTTTTAGTTATATCGATGATCTTATTCTTGTCAAGGCCGACTATGATGGAGTTTATTACAAGGGTCCCCTCGCTCTGGGGATTTGCTAGCTCGCTCTTCACATAGACGCCGTACTTTGCTCCGATTGTATCAGCCTTGACCCATCCACCAGCTGTGTGCATTATGCATTTGACGTGCCCTATCATTGTTGCGCCTTGCTTGACGCACTCATCAGCTATCTCCTTCATCAAGTCTCGGGTCATATCTTCAAGCTTGCTGGGATCGAGGGGCTGCGCGGCAACGAGCTTGAAGGCGATTCCATAACCCCATTCATGATCCACTTCGTAATGTGGCAGCCTCCAGTTCGTGCTCATCTAGCTCACCCTGCCGCCTATGGGCGTACCGCCAGGCTCGAGGAGGATCCTGATAAGCTCGTCCATGCCATCTCCTCTGACTGCTGAAAGCCGAATTATCAGGGCTCGTGAATTTGTCCCCCTGATCATCCTTTCACAATAGTGGATCCTATCCTCATCAACAAGGTCGACTTTGCTTATGGCGACGACGTCGGCATTTAGCACCTGGCGCATGATAAAGTTATTGACTGTCTCATTTTCAAGCAGTTCGTCTACCCTGAAGGCGTCGTAGAGCACTATGACGGGCCCAATCTCTATTTCAGCATCGGTGTCCCGGGTGCTCATCGCTATGGCTATCTTCACCTGGTCAGGTATCGCCACGCCGGTAGGTTCGATCAACACGAGATCTGGCTTGAAGTAGTCAGCTAGGTCGACCAAGGAGGCGGCAAGGCTGGGGCCAAGCTCGCAGCAGATGCATCCACCCGCAATCTCCTTGACCTTCATACCAGACACCTCAATGACCTTTGCATCTACTGGTACGTCCCCTATCTCATTTACGACCAATGCCACCCTTTTCTTGTAAATTTGGGAGATCTTGCTTGAGACTTCAAGGAGGGTGGATGTCTTCCCACTGCCCAAGAAACCAGCTATTTGGACAACCTTCATTTTACTTGTGCTCCTTGGATTCTAGCGCTGGCCTTCCGGTAGCCGTCACTCTTATGTCGCTCCACATGAAGCCAATCTTTGGAAATACCTTATCCTCCCTTTTCACCTTGAACTCTATATCGATTGCGCCCGTTTTTTCTGCCTGTTTATTGGCCTCCTCCTTGCCCATTTTTATAGCAAATTCTGCTGCAGATTCGAGGTCCGAGAAGACATGCCTTCCAGGGAAGACAACATAGCATTCGGGGTTCACTTCCTTTCGCACGAGAAGATCGAAGGTGCTAACGACGTTGCCAACAAGGGAGCCTACGGCAGCCCCGACCTCATAGTGCTGGGGGATTATAGACTCTGTCTTCAGCCTTTCAGCGATCTGGGGAATGAAGAACTGGGCTGGTGCACCTATGCCCACAATGGGAACGTTGAGTGAGCAGGATACAGAGATATCGCCTAGAGACCCGCGTATAATTGAGTCAAGAATCTCCACAGCAAGATTTGGCTTATCTGAATTTTCCATGATGTTGTTTCCAAGAGAGGTCTGAAGCTCAGCCATACGCAGGGCGTTCTTTTGGATCATCAGATCCCATACCCTCTCGTAGAGCTGATCTTGGGTTATGTTAAGCCTCTTTGCCAGAATCCCTATACCCAATTTGGAGGCATCGGCATCGCCCAAGGTAAAGAGGCCTTTCATGTGCATGAGGTCTGTTGGCGTAAGACCTATCCTGGCCATGTAGCCTGAGTCCTCGAGCATACCGATCAGCAGATCAATTGGTGTGTTCTTCAACTCCTTCTTGATTTCAACCATGGCAGCAGGCTCAAGGTTCGAAACAGCATCAAATAATTTTTGTGAGAGCCCACCGGCATCAGGCTTTCTCATTGCCTTTGAGGCACTAAAGAAGTCTACTGTTTCGAACTGTTGCATCTTCCCCTTGAGAGAGGGAAAATCCTTGGATGCGAAAGCGAGGGGTATTACTCTTCTTGGTCCTACTTTGAGGACGTCCATGCTATCAATGGTTATCCAACTGTCACCACCATTTCCTAGAGCATCTGCATCCACTGCCCTGACCCGGGTCTTCCACCCCGCAATGGTGGCACCGCTCTCATCTATCTTGGGCGCACCTGCTTTGACGGAGCAAATGATAGTCGTAGTACTGCCTATATCCATGACTACCACGTCTTCTTTGGACGAGAGGAACTTCCCCCCAATGACGCTAGCCGCAGGACCAGACTGGATAGTTTCAATGGCACGTTCCATGGCAACAGCATCATTCATAAGTGCGCCATCTCCTCTCACAAGCATTAAAGGGGCGCAAATATTTCGTTGCGACATGGCATTTTTTACGGAAAGGATGAGGCGCTCGACTATGGGCATTATCCGGGCATTCAACACGGCTGTGACCGTTCTTTCATATATCCCCAGTTTACCTGCAAGCTCGAAGCCGCAAACTACCGGCTTATCAGTGTGGCGACTTATTATGCGCTTGACAGTCATCTCATGGATAGGGTTTCTAACACTGAATAGGCCCGAGACAGCGAATGAATCCACTGCATCTTTAGTCCCTTTAACCCCATCCTCGATAGCATCCAAATCCAGCGGGCAGATCTCGATTCCGTCTGGGCCGTGCCCGCCTTTAAAACTCAGTATATTGTGAACAGGGAGATCCCTGGAATTTTCGGGCTTTGACATAATCATGTCCGACTGTTGGAAACCGAGGAGGAAGAGCGAGACCTTTCCGCCCTTGTTCTCGATGATTGCGTTTGTCGCCAACGTTGTTGCAAGGGAGAGAAGACCGATCTCTTCGGGGTGTACTTTGCTACTTGCTAGTACCTTGTCGAGTGAATTTATTATTCCAATGGAAAAATCATTGTAGGTTGTTGGCGACTTCGCCTTAGATACTACGTGCCAATTTTTGAGATCCATAATGACAGCGTCAGTGAATGAACCACCACTACTGATGCCAATGCCAAACATAGAAGAACCAACAAATCTCTCGCTTTAAAACTTTGGCTTAAAAAAAATAAAAAAGGATTGTATGGGTTATTATGTCTTCTTGTAGGGATTGTACATCTTGCATGCGTCAACCATGGCCTTTGCATTCAGCAGTGATGCATTAGGTGGGAACTCACATCCCGAACAGAGGAGGAAGCCACCACCGGCCGCAAGGGCATCGATCTGCTTCTTGGACTCCCTTAGGACCATCTCCTCGTCTCCCATGTAAAGCACGTTGGGGTTGTCCATCATTCCCAAAAGTACGACCTTCTTACCCCACTTCTCCTTGAGTTCCTCAAGCGAACTGACTCCATCTGGGAGGTAGTGGAATGAGATTCCCAATGGCTTGTACCACTTGGTCATCGTGTCGAAGTAGGTTGCGTTGCCGCAGTTATGGAGGATAACGGGGACGTTGCGCTTATGGCATTCGTCTGAGAGTTTCACGCAGAACTGCCCTTCGAATTCATCGTAGACGTCTCTGCTCCATATGAACCTCGAAGCGAATAGCACATCGAGAACTATGGCGTGCACTCCTGCCTCTATCTGCTGTACCATATAGTCCAAGAGTACATCATTGACTACCTTGAGAGCCTTCTTGACCGCTGAGGGGTTCCTCTTCAGATCGATGCTCATTTTTTCCAGTGTTCGCATCATCGATAGCGTCCCTGCTGGGCCGTATACGAAGCCCATTATGGCAACTTCCTTGCCCTTCTCCTTGGCTACCGTTGACGCTACCTGCACTGAATTTTTCATCCTCGTTGCCTTCTTGGCGTCTACCCACTCGAGCTTTTCATAGTCCTCTACGGTCTTGATTAGGGGATCTCCTTTGAAAGCCATTGTAATTGGCGTGCTCTCCATTGGATAATCGACCTTTTGACCCCATGCTTCACACTCGACGCTCAGGTCTGTCAGCAGTAGGAATCCATCGAATCCTAGAAGTTTCTGGGCTTGGATGAGTGACTTGGCAGTCAATTCTGGCTTTTTCGCCCACTGTGCGTAGGTAATGCCTAGAACCCTTCTGGAGGCACCGCAGACTAGTGGTCCAGCTGGGACTCTATCCGATTCCCTGAAGGACAGTGCATCAACTACTCTTTCTAAACATGTTTTATCTGCCATTTCTAAGCCCCCTTCATTAGTTTTTCAAATGCCTTTACAGCCTCAGTGGCATCGACAGCATATGCGTCTGCACCGACATTCTGTGCGAAGGCCTGCGAAGTTGGTGCGCCCCCGACCATTACCTTAACCTTTGATCTGAGGCCCTCCTCAACTAGCATATCCACAACATCCTTCATCTTGAACATGGTAGTGGTCATTAGTGATGACATGGCAATTACGTTTGCGTTTGTTTCCTTTGCTTTCGCAACGAAAGCATCTATTGGAACATCTCTGCCTAGATCGTAGACCTTAACCGATGAAGCTTCCAGCATCATCTTGACAATATTCTTGCCAATATCGTGGACGTCGCCTTCAATCACGCCTATGACAACACTGGCGGGAACGGTAGACTGAACCTTTATGTACGGTCTGAGGACGTCCATCGCAGCATATAGTGCCTCTGCTGAGAGCAGAATTTCTGGGATGAACATCGTACCGGCAGTGTACCTATCACCTACTACCTTCATTCCCTCTTGGCATCCTTTGGTCAGAGCCTCATAAGCGTCCATGTGTGCATTGAGAGCCTTTTGTGCCCAGACTTTTGACGTATCTGGATCTCCATCGATGACGGCCTTTGCTAGGCCAGCTAGGATATCTTCTCTTGTAGACATGAATAATTTTTCTGATATTACGGTGTAATTAAAGGTTTGGGTAAAAAAAAGTCGAGGTTTTATATAAACTCACCATTAAACACCATATGGATAGTACAACCATCTACCATAAAATAAAGTCCTGCACTAAGCTATGCAAAAGCGTGCATAACACCACAGGCCTATATTCATAAAAAGAATATTGCAAATGGCTGCGGGGTTAAGATTTTTCCTTGCCATTGTGCGAGTCGTGATGGTTGCAGATATCATTGTGATCGCACTCTTCGCTTTCAGAGAGGGAAGGCTGTTCCAGAGCTTCTTTTTGCAGTTCTACAGAATCTAGGCGCTCAAAGATGGAGAAACGATTCAAAACATCTTTTCTGTATACTGAAGTGTGATCAAGGGTTTCTAGGACAATTCGGACCTCTTCCTTTGAAAGTTTGTAAAGCTTGAATGCGAGGGCATCCAACTTCGCAAGAGTGTCTGCAAGGTATCGCTCCACTCCGAGGAGATTCTCTGGAACATCGAGGGGCTCGCTATCAATAATCTTAAAATCATAGGTTACGTACTTCTCAACCATTATATAATTATGGAAATCGATTGCAACGGCCTTGAAGATGTAATCAGTCTGTCTTTCGGTATCTTCCTCCCTGAGGGGGATGTTGGTCTCTTCCAACATTTTTCCTATATTGGTATTTTGCAGATAGTTCGAAGAAAGTATCGAACAATAGACATGGAGGAGCAGCTCCTTACCGCTGAAGAATAGAGCTCCCAGATCCGTTGTGACATCATCACTTTCTCCCCAGAAGTGCAGTGAATTGTCTCTCATATTGGGTCGAAGGAGTATGTGCTCAAAGACTTTTTTGTAGGCAGGGACTTCAGGCAGAGGGAGTTCCACTCTAAGCAGCCAGGGTTCTGAGGTGTTACCTCCCTTCAATCGTACGCCATCGATTATTGCATTCAGCTTCTTCGAATTGAACTTGAAGAATGCGGAGTAGGTGCGCCAGAGATCAATATAGGTGCGTCTCGCTTTCTTCAGGTTGTAGGCATCATTCGCGATTTTTTTCAATACAGCTTTAAGATTTTCTTCGGGCATTATCAGCGGTATACTGCTTATGGTTTTGGCATTCATTGTGATCTGTGACTCACCATGCCCCCAATTATACTTGACCCAGAACCAGACAACGGATGAGTTCAGGAGGGCAATCAGGCATCTGGGATCGATGTCTAAGGGTTCAATGTAGTTTACGCCACTGTCAACATAATATGGGATATTAACAAAGGCAAAGCGGGGGTGCTCCGTTACTGTGGCAGAGACAACTTTCTTCGGGTTCGTTGCCATCTTTGTAAAGCTGGGATCCAAGAGCTTTGGAAGCACAATTCTTGCCTTTGGCTTGTCAGCATAGTAAAATGGTTCGATCTGGTTAGCCCCGTAGAGGGGTTTAATCCTTGATCTGATTGCTTCCAATGGTTCAATGGAATCGTAAACAGCCTGGGTGATGGTGCTGAAATCCTCAAGCTTGTCCATCTCATTGGGACTTACAGAACCTTGCCGATCCCCGCGGACGCTAATGCCAGAAGTGATTTGTTCTTGAGGAAGCATAAAGTTCGATGCGGCTTTGATCTTCTCTAGTATTTGATGCTTCGTGCTTTCTAGAATTTTTGATTGTTGATTCTGCTCTGAAATGTTGCCCTTCGTTGAGACCTATCCCCTGTATAGTATAAGAATGAAAAAATCGAGTATATAAGTGATGAAAGGAGGCTATTTCAAAACCATTATTTTATTTACCACATTTCTTTTTATAGCATCGAGATTGTTCTTACAACCCCCTTCGTCAGGCATCTTTGGCTGTTCTCTTAGCTCCTCCTAATCTACGAAGGAGCACCATAACATGATGGGTACATTGTGCGGCTTTCCTGCAAGGAATATGAATTTTGAGTGTTGTTGCGCAATAACTTCCTTAATAAAAAAAGAAACAGTAGAGTAAAAAAAGATTAGGCTTTCTTGACGGTTTTCTTCTTCTCGGCCAGCCTGAGAATACCCTGCACTATGCCGTTGATTATCGCCTCAGGCTTTGGTGCGCACCCTGGTACGTAGACGTCCACAGGCACAAGTAGGTCAGGTGAGCCAAGTATAGCGTAATTGTCCGGGTCCTCGTTGTAGAAGAGGCTGCCACCACAGGCACATCCGCCGATCGCGACTACAACCTTGGGGTCGGGCACCTGCTCGTATACCCTCTTCACCATGGGTATGAACTGCTTCGGCACGCAGCCGGTGCAGATGAGGATGTCGGCATGCCTGGGGGAGGGCACAAGTTGTATTCCGAACCTCTCAGGGTCCCACCTTGGTGAAAGTGCTGCTAGAGTCTCAATGTCGCAACCGTTGCAGCCTCCGCAATGGAAGTGGAAGAGCCAGGGTGAGTAAATCCTAGACTTGGCCATTATTCCCATCTATTTTCCCTCCAGCCATACGTGCTTCTTGGTATGCGTGTCCAACTTGTATGCCAGAGCACGCCTGCAGTCCGGGCAGTATCCTTCGACCTTCTTGAAGTCGGCGGATACTACATCTTTTACCACCGGGCTTATGTCCTCCATGAGCCACTCGTAGGCCTTGTCGACGTACTTCTTGGGGTAGAAGGTCTTGCCGCAGTTCTGGCATCGCAGCAGATCGAATGTCGTGTTGACATAGTTCACTGGATCCTCTCTAGTCAGAGCAAAGGGCTCGAACCTCTTGGACATTGTAAGAGCTTCTGCTGGGCACTCGTCCACACAATGCTGGCAGAATGTGCACCTGAAGAGGAATATCTGGACGAGCCTCTTTGCATTCTGCTCGTCGTCGAATATCTTTGTGGCCATCCCCGAACAGACGTTGGCGCAGGCCTTGCAGCCTATGCACTTCTCCTCGGACCTCTCAGGTATTCCCCTCAGGCCCTCAGGCACAGAGCTGACCCTTCTGTCTGGTGCAGTGTTGGAAGGATAGGTAAGGGTCATTGGGGAACTGTACTTAGCAAGCACTTCCCGAAGGATCTTTATTCTAGCCGACATTTCAGATCACAACTCCAATCCAATTATAGCTCAAAGCAAGCGCCACCATAATCACCGCAAGGATTGCGAAGACAGCGATTAAAAGCCCGTAGGATCTCATAGCCCGATCTATCTTCCATCGGGGGTGCAGAACATGCACTATAGATAGGAAGAGCACCACAACGACGGCACTGATGATCCAGACTGGAATCCATAGGGCCGTTCCGAACATGGGGGCTAGGAAGAGGACAATGAAAAGCCCGACCATGTCATAGAACAGGAACCCTTTGGTAAGCTGGAGCATGCCCAAGTACTTGCCTGAATACTCGGTGTAGGGACCACCTACTATCTCGGTCTCTGCCTCTGCTATATCCATTGGTTTTATACCCAGTTTTCCTATCATCACAAGAAAGAGCAGCACGGCTGCAAACGGGTTGAGGAGTAGAAGCGGTAGACTCGAGGTTGTGGCTATCGTCCATAGGTTTAGGGTGTCATAGGTCATGGCTACAGCGAAGAGAGCAACAACGAAGCCTATCTCATAGATCAGGAAGATTTCGCTCTCCCTCCGGGCACCGATGGCGCTCCACGGGGAACCACTCGAGGCAGCACCGAGTATTGTGAACATCACAGCTGCGATCAGTAGGTAGGACGCAATGACCAGGCTATCTGAAAGGTAGGAGAGGAGCGGCACTCCCGGCAGTGGAATGAAGAATATAGCCACAAATGCACAGGCTAGGGCCAAGTAAGGGGATGCCTTGAAAAGGGTCTTACGGGATGCCGATGGCACGACTGTATCCTTGCCAAAGAGCTTGAGAATGTCGTAGAGTGGCTGGAGTATCCTGGATCTGCCCAGTAGCGGTTTGAGATCGGCATACATGCTGACTATAGGGCCGACACGCCACTGGAACCTGGCCGAGAACTTCCTCAGAAGGAAGAGATAGATTATAGCTAGGAAGAAAGCCACGGGTATCATGATTATTGCGGTTACGGTTGTGAACAGTTCGCTGGGCATTTTCATGACCTCCCTTTCCTCTGGCTCATCCTAACTAACTCATCCCAGCTGAGCGAGTATGAGGACTCGGTCTTTGCATTTATTATCTCGAACCTATCGGTACATGCTTGGCATTGGTCGATGCTACCCATGATTATGGGCACATCGGCAAGGGCGCAGTCCTTAAGCATAAATGGCAATGCAGCGTTGTTCCTGTAGCTGGGGGTCCTTATGCGCACGCACTGGGGTTGGTTCGAGCCCTGAACATTGTGCTTCCCTTCGGGCATCATGTACTCTGGAAGCTCGGTCCCTCCTGCTCTCATATAGTAGAATAGTTCGCCCCTCGGTGCCTCGTTGAGTCCAACGCCTTCGGTGCCAGGCTCAATGGTTTGGGGCTTGGCCCTTATCTCGCCGGTTGTCTTTGCCAGATAATCTAGGCATTGCACTACTATATCGATGGAGACGAAGAGCTCCCCGACGCGGACGAGGACACGACCGTACATGTCACGGTGGTCATTTGTGATTACCTCCCAGTTGATCTTCTTGGGGTCATAGATTGCATGGGGTGGGTTATCCATCCTTACATCTATCTTCCAGTTGCTTGCTCTTGCCACTGGGCCCACAACACCTGTCTCCATGCATGATGCGAGGTCGAGTGTACCGACACCGATGCACCTCGACTTCAGTATCGGATGATCAGCCACTGCTGGCAGGAGTTTTGCCAGATCCCCCTTGAGAGCGAGAACGGTCTTCTTGGACGTCTCAGCCAATTCCGGCTTCACATCCCTGCTGACTCCGCCTAGTCGCCATATGCCGTAGTTCACCCTGTTGCCAGTGATGGCCTCGATTATGTCCATCACCCGTTCCCTCAGGCCCCATGTGAGCATGAAGCCGGTCTTCCAGCCAATCAGATCTGCTGCGACTCCAATCCACAGTATGTGACTTTGAACCCTGTTTAATTCTACCATCAGGGTCCTGATGTAGAGGGCCCTTTCAGGCACTTCCGCGTCGTAGAGGTTCTCGGCTGCAGTGACGAATGCAAGGCCGTGGTGGGCACTACAGATTCCGCATACTCGTTCGGCAACGAAGACGCCCTTGTTGTAGCCACGTCTCTCGATCAACCTCTGTATGCCTCGGTGGTGGAAACCAGCCTTTATGTCGGCGTCGATGACGTGCTCACCCTCCACTTTCACGTAGACGGTCTGCCCCTCGATCACACCGGGGTGGTACGGCCCTATGGGCACAAGTGCGGAGATGGCATCCTTGGGGCTTATCCCCACAGGGAGCCACTTCTCGCCTTGCTTGGCCTCAGCCGCGTAGGTTGTTGAGTTCTGGGCGGGCGAAATACCCGTTTCAGGATTCTTCGGCCACTCATAGGGCAGAAACTGGTGCCTCGGGTCGGGCATCCCTACAAAGTCTATGCCCAAGAACTCCTTCATCTCCCTCTCGGCCCAGACGGCCTGCCAAGTAATCTTTCCAATAGAATTGATCGTGGGATTTTCTCTGGGGAGATTTGCTTCGAGAACGATCTGGAGCCTTTCTTTGTACTTGGTAAAGTCATATGCATAAATGATGTCAAACCCAGACTGTTGGAGGTCGACGCCTGAGGCGTGACTCAGACGAACACCCAGTTTCTTTGTGAAGCGCTCAGCCAGCTTGTCCACGTCCTCCGGCTTTACCCTCACAAATACCCTGTTCTCCCTTCCCATTTTGTAGTCGAGTCCTTCTGGCACAACTTCTTTAACATACTGCATTATTGCTGAATCTGGTGTGGCAGCCATCTATCTCCCCTCCTTTACCTTCGCGATCAGCTTTGTAGGCGAAACGGTCCTGAATACATCCATTCCGAAATCCTCGGGCTTGTAGCCCATCGCCAGCGCAAGTATCTCTGAGAACTGGAGCACTGGGATGTCGAACTCTGCGATCTCACCGGACGGATCCCCTTCTTCCTGGAGGACCTTGATACCCCTGTCGAACTGGTCGTAGCATCCCGAGCAAATAACAACGATGCCGTCCACGGCTAGGTCCTGGGCGAACTTGAACTTCTTGAAGACGTTCCTGTAGATGGAGATCTTGGGGTCTGAGAAGTAGACCAGTAGGCCACAGCACATCGAATCATAGGGTGTATTTACAAGTTGAACGCCCGTAGCTTTGAGGATCTCATCAAAGTACCTCGGAAGTACATTGTCGCCGAGCTTTCTGCCATGGCACCCCACGTGGCGCATCACTCTCACGTTGGTGAGGGGGTTGGTTATATTAGCCTTGATCTTCTCCATTCCAACATCCTCATAGAGGACCTGCAAGAAGTGTTTCACCTTCACTGTGCCTTGGAAGTTAATGTCGACCTTCCTGAGATGCTCCTTGACCATCTCCATCTTCTCTGGCTCGTCCTTGAGTTGCTCCAAGGCCTCATAGTGGGATATCCAGCAGCCATTGCACGAATCTACCAAGGTCACTCCCTGCTTCTCGGCAAGGGCAAGGTTTTGGCCCGTCATAGTCAGCCAAGTGTCCGGATCCAGAGTCTTCCAAGGGCCGGGTCTCACGCAGCATAGAGTCTCCTTCATGTAGTCCCAATTCAGCCCGAGCTTGTTAGCAACTAGAAAGGTTGCCTTCTCTGCCCAAGGCATCTTGGCGGGCATGACACAGCCTAGGAAATAGCCATACTTCTCTCCGGTAACCTTCGATTTTGTCGGCAGTCTTATCTCCTCCATCAATAATCATAAATTCTTTTCTTAGTATCGAAAGCCAGCTTCTTGCCTACTCCTATTTCATCCATAATGGCACGCTTTTTATCGGCCATCTCCGGAAACTTATGTGCCGTTGGCGGCATAGAGTCCAGACCGCAGGCCTTCCTTGCACCCATGACTTCTTCTGTAATAGGATAGACCAATCCCAGCTCAAAGTCTCTTTTCAGCGATGGCTTCGCAACGTCTGGAGCAGTGGACGTGAAGGATTTCCTCCAAGGATACTTCTCAATCTCATCCTCAAGCCTATGAGCCGTGTTCTTCTTCCCACCATCTATGAGCTTGTCCCAGCTTTTTGGATGTTTATCGGTTGACATTTTTTTACGCACCTCTCATGGTCTTTACTAACTTAAAGGCCTCCTCCCGAGGCAATAACTGAAGGGCATTGGTGCTGCACATCTTGACGCAATTGGGAAATTCGCCGTTGCACAAGTCGCATTTTACGTATATTTTCTTCAATGGATCTAGCCGGGGAATTGCTATGGGACACGCTTGAGCACAGATTCCGCAGCCGACGCACCTCAGCGCCGATATCCTTACGATCCCCAGATCGTCCTTGTATATTGCTTCCATTGGGCATGATGCAAGGCACATCGGTGAGACACAGTGCGAACAGTTTGCATTTACCCAAGACCCTAACTTTCCCGGGTCTTCGTTTACATAGAGAAGAGAGTAATTCAGTTCGTATGTCTTGTAATGGCTGTAAGCGCATCCTATCATGCACTGCATACATCCAGTGCAGAGGCTTGGATCGTGGACGATAACGTTTTCAGTTACCTTCTCGTTGATTGCAGGTACCGTCACTGGATGCCTGAGCCTTTTTGATACTTTTACATTTGCTGCCATGTTCACACCTACTTCTTAGACCCCTTGGGTCTGTCAATCAGATAGTATACATCGGCGATCAGCAGGATTAGTACAGTTGCGATGGTAACATAGATCGGTACATCCTGAATCAAACTGACGGCTTGGAGTAACCAGAAAACGACAATGCCAACCGTTAGAACGGCAATGTGTATTACCGGAATTTTAGGCCTGTATACTGCTTCGTTGCTGATATATGGTTCCTTGCCAAGCCCGCTGTAGAATATTGACTCAACATCCACCTTGCTTGGAAAAGCACCTGTTACAAAACTAAGGAAGAGAATTGTAATGAAGCCTACTAAGGCAAGTTCAACAAAACCAAGATCCAAAACAAGGTAACTTATATTGGTCGCGTATACACTGCCGGCGAGCCCAATAATAATTGCAGCCGAGCTGATTAAAAGAGAAATCCTCTCATTGGATGTGTAGGACCCCACTTTTCCACCTCATTACTCTCTTTAAACACCAATGGTATATATAAAACATATTTTGAACCCTGGCATTCACTGATTTTCTAAGGAACACCATCAGTTGATTGAGCAGATCGATGATATAAATATTACGACTGATTACTTTTTGTTTTTTTTTATAGATTGTATTACAGTGTAATATGGTAAGGTTACCTCCGAATAATAGGAAAGACTCTATGCAGAACTTACTCAGAGATTATGTCCTGCTCGCCGCCGCCACGGCACTCCTTGAACTTAAGGATATAGTGGTCTTTCTTCTTGGCTGGCTCAATCTCTCCGGCTTCGAGGAGCTTCTGTAAAACGTTTGCTGGGTCCTCAACCCCACCCTGTTTGAGTTTCCTAAGTATATTTTCTTTAGTCTCCATATAATTGCCAATGGAGCAGAGGAGGGAAAGACCCTTATCATAATCAGTAGTTCCAGTTTTGCTCATAACAATCTTCTCCCGATAACACTGGTGAATATTCATAATGGGACTAATAAATTTTTTACGGGAAACAGGCATGGGTTTAGAGATCTCCTACTACACATTTATTGAGAGAATATTACAACCGACTAGAGTGTATAAATATCCGAACCCAAAAATAAAAAACGTAAGTGATAACCTTGGGAGAAGCACCGGAATCGACTCTAAGGACTTTTAGGCTAGACGCAGATGTTATCAAGGGGTTGGAGGAGGAGGCGAGCAAGCAGGGGGCTTCTGTAAACGGCATAGCCTGTAGGATCTTGAAGAAGTATGTCAGGATCAGGACTAGGCTCGAACCCTTTGGAGTAATGTGTCTCACCAAGGGAGACATGGTTGAGATTATCAGCGGGATAGACGACGACAAGGTCTCTAAGGTAGCTTCCAGAGTGGGAGGGTCGATTGCGAAGGAGATTATCGTCCAGCTTTATGGAGAGCCAACTCTGAGGAACTTCTGTCAATTTCTGAACAAGATAATATGCGGCTATCAAGGCTGGGCCTCATACTCCGAGGAACGCAAGGATGGGCATCTGGAAGTAAGACTTGGCCACACCATGGGTCAGAAGTGGTCCACCTTCCTCAGGAGATATATTGAGGCGGCGCTCAGCTCTGTGAGCCATGATGAGGCAGATTTCAAGTACATATCTGCGTATAGCTTGATCTTCGATCTAAAGATTGCAGATTGAGAAGGGGGATTGCTATTCCAGAAGATGCAAAGGATCTAATCAATAAAGCATCGAAGATAGTCAAGAGAGTTAAGCTCACACCGAAGAACATGGACTCATTTGAGGAATGCGAGATCATAGCCGATCTGATGGACGACGAGATGGTGATGCAGATCGATGATGAGGATCTCCGTGGGCTAATACAAAAGATGCGGAGGATGCACCTTGAGGTGAGGAGGATCAACTACGCAGCTTACATAGATACTGCGAGGGAGATCTTCGGAAGGATAGCAGACAGAAGTTCTGTTTTACAGTACCATCAGGCAGAGCAGCTAGTTGAGAGGATCAGCGATGAGGATATCAATAAGATCAAGGACCCAGAATTGAGGGAGACACTCTTCTGTCTGAGGCATATCCATGACAACATAGCTGAGAAGAAGGCTAACGTGATCCGAAGGATAAAGCTCTATTGACATTACTTGTCCATTTTGGACATCAAACCAAAGGAGTTAAGAATCAGAAGATAAAGACTCAGTCTGGGTACTTTTATGCCGATCTGCCCCATCGATTCAGGGAGATATGGGAGCAAGGAGATGAAGGATCTTTTTGAGGAAAGGAATAGGCTCCAAAGACTGTTGGACGTTGAAGCGGCGCTGGCAGAGACCCTCGCTGATCTCGGGGAGATCCCAAAAAGCGCTGCAAAGGAAATAAGTCGCAGGGCGATTGCAGCCATAGTAACCCCGGAGATGGTCAAGGAGAGGGAGAAGAAGACCCACCACGACATAGTAGCTATGGTCGAGGTATTGGTGGATCAGTGCGGGGAGAGTGGTAAGTATGTCCACTGGGGCGCGACAAGCTATGATGTGGTGGATACGAGCTGGGCGCTGGTAATGAGGGATGGTGTCTCAATCCTTGATAAGAGGCTTGGTGAGCTGAGGGACATTCTCTGCGATTTGGCCATAAAGAACAGGGAGCTGGTGATGGTCGGTCGAACCCACGGTCAGCATGCAACTCCGATAACATTCGGCCTGAAGATGGCAGTATACGCAGCGGAGACTGCGAGGAACGTCGAGAGGCTCAAAGAGCTGAAGAAGAGGCTTATAGTCGGCAAGATGAGCGGTGCAACGGGAACCATGGCAAGTCAGGGCAAGAAGGCGCTGGAGATAGAAAAGGGAGTAATGGAGAGGCTCGGCCTGAAGCCTGCCGAGATTACGACCCAAGTGGTTTGTCGTGACAGGATGGCAGAGTTTGTGTGCTGGGCTGCCATAACTGCATGCAGTCTGGACAGAATTAGCACGGAGATAAGGAACCTCCAGAGAACTGAAATACTTGAAGCGGCGGAGGGTTTCGAGGTAAGGTCTCAGGTGGGGAGTAGCACAATGCCCCACAAGCAGAACCCCATCGAGTGCGAGAAGATATCTGGACTGGCCAAGGTTATAAGAGGGATGGTGGTTCCAGCGCTGGAGAATATACCATTATGGCATGAAAGGGACCTGACGGATTCGAGCAGCGAGAGGTTCGTGCTACCGCTTACTTTCATCATACTTGACGAGATGCTAATTACAAGTAGCAAGGTGTTAAAGAACCTGCGAATATTCCCACTCAAAATGAGGGCAAATCTGGGAATAACCAAGGGGGCGATACTCACCGAGGCGGTCATGATGGCACTTGCTAGGAAGGGCATGGGGAGGCAGGAGGCGCATGATGCGCTTAGGAAGGCCTCGGAGAAGGCGTTTGTGGAGGGGTTACCAATGGGCGAAGTGCTTAGAAGGATGCCAGAAGTGACAAAACTTCTCTCTGAGGAGGATCTGAGGAAGCTTCTCAACCCAAATAATTACATCGGAAAGTCAGGCGAGCTGATAGACAGAGCGGTAAAATATGCAGAGAGTGTTTGATAAAGGAAGTCAGGATGCAGTGTAAGATTTATCTGCCTAGAATAAGCATCTGAAGAGGAGGGCAATCCTTGAAGAAACAGAGACGCGATGAGTCCAATGTAGCAAAATACGACGTATTAATCGTTTTTATAGTCGTGGACTTATTATTATTGTTGATCTATACCCTTGAAAGTTTCCCGCTATTGGTAACGCTGATTTTTTCAATCGTGGGCGGATTTATGGGAGCTGCGGTATACTTCCTAGTTTCAAGAATGAGAAGGAGAAGAAGAAGGTAGCTTATCCATTGAATAGTTGTATTTGCCCTCAAGGTTTTTACAGATAGACTATTTCTTTGCCACCATCTTCATCCATCCACTACCATAGCATCTGAAGCCGAGCTTCCTGTAGAAATCCTGAACTTTAGTGCGTGCTCTCAAAGTTAGCCTAACTCGCGAGTCGGTAAATGTCGAGTCAATCCACCGAACGACATGCTCAATCAATGCCTTTCCAAGTCCCTTCCCTCTTTGTGAGGAGTCCACGGCTAGCCACTCTATTCGCAAGGTGGGCATTTTGCGGGTCTTTTGGTGTTTTGCCGCAATGACGCCCACTACCTTTCCATTTTCAAGTGCAACAAAGCAAATCCAGCCTTTGTGGCAACGCATTACCTTCTTTGCCTCGAGCTCCCAGCTCCTTACCTTGTAGTAGGAGGCGTCGCCCGGAAATGCATCCTTAAAGACAAGTGCGATGCCTTCGGCATCCTTGAGAATGGCGGGAACTATCGTCGGTAGACTGATTTTTTTCTGCATGGCTTGGCGGGCTTTCTTCCTTTTTATATGTCTCCTGGCTTTGGTCTTTGCTTTTACCAAATTGCACAACCCGCTTTACTTAAAGATATTAGCTACAATCTCTTTGAAGTCAGGATTACTATACGCCTCTATCTTACCCTCGTCACAGGCCTTTGAGAGAGCAGAGTCAATGGGCAGGGATCCAAGGAACTTCACGTTTATCTTCTCTGCAAAAAGCTTCCCCTTGGATTCGCCGAATAAATGACTGATCTCGCCGCACCTGGGGCACTTCACATAGCTCATGTTTTCTATTATCCCAAGGATCGGGACGGTCATCATCTTTGTCATATGAACCGCTTTGGAAACTATCAAGGTGGCAAGCTCCTGTGGAGATGTCACTATAATGGCGCCATCCACCGGGAGGAGTTGCATTACGGTCAGCTGAGCGTCGCTAGTGCCTGGCGGGAGATCAAGAACCAGATAATCGAGCGCTCCCCACTCCACGTCAGCGTAGAACTGCCTTATGGCACTGCTGACAAGCGGTCCCCTCCAGATTACCGGGGCTTCCTCCTCGCCAGTCAGCAGGTTCATCGACATTACCTTTATACCTCCCTTGGACGTCGAGGGGACGATCTTCCCCTCCACCACGAAGGGCTCTGCCAACTCGCCGAAGATCTTCGGTATACTTGGCCCGGTTATATCCGCGTCCAGAATGCCTACTTTATAGCCTCTGCGTGAGAGCTCAACGGCGAGCATTGCTGCAATAGAGGACTTGCCCACTCCGCCCTTGCCAGAGAGGACGGCGATAATGTTCTTTATCCCCATCTTCGGTAGCTTAGTAGGCAACTGTGTCGACTTGCCCTTTGATTTCAGCTTCTCTATGAGCTTGTTTCTCTCCTCTTCGTTCATCACTGAGAGCTGGATGTCCACCGAGGACACGCCCTCAAGCTGCATTACGGCCTGCTGGGCATCGTCCCGGATCCTATTCCCAAGCGGGCAAGCATCTGTTGTAAGCGCAATTACGACCGTCACGGAGCTCTCCTCAATGCGGACCTCCCTTACCATCTCTAGGGAGACAATATCAATGCCGAGCTCTGGATCAATGACACCCTTCAAGGCATTGATTACATCATCCTTCGTTACCATTTCAGAGCCACCTTTATACGAAGGTTCTAGAAATCCATGGATGTCTATGCTGCAGCAATATGAAACCTCTCTCTGTCCCTTTTTGCTGCCATAAACCAGCCATCAAACACCATCAGGCTCCTAGACCTTCCTAATAGTGGGTGAATATATGAAGAAGCTAAATAAAGTTTAGCTCTCAAGGAGCGTCCGGCAATGCTTAGGTAAAGGTCTTCTGGGCCATGTCTTTGCCCGGATTTGATCACTTAGACATCTACAACATGAAAGGATTAGCCTTAAGGGATGATTTTTTAATCCTTTTTCTTTGTTGCCTCTATCATGTTACGAGCTGTATTCTGATATTCAACGAGATCGGTCAAATTGATTCGCTGAAAAATATCTTGGATTCTTTTAAAGTCGCTCTTGGGGTCATAATAACCCTTTATTCCAAGATTTGATAATTCCTGAGCGTAAAATACGTTTTCAAAAGGCAGTACCAATACTATAACTGCGTCTTCCCAATACTTTCTATAGAACTCAATTCGTTTAATATGTCGCGTTTCATAAGACGACATTTTTATTTCAACTAGCCTTATGTCTTCAGTTTTGTCATCATAAACGAGTAGGTCTGGTGAGTGCCTGATTCGCAGTACGGTTGGTGAAGGAGTTTCACTTTTGGCTATTTTATTTTTGATTTGCGAGAACGGGCCCTCATAACCGTAAGGAACAACAATATATCCTGATTCCTCAAACAATGCTTTGACTAGTTCTTTGAAAATATTGCCTTTAAATAATGAAAGATAAAAGTCCCCCAAATTCATTCACAGCTAATGATGTTTTGTGGAAGTAAGTATATGTATTTGTTGAAATCGCAATCCAGTATTAAAATAAAAGCAGGGAGGATGATAACGTGGTTGCTCAGTCAAGAATAAATCTGCATCATACTATTCTTTATTGTTAGAGAACCTAGAACATGGCAAGCGGTATAAGCGAAACTCCAGTAAGTTGTTGTTGAGCCCAATGAAAGTAGTTGAGGCAGCGTTCCGCTTCTCTTAATAGTTTTTGGAGATAATCAAGATACAGTCTAGCGGAAGGGTGCTGAGTTCTACTCCTCGTAGAGCACTCCCAGATCCTTCAGCTTCTGGTAGACCTTCTCTACCGCCACCTTTACCTCGTCCTCGTGCTTCGCCCCGGTGCATACCATCTTCCCCGAGGAGAAGATCAGCATCACCACCTTGGGCGGATCCATCCTGTAAATGAGCCCGGGAAACTGCTCCGGCTCATACATGACATTCTCGAGGAGGAATGCGGCCTTCTCAAGGTTTACCTCTGCATTAAGGTTGGCCGAAGATACGATGTTCTGGATTGTGATCTCTGGAGTGCCGATGATCACGATATTCCTGTCCTTGAGGTTCTTGATTATCTTCTTGACAGCGTTGTGAACATCCTTCTCAGACTTCGCGCCGGTGCAGACCATCTTGCCCGATGAGAAGATCAGGGTTGCAGTGCGGGGTTTTGCGATCCTGTAAACTAGGCCAGGGAACTGCTCGGGGTTGTACTCCACCCCAGGCACATTCCCTGATATGGCATCCAGATCTATCTTCTGGTTCATTGTAACTGAAGCGACCACATTTTCAATCTTATGAGAAGGCAATAATTTCTCGCCCCAAAAATCAACTAAGCTTAAAAAAGCTTTAAGGGGCTTTATAAAGGTTCTTTCACAATAAAAACAACAAAAACCCAGCAGGAAATTTGTTTTTAGTATTAATAAAGTGTGTGTGGGATTAAATTTTAATTTGGCAGTCAACTATACGTTAAATGTTATTATCACATAGTAACCCCGACTTATCGCTGTCTGATTAGACAAGGATCTACTCTGATAAATCCACGTGACTTTTATGAATACCTTTTAACTGTCCATGTTTCTTATAAACCTCACCAAGAAGACCGAAGAGTTTTTTAGCTGGATGGATGCACTATCCATATGATAAATAATGAAGAACGGAAAGAACGGTCTAAGCAGGACGAAGAAGATCACTTACACGGCCATGCTGATAGCCCTGGCGGTCTCACTGAGGGTTATCAAGTACAGCATGTTCGGGCCGCTGCAGTTTGTTAACTTCCCGGCCATCTTCACAATCGTGGGCGGAATTGTCTTCGGACCCATTGTTGGCTTGACCGTCGGCTTATCATCGTACCTTCTCTCAGACATGGTTCTCGGCGCTGGGCCCTGGACTGTGGTCAATGCAGTGTTCATAGGAATGGTGGGCCTCGTTGTAGGGATAATCTGGGGTAGGAAGCCATTTAACAAGATCAATAAGATTGGGCTTGGCATCGTGGTCTATCTTCTAATGCTTGGTTTCGATATCTTCAGCTCGGCGGCGCTCTACATGATTTGGGGCTTTTCTTTGTTATGGTCGTTCATTTACGGTATATTGGGTTTATTTGTGCCTGCGGGAGGCGGCATTATGATAGGCATAGGACCCATAACCGAGGTAACGACAACGATCTTAACAGTGTCGATCGTATTTGTATTAGCTAAAAGTAGAATAAATCTCAACCATAAAACCTGATATGGCTAGGTAAAAGTATTACCAAGAGATTAGTAGCTTGAAAGATTTCTTAAAAAAAAGAGATGTATGTTAGAAGGAATAAGGTGCGAATGTCCAAACCAGTATGTCACCGTTTTTCATAAGGTACTGATCAGCGCCAACGAATGGCGAAGTAGAAGTACCGTTTTCCCATACGCTGTAACCCCAAGCTGTACCCGAGGTTGATGATGTTACAGTGCCGTTTATGCCATTTATGCCTGTCACATAGTATTCACCATAAGTGGCATCATAGGTAGCTGAAACATTTGCCACCAGGCGTGTCGCATTCAGCGCATTCACACCAACGGGTACGTATGTGTTGTTATACCAGCTGACAGTGCCATTGCCATAGTCAATCCCAATGCTGATCTTCATTGCAGTGTCATTTACAACTGAGTGGAGATTTGAAATTGTGGTAGCCTGGTTTTGCGAGGTTTGATAGTAGCTTACTGCTATTCCAGATGCTACAACAGCCCAAACTAAAAAGATTAAAGCGGCAACAGACCAAATATTGACTTTCATTTTACATCTCCTAGATTTGGATAGTTAATCCATCCATATAAAAGAATTGCTGTTGGTGACAGTTTGTTTTTATAGCCATTCTGCTCCTTTGAATAACGATCCATGATGCGCAAGCCAATACCCGAACTGGAGATGGAGCTTACTGATGTGATTCCTGGTTTTTCATGCAGGAAGTGCGCTAGGTGTTGTACTGGCAAACTTGTGACGCTCTACGAAGAAGATTTAGAGAGATTCAGAGGGATCGGTGAGGGAAAGAGGATCTATGAAAAAACTACAACCCAGGAGAGAATCCTGACAGGCGCGGATTACAAGATGATCATAGAGAATGGTAGATGCGTCCTTCTCAAGGATGGGCTGTGCATGCATTATGATCTTAGACCCGATACTTGCAGAAGGCATCCCTTCCTTGAAACCGAACGGCATATCCTTGTCGCTTTCACCTGCCCTGGCGTAATCTGGAATGAGGGAGGGAAGAGATCAGATTACAGAAGGCTGTCAAAAGGGATCTCCGAGAAGATAGATACCTATCTCGATTCCAGGGAGTAAGTCTAGTTTTTGTCCATCGATTCAAGGCGCACTCCTGTGCCAGACAGCGAGGCTTCAAAGGGGGCACCCCCAACCACCTTTATCGCGACTGCCACTTTGTCTGTCTTCCCACAGCAGAGAGCTATCATGCAGCCGCCGCCGCCTGCGCCGGTCATCTTTGACCCGACAGCCCCGGCGCTCCTTGAAGAGTAGACCATGTCGTTGAGCTTTTGAGAGGAGACTCCTAGTGACTCAAGCTGGCCATGATTGATGTTCATGAGCATGCCCAAGGACTCCAAGTCACCTTTTAGAATGGATGATTTTGCCTCCTCAACTATCTCTGCTATAGTGGCCAGTATAGAGTCAACTGCCTTGGGCGAGGCTTTCCTGAGGGCCCGAACCCTCTTTAGAAGATCTCCGGTCTTTGCCTCGCGCTCGGTGTACCCCACAACCGAGGGCAACTTGCGCCCGATCTTCAGCTTTTCAATGTGGGGTGCAGGCTTGCCGGGCTTAATGTAGATCGTACCACCATAGGTGGAGATGGCAGTATCCATGGGGCTGGCAGCTCCCTGGACTTCAAGCTCGGTGGCATGACCCAAGCGGGCTATCTCCTCTTGATTGAGCTCGTGGCCCATGAGGCGCGAGTAGGCTGCAACGGTAGCGACTGCTATAGCAGCGGATGTGCCGAGACCGGCGCCAACGGGCATCTCTGACTTTATTGTGACATTAACACCTTGCTTCTTGTCAACATGCTTTGACGCCAGTTCAATTGCTTTGCGGACGTAGCTCATTGCATCGATTAATCGGTTATAGTCAGTCTCAACGAGGAGGTCGTTGGATCCTTCCCTGAAAGTTAGGATCAGACCGGGGATGTGGAGGTCAAGGGCTGATACTTTTATGGAGGAATCGCCCCTCTCCTCAACCGTGACGTAGAGCCGCCGGTCAATGGCACTTACCAAGGCAGGCTTTCCATAGACAACGGCATGCTCTCCAAACAGAGTGATTTTGCCAGGTGCGGAGGCGGTGACCTTCATCATGATCTACTCGCGAGAATATTTTGAAGTTGGGACACCATCCTTCTCTATCCTGTGGTTTAATAAAACGTTTCGACTATCGAATGTATCTCCTACACAGAACTAGCTCTGCGGTAACAGTTGGTGCCAAATAATGGTGTGCCCAAATTGCTGACATAATTTAAAATATGCGAAAGGCTCTAAGGCTAAGGTGTCCGTTTGATGGAGGTCTAATCGATATGAAGGAAGAGCTCTTCTTGCTGGCCGAAAAAGTTTCGAAGGAGATGTGCAAGAGGGGAGCCAGCGAAGTAATGGTTCTCCCAACGCAGAATGATAGCCTGATGGTAAGGTTCAGCAACAACAAGGTTACTGTGGTTCAGAACTGGAGCGTGATTAGTGTCGACATGCTTTCCATATTCGGAAAGAAGAGGCTAATCAGCAGGTTTGAAAATATCGGTGATAGAGCACTTGAAGAGAGTATCGAGAGGGTTATCAAGGAATCGAGCTTTGTCCAAGAATCGCAAGATTTGGCACCGCTGCCCTCCAGCGTTAAATTCAAGGAGCGGTTAACGACCCAAAAGATTGATGCAGATAAAATTAATGATTATGTTAGCCTTGCCATCAACTCTGCTGCGCGCGAGGGTGCTGAAAGAATTTCGGGCGTCTTCACGGGAAGCATCGTGCGTGATGCAATAATTGGCAGCAATGGCACGGAGGGGTACGACGAAAGGTCTTCCTTCGATCTGAATGTAAGGGCCTTCACGGGTGATAATTCGGGGCAAGGTCTCAGCTGCGCCACTATGATGAGCCAGCTCGCGCCCGAGGAGGCGGGAAGAGAGGCGGGTTCGGTAGTCCGCATGGCAAAAAACCCTGCTAAATGGTCCGAGGGCAAGCATTCAGTTCTGCTCGGACCCATAATTGGGGCAGAGCTTATTGGCCAAGTCGGCGATTCGTGTTCGGCTTTCAACGTCGAGGCGGGTACATCTTGTCTTACAGGAAAAATGGGAATGGAAGTATTATCCAAGGAACTGACCATTGCAGATGATGGTTTCAGCAAAGATGGACTGGGTTCAAGATCATTTGATGATGAAGGGACGCCAACTAGGAAAACTGTGCTTCTGGAAAAAGGAACGCTCAAATCTTACCTGCATAATGTCAGCACTGCCAAGAGGTTCAAGACCTCCAGCACGGGTAACGCAGGGTGGATTGCGCCGGGTGCCTGGAATTTAGTCGTCGATCAAGGGAAGTTTTCCCTCGAGGAGAGTCTTAAGGAACTCAGGAATGGAATATACATGGTAAGCAACTGGTACACGAGGTTCCAGAACTATAGTACGGGTGACTTTTCAACCATTTGTCGGGATGGCACGTTCCTCGTCGAGGACGGGGAGATAAGGGGATCGTTGAAGGGAGTAAGGATTAGCGATAACTTGCTGAAGGTCTTCAGTTCGGTCAAATGCTTGGGGAAAGATAGAAAGTGGGTTAGGTGGTGGGAGGTAAGGACACCGACATTCCTTCCGGCTATGGTGCTGTCAGAGGTCAACCTGACCAAGGCCCAAGAGACCTAGTATCAGCATAATAATATTTACGTGTTTTAAGAGGAATTGCTTTGGTCGATGCCAATACCGATGCATCGGCCTTTTTCATTTTTTCTTTGTTCTTAAAGTGAAAAAGGTTTAGATTGTTTATGTAACGGTACTATGCTGCGTCGGACTTTTTTCGTGCATGGCTATTTTGACAGATATGGGTTCAAATCCGAGTTATATTGCTTCATTGCCTAACAAAAAAATTTCGAGTTAATTAAGGAAAGGGAGCAGATAATGGCAAACTTGCTTGGACTAAATTTTTAATCCTTTCTATTTTGTATCGAGATATGAGCTTAATCTTTGGCAATCATGACGCTTGTCGATTTGATTATTGCTATTGCTTTCTCGCCACGTTTCAGCCCCAAGTCTTTTACTGCTTCTTTTGTAATGACGGCTGTCAATGTAATTGGCGTTTCAATTTTTATTTTTACTTTAGATGTTACGATTCCATCTTCAATATCTTCGACAGTTCCCCTAAAACAATTTCTTGCACTTATTTTCATAAAATCACCCATATTTTTTATATTTATTAGCCAAAGCTAAATTCGTTTACGTTAATTTTCTGGGAAAAAATTTGAAAAATAAAAAAGGGTAGAGGAATCTTACTGTGGCTCTACTTCTGCGTCCGAGATCTTCAGTGCCTCGTCGAAGGCGTTTACGCCGAAGTCGATCTGATCCTTGTTTATGATCAGAGGCGGGGCAATAACGAAGTGGCTGAGCCAGGTCTGGACGTATACACCTTTCTTGCTCATCTCTGCGCCGACCTTGTCCACCATCAACGGTGCTCCTGCTGCCTTGTCCACCCTGGTGTTGAAGGGCTTCTTAGTTTTCCTGTTCTTCACGATCTCGATCGCCCAGAAGAGACCGATCCCCCTCACATCACCTATTGAAATGTGCTTCTCCTTCAGTTCGTTGAGCCTCTTGCCCATGTAGGCGCCCATGACTTTGGAGTTCTCCATCAAGTTCATTCTCTTGTACTCGTTTATCGCTGCAGGGACAGGAGACAATGCCAGGGGGTGCGCTTCGTAGGTGTGACCGTGGGCGAAGTAGTTCTCCTCGAAGTAATCCGCGATCTTTCGGGTAGTTGCAGTTATGCCAAGCGGAGTGTATGCACCAGTGCTACCCTTGGCAGTGGTAAGAATGTCGGGCTTGACGCCCCAATTATCGACTGCGAACCAAGTGCCGGTCCTTCCCCAGCCGGACATGACTTCATCAACAATCAGGATTACACCATTTTCCTCGGTGATCTGCCTGATCCTTGGCAAGTACTCTTTGACAGGAACTATTACACCGTTCGTTCCGACTACAGGCTCGACGATCATAGCGGCTACGTTGGCTTCGTTCTTGATCATATAGTCGACGTACTCTGCGCAGGTCAAGCCGCAGCTTGGGTACTTCTGATTGAACGGGCACCTGTAACAGTAGCAGTCTGGCGCGAAGATGGCGCCATCAAGCTTACTGGTCGGCTCTGAGAACCACCTTCTCGGATCGCCAGTGCATGAAATTGAGGCAGCCGTCGACCCGTGGTAGGACGCGTACCTCGATATCACTTTGTAAGCATTTTTAGGCTTCAGGTACATCCTAGCAATCTTAAGGGCTGCCTCGTTTGCCTCTGTCCCAGAGGTTGAGTAGAAGATCTTCTCAAGCCCCTGCGGCAGAACCTTCACGATCTCACTGCTTGCTTTGGCACGTATCTCTATGGAGTAGGCAGGGGCGATGTATGGCATCTTCCTTGCCTGTTCAACTATGGCTTCAATCAGGGCCTGGTTCTTGTGGCCGAGGTTCGAGCACATCAACTGGGAGGAGAAGTCCAAGGTCTTCTTCCCTGTGACGTCAGTGAAGTAGACCCCTTCCGCGTCCACTATGTGCGGCGGCTTCTTCCAGCCCCTCTGGAATCGCCATGTGCCGTAGGTATACTTAGCGACTGTGTCTTGGATCTCATCTGGTTGTCCTGACAAATTTTTTCCTCCTTAAAGTGAGTGAAAATTGTTAGTTAATGGTAATAAACTTTCGCCCTCGCTGCATAAGTCGCAAATTGGAAGTGGATCAGCAAAAAAAAGGAATCACGGGTGTTGGAATTATCAACATTTTAATTGGAAGCAGGCATAATAGAATGCCTTAAGCAGGAAAAAATATCCTTGTTTGGATATTCTCACATTTTATGAGTAGACTGTCCCCGCGTATATTACGATCTGGATGATGTTTAGAGCCGGGTACATTGTTGCGCTTGTAGTGATCCTCTTAGTATGGAGGACCAGACTTCGGGTTTTGAGAAATCGTTGCTACCCGCCATTGATCTATTACAATTATTTTTTGGTTGAAAAGCCACGTAAAGTTATATTTTGATGCCATGAATAGGTAATATTGGATTTTTCACGGGGGATGCGATTGAGGAGAATGAAGGGATTCGGCAGACTCACTAAGGTTGATGATGCCCAGAGTATAATCATGGACTTTTGCGGAGGCAGTTTCAGAGGGACTGAGGAAGTTGATGTTCGAGAGGCATGGGGGCGAGTTCTGGAGCAAGACATTGTGTCTACGGTCAATGTTCCGCCCTTTGACAGATCCGCCGTGGATGGCTATGCTATAAGCTCAATCAATAGCTTCAGCGCATCAAAATCCAATCCTGCTATCTTCAAGGTCACGGGGGTTTCAGAAGCAGGCGGTGCGATGGGCAAGATAGGAGTCGGGGAGAGCCGCGAGATCTATACCGGTGCCCAGGTGCCTGATGGGGCTAATGCTGTTGTAATGGCTGAAGACTGCGAGAGGAGGGACGATGAGCTCCTCGTATTCAAGGCCACCCCCAAGTTCGCTAACATATCCCAAATGGGTGAAGACATACAAAAAGGCAGCCTTGTCTTGGAGAGGGGAGACCTGCTCAGGCCCTGGCATGTGGGCATCCTTGCCTCGGTTGGACGTAGGGAGGTAATTGTGAGGAAGAAGCCAGTCGTAGGCGTATTCTCCACTGGATCCGAACTTATAGACATTGGCTGGGGGAAACCAACTAAAGGAAGGATTGTCGACTCCACCAGGCCCATGATCATTGGACTGGTGAAGGAATTGGGCTGTGGCATATTAGATGGCGGGATAGCCGACGATGACCTGAGTAAGATCTCCGCTAAAATTGAGGAGCTCGCCAGAGCTGCTGACATGGTGGTCTCCATTGGTGGAACGTCCGTGGGGGGCAAGGACCTGGTTCCCGAAGCCTTCCAATTACTGGAAGGATCTAGGTTGGAATTCCACGGACTGGCTATTAAGCCCGGAAAGCCTACAGGGTTTGGGTTGCTTGGCAGAAAGCCGTTCTTCATGCTGCCAGGGTATCCAGTATCAGCCCTGATAGGGTACGAGCTGCTGATAATGCCCCTGCTTTCCAAGTGGGAGGGCATTAAACCAATGGAGAGGAAGAGGGTGAAAGCTATCCTCACAAGAAGGGTGCCAACTACTTCTGGCATAAGGCACTTCCTTCGCGTTGCCCTTGAACGGAAGGGTGATGTTCTATATGCCGTTCCTATTGCTATAACGGGCTCGGGCATGCTATCCTCTATAACCAAAGCGGACGGGCTTGTCGTTGTCGGAGAGGAGTTGGAGGGACTCGAAGAAGGGGAGATTATTGATGTAGAGCTACTCAAGGAGCTGTCTTGATGCCTGACAAAAGAGAGAGAAAGATCTTTCATAGGCTTGCCTCCATTGAGGAGGCCATTAGCGCCCTTGAGAAGGAAGCAATAGTCACCGTCTGCACCGAGGAGAAAGCTGTGACCGAAGCAGAGGGAAGGGTGCTCGCGCGGTCGGTCTTCTCTGGCATAGACCTTCCTCCTTTTGACAGGGCGGAGATGGATGGATATGCTGTGATCTCCGAGGATCTCGAGGGTGCCAAAGATCAGTCTCCTGTCAAGCTGAAGATTGTTGGTGAGATAAAGGCTGGCGAAAACCCAAGAAGGGAGGTAAGAAAGGGAGAGTGCATTGAGATCGGGACCGGAGCGCCAATGCCGAGGGGCGGCGACGCCGTGGTGATGGTTGAGTACACTGAGAGGTCGGGGTCTCTCGTCAAGGCTTATAGGCCTACCACTCCAGGGGAGAATGTTGCGTCCGCAGGTTCCGATGCCCAAGTGGGTGAGATGATCCTGAGGGAAGGAGCCATCATCGGGACTAGGGAGGCAGGTATCCTCTCAGCCGCAGGTGTTGTGAAGATAGAGGTTTTGAAAAAAGCTATAGTTGGTATAATATCCACAGGGGACGAGTTGGTTGATCCTGGAAATCGCCTTCCCCCAGGGAAGATATACGATGCCAACTCCTCCTTTCTAATACTGGCTGTTGGGGAGGCAGGTGGGGAGGCGAGGTACATCGGGAGGGTAGGTGATGACTTCCGCAAGGTGAAGGAAGCTATAGCAAAGGGCATTGCAGAGAGTGATCTGCTTATCATATCGGGAGGAACCTCTGCTGGAGCAGGAGACCTCGTCTACAGAGTACTCGGGGAATGCCGGCCCGGGATCCTTGTCCATGGTCTCAATGTCAAGCCTGGTAAGCCCACAATAGTCGCGGTCCACGAAGGTAAGCCCATCTTTGGGCTTCCTGGTTACCCTGTTTCTGCGCTGATGATCTTTGACCAGGTTGTAAGGCCTTACCTGGAGGGGCTAGGTAGGAGACCGTTAAGGGCAAAGGAAGTCTTGAGGGCTAAATTGGCAGAGAGAGTCAACGCTGCAAAAGGGAAGAGGTGGTTCCTTCCCGTACATGTCATAAGCAGGGGAAAGGAGGGGAACACTGCATACCCGGTCATCACAAGCTCAGGTGCAATAGGCACCTTTGCGAAGTCGGACGGATACATCACCGTTCCCGAGGATGCAGAGTTCCTCGATGCAGGTGAGGAGGTCGAGGTCTTCATCTTCGAGGAGAGGGTGGAGCCTGATCTTGTGATTATGGGCAGTCATTGCCCTGGTGTGGACATCCTGCTAGAGATCCTCTTCAAGAAGTACGGCATCAGGTGCAAGACGGCAAATATTGGATCGATGGGAGGTCTGAAGTCCATCGTAAGGGGAGAAGCGGATATCGCAGGGATGCACCTGTTGGATGAAGGCACAATGGAGTACAACTTCCCATACATCAAGCGAGAGGGGCTTCCTGAGGGGAGCTTGTTCAAAGGGTACAAGCGTCTGCAGGGCATCATGGTGAGTAAGGGTAACCCGAAGAAGGTAAGAGGGCTGGAGGATGCTCTCCGCGACGATGTGATGTTTGTCAACAGGAACAGGGGCTCTGGGACGAGGATGCTCGTGGATCATTATCTGGCGGAAGTGGCAAAGGAACGGGGGAAGACTCTTGAAAAATTGGCAAGGGGCATCAGAGGCTATAGATGGGAGGCAAAGACCCATTCTGCAGTGGGTGCGGCGGTACACCAGGGGAGGGCGGACATGGGAGTCGGGGTAAAGAGCGTTGCGGCGAACTACGAGCTTGACTTTATCCCAATGGAGTATGAAGAGTTTGATTTCTTGGTAAACTCAACGAGCAGGGAAAAGCCAGCAGTTAAGCGCTTCCTAGAATGTCTCGGCTCGCAGGAGTTCAGGGATTCATTAGAGAAGCTGCCAGGATACAAGGCAGGCTAAGGTTCATTTAGATACAGAGCAGAGATAGTATTGGAAGGGATATTATGGGCCGGAGAACTCCACTCTATAATTACCACTCTGAGCACGCACATACGGACAGTTTTGCTGGTTTTGATATGCCAATATGGTATGAGGGGATAACGCAGGAGGTGATGGCAGTAAGGGAGGGTGCAGGTCTCTTTGATATAAGTCATATGGGAAGGGCGATCTTCAGGGGAAAGGACTCGGGGAAATATCTTGACATCCTGACTACGAATGAAATCTCATCCCTTGAACCATTGCAGGCAAGGTACACGCTCATGTGCGATGAACGGGGAGGGATACTCGACGACATGATAGTCTGCCGGCTCGGGGAAGACAGCTTCATGGTAGTCTGGAACGCTGTGAACAGCGAGAAGAACTTTAGATGGGCTGGAGTGTACAAATGGGAATGGAACGTTGAAGTCGATCTGCAGACTGAGAAGTCATTCATGCTGGCAGTCCAGGGGCCATCGGCACAGCGAGTGCTGCAACCTCTCTGCGATGCGGAGATCGGTGGGATTAAGAGGTTCAGGGGGGCGAAGTGCAAAGTATCGGGAACTGAATGCCTTGTTACTAGGACGGGTTACACAGGAGAGGACGGGTTTGAGATCATCTCGAACGATACTGGGAAAGCGGAGAAGGTCTGGACGGATGTGCTCTCCTCGGGGGCAGTTCCCGCTGGCCTTGGAGCAAGGGACGTGTTGAGGCTCGAGGCAGGGCTTCCGCTTTACGGTCATGACATAAGCGAGGAGCATAACCCCATCGAGGCAAGGCTCGAGTTCGCTGTCAAGCTTGAGAAACCAGAGTTCATAGGGAAAGACGCCCTAGCCAGGATAGCACAGGAGAAGGTCAAGTTCAAGAGGACCGGAATAAGGATGGTTGATAGGGGCATCCCGCGCGAGGGTTTCAAAGTCTCTTCAGGAGGTATGGAGATTGGGCGAGTCACAAGTGGTACCTATTCGCCCACCGTGAAAGCAGGCATAGCGATGGGATACTTAATGGGAGAGCTGCCGTGTAGTGCCGAGGTATTGGTCGACATAAGGGGGAGGGAGAGCAAGGGCATTATATCGGATACACCTTTCTATGACGAAGCAAAGTTCGGGTTTAAGCGCCGAGTGCCTGCATAAAGCTAAAAGCCAGCCTGCCTAAGGGTTCTGAGTGGTGCTTCCATTGAATATTAACATAGGCCTCAGCCAGCTCTCAGGCGAGAGATTTCAGGATCCCGAGAAGGGAATGGTAAACATTCAGGTTACAACCAACATCAGTGTGCTGAAGGTGACCCAATCCGAGGGTTTGCTTGATTTCGGTTTTATTTTCTCCGTCAACTACAACCCGTCAATCGCAATGCTGACCATCAAGGGCTCCGCCAAGGTAAGTGGTGAGAAGAAAGAACTCGATGATCTGAAGAAATCCTTTGATGAGAAGAAGGCGCTTCCACCGATGATCCTGCAAACTATATCGAACATTGGGTTTGTTGAGGGAGTAATTTTGGCTAGGTCATTGAATATACCGCCACCGATTCCGCTGCCGACGATAGCGCAGCAACCAGCCGAACAGGCAAAGAGCCACAACCCCAGCTACATTGCGTAAATGAAATGGCCAAGCAGTCTAGGGCGCTATTGGCAGTATTTTTCTATATATTTTGCTACGTCAAATTTTGAAGCTGATCCGCTGTAGCTCATGTACCTGATCTTCCCGAAGACCTTGCGCTCGCCCCATGCCCGGTCATGGGCTCCTCCTATGCTCCAAGCGATACCTGCATAGCCATTTGGATCCCTGCCGTCGAGCTCGTACTTATCATTGAGGTAAATGGCGATCTTTATCGCCTCTTCAGGCGATTCTGTCCATTCTAAGATCTTCTTCGCCCAGTATATCCTCATGTAACCATGCATCTTTCCATGGCTGATCATCTCAGTCTGCGCAGCGTTCCAAAGGCGATCATGCGTTGCCCCCCTCTCAAACTCTTTAGCAGTGTAAATGTACTCCCTCCTGTCATCCTTATGATCGACCAACGTCCTCCTCGCCCATTCCGGGAAACCATTGAAGTTATCATACTCTCGGTTGTAAAGGCAGAAGTTGTCGGAGAGCCCTCCACGTATGATTAGCTCTTCCAAGAAAGCCTCGCAGCTCGGAGAGCTCTCACAGGATGTAAGGATCTCGAGCGCAACTCTCTGCATGGAGATCTGGCCAAAGTGAAGGTATGGTGATAGGTTTGACTGCCCGTCCTTGGTAGGGTCATTCCTTTCCTCATTATATCTTGGAAGTTTTGTTTCAATGAAGGAGCGCAGCATTTTCATCGCGGCTTCTTCACCTGGCGATAGCCAAGAAGCCTCAGGAACTGGAGTACCAGTCTTGTGGATCCCAGCAACTTGTTTCCAATTGTTCTCCCCGATCCAGTTCTTCCACGGAGTTGGATGCAGCTCAAGGTGTGGGAACTCCTCGAAGAAAGTGGGCAACAACTTTTTGAGCTTTGGCCTAATTGTGTAGGCGCCGTACTCCTGCTTCTGCGAAGCTGTCCAACAGGGGACAATATTATGCGTGTCCACATCATAAAGGGGGATGTCTAGCTCTTTCAGGACTTTTTTCTTCCATTCTTTTTTAATCTTGAGTGGATCGAAATCGCAGATGATGGCGCCCGCTTTCTCTTCCACAACCAGCTTTACAATGGAGTCACCAGGATCGCCTGTTAGGAGCATAAAAGGAATCCCCAGAGCACCAAGGTTTTTTTCGACCTCTGTAAGCCCCTTTATCATGAAGCTATACTGCCGTGAAGTGGCATCATGGAAGTCAGGCGCGAGGCAGAAGGCAACACCAAGGGGTTCACCCCTTTGGAGCGCAAGCTCCTGGGCAAACAGGAGAGCCCAATTATCATTTGCCCTCTGGTCTCTGTTCATCCAGTAGATAATTGGCCCCTTCCGTTCGGCAGATTCGTTAAGGGGCCTGGCACGGCAGTAGTTCATGGGTTCTCAAGGAATCAATCCTCGCTAGTGGAATATTTATGTAACCTTTTTGGGCATGTGAGGGAGCCGCTCAATAAGTATAAGTGCGGTGATTTTGAGAATATCCTTGGTGGCTATCCCTGCAGACGAGGGTTGTCATGCTGGTGGACCTCGACTATTTCTATGCACAGGTAGAGGAGAAGAGGAATCCATCCATCAAGGATAAGCCTGTTGTGGTCTGCGTCTACTCCGGGCGGACAGAGGAGAGCGGTGTGGTAGCGACCGCAAACTACATTGCGAGGAAGTACGGCGTAAATTCGGGCATCCCCATTGTCCTGGCTAAAAAGAGACTTGAGGGAGTGGATTTTGTATTCATTCGCATGGATCATGACTACTACAAGCAGGTGTCGGACAGGATCATGGATATACTGAAGTCTAGGTCGGACGGCTTCGAGCAGATGGGCATTGATGAAGCCTATCTGGACATCAGCAAGCGGTCAGGGCTAAGTTACCAGATGGCAACCGAAATGGCACGGGCGATCAAGGAGGAGATAAAGAATCAGGAAGGCCTGACCTGCTCCATTGGAGTGGGGCCCAACAAGCTGATTGCAAAGATCGCCAGCGATGTTGAGAAACCGGATGGACTGACGGTTGTGAGGCCAGAAGAGGTCCTGCAGTTCCTGTACCCCATGGCTGTGAATCGTATCGTCGGCGTCGGAAAGAAGACCTCTGAGAAGCTGGAGTGCATGGGCATAAAAACCATAGGGGATCTAGCTGCTCTAGACGTTCAGAGGCTTATGGAGGCGTTCGGTGATAGCTTGGGGACTTACCTCCACAACGCCTCCAAAGGTATGGATGAGGACCCCATTAGGGAAAGGGGTGATGCAGAATCCATAAGTCGGATAGCGACTCTCAAGCAGGACACCCATGACATCGGCCTGATACTGCAGAGTGCAGATCAGCTGTGCCTCGATGTTCACGAGCGGCTCTTGCAGAGAGGGCTGGGCTTCAAGGCTGTGTCGGTGATTGCAGTAATGGAAGACCTGACTATCCGCAGTCGCACCAAGACCTTCGAAGGGGCCACGGATGACTTGGGAGCGCTCAGAAGAGCTGTAGCAGAGCTCTTCGGGAAGTTACTGGAGAATTCGAACCGCAAGGTTCGGAGGGCAGGGGTAAAGGTCTCCAACCTAGTAGCCGGAAAGAAGGCCCAGCGAGAGTTGACGAGCTTTTTCTGATCTGGAAACATAGCCCTTATTTTCATCTTTTCATAACGGCGTATTGGCAAGGCTTATCTTTCTCGGGCGGAAGTTTCAAATCAGTGGTATTATGTCTTACCAAGAATACTCTAAAAAACTGACAGAGATCCTTGGGCTGAGCACTCCGCCAGTCGGCGTGAAATTGCTCAGGCCAGGCGAACCAGTGCCGGAGGTTTTCAACCTGCCCGCTCGCAAGATGAGGTTCTGCCAGGCAATAATGGAATCTAGCTGGGGCAAGATCAACAACATTCAGCCAACTGACTTATCGTGTGGACCTGGACCGGGTTACTTCGGAGCTCCCATGGGAGAGAAAGTTGTGACAGGAGAATCGCATGTGGCAATGGGCGTCTTTGGGAAACCAGAGGCCACCAGGAAAGCCATAGGCGCGAATACAAGGGTTGCCGCGGCATCGGTCACCAACATCCTAGTAGGACCTGTTGAGAAGTTCACAATTCCGCCTGACACCATAGTGGTGACCGTGAATTCAGAGCAGGCAATGTGGATCCTTCACTCGAGGGCCTATGATGAGGGGAGGCGCATAACCGTTGACATACAAACCGAGGGCAGCTTCTGCTCAGGGATAGCAATTGCCTCAACCATGAAGAACGATGTCCAGATAGGCTTTGGCTGTTTTGGATCCAGAAGCAACACTAACATGGGGCCCAACGACATAGAGGTTGGCATCCCAACGTCTATACTTCCAGAGGTAGTAGCGACACTAGAGAAACTGAAGGGACCCATGGCCAGTGCTAAGGCGAAGAAAGGGTTCTATGCCACCTATCCTGATAAAAAACCTGTAACGGCCTAGATATCCTTAGGTAAGCCCCAACCATGGGGCTTTTTTTAGAAAAATTGTTATGTGAGTATACGTCAGATATATCAGGTCCCAGAGCGGGGTGAAATTGGATGAAAAAAGTTTTAATTATGGTGGACGATGGGGTGGAGGATTCGGAGTTCATCTACCCCTATTACAGGTTCCAAGAGGAGGGTTACAGAGTTGATATTGTAGCCTCCAAAGGAAAGGAAACATACGCCGGCAAGCACGGCGTCCCAATAAGATCTGACCTCTCCCCGATGGATGTGAAGGTGGAAGAGTACGATGCTGTGATTATACCGGGAGGGCGTGCGCCAGATAGGATGAGGATGAACCCAGGGCTTGTGAAGATCGTAAAGGATGCTTTCATGATGGGCAAGATCATAGCTGCCATATGCCACGGGCCACAGATGCTCATAGAGGCTGATGTGTTGCGGGGCAAGAAAGCGACCTGCTGGAGGTCAGTATCGACGGACCTGAAGAATGCCGGGGGGAATTATGTGGACGAAGCAGCAGTTGTAGATGGCATGATGGTCACATCGCGCTCGCCGGCTGATCTGCCACTTTTCTGTAGGGAGACGATAAAGCTCCTCAAGAAATAGGTTTTTTGTTGGCATCTCGCAAAGGAGGTGAGACCAGCATGGATGTGAAGCTTACCGTGGACGACAGGGAAGTGCCCCTCAACGAGTTTGTTGTGAAGCTTCTAGGTGGTACAGTCAGGGGCGCTGTGGAGTCCCTTAGAGGCATAGAAAAGGACTGGGAGAAGATCGTTATAGAGGTCAGGCAGTAGAAACCTGCCCCCTATCATAATTGAAGACGGATCGCATAAGCCCTATCTGGGGGAAGCGGAAGACCCCTAGGCCCTCCTCTACAACTATAGGCGTGAACCTATCGATATCCGTCCTCCTGAGTATTGGTGAGAGGAGATCCTCTGCCCGAGTCTCGTTGATGCCCACGCCCGAGGAGAGAGGAGATAGCGCAGGCATGACAACTAGTCTGTATTTTTCGTATTTCCCGACCAAGAAGCACTTGAACTTGTACCTTGATCCCGAGATGTCCCTGGAGGAGACTGCTGGATGCTCGTGGGCCATTATGACTGTCTTCACATCCTTTGGTATTTCAACAAGCTTGTCGCCATGGATCAGTACAAAGTCACCCAGACGCATCATGGGGTCATGGAGATCAATATTGAACCTGCTGAGGATCTTGAGGATATAGTTATCATGGTTACCCCTGACTACGTGCACTTTGACTCCAAGGTCAATTAGGGTGACCAAGAGGCTCTGTACCTCAACCCACTCCTGCGCCGACGGTTTTCCGAACTCGTGCTTGAGGTCACCAAGGAAGACCACACCCTCTGGTGAGGTGCTTTTAATCAGTGATTCCACAACAGACTTGATGTACGGGAAGGAAGCCTGCGGCAGGTATACACCCTTCTGCTTAAGAGCACTCTCGTAACCTATGTGAAGGTCCGCCAACACGAGAATGTGGTGCTCTTTGAGGTAGAGGGCTGGCAGGGAGCTAGGTACCGAAGCTCCCTTCACTATGATCATAATTAATCAGCAGAAATGGGATAATGCCTATGGTTTTTATCGTTTTCCTCTCGCAGATTCAGGCTCGCATCATGTCCTATTGGTTGTAATTGTAGAGGCCCATATCCTTGAGTATCCCGGAACTCGTCGTTGGTTATGGAGTTCTTCTTCTGCAGTGGCTTTTCACATATCCTGCCCAGCACCTCGGCGTATTTCTCCTTGAGTATACAAAAACCGATTGGTTAGCTTCGTCTTGAGGTTGCAATGTCCGCTCTACTTGCTTATCATTACAACGGGCTCAGGGCGATCTATTAGTTTCCTCGAAAAAAGGGGAAGTATATGCATAGCAGCTTTCATCGATCATTAAGAGCCATTGGGCCAATTGGGCAGACTCTATGTTGAAGATGTTGTCTCCCATGATCGACTTATGGTGCAGCACAACTTTTAATAAAGCATGACTCAGATTTTCATAATGCAGGGATCGCCGTGAGCGTTACTGTGACACAGGAAAAAAGACCATTAATAAAGTTCGATGTCCAAAAGTGCGCCTTCTGCAAGATCTGCGAGCTGAGCTGCTCGAAATACCATTACGGGAGATATGGAGACTCCCTCGCGAGGATAACGGTCGTTAGGAAGAGCCCCCTGATGCTAAGGTGTTACATATGCACACGGTGCGAGAAGCGGTTCTGCATTGCTGCCTGCCCCAAGAATGCCCTCTTCTATAGGGGCGGTAATATAGTCGTGGACGAGAAGCTCTGCGACTCATGCGGTATCTGCGTCAAGGCATGTCCGTTTCACGGCATAAGGCTCCATCCAGAGACTAAGATGCCTTTAATCTGCGACCTCTGCAATGGAGACCCCAGCTGCGTCAAGGCATGCCCCAAGAGCGCCCTGAGCCTAGTAATGCTCCCAGAGGTAAGGAAGTGATTTTGATGAAATATAGCGGCTATAAAGGCAAAATACTGAGGGTAGATCTCACCAATAGGAAAACATCAACGCTCGAATTTACTGACGAGTTTGCCAGGAAGTACCTCGGTGGCAATGGATTTGCTGTTAGGTACATCTTGGACATGGTTGATCCCAGAATTGAGGCCTACGATCCAACCAACGTCGTTGCAATGATGACAGGACCGTTTCAGGGGATCAATATTCCAACTGCCGGCAAATATTACATGGCTACAAAGTCCCCGCTCACGAATGGATACTTCGACAGCGTCAGCGGCGGCTACATCGGCGCCCAAATAAAGTATGCTGGCTACGATGGCCTGCTTATAACAGGAAAAGCCGAGAAACCGACCTACCTCTTCGTCGAAGACTCAAAGGTTGAGTTCAGGCCTGCCGAGAAGATGTGGGGCAAGTTCACAGGGGAGACCCAGGAGATGATCAAGGAGGAGATTGGCGATTCCAACCTGTGCGTCTCTGCAATCGGGCCGGCTGGGGAGAATCTGGTCAGATATGCCTGCGTAATAACTGAATATCGGGCTGCTGGGAGGGGAGGGGTCGGAGCCGTTATGGGATCCAAGAACCTCAAAGCAGTGGCGGTTAGGGGCTCAGGATCGAACCAAGTGGCAGACCCAACGAAGTTCGAGGAGTGGCTGAACTGGTACAATGTAGAGGCAAAGAAGATTCCGGCGCTCGCTGCTGGCCTGCCTACCTATGGCACACCGGTCTTAGTTGCTAGCATAAACAACATGTTTGGTGCCATGGGCACAAGGAACCACCAGACAGAAGTATTTGAAGGGTGGGAAAGCATCTCAGGCGAGACCCTGAAGAAGGTCTATTGGAGCAAGGATACTGCTTGCCCGGCTTGCCCAATAGCGTGCAGCAAGGTCTTCACCGTAAAGGATGGCAAGTGGAAGGGAGCCATCTCGGAGGGCCCAGAGTACGAGACAATCTACGCCTTTGGATCAATGTGCGGAATCAGTGACGCCAGCGCATTGATAAAAACGGACAGTCTCTGCGACGAGTGGGGAATAGACACAATTACATATGGTGTAACGCTCTCCTTCCTAATGGAGTGCTACCAGAAAGGCCTCATCAATAAGGACAACACGGATGGGGCAGAATTCAGGTTTGGAAATGACGAGGTGCTAGTAGGATACGTCGAGAAGACCTCCAAGAGAGAGGGGATAGGGGGTCTCATGGCCGAGGGATCACTCCGCGCGTCGAGGGTGATAGGGAGTGATTCTGAGCGTTTCGCAATCCAGGTCAAGGGGCTAGAGGTACCAGGCCACTCCGCTAGGGCTCTTAGGGGGATGGCACTCGGTTATGCAACTGCCACGAGAGGTGGCAGCCATCATGACCCGAGGCCGACAGGCGAGTATGCTGGCGTGTCTGACAGGAAAGCGGTAGAAGGCAAGGCTGCTTGGGTGATTGGAACCCAGCAGATGACGACAATAGGTGACTGCCTTGTCCAATGTCACTTCTTGGAGAGGCTGCTCGGGTTCACCCTTACGCAAAAATTCGTTGACATGATCAATCCAGTTACGGGATTCGGCTACGACTTTAAAGAGTTGGTCGATGTAGCAGAAAGGATTCTGGACCTTGAGAGATCCTTCAACGTGATTGCGGGCATTAGGAGGAAGAATGACACCCTTCCAAAGAGATTCCTTGAGGAAACCATACCCGATGGACCATCAAAGGGAATGAACACCGATGAGGCGACGCTAAACAGGATGTTGGATGAGTTCTACGACCTAAAAGGCTGGGACAAGGCCACTGGCATTCCCACCAAAGACAAACTAATAAAGATGGGCCTCGAGGATATTGCTTTGGCCCTAGAGAAATTGTAACAAGCCCTTTCATTTTATTATTTAAAAATAATTCGTCACACCATTGTGGTGACGAACTCAATGCATTACCGAGGTCTACTGCAATTTGAGGGATTAGTTCATGCTTATTCTCATTAATAAAATAATCTGTTAACTTTTTATGTCCATCGTAATTAAAAATAGATTAACCTCATATTAATTAAAAAAAATTAAGACGACATGTTCATAGAGGGTTTGACCTTTTACAGGAGTTTCTTTATAGATATCACTAGATTTTCAAGGTCTTGAGATCGCATTGGCTTACTCAAGAACATGTCAGCACCTGCTTCTATGCTCATTCTGAAGTCTGCCTCCCGCCCAAGCACAGTAAACATCACAACAGGTATGGCTTTCGTCTTCTGCTGGGACTTTAGGATCTTACAGATCTCGAACCCGCTCTTACCGGGCATTACAACATCCATTAAAATAAGGTCTGGTACTTCGGAGTCAGCTTTTTGGAGCGCCTCCTCACCACTGGTGGCAAGAACAACTCTGAAACCTGCATTCTCGAGGTGCATCTTCGTTAGGTTCCTAACGTCCGTCTCGTCATCAACCACAAGTATTTTTTCAGACAGATCCTGATCCTCCTGCTATCACTACTTCTTTGGGCAGGACAAAGATAAATCTTGCACCTTGTCCTTCGCCGGCAGACTCTGCCCAGATCTTTCCGCCATGTGCCTCCACCAACCCCTTTGTTACGCTAAGCCCCAAACCAGTTCCTCGCACATAGCTAGGCTTTTTAATCGCCGTAAAGGGTTCGAACACCCTCTCCAGATCCTCGCTTCTTATGCCTATTCCTGTGTCTGAGACGATTATCCGCGCTGTCGTCACGTCGTCGTGAGTCTCGACGGAAATTTTCCCATGCTCTGGTGTGAATTTGGAGGCGTTGCCTAGGAGGTTTGTAAGGATCTGCGCGATCTTTACCTTGTCACCGTCTATTATCAGTGGGGCTTCCTCGCCGATGAGCTCGAAAACCTGCTGCTTTTCTATAAGGAACGGCTCAAGCTCATTTCTGCAACACTTTATTATCTCCCTCAAGTCAACCTTCTCTATCTCTAATCTGATCTTGCCTGCCTCGATTCGCCTGATATCTAGTATGTCATTGGTGAGAGTGATCAACCGGTCTGTGTTCCTTTTTACCACAGTGAGATTTTCACCAATCTTCTCGGGCACCTGGCCCATCTTTCCGCTTAGGATGTAGTCGAGGTAGCCCATCATTGCAACAAGAGGTGTCCTCAATTCATGGGTAATGTTAGAGATGAACTGTTCCCGCATCTCCATGACCCTTTTCAATTCCGCCTCTGCCATCTTCCTCTGGGTTATGTCTTTGATTATCAGCACCACTGACCCTAGTTTGGAGGAAGATTCCTGAATAAGGCCTGCTGAGATCGAAACGGGGATCTCCTCACCGTATTTTGTGAGTACGCTGAACTCTAGGTCCTTCATGAAGCCAGAGACATAGGTATGTGTCATGGAACCTACTGCAAGCGGCTTGTCCCTTGTGATAATAAAATCGAGATAGTTCCTACCAATCAGAAGCTCTTTGCCCTCAAGCTTGAGCAAGCCGAGAGCTGCTTGGTTGCATTCGGCTATTGTTCCATCATCATCCACTACCATCATTGCGTCTGGTGATGCTTCTATTATCCTGCGGAACCGTTCCTCGCTGACCTGCAGCTGTGCCGCCCTATCATCCACTAGGTCTGCCAGATGTTCGGAGAAGTGCTTGAGAGCATCCTCCATTCTCTTCCTCTCGGTGATGTCGGTGATGGTGCCTTCGTAGTATAGAATCTTTCCACTATGGTCCTTGACTAAATGGGCATTCTCGAGGACATGTATTCGCTTCCCGTCTTTTCGCTTTAACACAAGGTCTGAGGTCCTTATCTCGCCGTCTTGATTCAACTTTTCAATAGTCGACCTTCTTTCTCCAGGATTAGCATAAAGATCGTTTTCCATGTTGACATTAAGCAGCTCTTCCTTTGAGCCATAGCCCAGAATGTCCACGAGTGCCTGGTTTACAGTGATCAGTTTTCCTGCCTCGGTACTCTGGTAAATGCCATCGGGAATATTCTCGTAGAGGCTCCTGTACTTCTCCTCAGAGGCGAGGAGCGCCTCCTCTATCCGCTTCCTTTCTGTGATGTCCCTAATTGATTCGATGGCTCCCACGACATCGCCATCACTGTCGAAAAGTTGCGAAGCGGTTGCCCAAAGGTGCTTCTCGACGCCGCGCAGCTTTACAAACACCTCAGCATAAATGGTATTTCCCTCCTTTTGGATTGTTTTGTACATTTTTTCGATTCCTTGGTTGGGGTGCATCACAAGATCGATAAGGCCCGGCCTTCTCGATCCATAGAAAGGTAATGAATATTCGTAATTACCCTTGCCAATCATTGCTTCTTTTTGGACTCCAGTCATCTCTTCGATAGCTTTGTTCCAAGCTATTATCACGCCTTCCTTGTCCATTACGAGTGTGGCATCAGGTAGGAAGTCGATGATATCCTGCAGCTGTTGATGAGCTAAGCGGAGCCTCTCCTCATCCTTCATCTGATCGGTAATGTCCGTTCCCACGGATAGGACCGCAATGACTTCCCCGTCTTTGTTCCTTAGTGGCTTATTGGTCCAGTGAACCCACACTCGCTCTCCATTCTTCTTGACGTTCTCATTGATGTTGTCGGAGTTCTTCTCATCCGAGATGATAAGTTGGATCAGATTGCTGATGTCCCGTCCGCTGGATTCTGTTTTCGGGACTATGGTTTCGTACAAATTCTTCCCTATAACTTCATCCCGCGAAAATCCAAAGAACCTCTCTGCGAACTCGTTGAACGACAGAACATTGCCCTTCAGGTCCCATTTGAATATGATGCTGTTAGCGCTTTCAACAATCTCACGGTACTTCTCTTCGCTCTCCCGAAGTTCCTCCTCCATCTTCTTCCGATTGGTTATGGGTATGACGATCTCTAGTGCTAATATGACATCTCCTTTGCTATTCTTAATCGGAGTTGTTATGATCTGTGACCATACTTTCTCACCCTTTATGTTTGTGCTTGCCTGTTCAAGGGTGTGCATAGACTTTCCCCGAAAGACCTTCACTATGCCACAGTCGACACAGGCATTGTCCAGTTGATGCATTGCAGAATAGCAGTATTTGCCTTCTGTACTGCCATATAGATCCTTCAGCACGCTATTTGCCCAGACGACTTTCCTGTCCTGCAGGATGATGGCAACGCCTACCCCCATATTTTTTGTGATTAGCTCTAACTTCTCATTCTCATTCCGGAGATCCTCCTCCATCTTCTTCCGGTCGCTAATGTCCGCGATTATAAGAAGGATCCCAGAAAAATGCCCTTGATCATCAGTAAGGGGAGAGGCATTAACTAGAGCGTACATCCTAGTGCCATCCTTTCTTATGAACTCCAGATCGTGCTGCTCGCTGAGCCCCTGCTTCCGCCGTTCAACGTAACTCCTTCCAGCCTTTTTTCCATCCTTATCTAAAAGATCGAAGATGGACCTACCCATCAGTTCACTTATTTGGTAACCAAGCATCTCAGCCAAGCGTTGGTTGATGAAGGTAATATTATATTCAGTATCACAAACCCCTATTCCGTCATAAGCCAGTTCCACCAATTGTTGATATTTTGCTCTGCTCCTAGTGAGCTCCCCTTCCATCCTCTTTCTTTCGGTGATATCGCGGAAGATAGCTTGTACGGCAGGTTTGCCCTTGTAGGTAAAAGGAAGCGCGGTCACTTCAATATAGATTGTCTTGCCATCCATTCTGGTCATTTCCCTCTCCAGAATTGGCTGAGAGACCTTGGTCAGAGTCCTTGCACTTTCCTCAAGAAGTGCCAAGTAGTCAGGGTGCAGAAAGGCAGGTATCTCCTTCCTCAACAGCTCAAATGGTTTCTTTACGCCAAGGATCTTAGCGCCTGCCGGGTTGATGTAAGCAACTTTGCCCTCTTGCTGTATGACAACGCCATCTGTTGAGGACTCTACGAGCCGGCGGTACTTATCCTCAGACTCTTGAAGAGCACTCTCCATCCTTAACCGCCTTAGGGCAAGGGCATAAAGCTCGCCCATTCTAATTATGGCCTCGAGATCCCTCTCAGTGTAGTCCCTATGGGAGTTCGCCAACGCGATCTGGCCTACAAGTTCGTCCCCAATCATTACGGGAACTGAGAGGAACCGTGTAAGTACTATATGGCCTTTGGGCGTCCCTCGGGACGAGATGTGGGAGGAAGGAGAGTTTGTGAAAAATGGGATGCGCGTATTCAGGGCATAGCCCCAGAGAGAGCTGTAGAGGCCGTCAGGTCCCTTGGGGAAGCGTGGTAGGGAGCCGTCTTTGCTTATCTGGCACATGCCCTTTTTCATCATCTCTGTCTGGGCGTGTCCAAGATTGTCTCCAGTTTCTGGATCAATCATGGTCACATAGCCGTGTTCGCTGCCGGTTATGAATTTGGCTTGAGCCAGAATATTGGAAGTCATGATGCTAATATTCGAGGAGCTTGAGAGCAAGGGTTTTAATAGCTTGGCCATGGAAGTGTTGACCGCCAGCTCCCAGATCAGGGAGTCTTGGGCTTTCTTGCGCCTTGTAATGTCCTCTACCAAACACAGACATCGATCGTACTTACCGGCCTTGTTCTTCAATGCAGAGGAGTTTATGTTGACGTCTATAATGGTGCCGTCCTTGTGGACCATTCTGTACTCTTCATTACTAAGGGATCCCTTGTTCATTATTTCCTTGAGCGATTTTTGCGCTTTATCGATGTAATCCTGGTGGAATATTTTAACCATTGATTGACCGATTATCTCCTCGGGAGAGTATCCCAAGAATTCCCGAACACGACTATTAGAGTCAACTATCAGGCCTTCTCTGCTGATTGAGACTATGAAGTTCGCAGCTGTCTCGAATATCGTGCGGTACTTTTCCTCGGAGCTTCTGAGGGCATCCCACATTCTGTTGCGTTCGCTTATGTCAGTGAGTGACACGAGCGTCCTGCAGAGATCAAGCTCGCAACCGGGAATGATGTTCCATTTGAGGAGGGTGTAGATGATCTCACCATCAAGCCGCATGTTGATGCCTTCGGCTTCAAAGGATGTCTTGCCCTCGGAGATGGCGATGATTTCCTCCATAAATCTAAGGTAACTCTCCTTCACATACCACTGGGAGATGCCCCTTAGAGCTTTCTTCTTATTAGATGCCCCTAGCAATACAATAGCAGCATTGTTGACGTCCAGTATCTTCACGAGGTCAGCGCATTTTATCAGTTCTTCTGGATGCTTCGCAAAGAATGCGCGAAGGTTTTTCACGCCAGAAGACTTCTTCTCATTGATATACTTTTTTACCCCCGAGAAGTCCTCCTCGAGGAGCGCTATGGGAGAGTTCTCGAAGATGGCACGGTATCTCGCCTCATTATCGAACATTGCATCCTCATCTTTGCGCGGTAGTTCTTCTGTCATGGCTCGGCCTTTCCTGTCACTAATAATCTGCAATTTCGGTGAGCGCAAGTTGCAGGGATTGGAATTGCAAGCTCGACCGCTAACCTTTATAACATTAAAGCGGGCTTCAGTCTTTAAAAAGACTTGTAGTTCTGGCGACCAATCAAACCAAAAAATTGACTTCAGAGAATGATCAAAGCAAATTATTAAAATGACGTGAGGAGACTTTCCTCGAGGGATAAACTCAGGATGAGCTAAGAACAGATACTTAACGATCTTGAAAGTTTTGTTATATGCGGAGATACTAAAAAGTGTATAATGGCAATGCGCGGAACTGGCCCTAAAGGTTCCTTCAACGATTAATGAAATGGCATTTCTTCAGGAAACGTTTATTTTCAAGGTCTTAACTTTTAAACAAATCATAGGTTAAAAAAGCGCTTGGCATTTTCAGTGGTTATCGTCGCAACATCTTCCACCGAAATTCTCTTCAGCTCTGCGATCTTCTCTGCAGAGCAGATGAGGTTCGCTGGTTCGTTCCTTTCACCCCTGAGAGGAGCAAGCACGGGCGAGTCGGTCTCTAGCATCAGGTGCTCCAAAGGCAAAAGTCTGGCAAGCTTCTGCTTCTGCTCGGAGTATACAACCGAAGTGGGTATGGAGAAGAAATATCCCTCCTTAACTGCCTCGATGGCATCCCCAACTTTGCCGTCGAATGCATGCATCAAGACCCTGTCAGCACCTTCGGAATAGAGCACCTCCAGAGCATGGCGTCCGGCGCTCCGGGAATGTATTACGAGGGGGAGACCCATGGAGCGGGCTAAACAGATCGTTGTCCTGAAAAAGGACTCCTGGAGCTCTCTTTCGGCATGATCTTTAACATAATAATGATCAAGCCCGACCTCACCTATTCCTACCATTGTAAAAGAATGTTGGCTGATAAGCCCGTAGAACATTCGGTACTCGTAGGTGCTGAGTATGGCTGGGTCAAAGCCTATGGTTAATGAAATGCAGTCAGGGTATAATCCAAGCAATTCCAGTGCCTTAGCGAACTCCCCAAGACCGGTGGTGGATATGATGATCCTTTCCACACCCTTTGATTTTGCACGATTGAGTACTTGCTCAATATCAGTAAAGGATGAATCGGTCAAATGGGCGTGGACGTCGATCAATGGTGGCACCATGTTACCTTTTGCGAAACCAATGATAAAACCTTTCAGAATGTAAAACTTAATATATAACACAGTTATATGATTGAATGGTGTAGTTTGTTGGAGAAGGAGCTTGATCTGACGGGATTGTATTGCCCCATGCCCATCATGAGGACTAGGGAAGAGATAGACAAGGTCCAATTGGGTGATGTGCTAAGGGTCAAAGCAGATGACCCGGCAGCTGAGGAGGATCTGAAGAGATGGGCGAGCAGATCGGGGCAGGAGATTATAGGGATAAGGAAGGAAGGAGATGTCATTACGGTAATGATAAGGAGAGTGAAATAATGTCAAATACCGAGAAAGTTCAGATGAAAAAAATACTGTATGTCCAGACTTCAGGAATTGATACGCCTGAGAGGCTATATGCGCCTTTCATATTGGCCATGACTGCAAAGGCGATGGATCTGGAGCCGGCAATATACTTCCTAATAAAGGGAGTTACGGTTCTCAAGAAAGGAGCAGCAGACAGCATCAAGCTAGGGAGCTTCCCCACGTTAAAGGAGGTTATGGATCAGGCGATCAGCACGGGAATAAAGATGTATGCTTGCACACAGAGCTGCGAGATGATAGGCATGCCCAAAGGAGACCTTATTGAAGGGGTTACTGTTGCAGGCGCAGCAACTGTGAACGATCTGGTTTTAGAGGCAGATGGCGTACTGTATTTCTAAAGGAGATGAGGAAATGTCAGAAGTTGTTTATTTAGACTATGCGTCGTCATCGCGCGTTGATCCTAGGGTAGCAGAGGCAATACTGCCTTATTTTAAGGAGGTTTACGGTAACCCTTCCTCGCCACACGCCCTTGGGACAAGGATGAAAGGTGCGCTGGAGGAGTCTAGGGCCAAGGTTGCCGGTCTGATAAATGCTGAGAAGCCGTCTGAGATCATATTTACTTCTGGTGCAACAGAGAGCACAAACATGCTACTGAGGGGTGCGGCTCTCAGGAGCAGGGATAAGGGAAATCATATCGTGGCTTCAAAGATAGAGCACATCTCGGTGCTCAACACACTGAAGTACCTGAGTAAGAATGGATTTGAGGTCACTTACCTTCCTGTTGATAGCACCGGCATCCTCGATCTGGAGGCGCTGAAGGCATCTCTCAATGACAAGACCGTGTTGGTTACCGTAGGTTATGCAAACAACGAGGTCGGAACGATTCAACCGGTGAAGGAGATAGCTGAGATAGTTCACTCAAAGAGAGCCCTCTTCCACTCTGACGCCACCCCAGCCGTGGGAAAGATCCCGGTCGATGTGCAGCAGGAGGGAATAGACATTATGACAATCTCGTCATGGGACATGTATGGTCCATATGGCATTGGAGCAGCCTACGTGAAGAAGGGAAGTAGGATGGAACCCCTGATTCTTGGCGGCGGGCAGGAGTTTGGGATGAGGTCGGGGACTGAGAACGTGGTTGGAGCGGTCGGGATGGGTAAAGCTGCAGAGCTTGCAAAGTCAGAGATGGCTGGCGACGCCGAGAGGATAGCGGCGATAAGGGACAGGATGGTAAGCAGGATACTCAATGAAGTCCCCTACTCTTTCCTAAATGGCCATCCGACAAGGAGGCTCCCCAACAACGCTAGCATAAGGTTCAACTACGTGGAGGGCGAGTCAATGGTACTAACACTAGATATGGAAGGGATAATAGTCTCGAGTGGTTCGGCGTGCTCATCGAAGACTCTCGAACCATCACATGTACTCATAGCGATGGGGATCCCGCACGTTGAGGCGCAGGGATCACTCCTAATGACGCTGGGGAGATTCAGCAAGCCAGGTGATGGAGACAAGGTGGCAGATGTCCTGCCGAGGATAGTTAAGGGGCTGAGGCAAATGTCTCCCATCGCACCACCGGAGGTGAGGTGAATGGGCATGTACTCGGAAAAGGTGATGGACCACTTCAGGCACCCGAGGAATGTAGGCGAGATACCAGATGCTGACGGTATAGGCAAGGTTGGCAACCCGGTCTGTGGCGACTTGATGTGGATCTACATAAAGGTTAAGGACGGTAGGCTTGAAGACATCAAGTTCAAGACCTTCGGCTGCGGTGCAGCAATTGCAACAAGCAGTATGATAACAGAGATAGCCCGAGGAAAAACTATCGATGAGGCTCTTAAGATCTCACGACAGGACGTTGCAGATTCATTGGACGGGTTACCTCCTATCAAGATGCACTGCTCTAATCTAGCATCTGATGGGCTAAAAGCGGCAATTCTTGACTACATGAAGAAGAACAACATAAAGCCACCAGAAGGAGTGAAGATTGAGTCTGAGACGGAAGAGAAGTGCGATACGTAGCACATTATTCCCTTTTTTCTGCTAAATTTTGCGCAGAGATTATTATTGACAAAAAAGATCGTCGTATAGGAAAGAAGGGCTAATAGTAAAAAAATAAAAAAAGTAAAAATTTTAGCTTGGGTAGAGTTTTAACGCCTCGTCCAGGCTCATCTTCTTGAAATTGGCCCCTTCTGCGACGCCTATCTCCACCGGGTTGTCCTTCTCCTCTGCCTTGGAAAGTGCCTTCATGGCGAGATCTATTGCCTGCCTTACGCTAAGGTCAAGCTTGTACTCCGCCCTTAGCATGTCGGTCGCTTCCTGGCTGTTCTTGCCAATGGCCACCGCTTTGCCGCTTAGTATGAGCCCCCTTGGATCAAGAAGGAAGACATGCTTGCCTGCTTTGTCGCTTCCAATCAGGATGAGTGCAGCACCTAAAGGTCGGACACCGCCGTACCTCGTAAATTCATACATGAACTTGCCGATGTGGTTGACTACGGATTTTACGTCTATTGGATCTTCGAATACGAGCCTGTGCCTCTGCGCCTGTATCCTGGCCTGGTCTATCAGCAGGTTGATATCGCCCGTGAAACCTGCGCCAGCAGCACCGATGTTCTCGTCGATCATATGTATTTTCTCAATCGGGTCAAGGAGCGGATCCGTGTCCTTCGTTCGTGTCACGCAGACTGCGAAGTCCTTCCCCCGTATTGCAACGACCAGAGAGCCATACTTGACTGCTTCCGAGGCATACTCCACTTGGAGCAGCCTGCCGTCAGGCGTATACATTACTATAGCCCTGTCATATCCCATCTCTCTTGAAGACATCATTACTGGGCACCCCCGAAATCGCGCCACTCGACGCCTTTTTCATCAATCATGAGCACCTGAATGCCGTTGCCTGAGTTTGGATCCCTCTCCATAGCTGCCTTGACTGCCTTGGCTGCTAAGTCCGCGGCTTCAGCTGTGGTCAGTCCATCCTTGTAGCTTGCCTCAAGGACACCGAATGCCATGGGGGAACCTGATCCAGAGGATGTGAACTTCTCGTCAGTGACTGCACCGCTTATATCAGCCTCGAAGAGCTGGGGGCCTGTATCATCAACGCCAGCTACCAGCATCTCAGTTATGAACGGGGCGTAGCTACGCATGCCCGAGTACAGAATGTTGGAGAGCAGCTTTGCTGCTTCCTTGACGGAGAGAGGAAAGCTTCTCTCGAATTCCATCAGTTTAGCCTCTGCCTTCACTAGGTTGATGAGGTAGTTGGCATCTGAGAGCTGCCCAGCGATCGCGACTGCCTTCTTGTCGTCAAGCTGGTAGATCTTCTTGACAGCTTTTGAGCCTATCATACCGCCCTTGCTTGCCCTTCTGTCCGAAGCGAGGACGATGCCATTAACGCATTTTATGCCGACTGTTGTTGTCATAATTTCCACTAATATACAGTGCGCCGCAGTCAGTATTATTGACCAAGAAGAACTCTACCGAGTCACATCAGTTTAGCTATCCTGGCCGTATCGAGTATAGAGGGCATTCACAACCTTCGCGTGAAGCCTTAGCGCAACCTCCCTTGCTCGGGACTCTTCGCCAGGCGGGAATGAGATTAGCGATACTTCGAGCGTACGATCCCTGAATGATGCCCTGATCTGGATCTCACCGTCGTCGGTCACCCACTTCAAATCGCAACCTTGGGGCGTGGGTGAGCTTCCGAGCCAACGCATTCCGCTGAACCACCTACCTTTGAGAGTAATTGGCGCTACTGCCAGGTCCACATCGTTTGGCAGGTACGACGATCCAACAACCAAGGCTTGGTTCGCTAGTGAAGCGGTGCCGGTAACCTTTATGCCCTTCTTTGTGATAGTATAGCCCTCGCCGGTCTTGCCTACCATCCCCGTAGCTACTAGGCGGTTAAGGCTGCGGGACAGCTTCTCCTGGTGCACCTTGAGGCTTCTCTTCATTCCCTGGAAGCTGAAGCTTGTCTCAGAGCTGGATGCCAAGAACTGCATCACCTTAGCATCAACTTCACCAAAGTACGGGTAATCCCTCTGCAAAGCAAAGACCTTTTATATATTTCATAGCGATATAATCTAGAGCGTAATATATAGTTTTTGTTCCTAGCGAAGGGACTGGGAATTAATATATCTATGGTCAAACTACTCAAGAGGGGGTCTCCAATGCAGGTAAGCGGATTTTCCGTGCCATTCCCAAGCGAGTGGGGGCGTGGTGAATCCACCAACGTCTATATATTGAAGGGGAAGAAAACGGCACTCGTCGATGCTGGCCTGGATAGTCCCAACAATAGGGAGTACATCAAGGGGCAACTTAAGAAGTTGAGCTCATGGAAGGTCGACCTCCTTCTGATAACCCACGGGCACATCGACCACTTTGGGCTTGCATCCTACATACAGGACGAGACGGGCGCAGAGATCTATATACATGAGGACGATTCACCTGCCCTCAAGAATTATAGGAAGTCGCTAACTTGGCTGGACGAGGTCTACGCACTGGCTATAGAGGGGGGGTTCAGCGACATCGATCTCAGGGAGGCGAGGATCAGACAGTCCACAGCGCTGGAGATCATGGGAGTTCCCAAGGACTTCAAGACCTTCAGGATGCTTGAGCTGGACATGGGAGACCAGAAGCTAAGCACAGTTCACCTGCCTGGGCACACGCCGGGCTGCGTCGGGTATGTGCTGGACGGAATGGTATTTTCTGGGGATGTGGCGCTTGAAGGTTCCACCGTCGTTGGCGACCTCAAAAGCGAGCTCGAATCGATACAAAAGCTCAAGATCTTCAGGGAAGTCTATACAGGTCACAAGAGAACACCCATCGATGCAAGGGACCTCGAAGCGCTTGAGGCGCACATCTCCCAGCGGCTGGAGGAGGTGCTCAGAGCTGCCATTGGTGGGAAGACACTAAGGGAGATCGTCACCGCGATCTACCCTACAAGCATGATGCTGGAGGAGAATTTCATCAGGAAGATCATCCCCATTAGGCAGGTGGTATCCTACCTGAGGTACCTCGAGGAAGAAGGATATATCACCAAGAATGGGGAGATATGGCGTTCTTTTAAGGAACGCCTTTAAAATGAAAAAAGGCGCGCGATCATGCGCGCACGATTTTTATGAGGGCTGGGATCAACAATGCCACTGCAAAGCACGCGCCCATCACGAATGCTCCCCACCCGAAAATGAAGTAACCGTCTGAGGCATTGATCAGGGGGGTGAGCCAGATGTAGAGGCCGATCGAGGTTACCGCGAGAATAAGGCCTCCTACCCACATCCTGATCGCGAATCCGGCTAGGGCGACCAGGAGACCTATGATCAGTACATAGACGGGCAGCATGTTGACAGCATATCTGTCCAATAGCTGCATCAAGCTCATCGTGGCTCTGCCAGGTATTTCGATCCAAGGTAATGCTATGGAAATAGCAGCTACAAACCAGATTATTATCCCCAGCATGAAAAGAAGGGAGCCTCTCACATCGCTGGATATATAGGCGGAGATATCCTCCCTCCAGTTTGCTGCCAGCACGATGATTAGAAGGGCGAGGAAGATTACAAGGACAAAGAAGTACGAGGAGGTCGCCTCTATCTGGTAGACAGGCGATGTTGAGAGAATCGTGCCGTTGACCTCCGCAGCGGTGTAGTACTCAATGTTGGTCGGGATCGGCAGAAGTGGTACGTTTTCTCCCCGGCTAAGGTTGACCTCAGTCCAGAGGGAGCCAGGCATCGAATACCTGTAGAAGAGAATTGTGCTATAGTTGCTGCTTAGCGGCACCGAGACGTTTACTGCCGTATAGAAGTTGATGACTTCTGCACTCGGGACTGCTTGGACGGGTAGAGCCTGGCTGGTGCCCTTAAGGTACTGGTTTAGCCACAATACAGTTGAGTTAATCCATTCTTCGGCAGATGCATTCACTAAATTGGGGATAAGATCGAGGGCCTTCTCTGACGGGATGATCGAGTATGTCTTATTGACTGCCTCCAAGAAGAAGAACTCGTCGTTGGTACCTATGAGCATCAAGGTTGGTACCTTCAGTTCCTGTGCATAGGCGCTACAGTCAAAGTACATCCCAAAGTCCTTGAGCTGGGGGTCGCTTATGCTCACGTTAAGGGGTATAATAAAATTCGCGTAGCTCCCTTCCTGTATCATCTCATCGAAATAGCCGGCAGCCATCACAGGGATGGCGACCTTTACTTGACTGTCGATCGCAGAAAGCAGGAATGTCGTTACACCGCCCAGGGATACACCTGTCACAGCTATTGCACTTCCATTCACTCCATTGAGCTGGCTGAGAACGGTTACTGCCCCCGATGCAGCGATCACATTCTGATAGTAATAGGAACTGTACGGGCCATTGGAGAAATCGACAATGTTAGCGTCCGTGCATGTTGGACCAGTTGAATTCCCACATCCTGGCGAATCCATAGCTAACACCGCATATCCGTTGGATGCCAGCTGCTCACCGTAACTAAGCATATCTTCCGCTGAGCCGTTTATTCCGCTGAGCAGTAGGACGCCGGGGATCTCTGCTGTCGGTGGAGCGTTCGGAGTGTAAGGTTCAATTAATATAGAATGGATCTGCGCTATGGAGCCATTGTTGTACAAGGGGATGTCAAACCATATGTCGTAAATGTTCAAGAAGTTTCCATCGATAGTGATGTTTCCCCTGTAACTAGATGTAACGTTAGTTGGAAGGCTCTGGTTCAGATCCCAAAATGTCGTGTTGAAAGTTGTTGCAATTGGCTGGGGTGCACTGTACCAGCCTCCGCTAAGTGAGACGTAAGAGAAGAAGGCGATCGCTATAAGGATGAGACCCGCAATTATGATAACGTAAAGCTTATTCATATTGGCATCAAGCGATATAGGTCTATTGCTTTCATAATATATAGTATTTTCGAAGTTCGAGCCCCTCAGCCAGGCAATTAGTTTTAAAAGACAGTGATTTTATTCCAAATATGAATGGTGCCATCTATGGATATTGATGAGATCGACATAGCGATACTGAAAGAGGTTCAGAATGATTCCAAGACGAGCTACAGAGACATAGCCAAGAGGCTGGAGCTATCTGTGGGCACAGTCCACAACAGAGTGAAGAAGATGATGGACTTGGGCGTAATCAGGAGCTTTGCAGCGGTTATTGATCCCGAGAAACTTGGATTCGATCTGACGGCCGTGATTCTTTTGCAAGTCGAGGGAATGCACATAGTGGACGTGGAGAAAGTGATATCCAAATCCAGGTCCGTGATGGCGGTCTACGATACAACAGGCGACTACGATATCGTAGTAGTAGCAAAGTTTAGGAGTAGAGAGGAACTGAATACGTTCATAAAGGAGACGCTGAAGATGCCATATGTCAAGCGCTCTGTTACTAGCATTGCCCTTAACGTGGTGAAAGAAGATAATAGACTTAACCTGTAGCCTTAAGCCACCCATTTCTTTTTTTGTATTCAGCGTATCGAGCCATCTGGGCAGCAACGTCGACTGCTGACCTGACCGTCTTGAAGACTGGGATACCAGATCTCTCGAAAGCCCTTGCACTCTCGCTTTGGTCTGGACCCAAAACATCGACAACATACAGTGGTTTCTTGTACTTCTTCACGAGCGCGGCGATCTTCAGCGCAAAGCCAACGTCACCCGTGTTCAACGCGGGGAGGGCTATCGAGCTCAAGACACCGTAGCCTATCAGAAACGCCATGTCGAAATCTGGTGATGCCAGCAGCCAATCGATCGCAAGGTAATATGCCTCGGAGTTTGAAGACGCGACTGTATCTATGGGATTCTTCCTTGACCAAAAGGGAGGGAGGACACCGTCTAAAAGCTTCACTGCCAATGGCGGCAGAGGGGGCAACCCTAACCCTTTGATCTCGAGCAGGTCGGATGATTCGACTGCCCAGCCGCCACCTGAGGCAACGACAGCTGCGGATCTCCCCTTGGGCAGAGGCAAATTGCTGAAGGAAGTTGCAAGCTCGAACAGTTCTTCGCTATCCCTCGCCCTGATCACGCAGAACTGCTTAAAAATCCCGTCTATCACGTTGTCCTCGACTGCCATGGCGCCAGTGTGGGAGGAGGCTGCCCTTGCACCAGAAGATGTGACTCCGACCTTCATCACAATAAGCGGCTTCTTCAAGGAGGCGGAGCGCATGGATGTGATGAGCGCCCTTCCATTCCTGACGGACTCCATATAAACAGTGATGACCTTTGTTGATGTCTCGTCCGTGAGGTAATCGAGGAAATCCGTGAGAGAGAGATCAGCCTCGTTGCCCACGCTGACGAACTTGCTGAACCCTATACTCTCTTTTTTTGCCCAGGCAAGCATTGTGGTCCCAACGGCGCCGCTCTGAGAGATGAATGAGACCCCGCCCCGCTTTGGAACGAGTGATGTGAATGTCGCCGTCAGGTTATTGCTAGAGCTGTAGATACCCATACAATTAGGGCCGAGAATCCTAATTCCGTTTTCCTTCGCGATCGCAAGGACCTTGCTCTCAAGTGCCTTGCCACTCTCGCCGGTCTCCCTAAAGCCTGCAGAGATGATTATAGTAAATGGTATTTTCTTCGAGCCACACTCAGCCACGATAGAGGGCACTATGTTGGCGGGTACGATGATTATAGCAAGATCAACCTTTTCAGGGATTACCTTTACTGAGGAATAGCAGGTCAACCCAAGCAGGTTACCGACATTCGGGTTCACCGGAAAGATCTTCCCTTTATACCCGCCTTCAAGGAGGTTCTTCAGCACGATATGCCCAAGAGCCTCCTGATCCCTAGAGGCACCGATGACACAGACGGATTCAGGAAAGAATAGGCCATTCAAATCCGCTGCCATTTACTAGGTGCCCTCCCATGACTGTGAGATGAGGCATCTATCGACCTAATAGGTACCTCAACGCGTCATACACTGTGGACTTAAACTCTTTCTCTATAAAGTCCTTTTTCTTCACTTCCCCTGAGAACCTTACAGATATGACACGCGGGGTCGTGCGCTCTATCTCGATTTCATGGCCAAAGGCATCCCCAATGCACGCAATAAAACTGTTTACTAGCTCATCTACGAGGATCGACTGACGCTTCTTCACCCTAGACGAAAGTTCGCCTCCCAACATGGGTGCAACCTCCGACACGCTGTTAACAGTCTCATTTAGTATCTGGCTGAACTTTGTCTCTATCTCCCAGAGGTCAATGACGCCGTCAGTGGAACAGTCGGGCATTGCTGAAGAGAGTATGGTGGCGGTCATTAATTCTGCAGCGGTAAACAGCACTTTCTCTACTTCAAGCAGGGTAAAAGCCTCTCGTCTGCCATTAGATTGGGCTGTCGTCGTACCCCCCCCAAAATTCCACGATATATATCGGGAGGAACCACTTTAAAGGCTTTCGAAAATTTCATGATCTGTTCAACAGTTAAGTGTCAAATTGTGGTACTGTAAAAACCCTAAGTATCTAGAAAATTCATAGAATCTGACTCTCGCTGGTGCTAAAAATCAGTTCAAAGAAACGAGTGCCATGAGTATAAAGGGTAGAAATTGCAAGAAGTTCAAGAAGGTGCAATGCATTTGCCGAGGAAGATAACTTTCAAAGAGAAAAAATCTGGCAAGATGTTCTTCAACTCGTCGACAGTCACAAGTAACATGGGTCTGAAGGAGTTAATGGAGGTTGTATTCACTAACGCCGACTCGTACAAGGAGATTGCCATAATCCTTCTGGACTGGCTGAGAACGAAGAGTGATCAAGAAAGCAGGGGAAAGACGAGGTGGGTGACAACTGGCGAGCTATCCCAGTACATAAATGAGAGGCTGATGAGCAGGAGAAGGAGCGCCGCCTACGCTGTGATTAAGGGTTACCTCGTGCCTATGGGGGTCCTAGAGTACAGACCCTCCGAGTCGAAATACTTGCTGAGCAGGGACTTCGCTGGCGCGCTGAAAAGGATGGCAGAGGCATACATCAAGTGGTCGGGCTGAATAAGCCTTATATAACATTCTTATAAGTATCGTTATAAGAACTATCCCAAGGTGAGTATGATGTCGCAGAACCCAAAATGGGCAGGGGTTGGATCGAAGTTTGCGCATCTTACAGCTGTGCACCCATGTTTCGGCGTTAAAGCCCATTACAAGGTTGCGAGGATTCACCTGCCAGTGGCGCCTAGCTGCAATATACAGTGTAACTACTGCACTAGGAAGATCAACAAGTGCGAGAACCGCCCAGGCGTTGCTGCCTCTATATCGAGCCCAGTAAAGGCAATCGAGAGGCTGGAAGCCGAGATAAAGAGCAACCCCAACCTGAAGGTTGTTGGCATCGCTGGTCCGGGCGATAGTCTTGCGAACCCCGCCACTTTCAAGACACTCGAGCTTGTAAAAGAAAAGTGGCCGGATTTAATTTCGTGCCTTTCGACAAATGGTCTCCTTGCGGAGGAGAAAGCAGACAATCTGAAGGAGCTGAACGTGAGAACTGTCACGATTACTGTCAACGCAATAGACCCGAAGGTTGGCGCAAAGATATACGATTGGGTTGTGTACAAAGGGAAGATTTACCGTGGTGAGGAAGCTGCGAAGCTCCTCATTAGGAAGCAACTAAGAGGGATTGAAGCCCTTACAGAAAGGGAGATAGTAGTCAAGATCAACACCGTGCTCATCCCATCGATAAACATGGATGAGATTCCCAAGATAGCAGAGGAAGCCGCAAAAAGAGGTGCTAGCTTGATGAATATAGTGCCGTTGATACCGATCCACAAGTTTAGCGGCATCAAGGGACCTTCGTGTGCTGACCTCGAGATGGCAAGAGCAGCAGCCGAGAGGTTCATACCGCAGTTCAGGTTCTGTAAGCAGTGCCGAGCTGACGCGTGTGGTGTGCCTGGGCTGGAGGGCAAACCTGTTCAGAGCACCGAGTATTTCCATGGATAGATCGATTAGCAGATTCTTAAACGTCAAATGAATATCCTGATCAGATTTTCAAACTTGAGTTTGAGTTGCCAGCAGAGTCGATCTTATCCTCAGATTGGAGACTCGAAAAAAGAGATATGTGGGGTAGCTGACAAGGTATGAAAGGGAGAGAAGAAGCTATGGTCACAGAGGAGAGTACAAAGAAAACTCCAAGCGGTAAATTCAAGATTAAAGTAAGTAAAAATGGTCCCTACCTTGTTTCTGGCGGAGTACCATTAGCAAGATGTACAATCTTGACCAATACCGATGGAGATTCCTGTGATTGGCGCATGGAAGAAAAATACCCACTACAAAAAAATTATGCTCTTTGCCGATGCGGGCAATCCAGTAAGAAGCCGTTTTGCGATGGTACGCATTTGAAAGTTAATTTTGACGGCACAGAGACAGCTAGCCACAACTCCCATCTCAGCCAAGCTAGGGAGATCGATGGCCCGACTCTCAAGCTAATTGATGCTCAGGTTTTTTGTGCCTCCGCGCGTTTTTGCCACCAAGCCGAAGGAATCTGGAAACTTACGCCCAAATCGGACAAAGCTGAGGCCAGGAAGATCGCCATTGAAGAAGAGGGGAACTGCCCTTCAGGCACTCTGGTTTTATGGGATAAAAAAACCGACAAGGCAATCGAGCCGGAATTTGAGCAATCCATTGCATTGGTCGAGGATCCACATATAGGAGTAAGTGGTCCTATATGGGTCCGCGGTGGCATCCCGATTGAATCTGCCAACGGAGTCCCCTATGAAATCCGCAACAGGGTCACTCTCTGCCGATGCGGCAAGTCATTGAATAAGCCGTTCTGCGACAGCAGTCACTACCCCGATTAGCGCGGACCACGCAAAGCGTCGATTCCATAGGTGCATATAGCCAGTTAATATCTTCGCATGAATAAGTGGGGCATTAGGAAGATCTTGTTAGTGATTTTATGTCATCAACCCTCATGTACCTGTCTTTGCCCATATGTCTGACCCTCAGCGATACTGATCTGGGGAAGACGAGCGAGGTGACTGCGGATATTGGTATATCAACGTTCGACTGGGGCAGATTGATCTGCGCAGGCTTCTCCAGATCGATCCTGTCCCCGTTCGCCGGTATTATTATCTCGCCAGTGTGCTGCTTCACGGACTCTGCAAGTGCTCTTAGACTTGGCTCATCTCCATGAACGAGGACAAGACGCCCTGGCTTCATCTGCGATATGTAGTTGCAGAGCTCGTTGTGCATCGCATGGGCTGAGATGTCGAAATGGTTGACCTTGCATTGCACCTTTACGTCAACTTTGGACTTTGCAATCATGTCGTTGAGTTTGAACTCCGTCTTGCCATTGATGAGGTCGTAGCCTGTCGTTCCCTCCTCCATATGACCACAGATTGCTGCAAGATTCTTCCTGGAATTCGCTATCCTAATTAAGTGCCAAACACTCCAGCCCCCCCTCAGCATTCCGGAGGGAGCCATGATTATGCAGGGTTCGTCGCTGGTGTGAAGCCGCTTCCTCTCGGAGATGCTGCGAAAGAGCCTGAGCGCCTCCCACCTAAAGGGGTTGAGGTTGTTGAAGAGGAATGCCCTCCTCACATGGTCGTCCATGTAGATGATGAATTGTTCGTAGACCCGGAGTGTATCTATGGACATCCCTTCTAGGTAGACATCCACGTTGGGGAGCTTATTACGACTGTCCTTCAGTATCTTCAGGATCTCTTGGGTCTTGCCGACAGCGAACATCGGTATGAGGACTCTCCCACCTTCCTCGAGCGTGATCCGGATGCTCTCGAGGAACTCTTTTTCTACCTCGACCCTCCCCTTCCTATTCTTGCCGCCATAGGTTCCCTCGCAGACCAAGACATCCGGATAAGCCAGGTCCTCGGTCCTCCAGTACCTAAGGTGATTCGAGGAGGTGCCGAGGTCTCCCGAAAAGACTATCCTGAAGCCGTTGTACGAGAATTCAGTCATTGTCGACCCCAGTATATGTCCAGCGTTATGGAAGTTCGCCTGAATGGAGTTGAGTTTGAATATCTCGTGGTATGTCGTAGGAACAGCCATCTTCATTAGCACCTGATGCATCTCTTTCGAGGACCAAAGGCGTTCTTCTTTTGGCCACTCTCTCTCCATTATTGAGAGCTCATCCTGCCAAAGCAGGTTGAGGAGTGCGAGCGTGGGCAGGGTCATGAATACCTTCCCATGGAAGCCACGCCGCACCAAGTCGGGGATCCCTCCAGTGTGGTCCAAGTGGGCATGCGAGACGAAGACAGCGTTCAATTGGTCTATCCTAATACTCGATAAGTCTGGGAGGGCGGCGTGGCCTTCAGCTGCTGGATCAACTCCGCAGTCGACCAGAAAGCGGTGTTGGTTTATGTCGAGCTGTATGCACGACTTCCCGACTTCCCTGCCGCCCCCAAGAATCTTAATATGGGGCATTAGTTGTTAACCTCAGTTCATTTAAAGCTGGAGTTTCAATATTTTTAAAGTTATTTATTTAAAAAATTAGAGTTACAGTCATTGTGGGGCAGGTTCAAAGGGAAAGAGGGATTGAAGAATATGGCATTCGAAGCCATTGACATGACCGACGCTTCTCCTCCAAGGGGATGAAGCATCGGGCTTAATGCCACAAGCCCAAAATTTATTGCTACGCGGCTTGCATAGTTGAACTCGCATCTTGTGGGTGAGGCTATGATAAAGGCTGTCGTGACCGATGTTGACGGCACAATAACGGACTACTCCGACCAGCTTGGTCTTGAGGCATTGGGAGCAATAAGGAAGCTTGAGGCAAAGGGAATCAAGGTTCTTCTGTGCTCGGGGAATGCGCTCTGCGTCCTTAAGGCACTGTCGAGGTACATAGGCTGCAGTGGACCTGTGATCGCTGAAAATGGGGGAGTCGTCGAACACAAGGGCGGGTTCAGAATATTGAGCGAAAATAGAACCGCTAGGGAAGCGCTCGCCGCACTCAGGGAAGTTTACGGCTCTAAAATCAGCGAGTCATGGTCAAACAGGTACAGGTTTGCCGATATGGCAATACTCCGCACGCTGGATCTAGGCGAGGTTGAGAAAGTAGTGAGGAAGTTCGATGGTCTTAAGGTCATTGACAGCGGATTCGCCTACCATATACTCGATAAAAAAGTGGATAAGCGAATTGGGGTCCAGTGTGTGGCTAAGGCATTGGGGCTAGAACTGAGCGAACTGGCTGGTATCGGCGATAGCATAACAGATTTGGAGATGCTGAAGGTCTGTGGCTTCAAGGGCGTAGTAGGCAACGGTGATCCGAGGGTCAAGGAAATTGCGGACTATGTAGCGGAGGAATCATTCGGAAAAGGCTTTTCGGAGATTGCCGAAGAGATCCTGAAGGTGTGAAGTGAAGCAGATGCGCCAGAGCCAAGTGCGAAGGGGAGTCATGGAGGCGTTTGAGGAGATAGCGCCAGACTTCCGACGCACGCGTAAGAAGCCCTGGCCGAGCCTCAAAGAGCTCGAGGACTGTGGTGGCGAGAGGGTGCTAGACCTCGGAGCAGGTACTGGCAGGAACTCTCTGAAGATGGCAGAGTGGGGGGCCGCGCAGATTGTCGCGGCCGATGTTTCTGTGGAGATGCTAAAAATCATCAGGGAAACCAGTAAAATCAGTTGGGAAAAGATTGATGTTGTAAGATGCGATGCAATTCAATTGCCGTTCAGGCCCTGTTCGTTCGACATGGTTTCCTTCGTCGCGGCGGTACACCACATCCCGGGCGAAAAAGGAAGAAGGGAGGCGATGGATGAGGTCAAGCGTGTAACCGTGCCAGGCGGAAGAGTTCTGGTCACATCCTGGGCTATCACAACAAATGTAAAGATGAAGCAATTGGATATGAGACCAGTTGAAGGCGGCGAGGATGGCGATGTCTTCATATCCTGGGGGGATGATGTTAACAGGTTTTACCATATCCTCTCTCTCGATGAGCTGAAAGACCTAATTGAATCAGTGGATCTGAGGATCTTGAAGGCTTATGAGGAGAGGACCTCAACGAGGGAGTTAGGAAAGAACTGGGTGGTCGTCGCGGTTAGGCCAGAGGTGGCGCCATACGGATGAGAAGATCATTGGGACATTCTCCTTGTACAGCATGAGGAATGTTGCGAAGAGTCTCGTTGAGCTTGAAGAGGCGCTCAAGAGGGATAGTAAAGTGGCACCAGAGGGAGAGCGAGAGTTCCTTACTCGGCTCGTGAGCGAAACGAGACTCCTAATCGAAGGGAGGGACGAAGGATACCTCAACAACATCCGGATGCTCCAGCTCATGAAGTTCCTGAGCGATCTGGAAACCTCGACATCACTCATGATGTACGATTGTCCGGACCCGGTGAGAGACTTTAGTAAGCTGGTCGAACTTGCTACAACCTTTGCTGAGAGGATTCCAAAGTTCAAGGAAGACATCTGCTGCTGATCATGGCTGTGATGGGGATAGGGTTGTCTGAGGAGAGAGCTGCACGCAGAGTAATCGAAGAAATGAAGGAGAATAGGCTCGACAAGCGTGAGTTCTCCAGGCTGAAGTACAGGTCCTCCTTAGAGGAAGGGCTCAGGCGCGTGTTGAAGGACCATGAAATAATAAGATATCTCAAGGATGGAGAGGGCTACCTCATTCCCCTCCTGAGGGGTAAGGAGGTGAGAGCAGCATCGGGCATATACACCGTTGCAGTGATGACAAAGCCATGGTCGTGCCCGAAGGAGAAGCCATGCATTTACTGCCCTGGCGGTGTCAAGGACGGAACACCCCAGAGTTACCTCGGGAATGAGCCAGCACTGATGAGGGGAGTGCAGACTGGCTTTGATCCATATCTCCAAGTGCGGTACAGACTGGACCAATATAGGACAATCGGCCACAGGCCGTCCAAGGTTCAACTCATAATAATGGGGGGAACCTTCCCCTCCACGGACCTTGACTACCAAGAGTGGTTCGTTACAAGGTGCCTCCAAGCGATGAATCACTACCCAGAAGCAAAGCCATACACCTGGGAGTACTTGGAAGATGTGCAGAAGAGCAACTCGCAGTGTCAGGTTAGGTGCATCGGTATCACTATGGAGACGAGGCCCGATTGGGCCGGGATACAGCAAGTGGACAGGATAATCGGGCTTGGGGGGACCCTAGTGGAGATTGGGGTTCAATCGCTCGACGATGCTATTCTGAGGGTTGCCAAGAGGGGGCACACAACGGCGCAGGTCGTAGAGGCGACGCGCATCCTGAGAGACAGCGGTCTGAAAGTCGGGTATCACATGATGCCAGGGCTGCCAGGAAGCGACATTGACAAGGATCTGGCAGACCTCAGGAGGATCTTCGAGGACGAGGATTTCAGGCCAGACTACCTCAAGATTTATCCCACGCTGGTGATGGAGGGGACAGAGTTGTACAGGATGTGGAAAAACGGATCCTTCAGGGCACTTTCGAATGAGGATGCCGTCGAGCTGCTCACTAAAGCGCACAGATTCCTTCCGAAGTGGGTCCGGGTTGCTCGCATACAGAGGGACACACCAGCTTACATGATCGCCGATGGCGTCAAGAGGAGCAACCTTAGGGAGTTGGTAGACGAGAGGCTGAAGAGCCAGGGGGTAAGGTGCGCCTGCATAAGGTGCAGGGAGGTCGGGCTAGCGAGGATAAAACGTGGAGGGACTGAGGAACTGCAGCCAAGGCTGACAAGGGAAACTTACAGAGCAGGAGGTGGGACTGAGGAGTTCCTCTCAGTGGAGGATGAAGGGAAGGATGTACTTATTGGTTTCCTGCGCCTCAGGTTCCCGTCAGCGAAAGCTCACAGGGGGGAAGTCACCCGCTCAGGAGTGATAAGGGAGCTACACGTCTATGGCACCCAAACTGTCGTTGGGGAGAGACTGGCTTCGGGCTACCAGCACAAGGGCTGGGGGGCGCTCCTTCTCCAAGCTGCGGAGAAGATCACAAGGAACGAACATGGGCTGAAGAGGATCGTCGTACTCCCGGGAGTTGGAGTAAGGGCATATTACGGCAAGAAGGGTTACAGCAAGCTTTCCGCGTCGAACTTCATGGTGAAGGAGCTTTGATGCCAAAGGGAAACGGATGCAATAGATCACATTTTTATATCAATCTTCATGGAGTTTAGAGCGAAGGTTTTTATGATGACAGCCGAGGAGGCAGTTCCTGATCTATCGTCAATAAAGTCAGGATTTATGGCAGATATGGTCAGCGGGGGAAAGGTCACGAAGAAGGTCATACTCTCCGAGACAATCGTGAATGTGGTCAAGAAATCCTCCGAGGCGGGTGACATAATCGGGCTGGAGGAGCTCAGCAAGTTAAAGAGCGCTGCAGACCAGGCGGGTGTAGAGATCGAGCTGAGGAAGCAAGAGTATAGGTCCGAAGATCCGGACGAGGCAGTCTTAAGGCTTACCCACGATGGCGGTTATGCACTCGTGACATCAAACGAGAACTTTGCCAAGACCGCGGAAGCGATCGGCATAAAAGTTATCTCCGGGAGGACAAAGCTGTCCGCTCCACCGCTCTACATGAGATACTTCGATCTCGACGTTGGGGGCGACATAATGTCGATCCACCTGAAGGAAGGACTGCCACCAAGGGGCAAGATAGGGAAGCCGGGCAGCTGGGTGCTCAGGGAGCTGATGACGAAGCCGCTCGAGAAGCTGGAGTTGGACAGGATTGTCAGGGATATCCTAGAGAGGGCGGAAGCTGGAGAAGGTTTCCTTGAGATAAAGAGGGAAGGGTCAAGCATAGTGATGCTGCGGGACAACAGGATAATCATCACCTTCACACCTTTCTCCGACAAGCTTGAAGTCACCATAACAAGGAAGATCGCTGATTTGGAGATCGAAGACTATCGCCTCGAAGAGAAGCTGTTGAGCAGGTTCAAGGAGAGAGCAGAAGGGATTCTCATCGCAGGGGCACCGGGCATGGGCAAGACGACCTTCGCTCAGGCGCTTGCGAAGTTCTACCTTCGGGAGAACAAGATCGTGAAGACAATAGAGTCACCCAGGGACCTCCACCTGCCACCCCTCGCTACGCAGTACTCAAAGACAAGATCAACTTCAGAGGAGCTCCACGATGTATTGCTGCTGAGCAGGCCCGATTATACATTCTTCGACGAGATGAGGGACACGGAAGATTTCAGGATCTTCACAGATCTGAGGCTGTCTGGAGTAGGGATGGTAGGGGTGATACATGCCACGACGCCCATCGACGCAATCCAGAGGTTCATTGGAAGGGTCGAGCTTGGGGTTATCCCTTCTGTTATTGACACGGTGATCTACATCGATAGTGGAGAGGTCAAGGAGGTATATGAGCTGGAGACCAGTGTGAAGATACCGTATGGGCTCACCGAATCGGATCTGGCGCGGCCCGTTGTGCTGGTCAAGAACTATTCGACGGGCGAGGTGGAGTTTGAGATCTATGTTTTTGGCGAGAGGACCTTCGTCGTTCCAGTGAGGCAGCGCAGCGGTGGCGGCGAGAGACCGAGGAGTGCCATGATGAATTCCATGATAACCAGGATCATCGGTAGATATGTCTCCATGGATGATGTACGCGTTGATGTCGGGGAGGGGGAGATCGTTGTGGGCGTCCCTCCGCAGAGTGTCAACATCGTCATCAAGAGGTGCAGGAAGAAGCTCCAAAGGCTTGAGGAAAAGCTCAACCTTAGGATCTCTGTAAGGCCCCTCGTATGAGGTGGCCGCGTTGAGGAAGAGCGTAGTTATTGAAGCATTGAGCCGCAGCTTCAGCGAAGAGGAGCTAAAGAACGCTTTGAACGGGATCGACATAATAGGCGATTTGGCGGTCATCAAGCTCCCGAGGGCCTGGGAGGGAAGAGGCCATGAGATTGGTGAGCTACTGCTTTCTAGGCTGACGCATGTCAAAGGAATTTTCAGGCAGACGACGGCGACGTGCAAGGGGGAAAAGGTCAGGGGTTTGGAGTGGTTGGCCGGGAAGGATGAGACAATCACAATTTATAAAGAGCACGGCTGCCAGTTCAGCCTCGACATCGCGAGAGTATACTTCTCCCCGAGGCTTTCTTATGAGAGGCTTAGGATAGCCAAGCTCACAACCTGCGACGAGGTCATAGTGAATATGTTTGCTGGCATCGGAACCTTCTCGATCGTCATCGCGAAAAAACGAGCAGGGGTCCGGGTGTACTCGATCGATAAGAGCAGGGCCGCCTTCGGTTTTATGGTGGAAAATGTCGCGCTGAACGGATTAAACGGCGTGGTTGTGCCGATCCTCGGTGATGCGAAAGAGGCGGTAACATTTTTGAGAGGCACGGCCGACCGCGTCCTCATGCCGCTTCCCGAGCTCGTCTACGAATACCTGCCCTATGGGGTTGCATGTCTAAAAGGGGAGGGTTGGATCCATGCATACACCCATCAGAAAGGCGTTTCCAAGAGGCAGGCAAAGGAGGAGGCAGAGGGTAAGGTCAGGAATAGGATCGAGGAGTTCGGTGCAGTGAAAGTGATATCGGGGCGAACAGTAAGAAGCGTTGGAAGGAGGACATACCAGATCGCCGTAGATGCCCGAATTTCTGGGGGATGTTGAGATGGATGCGGAAGAAGCCCTATTGAAGCTCACTGGCTGGTTTTTGGAGAACGGAAAGAAGGGCGTGGTAGTGGCGTTTTCGGGCGGGGTGGACAGCACCCTCACGGCAAAGGTCGCGTGTAATGTCTTTGGGAACAAGGCGGTGGCGGTCACTATCTCGACGGAGTTCATTACCGAAAGGGAGCTGGAGGAGGCCCGCAGGGGAGCAACGGGAATTGGTATCAGGCACTACACCGTGAATCTGAATCTCCCAGAGACGATCAAGGGGAACCCGCCGGATCGGTGCTACCAGTGCAAGAAGCTCATTCTGGCTGCAATTAAGAAATTTGCAATGGAACAGGAAATAAAAACCATCGTGGACGGCACCAACTATGATGACCTTGGAGCGGAGAGGCCAGGGCTCAGGGCGCTGAGGGAAGAAGGAATCAGAAGCCCCCTGGCAGAGTTGAAGATTGGCAAGACTTTGGTCAGGGAGCTCTCGAAAGAACTTGGGCTGGAATACAGCAAACCATCAAGCCCTTGCCTGGCCACAAGGTTCCCCATAAACCATAGGATAACCACAAGGGAGCTCGAGAGGATCGATGATGCAGAGGGCTTTATCAGGTCGCTCGGTTTTGAGGTAGTGCGCGTGAGGTCTTTGGATGGGCTCGCCAGCATCGAGCTGGGCAGGGACGAGATAGCCAAGATGTCAAAGTATAACAATTACGGAAAAACCGTTGAGAAATTGAAGAGCCTGGGATTCGAAAAAGTTGTCTTGGATCCCCAAGGGTATAGAACGGGGAGCACGAGCTGAGCTTCTAGTTAGCCATTAGAAGGTTAGGATTTGCCTAGTACCAGTTCGCCGCCCTTGTTCCAGGTGAACTTGACCCGTGGGCGGCCCTTGTAAAAGCCCTTCTGCAGGACGTAGCCCACTATAAGGGGAAGTGCAAGCGTAGCCTCGGCGTAGACAGTTGCCCTTGTGGCCTTCTTTGCAACCTTCCCCCAAGACTTTGCCTCGTCGAGAGTGCTGCCTGTAAGGCCACCCCAGTGCGGGGCATCAGTAGTCACCTGGAAGACATAGGAATGCCCCTTAGTGTAGTCGAGCATCACTGCAGCATCATTGATGTAGTTCTTGGGCACGCCACCACCTATGTAGATCGACCCGGTCTTCTTAGACTTGAGAATGATCTGGGCTATCTCGTAGTTATCCCTCAGGACATCTATCGTGAACGTCGGCTTCTTATTCTCCTTTGCCCACCTGAAGTAGCCGGCGAGCCCTATGCCTATTGAACTATCAGCAATCGCAGGGCAGAAGATGGGGATGCCAGTCTTGTATGCGTTGAAGAGTATCGAATCACTGTCCCTGATGGTTGAGCCCAACTTGTAAAGGAACTCGCGCGTCGAATAATTTCGTGCCTCAAGCTTCGAACTGAACTCGGATATCCTGTTGTCGCACTCCACAAACCCTATCTCATCAACGTAAGCGTCGTAGATGCGATCAATATATAGATCATGAAGAACCTCATCATCTGCTTTAGGCGTTCCTTTGTAGTGCCTGAAGCCCTGGGCGGCGTAATAGTCCTGGTAGAGTATTGCGCCCGTAGAAACTACCGTATCGACGATACCCTTGGCGATCATATCACTTATTACCTTCCGAAGCCCTCCGGCGATAAGGGCGCCTGAGAGACCCAGCAAAACGGTAGGCCTGTCTTCGTCCTGCAGCATATTCTCATAGACCATGGCGCATTCTGCGAGACTTCGAGATTGTATTCCGCCATTTTTCCATGACTCAACCAGATCCTTAATGGTCAGACTCTTCTCCAAATCAACCTGTTCGACGGGATCTTTAAGGAGTACCTTTCGACCCTTTACTACATCTGAGTTGAGGTTGATTTTATCCGATTTTTGTGAGAAGAATTTGAAGGTTGGCTTTTCCACTATGTTACACCTTTGCTAAAATGCCAAATCGGCGAGATTTAAATCTTTTTGACTTAAATCACTGATTAAATTATTAAGCTTAAAACCTTTTTTAACTCAAAAAAAACTTAATTCTGATTGACCTAGGATAACTCAAAAAATAATATTCAATGTATTGATCAATGCCCAAACTGATGGAAGTTCCTCCAGTTTAAGAGGGTGGGGTTTTGTTGGAAGATTATTTCTTAATGGTCTGAAAATAAAAGATGACGGATAGCTCAATGATCACATTGAATTAATGGGTTAAAATTTCAAGAATAAAAGTAGGCAAAAAGGAAACCATTGAGGCTATGATCAATGAAGAAGCTCTATTGTTTGCTATATTCTTTTGAGGCAAGAAAGACAAACATGGAAGGTAAGAATTGAATAACCTTAGCGCGCGTGAATATAAGCGTAAAGCGATTTTGACAAAATTAAGAAGAGTAATTGTTTAAAAGGTGGCATCGACATAAAAAAGAAAACTTGGTGAGACAAGATATGAAATGGAAAATTGTTAGCAAAATTGCGTCGGTCTTTGGAATTGTCTTTATCATATTTGCAATATTTGCAGCTGTGGTAAACTGTGAGCTCCTCGTAGTCGAATACGGATCCGCGGCTCCAGCTACGTTCTTCCTATATAATGCAATTATAGCACTACTTCCATATGCAACATTAGCAATTCTATCATTTGTATTTGCATGGATTGCTATACGCCCCGAAAGAGAAAACGTTTCAGAAAAAATGCCATCGGCGCCTTCTGAACCAGAGCCCGAAATGCAAAGCGAAGAAATAAAACCATAACTCCATTCTTTTTTCTACTTCGTAATATACATGGTACACGTAACACGCGCAATGCGTGATACGGATTATTTGTAATAGGGAAGAGAAGGATATAATATAATAAGAAAGGAAAAGCAGGGAAGGAAATACGATAGACGGTGGGGATAAAAATAATCCCACACACAAATTATTGTCTCTAACATTATTAATAAATAAATGAGGTATTTGTTCGCATGTACCATGAAAAAAGTAAAATGGAGGTATAGACGAGCTCTAACAATTCTTACTAATGTCTAGAATTCTTTTCTCTCGAAGACTATCAGCCCCAAGATTGCTGTAACGATGAAGTATATGGCCATGATTGCAAGCCCTTCTGGTATTGTAGCATTGAATGTAGTTAATGTAATGCGCCCAACTTTAGTCACAGTTTCATGTAGTGGGTAAGGTGATGTTAGAACGTTTCCTATTATTTTTGAGCCATAGGTAATGATGAACCAAGGTTCAATATTGACAAGGTCTGCTACAAGTTCCTCAATCAGTGAGAAAGCGAACAGGAAGAGTATGGCTGTAATGAGGATGGACGTGGTACTGCTTTTGAACAACGAACTGAAGAAGAAAGTGAATCCAAGAACTGCAACAAGATAGAGTAAGGCAAATAACAGTGACTCGATGAATTGATAGGGCACACCTGAGAAATAGTACAAGCCGTTGCCTACGGTGATTACCGTGAAGATGAATAATATGACTGTGGAAGCTATGAAGGCCGCTAACCATTTTCCTACATATATGGATGACCTTCTGATGGGATTTGGAACGCCGAAGAAGCCTGTTTTGTTTTGGAATTCGTTTGATATTGCATCACCGCCGAAGAAAATTGCAGAAAGCACAACAACAAAGGTGACGGAAGTTCCCCACCAGCTATTGTAGAATGCTAGTTCAGATGAGAGAAAACTTACTGGGCGGTAGTATCCTACAAGGATCGTGAGGAGTGCACTGATAAGCACTGCTATGGTCAGCATTATGAAGAACCTGCGGGACCTGATGTAGTCGAGGAGGGCGTACTTTGTGATTATGCCCACTTGGGCCATACTGCTGGGTACATTATTTTTTGATTCAAAGTTTGTTTGGGTCATTTTTATCACAACGTAGCTGTTATGAGCTTAAGATATGCTTCTTCAAGTTCGGACGACGCAGCTTTGTAGCTGATTACGCCAATATTCAACTTGACTATGTCACTGAGCAGACGTTCTTGCACGTCTAAACCTCCGCTGAAACTTATCTTTAGGTTTTTGTCATCTACTTTTTCTGCATTAACCACGCCTGGTAAAGTGGCAATGGTTTGGGTTAGGATTTTGCTGTCAACTGAACGCGCCAGGCAAACTTCGACAACGTTGTTTACACCCGAGAACTTGGCGGTAACATTGGGAATGGTGTCGTAAACGATTAGTTTGCCGTGGTCGATCATGGCGACTTCGTCACAGACATCGGAAACCTCGCTGAGAATATGAGAGCTCATGAAGATAAGCCTGTTTTTTCCCTTGAGCGATTTGATGATTTCGCGAACTTCGCTCATGCCTCGAGGGTCGAGCCCCATCGTGGGCTCATCCAATAGAACAATCGTCGGGTTGCCGAGTAACGCTGAGGCAATACAGATTCTCTGCTTCATACCTTTGGAAAACTTGCCCACTCTCTTGTCAATCCATTCTTCCATGCGCACCTCGGCAACGGCTTCTTCCACTTGTTTCTTTCGCTCTTCATAGGGGACCCCTCGTATTTCTGCGATCATTGTCAATGCTTCTCGGGGGGTAAGGGATGGATAAATTTCAGGGGCCTCAATGAGTGCACTAACAGATGCTAAGGCCTTTTTTTTCTGAACATGTACGTTAATGCCATTGATTAATGCGACTCCCGATGATGGTCTAATCAAATCGGTCAACATTTTTAGTGTAGTTGTCTTTCCTGCGCCGTTGGGCCCAAGAAAACCTACGCACTTCGCCCCTTCAATTTTGAGGTTTAAATTTGAAACAGCTACGAAAGATCCGTATTTTTTTGACAGATTGATTGTTTCAATTAATGGCATTTTTTCACGTCTTTTATGGGAGATTATTTCGTAGCTTAAAAAGTAATCGCATTTTTAGGGAGGAGCAATCAAAAAAAGTAGTCAGATTCGCAGACGTATTCTTGTGAACTTAAATCACCTTAAATTGCTGTGAATTACCGAGATGTATCCAGGTGGCAAACTGCATTCCTTCAGCAGCCATGCCATTAGCGGATTTGGAAAGACAACAAAATACTTAGTAATATCGATTGAGTTGGACTAATGGTGAATACCCAAATGAGTATAGGACCGAAAGGTGATGCTTTTTTGGAGCGGGACACAAGGCTAGCACGTGCTGTTAACCTAAACGAGGCAGGAGTAAGATGAGCAGAAAAACAATCTATTCCTCGCACAGCATGCTGGTTCAAGCAATCCTTCTGTTGATATTGGTCGCCGTCGTCGGGTTAATTTTTATCGGAGTTGTAGGGATTGCCTTCTCAGATGTCGGCTTCAGCCCCATTATCATAGTCCTAGTACTTATTGCCACTTTCGTTGGAAGTTTTCTCAACATTCCAATTCTAAAACTTAAAACCTCGGTACCAATAGTGACGGAAAAACACGTAATCTTTTTCGGAGTTACGTACCGAATCCCACAAGTCGAGTATGGTCAAGCTTTTACAACAGTCGCCGCCAACATTGGAGGAGCCTTGATACCTACTGCCGTCTCAATCTACCTGCTAAGCAGAGCAGAGCCTATAACAATTGTTTACAGCATAGTAGGCATAGCCATCGTCGGATTGGTAACTCACGCAGCAGCTAGACCGGTCAAAGGAATAGGCATAGTTACTCCATCGTTAATTCCACCAATAACTGCGGCTATTATAGCCATCATTTTCCAATCAAGTTCCCCACAAACAATCGCCTATACTGCCGGTGTACTTGGGACCTTAGTAGGCGCTGATCTTACAAACCTCCATGTTATTACGAAACTTGGCGCGCCCCTCGTTAGCATAGGTGGAGCAGGAACCTTCGACGGTGTCTTCCTAAGTGGCATAATCGCCGTTCTTCTTGCAGGACTTTGAGGCTTTTGCAACATAAAGAAAATCCTGCTCTTGTTTTTGTTCCATGATAAGAATTCTACTTCGGGGATAAAATCATTAATTACTTTTTTATTGGGTTTAGATGAATGTGATTAAGGCGGGACCAATTATTCCCAATATAAGGCAATAATGGCAAATATAATTACTACTACAATCGGATTGATAAGCACTTTTAACCATACGCAATCGAAGAAATCTTTCACAAGGTAAAGCCAAATCATTAGTATGATGATCGAAGCGAGGTACCTTTTAGTGAAGCTAAAGATCCTGATATTGATAATTCCAAGTATGATAATTCATATGGTATCTGTCAACTTTGTTTTGTCTTTTCCTATGGGTACTCTTCCAGCCAGCCGAAGAATTAGCGCAATTTTGATAATGTTAAAACAAGCTGAATCACTGGTGCATCAAAGTTAAATGCCAATTTTTCGCTCATCATCGGATACTATGCATTTTATTTCTGAGAACAAAATGCATACAATTCATTATAGAATTGCGTTTTGATTCTAAGCATGCCATCGGCTATTGAGTTATTAAAAGAAAATTGTGAGAGGGTCTTGAAGTAGGATATCCGTTGCCTGTCTTACGTTCGCAAAAAGGTTAGAACCTTCGAGCGGCTAAAAAAAGATTATTCTTCCTCCTCTTCTTCTTCGTCCTGGTCGTATCCTGGCTCTTTCTTTTCGGGCGTATCGCCTAAATCTTCATCTTCGTCATCTTCGTCATAATCATCATAACCCATAGTAGCCACCTATTAAGCTTGTAATTCTAATTTCATATAATATATATAATTTCTGTTAACCCGATAAAAAAATGGTGTATGGGTTTAACCAAAATGAGAGCTATACTCGATGTTCTCAATGCCCTAATTCATCTCCTTAATGAATAGTTTTCCGTCTATGGGCATATTTTATGTTGAGTATTGTCCATAGGACGAGATTATAGATCTACTATTGTTCTGTCACAAGCAATTTGGCGAAAGTCTCAACTATTTGTTTTCTACAAGCAAAGGCTGAAATACTTTATTATACTAAGCGACAGGCTAAAAAAATGTGGAAGGATACGTTTTGAGGAATGAGGAGAGCGCCCAAGAAAGATGGCAGAATACAGTTAAAACTCGAAATCTGCCATCGGTGCAGGAGAAAACAAACCGTGCCGCCTGGGTTAATTCTATTCTTCCTTTTAACATCGCGTTGGGACCCGTTGGAACTCTAATTCAGCTTCTTATACTCAATCTACATGGAACGGTGATTGATGTTGGCTTAGCCATCACTCTTTCCAACACGGTCATCGTACCCGCCGCAATAGTCTGGGGTTTTGCAACAGATCGTTTCCATAGGCGAAGGCCGATAATAATTGCAAGCTACTTGGTCACAGCAGGGATTCTGGTCTCGTTTCTTTTTGCAAACACTGGATACCTTGTTTCATTGCTATACGCGTTGTTTTCATTAGCATCATCCGCCGCAACAACACCGCTCAACCTTCTTATCATGGAGACAGAGCGCAAGCAGAAGTGGGCAACTGCCTTCGCCAGGTTCTCTATGATCACGAGCGTTGGTCAGACAGTGGGGTTGCTGCTGAGCGTTGCTTGGGGATTTTTCTTTTCTTTGAATTACCTTGTGGTTCCCCTAGCTATTCTCTCGGTAATATCCGCAGTTCTGTCCGTGTTAATGATAAAGGAACCCAATATAATCTTCGAGCAACAGGTGATAGTGCTGAACAAGCCGAGCTTCTTGCACCGGCTTCGAGCCGTTCCTTTCTTCTTTCTCAGGGTTCCTCGTTTAAGCGATTTCAGAAGAGTTTTCAGGAACCTAAGGTGCGAACTTACCCGGCAGGTGCCTATCCTCTACTTTTCTCTCATCATGTTCTACTTGGCGTCGGGACTCTTCAACACTTCAATTGTTCCATCTCTGGAGGCAAACAACATCTCTAACTTTTTGATTTTCCTCATCACGGCCATTGTATACATAGTTCAGATAATAACATTCAAGTATGCGGGATCTTTCACTGAAAAGAGGTCCCTCGTAAGGGCAACCGTGGAGGGGCTCGTGCTCAGGTCCGCATGTTATGGGCTTCTAGGCGTGTCATTATATGTAATTTCTGGTGTTTGGTTCTTAATTCCTGTCTTAATTTTCTATCCAGTCGCAGCGGGTATTGCCTATTCGGTATATTATACAGCATCTAACACAATGGTATTCAACACGCTTGGAGGAGGAGGGCAGGGTTATTCCTTGGGAGTATACAGCGCGCTTGTGGGAATCGCCACTCTAGTGGGTTCCCTGATTTCAGGGTTTACATCCTTTTTCCTCGGCTTCTCCACGACATTCATCATAGCTGCTGTGTTTTTAATATTATCCGCATGGCTTGCGTCATTACTGGAGCAATCTAAATCAAGCATTGACATGCCAAAATAAATCGAGTGACATTTTCCACACAAACTGATTTCTCAGCCATAAGCACACAGTATCCGATCTTCTTGCAAGAATGGCGGTTCCCAATGCTCTTGTTAAAGAAAATGGGCAGAAGGCAAGGATTTAATCGGTGAATGTTTCTCATCCACTATAACTAAGTGGACCGGAGATGTAGGCAAAATTTGGGGACCGCGGGGAATACACCGCAGAAGGAATTGCTTGTTTTTACTTGCCCTTCCTTCCTTTGGGCCCTCGCTTTCCTTTTTTGCCTTCATGTTTTTTTGGCATTTTCATCATTCCTATGAATGTCACATTAATCCATTTTCATTGCTTGGGGTTTTGCAGTTGTGCTATCCTTGCTGCCTCGATCTTTGCAATCTTTGCGTTTTGCCTGATCTTCCGGTTTTCGTCATCGATTTTCCATGAGTCGGTGAAGTTAGTCTGTCTGCATATGTGGCAACGGGTAACGATTCGGGGCGGACTGAGGCTTGATCCTATGTAACTCTGTTCTGTCTCAACGCCACATTTTGTGCATAAAATCAACATTTTGACTTACTCCTTTTTTACAATCCCTGTTTTACAGGAAAAATAAAGATATTTTTCCAACCATCCATGAATATATTATTTACTACGCTTATTCGAGATCTTTATCTCGATGGTAGAGACGTTCCTTGCTGGTTCTCCAAGGATCTCGGTATCTATGGATACCTTCTTTGTAGCACTGTCGCCGAGGAACCTTCTGCATACGACTTCTGCCACATCGACCGCTGAAGAGATTGCTCGTCCTCTTGCCTTTATGGTTATGTCGCCATTACTGAGCTGCATCAAAGCAGCCATAGCGTAGGTCATTATTGGTTTCTTTCCTATAAAAATAATATCTCTATGCTCAGATGTTTTTTCTGGAATTTGTGTATTTTCAGCCATAGTTATCCCCTTTAATGTATTTGCAATTAGATGCCGCCCTTTAATACGCACATTACTATTTAAGCAGTTCTTTAAAGCCAAGACCGATTTACCAAAAAAGTTTATGGGAAATAGTGCATTTTCTCATTCGTTTGCAACTCTACGAATGAAAAAGATTTTATCTTTTTGACAAGCTTATTAGTCTCAAACTCCAAATAGTGAAGATATAAAATAGAATGAGGTGAAATAAACATGGCAAGTCGTGAAATGCATAAGGCAACTTGCGCAGATTGTGGTAAGGAATGCGAAGTTCCATTCAAACCAGATGGAACTAGACCAGTATACTGCCGCGAGTGTTATTCAAAGAGAAGACCACCACGCAGATTCTAGATGCGTGTTTAATAACTGTGGAATTCATCGAATAAAACAAAAGCATGATTTTTTATTTTTCATCCAAATCATACAAATCACTTGTTTTCGTGACTCATCTATACATCACTTTGCATACATTCTTTCGGACATTAAAAACTCCCGGAAAATGAGCAATTACGTAAAAGAATTTATTTACATTGCGTCCAAAGCGCCTTAAAATTGAAGGGCACAAAAACCACGCTTTTCTACCTAGGTTGCTAGAAGGAATACCGCAGCTGGGACCGTTTTTCAGGGGCAGCGTCGTTTTCGGAAGTTCAGTCCATGGTCGAACTTCCTATTCCATCGTTCCCACGCAACGGCTTTCCTCGGCCGTGACGTCCGATCCTATCCAGACGCCCTGGATCGTCCCGTCGTTGCGCCCTGACCATCGCGCATAACGATCCCTATGGGCTTTCCTTCCTTTCGGTCGTTCCGCCCAAGGTTTCAGTTATTTGCTGTTGCAGGCCCTTTTCGATCTCAACTGCGGCAAAAATATAGTGGGCGCTGTAGCTCTTATCCTAGTGCACTCGTCTCTGATGCAAATAATCTTTAAAATTCAGCTGAAATTGATATGAACACTAACAAGATTGCTATCAGAACATGACCAATTATGTTAGCTTGGGGCGACATCACTGAATTAATTGATTCATTTGTATCAACTTTGCATGATAGCGTGAAAAAGATATGATAGGCGGCGTCTATAATTTGCGCCATAATAGGGAGGGGACTTTAGGAAGATTTTATAGAATAGGATCATAATAATAAGAGATTAAATCGTATTTTCTTGGAATCGTTTATGCAAAAGGCAATAATATTACTCTCGGGTGGCCTGGATTCGACAACGGCACTCTGGTCGATAAAAGATACTCATGAGGTATATGGGCTCACTTTTAGATATGAAAAAACAAACAAAAGAGAGATGAGGGCAGCCGCAAGATTGGCTAAAGCAGCTAACGTAAAGGAGCATATTATTGTAGAAGTTGGTTTTCTCAAGGATCTCGGGGAACTTATGAGTGATGAGGAACTGGAAAAGATAAACTTGCCAGACTGCTACATCCCGGCCAGGAATACAATCTTTTTTGGCATCGCTGCCTATTTCGCGGAGATCAAGGGCGCAGAGTTGATAGTCACTGGGCATAACTCTGAGGACAACTTCCCTGATTCGAGCAAGGAGTACTTTGATGCAATAAACAAAACGCTCTCCATCGGCTCGGGGCGGGGAAAGAGAGGCGCCAAGGTGACAGCACCATTTCTGGATATGGACAAGGTCCAAATACTCCATATTGCCAAGAGGCTGAAGGTTCCCTTGAACATGACCTGGAGCTGCCATAAAGATGGTAATTCGCCCTGCGGCATATGCACTGGCTGCATTGCCATGCAGAGGGCTTTGAGGGGAGTTGGTGCAGAAACTCCATAATGTCCCAAAGAATTGTCTGCAGGAAAGGTGTATATTAACGAACATATTCAAATCTAGAGCATGGGAAGCGACAGCCTCAAGGGAAAAGTGGCATTCATCACAGGTGCGAGCGATGGCATGGGAAAAGCGACCTCTTTTTACCTATCAAGTTTAGGTGCAGATGTAATACTCGCTGCGCGGAGGTTTGAAGTTGTGGGCAGTTTTGCAGATGAGATCAAGGATCATTTCGGGACGAACCCTCTCCCACTTAAGGTAGATGTTGCTCAGGATAATGACGTTAAAGCGGCAATTGCGAATGTCCTGAAGAGGTTTGGTAGGTTGGACCTTATTGTAAACTTTGCTGGCAATCCGGTAGGCTACGCCAGTGGTGACCGCAAGAAACCAGTCTATGAGCTCAGTGTAGCCCATATGAAGGAGATAGCTGAAGTAGACCATTTCGGTTCAGTGAGGATTCTCAAATATGCCCTCCCACAGATGATCAGGCAAGGGACTGGAATGATCATATTGATCTCGGCGATAACTTCTGTCTACGGCTACTCCGAGGATGTCGACTATATCCCTTATAAGAGGGCAAATGAGGGCTTGGCGACGTCAACTGCCCTGCGGTCGGAGAGAGATGGCTGGGGGGTGCGCCTCTATACATTGGCACCCGGCGATGTCTTCAACCCCTCCACCTGGAATGTCTACAGCGACGAAGAGAAACGCGAATCTCTGAAGTATGGCGTGATCGAGTCGCTATCTGTTTCGAAAATAGTCAGTTGGTTATTCTCTGGCAGGCTCAAGGAAAGGTTCGATATGAGAATGAATATAGACACTGGTGAGGTTATAGACGAGGGAAGGTATATCCCTATCCGTAATGGAGACATCATTGTTGTCGATGCCAAGACAGTCCCGAAGCTCTTTGAATCAGTCGGGGAGAACTATAGGGTTTTTGTCCCTGAAGGGTACTGAATCGTAGATTGGGTCACTGGATTTTGCCCTTTTAATCATTTAGCATATATTGGAGTTTGAAAGTGAATAATCTCATTATGGTGGAAAAAATGGCGCAGTCTGAATTGATTAACAGATATGGCAAGTTAATGTCTAAGATTAAAGAGGATATCGTCTTCCAATCGATAGGGGCACTAATCCAGTGGGACATGGAGACTAAGATGCCGCCGGGAGCGTTCAACCTTCGGAGCCAGCAACTCGGCTTATTCAGCGAGATTGAACACAAGATGGCAACGGATTTAGAAACAGGGGCCCTCCTCGAAAAGATTGAGGCGGATCCGGATCTCAATTCCTTGAGTGAATTGCAGAAGAGGAACGTCTATCTTGTCAGGAAGACGTATAATGAGCAAACCAAACTTCCAGAAAAACTGGTTTCTGAGACTGAGAGACAGAAAGTTATCTCCTATAACGTGTGGAAGAAAGCCAAGGCAATCAAAGATTTTAGCTTGTTTAAGCCCGAACTAATGAAAGTCTTTGAGCTAAAGAAGCAGGCTGCAGAAATTCTTATGGACGTCAAGGGAGCTAAAACGAAGTATGATGCCATGATCGATTATTATGAGCCAAAGATGACCGAGGATGTCATTGAAGCAACTTTCAACGAACTGAAGAGGGGCCTTATCCCAATAATCGAAAAGTGCATAAATGCAACAGCTAAGCCGGAACGATCAGTCCTGAATCGGTTGGTTCCGGTTGCCGTCCAGCAGGAGATCTCAAAGTCCATCGCAAATTTTATTGGTTACGACATTGCCTCGGAGAAAGCTAGGGGAAGGATAGACGAAACGGAACACCCGTTCACCAATGGCTATTACGATGACGTAAGGATAACGACGCATTACTTTGAAGACAATTTTCTCCCCTCAATCTTTTCAATTCTCCACGAAGGGGGCCATGCGATGTACGAACAGAGTCTGAACAGGGAATGGATGTACCAGCCCGTAGGCGCTGCCTGCTCGTATGGCTTCCACGAGTCGCAATCTAGGTTTGTTGAGAATGTTGTCGGGAGATCTGGCGAGTTCTGGTCATACTACCTACCAGAGCTAAAGCGGATCACTGGCATTGCTCTTTCAGACGTCGAGCTGGATCAGCTAGTCCGCGCAATCAATGTCGTTGAGCCCTCTAAGATCAGGATCGAGGCTGATGAGGCAACGTATTCTCTCCACATAATAATCCGCTTTGAACTCGAGAGGGATCTCTTCGCGGGGAAGATAAACGTGGACGAGCTCCCTCAGGCTTGGAATCAGAAATACAGGGATTATCTGGACGTGGAGATCGAGAATGACTCCGAAGGAGTGATGCAGGACGTCCATTGGTCTCAAGGCTCCTTCGGATATTTCCCATCCTATGCGCTGGGAAACATATATTGTGGTCAGATAATTAACAGGTTGAACCAAAACATGCCACAGTGGCACGAGGCTTTAAAAAACGGGAAATTCCAAGAGATAAGGGAATGGCTCACCGAGAATATTCACAGCCACGGAAACATTTACAATCCACTCGATCTGCTCTACAGGATTGCGGAAGACGGAATCAACTCCAAGCACTTCATCGAGTACCTCGACGAAAAATATGCAAAAGTCTATGGCTACTAGCGGGAGTCCCACTTTTTCCATCTATTTTAATTTTAGGCGCGGCAATTTTGTGCCATAGTTAACTTTTAGTATTGCCGATAAGAGAGGATACCATCTAGTCTGAAAGAGTGAAATTCAATGGGTCCTTTGGAGGTCAAGGTTTCAGCTCCCGCGACCATCGCCAACCTCGGCCCGGGGTACGATCTCGTGGGTCTGGCGCTGGAAAAGCCAAGGGATACCCTTACAGTAAGCATATCCAAGGGTGGTATAGACAAACTGAAGATCTCGGGCGTGGGGAGTGAGACAATCTCGCCGTCTCCAAGGAAGAACGCTTGTATGGTTGCAGGAAGGGCTGTCCTCGAAGCAGCCGGCAAAAGCTCTCACTCGCTGGAGATGGCGCTTTCAAAGGGCGTTCCGCCGCGCATTGGAATGGGCAGTTCTGGGGCCTCTTCTGCGGCTGGGGCTTTTGCGGTCAACCTACTTTTAGAGAAGCCCTTCAGTTACGAGGAATTGTTGCGCTGCGCCATGGAAGGGGAGAGAGCTGCCTGTGGTACTCCACACGCTGACAATGTTGCGCCTGCACTGCTCGGCGGGGTAACTGTGATCCTTGGCTTTGATCCCTTGAGAGTAATGAGGCTTGACCCGCCCAAGGAGAGCGAGATCGTGATAATATCACCCAAGCTCGACCTGGGAGATGAGAAGACGAAGCTTGCCAGGGACGTTCTTCCTGCCACAGTCCCGCTTCCAACCTTGGTTAGGCAGATGGGGTCGTACTCATCGCTTATCTTGGGACTGATGATTAAGGATCTGAGGATGACCGGGCGCGGAATCTCCGGGGACGTGATCATAGAGCCCGCTAGGGCGAAGTTGATTCCGGGTTTCAACGGACTCAAGGATGCTGCACTTGAAGCAGGCGCTTACGGGTTTTCCATAAGCGGGGCAGGACCATCTGTCTTTGCCCTGTGCCCAGTCAAAAAGGGAAAAGATGTGGGCAGGGTTGTAAAGGAACGGTTCGCGAAGGAAGGTGTAGCTTCGGAATGCGGAGTTTACAGATGCGGCGAGGAGGGCACAAAGATTGTTTCCTAAATCGCGTATCAGGTGCATTGGTTGCGGCAGGGAGTATGGGAGCAGTGAGATCATATACAAGTGCCAGAGTTGCGGCTCGCTCCTCGAGATCATAATCGAGCCCCCAAAAGCTACCCTAGCTGAGATGTCGAAGCGGCCCCTTGGCGTCTGGCGCTATAAAGAATTCCTCCCTGTCGATGAGGGCGCAGAGATATTCTCGCTACAAGAAGGCGGCACTCCATTGTATAGGTGTGAGAAGCTCGCGAAGTGGGCTGGCGTCAAGAGCCTCTACATCAAGTTCGAGGGCGCAAACCCGACATGTAGCTTCAAGGACCGCGGCATGACCCTTGGGGTGACCAAGGCGAAGAGCCTCGGCTCGAGAGCGGTCGCATGCGCGTCCACTGGCAACACATCCGCCTCGCTCTCAGCGTACGCAGCCCGGGCGGGCCTGACTTGCTATGTCATCCTCCCAGCAGGCAAGGTCGCCATGGGGAAGCTGGCACAGGCGCTTATGCACGGGGCGAAGGTCATAACGGTGAAGGGGAACTTCGACGATGCGTTAAAGCTCGTAGTAGACCTTTCAACCAAGATGGGGATCTACCTTCTCAACAGCATCAACCCCTGGAGGCTTGAGGGGCAGAAGACACTTGCCTTCGAGGTCGTCGACCAGCTAGGTCATGTGCCCGAGTTCCTGACGGTACCTATGGGCAACTGCGGTAACATCTCGGCGATCTGGAAGGGCTTTGGCGAATTTAAGGCTGCAGGAGTGACAAAGACTCTTCCCCGGATGTATGGCGTCCAAGCGGAGGGCGCCTCACCAGTCGTAAACATGCTGAGGGAGGAGGCTAGCACCTTCGAGCCAGTTATTAACCCCGAGACTGTGGCTACAGCCATCAGGATAGGCAATCCAGTGAACTGGCCCAAGGCAGTCAGGGCGATAAAGGAGTCAAAGGGACTCTTTGACACAGTGTCGGACGATGAGATTATCGAGGCGCAAAAGGTGATCGCTTATGTGGAAGGCATAGGCGTCGAGCCAGCGAGCGCCGCATCAGTTGCGGGAGTCAAGAAGGCAATCATAAACAGGAAGATAGGCAAAGAGAGTGAGATCATCTGCGTCTGCACCGGGCATCTGCTGAAAGATCCCGAAGAAGTCATAAAGGTCTGCGGCAGGCCTGTCGAGATACCCCCTGATCTTAAGGCGGTCTCTGAGTTGCTCTTCTCCTCCTAGCAGAAGATCAAGTGGAAGCGGCTTCCCTAAGGGACCTCTCTTCTACCATCTCGAACGGCTTCAGGATCCTCGTCAATATATCTGTGCGGGTGATCATGCCAACTGGCTTTCCCTGCGCATCGACAACGACAAGGCGCCCTATGCTTGACCTTCTCATCCTCTCCATTGCTTCTAGGATGTCTTCTTCCGAGCTGATTATCACGGGCCTCCGGCTGGTAGCTTCTGAAACCGAAAGGTCTTCCCTTCCCTCGCTCATGCACCTCGCAATGTCGTAACTCGTGAGCATGCCCACCAAGGCGCCGTTGTCTATGACAGGTACTGCCCTTATGAATTCTTTGTAGATTATCCCGGCCGCCTCCTTGATGCTAGCCTTTGCGGGGATGGTGACAAGACGCTTCGACATGACGTTCTGGACCTTCTCCTTGGGTATGCTGATCAGGTTTATGACGTCGAGCAGAATCTCGCCGTGAAGGTCATCTCGTCCAGTGACTTTTCCTTCGATGATCATCCTGCCAGATGGGGTCGGACCGACCACGAGGTCGCCACCCGTGTTTATCATCGAGAGACTACCTATGACCTTCAACATCGCCTGGCAGAAGTCAGGGCTGAAGACGCTCTTGAAGAGGATGTCCGTAACCGTGATCTCAGTTTTTTCCCCATTCAACGTATAGACTGGCACGGATAGAGATCGGATATTCTGGGGGACGTTGAACCCCTCGTACGCTTTGCTGGTCGGGACATACCCCCCTTTAGGACCAGGCACAGCCTCGACGAGGCCAATCGCTCTTAGGACTGGCATTATGTTCCTCACTGTCCCCTCGTCTCGCTCAGTCCTGTGAGCAATCTCCTTACTCTTGACGAGGGACCGCTTCTTATCGTAGAGCTCGATAAGGGCAATTACTATCTCCTTCTGCGGAGCTGTTAGAGAGACCAAAATCCCACCCACTCTTCAATTATAAATAATTATCATTATTTATAATATAATTATATCGGTTGAGAACTGACGGTGAGAATCTGAGGTCAACGTGATTAATGATAAACTATCCACTTGAAGTGAGGTTAGATAAGAAACTGATGAAGTTGTGTTGATAAACTAAAGTTTTTGCTGTTCAAGCGGCATTACTGGCTCGGTCTTTTCTCTCAGAGCAAGGACTCCGCCGATGAGCAGTAGAATGAAGGATATTAACCCCAATAGACTTGCACCAATTAGTACCGATATAGCACCAAGTATCATTAGAACTCCACCTCTCTTTTTTCCAACTGCAGCACCGCTGATGCCGAGAATGCCTGCCACGACGCACAGACCTATCGATGTATATAACACGCTCGTGCTTAGTCCAGTATTTGTGGTGAGTGAGAGCACTACTATTAGGAAAGCAATAATTCCACCAATAAGACCGAATTGGGAACTATTTATCATATGTTCACCTTTTGGTATACTAATGATGAAAATGCCAATATCCAACACGTTTTTGGTTTCAGCATTTATTGACTACCTTGATGGTTAAATCGTATTTTTTAGACCATGCTTCGAAGATCTCTAGCTCATGGCTTTCGAGAATTCTGCTGAATCTTAGCCAGCCACTCTTTGCCTTTGTCTCTGGAGGCGCATCCTCTGGTTTCCAGATGCAGTTTACAGGGCAGTTGGTTATGCAACTAAAATCATCCTGGCACTTGTCCCAAATGAGCCGGGCTTTGTTGTTCTCATCGAGTTCCCAAGCCTCGAACGGGCACACAACAACGCAGGTATCGCATTCTATGCATAAGAATTGGTCCACGACAACTCTTTTGAACTTTCCTAGGTCATTCCCACTAACCAAATACATCTACCTCAGTATTCTATTGATGTCATAAGCTTTTTATAAGATGCTTCGTTCTCTACTTAAAACTACCAATTCGTTAATACACTTGACATTTAGTAAATGAAGGCATTCGGTCATTTCCATAAAAAGTCATAATGAAAAAGTGAGATTTAGGATCCTTTTTTGATTTAGAATTAAAATTAATCCCCTCCAAACCCAAACTTCACTCATAATCTATAATTCAACAACTCGCTACCTCTTACTCTCACTTTCTCTCACTACGCATGGACTGAAGCTTTTTGCAAAATTATTCAGCTAGAAGCTGATTATCATTGTGGATGGCGCTCATCCTCACCTGTAAGTCCCCTGCCAGTTATAGCCTCTATCCACTCCCTTGCATTCATCAGATAAGGGGATCCGGGATGTCTTTTAACGAAGGCGTGACTCAGCTTCACAGCCAATGGGGGTATTATGGCCGCCTTGTCAAGCAGCTCCTCATTGGAGAAGAAGGCCCTTGTGGGGCCGTCGTAGATCACGCCACCATGGTACATGACTATTACCCTCTTAGTGTATTCTGAGACCAAGGTCATGTCGTGAGTTATGACCACTATGGTGGTTCCTTGGCGGTTTAGTTTTTCAAGTAGCTGCATAATGTCTTCGGACATTTTGTAGTCTTGGCCAGTGGTGGGTTCATCGACTATCATCACCTTCGGCCTCATGGCTAGAATGGATGCGACCGTCAGGCGCCTCTTCTCCCCCTTCCCCAGGAATAATGGATCCTCATCCACCTTGCTGCTAAGACCCACGGCTGCGAGAGCTTCCCTTGCTCTCGTGTCCATCTCAGACTCAGGCACCCTCATGTTCTTGAGGCCGTAAACGACCTCGTCATAGACTCGCCTCATGAATATCTGATGGTCAGGGTTCTGGAAAACATAACCGACGTATTCGGGGATCCTCTCCACAACCTTCTTGTTTCTGAGATCTTGGCCTGTGATCTTGATATCGCCTGTATACTTTCTGTATATGCCGGCGATTATCCTTGAGATTGTAGTCTTCCCTGCCCCGTTCTGCCCTATGAGCCCAACAAACTCCCCCTTCATGATCGAGAAGTTGACGTCCTTCAGCGCATGAGTACCGTCGTCGTACCAGAAGTTGAGGCTATCTGCGCGTATGATCTCCTCCTCCTTCGGGACCCCTTCTACCTCCTTTTGGAGTGGATATAGCTTTCTGTCACCGATTAAATTCATCGTTTCGTCGATGGTGAACGGCACCCTTTTGCCGAACCTCAGGTCTGCGCCGTAGCCTATTCTAGCTATGTCCGAGGAGTACAGTCCATGTTCCTTGAAGAGTTTCATCTGCGAGTAGACCTCCTCCATGGTTCCGTAGGCGATGGCCTCGCCTCCATCTATGGCCAAAACCCTGTCGGCATACTTCTGCATCACCTCGGGGTTGTGCTCCACTAGTATGATGGTCAGCTTGTATTCCTTACGGATGTTGTCTATGGCCTTCATGATGCTAAGTTTGCCCTCAGGGTCAAGGTCCGAGGTGGGCTCGTCCAGCACTAGCACCTCGGGTCTTAGTGCTAGGAACGAAGCGATGGCTGCCCTCTGTTTCTGGCCACCGGATAGTTCACTCGGGTGTACCAGGTCAGCGACTGGCCAGAGTGATCCTAAGCCCACTATCTCCAACGCCTCCTTTGCCCTTCTCGTTATCTCATCCGCTGGCAGGCCGAGGAGCTCCATTCCAAAGGCTATCTCGTGGAGTAGGTCCATTCTGAGGAACTGGTTTTCGGGGTCCTGGAGAAGCAACCCCATCTTTGGGGCTGTTTGCTCCCTCCCGACTATCATATCCCTAGTCAAGCCCATCTTCTCGTCCTTTGCGTTCGCCACCTTCGTGAGTGTCTCTCCAAAGGCCTTTATCTCGCCCTTAACATGCTCAGCCTCTTCGCCTTGCTCAGGTCTGAAGAGGTGGGGTACTATGCCTGTCAGCGCGTAACAGAGCGTTGTCTTGCCGGCTCCGCTTGGTCCGATTATTCCAAAGAATTCCTCCCTGTTCACCTCGAAGTTCAGGTCCTTGAGAGCAAAGGGGTTGTCCTGCCCAGCAAATGACGGATACTTCCACCAGAAGTTCTTCACCTCTATGATCGGCATAGGTTTCTCACCTTATCACCAAAGACGTTATGGTATGGCCAAGCACAACGGTGTAAACAAGAAATGCAATCAGGATCGCTATGACCAGGACATCCATATAGGAAAAGTTCTTTGTCTCCCTGTAGCCTTTCACCTTTTTTGCACTTTCAAAGCCCCTCGCGTAGAGGGCAACGCCCATCTCGGCTGATCTCTTGATCATGGAGGCGACGAGTGGTATTGAAATGCGGGCTAGATCCATTACGCGCGCGAGCACATTCTTCCTGAAGACCGCGGCGCCCCTTGCCCGTTGGGCGATCTTTATGTTTTCATAGTCCATCAATATGATATTCAGGTTTCTGAACATAAGGGCGGTGTAGAAAGCAGCTTTAAAGGACGCTTTAAGCTGGAGCAGTGCACCTGCTATCTCCGTATCTCTAGTAGTTAGCAGGAAGAGAAACGACGTGTAGATGAGGACGCCATATCCCAATGCCTTGGCAGCAGCCACATTGACAGCCGCAGATGGGAGGGTAAAAGAGTGGGCACTACCAATGGCGATAACCGCCCACGTATAGGGGAAGCTATCCAAGGCGGCAGGGGTAATGGAGATGAACCATAGGATCGCTGCGGCTAGTAATGGCCAAAGTAGCACCCGCATCCTATAGTAGAGCAAAGCAAAAACCCCTAGAAATATAATGGTTGATACCCCTAGTGGAATGTACCCCGGCCATATGTAGAAGGGGAGCCGGGAGCCGGGAAGACTATGATTGAAGAAGAGCCACCAAAAGAACTGACCAAATAGCACGGGCACAGCAAGCAGAAGGTAGGATGAAACCAAGAACTTGGTGCACCCTGCCAGAGAAAGCAGCACCATCACGAGCGCAAAAAGAAGGAGAAGGCCAATGATATCCGGCCCCCCACTTGCCACAGATATATTAAACATGTATAACGCGACAATGGACATCACCACGATCATAAACAGTTTTGTGATGACATGTAGTTTTTCGACTGGGGTGCCGACTTTCATCGAAAAAATAAAAGTTCGCACGTACTCTTTTTTTGTACGTGCTTCTGTGTCTTCTCTGGCCATATTTTGCGATCCAGCCGGCTTTGTTTGCTAGTTTGTTTGTTCATTTGCTTGTCAGGTTAACCAGCCGTGGTTGACTAAGCCCTGCCTCTCAACGAGGCTTGTTAGTCCTTTGACAAGTATCGGGGTAATGATTATCATTGCTAGTCCATCGCCAACGAACCAGCCCGCCCACCAGATCCAGTATGCATTTGCTGGAACAAGACCTAGCCAATATTCGAAGCCTATGCCTAGCTCAGCGCTGATGGCGTTCAGCACCAGTGCGTTTATGAGGATGAACCAAAACCACGCCTTGCCCCTACTAGTCTTAGTACCTCTCACCTCCTTGTCAGTCAGATCACGCATCAGTGGATCTATGCCCCGTTTAGCCAAGATTCCCCTATAGACAATGAACATGATCAGGAATGGCACCAAGTCAGAGAGTGCATAGAGAACAGAAGGTACAACCCCTAGGCCAACCATTAATCCTGCGCCTATTACGCATCCTATGTATCCGCCTAGCGCCCCCCACACACCCCACCAAAGAGTGAAGACAATAATGAAAGGGTAGACGAAGTAGAATAGTGAGATCCCTGAATAGCTTAGTGGTCCCAGCAACACTACGCTCAGATAGGACAGGATTATGATCACAGCTATCTGGACTATGTAGAGAGTGTATTGTATTGATGAGACTGGTCTTCCGCCGCCGAGCCTTAGTGTGTAGTTACTCCATGGATATTTAGCTTTCTCAGTCATTTTTCATTCCTCCGGAGTTAGCCTGCCAGCAATTTTGACAACGATCACAATTGCTGCTAGATAAGATGTTTTTCATAACACCCACAGATTTAATGGTCTGGTCGAACGTTTATATAAATTTATGCCCTGATGATATTTTCCATGACATGCAAAGTTGATATAGCTGATTATCAGAAAATAAGATAAGATATTTATTCAGGAGTTTTATGCTCTAGAGAGCGATGGTATGATTATTTTCTATCATATATCTAATAATTATCGCTGTTGAAAGTTTCTGAAAGCTCTGCAGAAAAGTTGTTTAATATGATTCACTTTAGGAGTCCACCAGATGGGAAAAAGAATGAGTGATCAGCTGGTTTGCGAAAAACTGACAAAAATCTACAGTAATCGCAATATCAAAGCCCTGGACTCCGTGAGCTTCGCCATCCCTTCCAGCGGTATATTCGTGCTCATAGGCAGAAATGGTTCTGGGAAGACCACACTGGTGCGCATTCTGGCAACGGAGCTTGAACCCACGTCTGGAAGTGCCACCATAGATGGCATAGACGTAGTGAAGGAGCCCAAAAAGCTTCGGGAGAAGATAGCCATAGTCCCCCAGGAAGCACGACCAATACCTTGGATGACGCCTATGCAGACAGTACTTTCCTATCTGCTGTGGCGAGGTTTCAATGTCGGCGAGGCCAAGCGAAGGGCTACAGAGTCCCTTGAGAGGCTGAAGCTTGGTGATTATTCCGATACATTGAATCGAATGCTCTCAGGGGGGATGAAAAGGAAGGTGCTGGTCGCCACAGTCCTCTCCTCGGAGGCTGACATAATATTCCTAGACGAACCTACTACAGGACTCGACCCGATCTCAAGAAGGGAGTTTTGGGATATCCTCAGGGAGATCGCAAAGAAGCGCTTTACCTTCCTCACAACCCACTATCTTGAAGAGGCAGAGCAGCTGGCCGATAGGATTGGCATAATGGATCGTGGTAGACTTATCAACATCGGGACCCTTGAAGAGTTGAGGCAGAAGATAAGGTATAACTACAGTATGAGGCTCATTTCGCGACCACCGGATCTTGAAGTCAAGGATGGAGAAATACTAACCGGCAGAGATGGACAGACGAGGATCCTCACCGTGGAGGAGGAGGCCTTCCGGATCTCGAGGGAGCTTTCCAAAGAAGGGCTAAAGTTTACCATCAACCCAGTTTCGCTGGATGATATTTTCTTTTATCTTGTTCGGCTAGGGGGTCGGGAGGGAGGCGATGGGAGTGCCATTGGAGAAACAACAGAATAGGAGCAAATTCAGCCAGATCCTCGCTGCTGTGCTCGTCAACTCTATCTATGAGATGAGGAACTATCCTGTTATCCTGATCAACACGGTTCTCTCGCCCCTCTCCTTTCTGATCTTGATATTCTTTGTCAGCCAAGGAAGACTCCTGGGGGTTGCAATTGAAGGTGGTCTTATAATGAGTATGTTCTCCAGCGGCATAGGGGTCATGTCGGATCTCTCGCATCTGAAGAACGATTTCAAACTTCAGGATATGGTAGTCAGCTCACCAACTGGATGGCAGATATACATGTTCGGGATTGCCATCTCTGAGATCGTGTATTCCCTACCTGCTTTGACCGTTCTTGCATTGCTTGCGTATTATTACCTTACTCTCAGCGCCGCAAGCGTCATTGAGCTCCTAGCTGTACTACTTTTAATGTTCCTTGCTTCAATGGCGATCGGCTTCACTCTCTCAACATTTTCCAGTGATATAGTCCAGAGTTTCGCCTTTTCCAGGCTCATTTCCACGCTTTTTTCAACCGTGCCACCAGTATACTACCCGATTACCTACATCCCCATGCCTTTCAGATATCTGGCATACCTTTCTCCAACAACCTACGCTGCGGAGCTGGCACAGAGCATCGCAGGATACATAAGATTGTCGACCATGATGGTAGCCATTAGTTGGTTAATACTGATAGCCGTAGCAGTGGGGCTATTCATGGTGGCTAGAAGCAAGGCAAGGTGGAGAGAGATCTAGCAGCAGAAGTGAGGAAAATAATTTTGTTGTAAGAAAAATTCTAATAATAGATGAGGAATCAATCAAGATCTCTCGCAACTGGGACCCCCAAGTCAGGTTAAATACGCCTGTGGGCCTACAATAGTGCAATAAGACCAGAGTCAAAAGGACATCTAATCCAGTTATGGTCCTAATTGTGCATATTTGGTTTGAGTTTGGGGTTAAATTTGAATCTTCTCACAATTTGCTCCCCATGACCGATTAAAAGTATGGAAAGGCTTGATGCGGGCTTTATTCGCTAGCTAGCCTAGGCAGTAATGAAAATTTGCCCTTGGTTTAAGTTCTATGATATGACTCGCCCTATGGTCTAAAAGTATTCTGATTTATGATATAAGATAACATTTTGCACGATATTGTAGATTCCATTTTTAAATCGTATCTGTTGAGGAGGTAATTTGTGAGGCTGTATTGTTTTCAGTGTTCTTTCTGAATTGTCTTGTTGTATACCAAGCTACCAGTACTGCGAGGACAGCTAACGCGAAAAGTACTGCCTCAAAGGTAGGGAGTCCCCAACTCTGTTCGAAGGGAACTAAAAAATCAGCAAAGCCCATGGGTAGGGCAATTAGGAATAGCCGTTTTTTGTGAAGATAAGCCGCAACAAAACAGAGGTAACCCCAAGCTGTATGAAATAAAATGGAAGATATTCTTTCAAGGATGCCCAGAGCAACTGACTGCAATGCTTGTGCGGCGGGTGCAAAGTATCCGGGTGCACTTTTGTATAGTTGGTCATAGAGTGTTTGCGCCAACGATGTGTTTGTTGAGAGAATACCGTAGTAGGCAACAAGGCTAATTAGCGGAAGAATACCCAATAAAACGGCATTTTCCCAGAAAGCTAGTCCTGCGCCGTAAGCTTCTGCGTCCTTTCTTTCAAGTTTGCCGTGTGAAATCGCATACCATGCGACAAAATATGCGAGACCCACCTCAAAGATTACTGTTTGAAGCCCATAATAAACGCCTAATTCTACATTGTTTAATACAATGTTAATGGGTAGACTTTGTACTGCATATTTGAGCGCGATAGCTATGGCATAGGCCATAAGTGAATATACAAGCACAGTTAGGTGAAAGCGGCGCTTAGAATGCCAGTAAACTAAGAGTGCTGAAGCGATAATGATTACAATTATAGGTTGAAGGATAAAAAGAAGGTCGATGTTCTGCATAATTATCATTAACTAAGTGATTTTAAAAAATCTTCTGCGCGCCAGTTCGTTGCTAATTTAGCTTATCTATGTTTGTTTTACTCATTTGGCGAGTAATATCATGGATAAAGTTTTGTCCAACTGTTTAGTCGAAGTGCTGTCAAGGTTTTTAAAAGCATTGCAATCATGCAAAGCAGCACCTGTTTATCGGCATCCTCGGCAAGGCCTAGATCGGTTGCATATATGCAAAGTAATCAGCTAAAGACCCAATCTCTTCATAAGTTCTGGATCAGGTTCCATCATGCCTGACTTTGGCAACTGTGGAATTAGACTCTTCATTTTCGGGTTCAGCTCAAGCGCCTTTTTCAAAGCTACTATTGCCTCCTCCTTTCTGCCCCTCTTCAGGTTTATCATTCCGAGATCAATGTATGCATCATCGCTCTTGGGGTCAAGTATTATGGCTTCCTCTATTATACGCAGCGCATCTTCATTCATTTCCCTTGCCATGAATTCTTCGCCCTCATCAATCAATCTGTAGATTCGGTGCATCGTTAAAAGCCTCTGGAGCTCACCGATAGGATCCCTGTGATCCTCTACCCTCAGGTCAATCAACCTATGGACGCCTTCACCTTTGCAGTTTTTCCTGACAACTAAAAGTGCAGAAGATTGCCTGCCCCTTGCGTCACCACCTGCTGCTTCAGCCCCTTTAAGTGCTGCCATGATCTTATCCGGCAGTGCCCCCTTTGTACTTTCGAACATCTCAGCCATTTGGTCGACTACTTCCTTCCCTGTCAAGATGTTTCCCTGAACCGTAAACCCTTTTCCCGTCCTGCTGCCTGCCCAATCCAGGCAACTTCTTCCGGTGTAGGAAGCCGCATTACCCTTAGCATCGATTATGCCTATCTGTCTGAAGTCTCTGCCCGGATCCTCCTTTGTTAGCTTCTCCAAGATCTCATCAACTGCAATCCCTTGCCCTAGAAGGGCCAGCCCTTTCGGACCATATGTGAGATTTACAAAGGACTGTGTGGCCACTGCGCCAATCCCTGCCTCCGCCCATGGTACAGCAGAACCAACTGAGAAGTACCTTGATTGCACACCCACACCCAAGTCCTTGGTTTCAGGGTCGAATGCCACAATTGAGAAAGTTGAGGAAAGGCTTGCTAATCTGCCGGTCGAAAACTTCATGAAAATAGACTGATCGCATGCACTTTTTTAAGTTAACTATAACCACTAGGAATAGCGGACAGCGGGCAAAAAATTTTGAATCCAAGAAGCACCTTGACTTTGAATAACTCCTAAAATTAGAGTTAATGAAAGAATGAAGAGTATATGTCGATCCCGTTGGGTTCCCCCTCACTTTTTGTTTACCAATTGTGAGTAGCAACTGATCTAATCGATTTCTAAGGGCATACGACCTTTTTTTAACCTGAAAGTCTATCATTACTCATTGGAGATTAATATGAATCCTGTAATTGAGCTAATCTTGAAACGACAATCAGTTCGCTCGTATGAAGCAAAAGCGATTGCCAAGGAGACAAAAAACGATATCATTGACGCAACATTGCGCGCCCCTACGGCTGGAGGTATGATGCTGTATTCGATCTTAGAAGTAACAGATCAAACAATAAAAGATGCATTAGCCAAGAGCTGCGATAATCAACCATTTATAGCTAAGGCACCATGGGTCTTACTTTTTCTGGCTGATTATCAACGGTGGTTTGATTATTTCAATGTATCTGGGGTCAGGGAGGCATGCGAGAGGGCTAACATCCCAATGAGGAAACCAGAGGAGGGAGACTTGTTCTTGGCATGCTGTGACGCCGTCATCGCAGCGCAAACAGCCGTTATCGCAGCAGAATCACTAGGTATTGGATCTTGCTACATAGGAGACATAATGGAAAACTACGAGATTCACAAAAGGCTCTTCAACCTGCCCCAATATGTCTTCCCAATTTGCCTTCTCTGCTTTGGATACCCTACAAAAGAGCAGAAGGAACGAGAACCTACGCTCCGATTTAAACGAAAGTTTATAGTATTTGAAAACAAATACACTCGATTAAATCAGATGGCCTTTGAAGAGATGCACCGAAACCTTTACGAACGAATCTTTCAAAGTAGAAAAGAGGTTGAAGGCGCTAGCAATTTAGGGCAACTTATTTACAGAAGCAAATTTAATTCCAACTTCTCAAGGGAAATGAGCCGATCGGTGCGCGCAATATTGAGGGCATGGAAAGAAGATTGAAATGTTAAGCTGTCTTCTCTCCATAACCATCACAGTCAATTGGATCTTTTTTACATAATAAGATCTTTTATATTGCATACATCTGAGTGATCAGTCAGGAATCCAGATATCACCAAGGATCTTTAGAGCATTGCTAACTCATTGAATTAATGAGATTCTTGCTGCTAAAAAACTCTCTAAGGCTGTGTAGTTTTATATCTTAATCGCGGATATGCAAAGGTGAAATGAAAAAAAATGAGCATGACACCGAATATCGTTGTTGTGGGTGCGGGAGCAATAGGTTCGACATTAGTGGGTTGGCTATTTCCTCATTATACTAATATTTATCTACTGGCCCGAGGGGAAGGCGCTCGAGTTATCAAAGAGCAGGGCTTGAGACTATATCCAAAAGAAAAATCTGATGAGATTGTTACGTTCAAAGTGAACGTCATTGAATCATTAACTGAAATTGCCAACCCCGAAATTCTGATTATTGCTGTTAAAAATTACGATTTAGATGCGACTTCTCGAGAATTAAGAGCACAATTAGGTTCTGCTGAACCGATTGTGGTGGGAATTCAGAACGGCGCGAAAAATCAAAGCATACTTCCGCAATATTTTACAAAGGTTTTGTATGGCGTAATCTCTTTTAATGCATGGCGAGATGCTCCCGGGGTCATCGGCCATGATCCAACAGGATATATTGTACTTGGTACACCGACAAACGATCATGTGGAAGAATTAAAATTGGTTTCCCAGCTTCTAAACTTAGGTTTGCATTGCTCGATTACTGATCGATTACAGGATGCTGTGCATACGAAATTGATTATTAATCAAGCGAATGCATTAATGACCATAGTGGGATTCCAACAACGACCCATCAAATCGTTTAAGATCCTGATCAAATTGACGTTATCACTATTCTTGGAATGTATACAATTGGTTCAAGCAGCAGGGTTTCACGAATATCGTATAGGGAAGTTACCCTCTTGGAAATTTGTTCAATTTGGGGCCAAGATGCCTGCGGGCTTAGCTACGGTGTTTTACAAGATGAATTCGAAGAAAGTAGGGCTTAATAGTATGTCGCAAGATGTTTTCGGGGGACGAACCAATACTGAAATCGAATCGTTGACAGGGTATATGATCGAGCTAGCACACCGCACCAACTTTCCCGCGCCAATTAATGAAACCATCTATGAGATTGCGAAGGAGCGTTTTGGACCGAATTTTAAACCGATCTCAGAAATTGACCTCTGGGAAAAAGTGCAACAGCGTATTCATTCCACCAAAAACAAATAAAAAAACCAAACTTCTCGAGTTTGATAATTTATATCCTTTTTCGATAAAATCTATTTTTTACCAATCTGAACTAATTTTTCCTTGGATGAGCCCAGAAAGACGAATTGCTAATATTTCGAAATAGGATAAAAAGTTAAGTCCCTACTGGAACGTTGGGTTAGAGTTTTATCCCAAATAAACAGATATATTTTCATGGCTGAAACGCTTATCAAGAAATACTATTCCGAGCAAGGTATTAGGGAATGGAGAAGGCTCGTCAGTGATGTTTACCACGGGTTGGAATTCGATACTACGAAATATTTCATGCGAAAATACCTTCCAAAGAAAGGCCTCGTCTTAGACGTGGGCGGTGGTCCGGGGAGATATACAATTGAGCTTGGAAAAATGGGTTACGACGTAGTTCTGGTTGATTTGTTACCTGAAATGTTGGAGCTAGCAAAAAAACAGATTAAGAGGTCGGGAGTTTGGAAGAGAGTAAGTCAAATCACACAAGGCTCAATTGACGATCTTAATATGTTCGAGAATGAAATCTTTGATGCCACTATCTGTCTAGGTGGGCCATTGTCACATATCGTAAATGAGACAAGAAGAGAGAGAGCAATCGATGAGTTGATCAGGGTTACGAAGAAAGACTCACCTGTTTTCATTTCTGTTATCGGGAGAATCGCAGTCTTGGTCAGTGAATTGATCCGCGCTCCTGAAGAAATAGAACTTGAAATCTTTCCAAGAATAAGAGACACGGGAGACTACTATGGCGGCTATGGGTTTGCCCCCTGCCATTTTTATCAACCTGAGGAGCTGAAGAAATCTCTTGAGAAAGGAGGACTTGAGGTTCTAGAGATGGTAGGACTCGAAGGACTAGCCAGCGGTCATCGAAGGGAGACAAATAGGTTAGCTAAAAAATATCCGGGAGCTTGGAAAATCTGGTGGGAGACACATTTGAAAACTTGTGCGTTTGATACAAGTGTAGGAATCAGCGAACATTTTATGGCAATATGCAAGAAGCCGTAAGATCAGTCATACGCTAGCGTGTGCTTTCTATTTAAGGTAATATCGGTTACCATCAAAAACTACGCTTTGAGTTTGAGAAAGGAAGTTTACGATATTATCCTTCACAGTAGAGAATTGTAGATTATGTCTTTAATATCGTCCCCTAATTTTCAATTTTTTTAAAAGTAAAAAAGTGAAGCTGCATCATTTTTCTCCACTCGCCGTTGGTTAAAATACCGATCGGTCTCGGATCCTTTTTTACAAATTCGAGTTCAGAATTGATTATATTAGACTTGCAACAGAACAGGTAATATTATTGGTGGAGTATTAAAATGTCCTTCTGCCCAAAGTGTGGTCAAGATCTCAAAGAGCAGGTGAATTATTGCCCTAATTGCGGCTTCCCTATCGGGTTCCAGCAACCTGTGAGTCCTCCAGCTGCTGCGCCTGCTAGGGCAAAGGGATTCCTAACAGGCCCGATTACTTTTGCCTCGATCTGCTGTCTTATGATTGGTGTGGGAGGTATTATCCTCAGCTTTGCCCTTTTTGGCTTAGCAATTGGGATCGGTGGGCGAAATATTGCTTCCAGTACCTCTGGGTTGATGAAAGTAATCATTACGGTTGGGTTATCGTTTGGAGTTGGAATAGGGATTATGCTCCTTATCGTTGCTGTCATTCATTTGTTAGGATGGTATTGGCTTTGGGGTGTAAAGCTGATGGGAGGGGTTGTGGGGATAGTAGGTGGTCTCATTGATGTATTTGCTGTAATCTTTGGAATGATGTGGCTCACAATATCGGTCCTTCCCACTCTGGGGCTGTCTTTGTTGGCTGTGCCCTTCCTCTTACCGATCCTGGTTGTGATTTCTCTGCTGGGAATAATGATGCTCATCATGATATCTCTTGGTTGGAAAACTCTGGAATAAAAATGTTGATCATTTGGTGTTTTAAAATTTAAACCCAAACCCGAATCCATTCATTATCTCTAACACGATAACTTACTGATTAGCTACATGAGAAGTTTTTGCTAGAGAGGGAGAGGGGTTGTTAACCCCAAACCCAAACCCATTTTCTTTCCTGCTTTTATTGCTCCCTCTCTGCAAATAGCAAACTTTTTCATAACTATTATAAATAGTTTGTTAGATTTTAAGCTAGTGTGTTTTAATGTTAAACATATATACCTATTTAATAATTTTAAAATTTAAATTAGGAATAAAAAAGAAAGAGTAAAATGTATGTTTGGGGTTTGGGTTTGGCTCGGTCCATTGAGACGAATTATAAAACTGGATCGGTCCCTTGAGATGTGTTTACTATCAGATTAGGCGTGGAATTAATAGCTCGGGAAAACAGGACTGTTAGCGAGGTGTTAGTGCTAGGCCATCATACTCGTTCAATCAAGGTTCTAAAGTCCACCCAAAGGTCAGGTCCTACGGCTTGAAGGCCCATATTAATAGGACAACTCCGAGCAGGCTGGAAGAAATAGGCAGCCGTCTCCCGCTTATGGGACTCAAACTTCACTCCGTTTATCTTCTGCACTACTATGGGAATTCCAAACCTGAAAGGATGGCAGAGGCCTAGTTCCAGAGTACCTGCTTGTTGAATGGGAATACAAAGTTAGTGTTAGATCTATAGTTTTACCCACAGACGGGACTTCCGATAAGGTTAAATTAATCATGCTAATCTCAATAATCAGCCCGGTGGTGTAGCGGCCAAGCATAGCGGGCTCTGGCCCCGCCGACGAGAGTTCGAATCTCTCCCGGGCTATTTCCCTATTTTTATTATTGTAGAAATGGATCGATTTGGACAGGAATTTATTCCCCCCTCTTTTGATCTCTTCAGGCGGATACTAAAGCAAACCTTGATAGCTGTAAGAGCAAGGGGTAAATCTTTGGACGAGAAGGCAGTCAGGCTAAGAACGTAAAGAATACCTGCAATTTCTTCTACAACTGCAACCATCTTGACCTCAGTAGTTATTTAATTATTCTTTGCAGAGCTCATTAATTATCTTCTGATTGGATATGGCCAAATATCATACGATGTTTGTTCTTCAGTATACTGAAAAATGAGGAGTAATGGGCTTACTGAGTCCCAGCCGGCGGAGTCTCTTTCTTCTCATGCTCTTTCAGCTCAGGGATCTCCTCCAATGGCTTAGGGGGCGGCGTTGTTGCCATTGTATAGCCTATCCAGGCTGCTATGCCAAGTACGCCGAGAACCAGAATCAGAACGGGTATTATCAGCGCTAGTGTTGTGTTGTAGTATAGCCCCAATATGTAGATGATCATCAGGGCAATGGAAACGATCAGTATTACTGCACCTATTCCTTGATCTTTAGATGCCATATCAATGACTCCTGTTAGTCTAGTTGACTCGCTATATCAATTTAAGCTTTTATATATTATAGTTGATATGTCCTGAGAGGATTCTTATGAAGAACTTCGAGCTACCAAAGTTTGACTGTGTTAGGGCAGAGGATAGGATATGCGAATTCATAAGATACGAAGTCAAGGGCCGGGGGGTGGTTCTGGGGCTCAGCGGTGGTGTTGACTCGGCAACCATTGCCGCACTTTCGGCGAGAGCACTGGGGAGAGAAAGAGTGCTGGCGCTTATAATGCCAGAATCAGGCTCGACCCCCAGCGCAGACACACGGGATGCCACTGAGTTTGCAGAAGAGCTTGGCATCGATTACAGGAGAATAGATATCACATTACCAACGAAGAGCATCTTCCAAGCAATGGGTGGATGTGGAGACAGAGTCTGTGAGGGGAATGTCAAGGCAAGGTTGAGGATGACCTTACTCTATTTCCATGCTAACCTCGAGGGGAGGATTGTAGTAGGGAGCGGGGATAGGAGCGAATTAATGATCGGCTACTTCACCAAATATGGCGATGGAGGTGTGGATATCCTTCCAATTGGAGGGCTTTACAAGACGCAGGTAAGAGAGCTTGCGAGGCACCTTGGAGTCCCCGAAAGGATAGCTGGCAAGAAGAGTAGCCCTCGCCTCTGGGCAGACCAGGTTGCAGAGGACGAGTTAGGTCTTAACTATGAAGAGGTGGACAGAATACTTCGTCTTAGCATTGACCTTGGTCATGGACCTGCAAAGATCATCGAGGAGTTGGGACCAGCGAGCAGGCTAAATGTGGAAAAGATCCTGAAGATGATTGAGATCAACGCCCACAAATTGAAGATGCCACCTATTGCCAAGGTATATTGAGGGAGATATTAAGAGGGATATTGAGTGGCAGATGATTACAGGATCTCGCTCGACGGTCTTAAAGCGAAGATGAAGGAGGGTGTGGGGATAGAGGAGCTTACGAAGGAACTGGATTGGAAGGATTTTGAAGGTATTGTTGCAGAGGTCTTCTCGGTGAACGGGTTCAGAACTTTCAGGAACTTCAGGTTCTCATCGAAGAAGAGACGCTACGAGGTGGATGTTGTTGCTCTTGAGAGGCCCCGCGTAGTTGTGGTTGACTGCAAGCACTGGGGCATAAGGGTCGGCAAGAGTTCGGCCCTAAGGGCTGCTACGCTCGCGCACCTCAACAGAGCAATTGAGTTCAGCGGAAAGCTCCAAGAGTTTCCAGCAATGAATGTTCAGGACTGGGGGGAGGTCACAGCCATTCCAATATTGGTTACTTTATATCAGGAGAAGATCTTCGAGAACGCAGGAGTCCTTGTTGTGCCTTTCTTCAAGCTCAATACCTTTGTTGAAGAGTTGAGAAATGGGTTTTTCGAATCGCTAAAGGCAAAGGTAATGACAATGTACTCCTGGTACGGCGCAGGGAGGGGCTAGTGCGCGTCCGCCATAGCATGGCTAATTTTGAGGGCTTTCATTGCAACTTCGACGGGATCTCTGCCGAACAACGTTATCATTGGTTCCTTTCCCCAGTCACCCGCATGATAAATGAGGTCAGGCACGGCACCCAACCTCTCGGCAGCTTCATGGATGCCCCATGGGATTGTCGCGCCTTCCTCTCCCTTGATCTTTGCAGGCTCCTTTGACCTGTCGTATGACCCGATCGAAAGCCCCAGCCTACTACAGACGGAAAGGATCTCCTTGGAGCAGCGCATGTTCATGGCTGCCCGCACATCAGGGTCGAAGTCCATGGCAGCCAGCACCGCCCTTGCAACGTGCCTTGAGGCCCCAAAGGTGGGGCAGGACGCAGCCCTGAGCTTTCCGCCGATGTTGTGGAACCTTCCCGGAACGCCACAGACTGATTCGGCGTTCAATGCGTAAGGTTTCGGGAGGGCCATTACAATGTTTGTCTGGCACTCGGGGGTAAGGGTTGAGATGGTCTTGGAAGATTCCATTATCGATATAGCATCCTGCATAAGCTCTAATACCCTGTATTTTTCAGCCTCAATCCGAAGGTTGCTAGTAGGGTCCACTGGACCTACGCCCTTGCCAATAGCCAAGCCGTAGCGTACGGCGTTGCCAACGAAGTTCTTAGCTCGTGCTACGGCCTCCTCCAGAGGCACTCCCATCGCAAGGAACGCAGCAAGAGACGACGAGAACGTGCAGCCTGTGCCGTGTGTCGTTGCGGAGTCTATCCTCGGTCCCCGAAATTCGATGGGTGATCTCCCCTTTTGGCACAGCACATCGATTGCATCGCCTTTGAAGTGCCCCCCTTTGATTACGACCGCTTTAGAGCCCATGTCAAGGATCCCTAACCCGGCTCTCCTGCATGCTTCCAAGGATCTTACTTTGAAGCCTGTCAGCGCCTCCGCCTCATCAAGGTTGGGCGTGACTACCTCGGCTAGTGGAAGCAAACAAGATATGAGTGACTCGATTGCGTCTGATCGAAGAAGACTCGCTCCGGACTTTGAGACCATCACTGGGTCAACAACCAGCCTTAGCTTATGCCGCCTAGCGGCAGAGGCGACTTCTTTCACTATAGCTGAGGAGGAGAGCATTCCAGTCTTCGCGACGTCCACCCCGATGTCCCTGACCACGGCGTCGATCTGGAGCCTTACCATACGAGGCGGGATCTCGCATACACCCAGCACCCCAACGGTGTTTTGGGCTGTAACAGCGGTCAGGGCGACTAGCCCATGAACGCCCAAAGCTGCAAAGGTTTTGAGGTCTGCCTCTATGCCTGCCCCGCCCCCCGAGTCAGAGCCTGCCACTGTGAGAACTTTACGTATCCCGTTGGACAAAAGCTTCACCGGGCTTCTATTGACGGCTTTTTGATATAAGAGTTGTTTCGTGGCGCTTCTCTCTTCATGGCTATAGATTTATAGGTATATAATGATTATAATAACTAAGTTATGGTTGATGCACATTGAACCCACCCTGCGAACTGACTGTCAGAACCCTGCTTCCCACACTCAGGGTAATGGTAGCGCGTGATCTTGCAGAGGACTACGGTTGGACTCAGACAAAGATTGCAAAGAAGCTCGGTGTTACGCAGGCGGCAGTCAGCGGATACCTTACGCAAGAGGTAGAGATCGTAACACCGCCATTCAACAGGGAGGAACTAAGCACCATAGCGAAGAACCTGACTAATGAGATGGTGTTGAAGAAGCTTAACCATGCTGACTTGATTAATAATGTATGCAAGATCTGCCTCAGTTTAAGGAGAGGAGGAGCTATATGCAGTGCGCACAGGATGAAGGTGCCAGAGCTCGAGGAGGAGAAGTGCACGATATGTATGCAGCTCCATATGAGTATCGCCGAAATCTCAGACGAAAGGAGACTAATCCTTGGTGAACTCAGATGCGCCGTCTCGCTTCTGGAGAGTACCGCGGAGTTCAATGAGGTTGTGCCCGAGGTCTTCACGAACGTGGTCATGGGGCTGAAGGATGCAAAGGGCATAGCCGATGTGGCAGGCATACCGGGCAGGCTAGTTAAGGTGAGGGGCAAGGTGAAGGCTATGATGGACCCGGAGTTCGGTGTATCGAGCTACTTGGCGAGGCTGCTGATTGGTGTGATGAAGCACAACCCAGAAATCAGAGCGGTAGCAAATCTGAGGTACAATGAGGGTGTGCTTGGCGCGGTGAAAAGGCTTAACTTGAAGCACGCAACCCTCCGCAGGGACCCTGACTACGGGGGCAAGGAGGATGAGATCTTCCGCTTCGCTGATAAGTCGTTCTCGAAGGAAAAGGGACTCTCCGTGATAATAGACGAGGGGGGGTTTGGAATCGAACCCAACTCGTACTTCTTTGACGAGAGCGCTAGCAAACTCGCCGACAGGGCAGTCAGGGTGGCGAGGATCGTATACAATGCACAAAGAAAATAAGTTGCTCGGGCGCTGAACCTTACTATTATTAATTACCTCGTAGCTTGAAGATCTTTGGGTGCAATCATTGCCCGCCAATCTACCCCCACTGTCCAGAGTCGCTGAGAGGAGGTACATTGAGGCGAAGACGCTCCCTGATAAGATCAAGTACCTGCAGGAGTTCATATCAACTATCCCGGAACACAAAGGCAACGAAAAGATGAGGGGGTACCTTCGTAGAAGGCTCGCACAGCTGAAGGAGGAGCTGGAGGATCAGAAGAAGAGGAAGGCGGGTAGCAGTGGGGGCGGAGGGTTTTCGGTGAGGAAGGAGGGAGCTGCCCAAGTTGTCATGCTGGGCATGACGGGCTCCGGCAAGAGCACCCTGCTTATGAGCCTCACAAACGCCAAGGCTGAGGTGGGGGATCACAAGTTTACGACCCTTGAACCGGTGCCTGGGATGATGCAATTCGAGGATATACAGTTCCAGCTGGTGGACACTCCTGCCATCTACGAAGGGGTTCGTAATGGCTCCTGGGGGGCGCAGCTGCTGAGCATTACGCGCAATGCTGACGGGCTACTGATAGTGTTGGATGCTAACGACGCAATTGACCAGTTCAGGACGATCACAAATGAGCTTACGGCCGCAGGCATAACGATAGACAAGAAGGTGAGGAAGATCGAGATCGAAAGGACCACGGGCGGGGGGATACAGATAGCTTGCACTGGAAGGATCACGTGCAGGGTCGAGGAGATCGACAGGACGCTCAAGGATTACGGGCTACGGAACGCAATAGTGAGGGTTTGGGGTGACGTGGCGCTTGATGATCTGATTGAAGCCATGGACCAGACTAGGATGTACAAGCCTGCACTGGTGCTCATCAACAAAATTGAGCTCGCCCCAGGAGAAGCAGACAAGTTCGCCACGGCCTTCAACAGAGAGGCGCTTGGGGTTTCAACAAAAATCGGCACGAACCTTCTAGAATTGGGATCTAGAATCTTCAGATCTCTCGGGATAATCAGGGTTTATACCAAGGAGATCGGCGGGGAAGTGGCAAAGAAGCCAATAATAATGTATGAGGGGGCCAAGGTTCTGGACATCGCAAAGATCATCCATTCCCAGCTATACAAGAACTTCAAGTATGCAAAGATTCACGGTAAGTCAGTGAAGTACAACGGTGAGAAAGTTGGGGCGGACCACACCCTTGCTGACCGCGATATCGTCGAGATAAGGATTCGTTAAATGGTGAAATGAAGCGAAGTAAGAGCTATTTAAAACAATTAAAAGAATACTATGTATTTTATAATACCTTCCTCATGAAAAAGACAAGAAGAGAGCATTTAGACCTCTAAAAATATGACAGGTTGAAGACGATCGAGCAGAAACAGATTTTAAAAACTTATGTGATTTAACGACTAACTTAGAAGTTCCTAGTCAGTTGAGCCCTCCTCATCCTCGCTGCATTCTTCTTCGCTATTATCATCTTGGCATTCAGACTCTAGATCATTCATTATCTTTCCTGCAACCTTCTTCGTCTGCTCGTCTGGCACGAATTTCTTTTTAGGCTCACTCATAGATCTGACCATCGTTTAGCTATTTTTCAGTTAGTTTATGGTCATGTTCTAAATGTACCACCGCCGGTACACGCCAGGACAGCGCAATCAATACTACAAAAAATGAAATTGCGACCATAGCAGCCTCTATCTTATCCATAGACCATCCGTTCTGCGAGCATATCTTAAAGATCACTGTCCACTGGAAATAGAAGACTGCCCAGATGGCAATCATTATTGCTGCTACTCCTGAATAGAAGAGCTTATCTTCTCTCTTCACACATAACCCCTAATTCATTGTGCCCATTTGGCAGATTATAATACTAACTGTTATTACAGAGTCGATCGGTCGCCTAAGTTCCGGCTTTATGGTTTCTGTGCTACAGTTTCAATTTCTGTATTACAGTTGCCTTTTGATCTGATAAGGGGTTCGAGCTGTCAGAACAAGGCTGGGCAGATAGCTAGGGTTATCAACAAGGCGGATTAGCTCCTTATTTAGAGCTGGATCCTTTCTTTTTTTCTGATTATTATGATAGAATTTCTAAGCTTTCTATTATAACAATAAAATTAAAACGCCATCCTCATACGATTAAAAAAAACATGAGCCGTTGTGTATTTAAAAGAGTCCCAACAGAATGATGGAAGTGGACCTCAATATAGGATGTGCTTCAAGTGGTCAGAATAGCGGAGATCTCATGTGGTTCCGAGTACAGCGGCATCCAGACGGAAATAGAGAAAGCTGCCCAAATGGTGGGGGGAAAGATTTTCATCCCCGAGATTGACGTTGCTGACATTAAGGTAGTTGAGGACGAAATTGGCTTCCACGTAGCCAGTCCAGGCCTCAGAGTGATGATGGCAAGGGCAAAGGCCATCGTCGAAGGCAAGGTTGACGCCGATGGAATATTCATCACTACATGCTTCAGGTGCGCAGAGGGTGCCCTGGTTAGGAGCGTGATCAGGCGGTATATCCAGAGTGGTACGAGGATCCCGGTCGTCACTTACTCGTTCACCGAGAGGACCAAGGCGGGTGCGCTACTTCTAAGGATGGAGGCCCTTGTCAACATCATATCGAAGAAGCCGCTCTTTTCAAGGACAAAGCAGGAGGGGATCACTGCAGGAATTGACTCCGGATCGACTACAACCAAAGCTGTGATCATGAAGGATAACGAGATCATCGGATCAGGGTGGGCGCCAAGCACAGGGATAATAGAGTCTGGCGACGAAGTGCTTGGCCAGGCGCTCAAGGAAGCTGGCATCAGCGAGAGCCAGATAGAGGCCATCGGAGTTACGGGATACGGAAGGATGATACTGAAAGAAAAATATAAATCGCCCCTGGCAATGGAGGAGGTCTCGACATGCTCGAAGGGGGCGCTCTTTCTTGCGGGCAAGCAGAAAGGGGACGCAACCGTGATAGATATTGGTGGAATGGACAACAAGGCTGTGACGCTCTACGACAGCATCCCTGACAGCTTCACCGTAGGTGGTGTCTGCGCGGGCGCATCAGGTAGGTTCATCGAGACCTGCGCAAAGAGACTTGGAGTCAGCTTGGACGAGTTCGGTGAGATGGGAGCTAAGGGGGACTGGAAGGCAGTGCCCATGAACGCCTACTGCATCGTCTTCGGGCTTCAGGATCTTGTCGCCGGCCTGGCTAGCGGAGGCTCAAAGGAGGATGTGGCAGCCGCGGCATGCCACAGCGTGGCTGAGCAGGTATTCGAGCAGCAACTCCAGGAGATCGACATAAGGTATCCAATAATAGAGGTTGGATCCACTGCCTTGGTGAAGGGGCTAGTGAAGGGGATGTCTGAGATACTCAGCGTGAACATGATTGTTCCGCCAAGGCCGAACCTCATTGGGGGCGTGGGAGCCGCGGTCATGGTCTCCGGAATGAAGGAACTGGAAGAGATGAGGTAGCTGTATCGGAAGGACGCCTGATGTTGATTCTCAAGCACGCCCCCAAGGGATATGTACTAGACACGCACAGATCGAAGCCCCCGGAGGAGACACTCAAATCCGCCAAGAAGGCAGCGAGTGCTGCTGGCATAACAAGGGTAGCGGACATAACCGGTCTAGACAGGCTCGGAATACCCGTCTTCACCTCCATGAGGCCCAGAGCTGAGGAGGGGGCCATCACAGTCTACAATGGAAAGGGGTTCACCGCCCAAGAGGCGGAGGTCTCCGCGATAATGGAGGGTGTAGAGAGATACTCCGCTGAGAAAGGAAATTATAGGATAGTAACAGGAAGCTACGCTGAACTAAAGGAGACTAGCCATGGCATACTGGATCCGGCGACGCTCATAGTGCCCAGCGCGCGGAACTACTCTTACGACGAAGAGCTTGAGTGGGCGGAGGGGTTTTCAATTACGAGAGACACCAATATGCTGGTCCCAGCCGAGGCAGTTTTCCATCCATATCATAGGACAAATCAGCTCTTCCGCACGAATACGAATGGTCTTGCCGCAGGCAACGTGATGGAGGAGGCAGTTTTCCACGCACTCATGGAGCTCATCGAGAGGGACGCTTGGTCGCTCTTCGAGGTGGATGCCTCAAAGTGCAGGGACCTAGAGATGAGCGCTTCCGACTGCGGCTACCAACCAGTGAGAGAGATATTTTCAAGGCTCGAGGCAGCATCGGTGAAGGCCTACATCAAGGATATAACCTCAGACGTGGGAATCCCTACTATTGCGGCTGCGATGGATGACGAAGTGACCAAGGATCCTGCCTTGCTCTCCTTGGGAGTCGGGACACACCTGGTGCCCGAGATCGCAGTGCTCAGGGCGCTAACGGAGGCAGCCCAGAGCAGACTCACAACAATTCATGGAACAAGGGAGGACACGTTCAAGGCAGAGTACGCCAGGAGAATAGGTTACGATAGGCTCAAGAGGATCAACAAGAAGTGGTTCGCCCCATCGAAGGAGAGGGTAAGGCTAACGGATCTGAAATCGCACGCGAGTAATGATTTCCTGGTAGATATAGAATACACAGTTAAGTGTTTGGACAGCGTGGACCTCAGAGAGGTGATAGTTGTAGATTTGACCCGCGAGAGCGTCGAGATTCCTGCTGTCAGAGTCTTGGTGCCAGGTTTGTCATTGTATGCACTTGACAAGGAGAGGACAGGGTTCCGCCTTAGAACTGCTATTGCAGGGACAGTAAGGAAAGGCCAGTGAAGCTTGGTCTAGCTTATGAAAAGCGTCGTTTTTCTTGGTCCGAGCCTTCCCTGGGAGGAGGCCAAAGCAATACTCCCCACAGCATATTACAGGCCGCCTGCGGGGAGGGGCGACATTGCAGCTGTAGTGGGCATGGGATTTGATGCAATAGGGCTTATCGATGGCGTATTCTACCAGAGGCCAGCTGTAGCCCCAAGAGAGATTCTTCTTGCCTTAGACCAAGGAATGAAGGTATTGGGGGGGTCAAGCATGGGTGCACTCAGGGCTGCAGAGCTGGACGCTTATGGCATGATAGGAGTTGGCAAGATTTACAGTTGGTACAAAGATGGGAAGATCAATTCTGATGATGAAGTTGCGTTGGTATTCCATCCTGAGACATTTGAGGCATTATCGGAACCCCTGGTCAACATCAGGGCGACCCTGGAGGTGCTTCTTGACGAAGCAATGATTACCCAGGGCGAAGCTGGGAAGATCATCACGGCGGCAAAAGATACTCCTTTTCAGCTGCGCAACCCCATGAGGATAGTGCAGGCTGCGATGAATAAGAGGCTTGACAAACGTAGGGGAGCTTTCATTTTGAGCGCTTTGAAAGAATACCACGTTGACCAGAAAAAGCTAGACGCCCAAGAGCTACTGACAAAGTTGTATTCCCTAAAGCCTGAAAAATCCTATCATTAGGAAGTAACAGTCGCCGATCTTGTTTGAAGCCTGAACTTGTCTAGGTTATCCCAGAATATCTGTGATGATTTCACCAAGTTGCATAGCCTGCAGAAGGCAAGTATCATCTCATCAGGGTCATCTTTCTCTACCAGGTTCCTAGAGACACTGCCAACAGTTGCTTTGACACCTGATATCTTCTCCAGCTCGCTCATCATCAAAGCGCCACGTTTTGAATTTATGTAATGGCTGACCGCAGCTTGTGTAATGCCCAACTTTTCAGCGACCTGGTTCTGGGAGAGGTTATAATTATCCATTAGATCCTTAGCTACCATAGCTCTGAAGACAGGCAGCACGTACTTTGCCACAACCTCGCAGGGGGATCTCATTGATTTCATCAATATCACGCTGTTATTATCCCTAATTCTGTCAAGACAAATATAATGTTTGCTCAAACATTTTTACTCTTTCGTACACAAAGGCTTTGAATATTAAGGCAAACATTCGAAATTTGTAACGCTGTTGCAAAATGTTCTTCATTACGATGTTATGATAAAGTTGAAATTCAATTTATTTATATACAACTGAATGGGAGATAATTTGTTCCAACGGTGAATCAGATGAGCAGCCCTTTTGTCATTATTGACAATGTGTCTAAGAAATTCGGAGATAAGGAGGTTCTCAGAAACATATCATTGGTGATCAATGAAGGAGAAAGGCTAGGTATAATCGGGAGAAGTGGATCCGGAAAGACGGTGCTCCTCTCGATGCTAAGGGGGATGTCTGAGTACGAACCCACCGTAGGAAAGGTCATTTATAGAATCGCGTTCTGTAAAGAATGTGAGCATATAGAGCCACCAAGTAAGGTTGGAGATACCTGCCCAAAGTGTTCGCAGAGGATGGAACTCATTGAGGCAGACTTCTGGAAGATGGAGAATTTCTCGAAGGTCCTCAAGACTAGAATAGCTATGATGTTCCAGAGAACCTTTTCACTCTACGGCAGCTTGACGGTATATGAGAACCTCGTGGAGGCGCTCAACAAGACAGCTATGCGTGAGGAAGATGTTGGGAAGCGGGCGCTGGAGATCGCGAGGGAGATGGGGCTCTCCAACAGGCTCCTGCATGCCGCAAGGGACCTCAGTGGAGGCGAGAAGCAGAGAGTAGTCCTAGGCAGGCAGTTAGCCCTTAACCCTGTGCTCCTGCTGGCGGACGAGCCAACTGGCACGCTTGATCAAATTAGCGCAAACTCAATATACAAGATCATCAACCAAGAGGTGAAGACCCACGACACAACCCTCCTTGTTACAACCCACATGCCTGAAGCGATAGTGAAGATGGCTGATAGGGCGGTGCTGCTGGAAAGTGGAAGTATCGAATTTGAGGGGGAGACAAAAGCTGTTGTCGACAAGTTCCTGTCGAACGTAAAAGAGGAGGAGGTCACCAAACCCGAGACGTTGGGTGATGTAATACTGAAGGTCAGAGAAGTCAAGAAGTACTACTTCTCGATCGATAAGGGCGTTGTCAAGGCGTTGGATGGTGTCTCCTTCGATGTGAGAGAAAGGGAGATATTTGGCATAATAGGGCTCAGTGGTGCTGGAAAGACCACGCTCTCAAAGATCATAAGTGGTGTTAGTACACCCACTTCAGGTACCGTTGACTTGAAGGTTGGAGATGAATGGGTGAACATGCTCGAGCCAGGAGTACTTGGGAGGGGGAGAGCTACGCCGTACATCGGCTTGTTGCATCAGGAGTACACCCTCTATCCGCATCTTACGGTAATCGAGAACCTGACGGATGCCGTAGGCCTGGGACTTCCTGACGAATTCGCCAGGTTCAAGGCGAATGTAGTGCTCACGGCGACGGGATTCGAGGAGAAGGAGGATAATATTGACAAGGTTCTAGCAAGCTATCCGGACGAGTTGAGTGAGGGAGAGAGGCACAGGGCGGCCCTCGCCCAGGTCTTGATAAAGGAGCCGCACCTCGTCATACTGGACGAGCCATCGGGTACAATGGACCCGATAACCAAGCATGAGGTAGCCAGATCGATCAAGAATGCTAGAAATGAGCTTGGTCAGACATTCATAATAGTCTCCCATGACCTTGACTTTGTCCTTAGCACATGTGAGGATGTCATACTTATGAGGGATGGCAAGATCGTCACCGAAGGAAAGCCGGTGGATGTTCTGAAAACCTTTACGGATCAGGAGAGGCAAGAGATGTCTCAACTTAACTCGAAGGCCTAACGTTACCTTAGCCCGAATATGGATTCCTTTGAGAGATCGATGAATGTTTCGACCTCGCCGTGGAGCCTCGCCTTTATCGTCGCCGCCTTTGTGAACTTGCCGACTATCTTGGTTTCAAGCCCGACTTTCCTGAGCTGTTCCAAGGCACTCTCTGATTCGACTGCGAAAATAAACCCCATGGCAGGATAGGAGATTAGCCACTCAATTAGGTCGCAATTGTTTGGCTTGGGTATCTTTTCCAGATCGATCTCGGCTCCCACGGAACTTGCCTCGCATAGCATTGTAAGGGTGCCGAGAATGCCAGGGGCACTCATGTCCCTCGAGGCCTTGATCTTGCCTGCTTCGATTGTGTTTATTATTGCCTTTATCATCCTGCTAATCTCTGTCTTGCTTTTCTTGAGGGTGCTGTCGAAGGTTTTCACCCAGCCTTTTACACCGAACGAGCCATCAAGGTCGATGGCTATGGCGATAAGGTCTCCGGGCGATGCCGTTGTCCCCCTTACAACCTTCCTTGCCACACCCACCACAGCAGCGTCCACAGCCTCGTAAGACGAGTCAGGATGCGTGTGCCCCTTGAGAAGCTGTAGGTCGTATTTGTCAAGACCCGCCCTTATACCCAGGGCGATCTTGACCCTTGTTTCGCGGGAGGGGGAGGATATCACATTTACAAAACCCAGCGGCTGGGCCCCCTTGACAACTACATCATTCACATTTACCATGACAGAGTAATAACCTGCGAACCATGGGTCTGACTTAACTAGCTCTTCTGCGATACCATCTGTTGATACTACAAGCTTGGTATCACCCAGTTCAAGAATACCAGCATCGTCAAACTGCTGCTCGCCCATTATTTTCGCTATCTCGCCAATCTGCGACTTTCTTGTAAAACCCTTGTAGCCCTTTGCAGTGGCGAGGATGTTAGCCAGTTCTCCCAAGGATGACCACTCAAATTAATATGAGAGAGGGAGAATAGAATATTATAAGCTTTTGTGGAGTGAGTATCTTGGCAATCAAGGAAGGAGACGCAGTTGTTTATGGCAAGACAGGGACTACCGGCAGGGCAGTGCGGATTACAGAACTCGATGGCAAAGTTTGGGTAGAATTGGACTCCACAGGGCTTTTATACGATGCGAATGTTCTCGAACCCACCGATCCCGCAAAACTGAAAAAAAGCAGAATAGAAGACAAGGATAAGGAGAGTAGAGAGGAGCAGGAGGGCAAGGTCATAATGAAGCGCGAGGGGAACGAAAGGCGCAGTGGCATCGAGGACATGAAGGACGAGGGGACACTGGACACTAGTGCAGGTATCTGCGGTGCCGGTTAGGGGAGCACCGTTGAGAAAGGCAGTAGTCCTTGACAAGTCGGGCACAATAGTCGATGCCTGCAGGATTTTGCTTGACCTGAAGAGTGGCGAGTACTTGTTCTGCGAAAATACGCTGAAGTACATTACAGAGAGAGGCGAGGCTTTGGTGAATGTCCGAGGTCCGCTAAAGCTCATCATGGACGGCCGGACGAATGGGCTCAGCCTCAAGGTTAGCTGCTCTCCTTGGCGCGGAGCAGCGAAGATTGATCAGAGCCTACTTCTGAAGGAGGGGGTAATGGAGGGACTGAGGGGCGTGGCAGAAAAAGTAAAAGCGAGCTGTGTATCCAAGCTTGGTGTGTGCACTGCCCTGCTCGTTAGGCGGGAGGGCGAGATTACCCACGCCGTAGGGCTCGGTGGAAGACTATACCCTGAAGTCAAAGGAGTGGTGAGATCCCTTGTTGCTTCGGGCACCGATGTTTTTCTTGCAACTGGCAACTGCAGGGAGGCTTCGATCAGATGCGCGCATCTGCTCGGCATACCGAAGGAGTTTGTCCTATTTGATGCGGATCCCCACGAGAAGATGGAGCTAGTAAGAAAGCTCAGGGGGTTTTATGGCGTGGTCATAATGGTAGGAAACGATATCAACGACCTGCCCGCGATGAGCCAAGCGGACTTAGGTATTATTGTAAGAAGGGGTGACAAAGGAGGGGAAGGCGATTTTTCAAGAAGGTCAGAAGTGGACTATGTCGTCCCTTCACTCAAAGAAGTGGAAACAGTAGTATCTGAGATCAAGAGATCCTGATTTCGTAGTACTTACCTTGGTATTCAGAGTGGAAGTGGGGCAGCGCTGCAGTAAGTTCTCTCTCGACAAGGCGCATGGATACGAGTTCTTCCTTGGTGACGAAAGCTATCAGCCCTCCCGCCTGGCTAGCATTACAGAATATGCTGTGTGGTATAAAGCCGGCAGTCGCAGCAAATATCCTTCCCTTAGCCTTCCTGAATTCAGCGGCGTGTCGCTCGTCGATGCCGTACCTCGCCTCCTCCACAAAAGGGCGCATGCAGCAAACTGGGTAACCTAGAAATCCCCCGATCTCCCAATCGCTGTAGTTCTTGGAGAAGATGCCTATCTGCGTTGAAACGTATGGATCCATCGCCGGTCGGACATGTGGATTGTATTTAGTTATAATGTCCAGCTCGATCTTGAGCCTTGGGATGACGTCAAAGAGCCTATCCTCGTAGAAAAGTTTTGCAACATGTGATGCGAAATTTGGGAAGGAAGGGTACTTTGATGGAATCACGCCAAGGTCATCGGTGAAAGAAAGATCCCTTAGTAGGTTGATGATTCGCGAGAAAGATAAAAAGGCATTTCCTTGTTGTGGCATAAATAAAAAAAAGGAAAGGGAGGTATTTTACTTCGACGGGATCAGTACTGTCCTCTCGCCTGCTGGCATGAATTCCCTTAGCGCACCCTTTCCGAAGCAGAGCCTCGGATGAGTGAAGTCGAAGACAAGGTTCTTGTCGGCGAAGGCTATCTTTATCAGCGGGTTGGTTGTCCAGGCATCGCCTCTTCCACCATGGGCGGCTGAGACAATACCGACGTGCGCAGACTGGTGGCCGACGTTTAGTGCATAGTTCGGGTAGTTCACACCTCTCAGGTTGAACGGAAGTCCTTCGTCGCTTCTCCAAGAGAAGCTGTTGGCAGCACCGCATTGGTCTTGCTGGTCGTATCCGTAGAAGCCGAGCCTGCCCATCTCTTCCTTGTGCATTATCTGGCTCAAGTACCAAGCATTGATACCAGCCGTAGAGTTGCCTGTAGCAAGCGATACTGACACGCCCGCGCCTGCAGCTACTACAGCGGCCCTTTGCGAACCACCGAAGTGGTCCTCCATCAGTGCCGGATACTTCTCATATTGCTCCAGACCATACAGCGATACCTCTGTGCCTATGTCCTTGATCAGGTCCCAACTTGGCTTGCTCTTGCCGTACGCACCGAATTTCTTCTTGACATAGTCTGCACCATAGTAGCAGAAGTCGTCGAGGACGTCGTCTGTGTATGTGCAGGATGCGTACTGCGTAAAGCCTACGCCGCCTGACATATAGCTGCCGAACCAGAACTGGTCGTACAGCACGGCCCCCATTGAGATTGTCTCAAGGGCCACCCAAACTGGGTCGTCCGGCTTCACCCTAGATGCCTGACACATGTCCGCTAAGTAGCCTAGTGGTATGCCGCCAGGCTCATTCGGACCTCTTGCGCGTCTCCATGGGGTGAGGGTACCCATCTCGATTGCTTCTGCATGCTTTGCTGCGAAGGCAAACTCGCCTACTGCCGATTCTCCTGCCATCAGTTTGTATGCGTCAATCATGGACATAGAGATCTGCATGGCTGCCCATCTTGCCATTGTACCTCCGTCGCATGACATTGATACTGCTGTTGGCATGCGGCAGACCTGGTAGAGCTTTTTGCCTACGGCTTCCTTGAGCTGTTTAGCCTGGTCAGCGGGGAACTCCTTGTTTATGTCTATGAGGAACCTAGGATCGATCTCGTCTGCAAGTTCATCGTCGCCTGTGAAGACCTTGACGTAGCAGTCCTTTACCAGCTCCGGATCGGTCTCAGCCATATGCTCCTGAACGACTGCTCCGCCGGGCAGCGCGTGCTCCATGATCTCTAGGTAGTTGTTGACTGTCTCAGGAGTTACCTCCTTGCCGAGTCGCTTCTGGAGCACCGTGTGGGCTGAATCCAAGCCGCTGATTACTGTTCGCCTGATGTCGTGCCACATCTGCTGCATTGCCGTGTTGTTTATGAAATGTAGATCGTCCGCCTCACAATAGATGTTAGTTCCGGACAGGCGGTAGGGCATTAGAACTCTCTGGCCCAGAGGTGCACCCAAGTGCAGTTCTGGATTGTACATTGGTATGCCACGTTCCTTGGCGATCTTCTGGCTTTCTGCGAAGAATTTTCTCTTTCGTGCAGACTGCTTCCAAGCGCCGTAGATGTAGAACTTCGTGTACTTATCCTCAGGTGCTTCCTTGAATTTCTTCCTGAGGGATTCTATGAACATTTTCTTATCTTTGCTCATGTTTTCAACTCCTTTAGATCCCCTTAATTCCGTCTGGGTCAAAGCCTGCCATGGTTCTCAGCATATGTATCCTCTGAACCCAACTGATTGCTTCAGCATCATCCCTGTATTTGTGGCCGTCTATTCTCCATTCGCTGGTCATATTTCTCAGCACGTCTTCCTTGATTGGCTTGCCCACTGGAATTGGCTTGTCCAATGGAACGCCAACTTGGTCCTTGACGTACTCCACTTCGCCAGTCTTCTTGTTGAAAAGGTATCTCCTGTAGGCATCGAACATCAACCCGTTCTCATCGAGTCGAAGGGCGTGGCCATGAACCGTTGCGCCTCTGATGCCGGACCTTGCAGGATCGAAGATCTCAGTCTCGACCAGTTCCTTTGCTACTTTCTCAAGGTCTCTCTCCCTCATCTCGAGGGGTACACGACCCGACAATACACCTACGTCGGTGCTGCGCCACCTTGTGTGGTACATCCATGCTCGGACGTATGGCGTTACTGGAGCAAAGTAGACGGAGTCGGTGAACTGAATATATCTGATCCTATCACCTGCCTTGGCACCTGGCGTAGCCGTTACCATCTCCCTTATGGGACATGCAGGCTCGCCAGTCTCTTCCAGCGGTGGGTGAGTACTGGGATAGGCCTGACCAGGAACTCTGTGACCCATTATTCTGACGAGGTCGTCGTCGCTAATAGTCCTAAGTTTCTGGAGTTTGTAGCTTGGATCAAGGTATTTCTTCCTATTCTTTGCCGGTAGACTGTTTCCTGGGTAGTATTGTGGTTTGTACGGTTTCCCTTTTGCTTCTTTCGCTATCTGATCAGCGTGGGTTAATGGTGTTGGTGTCATTTTAGAAATCCCCCTTTATTTTGGCTGCTGCCTCATTCACATATTTCAGAGGCTCTCTTAATTCCGGTACCTCGCTCAGCACCTCGCCAACTACTCCGCTCAGCTTTTCTGGCGTGTAAATAGTGGTTCCAGCGTCCAGTGCCACGGCGGCAGATACGCACGGGATCGTAAATCCCTTGCTGTGCCTCGTGACAATATGGTTGCCGGCGAATACCGCGGGGTTGCCACCACCGTAGATCGAGTGGCTGAAGAAGGACATCTCTACACCGGTTCCTGCAACCCTTCCGAAGTCAACTCCGGGCAGACCGGTTTCCCTCTCCAAGAGGTCGTCAAAGTAAATGAACACCGAAGGTGTGTGCTGCATCGCTCTAGCAGATCCGCAAGTTACCATGGTGCCTGCCATAAGTCCGGCGGCTGCATAAGCGTTCCATTTGTTCATGTCGTTTGTTGTGTATGTTGTGTATCCGGATGGCTCTTTCCTAAGAGGTCTTATTACATCATCATTAATTGCTCTTTGTACTGTGGATTTCACCACATCACCTAAAGTTCCAGTCTTTGCATTCTCCTTGACAATTTCGTACACTAGGTTGTCTGCATTCAGTCCCTGGTATGCTAATCCCAACAGGTGGAATCTCTCAAAGTTGCCGATTGCATCGCCCATCTCCCACATAGCCGTTTGTTCTAGAATGGCTGAGAGAGCGGCGGCATTCATTGCATTCTTCCTTGTGATCATGGCTGTATGCGCTGCGACTATGTTTCGCAGGGCGTATCCCATACCTTCATTCTGTTGGGGCACTGCCAGCAGTGAGACTACATTCCCGCCCAGCATATCCATAGTTTGCGGATATCTTCCCCAAACCGCTGCATGGACAAGGTCTGCGTCAAACATGTTGATTTTGAACTTGTCGATTAGCACATGGCACAGGGCTGCTGCTGTGGCTGTGGCAGAGGTCGTGTACTCCACGCCTGCTGCAAGTCTCTTAGCAGGTACTAGAACCAGAAGATGCTTTCCGCCCTTCAGGACTCTCACTTCCGTGTCGTCCTTTGCCGACACTTGCAGAGTCTCTTTCACGGCATCTGCGATGGCTCCTGCATTGGCTACCAGATCCGTTTTTACGGATCGTCCTCTGAGAGAACAATATTTCCCACCGACAGCGCCTGTTGCAAGGGAGTTTTGGATACCTTCAAGGTTCACTGCGACGCATTGCTTGACATAGTTGATTATCTTTTGTATGGCTGGGTTTGTCAATGGACTCAAAGCTTGTACTGGTACTTCCGAGGCGATGAGGCGACCACGATCGTCGTGTAGATTTACTACATCTTTATATTTTTTCATGAGGGTCTCCTCTCTATAGTTTTGTTTCCAACCCTATTTTAGGGTCATGGCATTAAAAAGGCTTTGTATTAAAAGATAATTTATAAAACGGTGTTATAATTACATGATTATTTAAAAGAAAATCCCTATATCATTATAACAGTATGATAAAGGGAGCCTCCAAATTAGCAAATTGTATATACAATTAAGTAATAAGGGAGATTGCGGCCGAAAGTGCTCCCTGTTCTGCTAAATGCAATTCCTTAGAGAAGGCTATGAAGATGGCATCTCCATCATTTAAGGAAAAAGCAAATTTAAGGGAGCTAGTTATCTTTGGGTAGTCTTTTGCCACATCTTCAGTCATCAATGGAAAAGTTATTTTTCCATCCTTGAAGACGAACATTACCATACCCTCCGCGCCATTTCTAACTCCGATATCACGCAGTCTGGTGAAAGATGACCCTTGGAGGGAAACACCCCGAATTTGGATCGCCTTTGAGGGTAGAGCTACTCCCATCTCCTCAAGCTGGATGTCGGCTATAGCCAAAATACTCTTCCTTAATTCCGCTACCAGCGACTTGCCTAAATCAGTAAGATGGCAACCCCCCACAGCATCTACGGAGATCACCGACATCTCAACGAGCTTCTTTATTATTGTCCTCACTGAACCCTCGCCAATGCCAAGCCGCTTCGAGAGAGTTATCCGGCCCATTGTTTGCTCAGAATCCAGAATAAGTAGTACTTTGACAATATGAGAAGCACTAAAAGCAGGTGAAGGCCCTTTGGGAGCCTCCGGCTTTGAAATCTGGCCGATGAATGACTTCAAGGACACTGCCATAATGATCCTTTAGGTTATTCTGTTGCATGGTTTTATTCACTCTTTCGGTTAAATGAAACTCCCAGAGACCTCGAATGTTGAACTTAAATTTAACTGATGGCTTAGTCACTTAGGAGGGCTGTTTTATATTTGAAAAATCCTCTGACCGAGGACTCGCAGGCATAAGTAGGGGTTTTAAAGAGGCAGTTCTCGTACACGGCAGAGGTGGAAGGCTCCTCTTCGTGGGATCTCCTTTCACTTGCCTGCCGTTCGCTGAGTTTCTTGCTTATGGTATAAGAGAACTACCATACAAGATTTATTTCGCTCCTGATGGATACCCCGAGAGGATCTCTCAGATTGAACGCAAGGAGGGCTTTGGCTTTAGTTTGGGCAAGCTGTCCAGCGACAGGGGTTTTGATGTTGTGGTCCTCTTGGGTGGGCTGGCCATGGATAAGTCGCAGGTAGATCCAGTGGCGCTGAGATCGAGGCTGGTTGAGGTGAGTCATCTAGGCTTTGTCGTAGGCTTCTGTTTTCAGGGTGTTATGAACAGGCCCGAATGGTTCGAGGTCTTCAAGTTCAGATATTTCATAGATGCTGATATCAGCAAGGTGGTCCTCCTGGAGGGAGAGGCGTGATAAGGAACCTGGGTGACAAGAAGCCATCGCTGCACTCGAATGCCTTTGTGCACGAAGCAGCGGTTGTCATAGGGGATGTCAGAATTGAGGAGGGCGCCAATATTTGGCCCGGGGCAGTATTGAGGGGAGACGTGGAGAAGATAACGATTGGGCGCTGGACCAGTATACAGGACTGCACTGTCGTGCATACTGACCCTGGTTTTCCGGTATCCATAGGAGATTGTACAACTATTGCTCACGGCTGTGTCATCCATGGCTGCAGGGTTGGGAGTCAGACGCTTATAGCCATGGGCGCGATTATCTTGACAGGGGCAGAAATTGGTGATGGATGTATTGTTGGTGCCGGGGCTCTTGTCCCCGAGAATATGACAATACCCAGTGGCTATATAGCCATGGGGATGCCAGCCAAAGTTGTAAGAAGGGTAGAGGAGAAGGATCTGATAAGGATAAGAAAGACTAACAGTGCCTACCAAAAACTGATGAAGATGTACCTTTACTGAATGTGGATCAGGCGAGCTTCTTCATTCTAGAGACCAACAAAAGGATTATGCCAGCTACTAGGGGAATCAAGCTCACTATCTGCACTTGATAGGTGGGTATCGCGAGATTCAACTTAAGGAGCAAGTCATAGATAACTGTTGGTGAAATCATGAGCAGAAGCGATATCCCGAACAGGATCCCTGAGATCATGCTTGGGGGGTTCACTTCTTTGCTCATCAGAATTCATCTCTTCGGCTTCAGTAGCCTGACGTTCGGATAAGTTGAGAGGAGCTCCTTAATAAGCGCAACGGGCTGCTCGTCAAGGTTGTTGAAGCCAACAACTATGCACCTTTCATTGGCCCCCTCCTCCTTGTTGCGTGAGAGCCGGATGTAATGGTCGAGGTCGAACCTAATAATGGACTCGTCAGTGCCGAAGGTCACCTTGAATGGCACCTTATTCTTCAGGAGGATCTCTGAGGCACTTCCCACGAAGACCTTTTGCTCCTTCAGGACCTTCCTATTGCTGACCTTCTTGATCTTTGCGTTCTTCACCTCGTCCGGTGATAGATTGACCTTGGAGATCCCTTTGGCATCGCCAATTGCTGGTACCCCGTTATCATACCTCACTTCGAAGGGCTTTCCCTGATCCAGGCAGTCGTTTATTGCGGCTTGTGCATCCAGTGACATAGCGCTCCCTTTTACCCGATATGATTTGAGAGCATATTTAATCGTAGCGGAGGGACCTGAAATGGTCAGGATAGTTGTGATTTTTTGGCAGTAAACATTTAACACAGTGATTACAAGATAAACCCTATTCTAGGAGGTGCTTCAGGATGCTCGAGATTAGGTGGCATGGCAGGGGCGGGCAGGGCGCCGTAACGGCCGCGGAGATCCTAGCAACGGCGGTGATAAACGAGGGCCGGTATGCTCAGGCATTTGCCTCATTCGGACCAGAGAGGCGGGGCGCGCCTGTTCTAGCTTTTACGAGGATAAGCGAGAAGGAGATCCTCCTCAGGTCCCAGATCTACGAGCCTGACATCGTGGTAGTCCTTGACCACAATCTTGTGACTATGGAGGGACTGGAGCAGGGCCTCAAGGCCGGCGGAACAGCAATTCTCAACACCGCCTCCGAGCCAGAGAATTTTGCCGAAAAGTTCTCCTCTGCTGGGAAGATAGCTACCGTCGATGCTACGAGCATAGCCATCAGGGAGCTCGGCACACCTATAACCAATACTGCCATACTGGGTGCACTGGTTAGGGTCACGAGTATTGTGAAGATGGAGACGCTTGAAGCAATATTCAAGGAGAGGTTCAAGGATTATGCCGAGAAGAACGTAAATGCAGTGAGGAGCGCTTACCAGATGACAAAAGTTTTTGACAAGGGCGAAAAGAGATGAGTAAGCAGGAACTTAAGGGCTGGAAGGAGATCGCGGAGGGTGGGACTGTTGAAGAACCAGGCAGTTCAGCGCAGTTCAATGTTCAGTCATGGAGGACATACCGCCCAGAGCTTGACAAAAAGAAGTGCACGAAGTGCGGGATGTGTTGGCTTTACTGTCCTGAGGCGGCGATAAAGATACTTGACGACGGGAGCTATGAGATCAATCTTACATACTGCAAGGGATGCGGGATATGCAGCAAAGCCTGCGCCTTGAGGGCAATAACCATGGTAAAGGAGGAAAAATCATGAGGAGGCTAGGCCTTAGCGGGAACTACGCCGCTGCCTACGCAGTGAAGATGGCAGATGTGGACCTAATTGCAGCCTACCCAATTACGCCACAGACGACCATAGTCGAGAAGCTCTCAGAGTTCGTGGCAAATGGCGAACTGGATGCTGAGTACATTAATGTGGAGTCCGAGCACTCGGCGTTAAGTGCCTGTGTTGGGGCCTCTCTCACTGGTGCCAGGGTCTTCACTGCAACTTCCTCCCAAGGGTTGGCGTACATGCATGAGGTCCTTTTCATGGCCTCTGCGCTGAGGACGCCGATCGTGATGGCCAATGTTAACAGGGCCCTATCCGCACCTCTGAATATATGGAATGATCACAGTGACGCAATGGCAGAGAGGGACTCTGGATGGATCCAACTCTGGGCATCATCTGCACAAGAGGTTTTTGACACGACCGTAGAGGCCTTTAAGATAGCCGAGGATGTGCAGCTACCAGTGATGGTCAACCTAGACGGTTTCATAGTCAGCCACACCTACGAGCCAGTAACTATACCAGATGAGGATGAGGTCAGGAAGTACATACCTTCGAAACCGATGAAGAACAGACTGTCGCCCAGCTTGGCTTATAGCATAGGGGTTGTGGGACCACCCGAGTACTACTACGAGATGAAGTACCAAGCAATTGATGCAATGGAGAGGAGCAGGGAGAGGATAAGGGAGATCGAGAGCGACTTTAATAGGCGCTTCGGCAGATCATACGACGACATATACACCTACTTCATGGATGATGCAGAGTACGTCCTCCTGATGATGGGATCCATGACCGGCACTGCCAGGGTTGTGGCGGAGGCTCTTCGTGGTAGAGGGGAGAAGGTCGGAGTTATTGCGATAAGATCATTTAGGCCATTCCCATCCGAGAGGCTGGCTGATATTCTTGGGAATGTTGGGGGTGTTGGCATCATGGACAGGGCTACTACACCCGGCGGACCGTCAAACCCCCTCTATGAGGACACGGCGTCTTGCCTTTACGGCGTAGAGAAGAGGCCAATCCTCCAAGGCTTCATCGCGGGGCTAGGGGGCAGGGATGTTTCGATGGGGGAGTTCGAGATGATGTTTATGGCAACGAAGGAGGCTGCAAAGAGTGGTCGCCCGAAGCCAAGCATTTATGTGGGGTTGAGAGGATGAGCACGGCTTTCAGGAGTATAAAGGATGTGCCTAAGGAGGAGTACCTCGCGCCGGGGCACCGTCTCTGCGCTGGGTGCGTCGCGGCGACAGCTATCAGGCAGATACTCAAGGTGGCTGGCAGGGAGACGGTGGTTGTCTCGGCAACTGGTTGCGTTGAGGTGGCGACTTCATACTTCCCCCAGAGCGCTTGGAAGGTGCCATGGGTGCATGTGGCATTCGAGAACTCTGCCGCCGTTGCATCGGGCATCGAGTCTGCGATGAAGGTGCTCTACCGGAAGAAGAAGACCACTGAGAGAGTCAATATCATAGCACTTGGAGGCGATGGCGGGACCTTCGACATCGGCCTTCAGGCATTGAGCGGGGCGCTGGAGAGGGGCCACGATTTCGTCTATATCTGCTACGACAACGAAGCTTACATGAACACCGGAGTCCAGAGGAGCTCTGCCACGCCCTATTGCGCATCGACTACAACATGTCCGCCAGGCAAGATGTCACCAGGGAAGAGAACTGAGAAGAAAGATTTGATCGCGATAGCAGTCGCGCACAATATACCTTATGCAGCGACGGCCTCGCCGTCGTACCCCTTCGATCTTATGAACAAGGTGAAGAGGGCGATTGATGTCGAGGGGCCCGCGCTTGTGCATGTGCTGACGCCATGCCCGACCGGCTGGAGGTTCGATATAGATAGCGGGATAGATCTAGGGAAGCTTGCAGTGCTGACCGGGCTTTGGCCGCTTTATGAGGTTGTGGATGGAGTGACCAAGCTCACGGTCCAGATCCCTAAGCGCGAACCGGTGAAGAAGTATCTTGAGATTCAGGGGAGGTTCAAGCACCTTAAGGAAGCGGACGTTGAGGAGGTGCAGAGGAGGGCGGATATGCTTGCCGCGAAATTCGGGCTCGGTCCAGTCAGAGAGGTTGTGCAGGCATGAAGGTTTCCAAGGAAACCAGAAGCTATCTACTGCTTCTGATCGTCTTTGTAGCGTTAGTGGCAGGGTTCACAGCAATCACAAGGGCTTGGTCTGGAACCAACCTTCCCATAGCTGCGGTGGCGTCGGGCAGCATGGAGCCGACTATCCCTACAGGCTCGCTAATATTCATCCAGAAAGTTTCCGGGGCAGACTTGGTCGCAGGACCGGAGCCCGTTGGTAATGTTGTGGTATTTTACTGGCCCGGCACCAAGATCACGGATTACTGGATCCGCACGGTATATGACCCTGCGCCATGGTCGCACAGGGCGATCGCCAAGCAGGAGATCAACGGCACCTACTACATTCTTACAAAGGGTGATGCAAATCTAAACCCCGATGAGAACCCTAACGACGTGAGCACATGGATCCCAATGAGCAATGTAATCGGCAGGGTAGTCTGGTACATACCATATCTCGGATACCTCTTCCTCTGGTCTAATAACCCGTTTGTGATCGTGGCGATCATTATTATCCTATTAATCATAATTATCGTCCCCATGTCGACGGGCAAGCAAAGCACTAAAACCGATGATGAAAAAGCATTTACAACAACGAACCTTTATAAAGCCCCTTAAAGCTTTTTTAAGCTTAAGTTGATTTTTTGGGGCGAAGAATTATTGTTGAAACCTTCTCTTAAGATTGAAAATGTGGTCGCTTCAGTTACCATGAATCAGAAAATAGATCTGGACGCCATATCTGGCAATGTGCCTGGAGTGGAATACAACCCCGAGCAGTTCCCTGGTCTGGTTTACAGACTCTCAAAGCCCCGCACTGCAACCCTGATCTTCTCATCAGGTAAGATGGTCTGCACAGGTGCAAAATCGGAGAAGGAGGTGCACAACGCTGTCAAGAAGATAATCAAGAACCTCAAGGATAGGAACATCGTGATCATCGGCACTCCGGAGATTCAGATCCAGAACATCGTAGCTTCGGCCAACCTCAATGCAGAGGTTAACCTTGAAAAGGCTGCGTTCCTCCTCGAGAATGTCATGTATGAGCCGGAACAGTTCCCTGGCCTGATATACAGGATGGATCCACCCAAGGTTGTTCTTCTGATCTTCTCATCTGGCAAGATGGTCTGTACCGGTGCAAAGCATGAGGACGAGGTAAAAATAGCAGTTGAAAAAATATATCAGAAGCTTAAGGATCTAGGCGTCCTCTACGAATAACGAGGACAGAGGTAAAGAAAATTATAGAGCGCCTCCTCGGTCATTTCTTGTGACACGGACTATACAAACGAACTACAGGCTAAGAAAGCCGCGTACGTATGGCTTCACCGCGGATAGAGTGCTTCTCAGTGAAAGGGAAGATTCCATTGCGAAGTAGAGGTAGGTGTGGCAATTTATGTCGCAGCTCTTCATCTTCTTACGGCAGTCCATGGCTTTTTCGGAGCGAAGGAACTCGAGAATTGACTCTTGGGAGGCGTCAATGGTCCTCTCGACGCACATCTGGCAGGGATAATAGAGCTGACCGTCGGCATCTATACGCAAAGATGACGTGTTACAACTATGAGGTACATCGAGCGTCTTTAGGTAGTAGTCTGTGGTTATGATGGTCTGCGGGTATTTCTGCTTCAATCGCAAGACCTCGTTCCTGAACGCATTTATTTCCGGCAGCAGGTCCTCTGTGCCAGGAAGGTGGCAGGCGGGCATTACTACTGCCTTCGCACCGGCTTTGTGGCACTTCTCAATCTTCCACTCTAGATCTGGGAGGTATTCTCTCATTACAACAATCTGTGCGCAGACGACAGGTCCCCAAGTCGCAAATTCGGGAAGGCGGTCGTAGAGATCAAGGTTCCTGTGCCCTTCGTCGATGCTAATGTGAAGGAAGTCTATGAGCTTGGCGTATTCCTTCATTGGTCTCCTGTCGATCAACTTGCCGCTGGTCGTGAAAAGCACGTAGAGGGGTTTAGTCCGCACATATTCTAGGATCTCGCCGATGTCACTGCGCAGAAGGGGCTCACCTCCCTCTAGGCTAAGCAGAAGAACGCTGGAATTTGCCACATTGTCGATGATTCTTAGCACTTTCTCCGTCGGCATGTCAGGCATCTGCTTCCTCCAGACGTCGCAGAACTCGCATCTAGAATCGCAGCGCTGGATGACCTTGAAAGTGCAGTAGAAGGGGTATCTGAAGTCCTTTGCAGTATAGTCCGCATAAGCGTATCTCAAAGTTGATAGATACTTGCTGATCGGCAGGCGCCTTATATGCGGGTTGGTATTATCGCTCAATTAAACTCCTTCCTCTCGAATAGAATAAATCCTTAGATTTCGTTTGCGGCAAAATAGGTAAGCATTATTACCCCCCTAATAGGGCGCTGAAATATAAATGTGAGTGAGTTCGAATTTGATGACCCATTGCTTGATGCCACGATACATCGTGATGGATGCTAACACAAGTAATGTTATTGTGGATACGGATGCTAGCAGGTTCCGACGAACTCCTTCTTTTTCAGCATCTGAAGGGCGTCCTTGCATGCGGCAATCGCGGGCGCGCCTCCTGCTACAGCCACGCACCTCACTGCGTCGAGGATCTCTGCATCCGTGGCACCCTTTTTGTATGCACCCCTCATTGCAGATACGACACACTCCTTGCAGTGCCTCTGGGCCCCCATGGCCATTATAAGGAGCAACTTGTACTTTGAAGGTAGCGCGCTGTCATCCTGGATAGTCGAATCGCAGAATTCATAGAACGCTACGAGCTTCGGGTCCATCTCCGTCACCAGATTAAGGATAACTGGGGCGAACCCCATCTTCTTCTTGAACTTGTCTGAAAGTTCCTTTGGCATAATACCACCAATAGTATGATAGATACTATTACCTTAAATTCTTACCCAAGCTTCAATGCGAGAATGAGAAGCCTAACAAATTCATTGGGGGATTGTCAGAATTTATATACTGAGCTCGTCAGTAACTATCTAGTCTTGAACGCAGGTGCGTCACATGGAAGGAGTATTTGTTAGCGATCTTATCCTGCCTGTCAGGGAGAGGTCCAAATTTGCGGAAAGGGTTTACGTATTTGACACGACGCTCAGGGATGGGGAACAGACGCCTGGAGTCTGCTTCACCCTCGAGGAGAAACTGGAAATTGCCAAGAAACTGGACGAACTGGGAGTGGATGTAATAGAGGGAGGTTTTCCGGTAAACTCCGAGGAAGAGACACAGACGATGAAGATGATTAAGGATCTAGGACTCAGTGCGAAGATTTGCGGTCTCGCCAGGTGTGTTTCGACGGACGTAGACGCATGCCTAAAGGCAGATGTGGACAGGGTCCATATCTTCATTGCCACATCGGATGTTCATCTCAAATACAAGTTGAAGATGGACGAGAAGAAGGCATACGACCAAGCGATCGCCTCCACAGAGTACGTCAAGGCGCACGGGCTCGAGTGCGAGTTCTCCTGCGAGGATGCAACAAGGACGCCAGTTGAGAGACTGCTGAAGTTCTATAGGGGAGTTGAGCAGTGCGGCGCGGACATGAACAATGTACCGGACACCGTTGGAGTCATGGAGCCTGAGGCAATGTTCAACCTGATCTCGATGCTCAAAGGGAGGTTGAAGAAGCCAATATCCATGCATTGCCACAACGATTTCGGCCTTGCTGTGGCGAACACGCTGGCAGGTGTGAAGGCAGGGGCATCACAGGTCCACACCGCGATCAACGGTCTTGGAGAGAGGGCAGGGAACGCTAGCCTTGAGCAGACTGTTGCCGCCCTAGTCACCATGTATGGCGTGAAGACGGGGGTAAAACTTGACCTGCTCAAGGATGCCTCAAAGCTTGTGGAGAGGGCGAGCATGATCAAGTTGATGCCCAATTATCCCATTGTCGGTGACAATGCCTTCGCTCACGAGGCGGGAATACACGTGCACGGGGTCCTGGCTAAGGCAGAGTGCTACGAGCCCCTCACACCTGAGATGGTTGGCCAGAAGAGGCGCATCATAATGGGTAAGCACACTGGAAAGCACGCGGTGGCGAACTTCGTTAAGGAGCAGTATAGCCTCGACGAGGAGCAGATAAGAGCAGTTGTCGATAAAGTCAGGTGCCTAACTATAAGCAAGAAGAAGATTACAGAGGGGGACGTTACCGCCATAGTCGAGGGGGTCTTGGGAAGCGTTGCCGAGGAGGACAAGGTTGTGAAGCTCGACGAGATCCTGATCGTTACCGGGAATAAGATCACACCAACTGCATCGGTTCAGCTCACCATCAACGACAGCAAGAGGGTCGCGGCTGGGGTGGGAACTGGACCGGTGGATGCCCTCTCTAGGGCAATACAGTCCGCGCTCGGCGAGGAGATCAAGCTGCTGAACTACAAACTCGAGGCTATATCGGGTGGTACGGACTCGCTCTGCACAGTGGAGGTCGTAGTCGAGGACAAGGAGGGGAAGACTGCGATGGGCATGGCGGTGGGCGGAGACATCGTGATGTCCTCAGTTTACGCCCTGATGGAGAGCCTCAACAGGATCTACGGGAAGAGAAGAGTAAAGAAATGACCAGAGAACAGTTACAAAAATAGATGTGAAAAAAAGGAGAGCCGGTCAGGCCGACGCGGTGCCTCCAATCTCCTCTTTCAGCTGACCATCTTGCCGATGCTTTTTTTCAAGTCATCATACCTCAGGAGGTCCTGGGCAGAGATGCTCATGGGCACAGCCTTCAGGGCATCTTCGAAGTGCTTCATGGCGACTTTCTTGGGTTTCATATCCTCTCTGAGCGCGTCGAGGGCGGCCTCTCTGCAGACTGCCTCGATGTCAGCACCGGTGTAGCCATCGCTCTTCTCAGCAAGCAACGCAAAGCTGACACCCTCGGCGATGGGCATCTTCCTGGTGTGCACTTTAAAGATCTCCTCCCTGGCCTTCTTGTCTGGTAACGGAATGTAGACGTTCCTGTCGAACCTCCCTGGCCTAAGTAGCGCCACATCGATCATGTCAGGACGGTTTGTTGCGGCTATCACAACAACGTTCTTGAGAGAGACAAGGCCGTCCATATCCGAGAGTAGTTGGTTCACCAAGCGTTCTGTGACGCCGGAATCAAGCCTAGCCCCCCTCTGTGGAGCTATCGAGTCTAGCTCATCGAAGAATACGATACAGGGCGAAGCCTGCCTCGCCTTCTTGAATATCTCCCTTATTGCCTTCTCAGACTCACCAACCCACTTGCTCAGGATCTCGGGGCCCTTGACGCTTATGAAATTGGCAGAGCTCTCGGTCGCAACTGCCTTCGCCAGAAGTGTCTTCCCGGTACCAGGTGGGCCGTAGAGTAGTATTCCCTTGGGTGGCGTTATCCCCATCTGCTCGAATAGTTCGGGGCTCTTCAGGGGGAGTTCGACCATCTCCTTGAGTTGGTTCTTGACCTCGTCCAAGCCGCCGACATCACTCCAGTGGACCTCAGGAACCTCAACATAGACCTCCCTAAGTGCGGATGGCGTGATCTCCTTCATTGCCTCGCTGAAGTCAGACCCCTCGACCTTCAGGGTCTTGAGGATACTCGCTGGGATAACCTGCTTCTCAAGATCGAGCTTGGGTAGGAAACGCCTGAGCGCCCTCATGGCAGCCTCCCTGCTCAACGCAGCCAGGTCTGCTCCGCTGAAGCCGATTGTGGTGTCCGAGATCTCGTCTATGCTGACGTCGTCGCTAAGAGGCATACCTCTTATATGGACCTGAAGAATCTCACGCCTCCCATTCCTGTCGGGCATTGAGATGACAATCTCCCTGTCGAACCTACCTGGCCTCCTCAGGGCCGGATCGACCGCATCCAGCCTGTTGGTTGCGGCTATCACTATTACCTGTCCCCTTGTTTTTAGACCATCCATGAGCGTGAGGAGCTGGGCCACGACGCGCCTCTCGACCTCACCGGTCACCTCCTCCCTCTTGGGGGCAATGGCATCCAGCTCGTCGATGAAGATGATGCTTGGAGAGTTCTTCTCGGCCTCCTCGAAGAGCTCCCTCAGTTTCCCCTCGGACTCGCCGTAGAACTTACTCATTATCTCGGGTCCGTTGACGGCTACGAAGTTGGCTCCAGATTCGTTCGCGACTGCCTTTACGAGCAAAGTCTTGCCGCAACCCGGTGGTCCATACAGCAGCACCCCCTTGGGGGGCTCTATACCGAGGTGCTTGAAGAGCTCTGGATGTTTCATAGGAAGTTCTATTATTTCCCTTATCTTTGCCTTAGCGTCGTCAAGGCCACCGATGTCCTCGTAGGTTATCTTAGAGACAGAAGGCTCGATCTCCTTGACTGGTGCTTCTTTAACAGTCACCTCTGTATCTTCAGTCACGTAGGCATACGGCGCGGGCTGTATCGAGACAACCACGAGTCTCAAAGCCTCACCAAGCACGGGCAGCATCACTGTGTCGCCCTTGCTCAGTGGTTTGTCTTCAAGCATTTGTTGGACATAGTCTCCGAAGTCTGAACTGAACCGGATAGGTTCCGTGGGTGCGAATGTGACCTTTACTGATGGCACAAGTTCGACCTTCGAAACGGCAACGATATCACCTATCGACGAACCAGTGTTATGCCTTATTATTCCATCTATCCTCACCAGGTCAAGCTTCTCGTCCTCGTTGTAGGCCGACCAAGCAATCGCCACCGTAGAGCGCTTCCCCTCAATCAGCACGAAGTCCCCCGCATTTACGCCGAGCTCGTCCATGAAGCTCTGGCTAAGGCGGGCAAGACTTCGCCCAACATCCCGCTGCCTTGATTCGGTTACTTTCAACTCTATTGATTTTTTGGTCATCGTGATCCCTCTGCAATATGCCTTGGGTGCGGTATCATACTATACTCGTGAGATATATATTTTACTACAATATATGGATAGGCTTAGAAAGCGATAGCGTAGGCATGGACAACAATTTTATTACGGCGATCTAAGATATACTCTGAGGACTGGCCATGGAGAGTTTAAAGATCGTATCGAAGGAAAGAACCAAGAGGCTGGCGTGGTTAGCTAAGATCGAGCTAACGGAGGAGGAGAATGACAGCATCACAATACAGCTCAACCGGATACTCGAGTCTTTTAAAGATCTGGACAAGGTTGACCTGAAAGGGGTCGAGCCGACCTATCACGCTATCAATGTCACGAACATCATGAGGGAGGATAAGGTGACGCCCTGCCTAGAGAAAGACGAGGCGCTGGCAAACGGTTCCAAGGTAAAGGACAGTTTCTTCGTTGCACCTAAGATAGTCTAGAGGTTTTTCCATGAAGAACGTGTTGGAGCTGACGCTCTTTGAGCAGATTCAGGCTGTCCGCGAAGGTCACGCGGAGAAGGAGAAGATCCGGGAAGCCTACGAAAGGCAGATCAAGGATCATGACGGCGAGCTCAAGGCGTACATCACTCTGAATAAGAACCGTAAGACAATGAACGGCGTGCTGGAAGGGGCACCTCTGGCGATCAAGGACAATATGTGCACCAAGGGCTTGAAGACTACCTGTGCTTCGAAGATTTTGGCTAATTATGTGCCTCTCTACGATGCGACTGTGGTCAAGAGGCTCAAGGAAGCAGGTGGTTTACTGCTTGGCAAGACGAACATGGACGAGTTTGCCATGGGGTCCTCCACGGAGAACAGTGCCTTCTTCCCATCGAGGAATCCGTGGGACACTACGAGGGTTCCTGGTGGCTCCTCTGGCGGCAGCGCCGTGGCGGTAGCCGCACGTGAGGCCGTTGCTGCACTTGGCTCAGACACGGGGGGATCGGTGAGGTGCCCGGCAAGCTTCTGCGGGACAGTAGGGCTAAAACCAACCTACGGTCTACTCAGCAGATACGGGCTAGTTGCGTTCGGAAATAGCCTAGAGCAGATAGGACCACTGACGAGGGATGTGAGGGACTGTGCCCTCGTAATGAACATCATAGCTGGAAACGACGAGATGGACGGCACCTCCCTTGAGGTAGCGAAGGAGGACTACCTCGCCTATCTTCAAAGAAGCGTTAAGGGTTTCAGGGTGGGCGTCCCGAGGGATTTTTTGGGAGAAGGAACGGACGAGGGGGTAAAGGACCAGGTCTGGAAGTGCGTTCACATACTCGAGGGGCTTGGCGCCACCTGGAGCGAATGTGATCTCCCCACACTGAAGTACGCGCTGCCGACCTACTACCTAACGGCTATGTCTGAGGCCTCCTCGAACCTCGCGAGGTACGACGGCATAAGGTACGGCGTGAGGCAGGAGGACGATGGGCTGGACTGGACAACTTCGTACTCGAGGACGAGGGGAAAGGGCTTCGGACCAGAGGTGAAGAGGAGGATAATCCTGGGGACGTTTGCCCTCTCTGCCGGCTACTATGAGGGCTACTACCTCAAGGCGCTGAAAGTTAGGACACTCATAAGGAGGGATTTCGAGAGACTGTTCAAGCAGTTCGACGTTCTTGTGGGGCCGACTACTCCGACGACTGCTTTCAGACTTGGAGAGAAGGTCGACGACCCCATAGCAATGTATCAGACAGATATCGATACGGTACCCATGAACTTGGCCAATATACCTGCACTTTCAATGCCCTGCGGTTTTATCGGCGGGCTTCCCGTGGGGCTCCAGATAATGGCGCCGCCCCTTGCTGAGGGGATGATATTCACTGTTGCAAAGAGGATAGAGGAGGAGCTGGGGCTTGACCTCAAGCCCCCGTTGTGAGGTGGAATCATGGTAGACACGGACATAGTTATCGGCTTGGAGGCACACTGCCAGTTAACAAGCCTGAAGACAAAGCTCTTCTGCGGTTGCAGCTCGGATTACAGGGGTAAGGAGCCAAACTCCAACGTCTGCATAGTTTGTCTTGGACACCCTGGGTCTCTACCAAAGCCAAACAGGAAGGCTGTCGAGTACGCCGTGATGACAGGGCTGGCGCTCAGGAGCAAGGTGAGCGAGAGGACCTCGTTCTACCGCAAGAATTACTACTATGTAGACATGAGCAAGAACTTCCAGATCTCGATGTACGAGACAAGCGGCGCTACCACCATATGTGAAGGCGGATACCTCGACATCAATGTGGGGCCACAGAAGAAACGGATAAGGATAACAAGGATGCAACTGGAGGAGGATCCGGCGAGGCTGGTCCACATAGGGCCCATTGACCTCTCGCCCTATACGTTGGTGGACTACAACAGAGCAGGGATGGCGCTTCTCGAGATAGTAACGGAGCCTGATATGTCATCACCGAAGGAGGCGAGGCTCTTCCTACAGAAGCTGAGGTCTATACTAGAGCACATAGGTGCCTTCGATGGTGGGCTTGAGGGTGCGATGAGGTGCGATGCCAATATATCGATCAGGGGAAGCACCCGTGTGGAGATCAAGAACATCTCCTCGTTCAAGGAGGTTGAGCGAGCGCTCAACTTCGAGATCTCTAGACAGAGAGGGGTCCTGCAGAAGGGCGAGAGGGTTGTCAGGGAGACCCGGCACTGGGACGAGATAAGGAAGGTCACAATTTCGCTCAGGGAGAAGGAGGAGGAGCATGACTATAGGTACTTCCCTGAGCCGGACATTGTTCCATTGGTGATTGGGAGGGGAATGGTGGAGCGGCTCGGCAGAGACATGCCCGAGCTACCTGATGCCAGGGCGGAGAGGTTCTCCCATGAGTACGGGATCCCTGTCTACGACGCGCAGGTTTTGACCGGTGAGAAGGCGCTTGCGGACTTCTACGAGACCTGTGCCAAGATGCTTGGCGAAGCCAAAACCGTGAGCAATTGGGTCATGGGGGATCTCCTTGGCGTGCTTCACGACAAGGACCTTGAGCTCCACGAGGCGAAGGTCACTCCTGCCTCGTTCGTAGGAATGTTGAGGATGATCAATGATGGGAAGATAAGCGGCAAGATAGGTAAGATCATACTTCCTGAGCTTGTTACCTCGGGCAAGGACGCCGAGGAGATTGTCAACGAGAGGGACATGCGGAGGATTGTAGACACAGCCTTGCTCGAGAGCGTTGTGGAGGAGGTCTTTTCTGAGAACAGAAAGGCTGTCGACGACGCTGTTAGGGATGACAATGCTGTGAACTTTTTAATCGGTCAGGTCATGAGGAAGACAAGGGGGAAAGCAGATCCCCAATTGGTCAACGGTGCGGTAAAAGAGAAGGTAATGAAACTTAGGGAGAGAAGCAAGGGATCAGTGTGAATTTGCTCTTCCTATTGCTGAGCCAGAGTCGAAGGCCTTGAGGTTCTGCTCTATGGACCTCGGGATATTTTCTCGTATCGATTGCTTGATAGCTTCCTCAGGTAACGGGAGGACGCCCAGACCCGAAAGGACACCTAGTAGGACTATGTTAGCAGCGATCGGGATGCCGGCATCCTCTGCGACCTTGGTGGCATCCAGTTGTACAATCCTGGGTGAGACCTTGGAAATTATAGCCATAATGTCTTCGAGAGCAGGATAGGCGGCTTTCCCCGTGTTCACCTCTACGGGGTAGATTGGCCTGGTGCTCAGGACTACTATCCCGCCTGGCCTAAGAAACTTTGCTGCAGCCCTGAGGGCTTCCATAGGCTCCAGTCCGATCACTATGTCTGCCGAGTGTTCCTCGACCATGGCGCCGTAGATCTCTCTTCCTATCCTGACGTGGCTGACGACTGGTCCTCCCCTCTGAGCTATTCCGTAAACATCGGAGACCCTCGCATGGTAGCCTGCCCTTATAGCAGCTGTACCGAGGATCTGGGCACCTCTGACGTTGCCCTGCCCGCCTACGCCAGCGATTATGATGTTCAGTTCATTCTGCACTGGGATCACTCCCCTTCCCTGCCGTCTTCCCTTTTGTCCTTCTCGGCTATGGCGCCATTCGGGCAGACGGCAATGCACACGCCGCAACCCATGCATGCCAGGGAATCGATGAAAGACTTCTTCCTCTCCTTGTCAAAACCTATAGCCGGGCATCCAAAGGCAGCCACACAGGTCCTACATCCCACGCACTTGTCATCTATCACGATGCATGGCACTATTCTCTGGCCTGTCCTCCCAGCCTTCCTAAGGAACTCCTGCGAACAGATCCTTCGGAATATGACAACGGCAGGCCCGTCAAACCTCAGAGCAGCTTCCATGGCAGCCACGCTCGCTTTCATGTCGTATGGATCCGCAATCCTGATGAAGTTAATGCCACATGCCTTGGAGATCTCTTCTATGGTCACCTTCTTAGTTGGCTTCATGGTTGCGGTCTCGCCGCAGCCAGGGTGAGGCTGGAAGCCGGTCATAGCAGTCACCTCGTTATCCAGTACCATGACCTTTATGTTAGCCTGGTTGAAGGTAGCGTTGATGAGGGCGGGGATTCCAGCGTGGTAGAAAGTGGAGTCGCCAATTGTGGCTATCACGGGATCCTTAATGCCCGCTTTCACGATGCCGTTTGCTACACCTATGCTCCCGCCCATACAGAAGACTGCCTGCATGAACCTGAGCGGCGGGTACATTCCCAAGGTGTAGCACCCAATGTCTCCCACGCCGATGTATTTTGCGTTGGAAACTGTCCTGGTTGCCTTCTTGGCGGCGTAGTAGGCCCCCCTATGGGGGCAGCCAGCGCACATCGTCAGCATCCTCGGTGTAAGCAGCTTTGAGGCGGCTTCCATCATCTGCATCTTCTCGTCTGGCACAGTCTCTGGCGCCAAGCCAATGAAGGAGGATAGGGCCTTATCCACAGCAGCATAGTTTAGCTCGCCCACACCAGGGAGATCCTTTGTGATCTTGCCACGGACCTCCAGCGATGGCTTGTCCTTGAGAAGCGAAGAGATGTGCCTCTCTATGAAGGGCTCACCCTCTTCGACAACCATTAATGCATCAAGGTCTTTTATGAACTCGAGCACAGTCTTCTCAGGGAAGGGATTGACGAGACCTAGCTTCAGAATGCTCACCTCGCCCTTCATTCCCCTTTTTGTGAGGTAATCATAAACGTAATTTACGGGGGCAGAGGAGGAGATTATCCCCAAGTTGGCATGGAGCGTGTGCTTCGATCTTTTTTCGATGGCGAAGAGCCCCTTCCTTGCCGCCATCTCCTCCACTCTGGCAAGTTTTTGGTGGAGAATGTCGTGCATCTCGGGGATGACCTTCGGACCAACAATTCCATCGCCCAATACGAAGTCTGTGTAGTAGTCGTCGTAGAATTTCGCCTCCACAGGCCTGCGCTCCATAGTTCCCAAGACAAGATCTCCCCGGGAGTGACAGATCCTTGTCACTAACCGCAGCATTACTGGGAGGCGGACCTCCTCCGAGAGCTCCATAGCCAGCCTGACGTAGTCCTTTGCTTCCTGGACATCGGAGGGTTCTAGCGCTGGTATTTCCGCCAGTAGCGCCATATACCTATTGTCCTGCTCATTGGAGGAGCTGTGCCCTGAGGGGTCATCGGCGGAGACAAAGACTAAGCCCGCGTTGAAGCCATGATAGGTCGCGTGCATCAGCGGGTCCATGATCCAATTGGCGCCGATGTGCTTCATCGAGGCCATACTCCTCTTGCCGCAGATTGCACCGCCTATGGCGACCTCGAAGGCGACCATCTCGTTGGTCGACCACTGGACGTGCATATTGACCTCATCGGCCACAAGGGCGAGCGTATCGACGATCTCTGAGGCTGGAGTACCAGGGTAGGAAGCAACGACCTCCACGTTGGACTCGATAGCTCCCCTGGCAACTGCCTCGTTGCCCAGAAGAAGAACGCGCTCGCCCGGCAGATCCCGGGCAACAATGTGTGTCATAAAAATCACTGAAGACACCGTATAAAGATGCGAATTTGTATTAAAGGTTGGTGTATTGGAGAAATTGACCACCGCCTAGCTCTAGGGTTGAAGAAACAAAGGTTTTTAATTTAACTGCCCATAGCATATTGCGATGGTTTATGGGATTGGGGCTTATTCAGGCGGGCATGGAGAGGGGCTGGCTCCTCGAGCCAGAGGCGAAGGAGCTCTGCAGGGCATATGGCCTCCCCGTCGGCGAATGGAGGCTTGCAAAGACTCTTGAGGAGGCGAAGGCAGCCGGCGAAGAGCTTGGATACCCTTTGGTCATGAAGATCGTCTCGCCCGACGTTATCCATAAGTCAGACGTGGGCGGAGTGATACTGGGCATCAAGGATGCGGACGGGGTTTCCGAAGCCTTTGGAAGGATAGGGGCCATAAGGGACTCGATTGGTTGTAGGCTCGAAGGGGCGCTTATAGAGAAGATGGCGCCTCCCGGCACGGAGACCATCATCGGCGCGAAACGCGACCCCCAGTTCGGGCCCGTGCTTCTCTTCGGCCTTGGGGGGGTCTTCGTTGAGGTCTTCAAGGATGTATCATTCAGAGTTACGCCCATAACAATGGATGATGCAATGGATATGATGATAGAGCTGAAGGCGTACCCTTTGCTCAAGGGCATTCGGGGGAAGAAGCCCTCAGACATGGATGCCCTTGGTGATGCCTTGATGAAGGTCTCTGGAATGATGATGAAGGAGGACGCTATAATGGAGCTCGATCTCAACCCAACTATCGCCTATGATAAGGGTTGCAGGATAGTTGACGCCAGGGTAATTCTAAAGTAGGGTGCCAAGATTTGGCCAGGAAGCTTGATGTTCTTGCCGTAGGGAACATAAACGTAGATCTCTCGTTCTTTGTTGACAAAATACCTAAGGCTGACGACGAGGTTATAGCAAGGGACTACTCGGTTTTCAGCGGAGGTTCAGCGGCTAACTTCGCTGTAGGTACAGCACGGCTTGGGCTAAACACTGGAATCGTCGGCTGCGTGGGGGAGGATAACTTTGGAAGAGAGTCCATAGCAACCCTGCAGAGGGAGGGGGTTTTCACAGATTTCGTTGCCTTCTCAAAGGGCAAGAACACAGGGACTGTCTGCGTGATCGTTGATTCCAAAGGAGCGAGGCGGATGATAGCCTACAGGGGGGCAAATACAGACCTCGGAAGTATAATCGCGAGTGGTCTGCCCGACGCAAAGTTTGTTCAGCTTTCAAATGTCAGTAGAAAGATTCTCGCGATGGCACTAAAAAGGAAGGTCGGGAGAGTATCGCTCGACCCCGGGGGTGAGTCGAAGCATTTGAAACAGGAGGACTTGGAGGGGATTGACTACCTGCTGCTCAACGATCTTGAGTGCAGAAACATCACGGGGATGAGCTATAGGGAGGGCTCCGAGGTGCTTCTGAAGAAGGCGGAGACAGTTGTTGTTAAACTTGGGAGGAGAGGGGTTTTTGTTAGAAATGCAGATATAGTGCATCTGGAACCGGCCTTCAAGGTCGATGCAGTGGATACGACTGGGGCCGGTGATGCATTCGATGCAGGCTTCATTGCGGGAATCAATGATAATTTGACGCCCAAAGAGGCATCCTCATGGGGAGCCGGCGAAGCAGCGATTAAGATAATGAAAAAGGGAGCTAGAACTGGCCTTCCAACAAGGAAAGAGCTCCTAGAATTTCTTTCCAATCAGAGTCGTTTATAAATTCCGGAAGAAAAGAAAGGAAAAAAATAAAAAAAGAAAAAGGTTTTGCAGTTTTTAAGCTGCAATCTTGCTGCGTATGACGATTGCCACGTAGATGGCTGCGATGGCTGCAATCAGTGCCAGGATCACTGCAATCCATACTGGCCACAGATCAGCTGGCACATTGCCCTTGATCGTGCTAGTTGTTGCCTGAATCGTACCAACGTCTGTCTTTATTGTTGCAACGTCACCTTGGATTGAAGTTACTGTGCCTTGTATTGTGCCTACGTTGGTAGAGACAGTAGCGACATTCCCATTCATCGATGTCACCGTAGCGTTCAGATTAGAAACCTCCGTCTGTATTGTTCCTGTAGTAGTATTGATTGTCGCGATTCCGTTCTCGATTGAAATTATTGATGCATTGAGCCCACTCAGTATGGCGTTGACTACCGAGTCATTTGCAGCAGTCACTGTGAAGGTCGCATAGGCATTAAGGGAGTAGTTGCCAAAGCCGTAGGTGTAGAAGCCACCATCATAGGGGCCTCCGAAAGCGCCGGCATATTCAGGGCTCGTATATAGAGCCACAACGTGCTCGCCTGGGTAGAAGCCTGCGGCAACAAGTTGTATGGTCAGATTGCCGCAATCGGTACTCCAGACAACGGAGTCGGCGAATTGTACAGTGCCAGTATCAGTTTCAGAAGTTAAGAGGTTGCCGTAATTGTAGGTGTAGGAGAAGTAGTTCGGCATTGCAAATGCCTGGTTGTCTATATCAATGGTATAGGGAGTGTTTGGAATCAAACCAGTGCCCGTGATAGTGAATAGGCTACCATCAGTTGCAAATGAAGACGGTGTTACCGTCAATGTGGGTGTTAGGAGATATACAGCGTACGCACCTGAATAATCATAGCCTGAGGTATTGCTAGTGTATCCATAATCAGCATAGAAGTACATGTAGCCGCCCGTTGTAGCAGGTATTGTCCATGGCACAGTAACGTTGAACTGCCCGTCACTACCAACGGTTGCATTTGCAACCCAAGTGTATTCATTGGGGAATCCACAGACACCATCACTTTCCCAGTATATGTAAACATTTCCTGGTGTTAAACCATAGCAAGTGAAAGTCACATTAGTGCCAATTGGACCACTGTTGGGAGTTACGATGAGCGTTGGTTCCACGACCATATAAAACACATAGTTGCATCCACCGTTGCTTATAGTAACATTGTGTTCTCCCTGTGCTAGGATTGGAACGGTGAAGGTTGCATTGAACCAACCGGTTGAGTTGCTTGTGAGGGAAGTAGGAGTCCATGCTTGGGTGTTATCGATGGTAAAAGTCAGCGCCGCATTGGGGTTGAAATAGAGGCCTTCGAGGCTTAAAGTATCTAAGACATCCGCATATGTTGTCTCAGACATGTTGGCAAATGGGCCGATATCAGTTCCCTCATAAGTTGTGGAAACTACTTCGAGGTAACGTGGAAATTCAGTGTAAAACACGCTAGCAGTCCAAGCTGTGGTTGCATTGTTGATGAGATCGATTTCGATTACCTGTGTGTTGTTGAAGTCGTTACAAAGGTCTTCGATGTTCCAAGTGAAAGTAAATGTCCCATTTACGTCTGTAGTAACTTGAGCCGCTGCCGTTGTACTGTTTCCGTACGTTATGTTATAGAGTGTGTTAGGAGTAAGGGCAACGCCGGTCAGGGTGACTGTCTCACCGCCTGGGCCGGAAGACGGGGTTAGGGTGAGTGCAGGAAGTATGTTCACCGTCTGCACGCTTGATGCAACGGCACCGCTTGAACCATCCCATACCTTAATGTACATATAGTTGGGAGTGATCCAGTACGGGATTGGTCCTTCAATTACCTCATGACCACCGACCATGCCGATGTAGAAGGTTGTTATGGGGTCCTGGCTTAAGGGAGTTGTAACGTTTACTGCATGCAGAGCCTCGTGGAGGTCAGACACACTGAATGTCGAAGCATATAGCTGGTCACCAGTTATATTGTCAAATCCATTTGTGCTGATATATAAATTGAATTGAGTGCCCGAGAAGGTCACATTGTCGAAGATTATGGTGAAGTTCCCTTGATATAAGGTATCGGTTGTTGCCCCACTCATGCTGCCTGCTGCCACTGATACATTGTAGTCTCCAATATACACAGTAGAGCCATTTGTCACACCGAGTTGAACAGTTCCACTTGAAGCATTAGCAGGTGCCACAACCAAAAGCATTGGAAGCACTAGAACTAAAGCAATTAAAATAGCATAACTTTTTTTCATTCTTTTCACCTAATTTGTATTTTCGTACTACAATTTCTGTTGGAGAATAGTATATATACCTTATGTGAACCTTCCCTGGGTATATACTAAACTTTACATACATTTTACTAATCGGTTAGTAAAATGTACATTTGCCAGACCATCTAGATGATAATCACAATCATAAACATATAAAATTGAAATCAGCTATGCTTCTGCCTTGAGATCTATGATAATCATGCCCTTCATGTACTCGTTCAGGGTTATTTTATAGCCCATGCCATTCACCACACCTTCGACGAACTTTGCCAGAAATGCCGTGCCCTCGACGGTGAGGGATGTGGATACGCACCTAAACTTAATTACATCTTCTTCCTCTTTGACACTTACTTCATTTAGATCCCATCTCATTACCCTGAGGAGCGCTCCAAGCATTAGGACAGGCGACTGCGACCTCTCCTTTATGTATCGCCCGTAGAGTCTGCCACTTTCATACCATTTTGTCTGAAGCCCGTCTCTTTTCGTACTATAATCCGGGCCTGATATGTAGTTAAGGACCTCTAGTGGAGCGAAAGTCCCTCCCAGCACGCGTTGGACCTGGATCACCTCCACTATTTCGTAGATGTCGTCGGGCGAGAAGCCCAACGAGTCGACTTTTACTGCCTGTCTAAGCATATTCTCGACGAATTTTGTTACAGACTCGCCCTTCTTCTTGGTGATCTCAGAGATGGAGTCGATGATATCCTCAGAAACATAGACCAGCTTCTTTCCTCTTGCCTTGAGGGTCATCTCTCAATCCATCCCAATATTCTCCTATCGAGGGGAATGCCTCTGATATACCTATTTACTCAAGGCAATTAAACGTACGCTTCCATTGGAGACTTCCCTGCTTTCGATGGAATAGCCAAGTGTATCAAGCGCCCCCTCCAGAAAAGCCGAGAAGAGCATAGCATAGGCTTCGGAGAATTTTGGGCTAATTGCCTGGACTGTTACCTCTGATCCAACCTGAGTAAGGTTCAGATCAGGGACGTTCCAAGTGTAGACTTTCAATTCCTTTTTTAGGGATTGAATTGGGTCATCTGTCTTTTCCAGCGAGAAGATTTTCACGAACCAGATGCCAGCACTGCGCCATGCCTTCATTGCTTTCTCCATTGAGTTCTTGTATGCGATCTCGGCAGTCTCGAACCAGAGGTTCTCTAAGCCAAGCACGAACCCCCGATCCCTAGCCACTTTCAAAAAACTTTGTTCATCGATAACTATTCTCAGGTTTAAGCCCTTATTTGCAGCCAAGATGGCAAGCTCAAAGGTCTCGTTTATGAAGTCATACTGGCTGCGCCCGCTCTTCTTGGCCATTTCGTTTATCAGGTTGAGCAGGTCATCCCTGGCAACAAAAGTCTTTCTCTTCATCTTTTGAACCTTTCCTTTTTATTCTGGTGTAGGAGGCTCAAGCCAATCTTTACAACCAGCTTCAGCCTCGAAAGCCCCGTAACAAGTTTAATTTCCAAATTGTGCTTTATATATGTTAAAATCTTATAAAACTACTTGCGCCCTAGAGCACGGGCAGGATAAGCTTTCTGCCCTCATGGTATATGACCTCGGTCTCCATGCCGTAGAGCTGCCTTATGCTCTCGGGGGAGATAACATCCTCGGGTCTTCCCATGGAGATGATTCTGCCGGAGTTGATGAGTACCAGGCGATCAGAAAACTGCATGGCCTGGTTGGGGTCGTGGAGGCTCATAACGACAGCTATCCCCCTCTCTCTAGCCACCTTTCGGACCATCCCAAGAACCATGAACTGATTCTTGAAATCAAGGTGGACGGTGGGTTCGTCCAAGAGTAGGGCCTCAGGCTCTTGGGCTATGGCCCTGGCTATGAGCGCTAGCTGCCTCTCACCACCACTTATTTCGGTGTAGGGACGGTCCTTAAGGGCAGAAAGTCCCATCGCCTCCATGGCATTCCCGGCTTTGACATAGTCCAAATTGGACGGCTGCTGGAATATGCTCATACAGGAGACCCTGCCCATGAGCACCACATCGCCGACCGAATAGGGAAAGGATGGGGTGTGGGACTGTGGCACAAAACCTACCAAGCGGGCAAGTTCACCCCTATCCATGCTGAAAACATCCTTGCTGTTTATCTGGACCTTTCCCTCCCCGGGTGTTAGCAACGCATTCATACATTTCAGAAGGGTAGTCTTGCCGCAGCCATTAGGCCCCAGGAGCGTGGTTACATTCCCCCCCTCCACGGCGAGTGAGATGTCCCGCAACTCAAAGCCGAGGCCGTAGGAGAAGCAGAGACCGCTAACAGAAATTACCTCACCCATATCACTGCCTCCACACTGCTCCGCCTCGCCTTTTCAGCAAGTAAAGGAAGAAAGGTGCACCTATAACCGTGGTTAGTAGACCGACTGGAAGCTCAAAAACGAAGAGTGACCGTGCCAGATCATCGGCTATGATGAGGAAGACCGCTCCCAGTGCAGCCGAGAGCGGTATAACTATTCTATTGTCTGGCGTCCTTGCGAGCATCCGTACGATATGGGGAACGACCAGCCCTATCCATCCTATAATCCCGGTAACGGAGACAATAGCTGATACCATTACCGTTGACGCTGCCAGTACAACAAGCCGGTCCCTCCCTATGTTCACTCCCAGGGATTTTGCCTCCTCCTCCCCCATGGAGAGGACATTCAGCCGCCATCGCATCAGAAAAATTATTATAAAACCAACGATGGTAACGGGCAGTATTTCAAGAACTCCGTCCCAACTAGCCGAGGAGAGGCTTCCCATAAGCCAATAGACCACTCCTGCAAGCTGGTCCGGATTGGTGAGGTATTCGATCAGCGATATGCCTGCGGAGAAGAGTGCAGTGACAATTATTCCAGCCAACACAAGGGAGACAACGGGTGTTTCGCCCCTAGTTCTTGCAGCGAAAAAAGTCAAAAGGAAGGCAAGGATGCCAAAGGAAAAGGCAAGTACCTGGCTCATTGGTAGCACACTGGGCAGAAAGGCTATTGCAACGGCTGCCCCGAAGCCTGCCCCAGCTGAAATACCCAATATGTAGGAGTCCACTAGTGGGTTCCTGAAGACTCCTTGCAGCGATGCCCCCGTAGTTGCGAGTACGATGCCACCCATCAGCGCCAGAATTATCCTTGGAAGTCTTATATCGAAAATTATGGTTCCATAGACCGAAGGCAATGAGGAAGATGATGAGAAAGGCGCGATAATCCTATCAAAAATTACCTGAAGCACAACTCCGGGGGAGATATAGTAGGTACCTATGAACAGAGACAGCACAAATACAGGGAGGGGCAGAGCCAAGATTGCAAATATTTTCCATCGCAGCATGCCCAAAGTTGAATTCATCCTTTTTTTTAAAACTGATTATGTGCTATTAAACTGATAGAATTGATTGAATAACTGGTTGGCTACGTTTTGCACGTTTATATTGAAATATTGTGGCTGGATTATATCGGCAAGCTGCATAAGTCCTATCATGGCTCTGGGCCCATCGTCCAAATATGCTCCCGCCTGTTCACCCCCTACAAGCACAGCGTAGACATGTCCATCCTTCACAGCCTGCAATGATGCCCAGGTCCCGTTCTGATTAAGGGAGGCAAGCTCTGAGTTAAGGGTTGCATTGTCATAGGCTACGATAATTATGATATTAGGGTTCCAGGCTAGCAGTGTCTCCGGGTCAATCTGATAATAAGACTGGGTCGGAGCCATCTGAAGTGCTACGTTGATGCCCCCCACCAAATCCACGGCGTTCCCCCAGCTGCTATTGGAGTAGGCATAAATAATACCCTGGTCCCATACACTCAAGTCACCTATGAATACAGTCGGCTTGGCAGAGTTCGGTATCTGGGATGCTATTTGGGTTATGTTTGTCAAGCCGCTCTGCATATAACTTATCAAAGTATCTGCCTGCTGGTTCGAGCCAAGTGCCTCGCCGATGATCTTTACTGCTCCCATCTCGTCATTGTAGTTCGCCGGCGAGAGTGTGATCACGGGGATGTTCAAACTTTCCAGCTGGCTCACGACCTGGGGGGCATCACCATAACCATAGTCCATTATCACGAGGTCAGGCTTCAGCGCCACCAGTGTTTCCATGTTTATGCCGTCGAAAAGGTCTCCGACACAAGTCAGGTTCTTTACAGAAGATGGAACGTAAGCTGAAGTTTGGACGTCTGACCCGATGCCCACTATTTTATTCGCGTCACCGAGGCAGCAGGTGATCTCTGCCCAGTAGGAGTTGATGATAACGACCCTCTGTACATTGGCTGGGACTTGCACGGTCCTTCCATCCTGATCAACAATAGTCAGCGGATCATTGTTGGATGTTGCCGAGTTGTGGTAAAATACGAACGTCGCTGAGATTGAGGCTATTGCTGCAAGAACTACCAGAAGCAGCACAACTACCTGGACTTTTGTGAGCCCTTTTTTATTCATTAAAATCCCAGAATGGATTATAATAGATCCTTTTTTAAAAGTATCGTTTCATATGAAACAATAGATACGAAATAAAAGTATTGATTTTACTCGGAGAAAGACCCTTAAAAAAGGGGGACGCCTAGCGCACGATTATTGTCGTACACGGGAGGCTTATGGCCAGGGAGACCCCAACGCTCCCCATAAGGATACCCCTATCGCCCGTGTATCCCCTAGAGCCAAGGATCATGCAGTCATACCTTCCTTCGATGGCAGCCTTGGCTATCTCAGACGCCGTTGAACTCCTGTTATTCTCAACAACCTTGAGTATCTTCGTTGCAGAAAGGCCAAAGGACTTACATTTGGACTCCCCAATCTCGAGTACCGATTCGCCAGCTTTGTTGAGCTCTTCCAAGACTTTTTCTGAGACGCTGACGGGGGGAGGCGTGACCACGTGGATCAGGGAGAGCTTCGATCCGTCCCTCATGGAAAACTCAATAGCCATGTCGAGGGCTCTAATGGAAGCCGGCGAACCGTCTATTGGAACCAGAATGTTTTTGAAGATGGGGTGTCACCTGCCAAGGCCTAGGGATTCATCGGTCATCCTTATGGACTCTTCTGGGTCTTCGGTAATCCTTGCTATAGCTCGGATTGCATCGATGTTCTCGGGTATCACTATCGACTCCTGGTGCACCGCCTGGGACAGGTAAATCTCGCGGCCGAAGGACTTTATGGACTCCTTCCATATTGCTAGCTCAGGCAGGTCATACCTCGGCCTGCTTATGTCCCGGGCAAACTCTATGATCTCTGAGGTCGATGAGATCCCTTCCGCCGAGGAGAAGAGCCTTATCCTTCGGTAGGAGGAAAGGGTATCAATGATCTCCTGCTCGGTGGCATCCCTGTTCAGCTCCATGTTCAGCACGTGGACATGCATCAGCGTCGTTGGGGCTGCCAATGCTGCCGTTGTAATGTCGATATGGGGCAGAACCTTCTGCACATCAGGGCCGTGGTGAGAAGGAATGGTCACTGGGTCCGGAACTATGCTGTTTATGGGACCCTTCGAGTTCTCGGCAGGATCGGCCCCACGCCTTACCAGCAGGGCCCGGACCTTCTTAACCCCAAAGCCCTTGTCGAGTGCATATATTACTCTGCACAGCCCTGTTGTGTTGCAGGACACAACCCTTACGAGGTCCCTCCCCAGCGCAGATTTATAGTTGCAGTAGGCGTTGAATGAGAATCCGGCTGTTTCATGCTTCTCCCCTCCCTGGAAGATTGCCTTTACCTTGTATTTCTCGTAGAGAGGCTTGTAGGTGGCGCCGACCTTCCCGGGAGTGCAGTCGACCACGACATCTGCGCTTCTGATCAGATCATCAATGGTCCCTGCTATCCTGTAACTGGCGCCATCGAAGAGCTTGATGTTATCGGCTGAGGAGGCGTAGACATTGATCCCCCGCTCTGCGGCGAGGCGCGCCTCGTAATTCGGCTTTGTCTTTGTAACGCCCACGAGGGTCATGTCCTTCTGTTTCAAAATTGCGTCGGCAACTCTCTTGCCTATGGTTCCATAACCGTTAACCGCAACTTTTACTACCATAACAACCACCTTGAATTTACTTGTCTGACTTAAACTTCTGGGCGGAGCTAATTAAGACTTCTAATGCAGGTAACTTCTCACCTGACAAGAAAGTTATGAAAGCGCCCCCACCTGTGCTGAAGTAGCCGATGGCATTCGCAATGCCCAGCCTCTCGGATATTGCCCTGAGGTGCCCCCCGCCGAGGAGGGTCTTGGCTTTAGACTGTACGAGGGAGAGCAGCAGCTCCTCGGAACCCTTCATGAACCTTTGGTCCTCTATATACCCAGCCGGACCCCTCATTATGACCGTCTTGGAATGGCTTATCACCTCTTTATACAATTTCGAAGTCTTGGGCCCGATATCGTAGATGGGGCAGTCTTTGATGTTCTCGAGATCGGTCTCGCAACGGGAGTCGGACCTGAGGACGGCTACATCGACGGGCATCATTATCCTGTCGCCGTACTTCTTGAGGAGGGATTCGGCCCTAGGGAGCATAGAGTTAAGCCCCTTGCCCTCCAGGACCTTGACAGCCGATTTCCCGAGGTGTTTTCCTGAGGCGATGAGGAAGAGGTGGGATACAAGCCCTGTGAGCAGAACTTTGTCTGCAATCCCTTTGGGAAGAAGGGTTTCCATCAGCTGCACCGAGTCTTGAACCTTGCTCCCCCCCAGTATAAATATGCACGGCTTTGAGGACTCGCTAAAGACGCAGCTCAAGAATTCTACCTCCTTCTGCAGGAGCCGGCCGCCGGCCGAAGGCATTACCACTGGAAAACCGACAAGCGACGGGTGAGCCCTGTGGGCGGTTGCAAAGGCATCGTTGATGTACAGGTCGAAGAGCGGCGCCAGATACTTCACGAGGAATGTCTTGGCTTGGGCTTCGGGTACCTTCTCGATGTTCTCCTCTGAAAAGAACCTAACGTTCTCGAGGAGGAGCACATCGCCCGCCTTCATAGACAATATGGATGACCGGGCGCAGGGGCCAAAAAGATCTTCTATGTAGTTCACTTTGCGGTCTATATATTTTGAGAGCAGCGGCAGGTGGGGCGCCAAGGTCGTGAAGTCGCTGTCGCCGGGCCTTCCCTGGTGAGCCAGGATCGCCACCGAGGCGCCTTTGTCTATGAGTTCCCGGATGGTATCCGCGTGGCTCTTTATCCTCGTGTCGTCGGTTATTTGGCAAGTCTTGGGATCAATGGGAGAGTTTATGTCAACTCTGAGCAGGACTTTCTTGCCCTTAAGATTGAAGTCATCCATTGTATAGAAGGCAGAACTGCCGCTGTTCATAATGTGGACCTCTTTGAACCTTTCTAGGTTATTTTAAAAATATAAGCCCTCTGAATCTACGCCTCAGATTGTACCCAGCTTACCCAGCTTAGTCGGATCGCTTAGGTATGAGAAGCAGGACGGGCATGATAGGAAGTCAGTATATAGATCTTTTGAGATGGTGAAGTTGCAGCAAGCCGTTCTTGGCATGGGTATCTTTACATAGGTTTCGTTGGGCACTAGCCTCTTCCCCCTCAGGAGATAGTAGGCTGCACCCTTCATTTCAATAAACTCACTGTAGATGGAGGTGAATTCGTCAGAGACTAGATTAGCTAATATTAGGGGAGTTTTGCTCGTGTTGGCTGACACATGGCCGTAATTGGGAGGTATCAGCAGTGCATCACCCGCCTTAGCATCCACAACTACGAAATCGGTTATCCCACTTCCTTCCTTTTTCTGAAGCAGGAATGTGGCTTTTCCGTGCAGCACTTCGTATAACTCGGGATAGGTCAGTGAGTCTGCTGCTTCAGGGTGGTAGTGGCCAAGTGTTTTGTTGAATTCCTGACCAAGGTCTATCCCCGATAGCACGGTAATGTCGAAGCGGAGCCTCCATCTTTTGAAGAGACCTTCGTCTTTTTCATGGATGGCGTTTCGGAACATGCGGTACAGCACAGTGTCCTCCGATAGATTGCCAACAAGGCTCCGATCGTAAAGAACTGGAAGGAGTTCCCTAAGAACTCTCGGCGTTGACTCCAGAGCCTTACCATTAAGCGAGATTGACATACTACCATTGATGGACAGCATCCCGAAGGGAAGTCGAAGCTCCATCATTCTTTGTGCACTGATAATTAGCTTGTCGAAGTCGGTAAAAAAGATTATTCGATGTTATCTATGGCTCAGTAATTGGCATTTGAATTGAAAAGAGAAAAAATAAAAATGAAGAGATGTCCCGTTGAGGACGATAGCTCTTCTTACTGAATGACTTCACCCGTAGCATACCGGTTTGAGACCTTGGTAACCTTTACCTTAACATGGTCGCCAGCTTTTGTGTTTGGAACAAAGACTACAAAGCCTTCTACTCGGGCTATGCCTTCTCCTCGCCTGCTAACTTCCTTGATGTCTACTTCGTATTCTTTGCCTTCTTCTACTGGCTTCGGACCAAAGTTGGCTGGGCCTCGTCTCGGACCCCCGAATTTTCGGGGTCCACCTTGATAGTATCCCATCTGCTTCCCTCCTTCTTGACTTTAGGGCCTCCGTAAAAAGAAGCTGATTTTGGGTTCAGTTCCTTCACTTCTGCCCAAGCAAAATTTGAAGAATTCTTCCTTATTAAAGTTTCTAGCAGTCTCTGATCATTCGCTGATCTTCTTCAGCTGTTTATTGTACATCTCTATTATCTCTTTCACCGTCGTGGCGTCCTCTGGGCTCTTGTCGGTTCTCCATTTTCCAGTAAACCGGGGGAAGCGGATTGCCATGCCTGCCCCCTTCCTGATGGAGTCGAGGCCGCAGGTGTGGATAGGCGAGAGCGTAATCTCCGCACCGCGTATCTCAAGAACCTTGGAGGGGATGAGCCAAATATCTGGTATGAGCTTAGAATCCACACGCCCGTGTCTATGCGGGATAATGGAAGGTTCGAGCAACTTCTTCATATTCCTTATCTCTTCATCGCTGAAGCCGGTGCTGCACTTGCAGACAGTTCTAAAGACATCATCTGATTTATCATAGGCTGCCAGCAGGAGGGTCCCTATGTTGCCTGCACGCCTGCCAGTGCCCATGTAACCGCCCACGGCAACAAGGTCCACTGTATCGTTCATCTCGCTCTTGTAGTCCCTCTTGTACTTAATCCACAGCCAGCCGCGGGCTCCAGCCTTGTATAGAGACTCCTCTCCGAGGGACTTCGCCACGAGCCCTTCGCAGCCCTCGGCGATGGCATCCTCGAAGAATGCCTCCAGCTCCTCGGCCTTTGTCACAACCTTCTGCTCCGCCAGACGCAGGCGCTCGCTTTCCTTAACGATCTTCGAAAGTACAGCCCTTCTGCGCGGGTAAGGCTCGTTGGTTAGGTCTTTTCCATCGTCATAAAGGGCGTCAAATAGCCGAAGGGAGGCGGGGTAGGCGGACATAGCCTCCTCAACGCCATACTTCCGCCTCCTGTGCATCAGCTGCTGGAAAGGCAGGAGATCACCTGTATCGGGATCTACGGCCACGATCTCCCCCTCAACAATGGAGGATCTCGATCGGATCCCCTCCCCAGAGAGCTTGAGCACGTCGGGGTAGTGGCCAGAGATATTCTCCAGCCGCCGAGAGTAGAGTGCCGTTGACCCCCCCTCCTCCTTGTGTATCTGGACCCTCTCGCCATCGTACTTGTACTCCACGGCGCACTTTCCGCCCATCTTCTCAAGGATCTCTTCTGGCGAGGAGAGCCGTTCCGCAAGCATTGGCCTGATGGGTCGGCCTGGCGAAGAACCGAAGGACTTGATGGCATCCAGCCCACTCTTTGCCAGAGTTTTTGCCACTGCGCCCAGATCACTGCTGACATTGTAAGCCTTCTCTATGGGGGGCCGGGCCTCCTTCGAACCGCAGAAGGCAATGGCCATGGCGTCCAGGATCGTCATGTCAGCGACACCGAGTCTCAGGGCTCCGGAAACAGTCCTGACTATGTACATTGCCTCCCTAGGCAAGGCGTCTCTAAGAAGGTCGGATAGCAGCCGGATCTTCTCTTCCTGGGACCCTCCTCCCTGCGCCCTAGCTATGCGGTCGAGGTTTTCATAGACATGCTCAACGGTAACACCGCTACCTTCCATCGCAGTCGAGTAGCTATCAAGGGTTGACTGCTTGCTGCTCTTGGAAAGGAGCTCCTGGGCGACGTTGCCAAGGTCGCCGATCTTTTTGTAGAGCTGCTCCACCTCGGACTCCTTCACCGCCGTTGCCTTGGCGATGCTCCTTATTATAAGTCGGTTCGCCACTCCAAGCTCTATTGGCACGAACTCTGGGTAGAGCCGGCCCTGGGTCAGATAGACGACCTTGTCTATAATATCAGACGGGCATTCCTTAAGAAATGTGACGAGGATGTCAGTTATTTCTAGCCTCTTGGTTGTTTGGCTTACCCTGTCATACACCGCAGCAAGCTCGGCATAGCGCAAGAAGCCACCATCTCGCTATCAAATTATTCCATATCTGCATCTATCTGCCTTTCTATGTTTTCCTCATGGGGCTATTCTGGATAGCCAATATTGAAGTAGATCCATCATTTATTTATGCGTAAGGCAAGATGTCTCTATTGTCTCTCTCGGGTGGTTTCGATGCTGAAGGCAGTGATATTCGACCTAGATGGCGTGCTGATGGAATTCAACTTGAACTCAAAGACAATTAAGGAGGAGGTCATCAGGTTCCTTGAGAAGAGAGGGTTAGAGGTAGGGATTGTGAAGCCAGGAGATCCATTCTCAGCCATAAAGGACGATACCAGATCCTTCTTTTCAAAGAGGGGAAAGGACTCGGTTTGGATAGACGAATTGATCAGAGAGGCTGAAAAAATACCTGAAGAGCAGGAGATAGAAGCCGCCAGAGTCTCCAAACTCCTGCCCCAGGCGGGAGAAACACTCATGACCCTTCGATCGATGGGGTTGAAGCTGGCATTATTCACCTACAACAACAGGACCGCGACAAACATTGCCCTTAGAAGGCACAATATAGAGGGGCTTTTCGATTCGGTCGTCTGCAGAGATATGGTGAGCCGACCAAAGCCAAGCCCCGTTCACCTCAGCACTGTTTTGAAATCCGTGGGGGCGGGAGCGAAGGAGGCGGTGGTAGTGGGGGACAGCGAGATGGACATTAAGCCTTCGAAGGAACTTGGAGTAAAGGTTGTGGCTGTGACCACGGGTGTACGAGACGAAGAGTTCCTGAAAAGCCTTAGCCCAGATTATTTAATTGGCAACCTCTACGAAGTCGTCGGAATAGTGGAGAGAATCAACGGAAAACCGATCTAGCCACTAGGTGCGTGGGGTCTTCTCCATCATTCTCTCCAGCGTCCATCTAATCGAGCTTCGGAGTTCTCTTATCCTTGCCTCCTCCTCGATGTTCAGCACCACGATCTCCCTAATGGCATCGCCATCAAGTTTAATCTCGTGCTCTATCATGGAAGATGGATCCTTTGCTCCTGCATTCACAGCCATCTCGTCCTTGCGGTGCATCTCACCGATCACCCTATCTACGAAGAAAGACTGGAAAGGAGGGGTTTTGACGCTGAAGGCCAGGCCTGCGTGTGGCACTATTCTGATCTGGTTCCTCCCGACATAGAACACTCCCAGGTCTTCGCCCATCTTTGATTTGATGGGGAAGGACTGTTCATCAGCCACTGAAGGAGCAGGTACCGTGGGGGCAGGAGCCGCAGGTTGTGCTTCCCTAAGGGGTCTGGTTTCAGCTACTGCTCTTGGTTCGACTCTTGTTCTCAATGCTGGCGTGGCAGCCGTGGGCTCACTCTCCTTTCGCTCCACTAGCTTGCTCGCGGGCTGGAAGCTTACCTTTGTAAGAGCCTCGTCTACCAATTTAAGGGAGGTCCTTAGGAGGATAAGATCCTTCTCAGCCTCTGCAATTCGTTCTTCTATATCCTTTTTGAGTTCGGCAAGATTCCTAGTTTCGGCGTCGGACAATCCAATCACCAGTTTAATTCTAATTAAGTATGACGCAATCTCCTTAATTTATGGAGAAAGCCCAAAATTTCATATTCCTTAGGAGTAATTTAAGCTTGATCTAAGGGGATTCGCTCTGAAAATTTGAAAAAAAAGAAAAAAGAAAGAATTTGGGTTTTTTACTCCTTCAAGGCGTGACCGAATAGCACTTGGAATAGAATGCCAAATATGACAGCAAAATACCAGGTGACGCTTGCTGGGAATGGAAAAGCACCAAGGTAGGCCATGAAGGCACTAGACCCAGCCCTAGCCAGAGTAAGACCAGTACCAGGTGCCCAGGCCCAGTTCATAAGAATTGCTATTATGTAGCAGACTATTACTGTGCTAAGCCATGCAAGATAGGCAGCACGACCCCAACCGTTCTTCCCATAGCCGTTTGGACCAGCTGTATACATCTTTTGTAGATCAAGTTTTTGTCTCCTATTGATCCAGTAGCTACCTATCATAATTCCTGCAATGGGGCCCAAAAGGATGCCATAGTCTCCTGCCCAGCCCTGAATGTATCCTGTGTATTGCGTACCTTTGGTCACGGCCCACCATGGGCACACTATGAAGCCTATGATGGCTGCGTAGACGACAGCCGTCTTCCATCGAACCTTCAGTGAACCCATGAAGATATCGATGAGAGGTGGCACGTTGGCTGTGATATCAGTGGACCAAGGCGCCAGGAAGGCAAAGAGTAGACCCACTATGATCGCAATGGGCCCTAAGATCCCAATTCCGGTGCCTGCGTACTTCAGGATGGTGTCTTGAGGCAATGTTGTGCCAGTGAGTGAGGTAACCGAATAGCCCAAGATCGTTCCAAGCCCTTGGCATAGAACGACTCCAATTATCAGACCCCAGAAGAATGCTCCTTCGTGTTTGGGCTTCATCCCCCTTGAGAGGTCTGACATGTTTAGAGCAACGGTCGCCCACCAGTTGGTCTGTACGGCGAGATACAAGAGAAAGGCTACGGATAAGTAGCCCGCTGTGCTGACGAAGAGGCCTGAAACATGGGATGAAAACTGCTTTTGAGTGGCTAGGAAGACTGCAAGCCAGACAAAGTAGAGGATCATCAGCGGACCAGCCCAATCTGCCATCCTGCCAATCCCCCTTAGACCGAACCTCATCACCAACACAAGCAGGACGAGGTAGAAGATTACGGCAGGGATCATGTAAGAGTAGGCATCTGTGGTGGCCGTGGCAGCCTTGACTCCTAGGGCGTAGAGAGCAATCAGGGTTAATGCATAGGACCCTGCCCAAACTTCGATTCCGAACCACATGGTTCCTGAAATCCCTCTTATCAGGACAGGCAGGTGCATTCCCTTGAACCCAAAAGACTCCCTCAATTGCACCGGGTAGGGTATACCGTATCTCACACCAACGGCACCATTACCGAACATTACTAGGACAGCTGCTAAGTTTCCGATGAGTGCACCCACCAAAGCTTGCCATAAGCTTAGACCTAGGGCTCCGCCTATGGGTCCTAGGAAGAACATGGGGATGCAGGTGTTCATGCTGAACATCATGAATGTCCATGTGTAGAGGTTGTATCCCTTTGCTTTATCAGCAGCAGGTACTGGCATAAGGTCTGGATTTTCTTTATAGCCTTGTGGAGTTATTGTTTGTTCTCCTTCAATTGTCATTAAAGAATTCTCCCTATGATTTGGCTGATTATATCGACTTAAACGCTATTTAAACGTTCCCAAAAGAATTATATGCAATATGAAAATTATGAGAACATTCTCTTTTAAAGAAGAAGAATATGTTTTATAAAAAATTTTCGAGTTATTAATCTATTTCTTTTGAGTTTATTCCATTTGCCATTTTGTATAGTACGTAAAGCTGAGATGTAAAAGGAGGGATCTGGAGACTCAGATTTCGTCGAGCCAGTTAGCATGCCGAATTAAGTCACCAAGATCATAACCTTTGGAAAAGGATGCGGTGGAACTGAACTAGCACGCTACTGTCTCCAGGCATAATATAATAAATTGTAGGAAGGAAGAAAAGGATATGGTGGGATTATGGAGCTGTTCGAGGCCATAGCCAAGAGGAGGAGCATTAGGAGCTTCAGGAGCGAAGCAGTGCCAGATTATCACCTTGAGGAGATCCTCAGGACTGGGACACTGGCGCCCTCCGCTGGAAACACGCAGCCGTGGGAATTTGTAGTCACAAAGAAGGATGAGAAAAAATTAGAGCTTGCCGAGGCTGCTTTCCAGCAGTCGTTTATCGCGGAAGCACCAGTTGTAGTAACGATCTGCGCCAATGAGGAGAGGTCGGCCCATACATACAGCGAGAGGGGAAGGAGGCTTTATTGCATTCAGGACACAGCTGCAGCCGTGGAGAACATGCTGCTTGCAGCAACAGCGCTGGGCTACGGAGCGTGCTGGATTGGTGCCTTTGACGAGAACAAGGTTCGGAAGGCGCTCGGTATTCCACCCGGGGTGAGACCAGTTGCTCTCCTTCCAGTTGGGATACCAGCCGAGATGCCCGAGGCAAGGTCTAGGAGGGAGCTGGGTGACGTGATCCATGCGGAGACCTACGCCGGAGCTGGCCCCAGCTGAAGAAGAAGATGGAGAGGAGAGAGAATAAGGTCAGGATGAGGCCGAGGTTTTCATAAATTTGTGTGGTTATCGGGACATTTTGGCTAACAAGAACCATATCGTGGGACTCTATCCAAGTAATGTTTGAGCTTATCAAAACGGACCTTTGGGCAACGGAGTCGCTGATGTAATCGATGTTCTTGATGTTAACGTACTGTGCAGTGTCATAGGAGGCGAATGCCGAGGAGGTGATGTGCTGGAGTAGGTTGCCGCTCAGGATGTGCCCGTCTTGTTCTTGTGCCCCGCTGAAGAATGTCAGGTCCACCGGCACCCACTCGCCACCGCTATTGTTGGGGAGGTATACCATCGCCCATCCATGCCACCCTACGTTGTTGAGGTTGAAGACCATGTTGGAGTCTGTTTCAACCACATTGCCAGGAAGGTAAATGGGGCCAATGGTCGTGTAGGCAGGGATGCCTAGGATCCGGCAGAAGGTCACGAAGAGGTTGGCCTGGTCGTCGCAGTCGCCGCTGAGGGTGCTGAAGGTCTGGGAGACGTTCTGTGGGTATGGGTATTTTGAGGCGTAGACCATGTTGTCCTGGAACCATTGGAGCATGTCGAGCACCACGGTGAGGGTATTCTGATCATCGCCCTTGATTGCCAGCGCCGTGGCGACAATTTGGGAGGCGTTGGGCATCTGGGAGAGGTTGTAGCTTCCAGTTAGCGGGAATTCCTCGACCATTGAGCTAGGTATTTCGGATATGTTGCCAATGCCCGAGAGGTTCATAACCACTGGCCTCAGGTATAAGCTAAAGGAGAGCTCGATCGTTGCATTCTGGTAAGGTTCGAGCGTTTGATTAGTCAATATACTGATCATGGGGTTCCCGTCCGAATCCGAGTTCATCACCCATGCAGCAGGGCTCCCATCCAAGAGGACCGATTGAATGATCGATGTCTGGGTTGTCGAGTTCGGGAACGCGTACTGGTTAAGGAGGTAGTAGTAGGGGTTCGGTGAATTTGGAAGGAAACTTTCGTTGCCGTTGACCAAGGTTATTGTCAAGTTGTAGGTGAAGGCAGTCCCGCTCACAACACCCGTGCTTGCAAGTGCCAAAAGGAACAGCGGAAGGAGTATCATCGAAACACCTGATCATAAGAATGAGCAGCAATGAAGATAATGCGATTCATCCAAAAATATATTACTATCTGAAAAAGGGTCCGAGAATTGGTATTCGTACAAGCAAAAGATTATTAATAATTCTTGGCATATGGAAGATAGAGTTTTGGAGGATTTAGAATGGCTTTCTCAGCGTACATACTAGGTGTTTGTCAGATAGGCAAGGAGAAAGAGGTCCTTGAGAAGTGTCTCAGCATAAAAGACGTTGTCGAGGGCACTGTTGTCTTCGGCGAGTATGATGTGATCGTCAAGGTCGTAACTGACGACGTAAAGGAGCTCAGCAGAAGGGTTGAGGAGATAAGAAGAGTAGAAGGTTTGCTGAGGACTGCAACCCTCATATCTATGCAGTAAGCTGTATAGCCTTCTTTTTTTATTTTTGAAAATGCAATCTTTGCAATTTTAATGCGGCGAATTCAACGCATCGCAGACAATCTTGTAAATGGATTCTATGGCATTGTAACGTAGGGCGAACCTTTGGGCATCCTTAACTTTTTCCATAACAATTGTGGAACTTGTAATGGACTCAACGCCTGCCAGAAGTTCGTCCTTGGTGAGGTTCTTCTGCTGGATTGAGACACCAAGGCCCATTTTCACTATGGATTCAGCTATCCCCTGATGTTCTGAATGGGCAGGAGTTGGCACAACGACTAGGGGCTTGCCGAAGTATATCGCCTCTGCAACCGTGTTGTGGCCCCCTCGGGTGACTAGGATATCGCAGGCCTTTAGGTATGAGTACCGATCGTTTATCCAATTGAAGACTCTCAGTCTCTTGTTGTTCATCTGAGTGTCTAGGGGGTTCGGGATCTCCGATAGTCCTTTAGTCAGTACGATGTTGTAGCGGTCTGGGAACTCCTTGAAGATCTCGGTCAGTTTTCCGGCTATTTGCCCTTTCTCAGCGAGCGTGCCACTGATGGCTGCAAGGATTAGAGGACGATCGTCCAGTCCTAGGCTTCTCTTAATCTCCTCAGGCGCGGGTAACTCGTCGGGATATTTTGGAACTATCGGCCCTACCAACCTGAGCTTCTTTATGTACTGGTTGGATGGCACAACATTAGCCTTGGCGATCGTATAGGGGGCCGGGAAGTCTGGCACGATTATGACCTTGCTCAGCTTCCACATACTTCCCAAGACTTCCAAACTGGTGCGCTCAAACGCTCTCTTGAGCTTCGCTCTATTGCCCAGGACTGGCTTCTGATGGGGCATCATTAATTTTAGCTGGTGGAGGATGAGCACGGGTATTATGCGCATCATCCTCGCTGCCAATATCGTCGACAGACGACTATCCGAGATCACTATGTTAGGCTTGAAGTGCTCCATGAGGTTTAGCTCAGCGCCCACCTGGGAGCTAAAAGTCATCAAATGTTGGGGACCCTGCGCAAACGTCCGCTTTATATTGACGGTACCATCCTCATATTCGTAGACATTTATTGGGGGGACCTCGGCGACCTGAAAGCCGGCCTTCCTGACGAATGGCACGGCCTCGCCGTATGTTGAGAAATAGACGTCGTGTCCCCTTTTCACGAATGTCTTGGCAACCGGGATGCATCTCCCTGCGTGGCCCAGGGCAATTCCGCAGGGGGCGAAGTAAACGCGCATGCCATCATCGACCATCCTCATTGGAGACTCTTGAGGACTATATCCCCGCCAGGGGTAATCTCAGTGAAGACGATGGCACTGAAGGAGTAGACCTTGACATCCTTAGAGAGCCAACTGTCCGGCGGCAGCCCTGCCTTCATGCAGCATTCGGAGAGGAAGGTCTCCTCATCCCATCCGTACTCGGTTGGCACTTGGGGGAGCAGGAGCCCCTTGTAGAAGCCCTTTTCTATGATCAGACCATCCCTGCCGACCTTGATCATCTTGGGGTAGAGCTTAGGATCATTGGTTTTTACGATGGCCGGTGGCGTAAGCACGCTGACCTCGAATACAACCTCCTCGAGCTCCTTGGCTTTAAGAGGAGGGAAACGGGGATCGTTGAAGGCAGCACTCACGGCGGAGTCCACTGTCGCCTCGACCAGGGGCATGTATGGGAGGGGGTAGCCAATGCATCCCCGAAGGACCCTGGCGCCGCTCTTCAGCTTCTCAATGGTGACGAAGACGCCGGACTTGTCTAATAGGCTCTTTGAAGGCGGGTCAGGTGGAACCATTACAGTTGAGTCTATTAGGTATTTTGTGACCGCGGTCCTCGCAAGCTTCACCAAGAAAATTCCTTCTTCAAGGGAGGTCATTTGCATCACTCAACCCTAGAGACTCGAGGGTGGTTTTTATTCCCTTCCAATGGCTGCCATGCCAGTAGGTCTTTCCACAGGAGGGGCATGTCCATAGCCGTGCGTTCTCTGGTGCCTTTTCAATCTGGGCGGCGCGGTCTGCCTCGGTCAGGGCAGTGTTGCAGAGGGGGCACCTTGACCCGGCACGCCCGATCCCCAAGAGGGGTAGCATCTCCTCAAGCTCCTGGGCGAGTAGGGAGGATCTTAACAAGACGGATTCGACTCCCTCCCGCCTTGCTCTCTGGGATAGTTCGAGATCCCGGGTCAAAAGCATTCTCCCCTCTGATCTTGCCTTGAAGATCATTGCACCATCGTCGAGGGAGGGATCGTATGCTGTGTCGTGGCCGATTATCCTAAGCCACCTTGCAAGCTTCCCCAGCATCGCGTCAGCCAGGAATTTCAATTACTGTTCCTCAGGGAAGCTGCCCACGATATACTCAAGCACTTCCTGGGGCGAGAGCAGGCCCATTACCTTGGAGGATTCCGTTATTACGAGACCTGGAAGCGATTCCTTGATCATCCTTTGGACTGCCTCTCCCAGAGGCAGATCCCCTTCCACCATTGGTGTCCCGACGCGCATGGCAGAGGATACCGAGAGCTGCCTTATCCTAGCTTTCTGGTGCTTCTCAGGGACGTATTTCTGGAACTCTATCAGTGAATTTAACGTCTCCTTTTCGGTTACGGTACCGAGGAGCCGCCCTTCCTCATTTACCACCGGTATGAGTACTACGCCGTTGTCCAGCAGGATCTTTCGCGCTTGGATCAACCTGTCGTAGGGATGGAGCAGCGGGAAGTTGCGCCGCATGAGAGACGAGATGGCAACCGAGGAGCTCTCAACGAGCTTTAACATCCCGTGTCTGTTGACTAGGCCCAGGAAGGTCTCGCCATAGTACATAGGCAACGAGTTGGCAGAAAGTTCGAGAAGGAGTTTTGCAGCCCTCCTCACCGAAGTGTCGTTGGAGAGCATCGCTGGAAAGTCCTTGACGAAGCCAGATATGTATAACGACTCCGGCGCCACAGCCCTGAGCCTCTGGGCGCCTATCCTAAACAGAATGTCCCGGAAGGAGAGCGTTCCGATCAGTTTCTCATTGTCGGTGATGCAGACGCTCTCCAGTGAGAGCTTATTCAGCGAATCTATGGCATCCAGCAGTGGGCGATTCTTGTTAAGCGCGGGAACATCATTCACAATAATATCGGTTAACTTCATCGCTATTTTTCCCCCTTTGCGATTATCTTTACGAAATCGAACTTTGATACCATCCCTACAAGGTTGCCCTCCCTGTCGATAACGGGCATGCCGCCGATCCCTTTGGAGATGAGCATCCCGGCTGCCAGGGTAGCGTCCTTTGTGCTCTCGACGACCTGGAGGGTTTTTGTCATGATGTCCTCGGCGGCAGGCTTAATGTAAATCCTGGTTTGGGAGACAGCCTCGGAGTCTTTGACGCTTCCCTTCACAAATGATCCTCCGCCGGAGTGCGGTCGAATGTTGGAAAGGTCGGTCTCGGTTATGATGCCCACAGGCTTGTCTCCATCTACTACTAGAACCCGGTCAGTCGAGCAATCCTGCATAAGGTCCATGGCGCGAGAGACACTTTGGGTCGGGTGGATGACAGGTGTATTCTCTCTGTTTTGGCAGATATCGCTGACCTTCAACTTCCCATTGAAGTTTTCAGAGAAGTATCTTGTGAGGTCCGTCTTTGTAATAATCCCCACGAGCTCCCCCGTAGCGCCGACGACCGGCAGGCCACGCACGTTCTGGGAGACCATCTTCCTCGCTGCCTCAGCCACCGACTCGGTTTCGGAGGCTGTGGAGACTGGCGATCGCATTATCTCATCAACGACTATCGTGTCCAGTTCCCTCTGGCGCATCCTATAATCATTAAGGCCCCTGACAATATCTCGTCTTGTCAGTGTGCCGACTGGTTTGGTACCCTCCACAACAACGAGCCTGCTCAGATGCTCCTTCATCATGGTCTTTCTTGCGTGGGAAAGGGTATCAACCCTGTTTATGACTTTTACCGGACTCTGCATCAGGTCTCTAACCATCAAAGTTTTTTGCACCTCTAAAAGTTGGGCGGAACTATGCGATTTGACGTGGCCCTTGGTTGCAATGTTCCTCGATTGAAGGCTACATAGAGGCTTAAAAAATTTGCGTAACCAGGGGAGCGAATAGAGCTACAGCAGAAGATAGCTGAAGAACTCCGGGCGTTCATTTTTATACTCCTCTTTGCGCAATTAAACGCCTAATTCGGACCTACATTCCTCGCAGAGGAACTGCCCATTTACCTCTTTGATAGTGTCTGACCACTCTTCGCAGTTGTCGCAGTAGCCAGCAAGATCTTCACCCTTCTGGCGGGGGAGCAGGCGGTTCCGACTTGCCTCGGAGAGTACCTCGATGAGTTCGGGGGCCGTAGAAAGAATGTCCCTTGAAGTGAGTATCCCCACCATCTCCCCCCTCTGAACAACCACGAGGCGCCGGACGCGAAGCTTAGCCATCTTCCTTGCAGCTTCCATAACCTCCGCGTTCGGATCGATGACAGAGAGAGGCGAGGACATTATGCTGCTGGCTACCGTTGATTCCGGTTTGTGGCCCTTGGCCATTACCCTTTCTACAAGGTCTCTCTCGGTGATAATACCAATTGGATGACCATCTCTCACTATTATTACCGAGCCGACGTCGTTCCCGCCCATGGCTACGGCAACTTCTTTGGCACTTGAACTGTCAGGAAGCGTTATGAGGCTTTTGGTCATCACGTCACTTACTAGAACCCTAGCACGGATGCTGGCCATTTGCAGCCCTTGTTAATACTATCTTCCGCAAATATATAACTCATCATTAAGGAAGCTGATCGACAGCACAGCCGCCCGGCGGCAGGTAGGCAGATATCTCGGAGTCGGGTACTGCTCGTATCAGCCTTGCATACCTGTCCCCAGACTTTCGCGTAAGTGCCTCCTTTATCCGTTTCACTAGATCTGCACCCTCATATTCGCCAGTCGTTAGCTTCACGAAGGCGCCTTCTCCCTCGGCGGCATCTGTCCCAACACTCACTACAATCTTGAAGGCATTCTCCAAAAACCTTATCCCCAAATTAAGGGCAAGTGGCACATTCCTGATGTAGTTTCTCTCGCCATATATCATGAATGCCCCCTTTCCCAGATACTCGCCTGATGGAGGAGTCTTTGTCACCTGGTCTGACTTGACCCAGTAGCCGTCGGCAGCCGCAAGGCCTGCCTTCCAAGCCCTGGAGTAGGAGACAGCGAAAGAGGTTGCCTGGCACTTTGTCTCTTCCGGAACTTCCTGTCCTCCTGATTTTATTATGACTACGGAGCCTCCTGGGACATCGGAGTGGACGAAGATATCTGATGGGTCCATGTGCTTCTTCACGAGCACCTCATTCTGGGTCGAGTCCTTTCCACCAATTATCAGGAAGCCCTGCTTGGAGAAGGTCCACCTGAAGCGCTCGTACCACTCCTTTTTCATGGCCTTAATAATTAGGGGGGCAATGACGGTAGACAATCCCTGTTTTACCTTCTCGACCTTCTCTTCGGTATACTTCACAGCCTCCTTCAGGCCCAATAACTTCTTTGCAGCCTCTTTGGAGGCACTGAAGTGGCGCTCAGCGTTATCGGCAGCAGATAGCTTGAAGTCTATTCTTACATCTTTATCTCCGAGGGCTATGGTGAGGATCCCCTTCGAGGCATCTATCTTTTTCACGCCTAGGTCCGCGACGGATCGTTCAATGATTTCCCAATCGGTCCCAGTCCTCCTTGAGCCCATTACCATTTCAATCGCTGAGTGGACGGACCTTAGGTTTGCCATGATAAGGCGGCCGGTCTCGTTCTCCTGAATCCGGGCATCCTCCAGCTCTTTGATGTGGGAGACCTGCCGGACAAGTATTGCTTCTAGGTTCTTCAGCTCTCCCTCGGCTGGAGACTTCCGCTTTGTGGCAAGGCTCTCTGCGCTGAGAGTGGAGAAGTATTCGTCAATAGCCTCGTTGAAGGTTGACAGGCTCTTCCTGCTATTCTCCTGGGAACGAAATTCCACGGGTAGTACCGAGGTAGCCCTAGCCCCTGACATCACGATGTTGGGCTTGAGGAGGCTGGCCTTCACCTCCTCGACTATTGACTGAGCGCTGGAGAGAAATGCCACCAGGGTTCCACCAGTGAAACCCTCCGAGGAGGAATCCGGTTTGATATTGACCCTAAGTAACGCCTCCTCAACAACCTCTGGTGGCAGATTGTAGACCCTCGTGAGCGACCTTGCTACGTTGAACTTCTGACACCGTATCTCCTCCGGCGAAACGGCCTCGGCCATCTCCTTTCCACGGTGTGGAGGAGGCAGATAGACCCGGCCGGGCTTTATGGTTCGGTCTTTCATATCCTTGTTTGTGAGGGCGTACTTTATGATGCCAGACTCGTCCGTGACCACTATGTTCCCATCGCCGAAGATCTCCAGATATACCCTGAGCCTCTGATCGCCCCTAGCCACATCCATGTAGAGGATTCTGTCGAAATCCACCTGGTCGATGGAAGCAACCTTGGCAGACGATAGGTAATGCCTCAGCTGGGCAGCTTGGCTTGTGGGCTTCTCAGGGACGGAGTGTTTGAAACGGGTCAGGTTGACCCTCACGCCTGGTTCGACGACAAGGTTCTCCTGACCTGCCTTTGAATGGAGCCTAAACAGGAAAGTTCCATCTTCCAGCTGATAGATATTCTCAATGCGAGCACTTATAAGGGCGTATTTAAGTTCTGTTAGAAGTGCAAGAAGGTCAAGTGATGTCAGGCAAAGCTTCACAGCAATCACCAGCGAAGCCGCAGACACCTTACAGGAAGATGTACTATATAAGAGTCGCATTTGCCGTCGGCGGCGGGATACTTAGCGGGGCGCTGAAGGGGATTGGAATAAGCGGAGAGGCCTACGGCTACCTCGGATTTGCTATAGCATTGATTCTGTTTATCATAACCTATTATCTATTTAAATCGGTAAAAAGCATCTCCAGTGGAGTGCTGGATAAAAACAAGTACATTTTAACAGGAATCTTCTCGTTCTTCCTGCTTTGGTTTCTAACCTGGGTAATCACTCTCAACCTGCTGTTTCCTGTGACCTAGACTTCCTCCTGGGTTTTATCTCATAATCGGCATCTTCTGCCTCCACAGGTTGGGTTCTAGCAGGCTGCTCATCTTTCAGAGGATATTCTGGGTAGCTCGCCTTTAGCTCAGCCAGGGTCTTCAGAGCAATCTCCCATGCAACTAGAAAGCCACGCTCGTACTCGTCAGTTGTCGGCCTGTAAGCCTCCTGCTTAAACTTATCAGAGAGGGTTGTGATGTCTTTGGGATCGCCGTTTCTGTAGAGCTTGACGAAGAGTGAGCTCCTGTCTCTCTCCTTTGAAGCCGTGTATACCCCTCTCAGGGCGTCGAAGAATCCCCGCCCCACCTCCCCCAAAGGGGTGACCTTTGTCTTCAGTGGACCCATGTCCTGTTCGGCCCTGGCAAAGCTTCGGAAGTAGACGTACCGTACGATCTGGCTAGACTCGGACGTGAACTTATGGAGCTGATCGTAGGAAGACAACATCATCACACGGCATTCTTATTTCCCACCTCAGACTTATGAAATCTCCGATGTGACGGTTAATGGATGCCAGCGAGGTGGCTGAGGCTATCCGAGTCCTTGAGACAGACCTTCCAGGGGACATCGAAGAAAGGCTGAGAGGTTGCCTCTCCGGTGAGGAGGGCAACAGCAGGGAGGCGCTCAAGGTAATTATCGAGAACATCAGGTACGCCCGCCAGAGGAGGCTGCCCATGTGCCAAGACACCGGCACACTTGTGTTCTTTGTGAAGTGCACTGAGGGTCATGGCGGAGTTATGAAAGCAATAAGGGAAGGCATAGCGCTGGCGACCCGCGAGGTTCCTCTCCGCCCCAACACAGTCAACCCTTTCACCCGGGAAAACGAAGGGAGAAACCTTGGAAGGAACAATCCTATTGTCCATTTCGAGGAGGAAGACTGCGAAGGGGGGAAGGTGACGATGCAGATAATGGCCAAGGGTGCGGGATCGGAGAATGCGAGCAGGAGCTTCATGCTTGAGCCCGATCTTGGGGTCAGAGGGATAAAGGAGAGCGTCATCGAGACCGTTGAGGATGCTGGGGGGAAGCCCTGCCCGCCGATAATCGTGGGATTGGGTGTGGGGGGATCGCTCGAATGGTCTGCTTACCTCGCCAAGAAGGCGCTGCTGAGGCCGCTCGACAGGCCAACCGAGGACCCTATTGCCGCGCGGCTCGAGGAGGAGCTACTGCCTGAGATAAATAACCTCGGCATCGGACCCATGGGGATGGGTGGCAGGACCACCGCACTGGGTGTGAGGGCAGAATGGGCGCACTGCCACACGGCTAGCCTCCCTGTTTCGGTGAGCATACAATGTTGGGCTCTGCGGAGAGTCTCTGCAGTATGGGATTCGAGCGGCTTCAGGATTCTGAGGTGAGGGTTTTGGGACCATACAGGCTGAGGACCACGCTTGAGGAGGCGGACGTCAGGCGGCTCAGGGTTGGGGACATCGCCTATCTCTCGGGGGTGGTTTTCACCATGCGCGACATGGCTCACCTTCGAGCACTGGAACTGCTGCGGAGGGGGGAGAAGCTCCCCTTTGAATTAAAGGGTGGAATAATTTACCACTGTGGCCCGCTAGTCAAGGGGAATACCGTTGTATCGGCCGGCCCAACCACGAGCATGAGGATGGAGAGGTCTGAGCCAGATCTTATTGGGTTTACTGGGCTTAGGGGCATAATAGGGAAGGGCGGAATGGGCAACGGAACAAGGGAAGCACTCAAGAAGCATGGTGCTGTGTACCTCGAGTACCCTGGTGGTGCGGGCGCTCTAGCTGCAAGAGCTGCGAAACGGATTTTGAACGTTTATTGGAAGGACCTAGGCGAGCCAGAGGCTGTCTGGGTAATAGAGGTATCAGATTTTGGGCCGTGCTTCGTGACTATGGACTCAAATCGGGAGACGCTGCGAAAAAAAGGAAAGCAGAGCAGATGAGATAAGAAAAATAAATATCAAGCTGTCAGGCTTTCATGCCTTTCCACGTTGTTCTGATGAGATCGACGAACCTTTTTGTCGCTTCTTCGGGGCTGGCAGACTTGGTAATGGCGCCTCCTACGATAAGTTGGCTAGCGCCAGCCCTTACCATCTGAGGAACAACCTCGAGTTTTATGCCTCCAGCAACGGCGACGGTCACCTTGACGGACTTTACCAGGTTCTCCACTAGTGCTACCTTCTGGTCGATCTCCCTCTCCCTTGCCTGAGCGCTTATGCCAACGTGCATACAAACGATGTCGACGCCTAACTTCTCGACCTCTATGGCCCTTTCGAGCGGGTCCTTAAGGTTCATCAGGTCGACCATTACTTTCACGCCATACTTGCGCGCCGCGCCCACGGCATCCTTGATTGTGTAGTCGTCGGTAGCGCCCATGACGGTCACTATGTCTGCGCCGTTCTCCACCGCGAGCTCGGTTTCGAGCCAGCCGGTGTCAAATGTCTTGAGATCTGCCAAGATTGAGGCATTGGGGCATACCCTTCTGAATTCCTTGACTACCCTCAGGCCCTCCGACTTCACCAGGGGCGTTCCTGCCTCGATGATCTCTGCGCCTCCCCTGTAAGCCCCCTCAGCAATGGGGAGGGCGTCTTTCAGGTATCTCTCGTCAATGGCAACCTGGAGTTTTGGACCCTCGTACAAAGGCTTCAGACCCAGCTTGGTCACCCTCCTATCGGTGGGTATGCCGTTATAATCCCAACCTCTCACTGCATAATACTCGTTTAATAACCTATCCATCTCGACTTTCTGACCCTTAGCGGGGCCATCGGGCATGGCGATCTCGAGGAAACGCTTGGGCAGGTAGTCATCTTTCCTGCTGAAGCCCTCCCGGGCATTGAAGAGGCGCTCGGCGTTGTATATCCTCTCGCCAATCTTGTAGAACTCGTCGCGGTCAACGTAGAAGCCTGTCGCTGTGGTGAGCAATCGGGCATAGGCATCCGGCTCGAAGGCAAGAGTGGAGAAGAGAGCCAGGGTCGTGTACTTGCAGAGTACCAAGGAGTCCAGAACAGCAAAGACATCCTGCATTACCTTGACCAGGGCGGCCTTGTCATCGTAGGAATTGGGGTTCAAGTACCTCGGAGTGCTTAGCACTTCCGCAGGGACCATGAAAGCTCTGAGGTGGCATCCACCTCTATTGGAGGTAGCAAAGGAGAGAGCCTGGCCCTTGAGGCCCCTGGGGTCGTAGGCAGGTAGCTCGAGGCCCTTCACATTCATCGCGAGGTCCTCGGTTCCGAGCTTTGCAGCCGCTCTCTTTGTGCCCTCTGCGAGCAGATCGCCTATCCCTTCCCTGTTTGCAGTCATTTCGATTATCTTGAAGAGCGTCTCACTATTGCCCCAGTTAATAGGCAGGCCGATATCCTCAGGTTTCACCTTGCCATTCTCGACGCAGGCCATGAGGAATCCAACAGCCTGTCCCATGGAGATGGTGTCCACGCCGAGCTTGTTGCAAAGGTCGTTGGCGTAGGCGATCGCGCTGAGGTCTTTTATGCCGCAGTTCGGCCCAAGCGCCCAGAGGCTCTCGTACTCTGGACCTTCGGTATCTAGGATCTGACCAGACGGGGTCTTTATCTGGGTAATCCTGCCGCACATGATTGGGCATGCGTAGCACCCCTTCTTCCCCTTTAGGATAGTCTTCGACATGTTTTCGCCACTCACCTCCTCGGCATCCTCGAAGAAGCCAGTCGAATAGTTCCTCACCGGGAAGACGCCGGCCTTGTTTATGGGATGCACAAGGACTGCAGTTCCATACCGCCCAAGGCTGTCTCCAGTCAGTGGGTGCCCCTTGAGCACGCTCAGGGTCTGCTTGACTTCCTTCATAAAGGCGTAGGGGTTAGAGATGGGGATCTCGCCTTTTCCACGGACCACGATGGCCTTCAGCTTCTTGGACCCCATGACCGCACCAACGCCGCCCCTGGCAGCTGTACGATGCTTCTCGTTCATTATGGCTGCTATCTTAACCAAGCGCTCGCCAGCCGGGCCAATGCAGGCAACCCTTGCGAGGGGATCGCCAACTATCTGTTTAAGGCGGTCCTCAGTCGCAAAGACGTCACGGCCCCAAAGAGCTGAAGCATCCCTAACCTCCGCATTCCCATGGATGATGGAGAGGTATACTGGTGTCTCGCTTACCCCCTCTATTATTATGCCATCAAAGCCTGCCCTCTTCAGCTCGGTGCCAAAGTAGCCTCCGCTGTTGGCATCGAGCACCGTACCGGTAGCTGGAGACTTTGTTGATACAGAAAACCTTCCTGATGTGGGCGCTGCGGTACCAGTAAGCGGACCCGTCATTATTATGAGCTTGTTCTGGGGGCTGAGGGGGTCGATCCCTACGGGGAGCTCATCGCTGAGGATCTTTGCGCCATAGCCCCTACCACCCACGAAATCTGCAGCGGTGTCCCAGTTGATGCCCTCAACTGAGAGCCCCTTAGAAGAAAGGTCTACGCGAAGGATTTTATTGACGTAGCCACCCAAATTAATATCTCCGGACGGTTAACCGTAAATTCCAGCGCACACTTATATCTTTCGAGCAGGGAGATTCACCCATGAAAGTCAAGGCCGAGTTCTTCGCCCTGTTGAGGGAGAAGGCGGGCATGGCGGCCATGGAGGTGGAGTTCATGGGTGACACTGTCATGGATCTCATCTCTGCCCTCAACGACTTCTTCTCATGGGGCTTCAGGGAGCAGCTGATGGAGGGCGACGGTCTGAAAGATCTAGTCAAGGTGATAGTTAACGGTATGGACATCAGGGGGCTGAGGGGCCTATACACCGAACTCAAGGATGGGGACACGGTCTCTTTCTTCCCTCCAGCCGCGGGCGGTTGAGCGGCTTACAAGTGTGCGTTATTTCTGGAGGTTTGGAATAATTGGAGAAGAAGGAGATCGCCAAGGACTACAACATCACCGCTGGCATTTACGATATGCGGTACAGGGAAGAGCAACTGCTGAAGATAAGCTTCATTCTTAAGAACGTAATGGTTCATGATGGCGAAACGGTAGTTGACGCTGGGTGCGGCACGGGCATGCTCCTCAGTCGCTTGGGCAACGGATTCCATATAGGAGTCGACACGTCGGTGGAGATGCTCAAGGAAGCCAAGAAGAGGCACTCAGGTGCTGAGTTCGTCCTAGGCGATGTGGAGGCGCTGCCTATCCGCGGCGAGTCCTGCGACAAAGTCTTCTGCATAAGCGTGCTTCAACTGGTGGAAGACCCCCAGAAGGGCTTGGACGAGCTCATGAGGATCCTTAAAAGAGGGAGCGCCTTCGGCATCAGCCTGCTGAGCAAAGCGACCTTCGCCAGGGAGATAGGCAGCAGGATAAGGGGAGCCGAGGCTCAGGTCTACGAGTCGGAGAGCATGAAGGATGTCTTTCTGATGGGGCATAAGAAGAGCTAAACCCTAGGAGTAGCTTGTGAGAATTCAATCTTCCGACAGCTTTTTATAATAAAGGAAGCCGTCATAAAAATGGTGTTTATTTTATGCCGAGTGAGCCGATAAGGCTGCTGAACAAGTCTTTGCATAACCAGATTTTAGTGAAACTGAAAGATGGCCATGAGTATATTGGCGATCTTGTAAAATACGATTCGACGATGAACCTGATCCTTACCGACGCCATCGAGGCTGTCGACGACGGAAATGCCGTTGCAAAGTACGGCAAGATTCTGGTAAGGGGAAATAACATCCTGTACATAAAGACGGTCTAATCAAACGCTTTTCTCAGCCAGGCAGATTGCGGATCGAAGGATGTCCGCCATTCAGCCCAAGATTAGACCGATTGCAACGGCAGCAGCCCGCCAAAAAATTAACTCGAGTAATTTTTTCACCAGAAAATGATATTAAATAGTAATTATTGCTAAATACGACGTGTTTCAGAGGTCGGGTCTATGAGCGAAAAGAACATTGTTTTGGAGCACCTGAAGCAGCAGCCTATAGAGTCTCACAGTGTTGAGTTTGTCGAGAGGAAGGGCTTGGGCCACCCGGACTACATTGCGGATAGCCTCTCGGAAGAGTTCAGCTTGGCCCTCTGTAGTGATTACAAGAAGAGGTTTGGGCAGATACTCCATCACAACGTTGACAAGGTTCTGCTCGTAGGGGGGCAGTCGCGCCCTACCTTTGGAGGTGGGGAGGTAATCTCGCCCATATACATCGTGATGTCTGGTAGGGCTACCAGCGAGGTTAATTTGGATGGTGAGAAGATCTTCGTCCCTGTCGGCAGGCTCGCTGTGGACTCGGCGAAGGCGTGGCTAAAGAATAACATCAGATACCTTGATCCCGACTCACACGTGATAATCGACCACAGGGTGGGCAAGGGGTCATCAGATCTTGTCTGCAACTACAACAGCGTGGGAGGCAATAATCCCTGCTCCAATGACACCTCTTTCGGCGTAGGCTATGCGCCCCTCGATACCCTCGAGAGACTGGTCTACGAAACAGAGAGGTTCATCAACTCTGATGGAATGAAGAAGAAGTTACCAGAGATAGGAGAAGACGTCAAGGTCATGGGCCTGAGGACTGGCAAGGAGATTAAGTTGACCATCGCAGCAGCCATGATCTCGAAGCTTATTCCGGATATGGATCACTACAAATCAGTGAAGGAAGAGGCGGTAAAGGTGCTCGACAGCTTCGTTGCCAAGAAGTGCGAACTGCCTGTTGAGATCTTTCTCAATAACGCCGACCATATGGATATGGGAAGCGTCTACCTCACGGTTACAGGCACCTCGGCCGAGATGGGTGACGACGGCGAGACTGGGAGGGGAAACAGGGCGAACGGCCTGATTACTCCGTCGAGGCCTATGTCCCTCGAGGCTGCAGCTGGTAAGAACCCGGTCAGCCATACAGGCAAGATATACAATGTGATAGCGGGCAATATTGCCACAAAGGCATCCAAGCTGAAGGGCATAAAGGAAGTTTACGTTAAGATAGTCAGCCAGATAGGGAGGGCAATTGACGACCCACACATGGCGAACGTGCAGGTCCTCCTCGAGGATGGGGCAGCGCTCACTGGCAACCTGAAGCAGGAGCTGAACGAGCTGGTGAACTCCGAATTCGAGTCCATAGATAAGGTCACCGACCTGATACTCCAGAGGAAGGCCAGTCTCTACTGAGCCTCCTTCAGCCGCTCCTTCCGGTACTCTTCCAAGAGACCCTTTATCTTTTTGGCTTTCGAAGCCGAAAAGTCCTGTAGCTCACTCCTAGCTTCGTCAAGCGAGTGGTTGAGGGAGTCCTTTTCAACAGCTTCAACGATGCCGTAAGCCTGGGAGGTGAGTGAAGGCAGGAGGACTACAGGAATCCCCAGACCCAAGAACTGCGATTTTTCATCTGTAGAGATCTTTCCCACAACAAGCGCGGAGATTCCCGAGGACCTGAGTGCCCTCAACGTTTCTTCGGAAAGTATGCCCACCTCATCGACAAACGCAACCTTCTCCTCAGGAAGGTTCTGCAGATCGCGGATCGCTTCTGAGACGTTGCTGTACCTTCTGAAGAGGGCGCTTCTACCCAAGACGGACTCGACAAGGTATGAGCGCATCCTCTCGTTCTCAGATCTTGCTATTTCCAGCTCTCCCCTTGTCTGTTCCACATCTGCCATAAGGGACCTCATACGGCGGTCAAGTTCGTAGACAGCGTCCTCCTTCGACAGCTTTTTGCGATCGCCCAGCCTTACCAAGCGCAGGCTATTCTCAAGCTCATCAATGTTCCGCTCCATCTCAAGGATCTTCGCAAGCAACTTGTCCCTTTCGGACCTGAGGTCAAAGCATTTGTTCTCAAGAACACGGATCTGCTCCCTCTCAGACCCAGCCTTCTTCCGCCCCGCCTCGGCCTCTTCGAAGACCGGTGCCTTTGAGGCGGCTATTGCGTCCGAAATGCTCATGCCACGCAGGACATTCGCCTTCAACTCATCGACCTGCACAGTGCGGTCCTCAGCTCGGGCATGGGAGGCAGCCTGCTCAAGCTTGTTCCTATAATAGGAGAATGCCTTGGCGGCAGCGGCAAGGGCATCCCTCTGATGCGAGTCTTCGGCCCTAAGACCCTGCTCTGAGGTGATCCCATCCACAATTTCCTTCTTCTCAGAGGTTTTTAGTGACCGCTCGGGGGAGAAGAGCAAGGCGCTGTGGGTTGCAGCCAGTTTCTCGATTAGCGCAGGGGGCGGGTTGACATCCGTAGAGAAGATCAGGGCTCGGCCGAGCTGTGAGAGGTCGCGAGTTATCTGCCCCCTTGTGATGCCACGCCCACTTGATACATCCAGCACCCTGCCTTTGAGATCCATTACCGCGAGGCCTGTAACCATGCCTGGGTCCACGCCAACTATGAGGTAGCGTTTGGGAGGGCCCTCCTCGGTAGACCCGAGGGGCGAGAACTCGAAAGACTTTGTGAAGGTAGGCGTTATCTTCACATTTATGCTTGAGGTCCGAATGGGACGGACTATGCCGAAGAGGCGATTCCTTAGGGCATAGACAAAGAAAGTAGCCCCCTCAATCCCGTGGGAGCTTTTCCTGAGGGAGAGGTCGAAGTCTATCCCCTTGGAGCGGAGGACGGACTCTATCGTCTTCATGAGGTTTAGAACGGAGCCCTGGATGCTCCGCCGGTACCTCTCCTCGCTCATACCACCTGACCCAAACTTCCTCCTCTTCGATATCGATATGCGGGTCTCTGGATCGTATATCTTCACGGCATAGCCTATGCCAGCCGCTGCGGCACGGGCACAGACCTCGGCTGATCGGGAGGGGGAGAGCTTTTCGCCCGAGGAGAAGCCTAGGTCCTTTCCTATCTGGGATAGTGGCCTGAACCCACTGTTCGGAGAACCCGTGACCTGGACCAGATCTGCGTTGCCGAGGTAGCTTGTGAACCTGCGTATCTCAGACTCGGAACCGATTTCGTAGATATTGTCAGTGGCAACGGCTTCAACCCTGTTCGATCGGGCTTCCTCCGAAACCTCTTCTATGGACTGTACATCTTTTTTTAGAATGATTCCAAAATCGTTGATCACTACAATTGAAAACCCATTATAGGAAGGTAATTTATCCATTCCTAAGATAGTTTTATATATATTCATGGATAATCAGCTAAAGGTTTATATATTGCATTAAATAATGCGTGTCAAACTTATAACTAATGTCTTTTTAAGATTAGCTTCTTTTGTAATTTAATAGTAAAACAGATAAACAATAATTGAAACGAAAAGCTTAAATGTATAAAAAATATTATTTTGTTTGTAAAATATAAAGATGTGATCTATGATGAGCGATAAACCAATTGGCACGGATGAAGGAGTTCTTATTGTAAAGGGGGAGGATGTGGCGAAGGTTGCTATGGCGCTTTCCTCGCAGACAAGGATTCAGATCCTGAACTTCATCAAGGAGAAGGATGTGGACATGCAGGAGGTTGCTGAGCTTATCAAGCAGAGCAAGGCCAACGCAAGTGCTCAGATGCGGATTCTGGAAGAGGCAAACTTGGTGAAAACATCCTACAAGCCAGGCGTAAGGGGTGTAAAGAAGGTCTGCAGCACCAACGTCAAGGAAGTAAGGCTGGTTTTGGTCTAGTCTAATTTATTTTAATCCAAACACAGCTTAGATTTTTATTGGCCTCTAGAAGAGGTTGATTTTAGATCCCCTTTGTGAGCGTTTTTTGGAGACACCAGGGCTAGCTAGAAGATTTCATGCATGCCTCGACAAAGCCATAGTAGGGCGGCGAGGGCCTTCCCGGCCTCGACTTAAACTCCGGGTGAGCCTGGGTACCTAGGAAGAATGGGTGGGACGGTAGTTCTATGAACTCGACCCTCTTCTTGTCCGCTGACCAACCGCTCAGTTTCAGACCGGCTGCCTCCAACTCCTTCCAGTAATTCGGATTGACCTCGTACCTGTGGCGGTGCCTCTCGTAGATCTTCGAGGTTCCATAGAGGGTATGGGCGAGTGTCCCTGGCTCGAGCAGTATCTCGTAGGCTCCTAGGCGCATGGTTCCACCCAGATGCGAGATGGCCTTCTGCTCAGGTAGAAAATCGATTACAGGGAAGGCTGTTCCGGGGTTTACCTCAGTTGTGTCTGCAGTAGCATGCCCTAAAACATTGCGAGTGAACTCCACAACTGCCAGCTGGAACCCGAAGCAGATACCGAGGAAGGGCTTTTTGTTCTCCCGTGCAAAGCTTATGGCGCGTATCTTGCCCTCGGTCCCCCTCGCTCCGAAGCCTGGCAGGACCATGATGCCGTGGTACTGTTCCATCTCCCGGACCTCCGATGGGTTCTCCTCGTACTTTGTGGTCTCGATCCACTCGATGGAGACCTGGACACCGAGCTTTGCGGCGGCGTGGTGGAGGGCCTCCGTTATGCTGACATAGGAGTCGGAGAGCTTCGTGTACTTCCCGCACAAGCCAATCTTGAGCACCTTCGAGTGCCTCTTGAACGACTCGGCTACAGGTATCCACGATGTCCAGTCGGCCTTGGAGTTGTACAGGGCAAGCCGCCTTGTGATGCATTCACCCATGCCCTGCTTGTCTAACTCCAGCGGCACCTGGTAGATGCTCTCGGCATCATAGGATGAGAAGACACAATCGATAGGCACGCTCCCGAAGAGGGAGATCTTCTTCTTGATACTATCATCCATGGGAACGCGGCACCTTCCCACAAGGACGTCGGGCTGGACTCCAATCCTCCTCAGCTCCTGGACGCTGTGTTGGAAGGGCTTGCTCTTCTGCTCCTTCGTCACGTCGAGGATCGGTACAAGGGCGAGGTGTACGAATAGAGTGTTCTCGTAGCCATTCTCCAGGCGCAGCTGCCTGGCAGCCTCAGTAAACGGAAGCCCCTCTATGTCTCCAACAGTCCCGCCGATCTCTATGAGGAGGATGTCTGTCCCCGCCATCTTGGCTGCGCCCGTGATACGATCCTTTATCTCGTCCGTGATCTGTGGTATTATCTGGACGCACCGGCCCAGGTAGTCGCCCTTGCGCTCCTTCTCTATTACTGATGCGTAGATCTGGCCAGTTGTAATGTTATTGAACTTGGGAATGTTAGTATCAAGGAACCTCTCGTAATGGCCGAGGTCCAGGTCAGTCTCGCCTCCGTCCTCGGTGACAAAGACCTCGCCGTGCATGTAAGGGTTCATAGTTCCGGCGTCGACGTTGACGTAGGGGTCTATCTTCACAACTGAGACAGTGTATCCCCTGACCTGCAGCATCTTCCCTATAGAGGACGTCAGGATTCCCTTGCCTACACTGCTCAAAACGCCACCGGTGACAAAGATGTATTTTGTCAAATAGACCCTTCCTTGATCCGCTATTTTAGATGCTACTGAGAATAAAAAGCTATCCAGTTCTGTTTTTTTCGCAGTGGAGGCGCCTGGATATCACTTCTCAACCGTCTCGAACTTCCTTATCTCCCAAGTGCCCGAGTTATGTTGCCAGATGGTCTCGCTCTCCAGAACGCGTATCCTTTTCATGAAGAGGGGGCAGTCGCAGACAAAGGTCTCGTACTCGCCGCCTTCCCCAGAAGCGTTTATGCCATACTTTCCCTTGAGCATCAAGAGCGAAGCCATTCTTGATTCGCCGAGCCTGCTTCCAAGCCAATCCCTGCCCAATCCCTCGGCAGAGACGGAGGTAAAGTAGACCTCGAAGCGGAGATCAAGCAGTTCCCTCAGCAGTGCATCCTCGGGCGATCCCCAGAGAGGCGAGAGTTCACCAAGGCCCAACGATCTGCAGATGTTGCCCACCCTCTCCTTCTGGTACCTGCTGGCTATTGCCCCAGTACCCAGCGCCTCTATGCCCAGCCTCTCCTTCATTAGGGATATGGCAGACTGCAGCTCTTGGACCTCGACCTCCTTTTCACCAGAAACCTCCACCCGCTCCCACGGTATCCCCATGCACTCAGCCTGCACCTTCGTAAGCTCCACATTTGGAATGTGGAACATCCAGGAGTCGTTGCGGCGTGAGATCACGGAGATGAGGGCAACTATCTTGTGGCCTGCCTTAATGATGCGGTAAGCGGAGAGCGTGCTGTCCTTCCCGCCAGAGTACAGGATGGCAACCTTCAATCAAATCACCAGAATGGATAATGCGGCGTAACCAGCAAAAAGATATGACTAAAGGTAAGGAATAGCCTATTAATCATTTTGGCATAAAAAAGCCCATATTCATGCTAGTGTTCTGCTCTAACATACTCTTTAAGCAACTTTATCGCGCAGTATTCGCCGCACATCGTGCAGAACTCTGTGATCTCCGGGTGCCTTTCCTGCCGCATTCGTTGAAACTTCTTGGGGTCCAGAGCCAGCTTCTGCTGTTGATCCCACCTAAGCTCAGCGCGTGCTTTTGACATTTCATAGTCCCACTTCGCATCCTCTCTCCGCCTAACTAGGTCTCCTGCATGGGCGGCAATTTTGGTTACAATGACTCCTTCTCGGACGTCCTCAACAGATGGGAGACCTATGTGCTCTGATGGCGTTACGTAACATAGGTAGTCGACGCCGGCCATGGCGGCTACGGCACCACCGATTGCGCCGACTATGTGGTCGTAGCCAGGAGCTACATCGGTCACGATGGGCCCAAGCACGTAGAATGGTGCGTTTCTGCAGATGCTCTTTTCAAGTCTGACATTCATTTCTACCTGATCCAATGGTACGTGACCAGGTCCTTCGACCATCGTCTGCACGCCGGCTTTTCTAGCGCGTTCGACCAACTCACCTATTATGATCAATTCTTGGATCTGCGGTCTGTCTGTGGAATCGTATATGCAACCAGGTCTTAGGCCATCTCCAAGGCTCAAGGTGGCATCATACTTCTTGGCGATTTCAAGCAGGTAGTCGAAGTTTTCATAGAGGGGGTTTTCCTTGTCATGATACTTGATCCAAGCGGTCAGAAAAGTACCGCCGCGACTGACGATTCCTAGGAGCCTATTCTGACGAATAAGTCGTTCGACGCTCTCTTTTGTCACACCGCAGTGGACGGTGATGAAGTCTACACCATCCTTTAGGTGTTTTTCAATGGCGCCGAACATGTCATCTTCCGTCATATGAATTATTGCACCATCTCTTTCTTTGGCTTTGATAGCTGCCTGATAGATCGGAACCGTTCCAAAGGCGATAGGTGCAACTTTTAACAACCTCTGGCGCACTTCATCTATCTTCCCGCCAGTGCTAAGATCCATGATAGTGTCGGCTCCAGCCTCTAACGCTACCTTTGCTTTTCTAATCTCCATGTCTAAATCGCAAATTTCGGTTGAGGTGCCAACATTTGCGTTAACTTTGACGTGCAACCCTTCACCTATGCCCAGTGGTCTAACATCCTCTCTTCTAGCAGTATTCTTCACGATTACGATGGAGCCCTCGGCCACACGGCTTCTAACAAGCTCGGGGGAGAGGCCTTCAACCTCTGCTACTTGTTTGACCTCTTTGGTAAGAGATCCTCTTCGAGCCGAAGTAATCTGAGTCACATACATCACTACAATAATTTTTTACGACGTTTACTAAATAGCCAACTGTCATATAGGCACTTTTGGATAAACGATGGGTTTTTTATGATTCCTATGAATGTTGAAAAAGGTACTACCATAACTGTTTCAATGAGAGCATTTGCGAGAAGAGTTTTCATACTTGTTTCCCTCCGCCAGTATTGCCTGGTTCAGGTTCAAAGGGTCGACAGTGAAAACAACTATCCTCTCAGCCAGGTTAACCCCAGCTCCCCTTATTGCCAATATTTAGGGTCTTTCTTAGACATTCTTATAATCTTTTCTTAAAGAATCGTCCTTGTAAAATAGTTTCGGTTCTTGCTAGAGACTTCATCATCGTCTTAAGAATGACGATAATTTAAAATGTCAAAACATCGAAATTTTTAATTGCTGGATCTTTCTAAAATGCCCAAGGCATTAAAAATTATTACTTTTTATACGCGCTAATAGGAAAAAATATAACATTTTGCATGGCTTATGGTTATGGAACGGCAATGGAGTTGCTCTGAATGTTGCTAGAGGTCAAGGACTTGCACGTGAGCGTTGAGGGAAAGGAGCTCTTGAAGGGCGTGGACCTCGACGTCGATCACAAGGAGGTTGTCGCAGTAATGGGGCACAATGCTTCCGGGAAGACGACGCTGGCTCTCACGCTTATGGGGTTCCCGCAGTACAAGGTCACGTCTGGAGGGGTTGTCTTCGAAGGAAGGAACGTCACCTACCAGACCATAGACGAGAGGGCAAGGCTCGGGATCGCGCTGGCATTCCAGGCACCGCCAGCCATAAGGGGGATAAAGCTGGGCGACATCATATCGCTGGCAGGAGGCGTAAACCCGTGGACGCCGAAGCCAGGTGACGACATCGAGCTGGCGAAGAAGATGCTCGAGAGAGTCGACCTGGAGCCGTCGCTCTATGCCACGAGAGAGGTCAATGTCGGCTTCTCAGGCGGGGAGAGGAAGAGATCCGAGCTCGCCCAGATATTCGCCATGAAGCCAAAACTCATGATACTGGATGAGCCCGACAGCGGTGTGGACATCGACTCACTCAAGGTTGTAGGGAATAGCCTGAAGGACTACTTTGAGAACAACGACTGCTCCATAATGATAATAACTCACCACAGGTACATACTGCAGTATCTGAAGCCCAACAGGGTTCACATAATGTCGGGCGGCAGGATTGTAATCACCGGGAGTTACGATGATCTTGTCGACAGGATCGAGAGCATAGGTTATGATCAACTAATCAAGGAGGAGACGCCAAATGGATAGCTCTTGGCGAGAGAAGTTCAGGACCAAGGCGATGCAGGCCATCACAAAGAGGGCAACTTACGGGAACGACATCGATCTGAGCGATTTCGTCGATCCGGGAAGCATACCAGGCATGATTGCAGATGACGTCAGGAAGAAGAGCCTCGAGGTGGGGGTTGACGTCGGCCAGATAAAGAGTGGGACATACTTCCAGCTGGACCACTCGGTACTGCTCAGCCAGCTAGCCTCGAAGATAAAGGGGCTCGAGCTGATGTCCACTGACCTAGCCCTCGACAAGTACGAGTGGCTCAGGGACTACTACTGGAAGGCAGTCTCTGTGGAGCAGGACAAGTACACAGCCATGGCGGAGCTCAAACAGACAAAGGGGTACTTCATAAGGTCTGCGCCCTTTGAGAAGATCGAGCAGCCTGTCCAGGCATGCCTCTACATAGAGACTGACGGAGTGCTGCAGGCGCCGCACAACATAATCATAGCGGAAGAAGGCTCGGAGCTGAACATAATCACAGGCTGCACCGTCGGAAACAGGGCGAAGAAGGCGGCGCACCTGGGTATCAGCGAGTTCTATGTCAAGAAGAACGCCACGCTGATCTTCACCATGATCCACAGCTGGGCGGATGAGACCTACATCAGACCCAGGACAGCGGCCATAGTGGAGGAGGGAGGTACGTTCATCTCCAACTACATCCTCATCAAACCCGTAAAGGACATCCAGAGCTACCCGACGGCATACCTTACGGGAAGGAAGGCAAAGGCGAAGTTCAGCACCATAATGTACGTCAGCAAGGATTCTATAGTCGACCAAGGGAACAGGATCTACTTGATGGCGGAGGGCACTACAGGCGAGTCGAGCTTCAAGGTTGTCGCTACCGGGAGCGCCAAGGTCTGGAGCAGGGGCCAGATGTACGGCCAGGCCAAGGACACCAAGGGCCACCTGGAGTGCAGGGGCCTGATGCTCTGCCCGACGGCGACCATAACTGCCATACCCGAGCTCATAGCCGAGCATTCGGAGACCGAGCTCTCCCACGAGGCAGCGATAGGCAAGCTGCGGGAGGAGGAGCTCTATTATCTTATGGCAAGGGGTATAGCGCCCGACCAGGCCGTAGGTGTGCTTGTGAAGGGGTTCCTGGACCCAGGTCTACCAGGGTTGCCTGAGAACCTGCAGGCGGAGATAAGGAGCCGGCTTTCGCTGCTTGACGTAAGTAGCGGAAGCGCGAAGAAGGAATGCTAGCTCCATTGCTAGAGGATAACGTCGCCGGAGTACACCCGGACGCGCCCGCTCTCTGTTTCAAGAAGGAGAGAGCCATCTTCATCGATGTCCACGGCGGTTCCCTTGAGAATATTGCCAAAAGAGATTACGGTAACATCGCGTCCTGTGGTGCATGATCGGGATCTCCATGCATTGAGTATGTTGTCGAAGCCCTCTCCCTGGGCTTCGCTGTAGAGCCCTTCAGAGAGCTCCAATATCCTAGCAATGAGGCCGCACCTGTCCACATTCTTCCCCAAAGCTTCTGAGAGCGTCGTGGATTTCGATCTCACTTCTTCTGGCAGAGACATTATGGAAAAGTTTGCGTTGATGCCCACGCCGACCAGCACGTACTCAACCCTGTCTGGCTCTCCGGAGGTCTCCATGAGTATACCGCAAACCTTCTTCCCGCCTACCAGAAGATCGTTGGGCCACTTGAGGCACACTTTAACCCTCAGATCCTCGACCGCTTCTGCAATGGCAACGCCGAAGAGGAGGGTAAGCTTTGGTAGGTCCCTAGGCTGCAGCGAGGGCCTGAGCAGAAGGCTGAACCAGAGGCCTCCCCTCGGTGAGGACCAGCTCCGTCCCATCCTTCCCTTTCCCGAAGCCTGCTCCAGGGCGACAACCACGGTGCCCTCAGGTGCTCCAGATAGCGCCAGCCCCCTAAGGTGGTTCTGGGTGGAGTCTACGCAGTCCATTGCCACAATGCTTGCTCCAAACTGTTTTGATCGGGACCTCATCCTGATCTCTAGGGGGAGTAACCCGTCGAACCTCGGCACGAGCTTGTAGCCCAGCCCCTTTGAGGCCTCTATCACGTATCCCGCAGTCCTCATTGCACTGATGCGCTTGAAGACTGCGGTCCTTGAGATGCCTGCCTTTCGGGCCATCTCCTCTCCCGAGACAAAGTCTCCTCCCAAGAGGAAATCATCGACAATAGAGGAGAGCAAGAAAATCACAAAAAAAAGTTTAGTCGGGGGTAGGCGCGCTGGCTCTCATATCACACCCGCTTTTTTCAGGTCGTCGATCTGGGCCTTGCTGTAGCCCAGCAGCTTTGATAGGATCTCTTCGGTGTGCTGGCCGAGAAGCGGCGCTGGTGTAAAGGTCTTTATAGGTGTCTCCGAGAACTTGATCGGGCAGCCAGCTATCCTCACCTTCCCGTACTGGGGCTGGTCGAGCTCAATTATCATCTCCCTTGCCCTGACGTTTGGATCGTCAACCGCCTCGCCGACATTGTAAACGGGCGCAGATGGGACGTCATTTGCCAGCAGGAGCTTTGCGATCTCCCAACGCGTCCTCTCCTTGGTGTATTCCTCTATGAGGATCTTCAGAACAGCCTCGTTCTGGCACCTCAAAGGGTTGCTGGCAAACCTGGGATCATTCGTCCATTCAGGCTTGCCCACTGCAGCGCAGAAGCGCTTCCAAATTCCGTCGTTGCCGGCAGCAATGACAACGTAGCCATCTTTTGCCTTGAAGATGTCGAAGGGGGTAATGGAGGGGTGCCTTGCCCCAATCCTTGTGGGAGTCTTGTGCTCCATGGTGTAGCGTATAACGGCATTCTCGAGGACGGCGATCATGGAATCGACCTGGGCCACGTCAATCATCTGGCCACGGCCTGTGATCTCGCGGTACCTCAGGGCTGCGAGTATTCCTATGGCAAGGAACATACCCGATATGATATCGCCAATGGATGAGCCTGCCCTCACCGGAGGCTTGTCCGGCCAGCCGTTCAGATCCATGAAGCCCCCCATTGCCTGACCGAGGATGTCGTAGCTGGGCCACTTGCTGTAAGGACCATACTGGCCGAAGCCGGATCCTGCCGCGTAGATCAGTTTGGGGTTGATCTTATTCAGTTCAGAGTAGCCGATCCCCCATTCGTCCATGGTACCTGGCTTGAAGTTCTCGATGAGGACGTCGCTCTTCTTTACCAGTTCCTTGAGGATCTCCTTCGCCTTCGGATCCTTTAGGTTGAGGGTAATGCCCACGTTGTTCCTGTGAATGCTCACGAAGTAGCCACTCTTATCAGGGCCTTGGACGCCGGGGAAGAATGGACTCCATTCTCTGCTCATGTCTCCTAAGACTGGGCGCTCGACCTTTATTACCTCGGCACCGAGGTCGGCGAGGATCAATGCGCAGTAGGGGCCTAAGAGGGCCCCGGTCAGGCTCAATACACGTATACCTTCGAGTGGTCTATCCAAAGTGCATCTCTCCTTTGTGTTAGAACATTCGGAACCTGTGGATAATGAGTAATACGCAGTGCGCAAGGCATTATTAACTTTTCCAAGAATGATTGTTGCCATTAGCCGATGGCTAGTAATCGCTACTTTCAGCAGTCACCGAACTTCGAAATGAAAAGTTTAAGGAAAAAGACCAGAGGGAAGAGAGATAGGACTTTTTAATGATAAAAAAGGGAGGCTAGGCAGGGATGTTCCCGTGCCTCTTAGGAGCCCTGGGTTGGAGGTCTCTCTTGGATACGAGGATCTCTAGGGCCTTGATCAGCATCGGTCTTGTCTCCTTGGGAAGGATCACCGAGTCCACGTAGCCCATCTGGGCTGCTATGTAGGGGTTGGCGAACTTGTTCCTGTACTCCGCCACCAGCTTGTTGGTGATCTCCTTTGTCTCTTCTGGGGTCTTTGCCTTCATCAGCTCGTTCCTGTGGATGATCTCCACAGCCCCGTCAGGCCCCATGACCGCTATCTCGGCAGTGGGCCATGCCAAGACGACGTCGGCACCGAGGTGTCTGCTGCACATGGCGATGTAGCCGCCGCCGTAGGACTTGCGCATTATCACTGAGAGCTTTGGCACCGAGGCCTCGGAGTAGGCGTAGATGACTTTGGCGCCGTGCCTGATCACTCCACCGTGCTCCTGCTTCGTCCCTGGAAGATACCCAGGGACGTCGACAAAGGTGGCTAGGGGTATATTGAAGGCGTCGCAGGTCCTCACGAACCTGGCGATCTTGTCCGAGGAGTCGATGTCGAGGCACCCGGCGTAGACCATGGGCTGGTTGCAGATCACGCCCACTGGCCTGCCGCTGAGCCTAGCGAAACCGACGACAGCGTTGGGGGCGAACTGGGCCTGGACCTCGAAGAAGGAACCCCTGTCGAAGACGTGGCCTATGACATCGTGGACATCATAGGGCTTCTTGGGGTCCAAGGGGACGGTCTCATTGAGCTCCTCGTCCATGCGGTCCGGCGGATCCGAGGATTCCACTATGGGTGGGTCGTCCATGTTGTTTGAGGGCAGGTAGCTTAGGAGGATCTTCATCTGGCTCAGGCACTCCTCGTCGCTATCGACAGCAAAGTGGGCTACACCGCTGAGCTTGGCATGGGAGTCCGCCCCGCCGAGAGCCTCAAAGGTCACCTCCTCGCCTATGGCGGCCTTGACAACCTTGGGCCCGGTGATAAACATGTAGCTGGTCTTCCTGACCATGAAGATGAAGTCGGCAAGGGCCGGCGAGTACACGGCGCCGCCAGCGCAGGGGCCCATTATGGCAATGATCTGGGGGATCACGCCCGAAGCCATGACGTTCCTGTAAAAGATCTCACCGTAGCCGAAGAGGGAGTTTATCCCCTCCTGGATCCTAGCGCCGCCCGAGTCGTTAAGGCCTATGCAGGGGGCACCTGCCTTCATCGCCATGTCCTGGATCTTAGCGATCTTCTTTGCGTGCATCTCCCCAAGGGATCCGCCCACGAAGGTAAAGTCCTGGGCATAGACGAAGACTGGCCTGCCGTTGATAGTGCCGTAGCCCGTCACAACTGCGTCGCCCATGACCTTCTTCTTCTCCATGTCGAAGTCGTGGCACCTGTGAACCACGAACTGGTCAACTTCGGTGAAGCTGCCAGGGTCCATGAGCTTGTCCACGCGCTCCCGGGCGGTCATCTTCCCTCCCTTGTGCTGCTTCTCTATGGCTTCGCTGCCTCCGCCCAGCTTGGCCTTCTCCTTTAGATCGGAAAGTTCCTTGAATTTGTCGGATAATGATGGTGTTTCCATTTTTCATCTCTCCTTGTGTTTATTCTATTACCACCAGCTTGTCGCCCACGTTGACGAACATGCCCGGCTTAACACTAACCTCCTTGATCTTCCCTGCCTTGGTGGACTTGAGGGGGTTCTCCATCTTCATCGTCTCGAGGGTGAGTATGATGTCCCCCACCTTTACGGCGTCGCCGACCTTCATCTTTATGGCCATGACCGTGCCGGGCATGGCAGCCTTGACAGTGCCAGCGCTGGCTGTGGCGCTTCCTCCTCCTATAGGAGCGCCTGAAGCTGCAGTAGTAGCAGCATTAGCTGGAACTGACGAGGCGTTCTGGATTGATGGGGAGAGCAGGTCGGCTATGCTTATCTTGAATGTCTCATCGTTCACTTTCACGTCGTAGAGGCCGTAGGCCTTCTCGCTGATGCTCACGCTGTACTGGCTATTGCCTATGCTCAGCTGGAACTTGTTTGTCTTTGACAACAGCGACACCAGCCTACCTCGAGTTCCTGACCCTGTCAGAGATGACCCAGCCATTGCTATTGGGTTGCCTCTGGGGCTTGCTGTTTATGTAGGATGCTATGGCCGCAGCAAGGGCAACGGTCTTCTTGTCAGAGATGCCGGCTCCTGAGGCCTCCTCCTGCTTCGCCTCGATCCTGCTCAGTATGTTTACCTTGCCTTTCCTCAATACCTCGTCTTCATCCATGCGCACCTTCACCCGGTCGATTATGTTCCTGTCCTCTATGAACTCCGTGTGGATGTGCCCTTTGTTGAACTCCTCGTCGTCCATCATGACCTTGTGGAAGGGTATGACGGTCTGTATGCCCTCGATCACGAACTCGTTGAGGGCGCGCCTCATCCTGGCGATGCACTCGGGCCTGTTGTTGCCCCAGGTCAGGAGCTTGGCTGCAAGGGAGTCGTAGAAAGGCGGGATGGTGTAGCCAGCATAGATGCCGCCATCGATCCTAATGCCTATGCCGCCAGGCTCGATGTAGTTGGTTATAAGCCCAATGGAGGGGACGAAGTTGTTCATTGGGTCCTCTGCGTTGATACGGCACTCCATGGCATGTCCAGTTATCTTGATCTCATCCTGCTTGAAGGAGAGCGGCTCCCCGGATGCGATCTTGTACTGCTCCTTCACTATATCTATGCCCGTTACTAGCTCGGTAACCGGGTGCTCGACCTGGAGCCTGCTATTCACCTCCAGGAAGTAGAAGTCGTGTTCCTTCTCGGAGAAGAGGAACTCGCAGGTCCCGGCGTTCTCATAGCCGGCGACCTTGGCGACCTTGACCGCCGTCTCGCCCATCCTCTTCCTGAGGTCTGGGTCTATGTACATCACCGGAGAGGGCGCCTCCTCGATGAGCTTCTGGTGCCTCCTCTGGATGGAGCACTCCCTCTCGCCTAGGTAGACGCAGTCCCCCTTCTTGTCTGCGAGGAACTGTATCTCTATGTGCCTCGGCTTCTCGATGTACTTTTCAATGTAAACCTCGGGCCTAGAGAAGGCAGACGCGGCCAGCATCTGGGCCTTCTTTATGGCCTCCAGGAGGTCCTCCTTGGACCTGCAGACCTGCATGCCTATGCCCCCGCCTCCGCCTGCTGGCTTGACCATGACAGGGTAACCCGCCTCCTCGGCTACCTTGAGGGCGTCCTTGTCGTCCTGGACGGCGTCTAGGGCTCCGGGAACAATGGGCACCCCCGCCTTCTTCATGGATCTCCTGGCGCCGAGCTTGTCGCCCAGGAGCTCCTGGGCTCTGGCTTTGGGGCCTATGAACTCGATGCCAGCCTCGTCGCACATCCTCACGAACTTGGCGTTCTGGGCAAGGAAGCCATAGCCCGGGTGGATGCCCTCGGCTCCAGTCTTCTTGGCCACCTCGATGATCTTGTCCATCCTGAGGTAGCTCTGGGCGGCGGGCCCGGGTCCGATCAAATAGGCCTCGTCAGCGTAGTATACGAATTTTGCGTGGGCGTCGGCCTCGGAGTAGACGGCAACGGTCCTAATGCCCATCTCCATGCAGGCGCGGATGGCGCGAAGGGCGATCTCTCCCCTGTTGGCAACGAGTATCTTCTTGAGCATCTGCTTCACCAAATTTCAAACTGGCTAGAAATATTTTCGCGCTGCGTTATAACGTTTGCCCGGTAAAATTCAGGCGTCAGTTCGCCCATCAATCTCTCACAGCCCGAGCTCAAGAGACCATCGTCACTTCATCCGCCGGCTAATAAATTGAAGATGGAGGTTAAAAAGTAATCCCCACACACACATTAAAAACTAAAGACAAAGGAGTTAGAAGTCAGATCCCTCCCACCTCAATTTTTTAAAATAAAATGGGCAGGGGGCAGAAGGGAAGAAAAAGAAAAAAGAAAAAAATGTTTAGTAGTAGTACGTTATTGTAACTGTTTCATTAGCTTCCTCAAGGAGATTTGTATTGCCAACTCCAACCTGAATATTGGTTGATGGTAAAATTGGGAAGGCTGCGGTTCCGCTTGTACCTACGATTATAGCCTGACCATAACTGACTCCATATGAGCTGTTGTAAGTAACTTCGGCGTAGGTGTTGTTTGTTGTGGAGGATTGAACATTTACTATGACATATCCGGCATAACTCGCTGATTCATTCCAATAACTGTAATTGCCCGCAGGTTGGTTCAGTGCGTAGGAGTTGACCCAAATTTGCGAATCTGCAAGATATGTAATATTTGCTTGCGATGCGTATTGCGAAAGAAGCGTGTTGTACTGACCAACCAAAGTATTGTATTGAGAATTCAAAGTGTTGTAGTCATCTTTGAAAGTATTTAATTGCGAATCCTGGAGGAAGACAGTCGCAGCTAAAGCAACTACAAAAACGACAACGATGATGCCCAATATTAGGGTGGTTCTGCTTTTGTCAGGGAGAGTGTCGGTACTCATTGAGACAAATCATCTCTAATATAATAGTAATAGATGGTTAATGTATTTAGGATAAGTGTAATCGCCTCCCGGGCTGTTCCAGCTTCCGACTTTTGACTTCTCCTCTCTACTTCTACTCTATTACTACTCATACGAATCAGAGAAGGACAAAATGTAGGAACGTTGGAACAAAAATCTTGGGTTTGGGTTTGGGGATTAAATTTTAATCCACACACACTACTACTGACTAACTATTAACTCTAACAAATGGTTACAAATTAGTAACCATTTCTCCCTTCATGTATCATGCATAATGCATATTACACCAAAACCGTTAAGTCTTTACAACTATTGATTGTTTGAACGAGAGTGAGTTCGATGAGTGCAACGACTTCACCACCCACGCCTCGTAAATCACATATTAAAATTATAATCATGGGTGTTGTTGTTATAGCTATTATCGCTATAGCAGCCTCTGTTTTACTTTCTGGAGCTTTATCAAACAACAATAAAAATAAAATTAATCTCAATAATTTAGCTGAACCTATTACACTAGGGTCAACTAACATCTCTTTGGCACCACAAACTGACCAATACTATAAAATTTATGTAGATTCTGGGCAGACACTAGGAGTACTTATGGGGGGTCAAGAAGTACAAAATGGTGAAATTATGATATATAATCCAAACCAAGTATTGGTTTTAACAAGTACCAGTCTGGAAGCTCAAGGCTATTTCACTGCAGACACTTCTGGATATTATTTTATCGATGCAAAAATAGTAACATCTGTCTATAATCCAGCTAACTTCGCATTAACTATAGGTATCAGTTCTTTTGGAAGTCAATCAACTGCCAAACTCGTTACTTCCGGTAATTATAGTGGTACGTTATCATACCCCTGTTGGGATTATTACAAAGTCTACCTTAACCCCGGTCAAGAACTTACTGCTTTATGTAATGTTAGTTATTTTTTCCAATTTCAAAGTAGCAACAACTTGGAAGTCGGCCCTAATCTGGTTGCAAGTGCTCAAGGCTATTATTACATTGAAGTAAATGGTGTCGGTGCTTACACATTAAATATAACCGTTTCTTAGCTTTTTTGAAATATTCTTAATCATCTGTCGATTATGCAAATATTCAGCGATCTCTTCGTTCTGTTTAGGTTTTCCGTATTGCATTGAGTGGATAAAGCCAAGGTAAGGTTCAAGCTTTGCTCTGATTAATGCCCTATGCACTTTCCAAGAAAGGACTTCATAAGCCAGATTGAAGATGTTGTTGATGCCATCATAAGCCTTGAAGGTCTTCCTTGAATCTGGTCTTATCTTTTCTGGCAATAATTTGAAGATTTGGGGGAAATATTGTTCATCGAACTTCCCCTCAATGGACATGAGCATCTTTCTGGCTTGCTCTAGGCTATAGAACTTCAATCTCTCAATCTGTTCTCTTACTTCAAAGGTCTTCAGTCCATATTTCTTTATAATCAGATTGCAACCTTCGATCTTTGAGAGAATTAGCTGTTTGGCGATGTGGATTCCTTTCTTGCTCTTTATGGCTTCACATTGTGCTATTCTAGTCTCGACATGGAAATCATCATCACTCTAGACAAGATGGCTTATGATAGATGGGGTAATGGTATCGACTCATACGGAACGTCGAGAGCCAGTCTACAAAGACTAGAAGACTTCCTAAGAGGCGACTATTCAACTATAGTTCGTGTGCCTATCTGATGTATTGGTATAGAATAAATATGTGTGTGGGTTAAAAAGTAATCCCCAAATCCAGGTTTTTACCCAATCAACAACTATTGGGGATAGTTCATAAGAGATAGCTTAAAAATCGAAGAACGGAATAGTGTTTTAATGACAGATCTTCATGATTAATATAGAGGTCCATAAAAATGACCGAATTCGTCTGCGTCGAACGGAACCATAAAAATCGAAAGAATACCATCTGCGGCATGACCTTCAACAATAAGGAAGACTTTGACGAGCACATGCGTAGGGTGCATGGGGCAAAGTGAGATCTCATAGGAATTCCAATTAGATCTCATAGATCTAGAGCTTTAATCAGTTCGGGTATCCCCTCGCCAGTACGGGTGCTGGTCACGACAACCTTGATCTTCGGGTTCGCGTTCAGGGCATCCTTGACAAGCTCACCTACGTCGATGCCCATGGGGCCGGACATGTCCTTCTTGTTGATAATGCCCACATCGGCTGCCCTGAAGATATCGCCCTTCTTCTTGATCATGTACTCGCCCTCGGTAACGCTCACCACCACGACCCTTTTATGTGCGCCAAGGGGGAACTCAGCGGGGCAGATCAGGTTGCCCACGTTCTCTATGAGGATGAGGTTTACGCCGTACCTGAGGAGCTTCTTCGACGCCTTCCTTACAAGAGGTGCGTCGAGGTGGCACTCCCTACCCGTATTTATCTGAAGCGAGGGGACTCCGTGCCGGGCTATCCTCTCGGCATCTATTGCCGTCGAGGTGTCACCAGCTATGACGCCTACCTTATACCTCTCTTTGAGGGACTCGACTAGCTTTTCTATCAACGAGGTCTTGCCTGCTCCTATGGAGCCCATGAAATCTACCACCTTTATGCCATGGCGGTCGAAGGACCTTCTGTTGAGCTCTGCCATCTTCTCGTTTGCCTTTATAAAATCCTCTTCCAGCTCGATGTCGAGGACCTCGTCCTCGTCGGCCTTGATGATGAGGGGCTTGGCCATCGTAAGCACCTATAGAAAATCCACGGGCGGATTAATAACTCCTGCTATTGAGCTATCTAGAAGAGGGATGGCCAAGTCCTAGAATGGAACCAAGTGTCAATAAAAAATGGCGGAGTGGAGATCTCAGAGCTTTATTCCGATGTTCTCCTTTACCTCTTTGAGCACAATGGCGGTCTCTGTGCTCGATACCCCGTCGACGGCGCCGATGAGGTCAATTACCTTTGCCAGCGATTCCTTGTTGGATACATCGACCCTCAGGATCAGGTAGTAGGGTCCGGTGACGTCGTATGCCTCCGTAACCTCAACGAGGTTCCTTACGACGTTCAATACTTCGGAGTACTTCCTAGGGTCCGCCCTCACTAGAATGAAGGCTGTGAGGCTCTTCCCGACCTTCGATGGTGAGACTATGGCTCTGAAGGCCTTCAGAACGCCTAGCTGCTGGAGGCGCTTGACCCTTAGGAAGACCGTGGCCTCGCTGACCCCCGCTTCTTTGGCAATCTTGGAGAACGGTGTACGCGCGTTTTCCTGGAGGCGCGTAATAATCAACTTGTCTAGATCGTCCAAATCCTCTGACATTTCCTTCCCCTTTATCTTTTTTATGAGATAAATAGCCTAATTAAGACTATTAGGCGGTTGACTGAAGAACTAAGGAATTATTAAAACCTTCCCCTAAAAGTTCATTTTTACATATTACTGAAGTTATCTTTCTGCACAAAAGAGAGGAAGGATAAACGAAGCCTTCCTTAAAGGGGAGGTTTGTGAGTGGTGGAGCTCAACCGAAGTGTCATCTATCAATCGAAAATTAAGCATACTCCACGAATTGAGAACATTAAAAGAGCTCCAAACTAATGACAGTTCAAAATTAATAGGACAAGAATTGGCGCTATGTCAATATGTCTCTGAAAACCCACTCGGTATTTCGGAACACAAAATTTTAATAACCCTAGAAGGGACTATCAATTCGATTGAGATGTACTCCTACACTTTACTCACGGACTTAATCGCTATTGTTGCAATTGTCTTATTGGGGGTTACAGTACTCATCATAACTTTTGACAGAGAATAGCACCGCAGTAACGTTTTGTTGAAATAGAGATACAATAGCATCTTCAAACTTTCTGTAATGATCTATAGCATTGATTTTAGTTTAATGATCCCACTTTCATTTCTTATCATCCATAAGGTTTTTCAGCACGTGCATCACGAGGCACTGGTTCATAGGTATGAAAGCCTCCTCAATTGTATGCCCCTCCTCGAAGGTGACTGGAGCGTCTCGGATGACGGCAATGGGAATAGATTCGGAAGTCTCGCCCATCACAAGGTTTGCGGCTGATGCCAGTCCATCAGCAATGGCCGCCCTCTTTATCTTCATGGCTCTCCCGAACAAGTCCTTCCTGCCACGGAGATCTTCAACGGGCCTGAAGCCGGCCGAGCCGAGGGCCACGGAGCTGCTCCCCATGCGCATCGGCTGGGTCCTGCTGTCAATTATGAGAATGCCGACTTCCAGACCAGCTTTTTTGAAGGCTTTTCTGAGATCCTCTGCAGACTTCTGGGGATCTTCGGGCCAGAGCGCTGCGTACCCGAGTGGAGCGTTCGAGTGATCGACACCGGCATTGGCGATAAGTACGCCATGCTTAAGCGTGAGGAGGGCAAATTCAACGCCCCCGAGGATCGCATCAGCTTCTTTCAAGACAAGCTCGGCAAAGGCGGGTTCAAGATGGAACTTCTCTGCAATGGCAAGTGCACTTTTGGACGGCTTGACCTTGGAGAGGTCGACAAGGCGGTCTTGGGAGATCCCTACAACTTTTGCGGAAAAGACAACAATGTCCCTGTCCAAGAGGGGGTTACCCGATCTCTTCGCCAAGTCAATTGCGATGGATACTAGATCATCCCCCGGGCGTATAATTGGAGTCTTTATGCCGAATATTTGCAATTCCTTCACCCATAGGACAGTTTCAGATGAATGAAAGCAGGTGCCGGAATATAGCGTTTCTCATAAAAAAGGTCCAGAAGCTAGTTACGAAGGCTCCTGCTGATGCAGGTATTAAATTATTATATGGGCAAGAACAACTCTTCCACTGGTGAGATTATGGGGGCAACCGTTCTAGTAGGCGGCTTCTTCGGAGACGAAGGGAAGGGAAAGGTAGCCGCCTATCTGGCTTTCAAGGATAATTACAAGATTGCTGTCAGGACTGGCTCAATAAATGCCGGGCACACCCTAGTGAACGAAGGAAAGGAGATCAAACTGAGGATTGTGCCCTGCGCCTTCGTGAACCCCAAGACGCGGCTCCTTGTGGCGGCTGGGGCCCTCTACAGCATTGAGACCCTCATCAGAGAGGTCGAGATGACTGGGGTCAAGGGCAGGATAGGCGTGGACGCTAACAGCGGTGTAATCCTGCCAGAGCACATAGAGAGGGAGAGGAAGGACGAGTTCCTCATGAAGAAGGTGGGCTCAACCGGCTCTGGGGTTGGCACTGCTATGGTAGATAGGACCCTCCGCCTGCTGAGGCTGGCCAGAGATTTTGACGAACTGAAGCCGTACCTTACAGACGCAGCAGGTGAAGTTCACAGCTGCCTCGAATCGGGTGGTGGGGTATTGCTCGAGGGGACCCAAGGCTCATACCTTTCGCTCTACCACGGTACCTACCCCTATGTGACCAGCAGGGATGTCACCGCTTCGGGGGTCTGCAGCGAGGTGGGTGTAGGGCCGAAGGATGTTGATGAGGTAGTTGTAGTGTTTAAGGCCTATGTGACCAGGGTGGGAGGTGGACCCCTCGAGGGGGAGCTCCCGGAGGAGGAGGCTGCAAGGAAGGGGTGGATGGAGATTGCCACGGTAACGGGGAGGAGAAGGAGGGCAGCTCCTTTCAACTTTGATCTTGCAAAGAGGGCGATCAGGATAAATTCTGGAACCCAGATAGCCCTGACCAAGCTGGATGCTATCTTTCCCGAGTGCAGAGGCGTTTCAGATTTAAATAAACTACCAACGAATGCAAAGAAATTCGTTGAGGACATTGAGACTAGGCTGGGTGTTCCTGTATCCATAATTGGAACTGGGCCCGGCACCCTTGATGTGGTGGACCGTCGGAGGGAGTAGGGGCAGCCAAAGCTAAATAGATTCCTTTGGGGCATTAACTTTTTTTCTACTTCGAGCACTCGATATCAGCTTGCCCAGTAAGGCATCCGCAGCCAATAGCTCTGCGTAGGCAGCCTCTCCTTCGTTGGCTTGTAGTGCCTCAAGGGATGCAGCAAGATGATACTTGATCTGAATGATCATCTTCGAGGGAGCGACCCTGTCTTCCCTTTTGGGGGGAGGTCGTGCCTCTCCGTAGTAGGGATTCAATGATGCTAGAGTGTACTGCACCTCGAGCCTGCATAGGAGCATCGCATGATAGTCGGAGCTTTTCGCGGGGGATAGGTCTGTTCCGATGACAGAATTGATTGATGTTAAAGCCTTGGATAGTGGTGACTCGTATCTCCTAAAATACTTGTTCACTCGAAGGACCCTCAATCTGAGGAGATAGCGATCAAGCCTTTATAATGAAGGCGAAGACCACGATGGTAACGATGAGCATAATGATGACGTGCTTGAGGCCTGACTTGATAGTTCCTTCTCCCATTTGGCCTGCTACTAGGCCAGATGCGACGGAAAGGATTGCGGACATGTGGAAGAGGATGAGCTTGTAACCCGCAAAGGATGTTTGGGGTACAAAGAGCGTGCTGGGGCTCGATATCAACGGGTAAAGGAGCTCGTTCAATATGACAACGAGGGTTACAAGAAGGATACCGAAAGAGATGTAGGTGATATAAATATAGATCTTCATGGTACTCCTCCGCTCTTCGGTCATCGCGTGAATATCCCAGAAGTAGCTTGCCATGCTCCTAACGATCCTGTCAATGTCCCCACCGGCCCTGTTGGTCTCTATGATTATGGTAGTCGCCATCTGGACGAGCTTCGAGTGCACCCGGTCAGCCAGCAACTGGAAAGCCTCTTCAACGGTACCTCCAACCCTGATCTTGTTTAGGACCCGCCTCAGTTCGTCGGTGAGGGGGCCAAAGTTCTTGCTTGCCGACGCTTCCAAGGCCCTGACGAAGGTCATCCCAGCCAACTGCCCCTCGCCTATATCCTCAAGGAGCTCGGGGATCTTATTTTCTATAGATGTCTTCCAACGGTACTCAAGCTCAAAGAGCATCGACTCCGGGAAAATAGCTAAGGCGACAGCCGTTACGAAGAGGTAATTTGAAAACATGTAATTTGTGGAATAGGCTAGTATCCCAACAATAACTATAACAACAGCGGCTGCGGCTGTCGCTGTGTATACAAGGTAGCTCTCCCTTTGGTTGAAATATCTTGCCATTTTTAGACCTCCGAAGGTACCGAAGAGTCAACGAGAATGACCATAACTATGGATATTAAAGGAACGATCAGGTAGGATAATAACTCGAGCCACAAGAGCGCATTCAACCCTGAACCACCAAGGAACGACAGTGTGGCGAGCATGACTATCATTATCAAGGGCATCACGATCCCGGCAGTCACGTAGATCTCAGCCATGACTCCAAGGCCATCAAGTGCCTTCTTGAGGGAGATGCTCTTCAGCCGCATGAATCGCCTTCCCTGTAGGAAGAGGTACCTCTTCATATCACCGCCAGTGCTACCCACCATGATTATACCCCTGAGCAGCTCTGCAAACTTGGGCGAGGCACACTCCTCAACCCTGACGCTAACAGCGGTGTAGAAGTCTTCACCAAATACCTCCATCCTCCTGATGACTTCAGAGATTTCGAACCTTACTGCTGGCTCTATGTCGGCGGCGGCTACGCTCCTGAAAATCTTCTCCGGGATCACGCCTGCACCGGCAAGTATGGCCATGTAATTCGTTACAAAGCTGAGGCTCCTCTCGATCTTTGTCTTGTGGGCATTGATTACGTATTTGGGGTAGATGAACTGGACGATGAACGCTATTGCCCCTGCTAAAAGGCCTATGGCGAATGAGGCGAGGACTGCATAGAGTGGTAAGAGGAAGAGGAAAAATAAGACCAGGGAGATGACCCAGCCGAAGACGAAGGCAAGAAGGGCCACGAAGAACATCTTGCTGACGTACTTGGCCAGGGTCGTCTTCAGCCCAGCCGTCCTCAAGTCCTTCTCAAGGCTCTCGAAGTACTTCAGCGATCCCACAACATATCTGCCGAAGATACTGAAGGCGATGCTTGTAATGTCTGTGGGATGCTTCTTCTCCTTCAGTTTAGGCTCTTCTTTTTTCTCCTGAGACTCGCTCATAAACTCTCCACCATGGCTCGCCTGTAGACGCTCTCGGGATCGTTGTAATATTCACGGAGCACGCTGTCCAGTTCCATGTATCTGCGCATGCCCATCTTCTGGAGCCAGCGGAGGATCGTCTTCCTTTTCTGGACCTCCTTGTTGGCAGTCTCCAGAGTTATTCCGCTCTTATCAGCAATCTTCTGGAGGAGGTAGGATGAGTCGCTGATCTCCTGGGTGTCCAGGACCGGATCCCACCTTACCCTCTGCCTCATGACGAGTTCGTCCTTTTCGGGATCATAGCCCTTGACCTCGGTTACATCTATGGTCCTTCTCATGGATTTTTCTCCAACCCTGATCCTGTTCTGGACTAGGATGAGATCCACCATACCTATGAGCGGCCTAGGGACGTTCATGGGCTTAGCATCCAGCCTCTTGATGACACTGGCAGGGCTGTCGGCGTGGATGGTAGCGCAGACGCCGTGTCCAGTGGCAAGGGCCTGGAAAAGGGTGTAGGCCTCTGCCCCTCTGACCTCACCCACAATTATGTAATCGGGCCTCTGCCTCAGGGAGTTCTTGAGCAGGTCGAAGAGGGAGATCTCGGTCCCCTTGGTTCCGAAGCCCATCCTGGTGGTCATGGACACCCAGTTGGTGTGGGGGATGTTGATCTCTGGGGTTTCCTCGATGGAAACAATCTTGAGATCTGGCCTGATGAACATGAGTAGACCGTTGAGGAGAGTGGTCTTCCCGGACGCAACGCCTCCAGCTACCAGAATTGAACTCTTGTTCTCCACAGCGTACCATAGGTAGGCGGCCACATCGGGTGAGATGGTCTTGAGATCCATCAGATCCACCACAGTCAACGGGTCCGCCTTGAAACGCCTGATGGTAAATGTCGTGCCCTTGGTGGAGATCTCGCTGCCGTAGGTTGCGTTGGCCCTGCTGCCATCGGGTAAAGAACCGTCAAGGATTGGTGTCGCGAAGGAGATGTGCTTCCCGCACTTGTAGGCCAACCTGACGACGAACCGGTTCAATTCTTCGGCCGTATTGAACATTACATTAGTCGGGATGGATTCATATTCGCGGTGCCAGATGTATATGGGGACTCCAACGCCATCACAGGAAATGTCCTCGATCATGTGGTCCCGCATCATGCAGTCGATGCGCTCATAGCCTAGGAAGTCCCTCTTAACGTAGTAGAGGATTTTATTCATCACGCCGGCGTCTAGCTTGATCTTATACTCTTTGACCACCCTGGCGACCTCGTCCTCGAGGATCTTGGCGGTCGTGGTGGAGTTGATGTTGGCCACGGGGATGTTCATCTCCTCTATGAGGATCTTCTTGATGGCATCCAGTATGGATGACACTGATGGTTCCATGGTTGGCTCTATAACCCTGTAGCGAGTCTCCTTGGTGTCGTGGTCCTCGGCTATGGCCACATAAACATAGGGGGCTTCTACGGCGTAGGTCGATTTGAAGGCCGTGGTCTCCTGTAACTTCATAAGAGTTTCTCTCGTGACATTTTAAAGGTAATTGGCTCCAATGCTTTTATATCTATTCGGTTTTGGCGACCGAACACATCAATCATCTATAATAACTTGTGATGAATAATAGCTTTTCCTGTCGAGCTTGTGATGGCGCAGAAATGATAATCGAGCTGCAGCCGCTGATAATGGGTGTTTCACTTGCCATAGGCTCCTATCAGGATTTAAAGACCCGGAGATAGATGACAGGCGGTGGATAATAGCGGGCATAGCCGGGGGGCTTCTGACTATCGTCGAAGTGTTGACTTCACCCAGCAACCCCATCCTGGTGGCCGTCTTCAGCATACTAATCACGGCGGCCCTAGCCTTTGGCATCTCCTTCCTGGGACTGTATGGTGGCGCGGACGCCGAGGCCCTGTTGGTGATCGCCATCACAATGCCAATGAACACCTTCCAGCCACCGCCGTCTCGCCCATCCTCTTCCTCAGGTTCGGCTCCAGGTACATCACCGGCGAGGGGGCTTCCTCAATGAGCTTCTGGTGCCTCCTCTGGATGGAGCACTCCCTCTCGCCCAGGTAGATGCATTCTCTCCTCTTGTCGGCCAGGATCTGGATCTCGATGTGCCTCGGCTTTACATACTTCTCTATGTAGACCTCAGGCCGGGAGAAGGCCGATGCGGCCAGCCGCTGGGTCTCCTTTTTGGCGTCCAGCAACTCGTCCTTGGAGTTGCAGACTTGAATCCCTAGGCCGCCGCCCCCACCAGCAGGCTTGACCATGACCGGGTAGCCAGCCTCCTCGGCCATCTGGAGGGCGTCCTTGCGTTCTCCTGGAGGTGAGTTATGATGATTTTATCAAGATCGTCCAGTTCTGCCAACATATCACTTTCCCCCTCTTTTTTATGAAGAACCTAATCCAGTTAATTATGGTATACTTAACTACAAAAGGTTTTCATTCAGAGTTTGTTAAAAGAGGTAGGACGGGTTTTAAAGTAATCCAAGTTGTGTTCTTGACAGGTAAGCTAGAATTTTGGTCAAATTTTTTGCCAAACCCAATGCCACCTCCAAGAAGTGTGTTGAACAGAACCGCTCCATTTTAGATAATAAAATTATTCCGTCATTCTTTACAGCGTCTATCATCAATCCTGTCGTCCAGAGAACTCCTTTTTCAGGAATTCTTGGGGATGCTTTCACAGGATATACAGTATTGAAGTAATACTGCATTACGCTTGAACATATACACATTTTGTACCAAAGTTAGAAAAATTTGATGTGAATCATTCAAAAGGGGCGTTTATCGGTCGCCTAGTAAAAGAAGTCTCAGTAGTTTTTAATAGACACTTATAGGAAGCTATACCCTTAGGGGAAGGAAAAATGAAAAAGAAAGGAGTTTCAACTATCGTTGCAGTCGTTTTACTTGTACTTATAGCTGTAGCAGGCGCAACAATGATCTATGCTTATTTAAACTGGAATAGTCTTGCGCCGAATACTAGTGCAAAGCCATTGGAAAGCTTGACAATAGTGGGGGTTACGCCAGGCGGAGCCGACAATGCCACCATATATGTGGAGAATACAGGAACAGTGCCATGCACCGTAGGTGGGGTCTATACGACCTCCGGTCAAGTGCTAAACGAATATGACCAAGGCCAGATAGGAACCGTAATACCTGTTGGTGCAACCGTCCCTCTAGTTCTAACCGGTGGGATGGATTACTTCCAGTACGCTCAAACATTCGAAATATCCACAACTGGTGGAAACAATTATTATTACACCTATTTGCTGCCCAGCACCGAAACCTATACCTATCTCGGTAACTATCTTGCCACAGGTGTACCTAATCCCGCCTTCACACCGACCAGTGGGACACAGAACAATGGGACACAGCCTGGCATCTATAATGCGTCGTATGGCCCATCAGCGTGGATTCCCGGTCTAACCATCTATGGTCCTGGTTACAGCAAAGTCGGCGAAACCTCTTCAGGCTCACTAGCCGGTCTTGAGAATGGCAGTAGCACATTCACTGTGACTTCGCTCAAAGGATGCGAACAAGGAGTTGCCGGGGAATTCCAATTCACTGGCATCAATCTTCCTAGCAATGCCCAGATACTCAACGTGACCTTCTGGATCAATGATAGCCGTGTGGTTCTGGGGACGGTTGGTAGTGTAAGTGGTGACATAAGTATGTACTACGTAGCCGTCAATGCATCAGTTCCCTATGCTCAATTTACTACATCCACTATATGGACTAACTCGACTTTGAATTTTGGCTTGAGGTGTTATGCCGAAAAGGATGCCATAACAGATGAATCAAAGTCGGCCACTCAGCTTCCAACTATTACATACCTCGCTTACAATAGCACCACTGACACTAATTTCGCAAAAGATGTGAGCTTCATAATTTATCATGGCACAGCATATCTGTACCTTTGCGCCGATGATGGCACATTAAATACATTGAATTTCAACTATAATGTCTACCAGCTTACAATGACTGTAACATATTCTGTTCCATCTTCATAATCCCCTTCTTTTTTTAATCTCCAACGAAAATCTGAGAATTCGATAATTTTAGACATTTATTTGTGGGATATGCACATTACAGTTGCATATGATGAAGGCTACGGTTTCTTGCAGTTTCGTAGAAACTTCTCTCGGAACAGTTTCCAATATCGTCAATTTCTTTTTATACTTTCTTTGATAGGTGACTGTTGAACGCCTGTATACAGTCGGTCGTAAAAAATAATAATAGGCTTTGTGCCAAACAGAATCCTAGGTGTCCCTGTTGATCACCGAGCTGAAGATCGCCATCATAGCAATTGCCCTGGTGGTCGCTTCCTATCAGGATCTGAGGCTGAGGGAGGTCGATGACAGGATCTGGCTTATCGCGGGCGCTGTTGGAGGAGTTCTCACCCTCGTCGAGATACTCACGACGGCCGGCTATCCGCTGCTCCTGGCAGGCTTCAGCATCCTATTGACAGCGGCCCTAGCCCTTGGGATCTCCTATGGGGGGTTGTTTGGGGGGGCCGATGCGAAGGCTCTTATCGCCATAGCCGTTACCTTCCCAATTCCCCCCTATCAATACACCGATGTCTCGCCCAGCTTTCCCATAACCGTGCTTGGAAACGGCCTCGTCCTCACCATATCTCTTGTGGTCCTCGCTGTCGTTGCCAATTTGGTTGCCCTGGGGAGGGGGGAGAGACTCTTCGAAGGTATCAAAGCCACTGGCCCCCAGAAGGTGGCCGCCTTCTTCACTGGATTAAAGGTCAAGCCAGAGACAGCCAGGACCGTCCACTTCGACCTCATCGAGAGGGTCTCGGAGGGGGGCGGAAGGCATTTGAGGCTCTTCAAAAAGGTTGAGGAGATGGATGAGCCCAAGCTCATTACCCCCGGTGTCGACAGGGTATGGGTAACCCCCGCCATTCCCATGATAGTCTTTTTCCTGTTTGGCTACATCCTTGCGCTGGTAGGGTTGGACATCCTCATCAGGGGGCTTACATTCCTATTGCAAATACTGTAGAAATAAAAAATGAAGAACCCTACCCTCTCGGGTAGGGTATCCTCTGACTAACGATGCTCCGACCTGGCGATGTAGTGCTGTATTGCTCTGCCGTCACGTTGCCTATCGACTTGTAGAATTTGCCGTCTAACCAAAAGTGGTCGTTCCAAAATTTCTTCTTCCTTTGGGGTACTCCTTGAAGAGCACTTTTAGCGAGTTGCATTTTAGTTCCCTTACAGCCACCGATAGCGAATGCGACGGCTTCAGGCCAAGAAAGATGTGCGCGTGGTCGGCAGCTACCTTCAGCTCGTATATTTGTAGCCCTCTCTAGCAGCGATATCCGTCAGCAGCTCCTCGCAACGTTTTTGTAATCTGGTATCCCTAAAGATACTGTGGCTGTAGCGAGGCACAAGCACAATGTGGTATGCATACTGGCCATAGCCGTGGCTGGACAATTCCAAATCCATGTTGTGTACACTTCCTAGGTGGTAGAGGGACTACCGTCTAAGGGGGTGTTATTGCATTAACAGAAAAAGAAGGATGCGATTCATCCTCGTCCTGACGGACGGGGTATTCTCGCATCGTTGTAATAAAAATAGTTTGGTATTAATTTACTGGTGAGGAAGATGAGAGGAGGATACGCATTAATTTTTGAGCTGCGAGTGCAAAGACACCTTGCAACGAAAAGTAAGGAATTTTTCCTCAAGCCCGGTGTGTATGTCTATTCGGGATCAGCTCTCGGCGGAATAGAGCAGAGGATTAGGAGGCACATTTGGAATTCGGGTAGGATTTCGACCAAACCATCCTCGAAAATAAAAAGGCGGTATCACAACCACTGGCACATAGATTATCTCCTCCCCCATTCTGAAAATTTAGTAATCGTCAAAGCAGAATCTGATATCAGGATTGAATGCTTGCTTATACGAAATTTAAAGGGACAAGGATTAATCGGGATAAAAGAGTTCGGAAGCTCCGATTGCAGAGCCAGATGCGAAGGTCACCTCGTTTATGCCCAGAATGAAGACATATTCACTGTGGTAAATCGAGTCATTGAAGTTTTCAAAACTATTTGTAAAGTGGATCCTGTCGTTCTTCATTTGGACACGAAATGCGGAGATGATTGATTCCAACCCAGCTCAATGGCAAATCTGATTATGTACTCCACCTTTTTATTAGACTATGGAATAAGACGAAAAAATATTGGCTTATAGGACCTCTTTTAATTGATCCTGGCCATGATTTTTCCAACGACTCACTATTTTTCGGTGATGTTATGTGAGCAATGACACAGGTATGGTGAGTTTTTCTTGATAATGAACAAAGTTTTTCGGCCGTGTGTGCTCTAGGATTTTCGCACTTTTTTTCTTTTTACCATCAATGACCTTATCCACAGCGTATCCTTTGCCTCTTTAAAGGAAACGTAACTCTAGCTGTTTTAATAATGGATTTTTAATATGCCATTGTAATGTTTCCTCCAAGCCCTAAACAACCTTTTGATGGCAATTAGCATTAATAGTCTCAACTCGAGTTCTATGAACATAATCTTGGAATTGAAAGGAACAAAATGTATAAAGTCCGTGCGGTCTTTGAAGTTGCATCACAAGTTGCCATAGCAGAGGTAAAGTTGTGGTGGCTGCATGCTCAAGTTATTTGCAGCTTTAGTCCACATGGTACAGACATTAATGGTAGCTGCCTAGGTGACGTTACAATAGATGCTGTAGCTGTGGGTGTCGGAAGTCATTCCGTTCAGCGGATTAGGCCATGCCCCAAAGGTGACACTTTCTGAGGCTCCAGCCGTTCCTCCAGAGCTGTAGGCAAGGTAGGCTGTCCCTGAGGGATTATTAGCCCAGATCACCAAACGGTACAAAGTATTGTTATACAACAATGGCGGGTTGCTGAATGTGAAGGTGTACCAAGTGATTGTTGTTGTCAAAGCCGTGTTGGCATATCCTGTGTTTCCCACCAGCGTTCCATTGCTGGCGAAGTATATGGCGCAGGATATGTTCCACGTTCCGCTAGTACTCGCGCTCAGAGCTGCAGTGATGCTGTTAGCATAGGCGTTGCCAGTGAGGAGTGTGAAATTGTAGCCCCTAATAGTATTATCGATGGCGCCATTGAAATAGCTGCTACCTTGTGCAGTATTGCCAAATAAGGCAAAGACGGTCAGCTTCTCCGCAGTTATGGAGGATGTGGCGCTGGTGTAGTTACCGTCACCACTGTAGGTGACGTTGAAGTAGTAGGTACCTGTCATGGTTGGCGTGAAAGCCCCTGATACTGCCATGCCGGAAGAGTTTATGCTTGGGGTCCCACCGTAGGTGGTCCAGGTGCCGTTGGGGTACTCCACACCGAAGGTGACAGTTCCGGTAGGAACTGGGAAGCTGCCGCCGAGGCCAGTCACGTTGGCCGTGTCGGTCACGCTCCCGCCAAGGGTGATGGTTGCGGCGCTGAGCGTGGTGGTGACCGTGGGTGTGGCCTTGCTAACGGTCAGAATTTCTAGAGTTGACAATGTGGCGCTGGTGTAGTTGCTGTCACCGCTGTAGGTGACGTTGAAGCTGTAGGTTCCGGCTGATAGGATTGTTATGTACTTGGAGTTGGCCGTTCCACCAGCCAGGGTCTCCCCACTGTCGTAGGTGATGACCGAGCCATTGGGACAGGTAACGATGAAGTTGACGGTGCCAGTTGGAGTCACTCCGCCAATACCGGTGACCGTGACTTGGTCATTCACCACATTGCCAAGCTTCGCTGTGGTGATCCCGGTCTGGTTGACCAAGGTTGCCAGGGTTGGAGTTGTGGCCTTAGTTACGCTTAGTGGCTCTAGGCTGCTGAGGGTGGACGCGTTATAATTGCTATCACCACTGTAGGTGACGTTGAAGGAATAACCACCAGTGGATAGAAGCGTTATGTACTTGGAGTTGGCCGTTCCACCAGCCAGGGTCTCCCCACTGTCGTAGGTGATGACCGAGCCATTGGGACAGGTAACGATGAAGTTGACGGTGCCAGTTGGAGTCACTCCGCCAATACCGGTGACCGTGACTTGGTCATTCACCACATTGCCAAGCTTCGCTGTGGTGATCCCGGTCTGGTTGACCAAGGTTGCCAGGGTTGGAGTGGCCTTGCTAACGGTCAGCGGCTCTCCGGTCATTGAAGAGTTGGCGCTGGTGTAGTTACCGTCACCACTGTAGGTGACGTTGAAGTAGTAGGTTCCGGTTGAAAGAAGAGGAGTGAAGGTGCTGGATATCGCTATGCCGGAAGAGTTTATGCTTGGGGTCCCACCGTAGGTGGTCCAGGTGCCGTTGGGGTACTCCACACCGAAGGTGACAGTTCCGGTTGCATTTGCGAAGTTGCCGCCGAGGTCAGTCACGTTGGCCGTGTCGGTCACGCTCCCGCCAAGGGTGATGGTTGTGGCGCTGAGCGTGGTGGTGACCGTGGGAGTGGCCTTGCTAACGGTCAGCGGCTCTCCGGTCATTGAAGAGTTGGCGCTGGTGTAGTTACCGTCACCACTGTAGGTGACGTTGAAGTAGTAGGTACCTGTCATGGTTGGCGTGAAAGCCCCTGATACTGCCATGCCGGAAGAGTTTATGCTTGGGGTCCCACCGTAGGTGGTCCAGGTGCCGTTGGGGTACTCCACACCGAAGGTGACAGTTCCGGTTGCATTTGCGAAGTTGCCGCCGAGGTCAGTCACGTTGGCCGTGTCGGTCACGCTCCCGCCAAGGGTGATGGTTGTGGCGCTGAGCGTGGTGGTGACCGTGGGAGTGGCCTTGCTAACGGTCAGCGGCTCTCCGGTCATTGAAGAGTTGGCGCTGGTGTAGTTACCGTCACCACTGTAGGTGACGTTGAAGTAGTAGGTACCTGTCATGGTTGGCGTGAAAGCCCCTGATACTGCCATGCCGGAAGAGTTTATGCTTGGGGTCCCACCGTAGGT